>Ga0193726_1000026_pt1 | contig 411624 bp, 394 predicted proteins | sample H2c1metaG_FD_144928 | JGI IMG/M metagenome (GOLD analysis project Ga0193726, IMG submission 144928) | Soil microbial communities from a riparian zone of the East river system, Colorado, United States - H2c1 | ecosystem: Environmental > Terrestrial > Soil > Riparian zone | place: USA: East... | reverse complement strand
TCAATCCGGAGCCGAGGGACTGAGGTCCCGGTCTGGGGAACCGTTAAATTCACAACACAGGCTCGATTCCGCGAGAATCATGCCATCCTTTCAAATCAATGGTTTGCGACTGGGTGTGTCGCCTTTGGCGAGGGAAAATTCGCCAAAATGATCAGTGGGAAATCATTGATTCATAAGGGACTCCGCGATTCCGCCAGAATCGTGTGAAACTCCGGGTATTCGCGGGGACCAGACCTGCGAGGGGACCTGACCTGAATGTCCGAGCCGACCGGCACGCACCCTTTCGCTCCGTTCGAGTGGATGCTGTCGCTGCGCTATCTGCGGGCGCGGCGCAAAGAGGGATTTATCTCGGTGATCGCCGGGTTCTCGTTCCTCGGCATCATGCTGGGCGTTGCCACCTTGATCATCGTCATGGCGGTGATGAACGGCTTTCGCCAGGAGCTTTTGACCAAGATTTTGGGCCTCAACGGGCATCTCTTGATCCAGCCGCTGGAATCGCCGCTGACCGACTGGGAGGCGGTCGCCGGCCGCGTCTCCAAGGTCGACGGCATCAAGCTCGCGGCGCCGATCGTCGAGGGCCAAGCGCTGGCGTCGTCGCCGTTCAACGCCTCGGGCGTGCTGGTGCGCGGTATCCGCTCCGCCGACCTGACCAAGCTCACCTCGATCGCCAGTAACATCAAGCAGGGCACGCTCGACGGCTTTGACCAGGGCCAAGGGCTTGCCATCGGCAACCGGCTTGCCGAGCAGCTTTCGGTGCGGGCCGGCGACAACCTCACGCTGGTGGCGCCACGCGGCGCGGTGACGCCGATGGGCACGACGCCGCGCATAAAAGCCTACAAGATCGCCGCCGTGTTCGAGATCGGCATGTCGGAATACGACGCCGCCTTCGTCTTCATGCCGCTCGTCGAGGCGCAGGCCTATTTCAACCGCACCGGCGACGTCACCGCCATCGAGGTCTACACCGACGATCCCGATCACATCGACAGTTTCCGGAAATCCGTCACCGCAGCCGCGGCGCGGCCGATCTACATGGTCGATTGGCGCCAGCGCAACGCCACCTTCTTCGGCGCGCTGCAGGTCGAGCGCAACGTGATGTTTCTGATCCTGACCCTGATCGTCTTGGTAGCGGCGCTCAACATCGTCTCCGGCCTGATCATGCTGGTGAAGGACAAGGGCAGCGACATCGCCATCCTGCGCACCATGGGCGCCACCCAAGGCGCGATCATGCGGGTGTTCCTGATCACCGGTGCCGCGATCGGCTTCGTCGGCACCGCGTTCGGCTTCCTGCTCGGCACCATCGTCTGCCTGAACATCGAGTCGATCCGGCGCTTCCTGTCGTGGCTGACCAATACCAATCTGTTCCCGCCGGAACTGTATTTTCTGTCAAAGCTGCCGGCCGACATGAGCGTGCGGGAAACCACCGCTGTCGTCGTGATGGCGCTCGGGCTTTCGCTTCTTGCAACGCTCTATCCGTCGTGGCGGGCGGCGCGGCTCGATCCGGTCGAAGCGCTGCGTTACGAGTGATTGATCAGGCCGCGATGGACGACACCACCACGATAAGCGAGGCTGCAACGTCCACCGCCGAAAAAGAGGAATATCCGCTCGTCTTCCTGCACGGCGTCAGCCGGCAATTTCATCAGGGAGACGCGACGCTCGATATTCTCAAGAGCGCCGAGCTTGCGGTGTGGGCCGGGCAGTCGGTGGCGCTGGTGGCGCCGTCGGGCGCCGGCAAATCGACGCTTCTGCACATCGCCGGCCTCCTCGAGCAACCCGATGCCGGCGAGGTCTATATCGACGGCGCGCCGACCACGGGCTTGAGCGACATCCAGCGCACGCGAATCCGGCGCAACGACATCGGTTTCGTCTATCAGTTCCATCACCTGTTGCCGGAATTCTCCGCGATCGAGAATGTCATGATGCCGCAAATGGTGCGCGGCCTGGGGCGCAAGGCCGCGAGCGAGCGCGCCTTCGAGCTGTTGAGCTATCTCGGGCTCAAGGACCGCCTGAACCATCGGCCCGCGGAACTCTCGGGCGGCGAGCAGCAGCGCGTCGCCATCGCGCGCGCGGTCGCCAACGCGCCGCGTATCCTGCTCGCCGACGAGCCGACCGGCAATCTCGACGTGCGCACCGCGGAGCATGTGTTCGGCGCGCTCGGCCAATTGGTGCGTGCCTCGGGCCTCGCCGCCGTCATCGCCACCCACAACCTCGAGATCGCCGCGCGCATGGATCGCCGGGTGACGATCCGCGACGGCTTGGTCGTTGAGCTCGAATGACCGGCCGCTAGCGCATCGGCTTATTCGGCTCGTACTGCGTATTGGCCCGGCAATCGGCGCCGGCGCCCTGGGCGGTGAGCTGGCATTGCGCGAAGCTGATAAAACCGCAATTCCTGGCGCCGCCGGTGCCGTGCCAATAGGCGCACCAGGGGTAATTTTGCGCCTCGGCGGGCGTGCCCATGGCGGATGCGGCAACGACAACGCCTAGCGCAAAGAGTGCAAATTTCATCGTGGCCTCCTGTTTTGCAGCCCTCTCAATCTAGCGAAAGCGCAGCGTCAGGCAGTGATTTTGAACACAGCCTGATCGTCTCGATTCAAGACAACCATGACAACGGCGCAGCGCCCCGCGCGTTGCCGACAAAGCTCAGTAGTTTTTATGTGCTTTGCGCTTGGCCGGCGCCGCCTGTGGGTGTTCGCCCGGCGGCGGATCGTATTGCGTATTCTTCCGGCAATCGTTGCCCATGCCCCGGGCGCTCTCCATGCACTGCTCGAAGCTGATGAAGCCGCAATTGCGGCCGCCGCCGCCAGCGTCGCCGCCGCCCAAATATTCGCACCACGGATAGTTTTGCGCATGCGCGCGCGTATCCATGCACGCCGCAGCTACGAGAATTCCCAAAATAGCTAGCAGATACCTCATGGCCGGCCTCCCGGGTCTGCATTGGCTCTACGCTACTAACGCCGCAAGCCCGCCCTTATTGCACCGGCCGGCCGGAGAATTGGGTCCCGGCGGTCGACCATAAGCAACGAGGCCGCCTAAAGGCGGCCTCGTATCCGGTCGGTGTTGTCACCGAGGGCCGCTTAGACGCAGGGGCGGCACCAGCAGCGGCCGTAAGGGCCGCACGTCCAGACGAATCCCGGGCCGCAATGCGGGCCGAAACCGCGGCACGCCACCTGCTTGACGATCGGCGTGGCGTTTTGGAGTTGCGCGTGGCCGGCGCCAAGCTGTTGGGCTTGCGCATTCGCCGTCAACGCCATCGAGCCGAGCACGAGCGCCGCCGCTGCCAAAGTCAGTTTCTTCATAAACCCTCCTCCTGATTGCCGAATGCCGATGCGGGCAGATGATGACGACGCGTCGCCACACGTGCCGTTTCGGCGTCCGGGGGACCGATTCGCCCCACGGGTAGATTAGTACGTTGGAGACGGGTGTCCGGTTCAGATTTGCCGGCGGAGGATCGCGCGCTATGCGACTTTGCAAAGCCTTCAAGGGGTTGCGGCCGATGCCTCGTCCGATGGGCGATCTTTGTCGACGACTTCTGCCAGCCTTGCCCAAGCTTGCGCCATGTCGAGGAGGGCGACTTTGCGCGCCGAATCCGTGACCGTCTGGGCGATGTCGGCGCAATACACCGCATAGAGCCGGTAGCTGGCGGCCGCTTCCCCAGGCGACATTCCCCATGTCCCATGTGTACTTTTACATATTTGCAATGCGGAAAAGGCGCCTTTGGTTCCCGGCGGGCCTTGGGATATCGACAAATTTTCGCTCAGTTCGGATAGCGGTCAGTCCGAATAAAACAGGCCGGATTTGGACTTGCGGCCTCGGCCGAAGCGGGCATATTCGGCCCCATGGCGGACGCCGAAAAAGAAGAGCCCGTGATGCTGCCCTTTGCCGACAAGGAGGGCCCCGGCTGGCACGTCGTCGTCAGGTATCACGAAGGCCACGAGCGCCGCATCGACGGTTTTGCCACCGAACAGGAGGCCGTGGATTGGATCATGGCCAACGCCAAAGAAGTCGATAAGTAGCCGCCTGGAAGGGTACTGGGCTCCTTTAAATAAGGTAGCCCCGATTAGGGCTTGCGGCCCGGGCCGGACGGCGCATATTCGGTGGTATGGGCAAACCCCGAGTCACCTTCAAAATGCAGCGGATCGCAGAGGATGATTGGCAAATCCTCGCCGAATATCCCGGAGCCGAACCTCGATATATCAAGGGGCTCAAGAGCAAAGCCGAAGTTGACGAATGGCTGCAGGGAACCCGGCGCATCGACTGGCTGAGGTCGCAGGGCTACGCGAAGTGACTATGGCCCCGGAAACGCCCTAGGGACTTCCCATCGGACGGCTACGTGCGCGCGCCGCTAACGAACGGCACCATTGACCGGATCAGAGGATTTGCCGCGGAAGGCGAAGCGGGCCGCCCTTCGTTGCGCGTATAAGGATTCGCGCGCACGGAAGCGCAAACATGATTACACGGCCCCGGCTGGCACCGCGGGCCGTTTCTATTTTAGCAGCTTCCATCTAGTGCTTACGAAAATTGGTAGTGTTTCAGTTTGATTACGGCGGACACGGTTCATATCGACTGCTTGTCGCTGAAATTTACAAAACTATGCGTGTCGAACGTAACCGCTCCAATAGCTGATTGAGATCCCGCGCCATTTGTAGCGTAGCTCTCGAAAACGTCGTGATTTCCCTTGCGTCCAATGGGCCTAGGGCGCGCGATTTCAGGCGTTGGTCCTCTTTTACCGGGAGTAGGCTTACGCCCTGCTTTTGGCGACTGTGCCAAACTGTGTGGTGAGCCAGCCGAACGCGTGTATCGTTTAGCTTCCGTAGGCGGTCAGATATCTTGCACCAATCTCGTTTGGTGGTCGCTAAGCGCGGATTGAGGGAAAGCAGTTCGTCAATGATATTGAGCCAAGTGTAAAAACTAGTGACCGAGTAAAGGACCACGCCAGTTCGGGCAATGTCGGTATCCAGAAGGTGAGCGGCCACATGAATTAGCTTACTTTCCATTTTTGCCCATGCTGAGATACCCTGTCCTACCTCGGCGTAAAACGTGTCTCTTTCCCGTATTTCCTCCCGCTCTATATTCGGTGTCATGGCGAAAAAGACCCAAATCCAGAAGTTCCGCGACGCGGCCCGCAAAGCCGGACCGATGAATCCGAGGAGCGCTTCAACTCGACGCTGAAAGGCTTGGCAAAGACGCCCCGCAAGCCGGTGCAGCCAGCCAAAGACCATCCTAGCGAAGGTGCGAAGCCCAAGCACTGAACAGGGCTTCGCCACCCTACGCAGCTAGGAGAGGCTTACTTACCGTCTTCGGCGACGATCAGGGCCATGCCCCAACTCGTCCCAGTAGGGCCAAAAGTTGAGTTGGTCAGTGGACCGTCGAAGGCAGTCAGGGTGCCAAAGACCGCGAAGACCATCGCGGACGCTCTCTAGTCGCCCATAACGCCAACGCCGATACTTTCTGACAAACACGTACTTTGGCCCGGCGCCATGGTGAGACATGGCTTGGGCTCCTTCTGTTAGGCGGGAACTGCCCCGCCGCTCGTTCCCGGACTTGGGAACCCGCGCGATTGAGCCCGACCTATGGGCCGGTCACAGAAGGATTGCCGGTGACGGCATCTTCAACCAAGACGTTCACATATGGCGGGACTAAGGCAGGGTTTTTGTAGTCCACAACCCTCATTGACAATGGAACAAAAAGAGAACTATGTTCTCTGTTCGTTCAGAACAAAGGCGCATAGTCATGGTCCGCAACGTCGCCGAAGAGGCTCTCGCATTAGCATCACTCACCCTGTTTCTCGCCATGGTCGCCGTTTGGGCCGAGGTGCTCGGGGTGCTGTGAGGGGCCGGGTGCCGCGCGTGGGCGGCACGGCCTGAAAGCAAAAGTTTCTGTGCGCGGCGGCCGTCGCCGCGGTGGACAGCGCTGCTTGCGATCCGCATCTTCTGATTCCCCTGGAATCGCAGATGGCGAGTGCCGAGCATCATGGTTGCCGGAAAATTGGCTGCCGCAAAAATGGGTGCCGTTAAGTCGGGTGCCGCGAACGAAGCGCAAGTACAAGCGCCGGGCTTCGTGCATCTGCACGTGCATTCGTCCTATTCGCTGCTCGAGGGCGCGCTGAGCATTGGCCGGCTCGCCGAGATGGCCAAAAAAGACCGCCAGCCGGCGCTGGCGCTGACCGACACCGACAACATGTTCGGTGCGCTGGAATTTTCCGAGAAGATGGCGAGTGCCGGCATCCAGCCGATCGTCGGCTGCGCGCTCGGCGTCGATTTCGGCGACCAGGAAAGCCGCGGGCCGGCGGGGGGCGAGACCTGGCCGCGTATCGTGCTGCTCGCCGCGCGCGAAAACGGCTATCGCAGCCTGATGCGGCTGTCGTCGCGCGCCTATCTCGAAACCGCGGCGCACGAGCGCCCGCACATAAAACTTGCCTGGCTCGACGGCGAGACCGACGGTCTGATTGCACTCACCGGCGGCCCGAGCGGCCCGCTCGACGTGGCGATCGCGGGCGGCCAGAACGCGCTCGCGCTGGCGCGCTGTGAGGAATTGCAGCGCCGGTTCGGCGACCGGCTCTATATCGAATTGCAGCGCCATGGCATGGCGAGCGAACGCACGGTCGAGCCGGTTTTGATCGAGCTTGGCTATGGCCGTGGCGTTCCCTTGGTCGCCACCAACGAGCCTTTCTTCGCCACCCGCGAGGATCATGAAGCCCACGATGCGCTGTTGTGCATCGCCGAAGGCAAGCTGATCTCCGATGGCGACCGCCGCCAGCTCACGGCCGAGCATCGCTTCAAGAGCCGCGCCGAGATGGCGCAACTGTTCGCCGATCTGCCGGAGGCGCTGGCCGCGACCGTCGAGATCGCCGAGCGCTGCGCCTTCCGCCCGGTCACGTTGGCGCCGATCCTGCCGCGGTTTTCCGCCGAACGCGGCGCGGGCGAGATGGACGAGGCGCAGACGCTGCGTCACGCCGCCGAAGCCGGCCTCGAACAGCGCTTGAAGCGGCACGGCCTCGCCCACGCCCTCACCACCGAAGATTATCGCGAGCGGCTCGCCTTCGAGCTCGGCGTCATCGAACGCATGAAGTATTCCGGGTACTTTTTGATCGTTGCCGACTTCATCCAATGGGCGAAAGGGCAGGGCATTCCGGTCGGGCCGGGCCGCGGCTCCGGCGCCGGCTCGCTGGTGGCCTATGCCCTCACCATCACCGATCTCGATCCGCTCCGCTTCGGGCTTCTGTTCGAGCGCTTCCTCAATCCCGAGCGCATCTCGATGCCGGACTTCGACGTCGATTTCTGCCAGGACCGGCGCGACGAAGTCATCCAGTACGTGCAGGAGCGTTATGGCCGCGACCGGGTCGCGCAAATCATCACCTTTGGCACCTTGCAGGCGCGCGGCGTGCTGCGCGACGTCGGCCGCGTGCTGCAGATGCCCTATGGCCAAGTCGACAAGCTGTGCAAGCTCGTGCCGCAAAACCCGGCGAACCCGGTCACGCTCAAGCGCGCCATCGAGGACGAACCGCGCTTGCAGGCCGAGCGCGACCGCGATCCCGTCACCCGGCGCGCCTTCGACATCGCGCAAAAGCTCGAAGGGCTGCACCGCCACGCCTCGACCCACGCCGCCGGCATCGTCATCGGCGAGCGGTCGTTGACCGAGCTGGTGCCGCTCTATCGCGATCCGAAATCGCTGATGCCGGTGACGCAGTTCAACATGAAATGGGTCGAGCCGGCGGGTCTGGTGAAGTTCGATTTTCTCGGCTTGAAGACGCTCACGGTGCTCGACCTTGCCGTCAAACTGGTGCGGCGGCGCGACATCAATCTTGATCTTTCGAGCCTGCCGCTCGACGACGCCAAGTCTTACGAGATGCTGGCGCGCGGCGAAACGGTCGGCGTGTTCCAGGTGGAAAGTCAGGGCATGCGCCGCGCGCTGGTCGATATGCGTCCCGACCGCTTCGAAGATCTGATTGTGCTGGTCGCGCTCTATCGTCCCGGACCGATGGCGAATATTCCGACTTATTGCGCGCGAAAACTCGGCCACGAGCGCACCGATTACCTGCATCCCAAGCTCGAGCCGATCCTGCAGGCGACTTACGGCATCATCACCTATCAGGAGCAGGTTCAGCAGATCGCGCGCGACCTTGCGGGCTACAGTCTCGGCAAGGCCGATATTTTGCGCCGCGCCATGGGCAAGAAAGACCGCAAAGAGATGGCGTCGCAGCGCGGCGATTTCATCTCCGGCGCGGTCGAGCGCGGCATCGGCCGCGACGATGCCGAGGTTATCTTCGATACCTGCGCCAAGTTCGCCGAGTACGGCTTCAACAAATCGCACTCGGCGCCTTATGCGCTGCTGACCTATCAGACCGCCTATATGAAGGCGAATTATCCGGTCGAGTTTTTGGCGGCCTCGATGACGCTCGAGATGGGCAACACCGACAAGCTCGCCGAATTCCGCGCCGAGGCCGTGCGGCTCGGCATCAAAGTCGAGCCGCCGTCGATCAACCGCTCCGGCGTCGAGTTCGATGTCGAGGGCAACACCATTTATTACGCGCTCGCGGCTTTGCGCGGCGTCGGCCGGCTGGCCGTGCAAAGCGTCCTTGACGCGCGCGGCGAAAACCCGTTCGCCGACATGGCCGATTTCGCCCGCCGCATCAATCCGCGCGCCATCAACAAGCGCGTGCTCGAAAGCCTTGCTGCCTCGGGCGCGTTCGACGCACTGGAACCGAACCGCGCCCGCAGTTTTGCCGCGGTCGATATCGTGCTGGCGGCGGCGCAGCGCGCCCATGACAACGCGGCGCTGGGCCAGGACGAATTGTTCGGCGGCGCGACAACCAAGGAGCCGCTGGCGCTGCCGGTGCTCGAACCGTGGCTGCCGGCGGAGCGGCTGCAGAAGGAATTCGACGCCATCGGCTTTTTCCTCACCGGCCACCCGCTCGACGATTATGCCGTGGCCCTTAAACGCCTTCGCGTGCAGTCCTGGGCCGACTTCGCCCGCGCGGTGAAAGCCGGCACCGGCGGCGGCAAGGTCGCCGGCACCGTGGTGTCGCGCACCGAGCGCCGCACCCGAAACGGCAGCAAGATGGGCATCATCGGGCTGTCCGATCCGAGCGGCCATTACGAAGCGGTGCTGTTCGCCGAGGGGCTCGCGCAGTATCGCGACCTGTTGGAGCCGGGTACCGCGGTGTTGCTCTTCCTCACCGCCGAGGTGCAAGCCGAAGAAGTGCGCGCCCGCATCCAATCGGCCGAGCCGCTCGATGAGGCGGCGGCGAAAATGCAAAAAGGGTTACGCGTATTTTTGCGCAATGAAACGCCGATCGACGGCCTGGCGCGCCGCTTGGAGCCGACTGGTTCCAGCCGCAACGGCGCGGATCAATCCGACGGCGAAGTCAGCATGGTGCTGATGCTGCAAAACGGCAGCGAGGTCGAGGTGAAACTCCCCGGCCGCTTCAAGGTCTCGCCGCAGATCGCCGGCGCCATCAAGGCGGTGGCGGGCGTGGTGACGGTGGAAGCGCTTTAGTCCAAAATCGCGTCGTGACCCAACGTCCCGCAAAACGTCCACTCCGTGTCGTCATCATCGGCGCCGGGATCGGCGGCCTGGCCGCGGCTGTCGCGCTGCGCCAGCGCGGCATCGAGGTTGCGCTCTATGAGCGCTCGCAAAAGCTCGAAGAGGTCGGCGCCGGGCTGCAGATCGGTCCGAACGGTTTTAAGGTGCTGCGCGCGCTCGGGCTCGAGGATGAGCTCATGCGCAACGCCTTTGAGCCGCTCAGCATCATGTCGATCACCTGGGACGAAGGGCGGCTGCGCTTTCGCGAGCCGTTGAAGGCGATCGCGCGCGAAAAATACGGCGCGCCTTATATGACCGCGCATCGCGCCGATCTGCATAACCTGCTGCGGCGGGCGATCGGCGACGCGCCGCTGCAATTGGGCGCCCATTGCATTGGCGCCGACACGGTGAACAACGTCGCCGTGGCGTGCTTCGCCGACGGCACGACAGCCGAAGCCGATATCGTCATCGGCGCCGACGGCATACGTTCCGCCATACGCGCGCAGCATTTCGGCTCAGGCGAGCCGCGCTTCACCGGGATGATGGCCTGGCGTTGCATCGTGCCGATGGATTGCGTGCCGAAGCGGGTCGGGCCCGGCGGCAGCGTCAGCCTCGAAGGCGGCGAATATTTCGGCTGGATCGGGCGGGACGGCCACGTCATCTGCTATCCGATCGGCGTCAACGGCGACAAGCTCAACATGTTCTGCGGTCATGTCACCGAACAATGGGTCGAGGAATCCTGGTCGGTGCCGTCGAGCCGCGAGGAGTTGCTTGCTGCGAAAGCCGGCTGGAACGAGGCGCTGCTGGAAATGTTCCGTCACGTCGAGCACGTCTACAAATGGGGCATCCACGACCGCGATCCGCTGCCGCAATGGAGCCAGGGCCGCGTCACGCTGCTTGGCGACGCCGCGCATCCGACCATGCCGACCTTGGCGCAAGGCGCCAATATGGCGATCGAGGACGGTTTTGTGCTGGCGCGGCTCCTGTCGCGCCACGGTGAGGATGTCGAAACCGCGCTGCAAGCCTATCCCGCCGCGCGCAAACCCCGCACGGACTGGGTGACGCTGAAATCGCGCGAGCAGTTCGCCAATAACACCAAAGCGTCGCCGCCGCCGTTCGTCGATCGCACCTGGCTGTTCGTCAATGACGTTACCCGGGAGGAAGGGGCGCAGCGAGCTTGTCCCATGTTGGCATGCGTCGGAAAATTGGACCAAACAAATAGCTAGACACATTAATTTCGGTCTGCTACCAGAGCGTGTCTCGCCAGTCTATCCTTATGGCCCTCCGAAAAAAGTTCTCCGATCAGCTTCCAAAGTTCAATCCCTGGACCTGGGAGCGTATGCTCGGGCTCATAGGAAGCATCGCGGGCATTGCGGCATTAATTGTGACGTTCGGCAAGCTCGATCATCTTAACGAGGACGTGCAAACCAAAATTTTTGTATTCGAGTTGTCGTTGGTCGTGGTTTTGCTCTTTGGTTACATCGCAGTCATAAGCTTCAAGAAACTTCACAGATTTGCTCAAGCAGTTTTTTACATTCACTACATCAATCATATAGTCCGCGATGAGATTGCGAGTATGGAGGCTGGCGAGCCGATCGACTTAAAGGAAGTGCTTCAGGATATTGTTGACGCGGCAGCTAATTGTTTTTCGCTTCTTTCTGGCAAGCGCTGTCGTTGCCAAATTCACGAGATTGATCCGCATCAGAACGTCTTTGTTTTGGTAAGAGACAGGATGACTCAAACAACGCGACCCGAGACGGAGCCGCCGTACCACATCGCGGATAATACGGATTTCAGTAGCCTTTGGTATGGCAGCAACGGGTGTCCGCGTTTTTTCTTGTCGCGAAACATCGTCGATCTTTGGTCAAAAAATAAGTACAAGAGCACCGCTTTCCAAACCTTCGGAGACCCTGAGACGATCAGTTTAATGGGAATTACTTTCGTCACAAAGTGGACGCTGCCGTTTAGGTCCGCTATGGTTGTCCCGATTCGATACGTACCTGAGAGCAGCGATTGGCCAGCTCTAAATGAGGCAAACCTCTCTCGGATGTCATCTGAAGATCGTCCATTCGTGTGGGGCTTCTTTAGCGTGGATAGTAAATCACGCCGATCGTTTGACATGCAGCATGCCCCCGAACTTGCGGCTGCGATTGCCGACGCTACATTCACGCTGCTGCATTTTGCGCGTATGAACGCCCGTTTACCGTCTGTTGACTAGGGTACTGGGAAAAGTGATACGCTCACCCAATATACGCCTTCATGCCGGATGATAGACGGAACCTAATGATGCAATTGCGGTTGCAATAGGAAAAGGCGAGAAATTATGACGAAAGTCGCGATAGCGCGGACACAACCGGACGGCGAAACCGGTGAATACTCGACGGTCACTGTAGCCACGCACCCGGATATGTGGACAGCCAAGATCTCTAGGTCCATTCATTTATCCGGCGGACGAGCGCCAAAGACTGGTTGGGCTCTGGTAAACGTTGGTTCAATCTCCCATCTCTTGCGGACGCCGGGTTTGGCCAAACTAGTAGATCATTGAGCTTTCGAGCCGTGATCCGGTTCGGCTGACCACATTTTGGCAGCAATACGAGCCCTTGCCGCTAGACGTACATTTATCGATTTGCAGACAGCGGCGGACACCATAATGGACCCGCCGCCGGATCACGCTCCTTGGCGACGCCGCGCATCCGACCATGCCGACCCTGGCGCAAGGCGCCAATATGGCGATCGAGGACGGTTTTGTGCTGGCGCGGCTCCTGTCGCGCCACGGTGAGGATGTCGAAACCGCGCTGCAAGCCTATCCCGCCGAGCGCAAACCCCGAACCGACTGGGTGACGCTGAAATCGCGCGAGCAGTTTGCCAATAACACCAAAGCGTCGCCGCCGCCGTTCGTCGATCGCACCTGGCTGTTCGTCAATGACGTTACCCGGGAGGAGGGTGCCCTGCAGCCGGCCTAGCCAGCGGATCCAAGCATTTAGGGCCGAATGTTCAGGTTGCGTCCACCGGGCCGATGGCTATATAAGGCGCGCAATCTCACACGCGGACCTTGGCCTAAACAGCCGTCCGGTGTCTGCCCCATCCGGGGTGGGCTCTCGGTCCGCGGCGGATCAACCGGAGAACTGACTATGTCGCTGCCAGACTTCAGCATGCGCCAGCTTTTGGAAGCCGGCGTGCACTTCGGCCATCAGGCCCATCGTTGGAATCCGAAGATGCAAGAATACATCTTCGGCACCCGCAACAACATCCACATTGTCGATCTCACGCAATCGGTGCCGATGATGCATCGTGCGCTGCAAGCCGTGAGCGATACCGTTGCTCAGGGCGGCCGCATCCTGTTCGTCGGCACCAAAAGGCAGGCGCAGGACGCCATCGCCGAGGCAGCCAAGAAATCGGCGCAGTACTACGTCAATTCGCGCTGGCTGGGCGGCACGATGACCAATTGGAAAACCGTTTCCAATTCGATCAAACGGCTGCGCAAGCTTGAGGAAATGCTCTCGTCCAACGAGGCGCAGGGCTATACCAAGAAAGAGCGGCTGACCTTGCAGCGCGAGCGCGACAAGCTCGACCGCGCGCTCGGCGGCATCAAGGACATGGGCGGGTTGCCCGATCTGTTGTTCGTCATCGACACCAACAAGGAAGACATCGCGATTAAGGAAGCGCGCCGGCTTGGCGTGCCGGTCGCAGCCATCGTCGACACCAATTGCGACCCCGACGGCATCACCTATGTGGTGCCCGGCAACGACGACGCGAGCCGCGCCATTACGCTGTATTGCGATCTTATCGCCAGAGCCGCCATCGACGGCATTTCGCGGGCGCAAGGGGCGCACGGCGGGGATGTCGGCGCCCACGCCCAGCCGGTCATCGCCGAGGAATTGCCGCCGGAAACCAACAAGCTCGGCTTCGAGCCGCTGTCGGGGCCGCGCGGCGTCGCCGACGATCTGAAAAAGCTGACGGGCGTGTCGCCGGTGATCGAGAAGCAGCTCAACGACCTCGGCATCTTCCACTACACGCAGATCGCCGAACTGTCGCCGACCGCAGCCCATAATGTCGGCGAGGAGGTTGGGCTTCCCGGCCGCGTCGAAGGCTGGATCGCCAAGGCGAAAGAGCTGACGGCGGAAGCCGAGTAACCGTTATTCCGGGACGTGGACAAAGTCCGCGGACCTGGAATCCATACCCACGGTCTTTTGGTTTCCAGGTTCGTACCGATATTCAAAACCAGCGATTATGGATTCCGGGTTCTTCGCTTCGCTCAGCCCCGGAATGACCAAATAGGAACTGACACCGATGGCGAACATCAGCGCAGGCATGGTGAAAGAGCTCCGCGATCAGACCGGAGCCGGCATGATGGACTGCAAGGCAGCGCTCACCGAGAACGACGGCAATCTCGAGGCCGCGGTCGATTGGCTGCGCAAGAAGGGGCTGTCCAAGGCCGCCAAGAAGGCCGGACGCGTCGCCGCCGAGGGCCTCATCGGCATTGAATTCACGGCGACCAAGGGCATCTTGGTCGAGGTGAATTCCGAAACCGACTTCGTGGCGCGCAATGATTTGTTCCAGGGTTTGGTGAAGATGATCGCCAGTGCCGCGCTCGATACCGGTCCGAACGTGGAGAAAATCCTGGCCGCAAAAGCCGGCAGCATCACCATGGCCGAGGCCATTGCCGACACCATCGCCAAGATCGGCGAGAACATGACGCTGCGCCGCGCCGCCGAGCTTTCGGTCGGCAAGGGCGTCGTCGCGAGCTATGCGCACAGCTCGGTGGTGGACGGGCTCGGCCGCATCGGCGTGGTCGTCGCGCTCGAGTCAGCCGGCAATGCCGAGGAGCTCAAGGCCTTCGGCCGCATGGTGGCGATGCATATTTCCTTTGCAAACCCCCAGGCGATCGATCCGTCGGGCCTCGATCCGGCAACGGTTGAGCGCGAGAAGAACGTGCTTGCGGCCAAAGCCGAGGGCAAACCCGCAAACGTCATCGAGAAGATCGTCGAGTCCGGCCTCAAGTCTTACTACAAGGAAGTCTGCCTGCTCGATCAGCCCTTCATTTTTGACGAGAAAAATAAGGCCAGCGTGATGCAGGCCCTCAAAGACGCGGAAGCAAAGGTTGGCGCCCCGATCAAAGTCACCGACTTCGTGCGCTTCGCGCTGGGCGAGGGCATCGACCGCCCCTCTGGCGATTTCGGCGGCGAAGTCGCGGCGCTGGCCGGCGCCCATTAGGCCCAAGGCGCTCTCCAAGTCGTTCGCTGTGGGTTTTGCGGGGAAACGCGCTAAACCTATTGCGTTTACGCGGGAATCGGCGGCGAGTGGCGAAATCGCAAGCGGATCCCTCGATGGCTAAGCCGAACTACCGACGGGTGATCGTAAAACTCTCCGGCGAAGCTTTGAGCGGCCCGGAAAAATTCGGCATTCATCAGCCGACCATCGATCGTTTTGCCGCCGATCTGATCGCCGCCCACAAGCTCGGCATCGCGCTCGGCGTCGTGGTCGGCGGCGGCAACGTGTTGCGCGGCGCGCAAATCTCCGAAAACGGCCTGTCGCGGCCGACCGCCGACTCCATGGGCATGTTGGCGACCGTGATGAACGCCCTGGTCCTGGAAGCCGCCATCGAGCGGGCCGGCGTGAGCGCCCGCACCATGTCGGCGCTGGCCATGCCGCAAGTCTGCGAGACCTATGAGCGCCAGCGCGCGCTGCGCCATCTCGACGAGGAGCGCATCATCGTGTTCGCCGGCGGCACTGGAAATCCCTATTTCACCACCGATACCACGGCCATCCTGCGCTCTGCCGAGATGGGCTGCGAGGCTGTTCTCAAGGCCACCGACGTGGATGGGGTTTATACCGCCGATCCGAAAAAGGACCCGAAGGCCAAGCGCTATGATCGCCTGAGCCATCAGGAGGCCCTGGATAAGCGCCTGAAGATCCTGGACGCCACGGCCTTCGCGCTTGCCCAGGAAAACCGTATGCCTATCATCGTATTCTCGATCCGGGAGCAGGGCGCGATCGAGCAGGTGCTGCGCGGAAAAGGGCGCTTTACCATCGTCGGCTAGCAAGCGCGCGCCGACCCGGATCGCGCAAGGCGCCAAGGAGGCGGCCATGAACACGACGACATTCGACATGAACGACCTCAAGCGCCGCATGCAGGGCGCCATAGCCTCGTTGAAGCAGGAGCTTTCCGGTTTGCGCACCGGACGCGCCTCCACAGCACTCCTCGAGCACGTCCAGGTCGAGGCTTACGGCAACCACATGCCGCTCAATCAGCTCTCCAGCATCAGCGTGCCTGAGCCGCGCCTGCTCAGTGTCCAGGTCTGGGATCGCTCGATGGTGCATGCGGTCGAGAAGGCGATTTCGGCGGCCAATCTCGGCTTGACGCCTTCGACCGAAGGCCAGGTCATATTTCTGCGCATCCCCGAGCTCAACGAAGAACGCCGCAAGGAAATCGCCAAGGTCGCGCACAAATATGCCGAAGCGGCGCGGGTTGCCGTGCGCCATGTCCGCCGCGACGGCCTCGATCTTTTGAAAAAACTCGAGAAGGAACACAAGATCAGCGAAGACGATGAAAAGCGCCAGGCCGGCGACGTGCAAAAAGCCACCGACGCGACCATCGCCGAAGTCGAGAAGATGCTGGCCGGCAAGGAAAAGGAGATCATGACGGTTTGAGCGCGACAGGCGAAGTTGTGACTAAGGCGGGGAGCGGCGACGGCTTCGAAAGTCCCCGCCATGTCGCCATCATCATGGATGGCAATGGACGCTGGGCCGCGGCCCGCGGCCTGCCGCGCGTGGAAGGCCATCGCCGCGGCGTCGAGGCCTTGCGCAAGACGGTGCGCGCGGCCAACGAGCTGGGCATTTCCATCCTGACGATTTTCTCCTTCAGCTCGGAGAACTGGTCGCGTCCGCCGTCGGAAATCCGCGATCTATTGGGGCTATTGCGCCGCTTCATCCGCAACGATCTGGTCGATCTGCACAAGAGCAATATCCGCGTCCGCGTCATCGGCGAACGCGACGATCTCGATCCCGATATTCGCGGTCTCTTGCGCGAGGCGGAAGATCTGACCCGCGGCAACGACGGTTTCACGCTGGTCGTCGCCTTCAATTACGGCGCGCGGCAGGAGATCGCGCGGGCGGCGCGGCGGCTCGTAACCGAAGTGGCCGAGGGACGGCTCAAGGCGAGCGACATCACGCCGGAGCTGTTGTCGCGCCATCTCGACGCGCCGGACATTCCCGATCCCGACGTCATCATCCGCACCAGCGGCGAGCAGAGGCTGTCCAATTTCCTGTTGTGGCAATCGGCCTATAGCGAACTGGTGTTCGTTCCGGTCAATTGGCCGGACTTTGACCGTGCCGCGCTCGAAGGCGCCATTGCCGAGTACCGCCGGCGCGAACGCCGCTTCGGCGGATTGATCGCCCAGACCGGATCGTGAGCAATCATCGCGACAGCGGCGAAACCGGAAAATTCGCGTCAAAACTCGGCAGCGCGAACAACCTTGTGCTTCGCATCGCTTCCGCCGCCGTGCTCGGCCCGCTGGTGCTGGTCTTGGCCTATATCGGCGGCTGGCTGTTTTTTCTGCTGTGTGCCGCCGCCGCCGCAGGCATCCTTTGGGAATGGACCAAGCTGGTTGCCGACAGCGCTGACGCCAGGATCCTGATCCCCGGATTTGCGGCGCTGTTGTTTGCGTTTGCGTTGACCGGCGTCGACGAGCCCGGTGCCGCCGCGGCCATGATCTTTATCGGCTCGGCGCTCGCGACCGGCATGATGGCGGCGTGGCCGCGCCGCTTTCCGGCGCGCAATCCGCTGGTGTGGGGGGCGTGCGGCATCGTCTATGCCGGCATCGCCTTTCTCGGGCCGGCGCTCATTCGCCGCGACCCCGCATGGGGTTTTGCCGGGGTGGCGTTTGTGGCCGTAACGGTTTGGGCAACCGACATTTTCGCCTATGCGGTGGGCCGGACATGCGGCGGCCTATTGTTGTGGCCGCGCATAAGCCCGAAAAAGACCTGGGCGGGCGCCATCGGCGGTGCCGTAGGGGGGGTTGCCGCAGGCACCTCGGTCGCCTATGCGAGCGGGGTCGATAAGCTTGTCGCCGTAGGGGTTGTGGCTTTGCTGCTTTCAGTCCTTACCCAGGCTGGCGACCTGTTCGAATCCGCGATCAAGCGGCGCTTCGGCGCCAAGGATGCGGGCAGCCTGATCCCCGGTCACGGAGGACTGATGGACCGTCTCGACGGCTTTCTGGTTGCGGCACTCGTTGCGCTCCTGATCGGCATCCTCCGGCAAGGGCCCGATGCTCCGGCCCAGGGCTTGCTGGTATGGTAGCGTGAGAATGATAAGCCAAGTGAACAAAGCGCTGCAGAAACCGTTGCCGGCCAAGCCGGATTTGGCGCGCGTGCCGAAATCCGTGACGCTGCTCGGTGCCACCGGTTCGATCGGTTCGAGCACCATCGATCTGTTGCAACGCGAGCCCGGGCGCTATCGCGTCGAGGCGGTGACCGCAAACCGCAACGCCAATGCGTTGGCGAAACTCGCGCGCGAGCTCGGCGCGCGCTTTGCCGCGGTCGGCGAGCCTTCGGCTTACCAGGAATTGAAGTCCGCGCTGTCCGGCTCCGGCATCGAAACTGCCGCCGGCGCCGACGCATTGGTCGAGGCGGCACAGCGACCCGCCGAGTGGGTCATGGCGGCGATCACCGGTGCGGCTAGTCTGAAACCGACGCTCGCCGCGGCCGAACGCGGCGCGACGGTCGCGCTCGCCAATAAGGAATGTCTGGTTTGTGCCGGCGCTTTGTTCATGCGCCGCGCGGCGGCCGCGGCAGCGACAATCCTGCCGGTCGATTCCGAGCACAACGCGGTGTTCCAGGCGATGATGTCGGGCCAGCGCGAGGAAGTGCGCCGCGTCATCCTCACCGCCTCTGGCGGCCCGTTCCGCACCTGGTCGCTGGATCAAATTCGCACCGTGACCGTAGAGCAGGCGCTCAAGCATCCGACCTGGGTCATGGGGCCGAAGGTCACGATCGATTCCGCGACGCTGATGAACAAAGGCCTCGAACTGATCGAGGCGCATCACTTGTTCGCGCTGTCTCCCGACGAGCTCGACGTCATCGTCCATCCGCAGTCGGTGGTCCATAGCCTGGTGGAATTCCGCGACGGCTCGGTGATCGCGCAGCTCGGCTCGCCGGACATGCGCATTCCGATCTCCCATTGCCTGGGCTGGCCTAACCGCATGTCGACGCCGGCGCCGCGGCTCGATCTCGCCCGGGTGTCGGCGCTGACCTTCGAGGCGCCCGACCCGGTACGCTTCCCGGCGCTGGCGATCGCCCGCAAGGCCCTGGCGGCGGGTGGGGCGGCGCCCACCATCCTCAATGCGGCGAACGAGATCGCGGTGCGCGAATTCGTCGGCCGGCGGCTGGGTTTTCCGGGGATTCCCGCCCTTGTCGAGGCGACGCTGGATGCGGCGGAACGGCGCGGCGAGCTGGCCGAGCCGCAATCGGTCGAGGAAGCCCTGGAAATTGACCATAATGCGAGAAGATTAGCGACCGACCTCTTGCCCGAAATTGCCGCAATGGCATCCTAGGTTCGGAATCGGGCGGGACAGGCGGGGGCGGCAGGACAGTTCATGGGGTCGTATTTTTTGTCGCATTTACATGCGCTTGAGGGCGGCGTGGTCGGCCAGATCGTGGTCTTCCTCGGCGTGCTCAGCGTCGTCGTATTTGTCCACGAATTGGGGCATTTCCTGATCGCGCGCTGGTGCGGCGTGCGGATTTTGGTATTTTCCCTCGGTTTCGGACCCGAGCTCGCTGGTTTCAATGACCGCCGTGGCACCCGGTGGAAGATCGCGGCCATCCCGCTTGGCGGCTATGTAAAGTTTTTCGGCGACGAGAACGTGGCGAGCGCGTCCGATGGATCGGCGCTTGCGACCATGGATGAGAAGGAAAAATCGCAAAGCTTTATCGGTCAATCGCTGCCCAAGCGGGCGGCCATCGTGGTGGCCGGACCGATGGCAAATTTCCTTTTGGCCATAGCGATTTTTGCCGGCACCTTCATGCTGTACGGCAAGCCGACACAGTCGTCGCAAACCATGAGCGCGCGGGTCGATGCGGTGGTCCCGGATAGTCCAGCTGCAGTTGCGGGTTTCCAGCCGGGCGACTTGGTGGTTTCGATCGCCGGACAGGCCATCGGGAACTTCGCCGATATGCAGCGCATCGTCAGCGAGAGTGCAGGCGTTACGCTTGCCGTCACCGTAGAGCGCAATGGCGGCTCAATCGTACTGCAAGCGACCCCCAAAGCCGAAAAGGACATGCTCGGCACGCCAATCGGACGGCTCGGCATTCAAGGCACAATTGCACCGGGGAGCGCTCAACTTGAGCCGGTTTCGCCGCCCCAAGCGGTCTGGTTGGGCTTGCAAGAGACTTGGGCTGTTATCGACACCACCATGAGTTACATCGGCGGCGTCGTTACCGGCCATAGATCGCCTGACCAACTGAGCGGTCCTATCGGCATCGCGCGGGTTGTCGGGCGGGCTTCAACGATAAGTTCCGCCATCGTCATTCACATCATGGCGGTCATTTCGGTGTCGATCGGGCTTCTGAATCTGTTCCCGATCCCGCTGCTCGATGGCGGCCACCTTTTGTTCTATTCGATCGAGGCGCTGCGCGGCCGGCCGCTGTCGGAACGCGCCCAGGAGGTCGGGTTTCGGATCGGTCTCGCAATCGTCTTGATGTTGATGATATTTGCAACTTTCAACGACATAGTTCACTTGGCGACCTCCTGAGGTGGCCAAATGGGACGCACTCGCGGGGGCGAGATCGGGCGTGGGGCTGTTGTGCAAAGGGTGGGGACATGGCAAAAATACGCGCAGAATTAATATCTTAAGCCGAAAACACGTGAGGGAGATCGAGGCAAGTAACCCGCCACTGGGGGCGGCCACTAGGGGTAAAGGCGCTTAGCGCATGGACATGTGTGTGCGGGTGAGACGGGGGCTCGTTCTGGCCGGCTTGCTCATCGGAGTAGGTTTTGTGGGCCTGCCGGCTGGTGCAACGTATGCAGCGCCGCCGGCTGAGGCTGGCGCGTCGGTCAATAGCATCGTGGTGCAGGGCAACCGCCGCGTCGAGGCGGAAACCGTGCGCGCCTATTTCAAGGCCGCCCCCGGCGAGCGCCTGGACGCCGCCAAGATCGACGCCGCCCTCAAGGCGCTTTATGCCTCGGGCCTTTTCGACGACGTCAAAATCACCCAATCGGGCGGCCACATCATCGTCACGGTGGTGGAATCGCCGGTGATCAACCGGCTTGCCTTCGAAGGCAACCACCGGATGAAGGACGAGCAGCTCCAGGAGGAAATCCAGTCGAAGGCGCGCGACTCGCTGTCGCGCCCCCGGGTGCAGGCCGACACCCAGCGCATCGTCGAAGTCTATCACCGCAACGGCCGCTTCGACGTCACCGTGGAGCCGCAGATCATCGAGCGGCCGAACAACCGCGTCGATCTGGTTTTCGTGGTCAAGGAGGGCGAGAAGACCGGCGTGAAGTCGATCGAGTTCGTCGGCAACAAGGCCTATTCGTCGTGGCGCCTGAAAGAGGTGATCAAGACCGCCCAATCCAACTTCTTGAGCTTCCTGCAGACCACCGACGTCTACGACCCCGACCGCATGGAAGCGGACCGCGATCTGGTCCGCCGCTTCTACCTCAAGCACGGCTTTGCCGACGTGCAGGTGGTCTCGGCGGTTGCCGAATACGATCCCGCCAAGAAGGGATTCAACATCACGTTTACGATCGAAGAAGGGCCGCTGTACCACTTCGGCGCCGTCGACGTTCAATCCAACGTCCGTGCCATCGACTCGCAGTCGCTGCGGCCGGTCCTGCGCATGCGCCAGGGCGACACCTACAACGGCGAGGCGATCGAAAAGACGGTCGAGCAGGTCACCATCGAGGTGGCGCGGCGCGGCTATCCGTTCGCCACCGTGCGCCCGCGCGGCGACCGCAATCCGCAGACGCGCACCATCAACGTCGCCTTCGTCGTCGACGAGGGCACGCGCGCCTATATCGAGCGCATCAATATCCACGGCAATATCCGCACCCGCGATTACGTGATCCGGCGCGAATTCGACATCGCCGAAGGCGATCCGTACAACCGCGCGCTTATGGACCGCGCCGAGCGGCGGCTCAAGAATCTGAACTTCTTCAAAACGGTGAAGATCACCAACGAGCCCGGATCGGCGCCCGACCGGGTGGTGATCAATGTCGAGCTCGAGGAGCAATCGACCGGCGATTTCTCGATCATGGGCGGCTATTCGACGGCGGAAGGCTGGCTCGCCCAGATGTCGGTTTCCGAGCGCAACCTGCTCGGCACCGGCCGCTACGCCAAACTCGCCTTGACCTACGGCGAATTCGTCCGCGGCGCCGAATTTAGTTTTGTCGAGCCCTATTTCCTCGACCAGCGGCTCGCGGCGGGCATCGATCTGTTCGCCAAGGAGACGCTGGCCAACAGCTACCTGTCCTATGGCACGGAATCCTACGGCGGCAGCTTCAAGCTCGGCATTGCGTTGCGTGAAGACCTGGCGTTGCAACTGCGCTATTCGATATATACCCAGCGGATCACGCTGCCGTCCTATCTGAACGACTGTAACAACCTCAATCCGGATTTCTTCAACACCTTGCCGACGCCGGCAGCCGTGCAGGCCGCCGGTATGATCGGTTTGCAATATCCCGGCTACAACCCGGCATCTCCCGCCACCTGCTTTACCTACGGCCAAGCCTCGCTGCCAGTGCGAGCCGAGCTTGCCAATGGTGCTACGCTGACGTCGCTTGCGGGATACGGACTGACCTACAACACGCTCGACAACAACAAGAGCCCCACCAACGGCCTGTTGCTTACGTTCGGTCAGGATTTCGCCGGTCTCGGTGGCGACGTCGCCTATATGCGAACGAGCGTCGACTTCCACACCTACTATGAAGTCGTTCCCGACCTGATCGGCACCTTGCATCTGCAAGCCGGCAACATGATCGGGCTTGCCGGCCAGGAAGTCCGCCTGCTCGACGACTTCAAGATGGGCCCCAACCTGGTGCGCGGCTTTGCGCCGGCCGGCCTCGGCCCGCGCGACATCACGTCGGGGACGGCGAACGACGCCATCGGCGGCACCAACTATTGGGGCGCAAGTCTCGAGTTCCAATATCCGTTCTACTTCCTGCCCAAGGACACCGGTTTCCGCGGCGCCGTGTTCATGGATGCCGGCTCGGTGTGGGGCTACAAGGGCGAGACGCAGCTTGCGGCGACCGGGGAAATCAACGGCACTATCAATAGTCCCAACATCCTCAACACCGTCACTAACGTTACCGGCCCCGGGTCCTTCGTTTGCCAGTGCGGCATGCAATATGCCGACTCGCCGTTCGTGCGCTCGTCGGTCGGTGCCAGCATCATCTGGGATTCTCCGTTCGGTCCGCTACGGTTCGATTTTGCCTATCCGATTTCGAAGACGAGTTACGACCGCACTCAATTCTTCGCCTTCGGCGGCGGAACGCACTTCTAAGCGTGACTTGAGCTCTCGTCATGGACGGGCGCATGCCGGATACTGCACGAGCCCAGCGGGCGCTCACGATCGAGGAGATCGCGGCGCTGACGCGCGCCAAGCCGCGCGCGGGCGATCCGCTCGACCGGCGCATCAGCAATATCGCGCCGCTCGACACCGCGGTCGGAACCGACATCAGCTTTCTCGACAAGCCCAAATTTCTCGACGGGTTGGCGATCACGCGCGCGGGCGCTTGCTTCGTCAGCCCGCGCTTTGAAGCGAAGGTGCCGCCAAGCCTGGCCGTCTTGGTGACGCCTGATCCGTATCGGGCCTTCGTGGCGGTCACGCGAGCGCTGTTTCCCGATGCCTTGCGCCCATCATCGTTGTTCGGCGTGAAGGGATGCAGCAAGGACGCGCACGTGCATCCAACGGCACGCCTTGAAGCGAGTGTGACGGTCGATCCGCTCGCTGTCATCGGCGCCCATGCCGAGATCGGCGCCGGCACGGTGATCGCGTCCGGCGCGGTGATCGGGCCGGGCGTGCGCATCGGCCGCGACTGCGCGATCGGCGCCAGTGCGACAGTCCAACATGCGTTGATCGGCGATCGCGTCATCGTCCATCCGGGTGTCCGTATCGGCCAGGACGGCTTCGGCTATCTGCTGGGCCCGAAGGGATATGAGAAAATCCCGCAGACCCGCCGCGTCATCATCCAGGACGACGTGGAAATCGGCGCCAATTCGACCATCGACCGCGGCGCCACCAGAGACACCATCATCGGCGAGGGCACCAAGATCGACAATCTGGTGCAAATCGGACACAACTGCTCGATCGGGCGACACTGCATCATTGTCTCTCAAACCGGCATATCCGGCAGCTGCAACGTGGGGGATTACGTCATGATGGGCGGGCAGGTCGGCCTCGTCGACCATTTGACCATCGGCGACAAGGCCATGCTGGGCGCACGCTCTGGAGTCATCACCGATGTTCCCGCCGGCGCGCGCTACAATGGCTGGCCGGCCCAACCGGCACGCGAGTGGCTACGCGGCGTCAGTTGGGTGCGGCGCATGGCGCGCGGCGCCGGCAAATCCGAAGGTGGCGACGAATGAGCGGCGACACGCTCGGCGCCATCGACATCCGCGAAATCCTGCGGCTGTTGCCGCATCGCTATCCTTTCGTCATGGTCGATCGTCTGATCGACATGCGCGCCGACGAGCACGCCATCGGCATCAAGAACGTCACCTTCAACGAGCCGCAATTCATGGGCCATTTTCCGGACAATCCGGTGATGCCCGGCGTGCTGGTGATCGAGGGCATGGCGCAGACGGCCGGCACGCTCGTGCTGTGGCATCTGGGAACGGTGGCGCGCGGGCGGAAGGTGTATTTCCTCACCATCGACAAAGCCAAATTCCGCAAGCCGGCGGGGCCGGGAGACACCATCAAATATCACGTCGACAAGATCGCCCAACGCCGCAACATGTGGTGGTACCGCGCTGAGGCCAAGATCGGCGACGTTCTCATCGCCGAAGCCGAGATCGGCGCCATCATTACCGAGGACTAGATGGCGATCGATCCGACCGCGCGCGTTGCCGACGGTGCGCGCATTGGCGACGACGTGGAGATCGGGCCGTATTGCCTGGTCGGGCCGCAGGTCGAGCTTGCAAGCGGCGTGCGCCTGATCGCCCACGTCAACGTCACCGGCGCAACGACGATCGGCGCCGGCACCGTGGTCTATCCGTTCTCGTCGCTCGGCACGCCGCCGCAATCGGTGCATTATCGCGGCGGGCCGACCAGGCTGATCATCGGCGCCGCTTGCGACTTGCGCGAGAGCGTCACCATGAATACCGGCACCGAAGACGGCGGCGGCGCGACGCGCGTGGGCGACCGCTGCTTCATCATGGTCGGCGCTCATGTCGGCCACGACTGCCAGGTCGGCGACGACGTGAACCTTGCCAACAACGTGGTGCTCGGCGGCCACGTTTCAGTGGGGGACCACACCTTCCTCGGCGGCCACATCGCGATCCATCAGTATGTGCGGATCGGCGAGGGCGTCATGATGGCCGGCATGTCGGCGGCGCGCGACGACATCATTCCGTTCGGCTTCGTGCTCGGCCAGACCGGCGCGCTGGTCGGATTGAACATGGTCGGCTTGCGCCGGCGGGGCGCCACGCGCGCCGAGATGCACCAAGTGCGCAACGCTTACCGCTCGCTGTTCTTTGTCGAAGGTCGCATCGCCGATCGTATCGACGCGGTCGAGCGTGAATTCGGCAACGATCCGCTGGTCGGCAAGATGATCGCCTTCATCCGCGCCGGCGGCAAGCGGCCGTTGATGCGGCCGCGCACGCGGCGCTGGAACGACGGCCCGGACGAATGACGCCGCCTGATGAGGGCTTCCATGGCTGACAAGGGCTTGGCTGACGCCGAACGTGGTCCCATCGCCATCATCTGCGGCGGCGGCAGCTTTCCCGGCGCCGTCGCCGAGGCCATCGTCCGCGGCGGCCGCCAGCCGGTGATGTTCGGTATCAAGGGTTGGGCCGACGCCAAGGTCATCGAGCGCTATCCGCATCATTGGATTGCGATCGGACAATTGGGGCGGTTTTTTCGCCTGGCTCAGGCGGCGCATTGCAAGGAGGTGCTGTTCATCGGCACCTTGCTGCGGCCGCCGCTCAAGCAGGTGCGGCTCGATTGGCGGACCATACGGTTGCTGCCGCGCATCGCCGGCTTTTTTCGTGGCGGCGATAACCGGCTGTTGTCGGGTGCCGCAAGCATCGCCGAGAGCGGCGGCTTGCGGGTGATCGGCGTGCGCGACGTGGCGCCGGAAATTTTTGTCCCCGAAGGCGTGCTCGGCCGCTGTCAGTTCTCCGAGCGCGACCGCAGCGATATCGCGCGCGCGATGACGCTGATCGCGGCGCTCGGGCCGTTCGACGTCGGCCAGGCCGCGATCGTCGCCAACAACCACGTGCTTGCCGTCGAGGCTGCGGAAGGCACCGACAATATGCTGGCGCGGATCGCCGAGTTGCGCCGGCAAGGCCGCGTCACCACGCCGCCCGGCATCGGGGTTCTGGTCAAGGCGCCAAAACCCGGCCAGGATCGCCGCTTCGATCTGCCTTCGATCGGGCCGCGGACCATCGAGGGCGTGGCGCGCGCCGGGCTTGCCGGCGTCGCTGTCGCCGCCGGCTCAACCATCATCGCCGAAGCTGCCGAGGTGATCGCTGCGGCCGATCGGGAAAAGATTTTCGTCGCCGGCGTGGGCGAGGACGCGGCGCGATGAGGCCCGAGCCGCAAACCCGGCCGCTGTCGTTTTATATCGTCGCCGCGGAAGAATCCGGCGATGCGCTCGGCGCCGCGTTGGTTCGCGCGCTGCAAGCGTGCCATAGCGGCGCATTGACGTTCAACGGGGTCGGTGGGCGCGCCATGGCGGCGGCCGGCATCGTCAGCCCGTTCGCAATCGACGAGCTTTCGATCATGGGTATCGCCGCGATCCCGCGCCGGCTGCGGATGATTTTGCGCCGGATTCGTCAGACCGCCGCGGCCGTGGTCGCCGCGCGCCCGGACGCGCTGGTGATCATTGACAGTCCCGATTTCACTCATCGGGTCGCCCGCCGCGTGCGCCGGCTCGCTCCCAAAATCCCGATCCTCGATTACGTCTCGCCCTCGATCTGGGCGTGGCGGCCCGGTCGCGCGCGCGCCATGCGCGCTTATGTCGATCAGGTGCTCGCCATCCTGCCGTTCGAGCCGGCGGTCCACGTCAAGCTCGGCGGGCCGCCGTGTCTTTATGTCGGTCATCCGATGGTCGAGCACATCGCCGAACTGCGCCCCAATGCCGAGGAGGCGCAGCGCCGCCGCGCAAATCCTCCCGTTGTCCTCGTGCTGCCAGGCAGCAGGGCCAGCGAGATCAGGCATCTCCTCGGAACCTTCGGCGCCGCAATCGCGCAAGTCGCGGCGCGCAGCGGTCCGATGGAACTCGTGCTGCCGACGGTCCCCCACCTGATGGCGCAAGTCAGCGCCGGCGTTGCCGGCTGGGCCGTGGCGCCACGGATCGTGGTCGAGCCGGCGGACAAATGGGCGGCCTTTCGCCGGGCGCGGGTGGCGCTGGCCGCATCCGGTACGGTGACGCTCGAATTGGCGCTTGCCGGCATACCGGCCGTTGCCGCCTATCGCCTGTCGATTGTCGAATGGAACATCGCGCGGCTCTTGCGGATGCGTTCAACGCTGCCGAGCGTCATCCTTGCCAATCTGGTGCTTGGCGAGAATGTCATTCCGGAACTTTTGCAGTCCGATTGCACGCCGGAGCACCTTTCCGAAGCGCTGCTGCCGCTATTGTCCGACACGGCGCAGCGGCAACGCCAGATCGAGGCCTTCGGCCGGCTCGATGCCATCATGGCCATCGGCGGCGAGGCGCCGAGCGCCAAGGCGGCGGCGATCGTCCTCGGCGTGGCCCAGCATGGCCGGCGCGATCCGGCGGCGCTTAGCGCGTCGTCGCAGCCGTGTTAACCGCTGATCTGACGCCGCTCTACCATTGCGCCGGTCATCCTGCTAAGGCCGCAAGGACAATTCCAAGCGAAACGGCAAAGCACCCGGCGTGAGCAAGTCCAAGAAAACCATCCGGAAACCCGCGATCCGCGCGGCGATCACCGGGGTGTTCGGCTACGTGCCGCCTGACGTTCTCACCAACGCCGAGCTGGCAAAAATGGTCGATACCAGCGACGAGTGGATCGTCGAGCGTACCGGCATCCGCGAACGCCACATCCTCAAGGGTAAAGGGCTCGGCACCTCGCATATGGGCGCCGAGGCGGTGCGCGGGCTGTTGAGCAAGACCGGGACGGCGTCCGGCGACGTCGAGCTTTTGATTTGCGCCACGACGACACCGGATCTCGTCTTTCCCTCGACCGCCAATCTGATCTGCGACATGGCCGGCATCCGCAACATCGGCAGCTTCGACGTCCAGGCGGCGTGCTCGGGCTTCGTCTATGCGCTCACCATCGCCGCGCAATTCATCGAGACCGGAAAGTTTCGCAAGATCGTGGTGGTCGGCGCCGACAAGATGTCGGCGATCATCGACTACACCGACCGCGCCACCTGCGTGCTGTTCGGCGACGCCGCGGGCGCGGTCCTCATCGAGCCGAGCAAAAAGTACGGCATCGTCGACACGCTGATCCGTTCCGACGGCGCCGGCATGCCGCATCTGCACCAAAAAGCCGGCGGCAGCCGCATGCCGCCGACGGCGGAAACCGTGGCCAAGCGGCTGCATTACGTCCATCAGGAAGGCGCCGCGGTCTACAAATTCGCCATCGCCCGCATGGCGGACGTTGCTACCGAGCTGATGCAGCGCAATCACCTGACCAGCGACCAGATCGACTGGCTGGTGCCGCACCAGGCCAACAGGCGCATCATCGAGGCGACGGCGGAGCGCATGAAGCTCGACCCGAAGCAGGTGATGGTCACCATCCACAAATACGGCAACACCACCGCGGCGACGATCCCGCTGTGCCTGTGGGATTACGAAAACAAGCTGAAGGCCGGCGACCGCATGATTTTGGTGGCCTTCGGCGGCGGCTTCACTTGGGGCGGGGCGTACCTGACCTGGGCCTACGATACGCCGTAGGATGTGGCATCAAGATTCCCTGGGTCTAGGGCCATTCGCCATAGGGCCTCATGGGCCGTTTTCAATGTCGTCCGCCAGTTGGGCGCGGCGCTTGACCAGTCCTGAGACAACGAAGGCGTTCATCACAGGACCCAGAAGGCGAGAAAGATGACAGCCATAATGAAGGCAACGACCGATAGCCCAAATATCACGCGGTCAATTGGTCTATAGGGCCAGACACGTCTGTACGTGCCGATCACGCCAACTGCGAACAGGACAACTGCCGGGATAACAATGTCGCGCCATGTCATGCGCTGCATTGTAGCAATGCGGGCAGGACAGGCCGATAGGCCGGGAGGTGAGTCTGCTACTCAATGCCGGAAAAATCTTTCGCCATCGCGGAGCGAAGCGTTACGGGGCAGAATGATCACTTCCGCTTGGAGATCGGCTGATATTCCCGCTTCGGCGAGCCGGTATAGAGCTGGCGCGGCCGGCCGAGTTTCTGGTGCGGGTCCTCGATCATTTCCTTCCACTGCGCGATCCAGCCGACGGTGCGGGCCAGCGCGAACAGCACCGTGAACATGGTGGTCGGAAAACCCATGGCGCGCAGCGTGATGCCGGAATAGAAGTCGACGTTCGGATAAAGCTTCTTCTCGATGAAATATTCGTCGTGCAGCGCGATGCGCTCGAGCTCGATGGCGACGTCGAGCAGGGGATCGTTGACGCCGAGCTCGTTGAGGACTTCGTGGCAGGTCTTCTGCATGAGCTTGGCGCGCGGATCGTAGTTCTTGTAGACGCGATGGCCAAAGCCCATCAGGCGGAATGAATCCTTCGGATCCTTCGCCTTCTTGACGAATTCGGGGATGCGGTCGACGGAACCGATCTCGCCGAGCATCTTTAAGGCCGCCTCATTGGCGCCGCCATGGGCCGGGCCCCACAGGCAGGCGATGCCGGCGGCGATGCAGGCGAACGGATTGGCGCCCGTGGAACCGGCGAGCCGTACGGTCGAGGTCGAGGCGTTCTGCTCGTGGTCGGCGTGGAGCGTGAAGATGCGGTCCATGGCACGCGCGATGACCGGATTGGCCTTGTATTCCTCGCACGGCACCGCAAAGCACATGCGCAGAAAGTTCGAGGCGTAGTCGAGCTTGTTGTTGGGATACATGAAGGGCTGGCCGATGGAATATTTGTACGCCATGGCGGCCAGCGTCGGCATTTTCGCGATCATGCGGATCGAAGCGATCATGCGCTGCTGCGGGTCGGTGATGTCGGTGGAGTCGTGATAGAACGCCGACAGCGCGCCGACCGAACCGACCATCACCGCCATCGGATGGGCGTCGCGGCGAAAACCCTGGAAGAAGCGGCTCATCTGCTCGTGGACCATCGTGTGATGGATCACGCGGTCGACGAAATCGGCCTTTTGCGAGGCGGTCGGCAGTTCGCCGTACAGCAGGAGATAGCAGGTCTCGAGGAAATCGCCGTGCTCGGCCAAATCGTCGATCGGATAGCCGCGATAGAGCAGAATGCCCTCGTCGCCGTCGATATAGGTGATCTTGGATTCGCAGGAGCCGGTCGAGGTAAAGCCCGGATCGTAGGTGAAGATGCCGGCCTCGGCGTAGAGCTTCGAGATGTCGATCACTTCGGGGCCGATGGTCCCGTCGTAGATCGGGAAATTGTAGTCTTTGTCGCCGAGTTTCAGCGTGCCGGTCTTGATGTTGGCGCCGGTCTTCGCGTCCATGTTCGTATCCTCGAATAAGTGGCAGCCGAAACGGCAAGCTGCGGGCGGTGGTCAAAGAAGCGGCAGCCCGATCCGGCCGTTATGGGGGTAGCTTAGCAAAGTGTGCACTGCAAGATAATAGGCATGTGACAGGGCGCGCGCGACGTAAACCTTGCGTTATTCAGGCGCTTTGCGAGCCGGTCTGATCTGCGATGCGGGCGAGGCTCTCGGCCTTGCCGAGCACGGCCAGCACCTCGAAGATTCCCGGCGAAGTGGTGCGGCCGGTCAGCGCCGCCCGCAGCGGCTGGGCGATGGCGCCGAGTTTTGCGCCCTTGCCCTCGGCAAAGGTGCGGACCGCTTGCTCGGTCGTCTCGGCGGTCCAGGGCTCGACGGCGGCCAGCTCGGCGGCGATATCGGCCAGCAAAGTCTTGGCATCCGGGGTCAGCAGGGCGGCTGCCTTGTCATCCAGGGGAAGCGGCCGGTCCGCCAGAAGAAACTTAGCGCCATCAATAAGATCAAGGAGCGTCTTGGCGCGTTCCTTTAAGCTCGGCATGGCGTTGAGCCACTGCCGGCGCAGGTCCGGCGTCATCTTGGCGGCGAGTTTTGCGCCGTCGGCAATATGGGGCAGGAGCTGGTCGATGGCCGCGAGCAGATCGGCGTCGGCGCTTTGCCGGATGTAATGGCCGTTGAGGCTTTCCAGCTTGGCAAAATCGAAGCGCGCCGGCGAGCGGCCGATCTGCGGCAGGTCGAACGCCGCGATCATCTCCTCGGTCGAAAAGATCTCCTGGTCGCCATGGGCCCAGCCGAGCCGCACCAGATAATTGCGCAACGCCACCGGCAGGTAGCCCATGGCGCGATAGGCATCGACGCCGAGCGCGCCATGGCGCTTCGACAGTTTTGAGCCGTCGGGGCCGTGGATCAGCGGAATATGCGCCATGACCGGCACCGGCCAGCCGAGCGCGTCGTAAATCTGTTTCTGCCGCGCGGCGTTGGTCAAATGGTCGTCGCCGCGGATGATGTGGGTGACGTCCATGTCGTGATCGTCGACCACCACGGCGAGCATGTAGGTCGGCGTGCCGTCGGAGCGCAACAGCACGAGATCGTCGAGGTTCTCGTTCTGCCAGACGACACGGCCCTGGACCTGGTCCTCGATCACGGTCTCGCCGGTGGCCGGCGCTTTGAACCGGATCGCCGGTTTTACGCCCGGCGGGGCATCGCTCGGATCGCGGTCGCGCCAGCGGCTGTCATAGAGTTTGGCGCGGCCTTCGCGGCGCGCCGCTTCGCGCATGTCCTTGAGCTCATCGGGGCTCGCATAACAGCGATAGGCGTTTCCGGTCGCCAAAAGTCGCTCGACCACCTCGCGGTGCCGCGCCGCGCGAGCGAACTGATAAATGACCTCGCCGTCCCAGCCGATGCCGAGCCAGTTGAGCCCGTCGAGGATGGCGTCGATGGCGGCCTGCGTCGAGCGTTCGCGGTCGGTGTCCTCGATCCGCAGCAGCATTTTGCCGCTACGTCCGCGGGCATAAAGCCAGTTGAACAGCGCGGTGCGGGCGCCGCCGATATGGAGAAAACCGGTGGGCGAGGGGGCAAAACGGGTGACGACGGCCATTGAAATCCTGATCCGCGGGCGCGGGCTCGTTTAGCACGCTTAAGTGTTAAGGACAGTAAGCCGGCGCAAGCTTTTTCGCCGCCGGGCTTGACCCCGCGGGCCAACTTGTCCAATCCGGGGCGCAACCGCATCTATTGCCTTGGAATCGGCGCGTTGCCCGGCTCTTTCGGCGGCGCCAAACGGATTGATCCATGACGGTTGTCGAGACACCGGTAAAAGAGCCCGCGCGAGAAGCGGGTCAAGATTTCATTCGCGACATCGTGCGCGCCGACCTGGCGGCGGGGCGGCGCACCGGCGTCGTCACGCGCTTTCCGCCGGAGCCGAACGGCTACCTGCATATCGGCCACGCCAAGTCGATTTGTCTCAATTTCGGCATCGCCGACGAGTTCGGCGGCCATTGCAATCTGCGTTACGACGACACCAACCCGACCAAGGAATCCCAGGAATATATCGACGCCATCGAGCGCGACGTGCGCTGGCTCGGGTTCGATTGGGGCACGCATCTCTACCACGCGTCCGATTATTTCGAGCAGCTCTACGGCTGGGCGGAGGATTTGATCCGCGCCGGCAAGGCCTATGTCGACGATCAAAGCCAAGACGAGATGCGCGCGGCGCGCGGCACCTTGACCGAGCCGGGCAAGAATAGTCCGTTCCGCGATCGCGGCGTGGAGGAAAATCTCAACCTCTTCGGCCGCATGCGAACGGGTGAGTTTCCGAACGGCGCTCGCGTGCTGCGCGCCAAGATCGACATGGCGTCCGGCAACATCAATCTGCGCGATCCGGTGCTCTATCGCATCCTGCACGCCGAGCATCCGCGCACCGGCAAAACCTGGAGCATTTATCCGAGCTACGACTTTGCCCACGGCCAGTCCGACGCCATCGAGGGCATCACCCATTCGCTGTGCACGCTGGAATTCGAAGACCACCGGCCGCTCTACGACTGGTTTTTGCAAAACCTGCCGGTGCCGTCGCAGCCACATCAATACGAATTCGCCCGCCTCAATCTCACCTATACGATCCTGTCGAAGCGCGTGCTCACGGAGCTCGTTCGCGGCGGTCACGTCCACGGCTGGGACGATCCGCGCATGCCGACGCTCGCCGGCTTGCGCCGTCGCGGCGTGCCGCCTGAGGCGATCCGTGATTTCGTCAAGCGCATCGGTGTTGCGAAAGCCAACAGCACCGTCGACATGGCGATGCTGGACTTCTCCATCCGCGAGCATTTGAACGGCACCGCACAGCGGCGCATGGCGGTGCTGCGCCCGCTCAAGGTGGTGATCGAGAATTACCCGGAAGGCCAAAGCGAAGAAGTCGAGGCGGTCAATCATCCCGAGGATGCCACGGCCGGCACCCGCCGGGTCCGTTTCGGCCGCGAGCTTTTCATCGAGCGCGACGATTTCATGGAGAACCCGCCGAAGAAATTTTTCCGGCTGTCGCCCGGCACCGAGGTGCGGCTGCGCTACGCCTATTTCATCACCTGCCGCGAGGTGGTGAAGAACGCGGCCGGCGAGGTGATCGAGCTGCGCTGCACCTACGATCCCGCCACCAAGGGCGGCAATGCGCCCGACGGCCGCAAGGTGAAGGCGACGATGCATTGGGTGTCGGTGGCGGACTCCGTGCCCGCCGAGGTTCGCCTGTACAATCCGCTGTTCACAAAACCTGACCCGAGCGCGACCGACTTCGCCGCCGACATCAATCCGAATTCGCTGGACGTGATCGCCGATGCCCGCGTCGAGCCGGCGCTGGCCGGCCGCAATTCCGATGACGCGGTGCAGTTCGAGCGCTTGGGCTATTTCTGCCCGGACAAGGACTCGACGCTGGAGCGGCTGGTGTTCAACCGCACCGTCGGCTTGCGCGACACCTGGGCCAAGGTGTCCGGCGGCAGCGGCGGAGCGTAAAGCAGATTTCGCCGCCACTGCGCCGGGCTCGTTTTCAGTTCGTCCCGATATGCCTCATAAAGCAAAGAAATACGGTAGCTTTCGAACGTGAACTCCCTGCATAGTTGTGATAGTGGTCATGCGCCGCACAGACCAATTCGGCTATGCCCACCCGAGCGATCCCCCTCGTCTTTGTCCTCATCGCCTGCGCCGTCGGCAGCGCCACGGTCGCCGTTGCGCAAAAGTTGCCGGAGCCGGCGCGAGCGGCCCCCGCGGCACCGAATGTCGCGCTGACGACCCCAATCGAATTTTATGTGGCCCACGGCGACGCCAATGCCTGCGGGCCGGGCTGCAGCGAATGGATTGCGGCCGAGGGCAAGATCGATGTCGGTGCCGCCGACCGGCTCCGGCAACTGCTCAGGAAATTGGGCAACCGCCGGCCGCCCATATGCTTTCATTCGCCGGGCGGAAACTCGAATGGAAGCCTCGCGCTCGGGCGCCTTATTCGCGATAAGAAATTCACCGTCAGTGTCGGCCACACAATCCCGCACGACTGCGGCAGCGACAAGCCATCCGATAATTCGTGCACGGCCCGAAAGCGCTCCGGAACGGCCATCGAAGCAGAGATCTCGCTGGTCACCTTTCAGTGCAATTCGGGTTGCGTTTACGCTCTGGCCGGCGGCACGGTCCGCCTGGTCCCGCCGGGGGTGAAACTCGGTATTCACGACGCCGGATTCGATCCGAATTCAAGTCTGCCGCGCGGCGCCACGCTGGCACTGGCCATGCGAGTGGTCCACGCGCGCATACGAACTTATCTCCGCGAGATGGGAATCGACGACGGCTTGTTCTCGGCCGCCTTGGGCACGCCGTTCGAGTCGGTAAAGCTTCTGCAACGCGACGAAATCGTGCGCTTCGGCATGGATCGCAGGGAATTCGGCGAAACCGGGTGGCGCTTCATCGACAAGCCTTTCCCGAAAGTCAGCAAGCTTTTCTTTGTTCGCGTCGACGGCGATCAGCCGCACTACATCGATGCCATGATCGAGTTCACCTGCAACGGTGCGACCAGCATGAATCTCACCATTGCACGGCAGCAGCTCCCGTCAGATGCATATTTCTCGGGCACAGCTTTGCCCGTCGCACGAATTGCCATCGGCGGCAACCAGATCGGTCTGAACCAAGTCAGCGCGGTTCCCAACTTCTACGTTCGTTCCGGCTTTGTGAGGACGCTCGACGGAGTCGGTGACGACACGGCGACGGAGCTGCCTGGAATCGCGCTGGGCCGAAAGGAACGCGGGAACGTCCCGTTGAATATGGATGGATTTGCGGCAGCGTACGGCAAGCTGCAGCCGCGCTGCGCTGAAGCGATTAAAAACCTGCAAGCCGCGCTGCGACAGTCAGGAACGAAGCCGGTCGTATTGGGCGCGCAGGCCACGGCAATGCCGGGTGCCACGACGCCGCCGGGAGACGGAACCCAGACGCTCGAACTCACGCGGATCGTAACTGCCGCGGAAAAGCTGCGCGTGGATTTTCTGACTTACGTTTGGGCGGATTGTTCTTCCAGTCCAGTGGCGTCGGGCCTCGTCGAACACCCGCAGCACGGTGTGGTCACCACGCTGGACGGCCATGACTTTCCGGACATTCCGAAGGACGATCCGCTCGCCGCATGTAACGCACGAAAAGCCGACGGTAAATTCGTTTTCTACGAGCCCAATGCGGATTATCACGGCGCTGACTCGTTCACCATCCGTGTCTTATCGGCGTCAGGACACCCGGTGAAGCGGCATTATTCCATCGAAGTAAAGTGACCGCACCGTCTTCCGCCGAATAAGCGATTCCGGCCGGTATCGTATCGCGCCACGCCGGCGCGGCAGCACTGGCAGGCGACTTATCCCGGCCCGTTCACACCCTCCTCGCCACCCGGCGCGCGCCCCGCTAGCATAAGGCCGTTGGTGAGTTAGCGCGCAGGGGGCGCGCAGTGGCACAAGACAGTAGCGTAGAGAGCCGCACGCACGCTGGTGCGCAGGCAGGTACTTGGTCAGGTCCATGGTCAGGTCATTGGCCGTGGCCGGTCCGCATTCGCCCGGCGTGGCATGTCATACGGCCGCGGGCGAACTTCGCCCTCGCGACGCAGTTACGGCAATGGGCCGTCCAAGAAATTGCTGCCGATCGCCTGCTGCCTTGGCTCGCCGTCGCCTACGGTCTCGGCATCGTCATCTATTTCACCGCGGAACGTGAGCCGGCGTGGTGGGCGGCCACGGCGCTGGCCGCCGTTTGCGTGATCGGTGCCGTGTTGCTGCGCCGGCATCTGATCTCTTTCATCGTCGGTCTCTTTCTTTTCGCGGTTGCCGCGGGTTTTGCCGCCGCCACGATGAAGACCGCCATGATCGAGCACCCGATACTGCATTATCCGGCGTCGGGCGTGACGATCGCGGGCTTCGTCGAGCTGCGCGAGGAAAGCCAGCACACCGACCGCTTCGTGCTACGCGTCGACCGCATCGAAGGCAACCGCATCGACGACAAGCCGCAGCGCGTCCGGCTCTCGGTCAAGCGCGGGCTGGCGCCGCCCGCGGGCTCCTTCGTCGAAGTCAAAGCCATGCTCGATCCGCCGCTGCAGCCGCTGGCGCCGGGCTCTTACGATTTTGCCCGCGATCTTTATTTCCAACAGATCGGGGCCTCCGGTTTTGTCCGCGGCGCGGTCAATGTGATTAGCCCGCCAACGACTGCCGGTCTTATGTCGCGGGTCCACGCCGTGGTGCAGCGCATGCGCGACGCGATCGACGCCCATGTTCGCGCCGTGCTGCCGGGTGACACCGGCTCGATCGCCGCCATGCTGCTCAACGGCAAGCGCGACGTGATCTCGGAGAACCTCTACAACGCCCTGTTCATCTCCGGCGTCGGCCACGTGCTGTCGATCTCCGGTTATCACATGGCGGTCGTCGCTGGCGTGGTGTTTTTCATCATCCGCGCGCTGCTGGCGCTGATCCCGGGTCTCCCCGACAGGAAGCCGATAAAAAAATGGGCGGCGTTCGGCGCGCTGATCGCGACGACGTTCTATCTGGTGCTCTCTGGCGCGGAAGTGGCGACGCAACGCTCCTATTTCATGATCGCCATCGTGCTGGTCGGCGTCATGCTCGACCGGCCGGCGTTGACCGTCCGCACGCTCACCGCGGCCGCGCTCCTGGTGCTGTTCTTGGCGCCGCAATCGGTGGTGCATCCGAGCTTCCAAATGTCGTTTGCGGCGACGCTGGCGCTGATCGCCACTTACGATCGCGGCGTGCCGCGGGTGAAGGCGGGCACCGACAGCACGCTCGGCTCGCGCGCCGCATTGTGGGGCGTCAACGAGATCACGAGCCTCATCATCGCCTCGCTGGTGGCCGGCCTGGCGACGACACCTTATGCGGCCTATCACTTTCATCGGATGGCGCCTTACGGCGTCATTGCCAACCTGCTCGCCATGCCGGTCGTCTCCGCCTGGGTGATGCCGATGGGGCTACTCGGCCTTCTCGCCATCCCGTTCGGCTTCGATGCCGAGTTCTGGCGGCAAATGGGCTACGGCATCGAGTGGATGAATATGGTGGCGCTGTGGGTGGCGAACCTGCCCGGCGCTGTCGGCCATGTCACCAGCTTCGGCACTGGGCCGCTATTGCTGGCGACCGCAGGCTTGCTCGTGATCGGACTGCTCAAGACGCCGCTGCGTTGGAGCGGCGTCGTGCTCGCGGCACTCGGCATCGCATTGGCGGCGAGCGTGCCACGGCCTGATATTCTGCTGGCGGCCGATGGCCGGACATTTGCGGTGCGCGGCGCCGACGGACTGCTCGCCTTCCATCACTCCGGTGGCGATACGTTCGCCATCAAGGAATGGCTCGCGGCCGACGCCGACGCGCGTGACTATCACGATCGCAAGCTAGGGCAGGGCATCGCCTGCGACGCTGCCGGCTGCATCGGCAAGCTCGCCGATGGCGCTCTCGTCGCCTACGACCTCAAACCCGATGCGTTCGAGGAAGATTGCCGGCGCGCCGTTCTCATCATGACGACCCGCACCGCGCCGCCCGGCTGCGCGGCCCAGGTGATCGGTCGCGCGATGTTGCGCGAGCGCGGCGCGTTGGCGTTACGCCGTACCGGTTCGGGCTTTGCGATCGATTCTGCCCGCCCGCCGAATTTCGATCGGCCGTGGGCACCGCAGCGTATGCGGGCCACTACTGACACTGCCAATCCGACTGCCGCTCAGCCCGCAGCGTCACGCGCACCACCGCGCGACGCGACACCGCGCCAGGACGATATCGAAGCGGATCAGTGAAGCGTCGTCATTCCGGGGCCGAGCGCAGCGAGGAACCCGGAATCCATAGCCACAGGTTACGCAGAACTGGCGCTGCGTTTGTCTCGCAAAACAGGGGCTATGGATTCCGGGTTCCGCGCAAACGCGCGGCCCCGGAATGACGGTGTTTAATACCGCCGGAACAATCCCACCAATTTGCCCTGAATGCGCACGCGATTGGGCGGCAGGATGCGCACTTCGTAAGAGGTGTTGGCCGGCTCCAGCGCGATCGAGGCGCCGCGGCGGCGGAAGCGTTTTAGGGTTGCTTCCTCGTCGTCGATCAGGGCTACGACGATGTCGCCGGTGTCGGCAGCGTCCATGCGTTTGAGCAGCGCAATGTCGCCGTCGAGGATGCCGGCCTCGATCATCGAATCGCCGCGCACTTCCAGCGCAAAATGCTCGCCGGCGGTGAGCAGCTCGGGCGGCATGTTGATGGTGTGGCTGCGGGTCTGAATGGCTTCGATCGGCGTGCCGGCGGCGATGCGGCCCATTACCGGCACCGCAACCGGGCGGCCGCCGTCGTCTTCGGACGCCGTGCGGACCCGGCCGAGATTGCCTTCGATGACGCTCGGCGTGAAACCGCGCGAGCGGCCGGCGACAAAGCCGTGGGCGACCGATTCCGGCAGCTTGATCACTTCGATGGCGCGCGCCCGGTTCGGCAGGCGGCGGATGAAGCCGCGCTCCTCGAGCGCCGTGATCAGCCGATGGATGCCGGATTTGGAGCGCAAGTCGAGCGCATCCTTCATCTCGTCGAAGGACGGCGGTACGCCGGCTTCCTTGAGGCGCTCATGGATGAACCGCAACAGCTCGGCTTGCTTGCGCGTTAACATTGGTGCTGTTCCTGCAACATGGCGCTTCCCCTTGGCTTCCCATTCGTTCGGCCGATCAGGCGATCCTGGCCGAAACAAATCATGAACGGACACTATCTGTTCCATATGTGTTCCGCAACCATTTAATTTGAAGTGAAGAAAACGACGAACGTGACAAACGCGCGATTAACGCTCGAATTTAACGTGCAGGGCTTGCTGGACGTTAGAGTTAAGCCGCTGAAATCACGGCGGATTAATAGCAGCGTCCGAAATTCGCGGCGATCGCGCGCCACCGTCTCTGTTCCGCAACTGACCAATTTGGATTCGCGCGGCCGACGACATCTGCTCGCGCGCCTCGCGCCACGCATGTTTCGATATGGAGCCGATTCGACCGCACGAAATGCGTATCTCCGTCGCGCCGCGAACACCGCGATACCGTCTGGCCTGCGCGGAATCTCGCGCACTGATGCCGATGTGTCACAGCGTTTCGCCGACTCCTGCGTTATTATCGGCGCAAGTTTCGATGGTATTTCGGTAACTTAGACGGGGAACGAGATGAAAAGACTCCTTGCCGCTTCGCTGACCGGTTTGGCTCTGTTGTCAGGCTCCGCACTCGCGGCGGATTTGCCGCCCGCGCCGCAGGTCTACAAGGCGCCGGCCGTTGTCGCGCCGGCCTACAACTGGTCCGGATTTTATCTGAACGCCGGCGGCGGCTACGGCATGTGGAATGCCGACACCCAGCTCTTCACGCCGGGCGGAGCATGCCTCGCCTGCGTCGTCCAGACATTCGGCGGCAGGGGTTATCTCGGGACGGTGGGCGGCGGATTCGATTATCAGGTCGGCGGCCTTGGCATGGGCGCGTGGAATCCCATGATCGTCGTCGGCCTCATGGGGGACTACAATTTTGAAAGCTTGAAAGGCACGATAGCGGACGGTCTTGTTGGCGCTTCGGCCCAGATCAAAGAGACCGCATCGTGGGCAGGCGGCGCCCGCATTGGTCTGGCCTTCGGGCCGAGTTTCTTCACCTATATGAACGGCGGGGCGACCGGCACCCGCTTCGGCGGTACGAGCTTCGTTTCGGACGTTACCGGTGCGCCGCTCGGCGCAGGGTCAGCGGCTTTTTGGAAGACCGGCTGGTACCTCGGCGGTGGCACCGAGACGTCGCTGGCTCCCGTGTTGCCGGTCGGCTTTTTCCTGCGCAGCGAATATCGCTACTCCTACTTCAATACGACGACCGTTCCGGTCATTGCCGGTGGCGTAACGGCCCTCAATGTCGGCTGGCATCCGGTGGTGCAGACGCTCAGCACTTCGCTCGTCTATAAATTCAACTGGCAATAAACGTCGGGGGACGTTGGGGACAGGGGAAGTTGGGGGACAACGGCCCGGGACGAAAGTCCCGGGCTTTTTTTGTTTGTGCGCACGGAATGGCGTTTAGCGATCGAGACGAACCATCTCGCAGCGGCTGCCGGCTTTTGCCGGCGGCGCGTGCGGCGCGCGGATGACGAGACAGCCGGCCTGCGCCAGCGGCGCCATCATCGAGGAGTCCTGGGTCGCAAACGGCGTCGCCACCGGCCCGTCCGGACCGTCGTTGAGGAGCGCGCGCAGATAATCGGCGCGCTCGTCGTTCTCCGGCAGGTCGCTGCCGAGCATTGCCGTTTCGGTCGGGGTGACGAGATCGTCGCGCCCGGTGAGCTTGCGGATGAGCGGCACCAGAAAGAGAAACGCGCAGACATAGGACGAGACCGGATTGCCCGGCACGCCGAGCACCGCCATGGTGCCGAGCCGGCCGTGCATCAGCGGGCGGCCTGGCCGCATCGCGATCTTCCAGAACGACGGCACCATGCCTTCGGCCGCAAAAGCCCGGTTGACGAAATCATAATCGCCGACCGAAGCGCCGCCGGTCGTCACCAGAATATCGGTGTCGAGATCGCGGGCGCGCCGCACCGCCTCGATCGTCGCATCGAGATTGTCGGGCACGACGCCGAGATCGACGAAGTCGGCGCCTTCGGCGCGGATCAGCGCCGCAAGCGCAAAGCCGTTCGAATAAACGATCTGGCCTGGTCCGGGCTCGGTGCCGGGCGGCACCAGTTCGTCGCCGGTGGCGAACAGCGCGACCTTGGGCTTGCGATAGACCGGCACCAGCGGATGGTTCATGCCGGCGACCAGCGCGAGGTCGCGCGCGCTCAGCCGATGGCCTTTGGCGAAAAGCTTTTCGCCCAGGCGGAAATCGAGCCCCTGCGAGCGGACATTGCGGCCTTTGGCCGTGGCCTTTTGCACCTCGACCCAATCGCCGTCGCGCTTGGTCAATTCCTGCACCACGACGGTGTCGGCACCGGCCGGCACAAAACCGCCGGTGAAGATGCGGGCGGCTTCGCTCGCCCCGACCTCGGCCGAAAACGGCCGGCCGGCCGGAACTTCGCCGATGACTTTCAGGCGGGCAGGGACTGCGGCGATATCGCCGGCGCGCACGGCGTAGCCGTCCATGGCGGAGACATCGGCCGGCGGCTGGGTACGGCGCGCTTTGAGATCGAGAGCGAGAACGCGACCCGCCGCCGCTTCGAGCGGCACCTCTTCGGCAGCCAAGGGCGCCGCGTGCGCCAAGACGTGATCGAGCGCTTCGGCAACGGAAATCAATGCCACTGCATTACTCCCGAACGCGATAATGGCCGCTGCGGCCGCCGCTTTTCTCGATGAGCCGGATGCCCTCGATGCGCATGCCGCGTTCGATCGCCTTCACCATGTCATAGATGGTGAGGCAGGCGACCGATACGGCCGTGAGCGCCTCCATCTCGACGCCGGTCTGGCCGGACACCTTTACACGCGCGGTGACGCGGATACCGGGCAACTTGGTATCGGGCGCGACATCGACGTCGACCTGCGACAACAGCAGGGGATGGCACAGCGGAATCAATTCATGGGTGCGCTTGGCCGCCATGATGCCGGCGATGCGGGCGGTGCCGAGCACGTCGCCTTTTTTGGCGTTGCCTTGACGCACGATGTCCAGCGTCTTCGCCGTCATCAGCACGCGGCCTTCGGCCACCGCCACGCGCGTGGTCGCGGCCTTGGCCGAGACATCGACCATATGGGCTTCGCCGCGCGCACCGATGTGGGACAGTTTTTTCGCGCCACGCGCCACGCCGTTCACCGGGCCGCTGCGAGCGCGGATTTGCGAGCGAGTAGGGCGCGGGTCGCCGCGGCGATGTCGCCCTGACGCATCAGGCTCTCGCCAACCAGGAAGGTCGAGATACCCGCCTTGCCGAGCCGCAACAAATCGTCGGGCGTGAAAATGCCGCTCTCGCCGACGATGATCCGATCGGCGGGAACGCGCCGCGCCAGTTGTTCGCAGGTGGCAAGCGTCGTCTCAAAAGTTTTCAGGTTGCGGTTGTTGATACCGATCAGCCGCGATTGCAGCCGCAGCGCGCGGTCGAGCTCCACCTCGTCATGCACTTCGATGAGCGCGTCCATGCCGAGCGCGGCTGCGGCCGCTTCCAAGTCGGCCGCGCAGGCATCATCGACCGCGGCCATGATGATGAGGATGCAGTCGGCGCCGTGAGCGCGCGCCTCCGTCACCTGATACGGGTCGTACATGAAATCCTTGCGCAGCACCGGCAGCGCCACGGCGGCGCGTGCCGCGCGCAGGTGGTCGAGACTGCCCTGGAACGACGGCGCATCGGTCAATACCGAAAGGCAGGCAGCGCCGCCCGCTTCATAGGCCTTGGCTAATGCCGGCGGATCGAAATCGTCGCGAATGAGTCCCTTCGAGGGGCTCGCCTTCTTGATCTCGGCGATGAGCGCATAGTCGCCGGCCTTGAGCCGTCGTTCGATGGCGCGCAAAAAACCGCGCGGCGGGCTCGCGGCCTTGGCGTCGCGCTCGATCTCGGCGATCGGCCGGGCAAGTTTTGCGGCGGCGATCTCCGCGCGCTTGTAAGCGGAAATCTTTTCCAAAATGTCAGCCATCGTTCGACACCACGATCAGCCGATCGAGGCGGCCTTCGGCTTCGCCGGAATCGACCGATTGCGCGGCGAGCTCGAGGCCGGCTTTGAGCTCCTTGGCCTTGCCGGCGACGACGAGGACGGCCGCGGCATTGAACAGCGCGACGTCGCGCAGCGCCGTCTTCTTGCCTTCGAGGACGTCCTGAATCGCCCTGGCGTTGGTGGCGGCATCGCCGCCGCGCAGCGCTTCCGGCTTGACCTTGGTCAGTCCGAATTCTTCCGGCGAAATCTCAAAGCTGCGGATGGCGCCGTTTTCCAGCGCCGTGACGCTGGTCGGGCCGGACGTGGTGATCTCGTCGAGGCCGTCGGAGCCGTGCACGACCCAGACCGCCTCGGCGCCGAGATTTTTCAGCACTTGCGCCAACGGTTCGGTCCATTGCCGCGAGAACACGCCGATCATCTGCCGCCGCACGCCGGCCGGGTTCGACAGGGGCCCCAGCAGGTTGAAGATGGTGCGGGTGCCGAGCTCGACGCGCGTCGCCGCGACGTTTTTCGTCGCCGGATGATGCGCCGGCGCGAACATGAAGCCGATGCCGGCCTCGCGGATGCACAGCGCGATCTTGTCCGGCGACAGGTCGATATTGACGCCGAGGGCTGCGAGCACGTCGGCGGCGCCGGATTTCGACGACAGCGCGCGATTGCCGTGCTTGGCGACCGGCACGCCGGCGCCGGCGACGATCAGCGCGGCGCAGGTCGAAATGTTGTACGAGCCCGAGGCATCGCCGCCGGTGCCGACCACGTCGATAGCGCCGGGCGGCGCCTGCACGCGCACCATCTTGGCGCGCATGGCGGTGACCGCGCCGGTGATCTCGTCCACGGTCTCGCCGCGCACGCGCAGGCCCATCAATAGCGCGCCCATCTGCGACGGCGTCGCCTCGCCGGACATCATCTGCTCGAAGGCGTTGGCGGCTTCGTCGCGGGTCAGCGCCGCGCCGGTCGCGACCTTGCCGATCAAGCCCCTGAATTGTGCGGTCACTGTGTCGCCCTCAATCAAACAATCAATTGGCCCGCGCTCGCGCCCGTTGCGGCGTGTTCGGCGCGACGTGCGAAGTCTTTTGCCGCCGTCCGGTCGCAGCATTCCATGCCGCGGCGATGTCGAGAAAGTTCTTCAGCATCCGGTGGCCGTGCTCGGACGCGATGCTCTCGGGATGGAATTGCACGCCGTGCACCGGCAGCCGCGTATGGGCGAGCCCCATCACCACGCCGTCGTCGGTATCGGCGGTCACGGTGAGCTCTTGCGGCATGCTCGATCGCTCGACCACCAGCGAGTGATAGCGCGTCGCCTGAAACGGCGCATTGATGCCGTGAAAAATTCCGGAGCCGTTGTGGCGGATCTCCGACAGCTTGCCGTGCACCTGGGTCGGCGCCCGCACCACCTTGCCGCCGAAGGCGTCGCCGATCGCCTGGTGGCCGAGGCAGACGCCGAGGATCGGGATTTTCGCCGCGGCTTGCGCGATCAGACCCAGGCAGATGCCGGCTTCCCTGGGCGTGCAGGGGCCCGGCGAGAGCACGATGGCATCGGGATCGGCGGCGATGACGGCGCCGCTCGTCACCTTGTCGTTGCGATGCACCTCGACCTCCGCCCCCAGTTCACCGAGATAGTGCACCAGGTTGAAGGTGAAGCTGTCATAGTTGTCGATGAGGCAAATCACCGAAAAACCTTGTTTTCCAGCGCCTGAGCGCCGCGGCCGGCCTACGCTTTACCGCGATTGGTCATAGGCCGCTAGGGCCAGGCGAAGCCGAGACCGGTCGCGACAACCGGTACGTGGCCAAAGCGCCGGGCATCCGCTAAATCGGTCGTCCCAATCAAGAAGACGGAGCAGGGGGAACGCCATGATCCGTGTGCTCACGGCGGCGCTGTTGACCGCGCTGGCCATCGTCCCGGCGCAAGCCGACGACTACCCGAGCCGGCCGGTGAAAATCATCGTGCCGACGCCGCCCGGCGGCCCGGTCGACGTCATTGCGCGGATCACGGCGAATTATCTGCAGAATGCGCTGGGCAAAGGCTTCGTCGTCGAAAACCGCGCCGGCGCCGGCAATACGATCGGCTCGAAGGATGCGGCGGAAGCCGCGCCCGACGGCTATACGCTGCTCTATTCCAGCGCCAGCGGGCTCGTCATCGCGCCATTGCTGCATCCCGATGCCGGCTACGATCCGCTCGCAAGTTTTGATCCTGTCGCGCTGGTCGGCGAAAGCTCCAATATCCTGGTGGTCAATCCGGCGCTGCCGGCGAACTCGGTGCAGGAATTGGTCGCCTATGCCAAGGCCAATCCGGGCAAGGTGAATTTTTCCTCGGGCGGCATCGGCGTGCTGCCGCATCTGATCGGCGAAATGTTCAAGGCGCGCGCCGGCATCGACATCGTGCACGTGCCTTACAAAGGTGGCAGCCCGTCGATCAACGATGTGGTCGCCGGCAACGTGCAGATGACCTTCGAAGGCACCAGCGTGCTGTTGCCGCTCATTCAAGCCGGCCGGCTGCGCGCGCTTGCCGTCACCACACCCAAGCGCATCCCGCAACTGCCCGACGTGCCGACCATGGTCGAAAGCGGATTTCCCAATTTCGTCTCGACCAGCTGGACCGGGCTGTTGGCGCCGGCGCATACGCCGCAACCGATCATCGAAAAGCTCAACGCCGCGATCAATGCCGGGCTCAAGACGCCGGACCTGAAAACCGCGCTGGAGCGGCTGAGCAACGCGCCGCTGGGCGGCACGCCTGCGGATTTCACTGTCGTGATCAAGGCCGATCTCGCCAAATGGTCGCCGATCGTCAAGACGCTCGGGCTCGACAAGCCATGATCGGGCGCATTGCGTTTGGCGCGGCCGGAGCGGCGTTGCTGCTATTTTGCAGCGCGCTGCCGCTGCAGGCGCAGACCTATCCCGATCGGCCGGTGAAAATCATCGTGCCGACGGTCGCCGCGGGGACGGTCGACCTCGTCGCCAGGGTCATGGCGAACGATCTCGGCACGGTTTTGGGAAAACAGTTCTTCATCGAGAACCGCAGCGGCGCCGGCAACACGCTGGGCTCGCGCGACGTCGCCCACAGCGATCCCGACGGCTACACGCTGCTCATGAGCAGCGCCAGCGGTCAGGTCATTTCGCCGCTGATCTACAAGGACCCGGGCTACGACCCGCTCAAAAGCTTTGCGCCGATCGCGCCCTATGCCGAGGGCTCGGTCATCCTGGTGGTCAATCCGGCGCTGCCGTTCCAATCGGTGGCTGATCTGGTCGCTTACGCCAAGGCCAATCCTGGAAAACTCAGCTATGGCTCGGCTGGAACGGGGACGGTGCCGCACCTGACCGCCGAATTGTTCAAGTCGGCCGCCGGCGTTTCCATGGTCCATGTGCCCTATCGCGGCGGCGCGCTGTCCATTCAAGACGTCATCGCCGGCAATCTGCAACTGACCTTCGAGGCCTCGAGCCCGCTGCTGCCGCATATCGCCGGTGGTCAATTGCGCGCGCTTGCCGTGCTCAGTGCAAAACGGATTCCCGAACTGCCCGACGTGCCGACAATTGGCGAAACCGGCTATCCGGGCGTGCTGACGGCAAGCTGGACCGGGCTGTTCGCGCCGGCCGGCACCGACGGGACAATCGTGCAAAAGCTCAACGCCGCGATCAACGCAAGCCTGCGCACCGACGCGACCCGGCAGGCGCTGGCGCGGCTCGGCAATGTGGCCAAGGGCGGCACGGCGGGGGACCTCACCGATCTGATGACCGCCGACATCAAGAAATGGACGCCGATCGTGCAGGCGCTTCATCTCGAGCCGCAGTGAGAACGCGGCACAAAAAACACAAAAAACACAAAAAAATTCGGCGGGAGGTTTTTCACCGCCCGCCGGGGAGTACCACGGCAAACTGCAAATTCGGGCGCGCACTAGCGCGAGGCGACCACCGGCTGGGCCGAGGGCTTGGCTAATGCCCGGCGCGCAGTGGTCATCGGAACGAACCTGACTTCACGGGCCAGGCTCTGCGGGTTGCGCGTATCGCGCAGGCAGTTGGCTTCCATATAGGGCCACGGCCGTTCCGAACAATCGCCAGCCAGCGGCCGCGCATCGGCGCGATCGGACTTTCCGGTCGCCGACGGCGCGCCGGCTTCGACCTGTGGCGACAGGCTTGGTGCAAGCACCAAGCAGGCGGCAATGATGGCAGCCGCGACTATGGCGTAAACTGTCTTGAGCATGGACACCGTCCCCGGTTCGCAACCCCTTGCCGTCTATGCCAATCAACGTTCGGCGCGGCGTTTAGGTTGCCCCTTGTTCGACTATTAGTCTCTTCCAACCCGACTTTGGTTTCCTTGATCAGCATCACAAAATCGCTGTTTTGTGTAACTTATTGAATGCAATAGTTAATTCAGGCGAGTTTTGACTGCCGACCGAAGGCCTTTCGGTCTGCCACCGGCTTGCCTTGGCTTCCGCAAGCGCCGCCCTGGGTGATCGGGTCGGACGCGTCTTGCGGTTCATCCGGGCGCGGGCTAGACCGCCGCCATGCCGCGGACCGCGCTTTTTGCCGGATCGTTCGATCCCATCACCAACGGCCATCTCGACGTGGTCGGCCATGCCGTGCGCTTGGCCGATCGGCTGGTGCTGGCCGTGGGCATCCACCCCGGCAAGACGCCGCTGTTCTCGGCCGAGGACCGGCTGGCCATGCTGAAGGAGATTTGCGCGCCGGTGGCGCGCGCCGCCGGCTGCGCGCTGGCCTGCACGACCTTCGCCGACCTGGTCGTCACCGCGGCGCAACGCGAGGGTGCCACCATCCTGGTTCGCGGCGTCCGCGACGCCACCGACTTCGACTATGAGATGCAGATGGCCGGGATGAATGCCGCCATGGCGCCAGGGGTGCAGACTATCTTCCTGCCCGCTTCGCCCGCGGTTCGCCCGATCACCGCCACCTTGGTGCGCCAGATTGCCGGGATGGGCGGCGATATTTCGGCCTTCGTGCCGGCGCTGGTTGCGGCGCGACTGAAACGCAAATTCGCCAAAGCTTAAGCTCGGGAGACGACATGATCCGCGTTATCGCTTGCCTGTTCGCGTTTGTTTTGGCCGCACCGGCCTCCGCCCAAAATCTCGCCAACCCAGCCGCTTTGAACGAGCCGGCGCCGGCGACCTACAAGGTGCAATTCGACACCAGCAAGGGGCCTTTCGTGATCGAGGTGCATCACGATTGGGCGCCGAACGGCGCCGATCGCTTCTACAATCTGGTCAAGAACGGTTTTTACGATAACGCCCGGTTCTTCCGCGTCATCTCGGGCTTCATGGTGCAATTCGGCATCAACGGCGATCCAAAACTCTCGTCGGTGTGGCGCGAGGCGCGCATCAAGGACGATCCGGTGAAGCAGAGCAACGGGCGCGGCTATATCACCTTTGCCACGGCCGGCCCCAACACCCGCACCACCCAGGTGTTCATCAATTTCGCCGACAACGCCGCGCTGGACCGACAGGGCTTTGCGCCGTTCGGCCAGGTCGTATCGGGCATGAATGTCGTCGATGGGCTCTATGCCGATTACGGCGAAGGCGGATCGGGCGGGCGCGGACCGTCGCAAGACCGCCTCCAGCACGAAGGCAACGCTTATCTGACCGCTGAGTTTGCTAAAATGGACTACATCAAGAAAGCGACCATCGTGAAATAACGGTGGCGACGGTTTTTGGAACAACAGGATCATCAACAATGGACGCCAAGTCACTGCCTGCCGGTACCGATCCGCAACATGCGCTGATCCTCGAGACCACGCCCGGCGTGATCGTCATAAAACTGCGCACCGACATCGCGCCCGGCCACGCTGAGCGGCTGAAAATGCTGGCGCGAGAAGGTTTTTACGACAACGTGCCGTTCCACCGAGTCATCGACGGCTTCATGGCGCAGACCGGCGACGGCCAACACGGCAACGGCACCGGCGGCTCGAAGCATCCCGACCTCAAGGCCGAGTTCTCCGAGGTGCCGTTCAAGCGCGGTATCGTCGGCATGGCGCGCAAGGGCCACAGCAACGATTCCGCCAACAGCCAGTTCTTCATCATGTTCGACGACGGCTTCTTTTTGAACAAGCAATACACCGTAATCGGCGAGGTCGTGCACGGCATGGACGTGGTCGACAAGCTCAAGCGCGGCGAGCCGCCGGGCAAGCCCGATCACATCGTCCGCATGAAGGTGGCGGCCGACGCGGAGTAACCGGGAGGAGACCCATGGGTCTGCTCCGTGATGCGATTGTTGTGATCTTGACGACGATCGGCCTGGCCGCGCCCGAAGCATGGTCGCAGACGCCGCAATCGCAATGCAGCGTGCTCAGCGGCAAACCCTGTCATCCGTCATTTTGCGGCGTTTTCCATCGCGGCCCCTGCATGCCGTACTACTTACCGCCGATCGGCGAGGATTTGCGGCTAACCATCGTCTCGACCGACGACAACGATCCAGCCGACAACAATGCGGGAGCGGCCAAGAACGATCAAACCGGCGATCAGGCAGGCGATCAGGCCGGCGGCGAGAACGATACGACGAGCGACCATCCGCTAGATTCGATCCGGGACATGTTCGCCGCGTTGCGCGCCTGCTGGGTGCCGCCGCCGAAAGACGAAGCGCGGCCCGGCATGGAATACACCATACGGTTCGCTTTCAAGCGTGACGGCGCGATCGTGGCGCCGCCGCGGGTGACCTATGCCAGCCACGACGCGCCGGCCGACGTGCGTGACATCTATCGCGATGCCGTCAACGCGGCGCTCAAGCGCTGCACGCCGCTGCATTTCAGCGCCGGCATGGGCGGTGCCGTCGCCGGCCGGCCGATCGCCATCCGGTTCGTCGATAATCGCACCGGCGACAAGGCGAAATCGCTGCAATAACGGCAGCTTATTTCGGGTTTTTCACGCGCGACAGCAGCGGCTCGACCTGTTCCAGCACGGCGGCGTGCGAAATCCGTTTCATGCCGCCGGGGGAGGGGCCGCCCTCCGGCACGATGGGGTGAATGAATTTCGAATATTTCAGCACCGGCGTCGCGCCGAACAGCGCGAACGCATCGGTTTGCGCGGCAACGGCGAGGTTCATCGGGCCGGAATCCGTGCCGATGAAGAGGTCGGCGAGGCGAAGCAGTGCAACCGCCTCGATAAGCGTGAGGTCGCAGGCATTGACCGCGGCCGTCCCGGTCGTGCGTTCGATCAAGTCATCGGCGCGCGTTTGGTTTTGCGGCCCACCGATCAGAAAGACCGTTCCATCGAAACGGCGTCGCAACTCGGCGAGGAATTCCAACCACTGCATATCGGACCAATCCTTGTCCGGATGTGAGCCGCCCATGCCGAGCACGATCCGGGGCCGCAGATACGATTTGTACCTTTCGCCGATCGCCTCGAGCGTTGCCGCGGGCACCGGCAGATCCGGCTCGGTGGTCGGCAGCGGCACGTTCATGGCCGCCATCAGCGCGATGAGCCAATCGATCGGCTGATCGTGGAAATGACTGCGGTCGACACCGGGATTGGTGATGAAAAATCGCTGCGGCCCCAGCCCAAGCCCGATGCGCTCGGGGATGCCGGCAAGCGTCGCGGCCAGCGCCGGGCGGATGGTGCGATCGAGAATCCAAATCTGTTGAAAGCGACGGCGCCGCAGCTGCGCGCTGAGCAGGAGCAGATTGAGCCCACGGCGGAGCTCCGAGCCGGAATGTCGGAAATAGAGCGTCTCGGCGACGCTCGGCTCGGCCACGAGCAATTCCTTCGCGCCGCTCGACGGCGGCGCCAGGAACGTCACGCAGCCGCCGGGCGGGGCATCGGCGATGGCGCGGACAAAGGGAAGATGCCAGATGACATCGCCGATGCCCGATTTGACCTGGATGACCGCGCTCGCCGTCACATTGAATGCCGCGTAAAAGGTTGCGATATGCCCCTTTTAGGCGAGGGCCCGTCCTGCGGGCAACCTGACGAGCCATGTTGACGAACCATGCGCACCGACGAATTCGATTTTGCCCTGCCTGAGGACCGCATCGCGCTGCGGCCGGCGGCGCCGCGCGACGCCGCGCGGCTTCTGGTCGTGCGTCCGGGCGCGCCGGTCGAGTGCGAGGACCGCGCCATCGGCGATCTGCCGTCGCTGTTGCGCAGCGGCGATGCGCTGGTCGTCAACGACACCAAGGTAATGGCTGCGAATTTGCACGGCCGCCGGCTCGGCCGGCGTGAGGGGAGCGATCGCGAGCCCGCCATCGCGGCCACGCTCACCCAGCGGCTCGACGGCTCGCGCTGGCGCGCGCTGGTACGCCCGGCGAAGCGGCTAAAACCCGGCGACGTGGTGCGCTTCGGAGCCGAAGGCCGGGTCTGCTTCCTCGAACAGCTCGACGCCACGGTGGAAGCCAAAGGCGAGGGCGGCGAGGTGACCTTTGCCTTCGCGTTTCACGGCGCGGCGCTCGACGACGCGCTGGCCGAGCGCGGCGACATGCCGTTGCCGCCCTATATCGGCAGCCGCCGCACCGTCGACGAGCGCGACCGCACCGACTACCAGACCATGTTCGCGCACACGGAAGGCTCCGTCGCCGCGCCGACCGCAGGCCTGCATTTCACCGAAAACCTGGTTCAGGCATTACGCGGGCGCGGCATCGCGCTGCATCGCGTGACGCTTCATGTCGGGCCGGGCACGTTCCTGCCGGTCAAGGCCGACGACACGTCGGAGCATCGCATGCATCCGGAATGGGGTGCGGTGAGCGCCGAGACCGCGGCGGCGTTAAACGCAACCCGGCGCGCCGGCGGCCGCATCGTCGCGGTGGGCTCGACCTCACTGCGACTGATCGAAAGCGCGGCCGCCGCCGACGGCACGCTCGGCGCCTTTTCCGGCGAGACGGCGCTGTTCATTACGCCGGGCTACCGCTTCCGCGCCGTGGACGCCATGCTGACCAATTTCCACCTGCCGCGCTCGACCTTGTTCATGCTGGTGAGCGCCTTCTGCGGTCTAGACGTGATGCGGCGCGCTTATGCGCATGCGATCGACAGCGGCTATCGGTTCTATTCCTATGGCGACGCCTGCCTGTTGTTTCGGGCAAACTAGCCATCATGGCCGAGCCATTCGCCTTCCGTTTGATTTCCACCGACGGCGCCGCGCGCACCGGCGAGATCGCGACGCCGCACGGCGTCGTGCGCACGCCGGCGTTCATGCCGGTCGGCACCCAGGCTGCGATCAAGGGCGTGCATCATGACGATGTGCGGGCGGCCGGCACCGATATCCTGCTCGGCAATACCTATCATCTGATGCTACGGCCGTCGGCCGAGCGGGTCGCCGCGCTCGGCGGGCTGCATACGTTCATGCGCTGGCCGCATCCGATCCTGACCGATTCCGGCGGCTTCCAGGTGATGTCGCTTGCGAACTTGCGCAAAGTTGCGGAGCAGGGCGTCACGTTCCGCTCCCATCTCGACGGCGCCATGATCGAGCTGACGCCGGAGCGCGCTGTCGAGGTGCAAATCCTGCTCGGCTCCGATATCGCCATGCAGCTCGACGAATGCGTGCGGCTGCCGGCCGAGCGGAGCGAGATCGAGCGCGCGATGAATCTTTCGCTGCGTTGGGCCGAGCGCTGCAAGCGCGCGTTCGAGAAGGCGGCCATCGGCCAAACGCTGTTCGGCATCGTGCAGGGCGGCGACGATCAAAATTTGCGCGAGGCGAGCGCGCGTGCGCTGGCCGCTATCGGCTTCGACGGCTACGCGCTCGGCGGCCTTGCCGTCGGCGAAACCCAGGACGTGATGCTAAAAGTCGTTGGCGAGACCGCGCCGATGCTGCCGGCCGACAAGCCGCGCTATCTGATGGGCGTCGGCACGCCGGCCGATCTTCTCGAGGCGATCGCCCGCGGCATCGACATGTTCGATTGCGTCATGCCGACGCGCAACGGCCGCCATGGCCTTGCCTTCACGCGCTTCGGTCCGATCAACATCAAGAACGCGCACCATGCCGAGGATCCGCGGCCGCTCGACGCGGAGAGCCGCTGCCCGGCGGCGCGCGATTTTTCCCGCGCCTATCTGCACCACCTGTTTCGCAGCGGCGAAGCGCTCGGCGGCACGCTATTGTCGATCGTCAATCTCTATTACTACCAGGACTTGATGGCGGGGGCGCGCGCGGCCATTGCGGCGGGGCGCTTTGCCGATTATTTCGCGCAAACCAGCGAACAATGGGCCGCGAAGGACGACCGGCAGGAATCGTAACCCAGGAATCGCAACCAACGTGCCCTGACGGACGTAATGTCGCAGCGTTCGAGGGCGCGCCGGGCGGCGAATGACGCTACACCGTCGCTTCACAAAATCGGACGTTCAAAAAGGATTTGCCGTATGAAGCAAACGCCATTCCGGCCCTCGCGACGGACCGCGGTCTTCTCGTTAGCATCGATCGCCGCCGGCCTTGCCGCGCCCGCGGCGCGCGCCCAGGCCAAATATCCGGATCATCCGGTGCGCGTGATCCTGCCGTTCGGCGCCGGCGGCGTCGCCGACGTCACCGCGCGGCTTGTTGCCGAGGCATTGAGCAACAAGCTCGGTCAAAACTTTTTCATCGAGAACATGCCGGGCGCCGGCGGCATTGCCGCGGCCCGCGCCGCGCTCTCGGGCGGCACCGACGGCTATACGTTGACGTTGTTGACCAACGGCACCGCGATCAGCGTGCCGCTGTTCAATCATCTGCCGTTCGATCCGTTGAAGGAATTCACGCCGATTTCCACCATCGGCACTTTCACCTGCGACTTCATGGTCAATGCCTCCTCGCCATACCAGACGCTCGGCGATTTCCTCAAAGCGGCGAAGGAAAAGCCCGGCACGCTCAATGTCGGCACCATCAATGTCGGCGGCACGCAAAATCTCACCGCCGAATTGTTCAAGGCGATGGCCGGCATCGACGTGGTGATCGTGCCGTTTCGCGGTTCGCCCGACGTGGTGGTGGCGCTGCTGCGCAACGACGTGCAACTGGCCATCGATTTCTATGCGGCGCTCAAACCCACGCTCGACGGCGGCAAGGCGCGGATCATCGCCACCAGCGCGCCGAAGCGCTCGCCCGAGTTGCCGAACATTCCGACGGTGCAGGAAGGCGGCGTCGCCGGCTTCGACGTCACGGCGTGGAACGGGCTCTATGCGCCGGCGGGGACGCCCGACGCCATTCTGCAGACCTTGAACAAGGCGCTGCGCGAGGTGCTGGCCGATCCCGATCTGAAGAAGCGCGCGCTGGATCTCGGCATCGACGCCAAAGCATCAACGCCGGCGGAGCTCGATGGCCGCATGCGCGCCGATATCGAGAAATGGGGCAAGGTGATCGCGCAGGCTGGAATTGCGAAGCTGTAACGCGGCGTTGACTAGGGCGTGGCCTAATTAATACGCAGCCATAGCCGAATGGATGCCTTATTCCAGATGGTCAAGCGGCAGTGGCGCTCCAGCCTTGAGCGTCTGGATAGCAATGTTGCTTCGCACTTCGCGCACGATCGGCAGGGCGAGCAATTTGCCCACGAGGAACTGCTGATAGTCCACCAACTCTGGTACAACGACTTCGAGAAAGTAGTCGGCTTCTCCAGACACCAGATGACAGGCGACCACCTCCGGCATCGCCACGACGGCTGTCTCAAAAAGGAGTGCATGCTCGTTGGCGTGCCCATTGATTTTAACACCGACAAACACTGAGAAGCCGAGGCCAACGCGGTCGCGTCTCAACACGGCTCGGTAGCCCTCGATGTAGCCGTCCTGCTCCAACCTCTTCACCCGGCGGGAGCACGGCGAAGGTGACATGCCGACCATTTCCGCCAGTTCAATGTTGCTCAATCTGCCATCGGCCTGAAGCGCGGCAATAATCCGGCAGTCGATTGCATCGAGCACTGTTTTTGGCATGATTGCGTATTTTTAAATGGCTAAAGGGCGGATCATCGCTGTTTGATGATCCAAAACAGCCTACTTTGCAAGGACACGCCCCGGCCAACGATGTCATGGTTCACGGCACCGGCAACCTCAGCAAGGGCCCAAATCATGGCCGACCACGCAACTTATCTGTCACTGCTTGACGCCGTTGGGCGCTACTTCGACCTCATGTTCGACAGCGATGTTTCGCACTTTGACCAAGTGTTCGCTTCGAGCGCCCAGCTTCACGGATTGCGCAACGGCAACCTGCGTTTGCTGCCTGCCCAGGACTATAAGACCGCATTGGCCGCCGCAGCATCGCCAAAAGCGAAGAACGCTCCACGCGATCAGGAGATTTTGCTCGTTGATTTCTCTTCGCCCGCACAAGCGATGGTAAAGGTTCGGGTCAGGATCGATACAATACAATATCTCGACTATCTCTCATACCATTGCATCGGCGGTGCATGGCTGATCACGGCCAAGTCATTTCACGTCGAGCGGCAGTTCGAGAACCCCGGCGAACTGAGGGTCCTGCAACAGGGGTGATCGCGCTATGCAGCAGCGGCAGTCGATGATTGGATTGGCATGTGGCGGACTCTTGGCCATGGCCGTCGCCATTGGCATTGGACGCTTCGTCTACACGCCCATCCTGCCGGTCATGCTCGAAAGTCTCGCTTGGAGCAAAGCCGAGGCTGGGCTCGTCGCTTCGTCCAATTTTCTCGGCTATTTGATCGGGGCTTTGTTGGCCGCCCGACCGATTGCTGCAAGCCGCCTACAAAGGGGGCTGATCGCTGCCTTACTCGTCAGTGCAACAACGACCCTTGGCATGGCCTTTCAGTCTCACATCGCCGTTTTGATGGCGCTGCGTCTCCTGGGCGGCGCGGCGAGCGCCTTTGTCATCGTCCTTGCCTCAACGCTTGTGCTGGCCCGGTTGTCGGCTGCGCAACGCGGAAATCTCGCGGCCCTTCACTTCGCCGGAGTTGGGGTCGGCATCATGCTGTCGGCGGCTGTCGTATCGGCGTTGCAGGCGGTGGGCGCGGGCTGGCAGGCCATGTGGCTCTGGTCTGGTGGCATGGCGCTTCTGGGAACCGTCCTCGTTGCCGTGCTGATCCCCGGACAAACAATCGTCGAAGCGGCACCCCCGATTGCTTCTGCGGCGCAGTCACCACGCGGTCTGCCAATGCTCATCATCGCATACGGCTTGTTCGGATTCGGCTACGTCATCACGGCAACGTTCCTGGTCACATCGGTGCGGATTTCGGCGGAGCTTCGTGAACTGGAAGCCTGGATCTGGGTCCTGTTCGGCTTCGCGGCCGTGCCGTCGGTCGCGCTCTGGTCGTGGGCCGCGGCACGCCTGGGCACAACGATGGCTTTTGCACTGGCGTGCCTGGCTGAGGCGGTCGGCGTGGCGGCAAGCGTCGAGTGGATCACCGTGCCCGGCATTTGTTTATCCGCCGCATTGTTGGGCGGGACGTTCATGGGCATCACCACCCTCGGTTTCATAGCGGCGCGGCAGTTGTCGCGCGCCGATCCGCAACGGGCGATGGGGTTGATGACGGCGAGTTTCGCATTCGGCCAAATGATCGGACCGACCGCCGCTGGATATTTGTTCGATAGCCTCGGCAGCCTCCGCGTGCCGTCGCAGGTCGCAGCAGGAGCGCTCGTTGTCGCAGCCGGCCTCGCCGTCTTGGCAAACCGAGTCGCCGTACCTGAGGCCAATGCGTAGTGGGTAGTTCCGGTGCTGGTCCATCGCGTCATTTCGCGGCGACGGGGCTAAGCGGAGATCCAACGATCCGCGCTTACAGAACCGGATTTATGAGTACGCGCCCTGCGCATAAGGTCTACCGGCCGACAAAATAATACCCGCCGGTCCATGATACGCAGGACCGGCGGGTGATACAAAATCGCGACTGGTAACGACGCAACGAGCCAGTGCGGTTTTAAGCTTTCCCGAGTTGGCCGCGCACTTCGCCGCCGGGGTTCGCTGCGGTGTGGACATTCACGTAGGCCTGTCCGGACGAGAGTGCCGCCTCGAGCGCTGCAGCCTTGTCGTCGGCCAGTGTCGCCGAGCCTGTGAACGGGCTGGTGAAGGGGACGTCCTTCTGCGAGAGCGGGACGATGACGCCGGCATTCTTGCCGGCTTCGGCCGGACCGTGGATGTGCGCCGCAGTCGCCGGTCCCGACAGTCCCGAAAAATCGCCCTTCCACGTGACCATTTTGGTGCTGGAATCGTAGGTCACCGAAGCGGTGCCGGTTCCGCTGCTCGTCGTGGGCGGCACTTCGCTTTTGCCGTCCAGCGCCGCCTTGTAGGCCGTGGCCGCAGCGTAAGTCGGCCTGGCGGATGACACGAACACTGCTCCGGCCGCGCTTCCAACTGCAAGTCCCAATACAGATCGACGATCAAACGTTTGACGCATGGGGTCCCTCCTTGTGGACTGTTCGCGGTAATGAACACAAACACCGCGTTAGTGATGATTATTGCCTGTTCCGACAGCCTTGACCACATGGCTGCTGGCTCGGGCAGGCGACGCCGTGCTTGCCTCGATACGCAGAAATTTACTCAACCGGCTTAGACGGGTAGCGTTGCGGCGCCGGACAACGACGCCGCCAGCGTATGGCGCCGCCGCGACGCCTTCATGAAACTACCGTGGCTGCGGAAGGTTCCGGAAATAACGGAACGAAACGGCAGGTTTCGCGTTCCGTCGCGGCGTCGGCAGTTAGCGGTCTTTGTTACCGGCCTTTGTTAGCGGCCTTGGGTATCCAGCGGCACGCAGTTGGTGCGGCCCGACATCAGGCAATCTTCCAATTTCCCCGACGCGTAGAGCTCGTGGGCCAACAGCCAGCCGACCAGGAACAGGACAACCACCACGCCGAGCGCGATCAGGGAACGCCGTTGGCTGCCATCCTGGCCGTCGCGGTTCGCCATGCGATTTGATCCGATTGGTCGGGCGCCGGGTATAACGTTTCCGGCCGGCAAAGGTTAGTCCGGGGGAGACCGCCGCGGATACGCTGCGTCTACGGTCTCCCCCGTCCCGTATGCCGATGCATCGACGGTCACATGATTGTCGCAAATAGCTTGAGAAAGTGTTTGCAAGCTACGGATTCAAAGCAGGAAAATTCCCGACGACGATCGCCGCAAATGGCCATGGTCCGACTGATGAGCGCGCAGGGAGTCGAAGCCTGGACCCCGTGATTACAAGTCATGCTGGGCCCTTCCGGCCGAACGATACAAGACCAATGCCCGAACCATGTACCGCTATCCGAGCCTGCGCTTGACGTGATCGAGGCCCAACCGAAGATCGACGGTTGCGATTTCGTCTTTGGATCAAGCGCCGGAACGCCGTTCTCAGGTTTTGCCAAGAGCAAGGCCGCGCTCGATCGAGCGGTGCACAAAGCAATGCAGTGATCGCTGCATTTTGCAAGGATCCGGCAGCAGCAATCCTGAAGTTGTTCGAAGAATTAGCCGTTGCCGGCTCAACGGAAAATTCCAACGACAACAACCAGAGAGGGATTTATTCCGTCCAGACACGCGTGTCGGCGAAAGATAAATTCGGCAATACAACCTATCGTCATCAATTAATTCTATGCTATAGACACGTGTGTGCCGTAAAGACGCGGCACCTAGCCGATAAACCCGCATAAACAAAGGACCGTTCGCCTGTACGGCCAGCGGCGACCTTAAGGAGCAAGCGCAATGTCAAGTTCAACCTCAGAGAAACTCGATAGACAACTCGTTCTTAAGGTAGCAACGATTGGGACGACGTCGATCCTGGTAACCGACGTTTCGGGCAAGCAGATCAGCCTCGAATTTTCGACCATCACGGGCAATCATCCTCCCAAAAACGGCAACAGCGTCTACCTCTGGCAGGCGGGCGACAATACGATCCCGTGGACGCAGGAGGCGAAGTTCTCGCAGGCGATCACGGTGGATAATCCGCAGGGCGATATATCTTTCGATGCCCTGGAGATCGGCCTCCAGTCCTACGTGATCGGCTATGCGGTCGGTCCTCTGGTGACGACCCCGCCGTTCTCGGCCTATGCCAATGTGGTGGCCTCGGCCTTCGTGCCGGCGACGGGTACAGACTACGAATATGGGTCGCCGACGATCGCGACCAAGCGCATCGGCGCCAATTCGCTGACGCTCGATTACACCTTCTTGAATGGCTTCAACGCGGTGTCAGCGGGCGCCTGTTGCGGCATGTGGGAAGGGCCGACAACCTCCTGGACGACTCAGCCGAAGTGGCGGACGCAAATCAAAGATCCAAGCAACGCCGGCGTGGCGACGTTCAACGGCATTACACTCTTGCGCGGCGTGACCTACTCGGTCGGCCTCTATCCGACCGGCTGGGTCGCAACAGGCAATTTGCCGCTGACCCGGCTTTGCAGCTTCGTCACCTTCAAGGTTTGATCGGCATCTCTTCCGGCCCATCACAGATCTGCACCCGACTTCGGTGTCTCTCGACGCACGGTCGGGTGCGGTTTGCCTTACCTGATCGGAGCCTGCCATGGCGTTTTTCGCGAAAGCCGCATTCGCGTCGCTGTATCTCGGGCCGAAAACGAATGACGATTCCGGTTATGTCGCCTATCTGCTGGCCGAAGGCGTTTCGCCGCCGGGGGACTCGATCGAGCTGGCAGCGGCGCTGACCAACCAAGATCTCGGCGGCTCATTCCTGTTTTCTCCCAATCCGCTCGATTTTGGAGGTAATGCGGCCGCCCAGGAGAAGTTCTGCCAAGCAATCTGGGAATGGCTGAGGGCCAACTTCCCGCGCGGAATTTTCTGGATAACTCATCCCGAAACCGTTGCAGCGGCGGTTGAGGCATCGCGGTTCAATCCGCCGTTCCTTGGGTTATCGCCGCGGGGCAACAGCGTGACTGCGGCCCTGGTTGCGCCGATTGTCGCACCATCGCTGCTCCTTGAAGTTTCAATCAGCGTGGGCGTTGAGCTCGTCGACACGACCATAGAATTTGGCGGTACCCAGTCTGCCACCATCCGGTTCAATGGGGCGGCGAGGCCCGCCGCCGAGCCTGCTCTGAGCGGCGCCCTGCCGTTCAGCGGACCGAAGCGCGCCGCCATCTGCTTTTCCACCTTCATAGTCCGGCAATCGCTGCACGATGCCTGGAACTGGGGATTTCAGACCGCGGCCCGCAAACCCGAGGCGCCGGGCGGCATGGTGTCGCAAACGATGCCGTTTGCCGGAATTGCCGATGGCACCGGCAATGATTCCTTGGGCTTCGATATCACGATCGATCCGTCCGATCCGACCAATGTGGCGGGACCCGTCAAGTCAATTCTGCTGTTCACCGGCGGCAACCGCGACGAGGCGACGACGGTGCTCGCCTCCTGCTTCCGCACCCTTACCGGCGACGGCGTGACGTTGTATCCGGTCGGCAGCGCGAATGTCCCCGCCAATTCCGAACCCGGCGGGCTGATCTTCTCGCTTGGTCAGAAAGACGCCTTCGAACAGGATAGTTTTCAGGTCTCGCCGCAGGGCGATTTCATCATCGATACGCCGGTCGGTGCCGACCGCGAAACCGCCCAACTCCTGCCGGGCCTATCGGGAACCGAGCTGTTCAGCCTGAGGCCGGGCACCGAAGCGGCAAACGCAAGCCGGTTTCGCTTTACCTCGCGCCAGCCCGCTTTTGCACCCAGTTATCCGCCGCAACCCTATTCGCCGGTCGCCAAACCGGTCGATCCGAACGCGCCGCTGCTCGATACCACGCTGATGACGTCCTGGACGACGCTGCTGCCGCCGCCCGTACCGGGAAGCCGGATCGCCTATGCGGCACAGCCGCAGGGCTCCCCGCTGTTCGGCGACGATCCGATCATCGTACCGAGCTACAAGACGCTTTTAGGTTCAATGGATCCCGGCAGCATTCTGCCGGATGATGGCACGCCGCCATTTCCGATATTTCCTTATGCCCATGCGGTGACGCAAGGAAAGGCGGGCGCTGACGCCTTGCAGAAATTCGAAACGCTCGTGATTGCGCCGACGCGCCGTGCGATTGTCGGCAAGGCGGCAGGCACGGGTGTCGCGTCGGTGCGGGCAGCCTCCGCAAGGGGTTTGGCAGCCGCCGCCTTCGATGCAAGCTTCAATACAACAACCCCATCCGGACTGATTGCGACCATCACGACGGAGGCCCGCGAGAGCCGTTGGTCGAAAATCCTGCTCGGCCAGACGATCACGCCCGCCGCGACCGAAATGGCATTCAAAGAGCCGACCCCGGCATTGCAGCAAGCGTTCAACACCAATCAGCTTTTCCTCGTCGTCGCCAACAAAGACTCGCTCGTCGACGTGACGAGGGGTTCCTTCGCCAACCGACTCAACATCGAGAATTGGCTGCTCGAGGCGAATATCGGCGCTTCGCCCGGCTATGACGATTATGCCAACGTCATGATCGTCAAGGGGATCGGCGGCCCGCTTTATGATCCGAACGGCCCGGCCGATGCCAATCTCGTTGCCAATCCGGCGCTCTGGACCCAGCGCGATACCTTTGCGTCGCCGTCCGTCGATGGCAACCCACGCGATCCCGGCCAGATCAATCCCTTGTCGAGCTGGCTGCAGAGCTATTTCGCCGCCGCGGCGCTGCAGAAGGGCAATCCCTATTTCAGCAAATTCAATACCATTGCCAAGTCGCACGACTGGACCGGCATTCTGATCCTGCGTGCCCGCATTGCCGATGTGCCCACCGATCTTGCAGGCATCATGGCGGGCATCGCCGATCCGACGCGGTTCTACGCGCATCACTTCGCGATCTCGATCAGTCAGGTGAAGAAGGATGCGGATAACGGCATCGGCATCGATCAGCAAAGCTCGGTATTCGGGCTCGTCTATTACGTCGATCCCAATTACGACGAGGCAAAGCCGGATCAACCCGTCGCTCCGACCGCCGGCCAGCCCTATGACTACCGCGTGTTGACGCTGAAGGTTTTGTTTGAAAATACCGCCGTCACCAATTTTTCGAGCTTCACCCAGATCACATTGAACAGGCTGTTCGGCGCGCCCGTCGATCACATGGGACCGGGCGGCAATGGCTATAACTCGATCATCATGGCCGGCACCTATCAGAACAATGAGGGCAAGCCGGTCTACAACATGAGCACCAACAAGGACTGGACCTTCTATTTCGACAGTCCGGTCCTGAACAAGGTTGAGATCACCGGCGCGCAGATGAATACGGTCAGCGCCGGTTCGCCGACGACCAATGCGGCGATCTGGTTCTCGTTCGGCGGTTTCATGGATTTCTTCGAGTTGCGGACGCCGCCCGTCGAGGGCCTCAGCACGCCGTTCGATCTGTTCTCCTTCGGCAATTATCTCGGGCAGGACTACCGCCGGCAGGGCCTGTCGTTCGGCAATCTCGGCCTGTCGATGACCTATCCGGTTGCAACCCCCGCTAAGCGCACGATGACGTTCGACGCCGGCAAGATGCGCTTCGACATGCAAACGAGCACACCGCGCAAGGATAGTCTCTACAGCCAATTTGCGTTGACATTCGAGGGACTCATCGGCGGCGATGCCAAGAATGGCCCGCGCGAGCTCGGCTACCTCGACCTCGTCACCGATCTGCGTCTGACCGGGGTTGCGGACAGCATCTGGTACGGCTTGCGCTATCGGCTCGATATGGGGTCGCCCGGCCAGCTCGCGGGCAATGTCGGGCTGGTATCGACGCTGCTCACCGCGTGGACCCCCGCGAGCGGCACGGGCGACGCAATTCCCGCCTCGGCCAATCTGTCGCTTCCCGGCGCGGGCGCCGGCGCGAAGCTCATCAGCCTGCAAACGGTCCTGAGCCTTTCGGTCGGCACGCTGCGGCTGACGTTCGATACGCGCAAGAACGGCTTCCTTCTGATGATGACGGAGATCGCATTGAAACTCTTTGGCCTCCTGAAAATCCCGCCCAATGGCGCGACGGCCTTCTACCTTTTCGGCAATCCGAAGGCAGGCGGCAGCCCGAGTGGTCTCGGCTGGTACGCGATCTACAACAACATGCCCGTTCCGCCGAAACTTCTTCCGTCCGATCTCGAACGCCTTTGACGGCCTGGTGCTCCGCCGCGCACCGGGCCTGAACGCCGTCGACTGCAAGGGTGAATAAGATGCCGCTCGACACATTGATCAACAACTTTCAACAAGGCGTCATCCAGCAGAACGGCGTCATGACGGGTGACCATCTGGCCCGGCTTCGCACGCTGCTCACCAATGGCGCGCTCGGCGAATTGCGGATCTTTGTCGGCGCTTCGTCAGGGCTCGGGCATCAGGCCAGTTCGATCAATATCCTGAAGCGGATGATCGCGTTCGGCTGTCCGGGACCAATCCGGGTTGTCTATGAAGTCGACCCGCACGATCCCAACCTGCCGAAATTGGAAGTCCTTCTGCCGGGCTTTAAGCCGAGCGATCCCGGCGCGCCCTATCGGCTCAACGGCGTCGATCTCATCTTCACCGCATATCAGGCCGGTGTACCCATCGGACTTGATGCTGCAGGTCTGGCGATTTGCGGCGGCTCCGAACTCAACGTCAATATGACGGCTGCGGATCGGCTCAATGTCGATGCCTATCTGCAACTGCAGCCGTTCCAATGGCACTTGCGGCATAATCTGCTCTGGCGACGCGCGGGCGAAGATCCCGAGCGGACGGATTTGAACGCCGTCGAGGCGTTAGGCGGCGACGGGTTTGTTGATCGCGCCTTTTACATGCCGACGCCGACGGTCTCAGACGCGGAATGGGATACGCTCTTCGTAAGCTTTCCCAATCAGCAGCAACTGCATATTGCCGAACTAATCGATGGCTTTATGCAGCCAGATACCGACAAGAGGATCAATTTCCTGCCGGTATATGGAATTGGCGACACGGCGGGCGGCAACATTTCTACTTTGCCCGGACGCTCGTGGGGGATTCTGTACAGCTTAACGGCGGCGGTCGCTTATGCGCAGCAGCATGGTAACGCGGCCTTGCAACGTCCGACTGTTATCGGCGTCGTTAGCAAACTGATCCCCGCTTCGTGGACGGAATTTACGCAAGCGGTCAATGGGCAACTGGACTATCCGGCGGGCGATGGATCGAACAGTTTTCAGCTGGCGATGACCTATGCGACGGCCAATAACCTGCCGAACCGTGTGCAGGTGCAGAGCACGAGCGATTCTGCAGCATTCCTGGCAGCGGTCGACGCGTTGCAAAACAACCAGATTCTGGTCGTGTCGATGCCGGATCTGCCGCCGGATGTCTTCAACCTTATGTACGCGATTGCCTCACTGCCTTTCGTGTTCGAGGGCAAGGGAACGGCCAACCTCGCGCTCAATCTCGGCGAGCCCTACATCCACATGGCGTCTGCCGGCGCTGCCGTCTACCCGACGACGTTCCTCGGCGGTGAGCAACAATTCGTCGCCACCATGTCGGCTGCGATCGGCGAGATCGTTGCGGTGTTGCAGCAATGGCTGTCGATTTGGCCAGCTAACCTGGCGGACACGCCCGCCGCCCGGCTTGGCAATTACATCATCCAGTCGATCACCGCGCAGGACGGTCCCTACCAGCAGTATTTCGGCTCGATTTCGGCGTTTTATCACGCCGAACAGAACGACAAGCTGCTGATGTCGTTGATCTGGTCGTTGCAGCAGTTGCCCATTTGGGCGGCGCAGCAGCAATTGGCCTTGCGCCGTGCCGCGCTGGCGCGTGCCGATGCCGAAACCCCGCTGCAGACGTTCTACAACACGCTGACGGCCAACGTCAGCAAGGGCGTTCTCAACCTCATCCCCGGCACGCTCAACAAGGGCGTCATCTTCGATCTTCTGACCAAGATCCTCGGCAGCGATTCCCTTTCAATCGGGTCGGGCCTGACCGCTGTCACGGTTTCCTTCCCGTCGCCTTACGACAAGATCACGGTGACCGGCCCGACGCTCTCCTTTGGTTCGGGCAGCCTCAATGCCGATATCGTCTTCACGGCAGGCGATACGCTCGAGAGCTTGACGGCGGTCGTCACGCTGCGCGGCAAGGATTTCAGCTTCGACGGCGCGCCCTGGTTCACGGTCGACGATACCGCAATTGCGGTGACGGTCGCCGACTCGGGCCGGCGCATCCAAGGCGAGGTCACGGGTTCATTCACGATCGGGAGCACGCCGGTCTCGGTGAGTTTCCAGTATCCGGCCGGCAAAAACGAGCTGCTGTTCAAGGGCGCGTTCGGCGGCGACCCGCCGGGCTTCGACGCGCTCTTCCAGCTGCTCGGCGGCATCAACTTCCTGCCGACCCTGCCGCCGCCGCTCAATCTCGCGTCCAACCTGACGCTCAAGGACATTCAGCTCGCTTATGACTACAGCCGCACGGCTGTCACCAGCCTCAACGTCAATATCGCCACGGCGGCGGACTGGCCGATTTTCGGCAAGGTCGCGTTGCAGAAAGGGGCGACGCTGACGATCGCGGTTGCCTCGCCGACCGGCTCGCGGCAAGTGTCATGGCTTGCAGCAGGCACGATCACGATCGGCAAGGGGCGCATTGCGCTCGGTATTTCCTACCCGAACCTGTCGATGACCGCGCAGATGGAAGACGACAGCCCGACGATCCCGCTCGGCGATTTCCTGACTTTCTTCCTGCCGCCCGACTACACGCTCGATCTGGCCGCCGAGGTGAAGCAGCTCACCATGTCGGTCCAGCCGATCAAGACGCCGGTCTACGCCGTTTCCGGAGCGCTCGACACCGATTGGCCGATCACAGTCGCAGGCGTCAAGATTTTCACGCTGACCGGCCTGTCGATGGACGTCAATGGAACCGGGAGCAATCCGACCGGCTCGGTTACGGCCGAGACGACGATGTTCGCCGGAGAGGCGAACGAGTTCCGGCTTTCCGTCACGGCTGCTTATCTCGGATCCGGCAAATGGCAGTTTTCCGGCACATGCAATCAAGGCACCATCAGCGTCGTCGATATCCTAAGGACCTATCTGCCTTCGGGTTGGGTGCCGACGCCTGCTCCGAAGATCGATATCACCGCATTCAATGCCAAGATTGCATCGAGCGGCGCCAAGGGCGTCGGCAATTCCTACGAAGTTGGCGGCACGGTCAAGATCTGGGACGTACCGTTCCTCAAAGACATCCAATTCGAGAGCACCATTTCCGGCAAATTCGGTTATCTGGCCGCAAGCATGCCGGCTCCCGGCATGGGCGTCCCGCGCGTGCCCACGAGCCCGGAAACCTTCCCGATTGCCGATGTCGGCGGCCGGTCGGTCCTGGTGCTTGCGGCCGAAGGCGGGGCATCAAAGCCGGGCTATTACGGCGAGATTGTCGCTCTCATCACCTGGTCGAATATCAAACTCAGGCTCGCCTATAATTTCGAGCCCGACTACCAGTGCTATCAGATCACTTGGAGCATTTTCACCGGCAAGCTCGAGCAAAAACTCGTCGACAAGAAACCGCACTGGATCGCGTCTATAAGCTTTACCGAAGGCACGACGCTCGGCGGCATGATCGAGACTTTCATTTCGTGGGCAACCGGCTCGCGCTTTGGACTTGGCGCGCCCTGGAATATCCTCAACAGCATCAGCCTCAGCAATTTCTCGCTGGTCTTCGACATCACTGCCGGGACGGTCGCCTTTCAGATCAATATCGGTCCGATCGAGATGGGCTTTGCCCGGCTCACCGCGATTACGGTGCAATATAATAACGACAAGGCCAACCCGAAGGACAACGGCGTCCAGATCAACATCGTGGGTTCGTTCCGGTGGCAGGACGACCCGTCGCAGCCGCTCAATTGGGATGCGGCCAAGCCGGAGACGACGCCGGCCCCTCCCGGTGGCGGCAACAAGTACATCGATATCCGCCTGCTCGCGCTTGGCCAGCATGTAACGGCCTCGTGTTTTCCGACGTCGAAGACGGTGCAGGCAGCGATCGCCTGCATGGCAACGCTGCCGCCGCCAACGGCAGGCGAAATTCCGCCGATTCTGTTCGATGCATCGAGCAACTGGCTGATCGGTATGGACTTCGGCATCCTCAAGATCGAGGACGACGAGGCGGGCGGCTATGTCGTCACGTTGCAGGTCGTCTTCAACGACCCGAACCTCTACGGCCTGCGTCTCAAGCTCGACGGCAAGGCGGCGAAGATCTTCGAGGGTCTCGACTTCCAGATCATGTACCGCAAGATCTCGGACAATCTCGGCGTCTATCAGGCTGAGATCGCCCTGCCGGCGATCATGCGCAAGTTCCAGAGCGGCGTTTTCACGGTCACGCTGCCGATTTTTGCCATTCAGGTCTATACCAACGGCGATTTCCTTATCGATATCGGCTTCCCCTGGAACGAGAATTTCGCACGCTCCTTCACGATCGAGGCGATCGTGCCGCCGGGCATTCCGCTTGTCGGGGGCGGGGGCATCTATTTCGGCAAATTGTCGAGTGCGACATCGACGGCGGTTCCGGCGGTGACGAACGGAACCTTCAATCCGGTCATCGTGTTCGGCTTCGGCGCCCAGCTCGGTCTCGGCAAATCCGTCGAGATCGGCATCCTGAGCGCGGGCTTCAGCCTCACCGTGTTCGGCATCATCGAGGGCGTTCTGGCCAAATGGAATCCCTATACGGCGACAGACGTCGGCACCAGCGGGACCGATCAGTTGCAGGGCCAGTATTTCTTTTCGCTCTCCGGCACGATGGGCATCATCGGCCTTCTCTACGGTACGGTTGATTTCGCCATCGTGAAGGCGAGCGTGCGCATCGAGATCAAGATCTACGCGCAGATCGTCTTTGCCAGCTATCAGGATATTCCGATCACCGTCGCCGCCTCGGTCGATGTCACGGCGGAAATAACGATCAACCTCGGCATCTTCAAGATCCACTTGAGCTTCAGCTTCTCCGCCCGCGTCAAGGAAACCTTCGTTATCGAGACGTCGCACAACGCGCCCTGGCATCTGGCGTCGCCGAAGGCGATGGCCCTACCGCGCATGGCGCGTCCGCTTCACGCGCGGCTCGGCAAGCGCAATTCGCGCCGTGGCCTCAAGTCAGCCTCGCAGCCGGTCTGGTCGAACCTGACCAAGCCCGCCGTCAAGGCGGCGCTGACAGGCTACTGTGCGGCAGCACCGACAATTGCGGGCGATCAGGCGACGAAGCTTGCCGAGCAGGTGCCGTGTTATGTCCTGTCGATCTTCATCAACAGCGTGAAATCGGCGAGCGCCGACCCGCATTCGAGCGCGATGAAGGCGGCAGGAGAAATCGCCGATACGCCGTTTGAATTGTTGGCGAAACGCGTCGCCGAATGGGCGATCGCCGCGATCCAGACCGGGCCAATGTCGCCCGATCAGGTCGACAAGGCCATCGTGACGCCGGCCCAGCTCGATGCGCTCATGCAATATCTGTCGGATACGACGACGAACCCGACGCCGATCCCGCGCGCAGCCATCGATGCATTTCTGTCGGATCAGGTCAGTTTCAACCTGCACGCGCCGCCCACGAGCGCGGGCGAAGCCGATGTCGCCTATTTCCCGATGCCGGTCGCGCTCGAACTGGATGTTCCGGCCTATGGCAGCGCGGCGGCACTGAAATACCGTTTCACCGACTACAACAGCATCACCGACGCCTATCTCCTGATGTTGCGCGACTATTTCAACCAGCTCGCCGTCAAGGTCGAAGGCGAACAGAACCCGCCGCAGAACGCCCGGCTGGCGCTCGCCGCCGACGATACGTCGATGGCCGACTTCATCTTCACCGACTACTTCCTCCTCGTCATGCGCCAGATGGTGCAGGCGCTGCAGGACGGCTTGCGCGACTATAAATATCCGATCCAGCCCAGCCAGACCGGCAATGATGTCGTTGCCTGGGTAAATACGACCGGCAAGTTGAGCGGCGATGATGCCTACACGCTCGCCGATCTCTTCGCCGACAATGGCGATCATGCGCTGGTGAGCGGCAAGAAACTGACCGTGCACGGCGTGATCTATGCGGTCCAGCCCGGCGACAGCTTTACCGGCATTGCGACTGATGCCCGCTTTGCCTCTGCTTTCAACGCCACACAGCTGGCGACGCTCAACGCGGAAACGGCGGGTGTCATCGCGGGCGGCAAGAAGTTCACCTATCGCGGTTCGACCATCACCACGCTCGGTGCCGATACGCTCGCGACATTGGCTGAGAATCTTGCGACTACGGTCGCCGATCTTCTCGCCAACAGCGACATTCTGACGAATAGGGACCTGCTTGCTCCGCTCGCCGCCATGTTCGTGCCCGCCTATCCGATCACGACCGCAACCGGCGATACGCTGACTGGCCTTGCCGGAAAACTCCGCGTGAAAATGCTCGATCTCGCCGCATCCGAAAACGGCGCGATTGCCGGCCTCTTCGATGCCGCTTCCGATCCCTACCTCGATCTCGCGCATCTCCCGCAATTTGAGGTCGGCGCGCTCATTCGGGAAGCCCAGCGTGCGCTGGCCCTGCAACAGCTCTCGGGCATGGTGTCGCGCTATTATTTCCACGGCATGCGGCTGCCGACCGCAGGCGTTACGCCGAATGCCATGGGCATGTGGGTGACGGAGCAGGGCGGCAGCCTGACGCTTCCGAAAACGGCTGGCCTCTTTGCCTTGACCGGCCAGCAGATCGCCCTGCCTTCGATTGTGGCGCCGAACAATTATACGATCACGCTCAAAGGTTTCACGGCGGTCGGCTGGATCGCGTCGCCTGGCGGCGACAGTTTCACGCTGACGGTGACGCCTGATTCGGTCGAAAACGCCGCAATCAAGGCATTGACCGACTATGCTCATACCAATGAGCTCGATGTTCCGGCATCCGGACTCGGGGCCGGGCAGATGGTGGCGAATGCCGCGGCGACCTATCCGCTCGCCTCGCCGATCGTCTGGCAGAGCACGGCTGGAATCGCGCTGCCTTATGCTCCGGCGTCGGCCGCTCCGAAGACCGTGAATCTCTGGATACTACCCAATGCCATGGTCGCGCTGCCCGATCCGACAACGCGCGCCATCAATCCGCGCTTCACGCTCTCCGTCGAACGCTACGATCAGGCGAGCGCGACGACGACATCTACGCCTGTCGTCGACTATGGTTGGGCTTCGGCCATCGGTTTCTCAGTCAAGAAAGTGCCTGATCAGGGCGCTTCCAGCCCGTCTAGTTCGACGACCTATGAAATCGTCGGCGCCGGCGGCCAGGATGTCGTCATGCTCGAACGCCTGCTGGCTGCGATCGGCGGCAATGATTCCGCGATCTTCCAGCTCACACTCGGCTTTGCAAGCTCCAGCACCGGCGGTACGTCGGGAATTGAAAGCGCGGCCGCCGACAGGCTGACGCTCGGCATTTCGCAGGTCAACCTGTCTACCGTTACCCGCCCGCCGGGTGGGCGCCAGGGTGTTGAGGCCGATGCGCTCGCGCAGACCGCCATAGGCCCGACACTCCTCAACAAGCCGACCGAGTTCATACGCCTTCTCTGGGAAGCGAGCATCACGCGCTCGGGCGGTTTCTTCCTCTATTATTTCGATGGCGCAACCGCGAGCGGCCTGCCGGACCGGATCTTCAACGACAAGGGCGAAGCGCCGCTGACGATGATCGTCACTTACGTCAAGCCAGCCGAACCCGACCTGCGGAACGAGGTCACCAATTACATCAACGCGGCGGTCATCGGCGATGCAGTGGATCTCAGCGACGCCTCCATCGTCGCGACGAGCGCAGGGGTTCCCTATGCGATCACGACACGCTCGAACGACAGTCTCGGTGGCATCGCGACGCGCTATTTCGCCGGGATTGCCGACGTCGCAGCGGCAGCCGCACCGTTGCAACTGGCGGTCAAAGCCGCACCGAAGGTCGAAAACGGCGTTTATTTCGTCTCACCGTTAGCGACAAGCGCTGAACGCGATCCGGACGCGATCGCACGCCACTTCGGTATAAGTCTCGATCTGTTGAAGGCGGCCAATCCGGCGATCACATCGTGGCCGAACCCTCTGCCTCTCTATACGGGTTTGCGGCTGCCGGAGATCACGCTTTCCATCGGCTCCAGCCCGGGCGGGACAACGCTTGCCGCAATCGCGACCTATTACGGCACGACGGTGGCTGCGCTTGCGGTTGACAACGCCGAGCTGACCGGTCTTCTCGCCTTGAATCAGACGCTGACCGTGGTCAGCGGTCCGACGGTCCTGTCCTCGACCGTCACCGCAGGCGTGCAGGCGATTGCCGCGCATCGCCCGATGCCGACGACCGTGCCGAGCGACCCGTCTGCGCCCGGCTATGCCGCTGATTTTCTGACGAACGCTTTCAGCCTTCTCGGCTATCTGATTGCTGCCAATCAGAACTTCTTGGGCAGCAATATGGGATTACCCGCCGGACCGCAGGCGCCGACCGGCAACGCATCGAGCAAGATGCTGCGCCCGCGCGCGCTCGCCGATGGCGGCACCTGGGATTACACGCTGTCGATCCCGTATACCGGGCGGAGCAAAATCGAGGGCGCGGCAACCGGCGTCCGTCTCGAAGCCGACAATAGCCCCTATCGCGGCAATGGCTCGCTCCTGCAACTGGATTTCTCGTGGCAGGATCTCTACGGCAATCTGATCATCACCACGCTATCGAACCCGACGTCCACGACCAAGAGCCCGCTCAACCGTTCGCCCATCCTCATCGGCTATACCGATGCGCTTGTGGGCCTCGCGCGCTGGCCATCGGTCTCGTCCGGCTGGAGCGTATTGCCGGGCGACGGCGGCGGACAGCCGACTCTGGCCGTCGATTTGTCGTTCAGCCCAACCGCCTATCAGTCACCGGAGGAAAATCCCGATGGGACGAAATCCTGGCGGCAGAACGCCATTCAGTCGCTGCCGACCTACACGACGCTGCTCTACCAGCTCACCGATCCCGATGGCATTGCGCTGACGCTGGCGACGTCGCTTCTTAAGGATGAGCAGCCGATGCCGTCGGCGCAAATCGCGGGCCTGTTGCAGTGGCTGCAGGCGATCTTTGCCTTCATTCAAGATCGCGCCGAAGGCAAAAAGACGATCCCGGTCCCGCCGCGAAGCCCGACGCCCTCAATCCGCGCGCCCTTCGATCCCGCGAAAATCGTCAAGGATCAGATTTTCCTCCTGACGCTCGATTTCGTCATGACGCGCACGGGCGGCGTGTTTGAGGGTGATAGCGGCGCGCTCGATGGCGTCCGCCGCGTTGCGACCGCCGTATCGCCGACTGCCGATAAAGACGGCAGCGCCTCGCTGACCAGCTTTGCCGCAGGCTTACGAAGGGCCCTGTCAACGTCCGCTTATTCGATCAATGCCGCAACCGGCGTCGACCGTATGCAACCGTCCGCCGCCAAGGCCGCCCCGGCGATCTGGGCAGTCCGTCTTGGCGCGACCATAAGCGAGCCGATCCATTACAGCTTGCGCAACCCCGGCAAGCCGATCGTACTCGCGCCGCGCCCGCTTTCGAACGTGCTGATCTCGCGCAACAATGTTCCGATCTACGATTATGTCAGCGGCGTCGGCATCGACTTCTCCAAGCCGTCGCGCATCCTGGATTTCTCCAACATCGATTACGATGTCTGGACGAGCCAGTTGTTCGCGGCGGTCGACACCGTGCTGACGCCTGTCTTCACCTCGGCGATCCTGCTCGTCGATAGCCGAACGCGGGATCCTGTACCCGGGGGCTATCTGGCACAATTGCTGGCCTCGAAGATGGCGCTCGCCAAATCGACGTCGACCCTCATGGTGCCGGTCTACAAGGATCAGACGGCCGACGACACTCAACTCGTTGCGGCCCGCGAGGCTTTCTATCAGGAACTGCTTATCGCGCTCGGCAATGCCTACTCCGTCCATGCCGCGCTCGAGTTCCTTGCGGATGTCAAGGCGGCCGACAGACAGGGCGACTACCCGCCCGATCTTTATGGCTCTGTGAGCGGCACGACGGCGAGTACGGTTTCCTTCACAGCAGCAAAGCTGGCGTTGGAAACGACCTCTGCCGCCGAGCCTGCGGTTCTCGTCTCGCTCGTCACTGCACCTGGCGTCGTCAAGAACGCCGACGGCAGCGTGCAACAAGTGCTGAGCGTGACGGATGCCAAATACGATGGCATTTCGATCGAGCACCAGATTTCCAATGTGCCCGGTATCCAGGACTACAAGACGTCAAGCTGGTTAGCCTTCGTTGAAGCATCGGCCGGATCGGCCCTGACGAGCCGGCTTGGTAATTTCGAGGTACCGCTCGTCCTGCGATCCTTCCCGACAACTCCGGCGATGACGGACCAGAGCGGTGGCCAGAGCCATCCTGATACCACCGATCTTGCGACGCTACTCGAATGGACCTACCAGTTCACATATTCGCTCGATTTCCATTATCCGCAGGATCGTATTTACGCGGAAGTCATCTTCAACGTCGCGGAAAGCGGCTTGCGCGCAATGGCGGTTGACGCCTTCGGTGCACTTGCCGAATTCGTGACGGTCTATCCGAACGTCGCGGTTGACCTCAATGGCATTCTGGCGAAGGTCGATGCGACGACGGTCGACCCCAACACCATCGCCCAAGCGACTGTCGCGATCAAATCCTTCAATCAACTTGTCGGTCGTGTCGCGAAGCTCGGCGAAAACGCGAGCCTTGTTGCCCAGCGTTCCGCGCGCAGCCATATGGGCACGAGCGCGGCCAATTATTCCTGCATCGTTTCCGAGGCCGCGGGCCGGGTCGAGGGTTTTGATTACGATGTTCTCGTCGTCACTATCGTTGGCGCGCCGCCGGAAGGTATCTCGCCGCCGTCCGTGACGATCGCGGGCTATACGACGAAGACGTATCCGGCAACAACTCCCATCAGTCCTGCCACCTTCAGCTTCTATTTCCTTGATGGTGACGATAAGCCGCTCAGCAACGCCATCGGCCAGGCCATCGGCGATCGCACAGTGCTTCTGCCTGAAATGCAGGTGCTGCAACGGCAGGATGCCTGGTCGAGCGTCGTCTTGAAGCGCAATGAAATCCTTGGCGGCAAGGCGATTGCCGATGCCTTCGTCTATACGACGCCGGAGGTGCAATTTGCGGCACCTTGTCATCCGGTCGTGGGCTCCAGCCAACCCGTGCAGATCGCGGAGCTGGGATCGTCGGACGGCGATCCCGTCAAGCGCTCGCTGAACGCGCAGCTGACGGCGATCTTCACGGCACTGCTGAAGGACTATATCGCCGACACCATCACGGTGCAGATGGAATGCAGCTACGGCTATTCCATCAATCCGGCACTGTCGCTTGTTTCGCTGCCGGTCTTGATGCAGCCGCCGACAACGGTTGCGATCACGATCGAGGATCACTTGCAGCCACTACAGCCCAATCTTGCCCAGATGATCGACAATCTTTCCGGTGCCATAGAGCTGTGGTTCAACGCGAACCAGCCGCACGCCACAAATGGGCAATTGGATTTCGTGCTGACAATCATGTCGTCGATGACGGTTTATCCGATGCCGCTCGTCCGGCTCGACAACCTGCAATTGCCGATCATCTATGTCGATCCACCACTCTCGACGCGATGAAAACAGCGAGCCAGCTACCGACTCGGTCCAACTAATCCAAGGGGTCCGCCTTCCTAGCGCATGCCCGCACGGGAAGTTGCCATGTCCGCGATCGCTTGGCGAAGCGGCTCTTATCCATCAACGTTTGCGAATAACCCATTGATTTTATTGGTGAGCGCGCAGGGATTCGAACCCTGGACCCCGTGATTAAAAGTCACGTGCTCTACCAACTGAGCTACGCGCTCGCCAAGGGGATCAGTTACTTAATCCTGCAGCCATTTGCCAGCCTTGCGCGCCTTTTTGTGTGAACTTTGGTAGGTTGGCTGCCTGCCCATAAGCCGCTGAGCGAGGATAAACCCATGCCGATCGTCAATCGCGTCGCCGCGCTGCACGGCGAGATCACCGCCTGGCGCCACGACATGCACATGCATCCGGAGCTGCAATACGACGTGCATCGCACGGCGGCGTCGGTTACGGAAAAACTCAAGAGTTTTGGCTGCGACGAGGTGGTGCCCGGCATCGGCCGCACCGGGGTCGTCGGCGTCATCCGCGGCCGCAAGACTGGGAGCAAGGCCGGCGGCAAGGTGGTGGGGCTGCGCGCCGACATGGATGCGCTGCCGCTCGAGGAGGAGACCGGCCTGCCGTATAAATCGACGGTGCCCGGCAAGATGCACGCCTGCGGCCACGACGGCCACACCGCGATGCTGCTGGGAGCCGCCAAATACCTCGCCGAGACGCGCAATTTCGCCGGTACCGCGGTGGTGATCTTCCAGCCGGCGGAGGAGGGCGGCGCCGGCGCCCAGGCCATGGTGAAGGACGGCCTGATCACCCGTTTTGCCATCGACGAGGTTTATGGCATGCACAATTTCCCGGGGCTGCCGGTCGGCGAATTCGCCATCCGGCCGGGTCCGATCATGGCGTCGGCCGATCACATCTCGATCGAGCTCGAAGGCAAAGGCGGCCACGCGGCGCGGCCGCATCTGAGCATCGACACCATTTTGGTCGGGGCCCAGATCATCAATCAGCTGCAATCGGTCGTGGCGCGCAATATCGATCCGCTGGAAGCCGCGGTGGTGTCGATCTGCATGTTCCAGTCGGGCCACACCGACAACGTCATTCCGCAGCACGCCAAGCTGCGCGGCACGGCGCGGGCCCTTACGGTCGAAGTCCGCGATCTGTTGCGCGAGCGCATCAACGCCATCGTCGAAGGCACCGCTCAGCTTTACGGCGCCAAGGCCAAGATCACCTACACCAACGGCTATCCGGTGGTGGTGAACCACGAGCGCCAGACCGCCTTTGCGGCGGGCGTGGCGCGCGAGATCGTCGGCAAGGACAAGGTGGAGACCGATGTCCCGCCGGTGATGGGGGCTGAGGATTTCGCCTTCATGCTCAACGAGCGGCCGGGCGCCTTCATCTTCTGCGGCAACGGCGACAGCGCCGGCCTGCATCACCCGGCTTACGATTTCAACGACGAGGCGATCCCGATCGGGACGTCGTACTGGGTCAGGCTCGCCGAAAGCGCGTTGGCTGAATAGCCGTCATTCCGGGGTCGAGCCAACCGGTCCGGTCCCAAGTGGCCGGCCGGAGACGGGCTCCAGGAGCACCCGAGCATCTTGCCACGGGCCTCGCGCAAAAAGGACAGGTGGCCAGCAGATGAGAGAACCGCTATGCCGCTGTTCTCTTCAGACGTTTTATTTTTATTTTGGTTTTTTCCCCCAGCCGACGTCGCTTCAGGTGATGGTGGCGGCGTGCCTTCGCTCGGTTGCCGCACACCCGCATGTCACACCAGCGCCGCCGCTGATTTCGGCTGAGATCAACGAACAACCAGCCGCAGTCGGCAGCGCCGCAACGGCGCAATTTACCAAGCTCGGCCGACGTGAGCAGCGCAGCCGCTGAGCGCACGACAGGCGCCAGCATGCGGTCGAACGCCCCTTCCTCCCCGTCGCGCCACGCATAGGCACGCCGGTTGTGGACAACGCCCATGCGGGCGGAGACCGCGGCAAGGCGGGCATTGAGCGCCGCGAGGTCCGCGCGGGCGGCGGGCCGCCCGTCGACGATCGTCGTAAAGATTCGGTCAATCAGTATGCGCAATTCCAGCGCCTCCCGGTGCACGCGTGCCGCACGGCGGGGCTGTCGCGCGGCGGCATCGCGCAGCGCGCGCGTCTGCGCGGCATCGATGATTCTCGCCTGCCGACCAAAGGCGACCAGGTCATCGTAACTGGTCAGCCGCTCGACCGGCGCGCTCCCGCGCCGCCAGCTCCGCGTGTTGGTAAAGTCGAGACAAAGCGCTCCGCCGGTCAGGTGGAACTGGTATTCGCTGGCTCTGCTGGGCACGATCCTCTCCACGGTCTGGCGCGAGCATTGATCGGCCGGCGCCGTTGTGATTATATCTAACCAATATATAGCTATAAACTGGTTATACTAGAAACTCGTGCTGGGCACGTGGAACCGAAACCCCGACACCATCGTTGAGCAACAGCTGTAGAATTCGGCATTGAGGAGATCGGAAGAAGACATGACAGATGCACCAAAGACCGGAACACGGGAAGAGTGGCTCGCAGCGCGGCTCGATCTGCTCAAGGCGGAGAAGGAACTGACGCGGCGCAGCGATGAGCTAAGTCGGCGGCGGCAGGAGCTGCCCAGGGTTCGAATCGACAAGGAATACCGCTTCGAGACCAAAGAAGGAAAAGCGTCCCTCGCCGATCTCTTCAGGGGACGCTCGCAGTTGATCGTCTATCACTTCATGTTCGGACCCGACTATACGGCGGGGTGTGCGACCTGTTCGACGATCGCTGACGGGTTCAACGGCTTCGTTGTTCATCTGGCCAACCACGACGTCACGCTTTCGGCGGTGTCGCGGGCGCCTCTCGTGAAGCTCCAGGAGTACGAGCAGCGGATGGGTTGGAGCTTCTCTTGGGCGTCCTCGCTCGACGGCGACTTCAACTTCGACTTCGACGTCTCGTTCACCGAGGAGCAACAGCGCGAGGGGGCCATAGAATACAACTACCGGCGCGAGCCGGCGTTGAAGGAGAGCGGGATCGGCGACTCACTGACGAAGCGCGGCGAGGGACCTGTCGCCGCGAATGCAGTCATGACTGGGACCGACGTGGCGACCTATACGCGTGAGAGGCCGGGCATGAGCGCGTTCGTGCTCGAGGACGGGGTCGTCTACCATACCTATTCCGCCTATTCGCGCGGAGTGGACGGCCTCTGGGGCATGTACCAGTGGCTCGACCGCGCCCCCAAGGGACGCAACGAGACGGGGACAGGGATCTGGTGGCGCCGCCACGACGAGTACAGCAGCAAATAAGGGAGGGGCCGCGATGTCGAGCCCTCGGGCAGCCGCGACGGCAACCGCGCTAACGGCGACGCTCGGGCTCGCCGCCGCATCTTGGTTCGTCGCGGTCCGGCAGATGAGCGGGATGGACATGGGCGTTGCGACCCCGCTCGGCCCCTTCACGTTCTTTGCTGCCATGTGGGTGCCGATGATGGCGGCAATGATGCTGCCGGGCGCGGTCCCGGCAGCTTTGAGACGCGCTGATGCTGGTGCGGGCGCCGTGCTGCTATTCGTCGGGTCGTACCTCGCCGTGTGGGCACTCGTCGGCATTGCGCTGTATGCGTTGTATCGACCGCATGAGACACTGGCCGCCGGCGCGATTACCATCGCCGCAGGAATCTACGAGGCCACCCCGCTTAAGCAATTCTTCCGCCGGCGCTGCCGCGATAACGTCCATTCCGGATTCGCGTTCGGACTGGACTGCTTGGGTTCGAGCATCGGCCTGATGCTGATGTTGCTGGCACTGGGCGTCATGAACGTCATGTGGATGTTCGTGATCGGCGTCATTATCGTTGCCCAGAAGCTTCTGCCCGCGAGAGCTGTCATCGACGTACCGGTGGCACTGGCAATCGTCGGACTCGGCATCGTGATCCTCATCTCACCCTCTTCGGTTCCCGGACTCGTGCCAGCGATGGCACCGATGTGAATCCTATTCCGAGCCAAGCAATCCGACGGATGGCAATAAACGTCCGAGCACCGATGAGTTTCAGCTTCCATGCCGATTTTACAGATGAGGTCGGCATCGAAGACGCGAAAACATGACCGAGGCCGTGTAGCAAGAGGAGAGAACCGTGAGAGAGATCATAAGAGATGAGCTTGCCGCGCCCAAAATAGCCGATCGGGGCACTTTCCAGGCCGAGCTGGACGGATTGCGGGTCCGAGAAAAGGCTCACACAAGAGAAGGTGACGCCATTGCGGCTGCCCGCCGACGGCTTCCCATGGTCGCGGTTGCTAGCGACACGCCGCTGATTGGCGAACATGGCGCGATAACACTGTTGGATGCGTTTGAGGGACGCCGGATGCTCATCGGCTACTACTTCCTGTGGCGCACCGGCCGCCCGGCGCCGGAGCAGTGCGAGGGGTGCACGTGGGTTACATCGCAGGTCCGCGAGCTGTCCTACATTCATTCTCGCGACGTCACCTACGCCGTGTTGTGCCAAGGCCCATACCAAGAGAGCGCCCGATATCGCGACTTCATGGGCTGGGAGATGCCTTGGTACTCCGCCCAAGACTCGCTCGACACCCTTCTGGTTGGACGCGAGGTGGGCCTGTTTCACCTCGTTTGCTACCTGCGACAAGGATCCGATGTCTTCGAGACCTACTGGACAACGGGGCGCGGCGTCGAGGCGATGGACAACAGCTACGATCTGCTCGACTTGACCGTCTACGGGCGGCAGGAGACGTGGGAGGACTCGCCGGCCGGCTGGCCGCTACGGTCTCAAGGCAAGGAAAACTTCCGTATCGATGGACGTCCCATGGCCCAGTGGTCTCGCGTGAAAACCGGGCATTCCGACGACTTGGGAACCGGCCGGCGCTGAACCGCGCCTCCCACTTCTTCGACCACAAGCGGTGAGGTTTATCTCGGGCAAAGACCGAGACCTGCAGCGCCCCGGAATGAAGAAGGTTACTGCGCCGCCTCGATGCGGTTCTCGGCCGGCAGTTTGGGCGGCTCGACGATGACTTGTTGCATGACTTGCGGCTGCGGCAGGAGCGCCGCGGCCTTGGCTTCCACACCGCGCCAATAGGCGAACGCGTTGAAGCGCGTGCCCTCGATGGTGGCGAGGATGACGGCGGCGATGAACGGCAGGCTCTGCACCACCAGCACAGCAGCGAAGATATTGATCTCGTGGACCTGCTTGTAATTGGTGATCACAAGCGTCAGCGCGGCGACCAGCAGCAGCACGGCGATCACCGCCTCCCAGAACGCCGAGAAATCCGGACCCTTGCGCGTGCCGCCGCCCTTGGCGGTGCGCAGGAACGGCACGCTCTCGTTGATGATGCCCATGCCGACGGCGCGCGCCACCGTCCATTGCACGGCCATTGCGGCGCAGACGGCGCCGAGCATTTGCCCGGGCGACACCCGCACGCGCAGCCGATAGAGCGTGATGAAATGGATCACCGACACCGTAAACGTAGCGATGATCGGCAGGGTGAGGATGCGATCGGGCACCGCGATATTGGCAAACGCGACGACCGGGACCCAGATGAGGTTCAAAAGCGCGACGACGACGCCGATGCTGTCGGAGCCGAGCCAGTTGAGCCAGCCGATGCCGTATTCGCGCTTCTGCTCGCGGGTGAGACCGTCGACCCGCGGCAACATCCGCCGCCAATGCTTGCGCAGCAGCTGGAAGCCGCCATAGGCCCAGCGCTGACGCTGGCGCTTGTAGGCGTCGAAGGTGTCGGGCAGGAGCCCATGACCGTAGCGATGGTTGGTGTAATGGGCGACGTAGCCGTGTTCGAGGATGGCAAGGCCAAGATCGGTGTCCTCGACGATGGTGTCGGTCGACCAATTGCCGGCGGCTTCCAGCGCGGCGCGCCGGATCAGCGCCATGGTGCCGTGCAAGACGATGGCGTTGACTTCGTTGCGCTGGACCATGCCGATGTCGAAGAAGCCGGCATATTCCGCGTTCATGGCGCAGTGCATGACGGAACGGTCGCCATCGCGGTGGTCCTGCGGCGCCTGCACGAAGCCGACGCGAGGATCGGCGAATAGCGGCACCAGATCCTTGAGCCAATTCGGCTCGACGACGTAGTCGGCATCGATGCTGCCGATGATTTCGGCGTCGGCTGCGGTGTGGTCCAGCGCCACGCGCAACGCACCCGCCTTGTAGCCGGCAAGCTTGTCGACCCGGAGGAATTTGAAGCGTTCGCCGAGCGTGCGGCAGTGCGCTTCGATCGGTTCCCAATATGCCGGATCGGGCGTGTTGTTGATGACCACCACGCATTCGAAATTGGGATAGTCGATGCGGGAGACGGCATCGAGCGTCTGCACCAGCATCTCCGGCGCTTCGCGACAGGCCGGGACGTGGATGGACACCTTTGGGGTGCGGGCCTCTTCCTGCGCCGGCACCAGCGGCGGCGCGTTGGCAAGCCGCCGCGGGCCGCGGCCGAAGGCGATTGTGGCAATCTCCTCCAGGCGCGCCAGCGCGATGGCGACCAGTGGGATGAGGAGGAGGAGGCCGAGGCCTAGCGCAAAAGCGGCGCCCGGCACGAAGTAATGGCCTTTCCAGAAGGCGACGATGGCGGCAAACCAGGCGCCGACCGCGTTGGCGGACGCCGCCAACATCAAAGCCTGCGCGGCGGTGGCCCCGCTCATGGCCAGGATCGGCAATGACAGCAACACGCCAAGGAGGACGGCGAGGCCGGCGCGCTTGATGTAGTCGGGGTCGGTGATCACGCCGGTCCAGGAAAATTTTGCATCGCGCGACGCATCGAACAGTCCCCAATAGGGCCCGACGCCGCCTTCAAACGTCTTCCACGGCTGATCGATGGCTTCGACGATGTTGTAGTCGATGCCATAGGCGTCGGCGCGATGGACGAAATCGCGGATCACGGCTGCCTGTTCCATGCGGCCGGGATTGGCATCGTGGAAATTGTAGCCGGCGCTCGGCCAGCCGAACTCGGCGATGACGATGCGCTTGCCCGGGTGCATCTGGCGCAGCTTGTCGTAGAACTCGAAGCTGTGGTCGACCGCGTGGGTGTAATCGAAGCCTTCCCAGTAGGGCAGGATATGCGCGGCGATGAAATCGACGGCCGAGGCGAGTTCCGGATGGTCGATCCAGACCGTCCAGATTTCGCCAGTGGTTACAGGGACCGGGCTCTGCCGCTTCACCTTTTGGATGAGCTGAATCAGGTCGTCGACGGTCATCTCGGCGCGCAGCGTGGTTTCGTTACCGACAACGATGGCGTTGACGTTGCTGTTGTGGCGGGCGAGGTCGAGCGCCGAGCGGATTTCGCGCTCGTTGCGCTCCTTATCCTTGTCGATCCAGGCGCCGACCGTGACCTTCAGACCGAATTCGGCGGCGATCGGCGGCACGAGCTCGGCGCCGCCGGTCGACGAATAGGTGCGGATGGCCCGCGCATAGGGCGCGATAGCCTTCAGATCGGCACGGATCTGTTCGGCGGTGGGGCGTTGACCAGAGTCGGGGTGCGAAGAATCCGCGAACGGGGCGTAGGAGACGCTCGCGAGCTGACCGGTGAAATCCGGAGCAGTTTCTTTTGTTCTAAGCAGTGCCCACAGCCCGGCATGCACGCACGCTACAAGCGCGAGTACAGCTACGACGGTGCGCATCGACTTTCAACCACGCGGGGCGAGGGTACACGGGCCCGAACCTGTCCCCAAGGTTCGACGTTGGTCGTAAGGCGATGAGGCTACCTTGCGAGCGGCGTACAAACAAGTAGCGTTGGTGCATGGCAAATTCAAGACAACGTGCCGTGATGTCGTGCGACATTCGGCGCGCGGTCGAACGCGGCGGGCGCGCGCCCTCTAGCGGTTCGTGGTCGGGCTCGGCACCGACGCGGCGGGGGCGGTGGCCGGCGCGGTTGCCTGCAAACTGGGATTGATCCAGCAGGAATTCACCCGGCCGTTGAGGCTGTCGGCAGCTTTCGGATCGATATTGTTGGAATGTAAGAGCAGGCAGCGGAAGGTTGCCTGGATATGGCCGCTCGGGCAGCCGAAGCGGTCGTACAGGTCGAGATGGCGGAAGGCGGTGTCGAGATCGTCGCGCCATAACAGGCTGACCACCCGCCGGCCGAGCCAGACGCATTCGGGATTGCCGGCAGGCCCGCCCAGCGCCTTTTGCGCTTCGGCAAATTCATCGACCTTTTGCGGCTCCTTGGCCGGCTCTTGGCCATTCGCCGGGGCCTGGTCGGTCGGCTTGGCTTCGGTGCTCTGGGCCAGTGCCGGGGCGGCCAGCGGTGCCGCCGCGGCCGCGGCGAGCCCGAGCGCAAGACAGACGCCTAACGCAACGCTTAACACACGATGACACATGGGTTTGACTTGGGTACTGACCTGTTTGCGCTGATGGAACGGACGTTTCCCGGCTATGGACTAAGCCACCTTTCCGGCGTTGATTTCCGCCACAGCCGCCCTGACAACAGCCTAACTGCGCCCGTTTGTCCAGCACGCATGGCGGCGCAACAAGGTTGACCTTGGCAGGACCGGTTCCCGCGGTTAATCCGACAAGCATGTCGCGCATCCTGGCCGGCCAACCGGTTACGTTTTTTGCCATAACCGCCCTGGCGATCGCCGTGGCCTGGTGGTGGCTGGGCAAGCCGGTGACGCTGCCGCCGTCACCGCTCGCGGCGGGCGAAAAGCTCTACTGCGTCTCCTATGCGCCGTTCCGCGACGGCCAGGATCCGCTGGTCGAAACTACGCAAATCCCGCCGCAACAGATCGACGAGGATTTGAAATTTCTGGCGCGCTACACCGATTGCATCCGCACCTATTCGGTCGAGAACGGCCTCGATAAAGTTCCCGAAATCGCCCAACGCTATGGGCTCAAGGTCCTGCAGGGGCTGTGGCTATCCAACAAGATCGTGCGCAACCGCGCGCAAATGGCTACCACCGTGGCGCTTGCCAAAAAGTATCCGGACGTGATCCGGGCGGTCATCGTCGGCAACGAGGTGCTGCTGCGCGGCGAAATGTCGGCTCCCGATCTCGGCGCCTTCATTCGCGAGGTCAAAGCCCAGATCGCCCAGCCGGTCACCTATGCGGACGTCTGGGAGTTCTGGCTGCGCTATGCCGAACTGCAGAGCGCGGTCGATTTCGTCACCATCCATATCCTGCCCTATTGGGAGGATTTTCCGCTGCCGGCTTCGCGCGCCGCGGCCCATGTCGATGCCATCCGCAAAAAGGTGGTGGCGGCCATTCCGAACAAGGAGATCGTCATCGGCGAGTTCGGCTGGCCGAGCCACGGCCGCATGCGCGAGGGCGCGCTGCCGTCGCCGTCGAACCAGGCCCGCGCCATCGAAGAGACCCTGACGCTCGGCAAGCGCGAGAATTTCCGGGTCAACATCATCGAGGCCTTCGATCAGCCCTGGAAGCGCGCGCTCGAAGGCTCGACCGGGCGTTACTGGGGCATTTTCGACCGTTCGACCCAGGGGCCGAAATTTAACCTTGGCGGCGCCGTGTCAAATCACCCGCATTGGCTGCTTGGCGCGCTCTTCGGCATCCTGCTCGCCGCATTGACGTTCGGCATCGCGGCAACGGCCGGACGGCAAAAGAAGCCAGTGCCGCAGTTGTGGCCCAAGATCGCAGGCATTGCGTTCCTGCCGGCGGTGATGTTCGGCCTCGCCGTCGAGACCGTTCCGATCGAGAGCTACAGCTTAGGCGGCTGGCTGCGCTCGCTGACCTTCGCGCTGATTGCCGCGGCCTCGCCGATCGCATGCGCCGATGCCTGCGCGGTTGGGCGCGCCCTGCCGACGTTTGCCGCCATTCTCGGCCGCTCCGGCGAGCGCCGCGGCGGCTTGCATTGGGCGCTCGGCGGCGTTTTCATCGTGCTCGTTCTGCTGACGCTGCAGGCGGCGCTCGGGCTGGTGTTCGATCCGCGCTACCGCGATTTTCCGTTCGCGCCGCTGACGGCTGCCGTCGTGCCGTTCCTGGTGCTGATGGTCGCTGCGCCGCGTCCGGGCGGAGCGCGCGCCGTCGCGGAGACAGTGGCGGGAATGGCGCTTATCGCCTCGGCCGGCTACATCGTCATCAACGAAAGCTTTGCCAATTGGCAGGCGGTCTGGTTCTGCGCTGGCGTCGCCGGCCTCGCCGTCATTCTGTTGCGGGCGCGGGACGTGCCAGACTCAAAATGAGAAGACCGGCCGCCAGCGCCGCCAGATCGGCGTTGTGCAGCACGATGCCGAAGGCAGCCGCAGCGAGCGCCAGCGTCACCAGCACGATCGAAGGCCGGAACAGGTTGAGCGCGGCCGCAGCCAGCGCCACCCAGCCGAAGACACTGTGGTTGAACAACACAATCGTCAGCCGGAACGCATCGCACAGCCAGGTCCGCAAACCGCCCTGGCAGGCGAGCGACACGGTGTTGTTCTCCAGTGCCATGTAACGCAGATAGAGTGCTTGGCCGAGCGCCAGAAAGCCGACGACCAGAAGCCAATTGATCTGGCGAGCGGTGGGCAAGAACAATGCGCGTTTCATTGTGGGTGATTTCCGGACGGCGTTGCCGCAATCCATAACCACAGAAGGTGAGGTTGCGAAAGACCGCGTGGGTGGAACCAAAACGACATCTTGCCGGTTCATGGCTCAGGGCGCTAAAATGGCGCGGAGCGCTAAAGCTGGTGCGGGTCCCTTGGTCGAAACGCTGACGCGGAGGGTCTACCATGACGCAGGCGAGGCGAAGTTCCATACGGAAGCGTAAAAAGGCAGCCTTCGCTAAAAACGGAGCCTTGGCTAAAAAGGCAGCCTTGGCTAAAAAGGCAGCCTGGGCATTGGGCGCAGCCGGGGTTTCTCTGGCAATGACGGGCGCTGCATCGGCAACCGCACCCGCAACGAATGTACCGTCGCAGGACAATGCACGGCGACTTATTCTGACCGAGGAGGAAATCTCTGACGTCAGTCTGGCGACCTTTCAAGTCTTCGACAGGGAAAATCCCCCGCTTAGCCAAGGCATAAAGGTTGCCCGTGGCGGCGGCTGCGGCTGCGGCGGGTGCGGTCATGGCGGCGGGGGCGGCGGATGCGCTCATGCCGGTTTCGGCGGTGGGTGCGCTCATGCCGGCGTCGGCGGTTGCGCCGGTGCTGGCCGTTGCGCAGTCGGTGGCTGTGCCGCTGGCGGCCGTTGCGCTGTCGGTCGCTGTGCCATTGGTGGCCGCTGCGGCTGCGCAGGAGGCTGCGGTTGTATTGGAGCATTCCTAGGCATCGCCTGCTTGGGTTGCGCCGGATGCTCCGGAACCTGCTGGCAATGGGACCCGTACCTGGGTCAGTGGGTCAGCGTCTGCTATTAAGCCAAACGGCATCTGATTGGGGCGCCGTTGCCGTGGCCCGCTAAATCAGCGATGCCTTCAGTCCAGCGCCAAATGCCGGCCGGCAAAGATCGTCGGCTGACAGGTCAGCCGGTAGCGCTCGAGCGTGGTGCAAAGTTTTGCTGCCGCATCGGCGCTGGCCAGCGGGCCGACCACCAGCCGCAATTCGGGGCGGTTGGACGGCGGCATCTCGCTGAGTGAAATCGTCGGCGCCAGCCCGGCGAACAACTGCGGGTGCGCGGAGCGGATACCGGCCCAGCGCGCGCGCAGCGCCTGGACCGAAACCGCGGACCCGATATCGACGCCGTATTCCATCGGCAGCGGCATGGCCGGCGCGACCACGGCGGCGATCGCCGCAGGCGTCGCCGGCACCGGCGGTCCATTTTCCGGCCACGGCGGCGGCGCCGTCGATTGGGCCTGCCGCGCGATGGAGCCGGTGACATCGTCGACGCTGTGCTCGACCACGGCGAGGCGCGATTTCAGCTCGTCATTGTCGGCGGTGAGGTCGCGCACAGCATCCGCGAGCTTTTTCGTCTCGGCGGCTTGTTGGGCATCGAATGCGCGGGCGGCCGCCTGCGGCGGCGTTTGCACGGGTTGCACGATGGCGACGGTGCCGCTGTTGAGCGTCGACGCGGCAACGGCGGCACGCTGCGAACCGACCACGCCGCGGCTCGACAGCACGGCGATCAATAGCGCCGTGGCGGCGGTCGAACCCCAAACCACCAGCCGCCACAGGCCATGCATGGTGACGGGAACCCTGGGCGCAGCCCTTTTGAGGTCCGCCTTCGCCAGCCGCACTTCGTCTGCCATTTCCCGCCGCTCCGCAGTGCCGTGAGGCGAATCAGTGCTAAAAATCTAGCAGATTCTGACAATCGGTTGATCGTTTGCACGGCGTTCCGGCGGCGTTAGCCGGCAATTGCACGCGCGGCTTTCGATTGGGTGGCGGCTCGGATAAGACAGCGCCGCGGAGGTTTTGTTGGCGATGAAGGCTCGAACCTGCCTTGCGATCGTGCTCGCGGCCGGCGAGGGCACGCGCATGCGTTCGGCGCGGCCCAAGGTTTTGCACACTGTGGCCGGGCAATCGTTGCTGGGCCATGTGCTGACCGCGGTCGGCGCGGCGGGCACCACGGCAATCGCCGTGGTCGTCGGCCCCGGCCAGGACGAGGTCGCCGCCGAAGCAAGGCGCGTGCTGCCCGGCGCCGCGACTTTCGTGCAGCGCGAGCGGCGTGGCACCGCGCACGCCGTCCTGGCGGCGAAGGCCGCGATCGCAAAACAGCCGGACGATATTCTGGTCGTCTACGGCGACACGCCGTTGATCCGGCCGGACACGCTCGCGCGGTTACGCGCGCCGCTCGCGGCGGGCGCAGCCGTTGCGGTGCTGGCGTTCCGGCCGGCCGATCCGACCGGGTATGGCCGGCTGATCACGTCGGGCGGCGAGCTCATTGCCATCCGCGAGGAGGCCGATGCCAGCCCGCGCGAACGCAAAATCGATCTGTGCAACGGCGGCATCATGGCGCTTGCCGGCAAAAGCGCGCTCGCCATCTTAAAGCGGATCGGTGACGACAATCGCAAACATGAATTCTATTTGACCGATGCGGTCGAGATCGCGCGCGGCATGAAGCTGCGCGCGGTGGCGGTCGAAGCCGAGGAGGACGACGTGCGCGGCATCAACACCAAGGCTCAACTCGCCGAGGCCGAAGCGATCGCGCAAGCGCGCCTGCGCAAGGCGGCGCTCGACGCCGGCGTCACCCTGGTCGCGCCGGAGACGGTGTTCCTCTGTGCCGACACCAAATTCGGCAAGGACGTCGTGGTCGAGCCCTATGTGGTGTTCGGCGAAAAGGTGAAGGTCGAGGATGGCGCGGTCATCCGCTCGTTCTCGCATCTCGTCGGCGCCCATGTCGGCAAGGATGTTTCGGTCGGGCCTTATGCGCGGCTGCGGCCCGGTACGCGCTTGGGCGAGGGCGTGCACATCGGCAATTTTGTCGAGGTCAAGGAAGCCGTGGTGGAGGCCGGCGCCAAGGCCAATCACTTGAGCTATATCGGCGACGCCTCCGTCGGCGCCGGCAGCAATATCGGCGCCGGCACCATCACCTGCAATTACGACGGCAGCGCCAAGCACCGCACCGAGATCGGCAAGAACGTGTTCATCGGCTCGAACTCGGCCTTGGTCGCACCCGTCAAGATCGGCGAGGGCGCCTATGTCGGCTCGGGCTCTGTGATCACCGAGGACGTGCCGGCGCAGGCGCTGGCGCTGGGCCGCGGCCGCCAAGTGGTTAAGGAAGGTTGGGCCGGGCGCTTGCGGGCGCTCAAATCCTTGAGCAAAAAGAAGGCTCATTCAGAGGATTGAGCGCAACGCCTTGCCGTTCGAACGGCACGGATTAATTAAGCTTTCGGCGAAGAATCTGTCACGAAGCGAAACGTTATTTGATTTTCTTAGATAAAATGAGTGCGCTTTAACGGTTAACGCGCAAGGGGACGGTTCTACCGGATGTGCGGCATTATCGGAATCATCGGCCAGGAGGCAGCTGCGCCGCAGCTGATCGATGCGCTCAAGCGCCTCGAATACCGCGGCTATGATTCCGCGGGCGTCGCCACGCTGGAGCACGGCGTGCTGACGCGGCGGCGCGCCCAAGGCAAGCTCAAGAACCTGGAGCAACGGCTCGCCAGCGAGCCGCTGTTGGGAACCATCGGCATCGGCCATACCCGCTGGGCGACCCACGGCCGTCCGACCGAGAACAATGCGCACCCGCATGCCACCGAGCGGCTCGCGGTCGTGCACAACGGCATCATCGAGAATTTCGTCGAGCTGCGCCGCGAGCTGCAAGCCAAGGGCGCCAAATTTGTCACCGAGACCGACACCGAAGTGGTCGCGCACCTGGTCAGCCAGGAGATGGAGCGCGGCGCGTCCCCGGTCGAAGCGGTCAAGGCGGCACTGCCGCGGCTGCGCGGCGCGTTTGCGCTGGCGTTTCTGTTCGCCGGCGAGGACAATCTCCTGATTGGCGCGCGCAAGGGTTCGCCGCTTGCCGTCGGCTACGGCGAGGGCGCGATGTTCGTCGGCTCAGATGCCATTGCGCTGGCGCCGTTCACCGACACGGTGAGCTATCTCGAGGACGGCGACTGGGTGATCATCACCCGTAACAGCGCCGAGGTTCATGACGCGCAAGGCGCGGTCGTGCAGCGGGCGATGCTGAAATCGCAAGCCGCCGTGATGCATATCGACAAGGGCAATCACCGCCATTTCATGGCCAAGGAAATTTTCGAGCAGCCCGAAGTGGTCGGCCACACGCTCGCCAACTACATCGACATGGCGGCCGAGCGTGTGGCGCTGCCGATGCCGCTGCCGTTCGATTTTGCAAAATTAAACCGCATCTCGATCGCCGCCTGCGGCACCGCCTATTACGCCAGCATGGTCGCCAAATACTGGTTCGAGCGCTTTGCCCATCTGCCGGTCGAGGTCGATATCGCTTCCGAATACCGCTATCGCTCGGCGCCGCTCGGCCCGGGCGGCTTGGCGATTGTCGTGTCACAATCGGGCGAGACCGCCGACACACTGGCTTCGCTGCGCTATGCGCGCGAGCACAAGCAGCACGTCCTCTCCATCGTCAACGTGCCGACGTCGACCATCGCCCGCGAGAGCGACGTGGTCATGCCGACGCTGGCCGGACCGGAGATCGGCGTCGCTTCGACCAAGGCGTTCACCTGTCAGTTGGCGGCGTTGGCGACGCTGGCGATTGCGGCCGGCCGCGCCCGCGGCGTGCTGTCGGAGAGCGATGAGAAGAAACTCGTGCACGCGCTGATCGAAGTGCCGCGGCATCTCGCCGAGGCGCTGGCGCTCGAGCCGCAAATCATGGAGCTCGCCCGCGATCTCGCCAAATGCCGCGACGTGCTCTATCTCGGCCGCGGCACCAGCTTCCCGATCGCGCTCGAAGGCGCGCTGAAGCTCAAGGAAATCTCGTATATCCATGCCGAAGGCTATGCCGCCGGCGAGCTCAAGCACGGCCCGATCGCGCTGATCGACGAGACCATGCCGGTGATCGTGATCGCGCCCTACGACCACATTTTCGAAAAAACCGTCTCGAACATGGAAGAGGTTGCCGCGCGCGGCGGCCGGCTGATCCTCCTGACCGACGCGCAAGGCGCGCGCGCCGCCAACTCAAAGCCGTGGGTGACGCTCACCTTGCCGACCATGCCGGCGACAGTGACGCCGCTGGTTTATGCCGTGCCGGTGCAACTCATCGCTTACCACACCGCCGTCATCATGGGCACCGACGTCGATCAGCCGCGTAACCTTGCCAAATCGGTGACAGTGGAATAGAGCCGCGCCGCAAAGGCTGTGCCGCTGCGCCAAGCCGGCGAAGCTCATAGTTGCAGCGCCAATGCCGGACAGGCGCGATTGGACCGCATGACCAACAACAACGAACCAGGCGTGCCCGCAATCGCAGCAAAACCTGCGCCCAGTGCCGTAAGCCGCATCCGCAATTACTTTTTGACCGGGCTGATCGTTGCCGGACCCGTCGCCGTCACTTTGTGGCTGATCTGGTGGTTCGTCACCTGGGTCGACAATCTGGTGCGGCCGTTCATCCCGGTAACGTACCGGCCGGAAACCTATCTGCCGGTGCATATTCCGGGGCTCGGCCTGATCATCGCCTTTGTGGCGCTGACGCTGCTCGGCTTTCTCACCGCCAACCTGGTCGGCCGCAAGCTCGTCGACGTCGGCGAAAGTTTCTTGAGCCGTATGCCGATCGTGCGGCCGATCTACCGCACCGCAAAGCAGATCTTCCAGACGCTGTTTTCCAGCTCCGGAACGAATTTTCGCCGCGTCGGCCTGGTCGAATTTCCGTCGCCGGGCATGTGGTCGCTGGTTTTCCTCACACAATCGCCGAGCGCGGAAATTTCGGCCCGGCTGCCGGCGACCGAGCATGTCTCCGCCTTCATGCCGTGCACGCCTAACCCGACCACCGGCTTCTTCTTCTACGTGCCGCGGCGCGACGTGATCGATCTCGACATCACGGTCGAGGCGGCGATGCAGCTGCTGATGTCGGCGGGCATCATCCAGCCCGGCGGTGACGACGAGCAGAAGCGCCTTGCAACGCTGGCCGAAACCGCGCGCGCCGCGCAAGCCGCGCGCCGGCCCGAAACCACCGCTGCAAACTGAACGGGCGCGGGCGCGCACTAGACCATGATCCAATTCGATTGAATCGGATCATGGTCTAGAATCCTAGTTTGCGCATGATCTTATCCGAAAACCGGCATCCACTTTTCGGGATCATGCTCTAGCTTTTCCGGCAGCGCCTTGCGCACCGATTCCGGCAGCGCCTTGCGCGCCGATTCGATGTGGATTTTTGCAACCGCACATTTGAAACTAATTGACTTGTAACCTTTGATCGCGGGACACTGCCAACGGGGCGATTTCCGGCGCTGAGCTTCGGCAAGCCGGAAACAACAAATTCTACGTGCAAATCGGAGGGGCTGATCATGATCAAAACTTTATCGAAAACTTCGCTGTTGTTTGCCGCTGCCGTCGCTGTGAGTGCGCTGGTCGGCGCTCAGGCGCAGGCCGCAGCGGAACGATGCATCACCGCGGCGCAGTGCAAAGGGCCGCTGCCCCTCATTTGCATGTATTGCGGGAGCACGGGGAAGTACGGCTGTGCGCACCATGTCTGCGTACACCACACCTGTCAGGTCCAGATTTGTCCTGAGTTCAAGACTTATACGCCCTGGCAACCTTAGGCTCGGCGGCTAGCCCGCGCCCAACAGCCTGATCGCCTCGTCGCGCGCGAACAGATAGAGCAGGGCGCGCAGCGCCTCGCCGCGCGGCGATTTGAGTTGCGGATCGCGCGACAGCATCAGCGCGGCATCGTCGCGCGCCGCCGGCAACAGCTTGCCGTGAAACTCGATGCGGGCGATGTGGAAGCCCGGCATGCCGCTTTGCCGGGTGCCGAGCACGTCGCCTTCGCCGCGCAGTTTTAGATCCTCTTCGGCGATGCGAAAACCGTCGTCGGTCTCGCGCAAAATGGCGAGGCGGGCCTTTGCGGTCGGCCCGAGCGGCGCCTTGTAGAGCAGAAGACAGGTCGAGCGTTCGGCGCCGCGGCCGATGCGGCCACGCAATTGATGCAGCTGCGCCAGGCCAAAACGCTCGGCGTGCTCGATCACCATGACGCTTGCTTGCGGCACGTCGACGCCGACTTCGATCACCGTGGTCGCCACCAGAAGCCGCGTCTCGCCCGCGGCGAACCGCTCCATGGCGCGGTCCTTGTCGGCGCCGCGCATGCGGCCGTGGACCAGATCAACCGTGGCGCCGAAGCGTTTCCGCAACACCGCATAGCGCTCCTCGGCGGCGGCGAGATCGAGGCTTTCGGATTCCTCGACCAGCGGGCACACCCAATAGGCGCGGCGGCCTTCGTCGAGCGCGCGGGCGACCGCATCCTCCACTTCAGCAAGCCGCGACAGCGGTATCGCGCGCGTATCGATCTTTTGCCGGCCGGCGGGCTTTTCGCGCAATTCCGAGACGTCCATGTCGCCGAAATAGGTCAGCACGAGAGTGCGCGGGATCGGCGTTGCGGTGAGCACGAGCAGATCGACCGCTTCGCCCTTGCGCGCCAAAGCGAGCCGCTGATGCACGCCGAAGCGATGCTGCTCGTCGACGATGGCCAACGCGAGATCGGCAAAGGCCACGTCGTCCTGGAACAGCGCGTGGGTGCCGACGACAAGATCGATGTCGCCTGCGGCGAGCGCCGAAATAATTTCGGGGCGTTCGCGACCGCGCTCGCGGCCGGTGAGGATGGCGACGCGGATGCCGGCTTTGGCGGCGAGCGGCGCGATGGTGGCGAAATGCTGGCGCGCCAATATTTCCGTCGGCGCCATCAGCGCCGCCTGCCGGCCGGCCTCGATCACGGTGGCGGCCGCGAGCAGCGCGACCACGGTTTTGCCCGAACCGACGTCGCCGTGCAGGAGCCGCAGCATGCGATGCGGCTGCGCCAGATCGGCGACGATGTCGCCGACCGCGCGCTGCTGCGACGGCGTCAAGGAATAGGGGAGCGCCGCGATCACGCGTTCGCGCAGGCGGCCCTCGGCGGCACTGCCATGTCCGGGCCGCTGCCGCATGTGCGCGCGTAACAGTGCGAGCGCGAGCTGGCCGGCGAGCAGTTCGTCATAAGCAAGCCGCGACCACGCCGCGCTTGCCGGATCGAGCGCCTCCGGTTCCTCGGGGCGATGGATCGAGCGCAACGCGCTGGCGAAATCCGGATAGCGGTTGCGCGCGAGCCATGCCGCGTCCTGCCACTCCGGCAGTTTCGGGATGCGTTCGAGCGCCAGATCGACCGCCTTGCGCACCTGGTTCGGGTGCAGCCCTTCGGTCATCGGATAGACCGGGTCGATCAGCGGCAGCCGGGCAAACCCTTCGGCATCGACGACACGGTCGGGATGCAGCATCTGCAAATGGCCGTCGTAGAACGTCGCGGTGCCCGAAACGTAGCGCAGCTCGCCCTTCGGAAAGAGCTTTTCCAGATAATCCTGGCGCGCGTTGAAATAGGTGATGGTCAACGTGTTGGTGTCATCGAAAGTGTCGATATTGTAGGGCGCGCGCGGCCGGTGCGGCGGCGACGGCCGGTGGCGCTCGACGGTGACGGCGACAGTGACGACCGTATCCGGCCGCACCTCGCTCAGCTTCGGCTGGCTGCGCCGGTCGACGAACCCGGTGGGCAGGTGAAAGAGCAGATCGACGACGCGCGGCGGCTCGCCGTCGCGCGACAAGAGGCGCGCAAACAGCTTCTCCAGCTTCGGGCCGACGCCGGGTAGCGCCGAGAGGGCTGCGAAAAGCGGATTGAGCACGTTCGGCCGCATAGAATCCCGCTGACATTTTACGCGCCGTTCTCTATATACCCCTCGCCCGGCCGCGTCCGGGCTTTCGGCGTTTGGAGCCATCATGACGGAACGATCGAGCGAGGGCCTGGATGACCGGCGCAAGAAGCTCCTGTTCCGCGCCTGGCGGCGCGGCGTGCGCGAGACCGATCTGATCGTCGGCCGCTTTGCCGATGCCCATATCGAAAAACTCGACGAGCCGGCGCTGGATGATTTCGAGCGGCTGATCGAGGTGCCGAATTCCGACCTCTATGCCTGGGTGAGCGGCGAGAGCGACATCCCGGCGGACTACGACACCGCCGTGCTGCGGCAGCTCAAGGATTTTCACGCACGCGGCAAGGAGGGGCGGTGACGGCGCCAACGAAATTGCAGGCCCAGTCTCCGGCGGCGCGGCTAAAGCCCGGCCGGCCGCTGACGCTCGCCGGCATTGCCGACGGCGCCGAAGGCTTGGTCATCGCCGACCTGGCCCGCGCCATTGCGGCGGGCGCTTCGCCGCCGGCCATCAGCACGGCGGTGATCTGCCGCGACGGCCCGCGCATGGCGATGCTGTCGCGCGCGCTCGGCTTCTTCGCCCCCGATATCGAGATCCTGGAATTCCCGGCCTGGGATTGCCTGCCTTACGACCGGGTGTCGCCGCACGCAGCCGTCGTGGCGCAGCGCATGACCGCGCTCGCCCGCCTCGCCAGCGTCAAAGGCCGCGAACGCCCGGCCGTGCTGCTCACCACCGTGAATGCGATCCTGCAACGGGTGCCGGCGCGCGCCATCGTCGGCAAGCAATCGCTGTCGGCGGCGCCCGGCAATGTGCTGCCGATGAGCGGCATCACCCATTGGCTTGAACTGAACGGCTTCAACCGCGCCTCGACCGTGCGCGAGCCCGGCGACTACGCGGTGCGCGGCGGCATCATCGATCTGTTCGCGCCCGGCATGGACGCCCCGGTGCGGCTCGATTTTTTCGGCGACAGTTTGGAATCGATCCGCAGTTTCGATCCGGAAACCCAGCGCACCAATGCCGACCTGCGCGCGCTCAATCTCGTGCCCATGGCGGAGTTTCAGCTCACCTCGGACACTATCCGGCTGTTCCGCACCGGTTATGTCGCGGCCTTCGGCGCCGCGGCGCCCGATGACGTGCTCTACGAAGCGGTCAGCGAGGGCAGGCGGCACGCCGGCATGGAGCATTGGCTGCCGCTGCTTCATCAGCGCCTCGAAACGCTGTTCGACTATCTCGATGCAACGCCTATCGCCATCGAGCCGCTGGCCGAGGAAGCGGCCCACGAACGCCTCGCGCAGATCGCCGACTATTATCAGGCGCGCAAAGAGGCGCTCGATCAGACCGGAGCAGGGGCACCCTATAAGCCGCTGCCGCCGGACCGGCTCTATCTCGCCGAAGCCGAATGGCGCGAGCGCCTGGAGACTGTCGCGCTGGCGCGACTGACGCCGTTCGCGGCGCCCGAGAGCGCGGACACTATCGAAATCGCCGCGCGCGCCGGCCACAATTTCTCTGTCGAACGTAGTGAACTCAACAAAAACGTATTCGAGGCGGTGACCAAACACGTGCACGCGCTGCAAACGGCCGGCAAGCGCGCCATGATCGCGCTGTGGAGCGAGGGCTCGCGCGAGCGCATGGCGCACGTGCTGGCCGAGCACGGCTTGGTCAATCTCACCCCGGTCGCGTCGTGGCAGCAGGCGCTGGCGCTGCCGCGCCACGAGGTGGCGCTCGCCGTGCTCGGCGTCGAATCCGGCTTCGAGACCGCCGATGTCGCGCTGATCAGCGAGCAGGATATTTTGGGCGAGCGCCTGGTGCGTTCGCGCCGGCAATCCAAGCGCTCGGAAAATTTCATCGCCGAGGTGACGAGCCTCGCGGCCGGCGACCTCGTCGTCCACGTCGACCACGGCATCGGCCGCTTCCATGGGCTGCGCGCCATCGAGGCCGCCGGCGCGCCGCACGATTGTCTCGAGATTCATTATGCCGGCGGCGACAAGCTGTTCCTGCCGGTCGAGAACATCGAGCTGTTGTCGCGCTTCGGCTCGGAAGGCTCAGGCGTCGAGCTCGACCGGCTCGGCAGCGGCGCCTGGCAGGCGCGCAAATCGCGCATGAAGAACCGCATCCGCGAGATCGCGGGTGCGTTGATCAAAATCGCGGCCGAGCGGCTGTTGCACGAGGCGCCGCGGCTCACCGTCGCCTCGGGCCTCTACGACGAGTTCTGCGCCGGCTTTCCCTACGAGGAAACCGACGATCAGCTCGCGGCGATTTCCGCGGTGCTGAACGATCTCAACTCCGGCCGGCCGATGGACCGGCTGGTTTGCGGCGACGTCGGCTTCGGCAAGACCGAGGTGGCGCTGCGCGCCGCCTTCATCGCCGCCATGAACGGCAAGCAGGTCGCCGTGGTGGTGCCGACGACATTGCTGGCGCGCCAGCACACCAAGACTTTCACCGAACGTTTGCGCGGGCATCCGCTGAACATCGCGCAGGCCTCGCGCCTCGTCTCGACGAAGGAACTGGCGAGCGTGAAGAAGGGCATCGCCGAGGGCGCGATCGACATCGTCATCGGCACCCATGCGCTGCTCGGCAAATCGATCAAGTTCAAGGATTTGGGCCTGGTCGTTGTGGACGAAGAGCAGCACTTCGGCGTCGCGCACAAGGAAAAGCTCAAGCAGCTACGCGCCGAGGTGCACGTGCTGACGCTGACCGCGACGCCGATCCCACGCACCTTGCAACTGGCGCTGTCGGGCGTGCGCGAAATGTCGATCATCGCCACGCCGCCGATCGATCGGCTGGCGGTGCGCACCTTCGTCTCGCCGTTCGACGGCATCGTGGTGCGCGAGGCGCTGCTGCGCGAGCGCTATCGCGGCGGCCAGGCGTTCTATGTCTGCCCGCGCATCGAGGATTTGGCCGACGCCAAGGCATTCCTCGACAAGCACGTGCCGGAGGTGCGCGTCGCCGTGGCCCACGGCCAGATGCCCCCGACCGTGCTGGAAGACATTATGTCGGCTTTCTACGACGGCAAATTCGACGTGCTGCTCTCGACCACCATCATCGAATCCGGCCTCGACATCCCGACCGCCAACACGCTGATCGTGCACCGCGCCGACATGTTCGGGCTATCGCAGATCTATCAGCTGCGCGGCCGGGTTGGGCGGGCAAAACTGCGTGCTTACGCGCTGCTGACCCTGCCGGCGAACCGGCGCATCACGCCGCAGGCTGAGCGCCGCCTCAAAGTGCTGCAATCGCTCGACACGCTCGGTGCCGGTTTCCAACTGGCTTCGCACGATCTCGACATCCGCGGCGCCGGCAATCTGTTGGGCGAGGAACAATCCGGCCACATCAAGGAAGTCGGCTACGAGCTTTATCAGGAGATGCTCGAGGAAGCGGTGATGAGCCTCAAAGCCGGGCTCAGCGGCCCGATTGCGGAAAAATGGTCGCCGCAAATCACCATCGGCACGGCGGTGCTCATTCCGGAGGAGTACATCGCCGACCTGCCGGTCCGCCTCGCTCTCTACCGCCGCCTTGCGGAGATCGAGGACGAGCGCGACATCGAATCCTTCGCCGCCGAGCTCGTCGACCGCTTCGGCCCGTTGCCGCAGGAGGTCGAGTATCTGCTGCAGGTGGTGGCGATCAAATCGCTGTGCCGGAGAGCCAATGTCGAGCGCATCGAAGTCGGCCCGAAGGGCGCGGTGCTGGCGTTCCGGGAGAATATTTTTGCCAATCCCGAGGGGCTGATTGCCTATATCGGAAAACACCCCGAGGGTGCGCGAGTGCGGCCGGATATGAAGGTGGTGTTTTTTGATGAGTGGGATACGGCGCCGGAGCGGCTCAAAGGTGCGACGGGGATTTTGAGGACGTTGGTTGGGATCGCGGAGAAGGGTGCCAAGGCGGCGTGACAATTACCAGTCATGGCTGGGCCGCCAAGAATTAGTATGGTCATCTGCACGCCGCTAATATCCACATTCTCCTCCGGGTAATCTGTGGAGGTTGCTGGCGCGAGCATTCATAGCGGCCCCTATGCACCCGGTATCCGGTGATGGTGCAGCCGAAGGATTCGCCTGAGGAGTAGGCTTACCGGCGAGCGCGGGCGCAACCTTCGCGGTGTGCTTTGGCGGCGGTGGTGGTGGTGGTGGCGCATTGGCCACGCACACGTCACTTTCGGCGCGTTCGCCGTGCGGACAGACCAATGGGCATACCCGCTTGTTGATGCCGCGAATCGCGTTGATCGCATCGGACGACACATCGTCTGGGACGCTGAGCGACGTCAGCTTGATGAAGCGTGCCAATGCGACTTTGGTCGCATCGTCGAAATCGCCGTTCACGGTGCCCTTGAAGCATCCAACGCGGGTAAGTTCGACCTGCAACAAGCGGGTCAGATCATGTGGATCGGGTGCGTTGACGACCACCGGCTGTGGCCGCGGTGTCGATAGCGATGCAATGCGCTGTTCCGCAATCGCGCGTTCCGGGCTGTCGGGAAACTGGGCAATGAACCGCTCCAGCGCGACGATGTCAGTTGTGTCTTTGAGCAGCAACCAGGCGACGTCATCGGGACTGGGCCCGGGAACAACGGCTGGGGTCGGCGCAGGCTTTACCGGGATATCTACTTTAACCTCAGGCGGGATAGGCGCTGCTGGCGCTACGATTGGTGCGGGCGGCGCGACGCTCGGCGCGGTATCTACCACTTTTGTCTTCGTCGCCGGCCCAGCCGCATTTTCCGCTGGCTTGGACGGCATTGCTGCCACCGAAACTTGTGGAACGTTCGAGCCCGGCCGCATTTCCAGCCACACGATGCCCGCCCCACCTAAAATGACTGCAAGCGCGGTGGTAATAAATATCGCTTGTCTAAGGGAACGCCTCTGTTGCGGTGCTTCGAATAGCTGCAGTCGCTTGCGTATCTGATCGACATCCGCGCCCTTCTTATACGCATCCCGAAAGGCATTGAGCACAACGGGATCGTTACTCGTCATGGCGCGGCGGTGCGCCTCATCTCGCGCGCGGAAAGTTGCAAGCAAAGTTTGCGCCTCGCTCACAAGGTGGCTTTTGGGGTAGCAGGCGAGGAAGGAATCGACTGCCGCAATGTTGTTGGCGCGCTTTGCGGCCGTGAACGCCCGATCCGCTTGTGTGCGCTCTTGCTCCTGCGCGCGCCGCACAGCCTCGGCCTCGCGACTCCGGCGTTCCTCTTCGGCAAGCCGCGCGGCTTCAATTTCTGCGGCCTTGCGGCGCTGCTCTTCCTCGACGCGTTGCTGAGCCTGAGCTTCCGCCTCGCGCCGACGTTCCTCCAGCGACACCCACGGCTTGCGCAATGCGCTCGAGATGTTGCGGCAGAACCGCTCGACCTTTTGTCGAACTTCCGGTGAATTGTGCTCCAGGTGGCGTAAGTCGCGCCAATCGAGATATTGGCGCGTCCCAACAATCTTAAGAACAGGGTCCTGGCGCCATAACTTCTCATCCTCAAGCGCTGGAACCGGGATATACAGGATGGGGAAAACCAGATCGTCGCGGCCAAGCTCTTTTTCGCGCGCAAGAAACGATTCAAACTCAAACGTGCAATGCTGGCTTCTCATTGCACGGGGCGTGACGATTGGCACAAAAAAGGCGGATTGATTTATCGCGTCGCTGATTTGATTTTCCCACAGCGTACCGAGCGGAATGGCGGCCTTGTCTTGCCAAACCCGGAAGTCTGTGTGGGAGCGGCCAAGCTGCGCACTCAGCTCGCTTTGGATGGCATCTCGCAATGCAGAGAGCGCCCCACGGGAGCCTTGGTCGTCTTCGCGCGAATAGCTGAAGAATCCAACAAGGTCAGAGAGGTCGGCCAGCGATGACATCGAGCGCCGTGAAGCGGGCTAATATTTATCTATTCGGCTTGTTCTGTGGACATCATTCATAGGGAATCTCCATTCAGTTGCACATACCGATAGGGCTATCATGAAACGGGTCCTTAAAACACTCGAAAGCCCATATTTCGTACGCGGATGGAGCTTGCGCCGCTTCCACCGTCGAATTTCGTCCACGGATGAGCGGGCACGCCATGCCCTTGCCGCCCGGCCACCAAGCTTACCCTCCCCTGCAGGGGGAGGGTCGACCGCCCAACGGGTCCGGCCCGAAGTGGCCGGCCCGATGGCAGGCTCCGGCGGGCGGGGTGGGGTGCTCTCGGCACCGCCGCTAGCACGAGCGCCCGTCAACGCTGTCACCCCACCCGCCGCGCTTCGCGCGTCGACCTCCCCCTCCAGGGGAGGTGGGGAGATTTCGTCGCCGCCTTCGTCAAACAAGAACGCAAGCTGCGGCAACGAATCTTTCTCCGAGTGAAATTCGTTTTGTGCCGTTTGGCCCTGGGCGGTCCCGCAAATTCAATGGCTCGCATACGAGAAACGCCCGGTTTTGCGTCGCTTGCGGGAGAGCCTCGGCGCAATTTCGTTGCTGCTTGACTCGTCTCTCCCATCCGCTAACAGGCGCCCCATCCCGCCCAACGTAAGGGGACGTCAACCGGTGACGCCGACTGACGGGGCGGGTGCGGTTCCTGCGAGCGGCGGCTCGTCACTGCCGCTCTCGGGCGGTCCGGGCATCGACCCCGCCGGCATTATGACCGGCGCGCGAGGTGCTTCGCTTAAGCGCGATGCCAAGGCGCGGGTAACCCCTGCGCACTGCATCGCGTGAAGCGCGGCCTGGATTGAGCTTCGGCACATGGTCGGAGCAAGAGCTGCGGTAGGGCGCCGAAAGGCGAGCGCGCCGCGATCGGCGCGCGCCGCATCCGATGATGCGGCCTAGGATTTGCGCCTTCCGGCGCTCTGCCTCCCCTTATTTTTTGGAGGCGAACACTTCGTGCCGTTCGTTGCCAAAGCTCGGATGCGGATGCATCGCGAGAATGAATTTTCACGCCGTCATTGCCGGGCTTGACCCGGCAATCCATGGAGCGGCCACGCTCGCGCTGTTGTGGCACGTCAGCATGGACCACCGGGTCAAGCCCGGTGGTGACGAAATAAGAAATGCTTTGCGGAAGAAGGAACAAACGATGCCAGCAAGACGCCGCACCAAATCCCGTGACCATCCCCACACCCCGAAACGGCTGACGCCGGAACAGGAAAGCGCGCAACGCAAAGCGGCCTTTGCGGCGATCCGCGCGCTGTTCTGTCAGGTGACGCAACCGTGGCACAGCTGCCAGCGCGGCTATTGCCGGCGGCATCATTGCTGCATCGGCGAGGCCGGCCCCGGCGCCTGCCTCGGGCGCCACTGGCCGCTGATGACGCCGGCTCAGCAGAAAACAGCCCACATCGAAGTCATCGACGGCGGCTCGCAGCGCCAGCAACCGCAGACGCACACGGAATGGAGCTTGCGCCGCTTTCCGCCATCGAATTTCGTCCATGGCTGAGCGGGCACGCCTTCCGCCCCCGCGAAGCGGGGGAGGGGGACCACTGGAGCTCGCGAAGCGAGCGAACCGTGGTGGAGGGGGCGCCGGCCTCCAAGCTTCGTTGCCGTTGCAGAACAGTGAAAACTGGAAAGTTTGAAACACTCAGGGCATGGAATGATTCATCGAGCTAATAATCAGCACTTAATCCAGCATCATCGAAACCACGTAGCCGCCCGCGCCCCTTCCACCACCCTTCCGCCTACGCGCTCCGCGCTTCGGCGGACTCAAACCCGCCGTAGCTCGCCGAGCGAGCGAAGGCGGGTCGGGTGGTCCCCCTTCCCCGCTATCGCGGGGCAGGAAAGAAATTACGCCGGCGCCCGCGCATGGCGCACGGATACGCGCGCGATGGCGTTGGCGAGATATTCCGGCGATTGCGCGCCGGTCACGATGACGCTGCCGCCGAAAATGAAGCAGGGCACGCCGTCGATGCCGGCTTCCTTGGCGCTGTTGGCTTCGCCTTCGATGCGGTCGACGTCGGCGTCGCTGGCGAGCAAACGCCGCACCAAGTCGCCGTCCATGCCGCAATCGACCGCGGCCTGGATCAAAACTTTGGGATCGCTGAGATCGGCGCCTTCGGCGAAGTAGAGCTCCATGAGGCGCTGCTTCATGCGCGCGGGATCGGTGGCGCCGCGCGACCACAGGATCAGGCGGTGGCTGTCGAGCGTGTTGGGCTGCCGGGTCATCTTTTCGGGGGCGTAGACGAGCCCTTCCATGGCGGCGGCGCCGCCGACCCGTTCGGCGATCGCGGCATAGCGTTCGACGGAGCCGAATTTGGTTTCGAGATAAGTCTGCCGGTCGATCCCTTCGCGCGGAATCCACGGATTGAGGAAATACGGGCGCCAGTTGATGTTGACGGCGACGTCGGGGCTCAGCGCCAGCGCCGCTTCGAGCCGGCGCTTGCCGATATAGCACCACGGGCAGACCACGTCGGAAACGACTTCGATATGTACGGACCCTGGCTCGGCGGGTTGTTCGGTTTGTTGCGCCATGACGCTGTCCTTCGAGGTCTGGGGCGATTCTTTGGGCGAGTCTTGGGGCGACTCTTGGGCGTCAAGCTTAGCCCATGTGCCGCGATGGAGGGAATTGGGCTCTGGCGACAAACAGGCTTTGGTGATGCCGCAACGGTCACACGTCCGTCATCGTTTCGGCGCTTCGCCGACGACCCGCGCGATCAAGGAATCGACGCTGTCGGTGGCCTTCAACGTCGCCAGCGTCACCGCGGCGTCGATGTGTTTCTTCTCCGGCACCAGCATGGTGTTTTTCAGCACGCTGGCGATGCGCCGGGCGATGACATGGGCTTCGCGCAGATCGGTCTCGGTGAATACGGCGAAGATCGAATTGTCGGCCTCGCGGCAGGCAAAATCCACCTGGCGCATCAGCCGGCTCAACACGCGCGCGGCATCGACGCTGATGCGGCGATTACTGTGAGCGAAGGAGAAGCGTGCGATCGAAAGCCCGATGCCGCGTTGCTCCGCGTCGTCGACGGCGCGGTTGAGATCGCGCCAGAATGCTTCGTTCGCCAAGAGCCCGGTGTCGGGATCGACCATGCCGTGGGCGTCGAGCGATTTGAGCATGCGGCGCAGCCGCTGGCCGAAAGCGTGCACGCGCACGAACGGCATGAAGCGCTCGACCAGGCGCTCGGGCCCCTCGGCGGTGCGCTCGAGATTGGCCAGGCCCAGGCAAAACGGCTCGATGGTGGCGGGATGGCCGCCGAGCACGGCGACCGGCAAGTCGCGGAAACGCACGTCGTCGGCGAGCACGGTGAGCAGCGCCTCGACGATGCGCGGGCCGAAACCGTCGCCGATGACGATGCCGTCGATGTCGCGGGCGTTGAGCGTGCGCGCCGCGCTCTCGACGCTGAGCGCGCCGATCAGGCCGACGCGCTCACCAAGCGCAACGGAGAGCGCCGGATAGGAGCGGCCGCGGCCGATCAGGAGCACGGTGGCGTCGTCGAGCGGATCGCGCGATGGCAATTCCGGCGGCAATTCACCGCGCGAGGAGAGCGTCGTGGTGCGGCGAAGCACCGTGGCGTGCAAGGCACGGATACGAAGAAGACTTGTGAGCCGGCGATTGAGCCGCTCGACCGGTGCGTTGATGGCGATGGCCAGTGCGTCCGGAAGGACGGGCGCGCTGTCGTCCCGCGTGCGCGCGACGATCGGCGTAAAAGCACGTTCGGTTTTTTTGCCCGCGGCGGCGAGGGCCTTTGCCAGCGCCGCCACGCGCGACGGCTCACTTCCGGGCTCAGCCAGCACGATCGCTTCGGGCTCGACGGAGGCAAGCGCTGCCGCGGCGTCAGCCCAACCGACTTCGATGATCGGGAAGGCGCCTTCGGCGCGCAATGCCGCAACGACATCCACGGCCGGGCTATCGGCAACGACGACAAACGGACCTTGCAGCGCCATGTTCAGATACAGGACCGGCCGGATGCAGGATTAGAGGAACGGCGCCCGACAATAGCCAATGCGCTGTTAATGGCGCGTCAACGCCCGGCCGCGTTGCGTATCCGCGGCTGGGCGTGGCCTTCGCTGCGGTCATGAAAAGCCTCGGCCACGATCGGGTTGACGCCCGCGGTATTGAGCGCGGCCTGCACGGCATAGCGGTCGACCGCGTTGCCGATCAGGCGCTGGCCGAGCAACGGATCGGGCAGGGTTGCCAATGTCGCACCGGTATCGAGGCAGCCGAGCGTGTCCTGCAGAGCGTGCAGCGGAAAGCGGTAACCGCCGACATTGACGATGCCGGGCGGAGCGCCAGTGATCGCCAACGTGCGGGCGCCAGGATCGAGCCGGCAGGTATAGCCGGTGTCGATCAGGCCGGCGCGGCCGATGGCGAGATGAGGCAGGCCGCTGCGGTCGGCGCCGGGCGGAAAATTGTGATGCGGCACCATCGGCCCGCGCAGCGCCACGGTGCCGTGCGCCGTCGCCGTCACTTCGGCGACCACGACCGCGCCCGGGCTGCCGCGCGGCGCAACGATGCCGCCGAACGGAATGGGCGTGGGCCGGCCAACTGGACCGCGGCGCGCGGCGACGACACCGATCTCGCCGAAAATGGACACGTCGACCAGAACGGTGTCGCGCTCGCGCCAATCGGGACTGGTGCCGAGCCGCTCCGGCGAGCGCCATGGCGCCAGCACGCAGGCGGGGCCGGTGCGCGAGAACACGCCGGCCTCGGCCAGGCGGAATGCGACCGGGCCCGGCACGACCAGCGCGCCGCAGCGGTCATCGCCGCGCCATTGCCCGACCAGGACCGGCGGATCGAACGGGTGATGGAGCGAAAGCTTGCCGCCGCTCAAGAGCCAGGGCAGCAGCGTGAGGCAAAGGCCGGCGAACGAGGACGGCGCCAGCGTCGACAGCATGGTCGCGTCCTGCACCAATCGGCTTTCCAACAACACGCCGAGACCGCCGGCCAGCAATTGCAGGTGACTGCGCGCCACCGGCACGACGCCGGCTTCGCCGATGTCGAAAGTGATGGCGGCGAGATGGGCTGCGGGATTGCTCGCCCGTTCGCGATCGAGCGGCGGCACCGGGTCGAGCTTTTCGGCCGTGAACAAATCGTCGAACGGCACCACGCCGTCGGGCAGGTCGGCGCCAAAGCCGCAGACATAGCGGATCGAAAACACTTCGGCGGCGACGCGCATGGCGAGTTGGCAATGATTGAAGCTGCCGACATGGCCGATAGTGATCAGCGCCTTGGCGCCGACGCGCGTGAGCGCCGCAACCGCATCGGCGCGGCGCCACAACAGCGGCAGCGGTGCCGCAATCATGCCGGCGCGCATCACGCCGAGAATGGCAAGAATGTTCTCGACGATGTTGGGCAATTGGATGCCGACGATGGCGTCGGTCGGCAGCTGCATGTGGCGCAGCCGCCCGGCGATCGCCGAGACGGCACGGTCGGCCTGGGCGAAGGTGAGGCGCCGCGGCGCGCCGTCGGTGAAAGTTTTCCGGTTCGGCGCGTCCGCAAGCGCCAGCGCCTCGGGCCGGCGCTGCGCGACGCGGCGGAAAATCTCGTCGATGGTAACGCGGCTCGCGCCTTGTTGCGGCTGTGCCTCGCTGTTTGCCGGCTCGTCGAGGATCATTGCAGCGCGGATCCTTGTTTGGCCGGCTGATGCCACCAGGTCTCGGGCAGATAGCCGGACAGCGACGTCCGCGCCGGATGCTGGACGTAAGTCCAGCGCGCCACCCACTGCCGCGGCAGGTAGAACAGCGGCACCACGTAGGCGCCCGAGATCAGCACGCGATCGAGCGCGCGCACGGCGTCGACGAAGTCGTCGCGCTCACGGGCGCGCAGCATGGCGGCGATCATGGCGTCGATGGCGGCGCTTTTGACGCCCATATAGTTACGCGTGCCCTGTTGATCGGCGGCGGCCAAGCCCCAGTAAACGGCCTGCTCGTTGCCGGGCGACAGCGACTGCTCCCAGCGATATTCGATCATGTCGAAATCGTAGGTCGAGCGGCGCTGATCGAATTGCACGGCGTCGACCAGGCGCACTTTTGCGTCGATGCCGGCGCGGGCGAGCTGGCTCGAAAAGGTCAGCGCCAGCCGCTCTTCGTCCTTGCTGGTGACCATGATCTCGAAACTGAACGCGCGATGGGTGGTGCGATCGCGCAACGCCGTGCCGTCGAGCTCGTAGCCGGCGGCGCGAAACAGCGCGAGCGCTTGCCGCAAAGTCTCGCGGTCGCGGCCGGAGCCGTCGCCGTCCGCCGGCGACCAGGCGCCGTCGAGCACGTCAGGCCGTACTGCATCGGGGAAGGGCGCCAACAGCGCGCGCTCGCGTTCGTCCGCCGGCCGGTGATAGGCGGACAATTCGGAGTCGTCGAAGTAGCTCGCGCTGCGCTGATAGAGATTGAAGAACAGGTCGCGATTGACCCAGCGGAAATCGAACAACAGCGTGATCGCCTGACGCACGCGGATGTCGGCAAAAATCGGCCGCCGCGTATTAAAGACGAAGTCGGAGGCGAATTTCGGCAGGCCGCTGCCGAACAAATCCTTGACCACGCGGCCGTCGCGCACGGCGGGAAAATCGTAACCGGTCTGCCAGCGGCCGGGATCGGTCTCGGCGCGCACGTCGTAGAGCCCGGCCTTGAAGGCTTCGAAATAGGCGTTGCCGTCGCGATAAAAATCGAACCGCAACTCGTCGAAATTCCACAAGCCGCGATTGATCGGCAGATCGCGGCCCCAATAATTCGGATCGCGCTTGAAGGTGACGCGTTTGCCGGCATCGATGTCGGCGACCACGTAAGGGCCGCTGCCGATCGGTTTTTTAAGCGTCGTGCTCTCGAACGTCGCGGCATCGACGGCATGTTTCGGCAGCACCGGCATCAGCGCGATGATCAGCGGCAATTCGCGATCGCCGGCTTCGGCGAAATCGAAGCGCACGGTGCGCGGGTCGAGAATCTCGGCCTTGGCGATCTTGGCATAATAGGTGCGATAATTCGGCCGGCCGTGATCGCGCAAAAGCTGCCACGAGAAGGCGACGTCCTCGGCGGTGACCGGCGTGCCGTCGGAAAAATGCGCCGCCGGATCGAGCGCGAAGGTCACGAAACTCCGCGCATCGTCGGTGTCGATGGTGCGCGCCAACAGCCCGTAGAGCGTGAACGGCTCGTCATAGCTGCGCGCCATCAGGCTTTCGACCACATAGCCGCGGATCGGCTGCACCGCGAGGCCCTGCACGATCATCGGATTGAGGCTGTCGAAGGTGCCGAGCACGCCTTCGACCAGCCGGCCGCCCTTCGGCGCGTCGGGGTTGGCATAAGGAAGCGCGATAAAGCCGTCAGCCATGGCCGGATTGCCGTGCATGGCGATAGCATGAGTCGGTTCCGCCAGTGCAGCCGGCGTCAGGGCGACAAGCGCCAGCGCGCCGCACAGCGCGGCCCGCACAGCGGCATAGGCGTTTAGCTCCACAGCCATGGCAAAGGACCTGTTGCAGAACTTGGCAAAAACGAAGATTCGTTCGGCAAAAGCCGAATGTAACATGGCGATGACCTTCGGCCCCGTTTGTGGCCGCAGTCCATCAGCAATGGGGTGCCCGGTGCCGCCGCCGCGTCGGCCTTTATCTTGCGGCACAATTGGGCTATCTGGCCGCCGGGGCGAGGGTCACGCTGTTGCCGTATTCTGCGTCGAAGGACCCCTGAGGGGGCGCCGTTCCACGTAAGCCGCGGCAACGGATATGGGGCTCGGCCCGATATCGGGCATTGAATTTCGCAAGTCCGGCCAGCCAGATCGATGGCATCGACGGATGGGCCGGCGGCAGCACGAAAGAGGACGGCAACTCATGACTTATTCGATCGCGGCGCCGGCAGGACCGGTGGGCCGCAGACTTATGGGACGCAGACTTGTTGGCCACAGACTTGCTGCCATCACCGGGACCGCAATCCTGACCGTCGCGTTGGCCGTGGCGGCGAGCACATTCGCATCGGCGCAAACGCCGGCGCCTGCACCCGCCGCCCCCGCCGCACCGACGCCGGCAGCCCCCAAGCCGGCGCCTGCCAAAAAGCCGGCCAAACCCCCTGCGACCCCGGCTGCCCCGCCGGGCGATGCGCAGCAGGCGCCGCCGCAAGGTCAGGCCCAGGGCGGCGGCGACCAGGTGCAGCTGATCTTCTCGCCGTGGACAAAATTCTGCCTCAAGGGGCAGGAAACCAATGCCAAGCAGGTTTGCTTCACCGGCAAGGACGCCCGCATCGAGTCCGGCATGCCGGTGGTCGCCGCCGTGCTGATCGAGCCGGAAACCGAGCCGAAGAAGATTTTGCGCGTAACGCTGCCGCTCGGCATGCAGCTCATTCACGGCACCCGCGTCATCATCGATCAGAACCAGCCGATGACCGCGCCCTACGTGATTTGCTTCACCAACGGTTGCATGGCCGACTACGAGGCTAGCGCCGACATGATTACAAAAATGAAAAGCGGGCAGGGCCTGGTCGTGCAGGCGATCAATTCGACCGGCCAGCCGATCAGCCTGGTTCTGCCGCTGACCGATTTCGCCAAGGCCTATGACGGTCCGCCGACCGATCCGAAGGTGTTTGAGGAACAGCAGAAGAAATTGCAGGAAGAGCTGCAACGGCGTGCCGACGAAGCGCGCAAGAAGCTGGAGAGCCAGCAGGGCCAGCCGCAGGCGCAAGTACCCGCGCCCAAGCCGTAAGCGTCGGACGGATTAAGCGCTCAGTGCAGCGACGCCGTGCGCGGCCGATAGCCGCCGCGGCCGTCCTGCACGAAGACTTCGGCGACTTGCGGATGCCGCACCGGCTCGCCGCTGTTGTCCGGCAATAAATTCTGCTCGGACACGTAGGCGATGTATTCGGTCTGGTCGTTCTCGGCGAACAGATGATAGAACGGCTGGTCCTTGTGCGGACGGATTTCCGCAGGGATCGCCTCGTACCATTCGTCGGTATTGTCGAATATCGGATCGATGTCGAACACGACGCCGCGGAACGGATAGAGCCGGTGCCGGACGACTTGGCCGATCTGATATTTGGCGTTCCGAATCTTGCTCATGGCAGCGTGCAAATTACAGCCTGTGCGGCGCGGTCATGCAAGGCCGCAATTGTGGCGAGCGCTGGACCGGGCGCTGTACGTTTGCTCATAGCCCGTTTCACAGTGCGTATTTCGCCGCCATATCGGGGTCTTTCGCGGCAACGAGCCGCGCCAGATCGACCAGCACCTTGGCCTGTTTCCAGGTCGCGTCGTCCTGCATCTTGCCGTCGATCATGACCGCGCCGGAGCCGTCCGGCATCGCATCGATGATCTTCTTGGCGAAGGCGACTTCGGCCGGATCGGGCGAGAATACGCGTTTGGCAATCGGCACCTGGTTCGGGTGCAGCGTCCAGGCGCCGAAGCAGCCCATCAGGAACGCGTTGCGGAATTGCGCCTCGCAGGCGGCGCCGTCGGCGAAATCGCCGAACGGGCCGTAGAACGGTTTGATGCCGGCCGCTGCGCAAGCATCGACCATTTTGGCGATCGTGTAGTGCCAAAGATCCTGCTGAAAAGCGGCGCGCGGCGCGTCGGCCGACGCACCGGGAACGGCGTCGGCGAGCACTTTGTAATCGGGATGGCCGCCGCCGACCCGCGTCGTCTTCATCGCCCGCGATGCGGCGAGATCGGCGGGGCCGAGGCTGATGCCGTGCATGCGCGGCGAGGCGCTGGCGATGGCGGCGACGTTGTTGACGCCTTCGGCGGTCTCGAGAATAGCGTGGATGAGGATCGGTTTTTTGACGGCGTGCTTGGCTTCGAGCTGCGCCAGAAACTGATCGAGATAATGGATGTCCCAGACGCCTTCGACCTTCGGCAGCATGATGACGTCGAGCTTTTGGCCGATCGCGGCGACGATCTCCCCAATATCGTCGAGTACCCAGGGCGAGTTGAGCGCGTTGATGCGCGTCCACAAGCCGGTCTCGCCAAAATCGCAACTCTTCGCCATGGCGATGAAGCCGTTGCGCGCTGCCGTTTTGGCGTCCGCTGGAATCGCATCCTCGAGATTGCCGAGCACCACGTCGACCTGATGCACCAGCTCAGGTACCCGCGCGCGCACTTTCTCGATATGCGGCGGCACGAAATGGATCATGCGCTCGAGCTTGAGCGGCAGTTCGCGCAACGGCGCCGGCGCCCCGATGGCGAGGGCTTTAAAGAAATTGCGCGGCAGCTTCATGCGGCTATCCCAGGGGTCGCGACAGGCAACGGTAGGATGAATGCCGCCATTCCGCCAAGCCGCTTTTGACGCCATGGGTGCCTACGAAATGGCGCCGAGCCACGTTTCGCGGCGCGGCCGGCTTGTTCTCCCTCGTCAGTTGTCAGATGATTATTGGCGTGCACCCGGGGAGATGAGCTGTGCGCGCAAAACTGCTTTTCCTCTGCCTTGCCGTCGGTGGACTTGTGAACGCCGCCGCAACGGTGAAAACCTATGCCCAACCGACACCCGCCGCCGAGGCGGAGATGGCGAAGTACAATCCTGGCGTCGGCAAGGATTTTTGGGTGAACTACCGTTTAAAGTTTTGCCGGTCGCCGGTCGGAATAGATTGCCCGTACATCGATATCGGGACCCATCTCAAGATCGACGGCTTGGTGCTCAATCAGGCTCCGAACAATATCCCGATCTTTGACCCCTATTACCACGCTACGCTGGACGACGGGCATGCGGGCTATTTCTCAGTAACGTTTTTATCGTTCCTGTCAGCGATCAGCCCGGCGGCAGCAGCCGCGGAATGCAAGCGCCGCGGCGATCCGCATGTCGGCATGAAGGCCGCGCAGGTGGAAGCGACATGTTGGGGCAAGCCCGAGCATATCAACCGCAAGGAATCCGCGCGCGGCATTCACGAGCAATATGTCTATGGCGACGGCCGCTTCGTCTATCTGCACAACGGCGTCGTCACGGAGGTGCAAATCCGGGCCGCAGGCCGACAGCGCTAGTCCCGAGCGGCGGCGTTGCGCTGTCGCTTTCCAAGGGTTCGTTACACTATCTCACCACGCATCAGCCGCGGCTGTGAGGCCGCCGGCGCGACGCCTTCGCGCATCAACGCGCGGCGCAGCGGACCGATACGGTCGACCAGATACAGCGACAGCCCGCGGGCGCCCTGGGCGGGCAGAAAATCGGTGAGCAGACTGCGGTTCAAGAGATCGACCGCAATCGAGCGGCTCATGACGTCGGCACGGCGTTGCGTATCGTAGCGCGCCAGCACCTCCGGCGCGCCGATGTCGAGGTTTTGCCGCTGGGCGTCGGCCACCAGTTCTGCAACGGCCGCGCCGTCGCGCAGGCCGAGATTGAGTCCTTGGGCGCCGATCGGCGGCACTACGTGCGCCGCTTCGCCGACAAGCGCGATGCGACCGCACGCAAAAGAGTCCGCCGTCTCGATCGCCAGCGGGAAAATGCCGCGGCCGGGCTCGACGTTCATCGCGCCTAACAGCGAGTGCGCGCGACGTTCGATTTCACGCGACAGCTCCGCGTCGTTCATCGCGGCAAGTCCAGCGGCGTGGGCGGGGTCGAGCACGCAGACCAGGCTCGAACGCCGGCCGGGCAGGGGCACGAGGGTGAAGGGCCCGCTTTCGGTGTGGAACTCGGTCGACGTGTCGTCGTGCGGCCGCGCGTGAGCCAGATTGAGCGTCAGCGCCGTCTGCGGATAGCTCCGCCTATTGGTGCCGATGCCGGCTGCGGCGCGGCACAGCGAGCGCCGGCCGTCGGCGCCGATGATGAGCCTCACCCGTGCTTCGCCGTCGGTGTATTTGATGGTTACGCCGGTCGTATCGCTGGCGATCGAGAGCGCCGTGCCAACAATGCGCGGCAGCTTCAGCGCGCCGGCGCGTGCCTCGAGCGCGGCAATAAGATGGCGGTTCTCGATGTTGTGACCAAAGGCATCGAGACCGATCTCAACCGCGGCAAATAAAACCTCCGGCGCGCGAATGAGCCGCCGGGTGGCGTCGATGAGGCGGATTTTGCGCAGCGGCGCGGCGTGCGGCACACAAGCCGGCCACACACCGAGCGTTTCCAACGCCGTGACCGAGCCGGCAAGCAGTGCCGTGGTGCGGTGATCCGGCTCGGCCGGCGGCGCGATCAAAAGCGTATCGACGCCGGCGGTTGCCAGGGCGATGGCCGCAACAAGGCCGGCCGGGCCGCCGCCGATGACCGCGACTTCGGCAGTGAATATGTCGTTCATGCCGTTCACGCCTTTGATTTACGGTCGAAAGTCTAGCAAAGTCAGACAGATTGCGCACGATCTTCAATCTGACGTGTAAGCTTGCGCCCATGAATCCAGCAGAGTCACCCGAAAAGGCCATCGCGCCGCGCACGGCAGCCTTTGCGGTCCACATCTTCACCGCCTGCGGTGCGGCCTGCGCGCTCTTGGCGCTGATCGCCGCTGTAAGCGCGGATTGGCCAAAGATGTTCGTCTGGCTCGGCATCGCGCTCATCATCGACGGCGTCGACGGCACTTTTGCGCGACGGCTGCATACGGCGGAGCTGTTGCCGCGCTGGTCCGGCGACGTGCTCGATCTCGTCGTCGATATCCTGACTTACGTGTTCGTGCCGGCCTATGCCATTGCCACCAGCGGGCTCTTGCCGCACGCTTTGGCCATTCCGCTCGGCGCGCTCATCGTCGTCACCGGCTCGCTCTATTTCGCCGACCGGCAGATGAAGACGTTGGATTATTACTTTCGCGGCTTTCCTGCGCTGTGGAACGTGGCGGCGTTCTATCTGTTCCTGCTCAAGCTGCCGCCGTGGCCCGGCGCCCTCGCGGTCGTTGCGCTTGCGGCGCTGACTTTCGTGCCGTTCCACGTCGTTCATCCGCTCCGGATTGCCCACCTGCGCGCCATCACGATCATGGCGTTGATGGTCTGGGCGTTGCTCGCCGTCATCGCGGTGGCGGACGGCCTTGCGCCCGGTTTTCGGACCGTTGCGGTACTATGCGGTTTGGCCATCTACTTCGTCGGCATCGGCTTCCTGCGCCGCCATCATCCGGCATAGCTTTCGTAAATCAAGGAGCTCACAATGACGCGACCCGTTCTTCTCATCGCCGGCGGCGGCCGCGGCATCGGCGCGGCGACGGCGCGACTTGCCGCGGTGCGCGGCTACGATGTCGCGATCAATTACATTCAAAACGCCAAAGCCGCGACTGACGTCGCCAATGCCGTGAAGCAATCGGGCGGCAAGGCCGTGACGCTGCAAGGCGACATGGCGAAGGAGGTCGACATCGTGCGAGTGTTCGACGAGACCACGCGCGCGCTCGGGCCGATCACCCATTTCGTGCACAGTGCTGGGATCGGCGGCAAGAATTCGCGGCTCGATGTAGCGAGCGCCGAGACCATCCGCGACGTTATCGACGTCAATCTGTTCGGCGCGCTGATCTGTTCGCGCGAAGCGGTGCGGCGCATGTCGACCGCCCATGGCGGCAAGGGCGGTTCCATCGTGCTGTTGTCGTCGATCGCCGCGGTGACCGGCGGCGCCACCGAATATGTATTCTACGCCGCCGCCAAAGGCGGCGTCGACGCGCTGACCAACGGCCTGGCGCGCGAAGTGGCGATGGAGGGCGTGCGCGTCAATGCCATACGGCCGGGTCCGACCGATACCGAAATTCACGAGCCCGGCCGGCTCGCGCGCATCACGCCGCTGTTGCCGATGAAACGCCCCGGCGAGCCGAACGAGATCGCCGAGGCGATCCTGTTCCTCTTGTCGGACGCCGCCTCCTACATCACCGGCGCCGTGCTCAACGTCTCGGGCGGGCGCTAAACGCAGTCGTTTTAGCCGCCTTGTGTTCGACGTGTCTGCCCCTATGATCCCGGCCGACCTTTTCCCGATAACAGAACTCATCCCAAGGAGAGCAAAATGGTTGCGGCAGTACGCGTTCATAAATACGGCGGCCCCGAGGTTTTGACCTACGAGGAGATCGAGGTCGGCGCGCCGGGGCAGGGTCAGATCAAGGTCAAGCAGCACGCCTGCGGCGTCAATTTCATCGACGTTTATTTCCGCATGGGCATGTATCCGTCGCCGGTCGGCCTGCCGTTCGTCGCCGGCAACGAGGGCGCCGGCGAAGTCACCGCCGTCGGCCCCGGCGTGACCGATTTCAAGGTCGGCGATCATGTCGGCTATGTCACAGGCCTCGGCTGTTACGCCGCGGAACGCCTGGTGGCGGCCGATCGCGCCGTGAAAGTGCCGGACGGCATCGGCCACGAGCAGGTTGCCGGCATGATGCTCAAGGGCATGACGGTGGAATATCTGGTGCGCCGCACCTTCAAGGTCGAGAAGGGCATGAACGTATTCGTGCATGCCGCGGCCGGCGGCGTCGGACTGATCCTGTGCCAATGGGCCAACCATCTCGGCGCCAATGTCATCGGCACGGTGGGATCGAAGGAGAAAGCTGAGCTCGCCAAGGCGAATGGCTGCCACCACACCATCCTGTATCGCGACGAGGATTTCGCCGCCCGCACCAAGGAGATCACCGGCGGCAAGATGTGCTCGGTGGTCTATGACGGCATCGGCAAGACGACGTTTCCGGCGTCGCTGGATTGCCTGGCGCCGCTCGGCATGTTCGTCAGCTTCGGCAGCGCGTCGGGGCAGATCGATGCCTTCAACATCAACATCCTGCAGCAGAAGGGCTCGCTGTTCGCCACGCGCCCGACCTTGAACACCTACGCGGCCAAGCGCGCCGACCTGCTCGACATCGCCGAACATCTGTTCGCGGTGGTCAAGAGCGGCGCGGTCAAGATCCCGATCAACCAGAAATACCCGCTGCGCGATGCCGCCAAGGCGCACCGCGATCTCGAAAGCCGCGGCACCACCGGCTCCTCCATCCTGATTCCGTAAGCGTCGTTGCCAACGTGAATGAAAACATTGCGGTGAACCGCTGGGGCTATTGGGCGACGGCTGCTTGGGCAGTCGTCGCCTTTCTCGTCGGCCAGTTCGCAGCGCTTGCGGTGATCGTGCTGTGGCGGTCGGGCCAGCTCGATGCGGTGCTCGACACGCCCTACGACGGCATCCTGGTCACGCTGTTCATCCTGATCTCGAACCCGATCAGCGTCGCCGTACTTTGGCTCGCGGTGCGGCTCGCCAAGTCGAACGCTGTCGACTATCTGGCCCTGCACTGGCCAAACAAGCGCGACGTCGTCACGGGCCTTATCGTGCTGGTCGGCATCATCGCGCTGAGCGACGCGCTGCTCTATCTCAGCGGGCACGCGCTGGTCACGACATTCCAGACGCAGTCCTACTCGACGGCGCTGGCGGAGGGCTGGCTGCCGCCCATGCTGTTCGCGGCGATCATCGTCGCGCCGGCGGGCGAGGAGATCATGTTTCGCGGATTTCTGTTCGGCGGCTTCGCCCGATCGGAACGCGCGGTGTGGCCGGCGATCGTCGTGATCTCGGTTTTGTGGGCCGGCCTTCACATTCAATACGACTGGACCGGCATATTGCAGATCTTCGTGATCGGCCTGTTTCTCGGCTGGATGCGCTGGCGTAGCAACTCGACGCTGCTGACGTTCCTGTTGCACATCTTATTCAATCTCGAAGGTACGTTTGAAACCGTGGTGCAGATGCGGTTTTTTTCTTAAACGCGTTTATTTAGCGCGCGTGCGCATCCGCCACGTTCTTGCGCAATAGGGCATACGCCGCGGTGAGCGCCTTGTCGGCCGCTGGATCGGGCGGGATGTAGGACTGCAACGCCGGCTGGTCCTTATCCTTCGTTTTGGCCGCGGCTTTCACCTTCAGCGCATCGGGCACGTCCTGCGGCGCTTCGATGTCGGGCACGATGCCGTTCGACTGGATCAGGCGGCCCGACGGCGTGATGTAGTGCCCGGTCGCCAGACGCAGCGCGCCTTTGTTCGGGCCGAGCGGAACGGTGGTCGAATCCCAGCCTTCGCCGAACGAGCGTGTGCCGACGACGGTGGCGCGGTGATTGTCCTTGAGCGCGCCGGCGACGATCTCGGCTTTTGCCGCGGAGCCGCCGTTGATCAGCACGATGATCGGCTTGCCGCCGGCGAGATCGCCCGCCTTGGCGCGAAAGCGCTCGACCTTGTCGGAGGTGCGATGGCGGATCGAGACGATTTCGCCATCGTCGAGAAACCCATCGGCCGCCGCAATGGCGCCGTCAAGCGTGCCACCCGGATTGTTGCGCAGATCGATCACATAGCCTCTGAGTTTTTCCGGCGGGACTTGCGCTGAGATATCGTCGATCGCCTTTTTCAGCTGATCCGCGGTCGACTCGTTGAACTGGATGATGCGGATATAGCCGATGTCGCCGCCTTCGCCGCGGCCGCGAACCGAACGGCGGGTGGCGTTGTCGCGGACGATCGAGAGGTCGATCGGCTTGTCGCCGCCGGGGTGCACGATGGTCAGCTTGACCGTCGAGCCGACCTCGCCGACCAGTTTGGTGCCGAACTGCTGGTAGGTAAGGCCTTGGACCTGCTCGTCGTCGACGCGCGCAATGAGGTCGCCGGTCATGATGCCGGCCTTGGCCGCCGGCGTGTCGTCGATCGACGTCACCACCGTGGCGAGACCGTCCTGCATGGTATAGGCGACGCCGACATTGCCGAAAGCGGTGGCGCAGCGCGGGCCGGTACAGGCCTCGACGCGACCCAGCGCCTGCGGATCGATGTAATAGGAATCTTCGAGGTCGGCGAGCATGCCATTGACGGCGGTCTGCACCAGCGTGGCGTCGTTCGGCCGCTCGACATAGTGGGAGCGCACCTGCTCGAACGCATCGCCGAACAGATTGAGCAGCCGATAGACCTCCGGCTTGGTGACCGTCTTCGCATCGGCGTCGCTGCCGACCAGAACGGGCTGGGTCGCGACGATGGTCAGCGCCGCACCGACCGCGGCACCCAGCAGCACCAGTGACGTTTTCCGTATCTTCAAGGCAATTCCCCCCGCAAGACCAAGAATCAGCCTGGATTATCGGCCCGGACCGGGTGGTCGAGGCCGCCGTGCTGGTGGGCCTTGCCCATCCCGCCGCGGAGCTTGACCTACATTCGGATCAAAAATACGGCCAAAACCGGGATCGGCCCCGAAATCCTCAGCCCGGGCCGGCCGGCGGGGCAGGCCGATGACCGGCTCGGCGAAGCGGGAAATGCTCGCAACCACGTCGTCAAGCGGCACCGGGCTGCCCGGGGTCTCGCTGACGATGATGGCGAGGAGACTCATGTCGCGCCGGTATAGCGCATCGAGCGCCGTCAGGGTGTGGCTGATGGTGCCGAGATAGCTGCCGGTGACCAGGATCAGCGGCAGGCGCAGCGCCATCATGACGTCGAGGATGGTGCGCTCGCCGTCGAGCGGCACCATGATGCCGCCGACGCCTTCGATCAGCAGGACATCGCGGCTTTGCGCGATGGCGTCCTGGCAGAACGCCACCACCTGATCGACGTCGATGCGGCGGCCCTCGCGGCTGGCCGCCAGATCGGGCGAGACCGGATCGCGGAAGCGCCACGGCGACGTCCGCTCGATTTCGTCCGCCGTGACCGGCAGGCCAAGCGCTTCGAGCAGGATGCCGGGATCGCTGGTCGCGGCCTGCGCCGGATCAAAACCGCTGACGATCGGCTTGATGGCATCGACCGAATGGCCGAGCTGGCGCAAATGGCGGATCAAGGACGCGGCGACAAAGGTCTTGCCGACGTCGGTGCCGGTCGCGGTGATGAAGATCGCGCTCACGAATGGCGCCCAATAACGCGCGTTCGCACGATTCCCGCAAGGCGTTCGATCTCGCTTTCTGGATGCAGCGCCGTGAACGCAAAGCGCAGCCGCGCCGTGCCGGCGGGTACGGTCGGTGGCCGGATGGCGACGACCAGGAAGCCTTCGGCTTCCAGCATTTCCGACGCCGCGAGCGCCGCTTCGGCTTCGCCGACGATGACCGGCACGATGGCGCTTTGCGCCTCCGGCAGATTGAGCGCGCGAGTAAAGAGCCGCGCCTTGCGCAACGGCTCTTCCGTCAAGGCCCGATCGCGCTCGATCAGATCGAGCGCAGCGACGGCGGCGGCAACGACCGGCGGCGGCAGGCCGGTCGAATAGATGAAGGGGCGGGCGCGGGTGCGCATCAGGTCGATCACGGCGCGCGAAGCGCAGAGATAGCCGCCATAGACGCCGACCGCCTTCGACAGCGTGCCCATCTGCAGCGGCACCTCCGCGCCGCCATTGGCAAAGGCCGAGCCGCGGCCGTGGCCGACGACGCCGAGACCATGGGCATCATCCACCAGCAGCCAGGCGTCATGACGCTTCGCGAGAGCCGATAGCTCTTCGAGCGGCGCAAGATCGCCATCCATGGAAAACACACCATCGGTGGCGATCAGCGTTTGCGCGTGACGGCTGCGGTGCTCCGCCAAAAGCGCCTCGGCGTGCACCACGTCGCCGTGGCGATAGCGCTGCACGGTCGCGCCACTGAGCTTGGCGCCGGCATGGATGCAGGCATGGGACAATTCGTCGACCAGGATCAGGTCGCCACTGCCGGCCAGGGCCGGAATGATGCCGATATTGGCGAGATAGCCGGAACCGAAAACGCAGGCGGCTTGCGTTCCTTTCAGGCGCGCCAACCGGCTTTCCAGCTCGTCGTAGAGCGGGTGATTGCCGGTGACGAGGCGGGAAGCGCCGGCGCCGACGCCGTAGCGTTGCGCCGCTTCGACCGCCGCTTTGATGATCGCGGGATGGCGGCTAAGATTGAGATAATCGTTGCACGAGAACGAGAGCAAACGGCGGCCGCCGCGTTCGGCGAAAATGCCGTCGCGCGCCGTCACCACCGGCGTGCGCAGCAGCCGCGCGCGCTCCAGCGCGGCAAGCTTGCCGTTGGCGAATTCATCGAGCGAGCGCATCGCGGTGGCATGAAAGCGCCGAATGTCGGGTAATACCAGAGAAAATAAGCAAAAAAAGGCCGTTTCGCCGCCCTGGTACGCCGAAGGGCTCGATCACGTCTGGCTGCCCTATGCGCAGATGAAGACCGTGGCGCCGCCGCTTGCGGTCACCGCGACCCACGGCAGCCGCATCGTCCTGGCCGACGGCCGCGAATTGATCGACGGCATCGCCTCATGGTGGACCGCCTGCCACGGCTATAACCATCCCCACATCCGCGCCGCGGTCGAGCGCCAGCTCGACCAGATGCCCCATGTCATGTTCGGCGGTCTGGTACACGAACCGGCGCTGACCCTGGCGCGGCGGCTGGTTGGGCTGCTCGGGCCGGGCGATCTCGACCGCGTGTTCTTCAGCGATTCCGGTTCGGTCGCCGTCGAAGTCGCGTTGAAAATGGCGGTGCAATACTGGCGCAACCAGGGCAGGCGGAGCCGCACCCGCTTCCTCGCCTTCACCGGCGGCTATCACGGCGACACCACCGGCGCCATGGCGGTGTCCGACCCGCGGGGCAGTATGCACGCTGCCTTCCGGGGATTGCTGCCGGAGCAGATCACGGTCGATCTGCCACTCGACGAACGAAGCACGGCGGCCTTTGAATCTACGCTTGAGCGGCACGCCGACGAGCTTGCCGCCATCATTGTCGAGCCGCTGGTGCAGGGCGCCGGCGGCATGCTGTTTCACGATGCGCAGGTGCTGCGCACGCTGCGCGCCGCCGCCGATCGCTACGAATTGCTCCTGATCTTCGACGAGATTTTTACCGGCTTCGGCCGCACCGGCGCGCTGTTCGCATTCCGAGAGGCGGGCGTCGTTTCGGACATCATCACGCTATCCAAGGCGCTGACCGGCGGCACGCTGCCGCTGGCCGCGACGATCGCCGGCAAAAAGGTGTTCGAGGCCTTCTGGTCGGACGACCCCACCCACGCGCTGATGCACGGGCCGACTTTTATGGCCAACCCGCTCGCCTGTGCCGCCGCCAATGCCTCGCTTGACCTGTTCGAGCGCGAACCGCGGCTCGATCAGGTCGCCAAAATCTCGAGCGCGCTGACGGTGGGTCTCGAACCGTGTCGCAAGCTCCCGGGCGTCAAGGATGTGCGGGTCAAAGGCGCCATCGGCGTGGTCGAATTGGATCGCATCGAGGATCTCAACGCCCTGCGGCAACGCTTTGTTGCGGAAGGTGTTTTCATCCGGCCGTTCGGGACGGTGGTCTATCTCACGCCGGCCTTCACCATCGCCGAGGACGAGTTTGCAAAATTGACGGATGCGGTCCGGCGCGTGCTCACCGAGCGCGCGTGAATCATCTCGGCTCGCCGACAAATCCCTGTCGCAGCGCTTCAAGCCGCTCGATCGCAGCGGCCGGCAGCGGGCCTTTTTCGACCGCGGCAAGCGCATCCTCGAACTGTTGCGGCGTCGCCATGCCGACCAGGATGGTGCCTACGGCCGGATTGCCGATAACAAACCGCGTGGCCGCTTCGGTCAGGCTCGCGGCAAACCCTTCCGCGATCAGCGGCAACAGGCGGCGGGCGCGGGCGATATCGGCGTCGTAGCTCATGGCCGAGCCGATCGGTTCAGGCGGCGGACTGGCAATCGGGTGTCGCTCGGCCGATCCGGACAGCGCACCGCCGGCAAGCACGCGGATGGCGATGACGCCGGTGCCGGCCGCCTTGGTGTGATCGAACAGCCGGCCGTAATCCTGCGCCGGATAGTTCGCTGGTAGCGCCGTCGCCGCGGACGGATTGAGCATATTGTAGACCACCTGCGCGCTGTCGAAGCCGCGCGCGTCGATGACCTGATGCAGCGCTGCCGTGTCGCCAATCGCGGTGAGCCCGAGAAAGCGGATCTTGCCCTGTTGCCGCAGCCGCTCGAACGCCGGCACCACCTCGCCAAGCACTTGCTCCACGCTGAGCGCCTCGCCGCCGCCGTCCGCGGTGATCGGATTATGCAGATGGAAGATGTCGACCCGCTCGCGACGCAGCCGCGCGAGGCTTCCTTCGAGCGATTTCGTCACGGTGTCGGCGATGCGGCCGAATTCAGCACCCGGCAGCCGGACTTTTGTGCCGACAACCGCGTTGGCGGGTTTGAGGGTTTGCAGGATGCGGCCGAGATTCTTTTCCGACTCGCCGTCGCCGTACTGCACCGCAGTGTCGAAGTAATTGACGCCGACGGCGAGCGCTCGCGCGATGGCACGCTCCTGGTCGCGCGGATCGCCGCGCACCATCAGCCCGCCGACCGCGCCGCAGCCAAAGCCCAGCACCGAGAGCTGCATGCCGGTGCGGCCGTAGACCCGCATTTCCATCGCCATTCCTCCGCCTGCGCCGTAAGTCCTCGTCAGTAGCCAACCGCCGTGCCGTGCAGATCATAGTCGTCGGCGCGCTCGATCTTCACGGTCGCAATCTCGCCGACGCGCAGCGGCCGGTGGCTCGCGACATAAACGGTGCCGTCGATCTGCGGCGCGTCGGCCTTGCTGCGGCCTTTCGCTACGCTCGGCCCGACCTCATCGATAATGACGCGCTCGCGGGCGCCGATTTTGCGCTTCAGCCGCTTGCGTGAAATCTCCTGCTGGCGCTGCATGAAGCGGTGCCAGCGCTCCTCTTTGACCTCCGCCGGCACCGGCGCGCCAAGATCGTTCGCTGCTGCGCCCGCCACCGGCTCGTAACGGAAGCAGCCGACGCGATCGAGTTCGGCCTCGCCGAGCCAATCGAGCAGCAGCGAAAAATCCTCCTCGGTCTCGCCGGGGAAGCCGACGATGAAGGTCGAGCGGATCGTCAGGCTCGGACATATCGCGCGCCAGGCGCGGATACGATCGAGCGTCTTCTCCTGGGCGGCCGGGCGCCGCATGCGCTTGAGCACGGCGGGGCTGGCATGCTGGAACGGCACGTCGAGGTAGGGCAGCACTTTGCCGTCGGCCATCAGGGGAATGACGTCGTCGACATGCGGGTAGGGGTAGACGTAGTGCAGCCGCACCCAGACGCCGAACTCGCCCAATTCGCGGGCGAGGTCGAGGAATTTGGCCCGCACCTCGCGGCCCTTCCAGGCGCTCGCCGCATATTTCACATCGACGCCGTAGGCCGAGGTGTCTTGGGAAATGACCAGGAGCTCCTTGACGCCGGCGGCGACCAGCTTTTCGGCCTCGCGCAGCACGTCGGCGGCCGGCCGCGACACCAGATCGCCGCGCAGCTTTGGGATGATGCAGAAGCTGCAGCGATTATTGCAACCTTCTGAAATCTTTAGATAAGCGTAGTGGCGCGGGGTGAGCTTGATGCCCTCGGGCGGGATCAGGTCGGTATAGGGATCGTGCGCCGGCGGGGCGGCGCGGTGCACCGCGTCCAGCACGCTCTCATATTGCTGCGGCCCCGTGATCGCGAGCACGCCCGGATGCACGGCGGTGATCTTCTCTGGCTCGGCGCCCATGCAGCCGGTGACGATGACCTTGCCGTTTTCGGCCATGGCGGCGCCGATGGCCGATAGCGATTCAGCCTGGGCGCTGTCGAGAAAGCCGCAGGTATTGACGATGGCGAGGTCGGCGCCGGCATGGTCGCGCGCCAGCTCGTAGCCTTCCGCACGCAGCCGCGTGATGATGCGCTCGGAATCGACCAATGCCTTGGGGCAGCCGAGCGAAACGAAGGAAATGCGGGCAGGGCGGTTCATGTTCGCGGGTTCATAGCATGGTGCGGCGTGGTGGCGACATGACGTCGGCTCCGGTAGATTCGCTGCAAGTCTCATATGTGGGGAGGATCGTCGTGAAACGCTCGCTCGCTATCGTATTTGTTGTCATCTGCCTGTTTACGGGCGCGGCCCAGGCCGAAATCAAGACCCAATGGGTGGACTACAAGGAAGGCGACACCGCTCTGCAGGGCTATCTTGCCTATGACGACGGCATCTCAGGAAAACGGCCGGGCATTCTGCTTTTGCATCGGCGCGACGGCATGTCGGACCTCACCCTCGCCAACGCCAAAATGTACGCCCAGCAAGGCTACGTCGTTTTTGCCCCGGATATTTTCGGCAAGGATATTCGTCCCAAAACTGTGCCGGAAATGCAGGCGCAGACCGCGCTCTACACCGCCAACCGGCCGCTGATGCGGGCGCGGGCGCAAGCCGGATTCGACGTGCTGCGCTCGAACCCGATGGTCGATCCATCGCGGATCGCGACCGTGGGCTATTGCTTCGGCGGCCAGGTCGCCGTCGAGTTTGCCGAGACCGGCGCACCGATCGTGGGCTCGGTGGCGATCCATGGCTCGTTCCGCGGTTACCCGCCCGAAGCGGCAAAGAACATCCATGGCCCGGTGCTCATCCTGCACGGCGCCGAAGACCCGGTGGCTCCGCTGAGCGAAGTCATCGCGCTGATCGGCCAATTGCGCGCCGCCAAGGTCGCCTTCGAGCTCAACCTTTACAGCGGCACCGAGCACGGCTTCTCGACGCCGAAAGACACCGACGAAGAACGCGCCGACAACGAATCCAAGGTGGCTGCGGCGCGGTTCTTCAGGCAGGTGTTCGGGCTGTGACGGCCTGCAGGAGTGCGCGTGGCTGCAACACTTCCCAATCCGCCGCTGCTCCTCGTGACTGACCGCCGGCAAGCGCGGCGGTCGCTTGCTGAAATCGTCGGCGCGGCGCTGGCGGCGGGCTGCCGCTGGATCAGCCTGCGCGAGAAGGATTTGCCCGATGACGAGCAGATTCCGCTGGCGCGCTCGCTGTTGCCGTTGGTCCGCCGCCACGGCGCCCGCCTGACCGTGCATGGCGAGGCCGCACTGGCCAAGCTCGCCGGTGCCGACGGCGTGCATTTGCCGTCGGGTAGCGATCCGGCCGCCGCACGCGCACTGATCGGCCGAGAGAAACTCCTTGGCCTATCGATCCACACCGTGACAGAAGCCGAAGCGATCGATCCGGCGGTCGTCGACTATGCCCTCGCAGGGCCCGCCTTCGAGACCGTAAGCAAGCCGGGCTACGGCCCGGAAATCGGCCGCAAGGGTCTTGCCGAGATAGCCCGGGCGGCACGCGTGCCGCTCTTTGCCATCGGCGGCATCAACGCGCTGCGGGTCGCCGAAGTGATTGCCGCGGGCTGTGCCGGCGTCGCGGTGATGGGCGGCGTCATGCGTGCGGCCGATCCGGCCCTTGAGGTCGGCGCGCTGGTTGCGACGCTGAACGGTTCGCAAGCGATCGGTGGGCGCGGAAGATAATCGATGTACCTAATGGGCCCCCGCTTGCGCGGCTTGCAAGGAAGCCTGAAAGGCACCGCCCGGCCGCTCTGCCGTCAACATCGTAAATTCAAAAAGCGTCGGCGCGCCAAGCGCTTTCACATTGTAAACCAGAGCGTGAGCCTCACCCACCGGGCTGGGTGACACGGTGTCTTTATCGACCGTGATTTCAATTCCCGGGCGTTTGACGCCTTCAACGATCTTCTTGAAATTTGCCATGACTTCCCCGGGATCGGCGGCCCGCGCCCATACCGCGCACGCTTGCGTCATGCCCCGGATGGACAGAGCAAAACTACCCTCAAGGGCAGGGATCGCCCAAGCGGCGCCGTTGCCTCCGGGCCCGACAAATACGGCGAGTGGGGTTGGGTTTTGAATTTGCCCGAGGTGGTGCTGTTCCGCCCATTCTCGCACCTTGTTCGGCTGTCCGAGATTGGCAACGCATACGTCGATGAAGAGCTTGGTCAAAAACGCCGCTGCCGGATCGGCCGTTGCCGGCTGAACGGCCATCAGCAGCAAGGCAACGACCGTGAGGATTCGTATGGACACTGTGTCTACTCCCGCGAACAACCGAGAGCCGCCCCGCTGGTTATCCGCGCGCCCGGTAGGTGCCCACGCCCTGGTCGGGCGCCCAGACACCGGCCGGCAGCTTGCCCATTTGCCAGAACACATCGATCGGCATGCCGCCGCGCGGATGGAAATAGCCGCCGATGCGCAGCCATTTCGGTTTCAAGAGCGCGGCGAGCTTCTTGCCGATCGCGACCGTGCATTCCTCATGGAACGCACCGTGATTGCGGAAACTGTTCAAGTAAAGCTTGAGCGATTTCGACTCCACGAGCCAAGCCTTCGGCACGTAGTCGATGACCAGCGTCGCAAAATCGGGCTGGCCGGTGACCGGGCACATCACGGTGAATTCGGGAAAAGTGAAGCGCGCCACGTAATTCGTATCCGGATGCGGATTGCGCACGCGGTCGAGCACCGCCTGGTCCGGGGCAGCGGGCATCGGCGAGGGGCGGCCGAGTTGGAGCGTTCTCCTTGCCATCAGATCACGGCGTTACAAAAACGGTCATCAGGCAGCCAGCACGGCCTTCTTGACCGACTGCGGCAGCGCAATCGGGCGAAACAACACCTTCGGATAAACATAGTCGCTGCCGGACTCGTCAACGATCCGGATCAGACCATGCTTCTCCGCAGCGGCATCGCGAAGCGTCACATAGAGCTTCCGCTTCTCGAGCGATGCTGGGTATCCTTCATTGTTCACGCACACCACGAGCTGCTTTGATGGCGATTTCGACATTGCTTGGCCTTTTACAGCAGGTGTTTAATCTTGAATTCCTTGCGTCCGATGCCGGCTGCTTCATACCAGTGTAGTTCGGCTAAATGAACAGAGCTATCGGGCAGTCGTACACGCGCGATCCCTTGCGTTTGCGCCAACGGCCATGGCCATAAATCCTGCGCAGCCTCGCAATTTCGCGAATGCCTGAGCCGGAGGCAAACGTCTCGATTTGCGAAATTCCGCCTAGAATCTCGAACAGCATGTGAAATTCGTCGCAAAGCGGCCCGACAGGGTCAATGCCTCAGTCAAATGCCTGGGACCGGTCAACATGACAACCGCCTCTCCAATCCTGTAGAAACCCCAACGGAAACAAGCCGGGACCACGCATGACCGCCATTGTCGACATCATCGGCCGGGAGATACTGGACAGCCGCGGCAATCCGACCGTGGAGGTCGATGTCGTGCTCGAAGACGGCTCGCGCGGCCGTGCCGGCGTGCCGTCCGGCGCCTCGACCGGGGCCCATGAGGCGGTCGAACTGCGCGACGGCGACAAGAAACGCTATCTCGGCAAGGGCGTGCGCAATGCGGTCGAGGCAGTCAACGGCGAGATCTTTGATGCCCTGAGCGGCATGGATGCCGAGGCCCAGGTCAAGATCGACGAGACCATGATCGCGCTGGACGGCACGCCCAACAAAGCCCGGCTCGGCGCCAACGCCATCCTCGGCGTGTCGCTCGCCGTCGCCAAGGCGGCAGCCGCGGCCAACAAGCTGCCGCTTTACCGTTATGTCGGCGGCACATCGGCGAGGTTATTGCCGGTGCCGATGATGAACATCGTCAATGGCGGCGTGCATGCCGACAATCCAATCGATTTTCAGGAGTTCATGATCATGCCGCTCGGCGTCGCTTCGCTCAAGGAGGCGGTGCGCGCCGGCTCGGAAATCTTCCACACGCTGCGCGCGGCGCTCAAAGCCGACGGCCACAACACCAATGTGGGCGACGAGGGCGGCTTTGCGCCCAATCTGCCGTCGGCGGAGGCCGCGCTCGATTTCGTCCTCGCCGCCATCGAGAAGGCCGGCTACCGGGTCGGCGACGATGTGGCGATCGCGCTCGATCCGGCGGCGAGCGAGTTCTTCAAGGACGGCGCCTACGCTTACGAAGGCGAGGGCAAGACGCGCTCGATCGACCAGCAGGTCGAGTATCTCGCCGCGCTCACCAAGCGCTATCCGATCGTGTCGATCGAAGACGGCATGGCCGAAGACGACTACGACGGCTGGAAGAAGTTGACGCAAAAGATCGGCGACCGCTGCCAGCTCGTCGGCGACGATATTTTCGTTACCAACGTGGCGCGTCTCTCAGACGGCATCAAGAACGGCATCGGCAATTCGATCCTGATCAAGGTCAACCAGATCGGCACCTTGAGCGAAACGCTCGCCGCGGTCGAAATGGCGCACAAAGCGGGTTACACCGCGGTGATGTCGCATCGCTCCGGCGAAACCGAGGATTCGACCATCGCCGACCTCGCGGTCGCCACCAATTGCGGGCAGATCAAAACCGGCTCGCTGGCGCGTGCCGACCGTACCGCCAAATACAATCAGCTTCTGCGCATCGAAGAGGAACTCGGCGCGCAGGCGGCCTATGCGGGCAGGGCGGCGCTCAAAATCCGGCGCTAGCGCGCTCCTCGTTCGCTTGTCCGGCACGGCCGATCGGCGCTATACCGCTGTTGCGAACCGCCGGGCCGGGACGCCCGCGGAATAGGTTTTTGGGTGATGGATCAATCGGTCGAATTGAACGCGGGCAACCGCCGGCTTGCCGCCGAGCGGTTGCGCGATTTCATTGTCACCTCGGTGGATGCGGCCGTAGCCGCCGACACGCCGTTCTATCACCTCGTGCTCGACCGGGTGTTTCCCGACGACGTCTACGCGGCGATGCTCGCCAATATGCCGGACGCCACCGACTATCGGCCGATGCACGGCCGCAGCAAGGGCCACGATCTCACCGACGGCACCCATACGCGGGTGAAGATCGACGTGTTTCCGGAATATATCCGCCACCTGCCGCCACAAAAGCGAGCCGTGTGGGACATCGTCGGCCGCGCGCTGTGCTCGGCGCCGGTGCGCGATGCCTTCATCCGGCGGCTTAAGCCGGCGCTCGAACGCCGCTTCGGTGCCGGCTACGCCAAGACCGGCATGTATCCGATCCCGGTGCTGACCCGCGACATTCCCGGCTACCTGATCACGCCGCACACCGACACGCGCTGGAAGGGCATCACCGTGCAGCTCTATCTGCCGCGCGACAGCTCGATCGCCCATATCGGCACCATCTTTCACGACAAGCGCGCCGACGGCAGTTGCGGGCCGAAGGCGAAGCAGATGACCTTTGCGCCGAACACTGGCTATGCCTTTGCGGTCGGCACCGATACCTGGCACTCGGCCGATCCGGTCGGCGCCGAGGTCAAGACCCGCGACAGCATTCTTTTGACCTATTTCGTCGATGCCGGCGTGCTGCGCTTCCTGCGCAATCGCGCCAAGCGGCTGGGCAATTTCGTCGGCAGCGAAATCCGCAATCGCCTGCGCTAGAGCATGATCCCGAAAAGTGGAAGCCGGTTTTCGGATAAGATCATGCTCCAACAAAGATTCTAGCCGCCATTAATGCCGTTTTAAACCGCACGCTGACATGGTGTGCGGATGGTCACGCGTAAACGCCTGCGTTCGATCCTGACCACGCTCGGCCTCTATGTCATGGCCGCGCTGCTGATCGGCTATTTCGGCGTCAACGCCTATAGCGGCAATCACGGGCTCAAGGCCAAAGAAGACCTCGACCAGCAGATCGCGGCACTGTCGGCCGATCTCGACCGCCTCAAGCCCGAACGGGCGCAGTGGGAGCGCCGCGTGGCGCTGCTGCGGGCCGACCGGCTCGATCCCGATATGCTCGACGAGCAGGCGCGCAAGCTGCTCGATGACGTCGCGCCAAACGAGCTCACTTTGATGTTCGCCTGGGGTCCTAAGGCGGTGGACACCCCCAGGCCTTGAACTTAAAACGGCTATCCCCAATTTAATTTTTCCCGGCAATGCTTTGGCCGGTCTAGCCCATCCCATTCGGCAGGTCGGGCGCTTCCGCAATCGGGTGATTTCGGCTATGGGATGCAAGCCCCCCGTGGTGTGTCCCGAGGACAAGAATGGCCGTCGCCAAAACCAAGCCAGCCGAAGAAGGCGCTCACGAGCTTCGTCCCGACATCGATTGGGGCCTGCATGACAGCCAGGTTCCGGAATTCAGCAAGGAGCAGGAGTTCCAGGCGCTGCGCCAGATGCTCCTGATCCGCCGCTTCGAGGAGAAGGCCGGCCAGATGTACGGCATGGGCCTGATCGGCGGCTTCTGCCATCTCTATATCGGTCAGGAAGCCGTCGTCGTCGGCATGGAACTGGCCAAGCACGATGGCGATCAGATGATCACCGGCTATCGCGATCACGGCCACATGCTGGCTTGCGGCATGGACCCCAAAGGCGTGATGGCGGAACTGACCGGACGCCGCGGCGGCTATTCCAAAGGCAAGGGCGGGTCGATGCACATGTTCTCCCGCGATAAGAATTTTTATGGCGGGCACGGCATCGTCGCCGCCCAGGTGCCGCTCGGCACCGGCTTGGCCTTCGCCAACAAATATCGCGGCAACGACAGCGTCTCGCTCACGTATTTCGGCGACGGCGCGGCCAACCAGGGCCAAGTCTACGAGAGTTTCAACATGGCGGAGCTGTGGAAGCTCCCCGTGGTCTACGTCATCGAGAACAACCGCTACGCCATGGGCACCTCGGTCTTGCGCTCCGCGGCGCAAACCGACTTCTCCAAGCGCGGCCTGTCGTTCAACATTCCCGGCACCCAGGTCGATGGCATGGACGTGCGCGCGGTGAAGGCGGCCGGCGAAACCGCCATCGCCTGGTGCCGCGCCGGCAAGGGACCGACGATTTTGGAAATGATGACCTACCGCTATCGCGGCCACTCCATGTCGGATCCGGCCAAATACCGGACCAAGGAGGAGGTCGACAAAGTGCGCACCGAGCACGACCCGATCGAGCAGGTGCGCAAACGCCTGCTCGATAAAAAATGGGCCAGCGAAGATGAGTTGAAAAAGCTCGACGCATCGGTGCGTGCAACCGTCAACGAAGCCGCCGAATTCGCCACCCAGGACGCCGAGCCCGATCCTTCCGAGCTTTACACGGACATGTATCGTTGATTTTTTCGCGCTCTGCCACTGAGTAAGCCATGCCGACCGAAGTCCTCATGCCCGCGCTGTCGCCCACCATGGAGAAGGGCAACCTCTCCAAGTGGCTCAAGAAGGAAGGCGACACCGTCAAATCCGGCGATGTAATCGCCGAGATCGAGACCGATAAAGCCACCATGGAGGTGGAAGCGGTCGACGAGGGCACGCTCGGCAAAATTCTGGTGCCGGAAGGCACCAACGACGTCGCGGTCAATACGCCGATCGCCATGATCCTTGCCGAAGGCGAGGACGCTGCAGCGCTCAAGGACGGCAAAGGCGCGGCGCCCAAACCGCTGGCGCCGCAGCCGGCGAAGACTCCGCAAACCGCGTCCGCGGACGTGGGCGACGCGGCGCTCGGCCAAGTGCCGCTGAATGAGTTGAGAGAGGCGCAAAAGTCCACGCCAGCGGCCGCCACGCCCGAGCCTGAAGTGCCGGAAGGCACCGAGATGGTCACCATGACCATGCGCGAAGCATTACGCGACGCCATGGCCGAGGAAATGCGCCGCGACCCGGACGTGTTCGTCATGGGCGAGGAAGTCGCCGAATATCAGGGCGCCTATAAAGTCACCCAAGGGCTGCTCGACGAATTCGGCGCCCGGCGCGTCATCGACACCCCGATCACCGAGCACGGCTTTGCCGGGCTGGGCGTCGGCGCGGCGCTCGCCGGACTGAAACCCATCGTCGAGTTCATGACCTTCAACTTCGCCATGCAGGCGATGGATCAGCTCATCAACTCCGCGGCGAAGACGCCCTACATGTCGGGCGGCCAGGTGCGGGTCTCGATCGTGTTCCGCGGCCCGAACGGGCCGGCATCGCGCGTCGCCGCGCAGCACAGCCAGGATTATTCGGCCTGGTATTCGCACGTTCCCGGCCTGAAGGTGATCGCGCCGTCGACTGCCGCTGATGCAAAAGGGCTGCTCAAGGCCGCGATCCGCGATCCCAATCCGGTGATGTTTTTAGAAAACGAAATTCTCTACGGCCATTCCTCGCCGGTGCCGAAACTCGACGACTATGTGCTGCCGATCGGCCGCGCCCGCGTGGTGCGCTCGGGCAGCGATGTCACCATCGTCGCCTGGTCGATGGGCATGACCTATGCGCTGAAAGCCGCCGACGAATTGGCGAAAGACAACATCAACGCCGAAGTGATCGACCTGCGCACGCTCAAACCGATGGACTCCGACACCATCATCGAGTCGGTGAAAAAAACCGGCCGCCTCGTCACCGTCGAAGAAGGCTGGAAGCAATCCGGCGTCGGCGCCGAGATCGCAGCCCGCGTCATGGAGCAGGCGTTCGATTATCTCGATGCGCCGGTCGCGCGCGTCACCGGCAAGGACGTGCCGATGCCGTACGCCGCCAACCTGGAAAAACTCGCGCTGCCGTCGGTCGCCGAAGTGGTCGAGGCGGCGAAGGCGGTTTGTTACCGATGAAGTTATCGATGCACTCGCCGTGGAAAATTAAGGTTTGCGAAAAAGCCAAAACATTGGCGGAATTTCAAGTGCCTGCACACAAGCTCGATCGAAAAGACTTGGCAATCTTTTTGAAGGCGCTCGTCGTTCGCAGCCGAACTGACAGTCTTGAGGAGATGATCCCTTTCTACGTCAATAAAAGGCGTGGAATACCGGATCACTTGTCGTTTGCTGAGATTCGACGCTGTAACAAGTTGGAACAAAATCGACTTGGATATTGGTGCGGCAATTGGGACTGTTACGCAGTTGCGATGCAGGAATTTGATAAGGCGCTCATAGATTCAGTGAAAAAAGAAATTCAACGGAACAGGGGCGCGTAAGATGCCCATCAACATCCTCATGCCGGCGCTGTCGCCCACGATGGAGAAGGGCAACCTCTCCAAGTGGCTCAAGAAGGAGGGCGACGCGGTCAAGACGGGCGATGTGATCGCCGAGATCGAGACCGACAAGGCGACCATGGAATACGAAGCCGTCGATGACGGCGTCATGGCCAAGATCGTGGTGCCGGAAGGCACCAACGACGTCGCCGTCAATCAGCTCATCGCGGTGATGGCGCAGGAGGGCGAGGACCCTAAAGCAGCAGCGGCTGCCGCAGCGAGCGCGCCTGCGAAAGCACCCAGCGCCGGAGCCCCCTCACCCCCTCGGGGAGAGGGGGCTGCACAGCAAGCCGCCGCGCCCTCGACATCTGCTCCAACTGCCAAAGAGGCGAAGTCTCCACCGCCGCCGCAGGCGCCGCGCGCTCCCTCGCCCCAGAGGGGAGAGGGTGGGGGTGAGGGGGTTCGGACCAACGGTCACGGCGCCGGCGTTAGCGGCACCAACAGAATCTTTTCTTCACCCTTGGCGCGACGCCTGGCGAAAGACGCGAGCATCGATCTCGGCCGCATCCAGGGCACCGGCCCGCACGGCCGCGTCATCGCCCGCGACGTCGAAGCGGCGAAATCGGGCCAAGGCCTGCGCGCGCCGGCCGCGGCGCCCGCCAGCGCACCGCTCATCGCGCCGTCGATGTCGGATCAGCAGATCCGCGCGCTCTACGACGACGGCAGCTACGATTTCGTGCCGCACGACGGCATGCGCCGCACCATTGCGCAACGTCTCACGGCCTCGGTGCAGACCATTCCGCATTTCTACCTGACCATCGACTGCGACATCGGCAAGCTTTTGGACGCGCGCGAGGAGATCAACGCGACGGCGCCCAAGGACAAGGACGGCAAGCCGGCCTACAAGCTTTCGGTCAACGATTTCGTCATCAAGGCCCTGGCGCTCGCTTTGCAACGCGTGCCGGACGCCAATGTGAGCTGGACCGACGCCGGCATGCTCAAGCACAAGCATTCCGACGTCGGCGTCGCGGTGGCCATGCCGAACGGCTTGATCACGCCGATCATCCGCAATGCCGAAACCAAATCGCTTTCAGCCATCTCCAACGAGATGAAGGAGCTCGCTGCGCGGGCCCGTGCGCGAAAACTCAAGCCGCACGAATACCAGGGCGGCACCACGTCGGTATCGAACCTCGGCATGTACGGCATCAAGGATTTCACCGCGGTGATCAATCCGCCGCAGTCGACCATCCTCGCCGTCGGCACCGGCGAAGAACGCGCGGTCGTGCGCAACGGCAAGATCGAAGCCGCCCACATCATGAGCGTGACCATGTCGTGCGATCATCGCGCGGTGGACGGCGCGCTCGGCGCCGTGCTGATCGGCGCGTTCAAGGCGCTGATCGAGAACCCGGTGATGATGCTGGTGTAAGTCTTAGGGCGTATCGAGGCCCTTCGACCGAAAAACCGCGATCGCTTCCGGCGATTGCAGCATTTTGATCAGAGCTTTTCCCGCCTCGCCGTTCTTGTTGCCGGTCATGATCGCCACGGCGAACTCCGTGACCACATTCAGATCGCCGGGCAACAGGCCGATGACTTCGGCGCCCGCCACATGCAGCAATTCCGGCTTCTGCTGTACGGCGAGTTCGGCTTCACCGGTCATCAGCAAGTTCGCCGAAAAACCGCCGGGCGGCGGGTATTTGGTCTTCGGTTTCATCTGTTCGGCGATGCCCATGCGCTCAAGCAGCTTCGCGAAATAAACGCCGCTGGCGCCGCCGGCGGACGGCTCGCTGTAGGCAATCGATTTGGCGTCGAGCAGCGTGCGCTTGAGCGCCTCGGGCGTGGAAATGTCCGGTTTTGGCGCCCCGGCTTTGACGGCGACACCAACGCCCGAGCTTGCCAGCGTGATATCGGTCCCGGCCGCGATCTTGCCCTGCTTTTGCAAAGCCTCGATGCCGGCGCGGCTCAGCACCACAACGTCCGCGGTGTCGCCGTCCTCGATGCGCTTGACCAGCATCGGCGCGGTGCCCCAGGTGACGGCGAGGGTGTGGCCGCTGGCCTTGTCGAATTGCGCAAACAGCCGTTCCGCGGCGCTGCGCACGCCGATGGTGCTGAAAACGACAAGCTCAGCCATGAGGGGAGGCATCCTTCTTGCTTGCTGTTATATCGCGTGGGAAAGAACGACGCGAAAAATATTTGGCGGCCCGCACATGGACGATCTGATCGAAGGCTATCGCCGCTTCCGTGCCGGCACCTGGCAGGCCGAGCGCAGACGCTTCGAAGCGCTCAGCCGCCTCGGCCAGCGGCCCCGTGCGCTGATCATCGCCTGCTCGGACAGCCGTACCGACCCGCAGATGGTGTTCAACGCCCGGCCGGGCGAGCTGTTCGTCGTCCGCAACGTTGCCAACATCGCCCCGCCTTACGGCCCCGACGACCAGCCGCACGGGGTCAGCTCGGCCATCGAGTTCGCGGTGCGGTCGCTTCAAGTCCGCGAGATCGTCGTGCTGGGCCACGCCATGTGCGGCGGCATCAAAGCGCTCTTGGACGGCGCGCCGGTCGAGGCTTCGGACTTCGTCGGCCAATGGGTGCGCATCGCCGAGCCGGCGCGGCAACGCGCGATGCGGGCGCCGCCGGAGGCGCGCCAGGACATTTGCGAGCACGAGTCGGTCCGCCTGTCGCTCGACAATCTGATGACGTTTCCGTGGATCAAGGATGCGGTCGACGCCGGCCATATGACCCTGCACGGCTGCTTCTTCGACATCCGCTCCGGCATCCTCGAACGCCTCGGCGACGACGGCGCTTTCCATCCGATCCCCGATTAGGCAAGGCCCGCGACAAGCGTGGCGGCGATAGCTACATATAGAGCAGGGTGCGCACGAGGCTTTTAAATGGCAGAGACCAATTTCGACGTCATCATCATCGGCTCGGGGCCGGGCGGCTATGTGTGCGCCATCCGCGCGGTGCAGCTCGGCTTCAAGACCGCCATCGTCGAGCGCGACTATTTGGGCGGCATCTGCCTGAACTGGGGCTGCATCCCGACCAAGGCGCTGCTGCGCTCGGCGGAAATATTTCACTACCTGCAACACGCCAAGGATTATGGGTTGTCGGCGGGCGAGGTCACTTACGATCCGGCCGCCGTGGTGAAGCGCTCGCGCGCGGTATCGAAACGCCTCAACGACGGCGTCGGCTTTCTCATGAAAAAAAACAAGGTCACGGTGATCTGGGGCGAGGCCACGATCGACGCCCCCGGTAAGATCACCGTCAAAGCCGGCAAGAGCGAAGCGCCGAAAGGTGCGCTCGGTGCTGGCGCGTACCAGGCCAAGCACATCATCATCGCCACCGGCGCGCGGCCGCGCGTGCTGCCGGGCCTTGAACCGGACAAGAAACTGATCTGGACTTATTTCGAAGCCATGGTGCCGGACCGCATGCCGAAATCGCTTCTGGTCGTAGGCTCCGGCGCCATCGGCATCGAGTTCGCCTCGTTCTACCGCACGCTCGGCGCCGAGGTGACCGTGGTCGAAGTGCTGCCGCAAATCCTGCCCGTCGAGGATGCCGAAATCGCGGCGTTCGCGCGCAAAAGCTTCGAGAAGCAGGGCATCAAAATCCTCACAGGCGCGAAGGTGACGAAGCTCGACAAGAAGCCGGACGCCGTCACCGCGACCATCGACGACGGCAAGGGCGGCACGCAGACGCTCACCGTCGACCGCGTCATCGCCGCGGTCGGCGTCGTCGGCAATATCGAGAATCTCGGCCTGGAAAAACTCGGTGTGAAGACCGAGCGCGCGGCAATCGTCGTCGACGGCGTCGGCAAGACCAACGTGCCCGGCATCTATGCCATCGGCGACGTCGCCGGCCCGCCGCTCTTGGCGCACAAGGCCGAGCACGAGGGCGTCATCTGCGTCGAGGCGATCAAAGGGCTCAATCCGCATCCGATCAACAAGCGGCTCATCCCCGGCTGCACCTATTGCACGCCGCAGATTGCGTCTGTTGGGCTTACGGAGCAGGCGGCGAAGGATCAAAAAATCGAGATCCGCGTCGGCCGCTTCCCGTTCGTCGGCAACGGCAAGGCGATCGCGCTCGGCGAGGATCAGGGCCTGGTCAAGGTGATCTTCGACAAGAAGACCGGCCAACTGCTCGGCGCCCACATGGTCGGCGCCGAAGTCACCGAGCTTATCCAGGGCTACGTGGTGGCGATGAATCTGGAGACTACCGAAGAGGAATTGATGCACACCGTATTCCCGCATCCGACATTGTCGGAGATGATGAAAGAAGCGGTGCTCGATGCGTACGGAAGGGTGCTAAATATTTGATTTGTAGGGTGGGCAAAATCGCTGCTCGGCAGAGCGGCGTGGGCAAGGCGCGCATACGATTTTGCCCACGCGGTCGCGCCTCGCAGCGCGCCATGCCCACCCTACGAAACTAATCCCGCCATCGGCTTCACGCTGTCGCTACCCGGGAAAACATTTTGTGCAAGCGCGCGGTCGTCGGCCCGCAGGTGATCCTTCAACAAGCCTTTCAACACCGCGCGCAGATCGGTCGTCGGTTTGAGATCGCGGTTCTCATAAAGATCGGCGCTTTTCAGCCCGGGCCAATCGGCGATCACCCGGCCCCCTTTGAGCGCGCCGCCGACGAGAAGCGCGACCGTGCCGGTGCCATGGTCGGTGCCTTCGGTGCCGTTGATGCGGGCGGTGCGGCCGAACTCGGTGACCAGCGCGACGACGGTCTCGCGCCAGGCCGCTCCCATATTGGTCTCGACCGCGGCCAGCGCCGCGTCGAGCGCGCCGAGCAATTGCGATAGGCGGCCATTGGCGATGCCTTCGTTGAAATGGGTATCCCAGCCGTCGAGCGCGAGCGCGCCGACCCTCGGGCCGTCGGGCTGCGCCAGGAATTTCGCGGCGGTGCCGGCGACCTCGGCGAAATAGGCGCGCACTTGCGCCGGCGCCGGCGGCGCGTTTTGGCCGGGCGTCGCTGCCATGTCGCCGGCTTGCTCGATGGCAGTCAGCCGCCCGTGTTCCTCGAGCACGTTGGCGAGCTTTTGGTCGGAATGCCGGTAGAGATCGAGGAGCCGCATCATCGTGTCCTCGCTGGCCGGCAAGATGCGTTGCGGCGACCATGACAGCACCGGCGCCGCACCGCGCACCACAAGCGGCGTGACCGGGCCGACCGCAAACGCCTTGCTGCCGCGCGGATTGACGGCCCCGCCGGGCGCAAGGCCGGCGAGCGCGCGGTTGAGCCAGCCGCTGTCGCTCGCCGCGGGCTTGGGCAGGCCGCTTTCCAGCACGTCCTGGCCGTCGAAATGGGAGCGCTCGCGGTACGGCGTGGCGCTGGCGTGAACGATGATCGCCTCGTTGGCGGCAAACATGCGATGCAGGTTGGGCATCGCCGGATGGAGCGCGAAGAAATCATCGAGCTTGAGCGCCGGTGTCTTGCTCTGCGGCGTCAAGGCATTGTCGCCGCGCAGCGCAACCCAGTCCGGATCGCCGACCGGCGCGACGGTGGCCAGCCCATCGAGCGCACCACGCAGCACGATGGTGAGGAAGCGCGGATCGCGGCCTTCGGCAAAGGCGAGCTTCGGCAAATAGGCCCAGGCGAACAACGTGCCGGAGGCGACCAGCAATTCGCGACGCGACGGTGCGTTGAGGCTCATGGTCAGCTCCGCAAAAATTCCGGCGACATGACGAGAAGCGCCAAGGCCTGGGCGCGGCTTTCCGCGCGCGCGATGGTGTCGCGGGTCGCGGCCGAGGCGAGGGGGCCGAGGCCTGCGTCCAACAGCGCGCGCGGATCGGTATTGGCCGCGGCGTGACTGGCGAACTCGTTGGCGATATCGAGCCGGCGCGGGATGCCGTCGATCCAGGCTGCTTCCGTATCCGGATAGCCGTTCGGCGCCGGCGGCCGCCACAGCGTTTGGCCGAGCGACGCTTGCGCGCCGAGCACGCGGCCGATGGCATTGCCGGGCATTACGCCGGTCAGGCGAAGCACGGCGACGACCCATACCGCTGGCGCTTTAAGCTTGCCGCGCTGCGGCATCCAAGCCTCGTCGGCGGTGACCAGTGTCTTGGCGACCTCTTTCAGATCGCCGCCGGTGTCTTTGAACCTCGCTTCGAGCTTGGCGACGAGCGACGGCGGCGGCTCGTCGGCAACAAAATGCCGCGCCAGCTTTTGCGCGATGTGCTGCGCTGTCGCCGGGTGCCGCGCCAGGTCGGCGAGCACGGCGCGGCCTTGCTCGACGCCAGTGTCGGGATAGCGTTTGCCGAGCACGGTTTGCGCGCCGGGCTGGTGGAAGCGCTTTAAGAATGCAAATTCGCCGCCGTGCAGCGGCACGGCCGTGTCGATGAACGTCCAGCCGGTGAGCACATTGGCGAAGCTCGTGACATCGGCCTGGCTGTAGCCGCTGCGGACGCCGAGCGTGTGCAGTTCGAGAATCTCGCGGGCGAGATTTTCGTTGAGCCCTTTGTCGCGGTTGATGCCGGCGGTCGAATCCGCGCCCATCGATCCGGCATTGTCGAGGTAGTACAGCATCGCCGGATGGCTCTCGACCGTTTGCAACAGGTCGACAAACTTCCCCAGCGCGTAAGGCCGGATCGCCTCGCGCTCATACGAACCGGCCATCGACGGGATCTTGTCGGCCGACACGCAAAAATGGTTCGACCAGAACCAGACCAGCCGTTCGGCAAAACCGATGTCGGCGGTCGCGGCGGCATCGAAACGCACCTTGGCTTCGTTCTGCAGGAGCTGCTGCGGCAGCGGCTGCTCCTTGTTGTCCATCGGCTTTGGCGGCGGCGGAACGGGCGGCGCCACGCAAGGCTGCGTGGGCTTTGAGCAGTCGAACAAGCTCGCGTTCGTCGCCGTGGCATTGTTGGCGGCTGCTGCCGTTTTGGCGCGTTGATCGAGTTTCTGCTTCGCCGCCTGCTCGGCGCGAAATTCAAAAAACGCGCGCCCGGCTTCCTGGCTTGACGGCAGATTGGCGGCGACAAGGCCGGCTTGAGGCCGTTCCAGATCGGCGAGCAGCGCGCCTTGCGGGTCGGCGGCAATGGCGGCAATCGAATGGCCCGCCGGGCCGAAACCGAACCGGTGCAGCGCCAGCGCCGCTGCTTCTTGGCCACGCGCGGTCACGACAAATCCTCCCGGGACGAAACGTGTCGCTGGCACACATAGGGCGATTCTATTATGGCAAAAGTTATGTCCGGAAACGGCGAAATCGTCTTTGTTTCCTTACATTTTGTTCACGAGCCGGCGCGACACGCCGGTGAAACAGCGTCTTGCGGCGCAGCAACCGGGCTCGTAAGTATCTGATGCGGTTAAATACCCGCACGGAGCCTCGATGGCCGTTGTGATCGACACAGTGTTGGGCAATCCGCCGCGCCATCCGGAAAAGGCGCACCGGCCGGATCAACCCAGCTTGCGCAAGCCCGACTGGATTCGCGTCAAGGCGCCGGTCTCGCCGGGCTATGTCGCGACGGCGCAAATCGTGCGCGCCAATGGCCTGCACACGGTGTGCGAGGAGGCCGGCTGTCCCAATATCGGCGAGTGCTGGGAGAAAAAGCACGCCACCTTCATGATCATGGGCGACACCTGCACGCGGGCCTGCGCCTTCTGCAACGTCAAGACCGGATTGCCGGGCGCGCTCGATGCCGCCGAGCCCGGACATGTCGCCGAGGCGACGGCAAAACTCGGGCTGTCGCATATCGTCATCACCTCGGTCGATCGCGACGATCTCGCCGACGGCGGGGCTTCGCATTTCGCCGCCGTCATCACAGCGATCCGCGCCCGCTGCCCGCAAACCACGATCGAAGTTTTGACGCCGGATTTTCTGCGCAAGGACGGCGCGGCGGAGACCGTGGTCGCGGCGCGGCCCGACGTGTTCAACCACAATCTCGAAACCGTGCCGTCGAAATATCTCAACGTGCGCCCGGGCGCCCGCTACTTCGCCTCGATCCGGCTGTTGCAGCAGGTCAAGGAGATCGACCCCGCGATGTTCACCAAATCCGGGATCATGGTGGGCCTCGGCGAGGAGCGCAACGAAGTGCTCCAAGTGATGGACGATTTGCGCTCGGCCGATGTCGATTTCCTCACCATCGGGCAATATTTGCAGCCGACGCGAAAGCATCATGCGGTGCTGCGCTTCGTGCCGCCGGAGGAATTCGCGGCGCTGGCGACGATCGCCTATGCCAAGGGCTTTTCCATGGTGTCGGCAAGCCCGCTGACGCGCTCCTCGCATCACGCCGGCGAAGATTTCGCCCGGCTGAAGGCGGCGCGGGCGGCGGCGCGCTGATTGATGCCGCAATTTTCCACCACCCGGCGGGTCAAGCACTCGGCGGCCGACATGTTCGCGCTCGTTGCCGACGTCGAGCGCTATCCGCAATTCGTGCCGCTGTGCCGCTCGCTCGCCGTGCGCAAGCGAACCACGGACAGCGAGGGCAGGGACGTCATCGTCGCCGACATGACGGTGGCCTACAAGTTCGTGCACGAAACTTTCACCAGCCGCGTCACGCTCGACCGGCCAAAACTCGAAATTTTGGTCGAATATCTCGAAGGCCCGTTCGAGCGCATGAACAACCGCTGGAGCTTTCGCGCCACGGGTGAGCATGCCAGCGAGGTGGAGTTTTTCATCACCTACGAGTTCCGCAGCCGCACCCTTGGCTTGCTCATGGGCGGCATTTTCGACGCCGCCTTTCGGCGTTTCGCCACGGCCTTCGAGCGCCGCGCCGATCAGGTCTACGGCGCGCACCCGGCTTAAGCCTCTTCCGAAAGCCCGCCAAAGCGCTGTAGCCTGACGGCAAGAAAAGTCGAGCGCATTATGCCCGGCGGGAGGGAATAACGATGATCAAGCCGCTTTGCGCAGGCTTGGCCGGCGCGATTGCGTTGATGATTGGCGTCGCTCACGCGGCCGATTATCCGGCGCCGCAGCAAGCCGATTGGATCGCGCGGGATTTCAAATTTCATACCGGCGAAGTGATGCCCGAGCTGCGCCTGCATTACACCACCATCGGCGAGGCCACGGGCCAGCCGGTCATGATCCTGCACGGCACCGGAAGCTCCGCCAAAGGTTTGCTCACGCCCCAGTTCGCCGGCGAATTGTTCGGCCCCGGCGCGCCGCTCGATGCGAGAAAATATTTCATCATTCTGCCCGACGCGATCGGCCACGGTGGTTCGTTGAAACCGTCCGACGGACTGCGGATGAAATTTCCGTCATACGATTACGCCGACATGGTCGAAGCCGAATATCGGCTGATCAAGGAGGGCCTCGGCATCCGTCACCTGCGCCTGGTGATGGGCAATTCCATGGGCGGCATGGAGACCTGGCTGTGGGGCGAAATGCACCCGGACTTCATGGATGCGCTGGTGCCGATGGCGTCGCAGCCGACGCCGATGGCGAGCCGCAATTGGATGCTGCGGCGGCTCATGATCGAAACCATTCGCAACGATCCGGCATGGAATAACGGCAATTACACCGCGCAGCCGCCTTCGCTGCGGCTTGCCAGCGTGTTCTTCGGCGTCGCCACCAGCGGCGGAACGCTCGCCCACCAGCATCTCGCACCGACGCGGGAGCACGCCGACAAGCTCATCGACGAACGGCTCGCCGCGCCGTTCACGGCCGACGCCAACGATTTCATCTACCAGTGGGGCTCGTCGGCCGACTACGATCCGTCGGCAAACCTCGAGCGGATCGAAGCCGCCTTATTGGCGATCAATGCCGCCGACGACGAACGCAATCCGCCGGAGACCGGCATAACCGAGCGCGCCATGCAACGGGTGAAAAACGGCCACCTTTATCTGATCCCGGCAAGCCAGGACACACGCGGCCACGGCACCACGGGCATGGCTAAGTTTTTCGCGCGTCAGCTACGTGAATTCCTCGACAGCGCGCCACAGCGGGCGATGTAACTGGAGCATGATCCCGAAAAGTGGGAACCGGTTTTCGGATAAGATCATGCTCAAACGAAGATTCTAGCGCTCATTTTCCCGGGCATCTGAGCTGCCACGGGCTCTCGTCGTTGGACCCCGGGTATTTGCGGTCTTTGACAAAGAACGAGCCGTCGCTGGCTTGCGACGACACGATTTGAAATTTGTTGTCCGCCATGTTGAGCAGAACCTGCACGCGATCGCCGGCTATGTTGGCGGGCGAGCCTTCGAAATCCCAGACCTGCTGGTACGAAAGCATGTCGGGCGCCTGACGTTTGGCGCTGGTGATCTTGTAGTTGTTGTAAACGTGGTCGGGCTGATCGTAGTAGGTCCGCGAAACCGCGCCGGAGGGTTTGATTGCATAGACGGTCAGAAAATTGCTCGACGACGCCGGCTGCGTGCAATCGGCGGCCCACGTGCCGATCAGTCCGAAGTCCGCGATTGTGTCCGCAACCGTTTGCGCATTTGCCGCCTCGACGCTGGCCATCGTCAACGCGGCGGCAAGGTAAGCTCCCCAACGCATCTTAACTCCCCTTACGCCGCGCAGGGCGCGACAGCAGCTGTAAAAGCGCGAGCGCTTCGATGACGGAGCGCAACCGCACCCGGCGACGGCCGATCTCGCCGTAAAGCCGCTTGCGCGCGATGCGGCGCCCATCGCGGCTTGCCGCGGCGAAATGCACGAGACCGACCGGTTTTTGCTTCGACCCGCCGCCGGGCCCGGCAATGCCGGTGATCGATACCGCAAGGTCGGCTCGCGAGTTTTTCAATGCGCCCGCAGCCATGGCCTTTGCGGTCTGCGCACTCACCGCGCCGTAACGTTTGAGCGTCGCCGCCGGCACGCCGAGCATTGCCTGCTTGGCCTCGTCCGAATAGGTGACGAAACCGCAATCGACGACGTCCGATGAGCCCGGGATCTCGGTCAGTGCCGCGGCGACCAGACCGCCGGTGCAGGATTCGGCGGTGGCGACGTGGAGACCGCGGGCGCGGCAGAGCTCCAACACACGCTTTGCGGCATCGCGCAGTTGGCCGTCGATCACGGCGCGCTCCACGGCAATCGCACCGTTGCCGTTGCCATCGCCACGATCCCTTCGCCGCGGCCGGTGAAGCCGAGCTTCTCGCTGGTGGTCGCCTTGATTGCGACGCGGCTTACGGAGACTCCGGCAATCGCGGCGATGCGCTCGCGCACGGCATCGCGGTGCGGCGAGACGCGCGGCGCTTCGCACACCACGGTCACATCAAGATTGGCAATGAGCCCGCCGCGGGCGCGCACGCGCTCGCAGGCGAAAGCGAGGAAGCGGTCCGACGAAGCGCCCTTCCATTGCGGATCGCTCGGCGGGAAGTGCTGACCGATATCGCCCTCGGCCAACGCGCCGAGAATGGCGTCGACCAGGGCATGGAGCGCCACGTCGGCGTCGGAATGCCCGGTGACGCCGCGCGAATGCGGAATGCGCACACCGCCGAGCATGACGTGGTCGCCGTCGGCGAAGGCGTGCACGTCAAACCCGTTGCCGGTGCGCACGTCGGCAAGCGCTGCGTAGCGCACAATCTCGGCGCGGGCGAAATCGTCGTTGGTGGTGAGCTTGACGTTGCCGGCCTCGCCTTCGAACACGCTGACGCGATGTCCGGCCCATTCGGCGAGCGCGGCATCGTCGGAAAAATCGTCCCGTCCCGCGGCCGCCGCGCGCCGATGCGCCGCCATGATGAGATCGAAGCCGAAAGCCTGCGGCGTTTGCACCATGCGCAGGTGATTGCGATCGAGAGTTTCGGTCACGTGCGCGTTGTCGTCGATTTTCTTCACCGTGTCGGCAATGACGATGGCCGGCACCGCGGCGCCGTTTTGCTTGGCGGCGACGATGGCGCGGCCGATCAGCGCCTTGGTCAAGAACGGACGCGCCGCATCGTGAATCAGCACGATGTCGGGCGCGCTGGCGGCGAAAGCTTCAAGCCCGGCGCGCACGGACGCTTGCCGCGTCGCGCCGCCCCAGACCGGCGGCAGAAGTTTTTTCAAGCCCGCGGTCGCTGAGCGAAACGCCTCTTCGTCTTGCGGATGAATAACCGGCTGCACCGCGCCGATCTGCGGATGGTGCAGAAACGCCGCCAGCGCCGGACGAATCACCGGCTCGCCGGCGAGTTCGCGATATTGCTTGGGCACGTCGCCGCCGGCGCGCAGGCCCCGTCCGCCTGCGACGACAACAGCAGCGATCGTGTCGGTCATTTCACGCTCCGCCCAATTTCGGCATGGCTTTAGCGCATGTTCCCGCAATGTGCGAACCGACAAGATGGATGAAAGCGAAGGCTTTTTCGATCGCCCAAAAATGACCTTTCCGGCCAGATTTGCACAGGTTAGGGATATTGCAGTGCAGCACTTGCGCTGGCCATGGATTTGGCTAAACTATAAGCAAAGGCATTGTGACGCCTAATTAGTGTGCAAATGTTTCCTTCTATGACCCAATCAGGGAAGCTGCGCGAACCGTTGGCCATCGGGCCACTGACGGTGCCGAATCCCGTGCTTTTGGCTCCCATGTCAGGGGTCACCGACGCGCCGTTCCGCCGGCAGGTTGCGAACCAGGGCGCCGGCCTCGTCATCTCCGAAATGACCGCTTGCGCGGCACTCGCCAACGGAAAACGCAATGCCGCACTGCGGGTCAAGGATCACGGCGCCGGATTGCACGTGGTCCAACTTGCCGGCTGCGAAGCGCGCTGGATGGCCGACGGCGCGCGCATCGCTGAAGATGCCGGCGCCGCCGTCGTCGACATCAACATGGGTTGCCCGGCCAAGCACGTCACCAACGGCGAGTCCGGCTCGGCGCTGATGCGCGATCTCGATCATGCGCTCACCCTGATCGACGCGGTGGTGCAGGCGGTCGAGGTGCCGGTCACCTTGAAAATGCGGCTCGGCTGGGACGACGGTTCGCGCAACGCGCCCGAGCTGGCGCGGCGCGCCGAACAATCCGGCGTGCGGCTGGTCACCGTGCACGGCCGAACGCGTTGTCAGTTCTACAAAGGGCGTGCCGACTGGACGGCGGTGCGCGCCGTCAAGGACGCCGTATCGATTCCCGTGGTCGTCAATGGCGACATCCAAAACTTCGATGATGCCGGCGCGGCGCTCGCCGCCTCAGGCGCCGACGCGGTGATGGTCGGGCGCGGCGCCCAGGGCAGGCCGTGGTTTCCCGGCCAACTGGCGCACTATCTCGCGACCGGCGAACACGGGACCGCACCGGCGCTCAGCGAACAACTGGCGCTCGTCAGCGCGCTCTACGGCGAAATGCTCGCCCATCACGGCATCGCGATTGGGCTGCGCCACGCGCGAAAGCATCTCGGCTGGGCGCTCGATACGGCGGCGGCGACCGCGGGCGCGTCGGCGGATCTGCTCAAGGCGCGTCGCAACCACGTGCTCACCGCCGAAGACCCTGCCATCGTGCTGCGTCGGCTTGCCGAGGCCTTCGACGAATTCCGCGACCCGTGTGCGGCGTGGAGCAACGCCGCATGAGCACCGCAGAAAACCTCCGGACGTCGTCGTCGGCCGATGTGGTGCTCAATGCGCTGCCACATCCCGTCATCGTCGTGGCGGCGGACGGCAAGGTCACCGACGCCAATGCGGCGGCGGAGGCTTTTTTCGAAGTCTCGGTGTCGCATCTGCGCCGGCATCTGCTGCGCGACCTGGTGCCGTTCGGCAGTCCCTTGCTCACGCTGGTCGAGCAGGTGCGCGCGCGCGGCGCCGCGGTCAACGAATACAAAGTCGACCTCGGCACGCCGCGCAATCCGGGCGACCGGTTGGTCGATCTCTACGTGGCGCCGCTGCCGGAGCAGCCGGATTGCGTGGTGGTGATGCTGCAAGAGCGCACCATCGCCGACAAGATGGACCGGCAATTGACCCATCGCAGCGCGGCGCGCTCGGTGATCGCGCTCGCCGCCATGCTGGCGCATGAGATCAAGAACCCGCTGTCGGGCATCCGCGGCGCCGCGCAATTGCTCGAGCAATCGGCCGACGACGACGACCGCACCTTGACGCGGCTGATTTGCGACGAGGCCGACCGCATCGTGAAATTGGTCGACCGCATGGAAGTGTTCGCCGACGAGCGGCCGGTCGAGCGCGAGCCGATCAATATCCACGTGGTGCTCGATCACGTGAAGCGGCTGGCGCAATCCGGCGTCGCCCGCCATATCAAATTCGTCGAGGATTACGATCCGTCGCTGCCGCCGGTGCTGGCGAACCGCGACCAGCTCGTTCAAGTTTTTCTCAATCTCGTCAAGAACGCCGCCGAAGCGATCGGCGAAAATACCTCGGGCGGCGAGATCGCACTGACCACGGCGTTCCGGCCGGGCGTGCGGCTGTCGTTGCCGGGCGCCAAGGCGCGCATCTCGCTGCCGCTCGAATTCTGCGTCAAGGACAACGGGCCCGGCGTGCCCGACGAATTGATGCCGCATCTGTTCGACCCGTTCGTCACAACGAAGCCGACCGGATCGGGCCTGGGACTGGCGCTCGTCGCCAAGATCGTCGGCGACCACGGCGGCATCATCGAGTGCGAGTCGCAGTCGCGGCGTACCATCTTTCGCGTGCTTATGCCGGTTTACACGGGTGAGGGCTCAGCGCTCGACGCCGCCATTCAGTCACGAGGGGATCGTTGATGCCTGCGGGAAGCATTCTCGTCGCCGACGACGACGCGGCGATCCGGACGGTGCTCAATCAGGCGCTATCGCGCGCCGGTTACGAGGTGCGCTCGACCGGCAACGCCGCCACGCTGTGGCGCTGGGTCAGCCAGGGCGACGGCGATCTGGTCATCACCGACGTGGTGTTGCCCGACGAAAGCGCCTTCGACCTGTTGCCGCGCATCAAGAAGGCGCGCCCGGACCTGCCGGTCGTGGTCATGAGCGCGCAAAACACCTTCATGACCGCGATCCGCGCGTCCGAGCGCGGCGCCTATGAATATCTGCCGAAACCGTTCGACCTCAAGGAGCTGATTTCCATCGTCGGCCGCGCTTTGTCGGAACCGAAGGAGAAAACGCGGCAACCGGCCAAGGTCGAGGATTTCGAATCCATTCCGCTGGTCGGCCGTTCGCCGGCGATGCAGGAAATCTACCGCGTGCTGGCGCGCCTGATGCAGACCGATTTGACCGTGATGATTTCGGGCGAATCCGGCACCGGCAAGGAGCTGGTGGCGCGCGCGCTGCACGACTACGGCAAGCGCCGAACCGGGCCGTTCGTCGCCATCAACATGGCGGCGATTCCGCGCGATCTCATCGAGTCGGAACTGTTCGGCCACGAGAAGGGCGCCTTCACCGGCGCCAATACGCGCAGCGCCGGCCGTTTCGAGCAGGCCGAAGGCGGCACGCTGTTCCTCGACGAGATCGGCGACATGCCCATGGAGGCGCAAACGCGGCTATTGCGCGTGCTGCAACAGGGCGAATACACCACCGTCGGCGGCCGTACCCCGATCAAGGCCGATGTGCGCATCATCGCCGCCACCAACAAGGATTTGCGCCAGCTCATTCAGCAGGGACTGTTTCGCGAGGACTTGTTCTTCCGCCTCAACGTGGTGCCGCTGCGGCTGCCGCCGTTGCGGGAGCGCACCGAAGACATCGCCGATCTGATCCGGCATTTCTTCACCGTGGTCGAGCGCGAAGGATTGCCGCCGAAACAGATCGACCAGGCAGCCCTCGATCGCCTGAAGAAACATCGCTGGCCGGGCAATGTGCGCGAACTTGAAAATCTGGCGCGGCGCCTGGCCGCGCTTTATCCGCAGGAGATGATCACCACCGCTGTCATCGATTCCGAGCTGTCGCAGCCGACACTGATGGCGCCGGGGGAAACCAACCGCACCGAGGACAATCTCTCGGTCGCGGTCGAGCGCTTCCTCGCGCAATATTTTTCAGGTTTTGACGACGGCCTGCCGCCGCCGGGCCTCTATCACCGCATCCTGCGCGAGGTCGAAGGCCCGCTGTTGTCGGCGGCATTGGCGGCAACCCGCGGCAACCAGATCCGCGCCGCCGATCTCCTTGGCGTCAATCGCAATACGCTGCGCAAGAAGATCCGCGACCTGGAAATCCAGGTCTATCGCACCAGCGGCACCTAAGGGCGCTGCCGGCACGCCGAACCTGCCTGAGCCCGAAGGCGCCGGGGCAAAATATAATGCCCCCGAATTGTCGCAATCGGGCAACTTGGTAAAATATCCCCTTCTTTCAACGGGTTACAGTTTTGCTATTTGATTTTTCTTGTCATGCGTTCCCATGCTTGCTCAGGCGGACGCACTAAATTCTGTAGGAGGGCCCCGTGGTTTCCTCACGACTGCAGGACCAATTGGCCTATCCACCACGCGCTATGCGCGCTGAACGCGCTGCGGCGTATCTAGCAATGAGTGAGTCAACATTTCTCAGACTCGTGGCGGAAAGGACATTACCGAAGCCTATTAAAATTGGTGGAATGGTATTGTGGGATCGGCTCGATTTAGACTCGGCATTTGATAACTTGAAAGCCGAGCAAGAAAATCAAATAGAGAAGATGCTTTTGGGAACGCAACCACCTTCGCGATGAAAATTCCACCTTGGAATGGTCGCATCATAGCGATCCGGCGCTCGATTCCAGGCTTACGTTGGTCGTTTAAATCTCCGAAAACCACGATTTCCACAAATAATATTGCTTTACATCAATGGCTTACATGAAACATCGCATTTTTGATTGATTTTACATTTCTGCGCAAGTACCAATTTCGAGCCACAGCGATACGCAAGGATAGCTGCGGCGCAGGACAAAACGCAATCGAAAGGAAATTGCAAATGAGTAACGTCGCTAGCATTCGCGCCGCATCAGGTGACGCGGACAAGAGTGAGCGCAAAATCAAAGCATCCATGGCGCTCCAACAGCAAATCGAAACGCTAAAGGAACTGATCGCGCGGCCACCGACAAACAGCCGCGTGGTTGAGTGGTCGCCAAAGCTTGCCGAGCACGTTCTAACAAATCTCAATGTCGGCAACCGCAACCAGAAGCCAGCGAAGATCAAAAAGTACGCTGCCGACATGACGGAAGGTTGGGGGCTTACCGGCGACACAATCAAATTCGGCAACGACGGGCTTCTAAAGGATGGACAGAATCGCTTGGCGGCCAGCGTGCGAGCCAACAAGCCTTTTCTGTCGCATGTCGTGTTCGGGATCGACCGCAATCTGTTCTCCCGCATGGACATCGGCAAGAACCGCACGGGAGCCGATGTTTTCCACATCGCCAAAATCCCGCATCCCAATCATGCAGCCGCTACTGTGCGATGGCTCTTGATCTTGACCAGCGACAACCCGACGAACAGGGGCGCACAATTTTCCAATGAGGAATTGTACAGCGCCCATCGGGAAAAGTTCGACGGAGATCGTATCGAGAACTCGATTCGGCATGCCTTGAGGGTCAAGAGGTTCGGGCATCCGGTCGGCCCGCTCGCGGCTCTCCACTATGTCTTTGCGGAGCGCGACGCCGAAAAGGCGGATGCGTTCTTTGAGGAATGGGATACCGGCCGCGTGAAAAAGGTCCGCGCTCCCACTAAGGCACTACAATTGGCTTTGCAGGCGGAAGCCGCGAAGGCCAACAACCGGGTGCATGAGAACGTTCGCAACGCCCTCATCATCAAGGCATGGAATGCCTACCTTGCGCGACGCACGGTCTCCAAGGCCGACATGCGGTACTCGCTCGGTGATCCTCTTCCCGAGATCGCGGGCTGAGGAGCTTAAAGTGTTCGGCGGCGGGGCCACGTTTCGGTCCCGCCGGTGCCGAGCACGCGAGGGGATTCACTTGTGCACGGTAGTCGCGCGCGGAAGCGTTTAGGCATTCCGTGAGGGCCACGTTGAGCCGGCCGAGTTCGCGGATGGCAGCATTGCTTTTTCATCCCGACGCGGAGAAACCTCTACCTTCACTCCCTAGAGGGGGGAGACCCGTCAAATTTGCGACCATCGAGATTTTACAATCGCTTAGTCAGTTGTATACAGGGTTATATTCTCTCAAAGGATGCGTTAAGTGTGTAAGTCCTTGATGCCACACATTTGATGCATTGGGGCAACATTGTTGTATAAAAGCATCACTGGGGCGAATGGGCGGGGCCCCAGCCAGTGTCCTTTTTAGACTTAAAGTTCCGAGTCCCACAGCGAAGCACTGCATGACGACAGTCGAACAGGTCGCTCCAATCGACCCGGCTGCGACGGCACCGGTGCCGGTCGCGTCCCGGCTCATCGGAGCGATTGCGGTCGGCGTCGCGCTGCTCTCGGCCACCGTCACCTTCCTGGTGCTGGCCGGGATGACGCCGATCGACCCGGTCCAAAGCGTTGTCGTGACGCTGCTCGCGGTCAATGCCGGGACCGGCGTCCTCTTGCTCGCCATCATCGGGCTGGAAGTCTGGGTCGTGATCCAGGCCCGCCGGCGGGGGCACGCCGGATCGCGGCTGCATGTGCAGATCGTCAGCCTGTTCGCCGTCATTGCCGCGGTTCCCACCTTGCTGGTCGCGGTGGTGGCCTCGACGACGCTCGATCGCGGCCTTGATCGCTACTTCTCCTCAAGCACGCGCGCCATCATTGAGGCTTCGGGTTTTGTCGCCAACGCTTATCTCGGCGAACGTGTCCAGGCCATGCACGGTGAAGTCTTGGCCGTGGCCTATGAGCTGGCCCGCGCCAAGCCGCTGTTCGATCAGGACCGTGACAAGTTCCACAAATTCCTGACCCAGCAGGCGGTAGGGCGCGGCCTCTCGGCCGTGCTCATCTTCACGCCGGACGGCCAGATCGTCGATCGCGCCGACATTCCCATCGCCACGCAACCGGTGCTGCCGAATGCAGACGTGCTCAGCAAGGCCACCGAAACCGAGGCGCAGACCGGACTGATCCCAGGAGGCGTCGCTGGCACCATCAAGCTGTACGGCTACGACAACATGTATCTCTATGTCGTCGGCCTGCTCGACCCTGAGGTCATCCAGCAGCTCAATGCGACCCGGCAAAGCGTCGCCCAATATGCCGATCTGGAACTGCACAAAGTCGGCATCCAAATCGCGTTCGCGTTGATGTTCGGCATCATCGCGCTCATCGTGCTGTTGTCGTCGGCGTGGATCGGGCTCGATTTCGCCAATCGGCTGGTCGCTCCGATCCGCCGCCTGATCGGCGCCGCCAACGTGGTTTCGACCGGCAACCTGCAAGTGCAAGTCCCCATCCAGGGTTCCGGCGGCGATCTCGCCCGCCTTGGCGAGACCTTCAACAAAATGACGCAAGAGCTGCGCACCCAGCACGAGGACATCGTGCGCGCGCGCGACCTCATCGACAGCCGGCGCCGCTTCACTGAGGCCGTGCTGGCGGGCGCCAGCGCCGGCGTCATCGGCGTCAATGCCGACGGCAAGGTCACCATCCTCAACCGCTCGGCGGAGCGCCTGACCGGACGCACCGAAAGCGAGGCGCTCGGCCGGCCGCTGCCCGAAATCGCTCCCGAGCTCGCGGAAATTTTTCAAACCGCCCGTCATGGCAATCAGCGCCTGGTGCAGCGCCAGGTCGCGGTCTCACGCGACGGACAGGAACGTAATTTCTCCGTGCGCGTGACCAGCGAACAGGCGCAAGACGCCGAGCACGGCTACGTCATCACCATCGACGACATCACCGAGCTCGTGCTGGCGCAACGCACCTCGGCCTGGGCCGACATCGCCCGCCGCATCGCCCACGAGATCAAAAATCCGCTCACCCCGATCCAATTGTCGGCCGAGCGGCTGCGCCGCAAATACAGCAAGCTGATTGCCGCTGACGATACGGTGTTCGACCAATGCACCGACACCATCGTGCGCCAGGTCGACGACATCAAGCGCATGGTCGACGAATTCTCGCGCTTTGCCCGCATGCCGAAGCCGGTGATGACCGACGAGGACCTTGCCGACACCGTGCGTCAGGCCGTCTTCCTGCTCCGCGTCGCCCATCCCGACATCGACTTCGAGGTCGATTTGCCGGCCGAAGCTATCCCGGCGCGTTTCGATCGGCGGCTTATCTCGCAGGCGCTCACCAACATCGTCAAGAACGCCACCGAAGCCATCGGCGCCGTGCCGCCGGACCAGCTCGGCCGCGGCCGCATCATCGTCAGCGCGCGGCGCGAGAGTAAAGACATCGTCATAGACGTGATCGACAACGGCATCGGCCTGCCCAAGGAAAACCGGGCGCGCCTGCTCGAGCCCTATGTGACGACGCGGGAGAAGGGCACCGGGCTGGGACTGGCCATCGTCGGCCGCATCCTGGAAGAACATGGCGGGCGCATCGAGTTGCGCGATGCCGCCGAGAAAATACCGGGCGCCCGCGGCGCCTGGATGCAGTTGCGCATCGCGGCGGAATCTGTTGCCGCCGCGGAGCCGGTCGAACCGCAGCAAGCGGTCGGGTAACTAAAAGAGTAGGGCAGGGCGACTCAAATGGCATCCGATATCCTCATCGTCGACGACGAAGCTGATATCCGCGAGCTGGTCGCGGGCATCCTCCAGGACGAAGGCCACGGTGCTCGCACCGCGCGCGACAGCGACGACGCGCTGGCGGCCGTGGTGGCGCGGCGGCCCAATCTGGTGTTCCTCGACATCTGGCTGCAAGGCAGCCGCCTCGACGGGCTGCAACTGCTCGACACGCTCAAGGTGGAGCATCCCGAGCTGCCGATCGTGATGATCTCGGGTCACGGCAATATCGAGACCGCGGTTTCGGCGATCAAGCGCGGCGCCTACGACTTCATCGAAAAACCGTTCAAGGCCGACCGGCTGCTGCTGGTCGCCGACCGCGCGCTGGAGAATTCGCGGCTCAAACGCGAGGTGCGCGACCTCAAGCAACATGCGCCGATGGCGACTTCCCTGGTCGGCCATTCGCCGGCCGCCAATCAATTGCGCCAGACCGTAGAGAAAGTGGCGCCGACCAACAGCCGCATCCTCATCATCGGGCCTTCGGGCGCCGGCAAGGAGCTGGCCGCGCGCACCATCCATAGCCATTCGGCGCGCACCGACGGGCCGTTCGTGGTGATCAACGCCGCCGCGATCACGCCGGAGCACATGGAAGTCGAATTGTTCGGCGTCGAGGGCGGCACCAACGGCAGCCACAGCCGCAAGGTCGGCGCGCTCGAAGAAGCCCATGGCGGCACGCTGTTCATCGACGAGATCGCCGACATGCCGCGCGAGACCCAGAGCAAGATCCTTCGCGTGCTGGTCGATCAAACCTTTCAGCGCGTCGGTGGCGCCACCAAGGTCACGGTCGACGTGCGCATCGTGTCCTCGACGAGCCGCAACATCGAAGCCGAGATCACGGCCGGGAAATTCCGCGAAGACCTTTATCACCGCCTGTCGGTGGTGCCGATCCGCGTGCCGGGGCTTGCCGAGCGGCGCGAGGATATCCCCGAACTGGTCGAATATTTCATGACGCAGATTTCGCAGACCACGGGGCTACCCAAGCGCAAGGTCGGTGCCGATGCGCTCGCCGTGCTGCAATCGCACGATTGGCCGGGCAATGTGCGGCAGCTGCGCAACAACGTCGAGCGGCTGATGATCCTGGCCGGCGGCGAGCCGGAAGCGGTGATCACTGCGTCCATGCTTCCCCAAGACGTCGGCTCGATGATTCCGGCCATGCCGAACGGCAACGGCGGCGAGCATCTGATGAGTCTCGCCTTGCGCGAGGCCCGCGAAGTGTTCGAGCGCGAATACCTGCTGGCGCAAATCAACCGGTTCGGCGGCAACATTTCGCGCACCGCCGAGTTCGTCGGCATGGAGCGCTCGGCGTTGCATAGGAAGCTCAAAGCCCTTGGGATCGACTGAGGAGAGATGACGTCTGATCTCCGATGAGCCGTATCGCTTATGTAAACGGCCGCTACCTGCCGTTCCGCGACGCAAAAGTCCATGTCGAGGACCGCGGCTATCAGTTCGCCGACGGCGTCTATGAAGTCTGCGAGGTGCGCGGCGGGCGGCTGATCGATGAGCGCCGCCACGTTGCGCGGCTGCAACGCTCGCTCGCGGAATTGCGCATTCCGATGCCGATGTCGGTCGCCGCGCTCGGCGTCGTTCTGCGCGAAGTGGTGGCGAAAAACCGCATCGGCTATGGCCTGGTTTATCTGCAGATCAGCCGCGGCGTGGCACGGCGCGATCACCCGTTCCCGTCGCCGGCGGTGGCGCCGAGCATGGTGGTAACGGCGCGATCGCTGAACATGAAGCGCAACGAGGCGCTCGCCGCCACCGGCATCGCCGTCATCAGCATGCCGGACAATCGCTGGGGCCGCGTCGACATCAAGACCGTCGGCCTCTTGCCCAACGTCTTGGCGCGGCAGACGGCCATCGACCGGGGCGCCCGCGATGCCTGGTTCGTCGACAAAGACGGTGTCGTCATGGAAGCGTCTTTCGCCAATGCCTGGATCGTCACGGCCAAGGGCGCATTGGTGACGCGGCACGCCGATCACGCCATCCTGCGCGGCATCACGCGTGCGGTTGTGCTCGACGCGGTCAAAGGGCAGGGACTTTCGATCGAGGAGCGCGCATTCACGCTGCAAGAGGCCTTTGCGGCGCGCGAGGCCTTCATCACCTCGGCGACCCAGCTCGTGCTACCGGTGGTGAAGATCGACGGCCGCACCATCGGCGACGGCAAACCGGGTCCAGTCGCGAGCGCGCTGCGGCGTGAGTTTTATCGCTATGCGGAGACCGGATAAGGCAACCGCAACAACACGGTAGGCCGCGTAAGCATTGACAACGTGCGACCTCACCACACATCCTTATCACCAGACCGGGCTTGCATCGCCTGCCATCGCGCCTTCTAATGGTTCTACCCTTCGGGTCCGTCCGGCCCGGAAGATCGGCGGGACGCGGCCACAAAGGTGTGAAAAGAAAAGACCCGTGGGGCAGGGGCCCGCGGTACAAAAACGGAAACAACGGCCATGGCAGCCGACCGCGCACAAAACTTACAAGACACCTTCCTCAATCACGTCCGCAAAGCCAAAATTCCGCTCACCATCTTCCTGGTGAACGGCGTCAAGCTGCAGGGCGTGGTCACTTGGTTCGATAATTTCTGCGTGTTGCTGCGTCGCGATGGGCATTCGCAGCTGGTCTATAAGCACGCCATTTCGACCATCATGCCAGGTCATCCGGTCCAGCTATTCGAGGGCGCCGAGGAAGCGCCGGCCGGGGATAAGGACTGATTGGAGCCGCGCCGTCGCGACAAAGGCGCTGACCGGCTGAGTCCGACGGGCTCGGCAGTCGGCCGCGCGCTCGTCATCGAGCCGGTGTTGCGGCGTGCCGCGGCACGCGCGGCTGCGTCCGAGCGCTCGTCGGCGGCCAAGCTCGATGAGGCTGCAGGCCTCGCCCGCGCCATCGATCTCGACGTGGCGCAAGCCGGCATCGTGATGCTGCGCGCGCTGCATTCCGCCACTTATCTCAGCAAAGGCAAGGTCGAGGAGATCGCGGGCCTCGTCAAAACGTTCGAGGCCGGCATCGTGGTGATGGATTGCGCGCTGTCGCCGGTGCAGCAACGCAATCTGGAGAAAGCTTGGAACGCCAAGGTCATCGACCGCACCGGGTTGATATTGGAGATTTTCGGCCGCCGCGCGCGCACCCGCGAAGGCGCGCTGCAGGTCGAACATGCGCACCTGACTTATCAGAAGGGCCGGCTGGTGCGCACCTGGACCCATCTGGAGCGCCAGCGCGGCGGCTATGGCTTTCTCGGCGGCCCCGGCGAAACCCAGCTCGAGGCCGACCGCCGCCTGATCGACGAGCGTCTCGCCAAGATCGAGACCGAGCTCGAAAAGGTCAAACGCACCCGCTCGCTGCATCGCGACAGCCGAAAGCGCGTGCCGTATCCGATCGTCGCGCTGGTCGGCTACACCAATGCCGGCAAGTCGACGCTGTTCAACCGCATGACGCGCGCCAACGTGCTGTCCGCCGACATGCTGTTCGCGACGCTGGATCCGACCTTGCGCGCCGTCGACTTGGCGCACGGCGCGCGCATCATCCTTTCCGATACGGTCGGTTTCATCTCCGACCTGCCGACCATGCTGATCGCGGCGTTCCGCGCCACGCTCGAAGAGGTGATCGAAGCCGACGTGATCCTGCATGTGCGCGACGTCGCCCACGACGACGCCGAGGCGCAGCAGCAAGACGTCGAAAAGATCCTGCGCCAGCTCGGCATCGATCCCCTCAACAATCCCAACGACAAGCAGACGCTGATCGAGGTGTGGAACAAGATCGACCGGCTCGACGCGGAAGGCCGCGCACGCTTGCAAAATATCGCCGAGCGTCGGCCACTTGAGCAAAGGCCGGCTTTGGTTTCCGCGATCACGGGGGAGGGCATCGATGCGCTTGCCGCGGCCATCGAAGACCGGCTCGGCGCCGGCCGGGTGCTGATCGAGCTGCAGATCGATCCGGCCGACGGCGCCGGCGTGAGCTGGCTGCATCGCCACACCGAGGTGCTCCACAAGGCGATGGACGAAAACTCCGGCCGCCTCGCCATGACGGTACGCGCCGCCGCGGATCGCGCCGATGCGGTGCGGGCGAAATTTGCCCGCGCCGGACATTGAAGATTCATCCGTGAAGGGGGAGTGCCATGACGACGCGTAGGAAACTCATTGCCGGAGCCGCGGCTGCGACGTTCGCCGGACTATACGGCCGAGCACACGCGCAAGCGCCGACGCAAATCCGCATCTCGACCGCCGCGCCGCCGTCCGATTTCCTCGCCAAGGCGCTCGAACAACTCAAGGCGGATGTGGACGCCGCGTCCGTCGGTCTCGACGTCAGCGTGCATCCGGCGTCGACCCTATTCAAGCAGGGCACCGAGGTCCCCGCGCTCCAGCGCGGCAATCTCGAAATGAGCACGATGACGACCTTCGAAGTGGCGCAGCAGATCGCCGAGCTGGGTTATTTCAACCGCGGCTATCTGCTGCGCGACTACGACCAGCTGTTTCGCGTCTTCGACGGCGCGATCGGCGAGGATTTCCGCAAAACGGTCGCGGAGAAAATGGGCATCATCATTCTCGCGACCCACTACCTCGGCACGCGCCAGGTCAGCCTGCGGCAGAAGCGCGCCGTCAAGGCGCCGGCCGATCTCGCGGGCGTCAAGATGCGCATGCCGGCTGGGCCGGAATGGCTGCTGCTCGGCCGCACCCTTGGCGTCACGCCGGTGCCGCTCGGCATGCCCGAAGTCTATCTCGCCATGAAGACCGGCACGGTGGATGGCCAGGAGAACCCGCTGTCCATTCTCAACGCGGCGAAATTCTACGAAGTCTCCGAGCAGATCGTGCTGACGGCGCACATGGTACAGCCGGTGTTCTTTGCCATCGCCAGACCGGTTTGGGACAAGCTCAACCCCGACCAGCGCAACGCGCTCGACGCGGCCGCGCGCAAGACCGCCAAAGCCGGCAGCGACTCCAGGCTCGCCGACGAAAAGGCCATCATGCAGGCGCTCAAGGATCGCGGGCTGTCGGTCGACGCCGTCGATCTGGCGCCATTCCGCGCCTCGGCCGATCGTGTCTATGCCGAGTCCGATCTCGCCAAGGCCTGGGACGCCGCCGGATTGCAACGCGTGCTCAAGGCTTGAGGGCGATCATGGCGGGCGGGCAGGACGAGAGGCCAATCGCGGCGATCCCGGCAAAGCTTCGGCAACTGGCCGATTGGATCGCCTGCGCCATGTTTGCGGCGGTGTTCGTCATCTTCAACTACAAAATTTTCACTCGCTATTTCGAGCGCGATGAAGCGGTCTGGGCCGACGAAGTTTTGGTGATCCTGTTCATCTGGATCATCTTCTGGGCCAATGCCTTTCTGGTGCGGGACAAGGAGCAGATCACCTTCGATCTGGTTTACCGGCTGCTCCCCGCCACGGCGCAGCGCTACACCGCCTTGGCGCGCGCCGTTCTGATCGGTGGCATTTTTGCCTGGGCGCTGCCGGGATCGCTCGATTACATCCGCTTTCTCTGGCGCGAGCATACGCCGGTGCTCAATCTGCCGCTCGATATCGTCTATTCGTGCTTCGGCATATTTCTAGTCGCGGTGATTGTCCGCTCGACCGTGAGCGCCGCAAAACTGCTCGGGCCGCGGTGGCGCGAGCAGGTCTAGCAAGGCAATAAGGGGGCGGGGTGTCGCACGGTCTATGGGTCCTGCTCGGCGTGTTCACGCTCGCGGCGGTGCTCGGGGCGCCGCTCGGCCTTGCCATGCTGAGCGCCGGCTTCGTCTATCTGATTTCGACCCACCAGGACGTCGGCCTTGTCGTCGATCAGACGATGAACGGGCTCTACAACAGCTATCTGTTGATCGCCGTGCCGATGTTCATCTTCGTCGCCAACATCATGAACGCGAGCGGCGTCATCGAGCGCCTGCTGAAGTTCGGCTCGGCGATGGTCGGCCATCTGCCTGGCGGGCTCGCGCAAGTGAACGTGGTCACCAACCTGATTTTCTCCGGCATGAGCGGCAGCGCGGTGGCCGATGCGTCCGGCCCCGGCCTGATCGTGGCGCGTATGATGGCGAAGAACGGTCGCTATCCGCGCGGGTTTGCGGCCGCGACCTCGGTGGTTTCGGCGACGCTCGGGCCGCTGATGCCGACGTCGATCCCGATGATCTTCTACGCGTTGATCGCCAATGCGTCCGTCGGCGCCATGTTCATGGGCGGCCTGGTTCCGGCCGGCATCATGGCGCTAGGGATGATGATCGTCATCGCCGCCGTCGCGCGCCGGCGCGCCTTTCCGCGCGAGCCGCGAATACTGTGGTCGCAAATGCCGGTCATTTTCGCCCGCGCCCTGCCGGCGATCGCGCTGCCCGCCATCCTGCTCGGCTTGATCTATTCGGGCGTCACCACGCCGACCGAAGCGGCCGCGATCGCGGCGAGCTACGCGCTCCTGCTCGCCGTCATCGCCTACCGCACTTTGCAGATGCGGCAATTGCTGACGGTGATTTCCGACACCGTGCGCACCACGGCCATGATCGCACTGATCATGTCCGGCGCCTTCGTTTTCAACTATGCGGTGGCCAACGAGGGCGTGCCGCAGCTTATTCACAAAACCTTCGTCGCCTGGAACCTGTCGCCAGTAAAATTCCTGCTGTGCGTCGACGTGCTGATGCTGTTGCTCGCCATCGTGCTCGACGAGGTGACGATCCTGCTCGTGATCGTGCCGCTCCTGGTGCCGATCGCGCAAAATCTCGGCATCGATCTCATCCACTTCGGCATCGTCGTCGTGCTCAACATGATGGTCGGGCTGACCTTGCCGCCGCACGGCCTGTTGCTCTTCGTCATGAGCGGGTTGACCGGAACGCCGCTTTCAGAGATTTTTCGCGAGGTGCCGCCGTTCATCGTGATGATGCTGCTGGTCGTCCTCTTGGTGACGTTCTTTCCAGAGATCGCGTTGTGGCTCCCGCGTAGTGCCGGCCTGATCAAACCATAAGCACGAGGGCAGGGCCGATGACATTTCGCACGCTCGCAATCCTCCTCGCGCTCGCCGCTTTCTCATCGGCCCACGCGGAGCCCGCCACGTTGCGGTTCGGCCAAATCCCCTCGACCGCGCGCGCCGTCAGTTCGCTCTATCTTTACGTTGCGGAGAAGCAAGGTTTTTTCGCGCGCGAAAACATCACTGTCGACATTGTGCAAATCCCCGGCGGCACTGGCAACATGGTCGCGGCGCTCGACCGCGGCGAGGTCGACGTGACGCAAACCGCGACGCCTTATCTGATCCAGGCGGCGCTTGCCGGCTCGCCGGCCGTCGCCATCGCCGGCACGACCGCCAACCCGATCTATAGCCTGATCGCCAAGCCGCAGATCGCGAACTTCGCCGACCTCAACGGCAAGCTCATCGGCCTATCGCTGCCGATCGATACAATTTCTATTTCCATGCGAAAACTCCTCGCGCTCAAGGGGCTCGACCAAGCCGACTACCGCGTGAAGGAACTGGTCGGCTCACCGGCGCGCGCCGCGTGCCTGAAAAGCGGGGAGTGTGACGCCGTCCCGCTCGGCCAGCCCGATGATCTGATCGCGGTCAAGGACGGCTATCGCCGGCTCGGCCTCTCGACCGAGGCCGTCGCGTCATTCCAGTTCGAGGTCATCGCGGCGCGGCGCGATTTTGCGCAAACCCATGCTCCGGCGCTGATCGGCTTTGTCAGCGCGCTCGCCGACGCATTCCGCTTCATTCACGATCCCGCGCATCGCGACGACGCCGCTAAAGCCATCGTCGCGCTCACCGGCACATCGGACGATATCGCGCGCGCGACGCTTGCGCTTTACCTCGATCCCGATCGCGGCGTGCTGCCGCGACAAGCCGAAATCGATCTCGGCGGTCTCGCCCAAGTCATCGCTTTCATGGGGGAGGGCGGCACCATCAAGCCGCCGTTGCCGGCGCCGGAGCAGTTTGTCGATCTGCAATATCTTCGCGCGGCCGGAGTGCAGTGATCACTCCCGCGCCTTGGCCGCGTCCCACAGCGCGTCCATTTCGGCGAGCGTCGCGTCTTGCGGCTTTTTTCCGTGAGCGGCCAATGCCTGCTCGATCGCGGCGAAGCGGCGTTCGAATTTCTGATTGGTCCCTCGCAACACCGCTTCCGGGTCGGCGCGCAGATGGCGCGCGAGATTGACGGCGGCGAACAGAAGATCGCCGACTTCGCCCGCGGCCTCGGTCGCGTCGCCATCGAGCGCGGCTTCGATCTCGTCGGCTTCCTCGCGGATTTTGTGCAGCACCGCGCGCGGATCGTTCCAATCGAAGCCGACTTTGCTCGCTTTGTCCTGCAGTTTCAGCGCTCGCGTGAGGGCAGGGAGCGCGATAGGAACGCCGGCCAGCGCACCGGCATTTTCCGCACCGCCGCGCGCGGCTTTGACCTGCTTTTCTTCCGCCTTGATGCGCTCCCACAAACCTTCGACGGCTTGCGGGGTCTGTGAACCCTCGTCACCAAACACATGCGGATGCCGGCGGATGAGTTTTGCGGCGAGCACCTCGACCACGTCGCCGAAATCGAACGCGCCCAGTTCCTCGGCCATGCGCGCGTGAAAGACCACCTGGAGGAGGAGGTCGCCCAACTCCTCCTTGAGATCGGTGAGATCGTTGCGCGCGATGGCATCGGCGACCTCATAGGCCTCTTCGAGCGTGTATGGCGCAATGGTCGCGAAATTCTGCTCGAGATCCCACGGACAGCCGGTCTTGGGCGTGCGCAACGCCGCCATGATCGCGAGCAGTCGGCCGATATCGCGGGAAGGGGTCATCACAGGAATCCTGACAGGGTCTCGCACATTGCATGCGGACCCTATCAGAGCCAAAAAACTGCCGCGACCTTGAGAGCCGCGCGTTAATCACAGGCGGCGCTTACCACCGCGAATTGTCGGCAGTCGTAATGTCCAAATCGGAAACCAGGGCGGTCTTGCCAATCGCTGCGGCGATGACGACGTTGGTTGCATGCAGGCCGGCTTAGGCGCTCAGTTCGGCAAGCGGAGTTGGTCATGCCTGTTTCGGCCTATATCCAGGCGGCACTGTTCGTCCTGCTCACCGCGGTCACTCTGTTCGCCGCGGCCGGCACGGTCGAAATCCTGGGCTTCTGGGTCTATGTGGCGATTTTCGCCGCCGTGATGGTGGCGTCGTTCGCCTTCCTCGATCCCGGGCTGCTGCGTGAGCGGATGCGCCCGGGCGGCCAACGCCCGCCGCTGGCGCTGCGCCTGTTCAGCCTCGTCCTCCTGTTGCATTTGATCGTCGCCGGGCTCGACCGCGGCCGCTTCCATTGGAGCGATGGCGTGCCGGCTTGGCTGCAGGTGGCAGGCCTCGTCGCCGTAGCGGCCGGCTACGGGCTCGCGTTCTGGGCCATGCTGGTCAATCGGTTCTTTTCGTCGGTGGTGCGCATCCAGTCCGACCGCGGCCAGCATGTGATCATGACCGGGCCATATGCCTTCATCAGACACCCAGGCTATCTCGCCGGCATCGTCATCATGGTGGCGAGCGGCGTCGCGCTCGGCTCATGGCTGGCGGCGGCCACGCTGATCGTGCTCAGCCTGCCGTTCCTGCTGCACCGGGCAATCACCGAGGACCGCGTGCTGCACGCCGAGCTGCCGGGTTACCGCGACTACGCGGCTAGGGTGCGCTGGCGCGTGCTGCCGGGGATTTGGTGAGACGAAGCAGGGACTTGCCGCGGGCCGTCAATCCGGCGCCTCAATGCCTGATTCGCATAAGACATATTATGGAATATCTGCTGGCGATGTTACACTTGACATACCAAGGGGCGATATATAGACTACGGGCATAGGAGATTTCGATGGCTAAGCCCGTTTTGAACGCCCCCCAATTCCTCACCGAAGCCGGCGCCTTCGCTTACGTCGAGGCGCGGCTTTGGCCGAATGGCCCCGTTTGCCCGCACTGTGGCGAAACGGCCCGCATTGGGCGCCTGAACGGCGCGACGACCCGTCCTGGCCTGTGCAAGTGCTACGCCTGCAAGAAGCCCTTCACGGTCCGCATGGGCACGCTGTTCGAGGATAGCCACCTTCCGCTTCACCTATGGCTGCAAGTCATTCACCTTTTTTGCTGCTCGAAGAAAGGCATCTCGACCCGGCAAATTCAGCGGATGCTAAATTGCAGCATGAAGACCGCCTGGTTTCTTGGGCATCGCATCCGTCTGGCTATGGACCCCGGCGTGGCCTCGCCTATCGGCGGTGAAGGCAAGACGGTCGAGGCGGACGAAACCGAAAGGCGCGGTCCCGCAAGACGCGGCGCCCGGAAGGCTTTCGGCGCAGCACTCACAACACCAAAGTTCTCAGCCTCGTTGAACGCGGCGGCAATATCCGTTCCGTCACGCTCGACCATAAAGGCGTTGGCCGACACCTGCGGACGCTGGTCGATCAGAAAAGCCGCCTCGTTACCGACATGGGCCAGAACTTTAAATTCCGCGGCTTCGCCAAGCACGAAACGGTTGACCACCACAAATTCGAGTGGGCGCGCGGCGACGTGCACACCAATACGCTCGAAGGCTTTTTCAGCGTGCTTAAGCGCGGCATCGTTGGCATCTACCAGCACGTCGAGAGCAAGCATTTCGACCGCTACTTGGCCGAATTCGACTTTCGGCAAAATACCCGCGCCAAGCTTGGCTACAACGATACCGACCGCGCCGAGATCGCGCTGCAAGGCGTAAAGGGCAAGCGCCTGACCTATGAAACAACTCAAAAAGGGGTTCAGGCGTAATCCGTCAGAACAACTAGAGTTGCCTTTGCATAGCGCTTTTCGCGCCGACCTATAACGGGCTCTATTCGGGCGAATGGAAGCATCCCACGATGGCTAGTCGTCATGGCTGATGCTCCCGCCAAAATGGCCCGTTGTTCGCTTCTAGGTTGTCTGTTAGGTTTCCTATAGCGGCCCGTAAGTGACCGCCCCAGTGGAGGAAACACATCATGGCTACAGTCGCCCCGTATCACACGGATTCCCCGGAATATCCGAAGCAACAAGACGTCTGGCACGACAAGGATACGTGCCCGGACGGCAAGCGAATTTTGCCGAAGCATCATAAGCCGGGCAAAGGCACTAACCGCCGGCATTGCTACGAGTGCGACAAGGTTAGCTAACATGCGTCGCGCCCCGTCTTTTTCCGCTCGAACCATGCGGCGTTGTGGGCTTCGCTTTGTGCGAGAAAGACATCGGCGCGGAGCTTGAACGTCATCGTCCAGATCGGGCCGGTGAGTTCGTCGTCCCGGATACTCCAGGCGCGGCGTAGCTCATCGATCGGAAGGCCGTAGGTCAGCGCGACAGCCGCAGCTCGCAGGCCTTCGGCTTTTCCGCCATAGAATTCGATCGTCGGCTCAAGATAGGTGTGCCCGGGGCCGCCCTGGCACGACTGGCAGGTTTCAATTCCCTGAGATCGCAGGATCAAAACGTAATGACGGATGCCTGGATCAAGGCCAAATCTGGGGTCAAGGCGACCGTCCTCAAATCGATCCGGAGCAAACTTCTCCAGTCCGTCCAGCGTTCCGATCGGAAGCTGATTGTATGGATCGCGCAAGCCAGCCATAGGGTCAACTTGCCCACACTTGGGATTATCGATCATTGGATTGTGCTTTTCTGTCGTGCTAGATTTCGACGCATGCCGCGCAAATCAGCATCAAAAACCAAACTCACCGACGCCGAGCGCCATAAGCTTTTCGTTGAAATGGCGCACAAAGTGCAGGCGTCAAACGATCCGAAGGACTTTGACAAGGCTTTCAAAAAGATCGTAACGCCGAAATTCGCTAAGAAATGATCGACGTGCTGTCATCGCATGGCGATGCCGCGATCAACATTTTGTGCGCGGTACTGGGAGCCGTGCTTGGCGTTTCTGGCAGCTATTGGTTAGAGCGACGCAGGCAAAGACAAATCGCTAGAGCGCAGATCGTAATTCACTTGCGCCGCTGGCTGAAGCGCACCCTCTATCAGATGTACGATATACAAACCTGGGTTGGCTCCGACGGAGCCGGAGGTGCGCTTTACTCGAAGCTTCCTAACTTTCGTTTCGAAAAATCGCTCGATCAGGTCGCCTTGCTGGAATATCCGATGGCGATGAAACTTTTCAAGCTGGTCCACAAAAAGGACGACGCGAACGTAGAAGCCAAGAATGCGATTGAAGATGAGGATGGCGATGTGGCTGTTGACGTTTTCCGCTATCGATCCGCTCAAGTTTGGCTTCGGGCGATGCGATTATATAACAGGATGTCGGATCAGCTTGGATGGTTGGATCGACCGTTCACCGATGGGCAAAAGACAATGATGGAGGAAGAGGTCGAACGATTCCAAAAACTTCAGCTAAAGCGCGCCAAGTCGCAGCGGAAGATACTGGCGTTCTTTGCGGGTGCGGCGCCAAAACAACCAAAGACGGAGTCATGAGATCGCTCGAAGATATTGGGCTTCTAGTCCTCATCTTTGGATGCGGCTGGGTGACGTGGAAATTTCTTGAGCCTCGCTACAAGAGGGCCAAAGAAGATGGCGGTCCTGAGTGGGTCCGCATGGAGCGCCTTACCGTTTGGGCCGTCATTGCAGGCGCGCTCATTGGAGGTATGTTGATCGGCGCCATTCTTGTGTGGCTGGATAGCCGCTGACTTTATCGGCGCGCCCGAAACGGCTCATCAACGGTCAAGTCTACGCCGGTAATGCCCTTGCTCGCATCTATTTCGACGCCGAATAGCCGGTCGGCAGCTGGAGTGTTGTATGCCCCGCCTAGAAAATCTTCGCCTTTAAGTACCGCTCGCACTTGATTGAAAACTCCGCGCTTGTTGCGTTTCGCTAGGAAATTCTGCCTCAGGTTGGCCAGATCGCGCGGCGTAATAACGTGTTCGACGATGGCAAACCCCAAACTGGCCATCTCCCGTTCCAACTGACTGATCTCGAATGGATCTTCTATATCCTCAGAGATTTTATTCATCTCGGTCTTGTAGAACCAGTAGGAGATGAGATCGGCGGCCTGTAAGGCCGGAAAATCAACCTTGGACCCAAACGAGATAGCTCCGATGGCGTTGGACCACTGATAACTGGTCGAATTTTTTAGCTCACTAAAGACCCGGAGTGCGTCGCCCGCATTCTTGTGACCGGCTTCCACAACAAGATTCATCGCCCCTTCTTGCCGCCACCGATGGTTTATCAGCGGCAAAAAGTGAAGCGCCACTCGCACGCAAAGAGCATACCTGGTGTCGAGCCGCTCGCGTTTTGAGTAGGGGCCGTCCGAAACGTAGGACTTGTAATAATCCTCATCCTTCAGAACGATTTTGCTGACCTGGAATCCGGCATGCTCTTGAAGCACGTACATGATGTCGGCCCAAAGGTGCCGGAACTGCTTTTTACCCCATTTTCGGTAAGGGCCTTGTCTGTGGAAAAGTTGCTTTGCGCGGATGTAACGCAGGTCATGCTTCACTAGCACCTTGCGCCATTCTTGCTCGAAATAGCCCCAGTCGTGCGAGTTACCGATCAGTCCGCCAAGGACGGTAATAGGCGACCCGGCATGAGTCCCGCTCTCATCGTAATACCCGGTAAACACGAGAAAATGTCTCCCGCATGGGTCGCGCGGGTACAGACTCAAAGCAAGCCTACCAATGGGGCTGCGCTGTAGCCGAACGGCCAGATCGGGGGCCGAATCGACCCCATAAGGCGATAATACCATGATTAGCCCCTAGGTATGGCAAGTGTAACATCGCCTATCTGCTGGAATGCCAATGAACCTTGGCGTTGGCTGCGGCCACTACAGTATCAAGGGCTCGATAGACGCCCCGCTGCTGGAGGCTCCCCATGTACCGCAAAATCATCCTTGGGCTGGCTACCGTAGCCACAATTGCTGCCATGACAGTGGCTGCGGCCGTGATCGGCACCGCCGCCGCTACTTATGCGATCGACAAGGCCGCGCTGACGGTGACGGTGACAACGGCGACGCCTGCGACGCCGCAATGGCCTGCCCGCTATGTGGGCCGTTTTGTCGGCCTGTCGTAGCAGGCCGCCTCAGTTGGCGGCCAAGGTCATCCCGTCATAGGCGGGTTCGACGTGTGGCGGCAGTTTCGCCCGCAGCTCCTCGTAATCGAGATCGGCGTGCAGATTGGTCAGGACGGCGCGCCTCGGTTTTAGACGGCCGATCCATTCCAGCGCGTCGTCGAGCGAGAAATGGCTCGGGTGCGGCCGGTAGCGCAGCGCATCGACGATCCAGACGTCGAGGCCGGTAAGCGCGGCGGCGCTTTCCGGCGGCATCCCGGACAGGTCGCAGGAATAGGCGAGACTGCCGAAGCGAAAGCCGAACGAAGCGATGTCGCCGTGCGCCTGCAGGATCGGCAGCGCGGTGAGGGGACCGCCCTTCCCTGTCACAGTGACCGGCTCGCCGGCGGTCAAGCGGTGCTCGCTCACGATCGGCGGATATTCGCTGCCGGGCGGCGCGCGGAAGCAATAGTCGAAGCGGGCATGCATCGACTTTGACGTATAGTCGTCGAGATAGACGTCGATCGGGCGGCGCTGCTTGATGTAGAACGCGCGTAAATCGTCGACGCCGTGGGTGTGGTCGGCATGCTCGTGGGTGTAGAGCACGGCGTCGAGCGAATCGGCCTCGGCGTCCAACATCTGCTCGCGCAGATCGGGCGAGGTGTCGACGAGAACGCGGGTGATACCGCTGCCCTCGCGCCGCTCGACCAAGAGCGAGGTGCGCCGGCGCCGGTTTTTCGGATTGTTGGGATCGCAGGCGCCCCAGCCCAAAGCCGGCCGCGGTACGCCGCCCGATGAGCCGCAGCCCAAAATGGTGAATTTCAGCGTCATGCCGCCACTTGCGCCGGCCGCGGCACCTTGCCGAACAGACGGAAGAAATTCTCGCTTGTCTGCCGCGCAATGGCGTCGAACGAAACGCCGCGGGCTTCGGCCAGCACATTGGCGGTTTCGATCACAAAGGCCGGCTCGTTGCGCTTGCCGCGATGCTTGCCGGGCGCGAGATAAGGCGCGTCGGTCTCGACCAGGATGCGGTCGGCCGGCAAGGCGGCGGCGATGTCGCGCAGCGCGGTCGAATTCTTGAACGTCAGGATGCCGGTGAACGAGATGAAGTGCCCGAGCGCTATCGCGCGGCGGGCAAGGTCGGGGCCGCCCGTAAAGCAATGCAGCACGGCAAGGAAGGCGCCCTTCCCTGTTTCTTCTTCGAGGATGCGCGCCATGTCGTCATCGGCGTCGCGCGAATGGATCACCAGCGGCAGCCCGGTTTCGCGCGCCGCCGCGATATGGCTGCGAAAACCGCGCTCCTGCGCGTCGCGCGGCGAGTTGTCGTAATGGTAGTCGAGCCCAGCCTCGCCGATCGCCACGATTTTTGGATGCCGCGTGCGCGCGACGAGGTCGCCCGCCGTCACGTGCAATTCCTCGTGGGCGTAATGCGGATGCGTGCCGACCGAGCAGAAGACGTCGGGAAAGCGCTCGGCGATCGCCAGCACCTGGGCGTGGCGCGCGACCCGCGTCGAGATGGTGACCAGGCGGGCGATGCCGGCATTGCGGGCGCGGTCGACCACGGCGTCGAGCTCGACGGCAAAATCCGGGAAATCGAGATGGCAATGGCTATCGATCAGCATGGCTATGGGGCCGCTTTGTCACCAGGCTCGACATAACGCGGGAAAACCCCCGCCGGCGCCGGAAGTTTTGCGCCCGCGGCGACGCGATGTTTGCCGTCGAGATCAGCGAACGTGCGCTCGCCGTCCGGCACGGCCAAGAGATCGAGCAGCTTGCCGGCCGACTCCGGCATGAACGGCTGCGCCAGGATCGCGATCTGCCGCAGCACCTCGGCGGTGACATAGAGCACAGTGCCCTGCCGCGGCGGATCGGTCTTGGCCAGCGCCCACGGCGCCTCGCCGGCGAAATAGCGGTTGGCGTCGGCGACCACAGTCCACACCGCGTTGAGCACCTGGTGCAATTGCTGCGTCGCCATGGCGTCGCGCGCCTTGCCGACCATGGCGTCGGCGGAAACCAGGATCGCCTGGTCGTTGTCGCTGAATACGCCCGGCGCCGGCAGCACGCCGCCGAAATTGCGCCCGACCATGGTGAGTGAGCGCTGCGCCAGATTGCCGAGATCGTTGGCGAGATCGGCATTGATGCGGTTGACGATGGCTTCGTGGCTGTAATTGCCGTCCTGGCCGAACGGCACTTCGCGCAACAGGAAATAGCGCAGCGGATCGACGCCGTAAGCGTCGGCCAGCGCGAACGGATCGATCACGTTGCCGACCGATTTCGACATTTTCTCGCCGCGGTTGAACAGAAAGCCGTGGGAGAAAATGCGGCGCGGCACCGCGACGCCGGCCGACATCAGGAACGCCGGCCAGTACACGGCGTGGAAGCGCACGATGTCCTTGCCGATGACGTGCAGGTCGGCCGGCCAGTATTTCTTGAACATCGCGCTGTCGGTATCGGGATAGCCGACGGCGGTGATGTAGTTGGTCAGCGCATCGACCCAAACGTACATGATGTGCTTGGGGTTTTCGGGCACCTTGATGCCCCAGTCGAAGGTGGTGCGCGACAGCGACAGATCCTTCAGGCCGCCGCGCACGAAGCTTGCAACCTCGTTCATGCGTTCGCGCGGCAGCACGAAGTCGGGCACGCGCTTATAGAGATCGAGCAGCCGGTCGGCGAAGCCGGAGAGCTTGAAGAAATAGCTCTCCTCCTCGACCCATTCGACCGGCGTGCCCTGCGGCCCGAGCCGCGTGCCCTTGTCGTCGAGCCGGGTTTCGCTCTCGTCGTAATAGGCCTCGTCGCGCACCGAGTACCAGCCGGCATATTTGTCGAGATAGATGTCGCCGGCTGCCTGCATGCGCTGCCAGATCGCCTCCGAGGAACGATGATGGCGCGCCTCGGTGGTGCGGATGAATTCGTCGTTGGAGCAATTGAACCGCTTCACCATGGCCTGAAAGCGCGGCACGTTGCGCTCGACCAGTTCGCGCGGCGTCACGCTCTCCTTGGCCGCCGTCTGCAGCATCTTGATGCCGTGCTCGTCGGTGCCGGTGAGGAAGAACACGTCACGGCCGTCAAGCCGCATGAAGCGGGCAATGGCGTCGGTGGCGACGGCTTCGTAGGCGTGGCCGATATGCGGCGCGCCGTTCGGATAGGCGATCGCGGTGGTGATGTAATAGGGCTTGCCGGACAAGTCTTGTTTGGCTGACATGAGGGTTGGTATCAACCGCGCGTGGCCTCGGCAAGCAAGCCGAAGACGCCGAAAACCAGCGGCTTGCGCTCGAGGTTGTAGATTTCGGCGTCGCGTGCCGCCGCATTGATGCGCTCGGAGGCGTCGGCGAGCCGCGCCAGCCGGCCGATCTCGCCGCGCTCGCGGTCGAGGCGGAGCGACAGCCAGGCATTGATGGTGTCGAGGAAGGCGGCCAGCGGCTGCGGGTCGGTGCCGGCGATCGCCTCGCCGAGCGCATGCAGCGCGCCGGCATCGAGCGCCGGCAATTTGTCGAGGAGATCGAGCGCCCGCTGACGCAATTCCAGCGCATCGCCGTCAAGCAATGCCAAAGCGCGGGCGACACTGCCGTCGGCGGCGGACGCGGCGGCAACAATTTCGGGATCGGTCGCCGGCGAACCCGTCGCGACTGCAACCGCCGCCGCGACGTCGGTCTCGATCAGCGGCCGCAACGTGACGATGCGACAGCGCGAGCGCAATGTCGCCAACACCCGCGCCGCGGAATGGCTCACCAGCAGCAACAGCGCGCGCTGCGGCGGTTCCTCCAGAATTTTGAGCAGCGCATTGGCGCCGAACCGGTTGAGCTCGTCGACGGCATCGACGATGGCGACGCGCCAGCCGCCCTCGCCCGCCGTCGAGCCGAAAAACGCCACGCTGCGGCGCACGTCGTCGACCGCGATGTGCTGGCGCAAGACGCCCTTTTCGTTGGGGGTGCGCTCGAGGATGAGGAAGTCGCCCTGGGCCTGCGCCGCGATCCGGCGCGCCACCGGATGCTCCGGATCGACGGCGAGCGACGTTGCCTTGGCGACCGCGGGCGCCGCCGGGTCGGGGTGCGCCAGCACGAAGCGCGCCAGGCGGTAAGCCAGCGTCGCCTTACCGATGCCCTTGGGGCCGGCGATCAGGAAGGCATGGGGAATGCGGCCGCTGCGATAGGCGGCAAGCAGCGCGGCCTCGGCATTGGCATGCCCGAACAATACGGCCGTCGCGCGCGGATGCGGCGCTTCGATATCTTCGCTTGCTTGTGGGCTCATGATGCGGGCTTCACGAGACCAGGCTTTCGGGCGCCGGCTCTTCCATCGCAAGCGGTGCTGTTGCCGGATCGAGCTTGGCCTGCACGGTGTCCCAAATATCCTTGGCGACCTGCACGCGCGGCACACTGGCATCGATGATGACGCAACGTTCCGGCTCGTCGGCGGCGAGCGCGCGGAACGCCTCGCGCAGCTTTTCGTGAAACTCCACGTTCTCAGCTTCGAACCGGTCGGGCGCAGCGTCGCCCCGGCGCAGCGACAGACGCTCGAGCGCCACATCGACGGGCACGTCGAGGACGAGCGTGAGGTCGGGCAAGAGATCGCCGATGGAGACCCGTTCGAGGCCCTTGATCAGGCGGCGGTCGACCTGGCCGAGCGCGCCCTGATAGACGCGGGTGGAATCGGCGAAGCGGTCGCACACCACCCATTTGCCGGCGGCAAGCGCCGGCGCGATGGTGCAGCGGACATGGTCTTCGCGCGCCGCCGCGAACAGCATGGCTTCGGCGTCCGCGCCAAGGGGTTTTGCCGCGCCCGACAGCAGCACGTGGCGGATGATCTCGGCGCCCGGCGAACCGCCCGGCTCGCGGGTCAGGAGAACGCCAAGGCCCAGCGACTCGAGCTTGTGCGCCAAGAGCCCGGCTTGCGTCGACTTGCCGGTGCCCTCGCCGCCTTCGAACGTGATGAACTTGCCTCGCATCTCAAGCCGTTTGGTCGAAATCGCCGCGGTCGGCGTTCAAACGCCGTACTATACATTCCAGATCAGTAGCTTACGCGTATTCTTGCACATACGAAATGAAGCAGAAACGCGCCAAGTAAGCGCTATATAGGCCGCTCCGGCACGGTGCGCACGAAATCCGCGCAAAAAGCGGCAAAGCTCACAACTTATTCACGCCGGCCTTGAACAGCCCGATCATCAGCTCGGTGGCGCCGTCCATGGCCCGTTGCGACATGGTGCCGGTACCGACGTCCTCGGCCGCCGTCAGCGGCACTTCGAGCGCCAGGTTTTCGCCGCGCCACACCATCAGCTTGCCGATCGGCTGGCCTTTGGCGATCGGCGCCGACACCGGGCCGGTATAGACGATGCGCGCCAACAGCCGCTCGTTGGCGTTGCGCGGCAGCATCACCTTGACGATGCCGGGCGCGAGCAGCGACACGTAGCTCCGGTCGCCGCCAAAAACCTTGGCGCCGCCGATATTCTGGCCTTCGGCGAACAGCACCCGCGCTTCAAAGCCGTGAAAGCCCATTTCGAGCATTTTCTTGGCTTCATCGCCGCGTTCCTTGTCGGATTTGGCGCCAGTGACCACGACGATGAGGCGGAAATTGTCCTGCACCGCCGTGCCGACCAGATTGAAGCCGGCTTCCGCGGTTTCGCCGGTCTTCATGCCGTCGGCGCCGATGCCCATGCCGAGCAGCGGATTGCGGTTCTGCTGGCGGATATTGTTCCAGGTGAATTCACGCTCGGCGAAATAGGGAAAAAAGTCCGGATAGGTTTTGATGATGTGGCGGGCGAGCTGCGCCATCTCGCGCGCGGTGACGCGCAGGTTGGGATCGGGAAATCCTTCGGCGTTGGTGAAGGTCGATTTTTCCAGGCCGATTTCGCGCGCGCGTTTGGTCAACAACGCGCCGAACGCCGTCTCGTTGCCGGCCATTCCCTCGGCAATGGCGATGCAGGCATCGTTGGCGGAATCGACGATGATGCCGTGAATGAGATCGTCGACTTTGACCTCGCTGTGGATCGCCGCGAACATGGTCGAGCCATGGGACGGCGCGCCGCCCTTGCGCCAGGCGTTCTCGCTGATCCTGAAGGTGTCGTCGAGCTTGAGCCGGCCCTGCTTGATCTCGTTGAACACGTATTCGAGCGTCATCAGCTTGGCGAGGCTCGCCGGCGCCACCAGCTGATCGCCGTTTTTGTCGAACAGCAGGCTGTTGCTGTCGGGGTCGAGCACGACGGCTGCGGGAATGCTGGTCTGGAACGCGTCGTCCTTTTTGGTCGCCATCGCGGCCGGTGCGGCGCGCGCAGCGTAAAGGCCTGCGGCCATGGCAGCAGCGAGCAGCGCGGCGACGGCGATCCGCACTCCCCTCCCCGGCAACAAAGTTTTTAAAAACCGCCGCACGCCCCGCCGACCTCCACCCTGACGCACCCCATTCTCACGCGACCATGTCGCGCACAATAGGGCATGCGCAAGCCTGGCGATGCGGCAAATTGAGCGGGTCTCGCCGGGTCAGGCGTGAGCGCGGATCAATAAAGCCCGCGGCCGTTCAAAAGATCGACGCCATCGACGCTTGAGGGCGTCGCGGCAAACGACATGGCCGCAGACCTGGCCGCAGCCTTTGGCGGACCGGACGATGCCGTGGTGGCCGGCGCCCCCATGAAGCGGGGACCATCAACCGGCGGCGGCTGTCGCGGGAACGGCGGCATGATGGACGTCGAGGCGAGCCGCAAATTCCACGGCGCCGGCGCCGGCTCGTGGTCGCGCAATGTCGCTTCGAGGATGCGGTCGTCGGAGCCTTCCACGGGGGCGCGGCCGACATATTCGACGCGCACCGGCACGGTGCCGCGATTATAGAAGCCGAGCAGATGCGCCGCCCGCGTCGACACGTCGATGAGGCGGTTGTGGGCATACGGCCCGCGGTCGTTGACGCGCACGATCAGCGATTTACCGTTGGTCAGGTTGGTCACCCGCACATAGCTCGGCAGCGGCAGCGTGGTATGGGCGGCGGTGATGCCGTCCTTGTCGAAGATTTCGCCGTTGGCGGTGAAGCGACCGTGGAAATCGTCGCCGTACCACGACGCCAATCCCTCGGCGCGATAGTTCGGGTCGTCTTGCGGGACGTAAGTCTGGCCGGCGACCACATAGGGCGAGCCGACCCGGTAGGTGCCGCCGCCCTTGGGCACCGGCTCGCCGGGGCCGACCACGCGGTCGCTTGCGGACACGCCGTAACGCGCATCAACGTGCGACGAACTGCTGCAATGGGCGAGCAAAAGGCTCAAGCCGGCGCAAGCGCCGACCGCCGCAAACCGCCGCACTGCCGCACGAACCCGCATCGTCCCCGTATCCGTCGAAAAGGTATCGGGGGCTAGCGTGGTTACATTGTGGCGAAAATCGGCGAGCCGCCGCCCATAGTGAACGGACCATTGCGAACGGGCCGTCTGGCCGCTCCGCGCAATGACGGCGTTATTCGTAGAGCGGTTTGGCTAGCGCGACGATCGCGGGCGGCACATCGACCAGCCCGTTGACGATTTTCTCGGCCTCTTCGCCGGTCAAGGGATGGACCGGAAGCTGCTGCTTCTCCATCTCGGCGAGGAACGCCGGATCCTTCATGGTGTCGTCGAACGCCTTGCGGATGATCGCCAGATGATCCGCCGGCACCTCCTTCGACATGATGAACGGCCGGCCGACTTCGTCGCCGCCGTTGAGGAGATTGAGCAGCTGTTGTTGCTCGTCGCTCTTGGCAAAGGTGCCGATATAGACGGCGCTCTCGGGGATTTCATCGACGCGCTGGCGGGTGAAACGGACGAAGGAATGGACCTGGCCATTCTTGATCCATTCGAGTGGAACGCTGCTATACGAGCCGCAATCGCCGTCGAGCTCGCCCCGCTCGATGGCCAGGCGCTGCTCGGCGCTGCCGGGGAAGCCGAGCACCTGCTTGACCGGGGCGTGGAACACTTCGCGCAACGTGGCGCCGTTGATGTAGTTGCCGGAGCCCTTGCCGGTCGAGCCGAGGATGAATTGCTGGCGGTGCATCATATCGTCCCAGCTGGTGACACCGTTCGGGCCAAAACTGTAGCAGACGCGGAAATCCGGCGTGACGACGCCGACCCAGGAATATTTGCGGAAATCGAGATTGACCTTGTCCGGCTGCACGATCGATTGGGTGACGAGGCCGGGATTGAAAATGGTCATGACCGTGCCGTCCTTCGGCGCGGTCAGGTTGAGATAGCGAACCGAAGTCAGGCTCCCCGCCCCCGGCATATTTTGCACGATGACGGTCGGATTGCCGGGAATGTGGCCGCCGATATAGCGCGACACCACGCGGCCGTAATTGTCGTAGCCGCCGGCGGGCGAGAAGCCGACGACAATGGTGAAGAGCTTGCCCTTGTAGAAATCGTCGGCGCGCGCTTGCGGCACCAGCGCCAGCATAGCTATCAGCAGCATCGGCAAAACAAACGCCCGGCTCTTGAACATCGCCATCCCTACAGCCTCGTTGCGGCGACCGATATTATCGCGCATCCTGCCGCCGTTTGCTGCGACAAAACGCTGCCGATCTCAAGTAAAATCAATCGGCTGCGCGGAAACGTTGCGTTTTTACACGACACGCCACACATTCGCGGTTCGCGCGACATGGTCCTGCCATGCCGCGCGCGCCGGTTTCATTGAGGATTTGCCGATAAGCTCGGTGTATTGCAAAAGCCGATATTGGAAGGGTGGCCGAGTGGTTTAAGGCACCAGTCTTGAAAACTGGCAGGCCCGTAAGGGTCTCGTGAGTTCGAATCTCACCCCTTCCGCCAATAAGTGTTGATATTGCTAGGATTTTCAAACCTTTTTGTCGTCAACGGACAAACGAAAGCACGGGCTCTTAAAAAACTCATGAACCGATCAATGCAAGGTCTTTGCATCGTTTTAGGCTCGATAGCGTCAATAGCTGCAGTGCTGGCTGCGACGCTAGCGTGGGGGCCGCATCACTGTGAATCTGAATTTCCAAAGATTATCGGATGCGCGATAGGCACCTACGAAGACCTTGCCGGCGCGATGGTCGCGTCTGCTGCTGCGGTCTTTGCGGGTTGGCTGGCGTGGAGCGGCGTGCAGGTTCAGATTGCCGCCGAAGAGAAGAGAGCCGCCGCCGATCGCGTGGAAGTCGAGCAAGTTTTACAGGACGATCTTGAGACTTTCGCTGAGGTGCTTGGCGCCATTTGGAAGATTTTGGATCGCTGGGACGAAAATGAAGATCCCGAGATCAAACAACGTAAAAAGTCAGGTGTCATTTATGGAATTGAACGGATCAGCAAAGATACCTGGCTTAGTTCGTCCAGAAAAATGGTCGCGGCACTCGGCTGGAAACGCCGCCGCGATTACGAACAGCTTTTCGCTGGCCTAGAGCGCCTTGGACAAATTCGCGAGACTAACTTTGATTCATATGAGGCCCTAGATGCCGTTGGTAGCGTCAGCATTGATTTCGAATACCTTCGTCCAGACACCGCGCGATATTTCGAGGGACGCTTCCGCCGCTCCGGAAAGGCTTACTCACTCGGCTATGCTGTTGAGGTGCAGGCAGGCGTCGCGCAAGAGGGGCGGGCTTCATTTAGTCCGGAAGATTAAGGACGATCCCCTTCGGATGCATCCCTTACCAACGGGCCGCGCATCACGCGTAGCCTCATTAGGCTCGCGTTGGTGTTATTAGACTGATTACCCGTTGTAATAGTGTCAGCCTCGACCCATACAATGCGAGGGCTCCCAGACTGGGTGGTGCAGTGTCCCGGGCAAGGCAAGCAACGGTGGAATCAATTTCGAGTGGAGAGCTCTAATGGGCGCAGCTCCACTTTTGTGAGCACATCAATGGAGAATGAGGATGACGGACGTTAGCAAGCTGGCGGCTTTTACCGGGTACTACTCGATGAATGTGGCGCCAGGCGCGTTCCTGTCGATCGACACCGTCGAGGCACGATCAATATCTCCTATTCAAGAAACCACAATCATCTCCATAAACGTCTCGATGGATGGGAAATCCGCTGCCACCTATTTGTTCGGCGGCGGAGCCACATTTGACGATGTTACGCTGAATGTTCCTGGAAAGCTTACTCTCAAATTCACCAGAGAATACAGCGACGGTCACTTGGTGACTTTTTCGGGAACAATTGGCGGCGTCAATGTCAATGGAGAGACTTATTACAATCCAGTTCCTCTGTCGGCGTTCATCGGTGATTATTATGATGCGCAAACATCGAAGTTAGCTCTCTCAATAAAGAGCGATTCCGAAGTTCTATTTGACTTTTCCATATTTTCCACCCCCGGAGAGCTAAAGCAAGTGTCCAGCTTCAATTATATTCCGGCGATGTTCGTTCTCACCTTTAGCGGCGGATCCGGCTCGAGTGGCGGATTTAACCCGCAGCCTGGCGCGTTTACGTTGATGCTGGGAACGGCAAGTAAAAACGGATTGGCGTGCAGCATTCAAGGCGGTGGCACGCCGAAATTTGCGGTATCTATTTTGCCGTTTCCGTGATGCAAACGTCCCCGCCGACCAGGCACTTGGTCGGCGGGGACGCTTCTATTCGCCGGTCGGCGTTCGGCGTATAATCGATCGTGCCGATCGCATGAGGGATGACAGCCATGAACGATACGATGGACCATCTCGGTCAGACCGACGAAGATGTTTTTGTGCCAAAATATTCGGACGAGGATTTGGAAGCCGCGGTAGGCGGCAACCCGCAAGCTTTTCCGACTTTCACCTGTTCGCAGCCGATGTGCGCGACAGGCGGCGGCTGCGGCACCTGGCCCGGGAACTGACGGCGGCAACGCTGCCAGCAAATAGTCGGTAGTGTCCTAATTTGAAATCCACAGCCATTTTTCGGTCCGCAGCACTCGCTTGCCGAACCACCCTGTTGGCTCGTAGCAGGCCACCTCGACCTTTCGCCACCCCGCCAAGACAGCATTGTTCTTTTCGATTTGCTCTATGTACCCCTCCTTAGCTCCTTGCTCAGCACGTCAAGAGTCGCAGGGTCCAGCCGTTTCTCTTGAAGCAGCTTAGGGCATTGCTCCTGATTGAGCTCATACCCGTGCGCGCGCATACATTCTTCAATGTAATAAGAACCCCTCGGGAACCCGTCAGGGATACGCTCGAGTGACGAGTGTTGCCCTGCCTCCAACGCGCAAGCGACAATCTGTTGCTTCTGGTTCCAATAGCAGCCGGATAGAAGCAGGGCGAACAATAAAGGTAAAAGGCGTTTCATGTGCGGCTCGCGCAAATGATGACATTACCAAATAGCCGCGGCGCGGGACAATTCGCCGCGAATCCGATAACGTCTTGATTCGTCGAATCACTTCGTCCCGGCTCGGGCGGGAGGGCGTCGAGTGATGAGCACGATCATCACGGTTGCCACCATGAAAGGTGGCAGTGGCAAGAGTACGGTGGCGAGCTGTCTCGCGGTGCATTGGCATTTGCGCGGGCGGCGTCCGACGCTGATCGATGCCGATCCGCAGCGTTCGATCATGAGGCTTGCGGCGCGCGAACGGGCGCTCGGCGGCGTCGCCGTGGTCGAGGACGCCACCGATGACGCTTCGAAGACGGCGCGGCGCATTGCCAGCGGCGGCAGTCTGGTGATCATCGACACGCCGGGCTTTCGCTCCAAAACGACGTTGGATTGCCTGGCGGCCGCGGACTTCCTGATCGTTCCCGTAAAACCGTCGCCGTTCGACGTCGACCGCATGCTCGATACGCTGAGCATCCTCACCGACCGCCCCGACGGCCGCCGCCCGCTGTTCCGTTGCCTGTTGACGCAGACCACCCGCGACTCCGTCATCGCCAAGCACATCCGTGCCGAGCTCGCCGACGCCGGCTTGCCGGTGCTCCAGAGCGAGATGTCCAACCGGGTCGCCTATCCGGAAGCCGCGCTGTGGGGCGCGACGCCAAGCCTCATCAGCTGGAAAGGCCCCGCGGCAAAAGAGATCGCCACCATCGCCGACGAGGTCGACATGGTGCTCGGCGCCCAGCAGGCCGCTGCATGACCAGAAAACCGCTGCCGAAAGCCATCGTCCGGCCTCTCGACAGCCTGCGGGTCGCCAGAGGCTCAGCACTCGACGAGGCGCCCCTGCCCGCACGGCCATCGGTTCCTCCGCACGATGCGGTCGAGCCGGAGCCGGCGTTGCGGGTATCTTCGGCGCCGATCGCCAACGACGCAGCGCCCGCGGCCTCGCCGGCTGCGCAGCAATTCGCGGCGAAGCGGCGGACGGTGGCGCGCAAAATCGTCGACCGCCACCGCAACTATGCGGGGTTAAGCGGGCTGTTGCCGCTGCCGATCGTCACTGTCGCCGGCATCACCGCGATCAACTTGCGGATGGTGAAACAGCTCAGCGATCTCTATGGCGTGCCGTTCCAGCGCGACCGTTCGCGCGCCATCATCGTCGGACTGATCGGCGGCGCCGTACCGACCGGGCTCGGCGTGACCACCGCGTCAACGCTTGCCTTCGCCATCCCGGGACCGGCGCTGGTGGGGCTTGCGGTCTCCGCCATCACCGCCGGCGCCATGACGCGCGGCATCGGCCTGGTCTTTGTCGAGCATTTCGAAAGCGGCCGCGCTTAAAGGATCGCCGCTATGCGGCGACTGTCACGGAATTTCATAAACCGTCGTGTCGTCGGCAATACCGCGCAGCGCTGCGATCTGCATGGTCGGCTGCAAGCCCGCGGCTGCGAGGATCTTTGCAGATTTCGGATCCTCGACCACTGGCTTGGTGACGAAAATGGCGCGCGAGGAGGCAAGCCCCTGCACCCGCGCGGCCATGTTCACGGTCCGGCCGAAATAATCCTGGCTGTTGTTGAGCGTCACCGCGAGGCACGGGCCTTCGTGAATGCCGATCTTGAGCAACAAATCCTCGTTGCGGCGCTCGGCATTGATGCGAGTCATTTCCTCGCGCATGCGCAACGCCGCCGCCAGCGCCCGGTCCGGCGTCGAGAATGTCGCCATCACCGCGTCGCCGATGGTCTTCACCACCGCGCCGGCCTCCGCCGCGACGATCTCGTACAGCACGTGAAAATGCTGGCGCACCAGATCGTAGGCGACCAGATCGCCGACGCGCTCATAAAGTGCGGTCGAACCTTTGAGATCGGTGAACAGGAACGTCAGGCTCGTGATCTTCAGGCGCTGATCGACGTCGAGCGTATCGGTGCGATAGATGTCGCGGAATGTCTGGTTGGTGAGAAGCCGTTTGGCGGTGATGAAGGCTTTGCGCTTGCCGAGCAGATGATGCAGCGGATCGGCGGCGATCCACAGCGCCGGCAAGACGCGGCGGTCCGTGCGGTTCTCCAGCGACAGCCGCAAGGGGCCCGGCTGCATCGCGACAGTGCCGACCGGCGCCATCACCCTGTTGAAGACCATGGACAACGTCTGCCGCTCGCGCGTCGGCTCACCCTTGACGTCGATGAATTGGGTGCCGTGGGTCACCGGATCGAACACGATGACGAAATCGTTCGGCAATTGCACCGACAACACCGCCTTCTCGCCGGGCGGCAATTCGATGGAGTCGATGGTGAATTCGGCAAGGCTGTCGCCCAACGATTCCGGCAGATCGACGCCAGAACTCCAGAAAATCTGCCGGTAATATTCGGTCTCCGGCAGCGTGTCGGGATCGTGCGCAGCGATGCGGCGCAGCCGCGGGCTCACGGTGAAGGTCACCTCGACCATCTCGTCGAGCGTCGGCTTATAGCCCGAGGCGCACAGCCCGCAGGCATATTCCTCGTGATCGATGGTCTTGAGCGTCGCGCCGGCATCGAGCACGCCGCCGCAGCCCGGGCACAGCACGTTCCAGGATAGTTCGAACAGGCCGAGCCGCGAGGCGTGCAGAAACGCGGCGAGCGCCCTCTCCTCGTCGAGGCCGTGCTTGGCGGTGAAATCGAGCACATTAATGCGGCAGAGATCGCGATCGGGCGCTTCGCGCACCGTCTGCTCGATGGCGGCAACGCAAGCGGGATCGGCCGACTGCCGCAGCACGCTGAAAAGAGCTTCCGATTCGCTCACCGCTCGCAATCCTATGCCGGGCTCAGTGCCGAGGCGTATGAGGAAAGTAGGTCTGCGGTCCCATCCCTTCAAGGCGCAGCGCCGTGAGCGCGCCTGGCGGCGGCCTCACAGCGAATTGATGTTTGTTTGGAAATTTTGAGCAAACGGCTCTAGGCTGCACAGCGTGTTGACCGCTTCTTATGGCCGCGAAACCATCGAGGACATTTGACGTATTTGTGATAGCGAAGCTGCGCCAGCGGCGCCGGAAACCCGCGCATGACAACGATCTGCCGCTACCGCAAGGAGACGCATTTCGCGCAGCCGCCGGAGGCGATCTGGCCGTTCCTCGCCGATACCGCGCGGCTTAACGAAATGACGGGCTCGCCGCCCTATCAGGTCGCGGATCGCATCGACGCCGACGGCCGCACCCGCCGTGCCGCGACCGCCAAGGCCGGTCCCCTGCGATTGCAGTGGGACGAGCGGTTCGGCGAGTGGCAGGAAAACCGCTGGCTCACCCAGGAGCGCCAATTCAAGAACGGCCCGTTTCGGCATTTCAAGTTCCACGCCAAACTCGACCCCGAAGGCGCCGGCAGCCGGCTGATTTTCTCGGCCGAGGTCGAATGCGCCGGCGCGCTGGGATTGCTGGCAAAGCTATCCGGTCAGTTGGACCGCGAGTTCGACAAGCGCGTTGCGGCAATCGAAAAATTGGCCGCCGCGGCAAACATGCCGGATCAGATTTTCGGCGCCAGCGCACACGAGGCGGCGACACCGGCGGGCCAGCGCCGGCTCGAAGCATTGATCGCCGATCTCGCGCGCGACCCGGCGAGCCACGGGCTAGCGCCAAAACTCGCCGCGTACCTCCAGCAAGCGCCGAGCGTGACGCTGCGCGGCATCCGGCCGCTGACGCTGGCGCGGCAATGGCGCGCGGCGCCGACCGACACGGTGGAGCTGTTTCTGGCCGCGCAGCATCGCGGCATTCTGGCGATGGGCTGGGATTTGCTGTGTCCGCGCTGCCGCGGCGCCAAATCGCGGGTCGAACGTTTGCACGAATTGCCGCAAGGCGCGCACTGCTCGTCATGCAATATCGACTACACGCGCGACTTCACGCGCAACGTCGAGCTCACCTTTCGTCCCGAGCCGTGGTTTCGTCCGCTGCCGGAGGGCGAGCTGTGCATGCTCGGCCAATCCTCGACGCCGCACGTCAAGCTGCAGGCCGAGGTGGCAGCGCGGGCGCACAAGAACTTTGCGCTGATCTTGGCGCCCGGCGCCTACCGCTTTCGCACCGTCGAGGCCGGCGGCGAAGCCGATGCCGATGTCGGCACCGACGGCATCATCCCGCAGGTCACGGCGAACGGTGCCGATATATTGCTGACGCCAAGCGGCCATGCGGACGAGCTTGTCGTGCGCAACGACACCGATCGGCCGCTGTATTTCGTCGTCGAGAACCGCAACTGGGCGCAGGACGCATTGACCGGCGAGCGTGTCATCGCCATGCCGGCGTTCCGGCGGCTCTGCCCCGAGCAGCTGCTGCGTCCCGGCGACGACGTCGAAATCGGCCGCGTGGCGATCATGTTCACCGACCTGCAAGGTTCGACCAAACTTTACGACGACCTCGGCGATGCCACCGCCTACCGCCTGGTGCGCGATCATTTCGCCTTTCTGTCGGAGCGGGTGCAACGCCACAACGGTTTTGTCGTCAAGACCGTCGGCGACGCGGTGATGGCGGCATTCGGCGATCCGGCCGACGCGGTGCGCGCGGTGCTGTCGATCCAGGACGAGGTCGAAAACTTTAATCGCGGGCGCAGCGATGCCGGCATCGTATTGAAGCTCGGCCTGCATCAGGGCGCGTGCATCGCCGTCACCGTCGGCGGCGTGCTCGATTATTTCGGCTCGGTAGTGAACACGGCGGCGCGGCTCGAGCACCAATGCCGCGGCGGCGAAGTGATCATATCGCAAGCTGTCATTGCCGACGCCGAAGCGCGTGAAGTTTTGGCTGGGCGAGCGCTGACGCAGGATAGCGCCAGCCTGCGGGGCTTAAGCGAGCCAGTGCGCTTTGTCCGCGTCGGCACCGCCGTCTCGCCGTGAGCAAGATTTTTTGCGCGTCAATTGGCCTGCTCGAACCAGCGCAAAAAACGGCCGCCGGCCACGCCGCGCGTCAGTGCCAAATTATATTCCTGAAAGATTTTGGCCGTGTGCCAGCCGCCGGTGGGCCAGGTCTTGATCGCACGCTCCAGCCGCTCGATGTCGATGACCCGGCGCACCAGGGCGGACTGCGAGAGCTCGGCGATTTGGCGCGCGAGCTCGCCGCGCTGGTTGCCGAGCTTTTCGTACCAATCCGCCGCCTGCAGGCCGCTCATGCGATTGGTCAGAATTTTGTCCGGCAGCAGTCCCCACATGGCACGGCGGATCAGCGAGCGGTCGATGCCTTCGGCAAGATACTGCTCTTGCGGAACGCCAAAGCAATACGTGACCACGTCGATGTCGGCGGTCGGATCGCGCACCTCGACGCCGGTGACGGCTTTTTCCGCGGCGTGCCAGTCACCGACATAGTCGACTTGGGCGAGCGCATTCACGCGCTCGTCCTGGCGCAGGCGATAGAGAAAATCATGGCCGTTTGTCCGGGCGCGCTCGTCGACCGCCATGGCCGCGGCGAAATCCGGCCGGATCGTTGCGTGATCTTGCCAGGCCGCGAGCCGCCCCGGATGGCGGCGGCGATCGGCCCAATTGCCCAACCGTTCCGGCAACAGCGGCTCGACAAAAAGTTTTTGCAGCGCCGCCCGGCGCGAATAAGGCGAGTGGCGATAGAACATTTGCCATTGGCGGAACGCCGTCAGCAGCCGTCCATGCTTGAGGTGCGTGACCGCCTGGGACCAGCCGTTCCAGCTTATGGTGCAATTGCCGTGAAAGCCGCCGAGCAGCACGCGCCGGCCTTGGCTCCGCGCCAAGCGCAGGGTCGCCAGCATCCAGCCAAAGTTGGCCGGATTACGCACCGGGCCTTCCAGTGCGATAAAGAAGCGCTCAAGCTCGGAGAAATCGTTGCAGCGGTCGTTTTCGACATAGCTGACATCGATATTGCCGGCCGCGCGCGCAATGTCCTCGACGTAAGGCGTCTCGTCGGCATAGTGACCGGCCGGCACCGGGCCATCGAAGCCACGCCGCGGCACGCCGGTAAAAGCCGCAAGCCGTTCGTTCTTCTCTGCAAGCGCTCGGGCGGCGAGCGCAGAAACCGAAGAAGAATCGAGTCCGCCGCTGAGCAGACAGCCGATCGGATGGGCGCTGCGCATTTGCCGGCGCACCGCGACATCGAGGCGCTCGCGCAAGCCCTCGGCGTAAGCCTGATCGCAGCCAAGCTCGATCGGCGCAATCTCGGACGGCGACCAGTAACGAAATTGCCTGAACGAGCCGTCGGCCTCGATTCGCATGACATGCGCCGGCGGCAGCCGGAAGACATTGCGAAAAATGGTCGTTGCGTGATCGGCGTGATTAAGCACCAAGGAATCGGCGAGTTTTTCTTCGCTCAATTGGCGCGGCACGTCGTCGAGCGCGAACAGCCCGTTCGGCATGGTGGCGAAGGCGAAAAATCGCTCGCTCTTGTGCCACATCACGACGTTGAGCCCGAGATGATCGCGCGCCAGCGTCAAAACGCGGCGTCGCGAATCCCAGATCGCGACCGCAAAAGGCCCGCGCAATATCGGCCAGAGCGCATCGCCAAATTTTTCCCAGCCGGCGAGCAGCACGCGCGCATCCGGCCAAGCCTGCGCCTCCCGCGGCATGACGCCGATCCGTTCCAGCATGTCGTCGCGATTGTCGAGCCGCACGTCGGCGGTGATCAGCGCCCCGCTCGCGCCTTGCCACGGCTGGCGGTCGAACTGGTCCTCCGGCGTCATGCGCATCAGCACGTGGACAAGACCGATGCCGTCGGCGACTGCAATGTTGGCGCGGTCGGGACCGTATTGACGCAACGCATTCGCCGCGCGTTCGAGACCGTGCCGGGTGACGGAGCCGCCGTCGAAGCGCAGCAATCCGGCAATGGCGCTCACGGCAAAACTCCGCCAAACGTGGCAAGCCGTGTAAATCCACCGGCCTCGGCACCGCCGACGATTTTATCGTTGCCGATCTCGACCCAGGCATGGGCGCTGAGCGCGCCGCGATCGCGGGCGACGCCGAGACAAAGCCGGCTCGCGATGCCGCGCCGGCGCAGCATGGCGTGCGCCGCCAGCGCGCGCGGCAGACAAAGCGCATTCATCCAGGGTTTTGCGCCGAGATGTTCGACGGCCCACGAGACCCAGGCTATTTCGTCAACGGCAAAGCGCCGGATGCGCCGCGGCGGCCGGTTCGCCCAGGCAAAGATGCGCGCGGGAGAAACAAACCGCACGGCGAGCCGCGCCAGGACGAGCATGACGGCGGCCTCGCGCAAATAAACGCGCCGCATCGTCCGCGGCGTCATCGCGCGTCGCTCCGTTCGAGCGCGGCGGTGATCGGCGCGTGGTCCGGAACGCTATGTATCGTGACGTTCAAAGGCATCAGGCTCCACTGCACGTGGATCTGATCTACTCCCAGCGAGCGGACAGCGGAAACGCCCACTCCATGGAAAACCCGAGTTTTGTCGCCGGCGCCGCCGGCGGTTGCGGCTCTGTTTGGCTGGAACCGGCCGACTGCGCTGCGTTGCGCTGCGAGGATTTTGTTTCGCGACCTACCGGAAGCACGGTCAGCGCCGGAGGTTGCCACGGGCGCCGCTTTGCCGTGCCGGTGCCGTCTGATTTCGTCGGTTGCATCGCCTGCCCCCGCAACAATCGCGCCTGCAAGCGTTCTATGGGATCGCATTGCGCCTGGCAAGACCGTCACAAGATCATGCCAAAGTGCCGGCGCGATATCCTTATCGATGCGAAGCTCCGGCCTTCCGGCGCACGCGCCGGCAGGCTTGCGTTATACCGGCAAAATCGTGCACGCTGCATCGACACCGCGATCAAGCGGAGACGGTTTCGAGCCTGTTCAGAAGAAATAAATTTTTGTGGGGAGCGTCCTGATGAATCGCCGATCTCTGCTGACATCCGCAGCGCTCGCGCTCGTCGCGCGCCGGCTACTGCTGCCGGCATGGACAACGAGCGCCGCGGCACAAACCGCCGGTCCGGTTTGGCGGCACGGCGCTTCGCCGTTCGGCGACCTGAAATATCCGGCGGGTTTTCCGCGTTTCGCCTATGTCAACGCCAAAGCGCCGAAAGGCGGCTCGGCGCGGCAGATCGCGCTCGGCACCTTCGACAATTTCAATCCCGTCGTCGGCATGGTCAAAGGCGCTCTCGTCCAGGGCACCGACCTCCTTTACGATACGCTGTTGGCGCAGGCGCTCGACGAAGTCTCGACCGGATACGGCCTCTTGGCCGAAGCGTTGAGCTATCCAAACGATTTTTCTTCCGTTTCCTTTCGGCTGCGGCCGGAAGCGAAATGGCATGACGGCACGCCGGTGACGCCGGACGACGTCATTTTCTCGTTCACCGCGCTCAAGAAATCCAATCCGCAGGCGATGGCCAATTACCACCAGGTGGTGAAGGCGGAAAAAACCGGCGATCGCGAGGTCACCTTCACCTTCGATGGCCCCGGCCATCGCACCTTGCCGCAGATCATCGGGCAACTCGCCGTTTATCCCAAAACCTGGTGGGAGGGCACCGACAAGGACGGCAACGCCCGCGACATTGGTTCGACCACGCTCGAGCCGCCGCTCGGTTCCGGCCCCTATCGCATCAAGGAGTTCCAGCCCGGCCGCAGCATCGTCTACGAACGCGTACAGGACTATTGGGCCAGCGCGCTCAACGTCAATCTCGGCATCAACAATTTCGACGAGCTGCGCCTCGACTATTTCCGCGACGCCACGATTGCCATCGAGGCGTTCAAGGCCGGCACCGTGGACTGGCGCGTCGAGAACAGCGCCAAGAATTGGGCGATGGCCTACGATTTTCCCGCGGTCAGCGACAAGCGCGTTATTCTCGAAGAATTTTCCATCAACAATGTCGCCATGATGCAGGGGTTCACCTTCAACCTGCGCCGGCCAAAATTTCAAGACCCGCGGCTGCGGCTCGCTTTCAATTATGCGTTCGATTTCGAGAGCATGAACAAGGAGATTTTCTTCGGCCAATACAAACGCACCGCCAGCTTTTTCGAAGGCACCGATCTGGCGGCCAATGGCCTGCCCTCGGCCGCGGAAGTCGAGCTGCTCGAGCCGTTTCGCGACAAAATTCCGGCCGAAGTGTTCAGGAAGGCCTACACCAACCCGGTCAGCGAAAATCCGGGAGCGATACGCGACAATCTGCGCGAGGCGCTGCGGCTGCTCAAGGCGGCGGGCTACGAGATTCGCGATCAAGTGCTCACCAACGTCAAGACCGGCGAGCCTTTCACCGTCGAGCTTTTGAGCAACGTTCCGCTCTTCGAGCGCGTGTTTTTGTTCTACAAGCCTTCGCTCGAACGCCTCGGCATCGATGTCACGGTGCGCACCGTCGATGAGGCGCAGTACGCGAACCGGCTGCGCACCTGGGATTTCGACATCATCATTTATGCGTGGGGCAATACGCTGCTACCCGGCAACGAGCTGCGCGACGACTGGAGCGCGGCGGCGGCCGACCAGGCCGGCTCGGAAAACATCGGCGGCATCAAGAACCCGGCGGTCGATGCCATGATCGAGCGCATCATTTTCGCAAAGAACCGTGCCGACCTGGTCACCGCCGCGCGGGCGCTCGATCGCGTCCTGTTGTGGAACCATTACGTCGTGCCGCAGTGGAACTACAACAAGCTGCGCACCGCGCGCTGGGATCGCTTCGGCCGTCCCGACCCTTCCGATCTATACGGCGTCGCCGCGTTCCCCTCCGTATGGTGGTGGGATGCCGACAAAGCGGCCAAAGTGGGATCGCGCTCTTGAACCATCGCGATGCAATGCATCGATGCGTAAGTGCGGCTAAACTCACAGCTATTGCAAGCGCTTGGCACCGGCCAACCGCCGTGATAGCGTCGACGATCCGTCGTCGGACAAGCGCATAATTCAATTGCAATCGGCTCGATCGCGTGGCGGGCGCGAGCGGAAGTGGCGAGAGAGGATCTGCTATGGCACAGCAATCGACAGAGTCCGTAACTCCTGAGACCGACCCAGCCACGGCGGAGACGCCCGAGCACCGCCGTGAGACGGCTGCGAAGCTGGTCGATCGCTTCTCGGTGTGGGCCGGCGTCGCCGGGTTGATACCGCTGCCGTTCGTCGACGTGCTCGCGGTCGGCGGACTTCAGCTGCAGATGCTGCGCCGCGTTTCGCAACTCTATGACGTGCAGTTCTCCGAAAATCGCGGCAAGGCACTGATCGCCAGCCTCGCCGGGACGATGATCCCGGTGACGAGCGGCATGGGCGCCGCGAGCGCGCTCAAGGGCGTGCCGCTGCTCGGCATGGTGGCGTCGGCCTTCGTGATGCCGGTGCTGTCCGCCGGGGCCACCTATGCCATCGGCAAGGCGTTCGTCCAGCACTTCGAGTCCGGCGGCACGCTGCTCGATTTCAATCCACCGGACTATAAGGAATTCATCAAAGCGCAAAAGCAAATGTGGGATTCGCGAACCAAACGGTCCAGCGCCGACGCTCAGACATCTCATCCCGGCTCATGATTTGCCGGCTCATGACTCACGCGGGTGGACGCCGGCCAATCGAGGAGTGGTTCCACCGGCGAAAGCGCGACAGCCGCTGACCGACGAGATCGACCCCATGGTGGAAGCCACCATATATGTCGCTTTCTGCGTTCTCACCGGTTTTTGCGGCATCAACCGCCGAATGGGCTTCTTCGGCACGTTCGTGATCGCGCTCATCACCACCCCGTTGGTGGTACTTCCTGTGCTGCTGCTCACCGGCCCTTCTCGCCGCGTCGAGTGGCGTAACTGAACGTTGTGCAAGTGTTGATTGGGGCGGGCAAGTGTATCCCTCGCTGAGCCGGCATCGGCCTGCTGTAGAAGCGTAGACGAAGGACATCACAGCCATGTCCTTCGTTCAGCTCGTTCAACGCGAAATGCAAGGCTCGCTGCCACGGCTCTTGTTCATGTCCGCCTTGGGCGGCATCAGCACCGCAGCCGTCCTCGCCTCCATCAATGCCGGCGTGCAGAGCGTCAACAACGGCAACAAGCCCAGCCTGTGGGCGGCCACGCTGTTTTTGGTGGCGCTGTTTCTGTTCATGAAGACGCAAGCCTACGTCACCATCACGGCTACCGCCGAGATCGAGGGCATCATCCATCGGATGCGGCTGCGCATCATGGACCAGATCAGGCACTCCGAGCTCCTGGCGCTCGATAACATCGGGCTCGCGCGTATCGTTGCTTCGGTTACCGGCGATACCCAGATCCTCACCCAAGCCAGCAACATGCTCTGCTTCACCGTGCAGGGCGCGGTCCTGATTTTTTTCGTCTCGTTCTACGTGGCGTATCTGTCGCTCGCCGCCTTCGTCATGACCTTCGTCATCGTTTTCGGCGCCGGCATCATGTTCCACCTGAAGAACCACCGGCTGAGCGCGCAGAAAGTCGAGTCGGCGGCGTGGGAGCGCCGGCTGTTCGACCGGCTGACCGATTTTCTCGACGGCTTCAAAGAAATACGACTCAACAGCGCGCGCAGCGCCGAGCTGTTCGAGGACGCCGCCGATGTGTCGCGGGTCGCGGCCAATATCAAGATACGCACCCAGGCCGAAACCTTCAAAATGATCGTGAACTCGCAGATCTCGATGTACGTGCTGCTCGGCGCCGTCGTATTCGTCGCCCCGACATTCAGCGACTCGCTCGGCGGCGCATCGATCTCGAAGGCAACGACCGCGCTGTTGTTCGTGGTCGGCGCCTGTTTCGGTCTGGTGCAATCGATTCCGATCCTGCTCAACGCCAATGCCGCGGCGAGTCGCATCGAAGAACTGGAAAACACGCTGCGCGCGGCCGGCTCGACCGCGGCAAAAGAGATCGCGATACCGAAGCGTTTCGAGAAGATCGAAATCCACGACCTCACCTTCCGCTATGTCGATAAATTCTCCGACGCCGCTTTCAAGATCGGGCCGATCGACTTCACCTTGAATCCCGGTGAGCTGGTGTTCATCACCGGCGGCAACGGCTCGGGCAAATCGACGTTCTTGCGCGTGCTGTCCGGGCTCTATCCGCCCAATTCCGGCGAGATCACGCTCGACGGCGTGCGCATCGACGACCATAACCGCGATACCTATCGCGCGCTGATGTCGGCGATTTTCTTCGATTACCACCTGTTCCACCGGCTCTATGGCATTCCGGAGGGCGGGGCGGGCGAGCTCGAGCGCCTGTTGGCGCAATTCCGCCTGTCCGACAAGACCGGGCTGGTCGACGGCGAGTTTCGCACCCTCGACCTGTCCGGCGGCCAACGCCGCCGCCTGGCGCTGATCGTCAGTTTGCTGGAGAAACGTCCGATCCTGCTGCTGGACGAGTGGACCGCCGAGCAGGACCCCGAATTCCGCCGCAAATTCTATGACGAGCTATTGCCGGATTTGATGGGTGCCGGCGCCACCATCGTGGTCATTACCCACGATGACCGCTATCTTGACGAGTTGACATTACGGGCGCGCCGGGTGCGCATGGACGAAGGCCGCATCGTCGAGCAACGTACGATGAATATGGGCTGATGGTCGAGCGCGATGGGTAACGGCTGATGGCAACGTATTCGGAGTTCCTCGATAGCAAGCCGCTGCCGAAGCGCGGCTGGCGCCGCATCAGGCGTCACCTGCCGCGGTTCTCGGTCCTGTTGATGACGCTCCTGCTGATCGGGATCGTGCTGTGGCCCTACGTCGTGGTTTCGGTTCCGACCGGGCACGTCGGCGTGCTTTGGTACCGGATCATCGGTTTCGACCCTTACTGCATGTGCTTTTTTCGCGGCACGGTGCTCGATCCCCGGGATATCCGTGAGGAGGGCCTGCACCTGATCATGCCTTGGAACAAGCTTTTTCTTTACGATCTGAGGCTGCAATCGACGACGCAGACATTCAACGCCATTTCCAAGGACGGCGTGAGCATGTCCGTTCAAGTGAGTATACGATACCAGCTGCAGCACAATTCCGTTGCCGTGCTGCACAAGTTCATCGGCCCGGACTATTTCGCCACCGTGATCAGTCCCGAAATCGGCAGCCAGACCCGCCAAGTCGTTGCGCAATACACCGCCGAGAAGGTTTACACCTCGCGCGAGGCGATCCAAGACGAGATTCACGATGCGGGGCAAAAGGCGCTCGGCGTCAGTCTCAACAAATTGGTGCAGCCCGAGGCCATGGAGCAGCCCGATCCCAAGCATTACAACGACTTCCTGCAAAGCGCGATCCAGCTCCTCGATACGCTGGTGCTCGGCATCGAATTGCCGCCGGCCATCGTCGCCGCCATCAATCGCCAGACCGAGCAGTACTACCAGATCCAGGAATATAAATTCCGTGTCGAGCGCGAAGCGCAGGAATCGAAACGCAAGCAGATCGAGGCCAACGGCATCGCCGCCTTCCAGCGCACCGTCAGCCAGGGCATTTCGGACTCGTATCTGCGCTGGCGCGGCATCGAGGCGACGCTGGCGCTGGCACAATCGCCCAATGCGAAAATCGTCATCTTCGGCACCAACAAGGATGGCCTGCCGCTCATTCTCGGCAATGTCGATACGCCACCGGGCTCCGGGATAACGCCGCCACCGCCGGCAAACGGCGCGGCGCCGCCAGCCGGAGCGCCGCCGGCCGCGAGCGATAAGTCGTCGTTGGGCGCACCGGCGCCCGGCGGCGGATCGACCGACGCCGACAGGGTCGGCCAATCGACCGGCAATGCGCCGCTGGCATCCGATGCCGCGCCGCCCGCTGCGTCGGGCCCGTACGGTATGTCCGATTTCGAGGCCATTCTCTCCCGGCTCTACTCCCCCTTCCGCGCCCCGGATTCCGTTCAGCCATCGGACGCGGCGCCTAAACAGTGATTTGCGAGGCGGTTTCCACTTTACGAATGTGCAGAGGTCACATCGTGCCGAGGTCACAATGAGCACCCGACAATACGACCCTGTAACAGCACCGCGCAGCCGGTTTCGGTCCCCTGCCGGCATCGTCCTCATTCTGTTCATCATGGTCAGCGGCTATTTCTGGGGCCGCCAGTTCAATGCCCGCGATATCGCGCAGCGCGATGCCGCCATTCTACAGATGCAATCCGACGGCCAGCGGCTCGCAGCCGACATCGCCGATCAAAACGCAACTCTCACCGCGCTGCGGGCCGAGCTCACGAGCACCAAAGCCACGCTTGATGCGATCACGCCGTCCCAGAACATCTACAACATCAATCCCAACCAGTCGCTGATCGCCGCCGATGGCCGTTTGACCATTGGCATGATCGGTTCTCCCGGCAACGAAGGAATTAACCTGAACGTCAACGGCAAGCAGCAGAAGGTCGCCGCCGGCGACATCATTCGCGTATCGCCCGATGCGTCGACGGCGTGCCAGGTACAAATCCAGTCCTTTGACATGTTCAAGGCTGTGCTGGTTGCATCGTGCGCTGCGGCGAAATCGCAATAGAGCCGGGTTTGGCGACGAGACGTCTCTGGTACAAAGATTGGGCTATTCCCAAATCAACACGTTCGGCAGCGAGCCGTCGACGCGCCGCAGCAACGTGTAGCCGACGCCGGCCAAGCCCCGGAACATGCCCAAATTGAACCGCCCTTTGCCGCTGTTCCAGCGATAATCGCCGGCCGCGGCGGCAGTGCGCAAAACCGCCGTCAGCCGCTGCGCCGCAAATTCGCGAAGATCGTCGCGGCCTAGCGCGTCGCCGGCCTCGCAGAAGAATTCGACACCGCCGAGCACGCCGCAGCACAGCGTATCGACGCCGGTGGGCCGGCCTTGTTTGACGCCTTCGACGGCGTTTTGGATATCGGCCGTCAGGCGCGCGTCATCCATCCCGCGGAGTTTTGACGTGGCAATCCGCGCCAGACCGATGCCGGGCGCGCCGTGACACCATTGGCATGGCCACGATAGCCCACCGACGTCGCGCAGATCGGGCCAATTGTGCTGCTGCGCGTCGTAACTCGAATTTTCAAAGGCAATGCATTCGGCCGCCGCTTGTGCGAACTCCGCACGCCCGGTCGCCTGTGCCAGCGATGTCAGCGCATAGGCAAAGCCCGCCGCGCCGTGGGACATGCCATTGAGCCCGCGCGGTCCGGAGCCCTGCCCGACCCAGGTCCAGCGGCCTTCCGGCCCGAGCCGAGGTTGGCTGAGCAAGTGCTCGCCAAATTTCACCGCGCGACGCAGCGCGTCGTCGGATCGGGTGTCGCGATAAAGCCGCAGCAGGCCGAGGATCGCGCCGGCACTGCCGCTGACCACGTCCAACTGCTTGTCGGCGGCAATGAGGTCGTCGGTGAACAGTTCCGCCGCCTGCCGCGCATCCGCGAGCAAGTCGTCGTCTTGCAGGCATTTCGCCATGACCGCCAGCGCGTAGACGATCGAGCCCAATCCGACGGCGCCGCCGACACCGAGCGCCCGGGCCATGCGCGCTGCGTTGCGGCTTTTCAGATTCTTGCGCAATTGCGCCAGTCCGGCATAGGCAAGCTCGGCCGAAGCTTTGTTGCCGGTCACCGCCGCATGGGCGCCAAGAAAAACGCCGATGCCGCAAATGCCGTTGTAGAGGTCCGGGCCGAGGCAAACGAGCTGGGAAAACTCGGAGTCGCCCAGCCAATCGAGACCGATCCAGGCGACACTCGGGCCACGGCGTATGGCGTAATGCGCCAATTCCGCCGCGATCCGATCGGCTTCGGCGGTAAAAGTCTCTTTGGTCGGCGCGATCATGGAGTCTTGAAGCGCAGTTTCTTGCAGCGCCGCCGCCTTGGGCATGACCGAACGCGGGATCGAGTTTGTATTCTCGCGGATGACCTCGGTCTGCCAGGCGATCTCCCCCTCGTCGAAATTCTCAAACCGCGCCCGGGCACGATCGAGGCCCGAGGGCAATGCGACATGAACAGAATGGCCGTTGGCATCGCTGATGTCGTGACCGTCGCTGGGCGAGACGAAATGCGGCACGTTGAGCGCAACAAGAGCCGCGCGTTCGGCCTGCTGCAACGGCCACAGCGGATTATTCTCGCTTTGCCAATCGGAGAGCCTGGCGATGAAATCCGCCTGCGCCGACCAGATCACGCCGTCGTCCATGGTTTTGTGATTGCGAAGCCGCTGCAGCAGCATGTAGTAGAACCGTGTCGCGCGAATGACGTTGCGGACCGGAACGCCGGCAAAACCGTCGAACAGCTCGCTCCGCCCTGCTCCACGGCCGCGACGCAACAAGAAGCTCGCGTATTGCTCAAAACCTGAGACGAAGTCGTCGACGTGATCGCCGAATTTTGCGTTGCGGCCGCCGACGTGCGGCAGATTGGGGCTGGACTTGGCGGCTTGGTTCGATCGCGCCGGCCGCATCGCGTCGGAATTGATATTGTCCCAAACGATTTCCGTTTTGGCGGTCCAGTCCGCGGTCATGCCGCCGACGGCGAAGACGATGTTGTCGGGCGAGCGTCCATAGGCGGGAAGCAGGCCTACCGCCGTGACGGAATTACTGACGATTTCGGCCGCCGCGGCAAAGGCGAAATCTTCCGGCGCTTCGGCGCTGCGCTCTTCGGTACCGGCTTGGAGAATCATTTCCAGATCGATCGGCACCGGGTGATCGCCGCAGGCAATCATGTTCTCCTGATGCATGTCGGTCGAGGCAAAGCAGTGAAACAGCGCCAGCCAGCCGCCGGCTCGCCGGAAAAACCGCGTGAAACCTTCCTCGTCGCCGCACGCCGCGTGATCGATGAACTCGGTCCAGCCGTAGCCGTCCTGCGCGATCGCGCGCACGGCTTTGAGCTCGATCGGGGCTTGCGCGCCGTTCAAGCGTTCGACCAACGCGTACCAGGCGGCATCGAGCCGCAAATCCTTCGGCTTGTAGACGATCCGCGCACCGTCCTCGAAGCTGACGATCCGGACCGAACGGCCCTGATTATGCGGATCGGAGAGATTGCCTTCAAATCCGGCAACGCGGCCGGCATTGCCGGAATGGAGGATATCGCGGCGGATCGCCGCCAGATCGGCATCGAGGCGCAACACCATTTCGCGCGAGGTATCGAGCCACTGCCGCGTGACGGTCGCAAAGAGCCGCAACAACACCGGCTTGTCTTCGAACAGCCGCCGCCAACCGCCGGCTTGCATCTCGGCGACGAAGCGATCGTAGCGCGCCGTGCCGTTGTGCTGCGCCGGACTCGCTGCATCGTGTTGCGGCGAACCGGCATTGCGCGCCTTGGCGAAACGCTCGTAGAGCGCCGCCGTGCCGAGGCTCGAGAGTTCGCGAAGCAGTGCCAGGCGCAACGACGCGCGCGCGGCTTCGTTCAAATTGTCGCCGACGCGGGCATCGAGACCCGACCAAAGCCGCGTGTCGGCCTGCGCGGCCAATGATGTGAAAAGCTGTTCGAACGCACAAGGATCGGTATCGCCGGGCGCGGGCAGCGGCGTGGCATTGCCGGATGTGTCTTGCAACGCCGCTTCGACCCAGACTGCGTCCTCGATCCAGGACGGCGGAGTTTTAGAAGCGCGGCGAACGGCAGCGAGTCGCGCCAGCACCGGAGCGAACGCCATGCCGTCGCGATCGAGCCGCCGGCCGAACAGCGACCAGTCGCCGCTGGCGCATGAACGGCACCATGCGGCAAGCCGCCGCGCAGCCAAATCGGCGTCACCCTTCTGCCCGGGCAACGGTTCGAAATCGTCGGATAGGACTTCGTCCAGTGTTGCGGCCCGAACCGCGAGCCGCTCGTAAAATGCGTCCATCCGATTGCTCTCTCCAGCACGAATTAGCTCGGTAATTCAGTTACCTGCGGTATCATTGCCTAGACTTTACACCAGTCGCAGCCGATGATTATATGGGTTCCATTGGGGGGCGTTATCGCAAATTCTCCTCCTATTTGCCGACGCCACTAGCGAACAAAAGGATGACTATCATGAACGACGCTGCGATCGGATTCGACCAGATTGAAGAGCTTGCCGCCTATGAAGTCTCCGACGAGGCCCTGGAGGCTGCGGCCGGAAGCGAGAAGGCCGCATACACGCTGGCCTATTGCTCGGGCTTATCCGTCTGCCCGGCCTGACCGGTTCATCGGACTGAAGTCGCGCGCGAGGCGTCGCTGATGGCGGCGCCTCGTTTGCTTTTCGGCAGGACCGCTGAACTCTCGCATTCGACAATGGGGTCCGATGCGGCTGCAAAGCAGCGCTGAGCGCGTCGGCGACGACCCTGATTTCTGAGAACATACTGGTTGCTGCACACCCATGGAATTCGGGCTCGATACATTCGGCGACATCACCGCCGGCCCCGATGGCCGGCTTAACAGCCACGCCCAAGTCATCCGCGAGGTGATCGAGCAAGCGGTGCTGGCCGACCGGCTCGGGATCGAAGCCTTCGGCGTCGGCGAGCACCATCGTCCGGATTTCGCCATCTCGGCGCCCGAGGTCGTGCTCGGGGCAATCGCCGGGCGCACCCAGCGGATCCTGCTCGGCTCGGCGGTGACGGTGCTCTCATCCGACGATCCCATTCGCGTGTTCGAGCGTTTCGCCACCGTCGACGCCGCCTCGAACGGACGCGCCGAGGTGACGCTGGGGCGCGGCTCGTTCACCGAGTCGTTTCCGTTGTTCGGCTTTGATCTCGCCCAATACGAGGCGCTGTTCGAGGAAAAGCTCGATCTGTTCGCTGCGCTCCTCAAACAGGAGCCGGTGACCTGGCAGGGCAAGATGCGGCCGCCGCTCGCCAATCAGCGGGTTTTTCCGCCGCTGGAAAAGCCGCCGCTCAAAACCTGGATCGGCGTCGGCGGCAGCCCGGAATCCGTTGTCCGTGCCGCGCGTTATGACCTGCCGTTAATGCTAGCCATTATCGGCGGAGAACCTAAGCGTTTCATGCCTTTCGTAGACCTTTATAAGCGCGCCTATGCGCAGCTCGGCCGGCCGGTAAAACCCATCGGCCTGCACTCGCACGGCTATGTCGCGGATACCGATGCGCAAGCACGCGAAGAGCTTTGGCCGCACCACAAAGGTATGCGCGACCGCATCGGTGCCGAGCGCGGCTGGCCGCCGGTGACACGGGCGCATTTCGACCAGGAAGCCGACGGCGGCTCGCTCTATGTCGGCGCGCCGGAGACGGTAGCGCGCCGGATCGCCGCGACCGCGAAGGCGCTCGGCATCGCGCGCTTCGACATGAAATACAGCTCAGGCACGCTGCCGCACGACAAGCTGATGCGCAGCATCGAGCTTTACGGCACCAAGGTGATGCCGCTGGTGCGCGACATGCGACCTAGGGCTTGGCGACCATGAGGTAGAAAATAACGACAACAGCCGGAAACGCGAGCGAGCCGGCGATGATCCACCATCGGTCCAGCCGCCAATAGGTTTGCGGCAACGCCGCTCCGGTTTCCAACGCGACTTTCGCCATATCGCGCATCTTGATTTGCATCCACACCACCGGAAGCCAACACAGACCGGCGAAGACGTACAGCACTATGCCCCATCGCACCCAGCCATCCGACAGCGAGTATCCGGTGAGATGGAGAAGCCACATGCCGGTGGCGAACTGAATTATGATAGCGGGCGCCGTGAATAGCCAATCGGCGATGACGACGTGGACCGCGGCAAAATGAATGCCCGCGATATTCTTTTCGCGGTTGGCCATGAACAGATAGAAGGCGCTGCCTATTCCAGTGCCGAACAAGATCGTCGAGCTCAGAATATGAACCCATTTGACGACGATGTAGTCCATTGCGTTATTCGTCCGCTCAAGACGCACCGAATCGAAGGCGCTCAATGACGGCGCTCATCCTTGGCGGCTATGGCAATTTTGGCAAGCGGATCGCCGGTTTGCTGACCCGCAAGGGCGTCGCTGTCGTCATTGCCGGCCGCGACGCAGCCAAAGCCGAGGCGACGGCCAAGACCCTGCCGCCGCACCTCGCGGAGCATGCGGCGTTCGACGCCAAATCGGACCTTGCCCGACACCTGGCGTTGTTGAAGCCACGCGTCGTCATCAATACCTGCGGTCCGTTCCAGAACAGCGACTACGGCATTGCCGAAACCTGCATTGCCGGCGCCGTCCACTACATCGACCTTGCCGACGGACGCGATTTCGTCACCGGCATCACGACACTCGATGCCGCAGCCAAAAAGCAAAATGTCGCCGTGATCAGCGGCGCCAGCACGGTCCCGGCGCTGACCTGCGCGGTGATCGAAAACTCGACACTGCGTTTGCCTGAAATCGATTCGCTCACATTCGGCATCGCGCCCGGCCAGAAAGCCGAGCGCGGGGCTTGCGACCACGGAAGCTATCTTGGGTTATGCCGGCAAAAAACTGAAACCATGCGCCGGATATGCAACGCGCTACGGCTGGCAGGATTTATACCTGCAAGCTTATCCCGAGATCGGCAACAGATGGATGGCCAATTGCGACGTTCCCGATCTCGATCTTTTGCCGGCAAGATTTGGCATCAAGCGAATACGTTTCTCCGCCGGCATGGAAATTTCTGCGATCCATTTCGGCATGTGGTTGTTGTCCTGGGGCGTGCGTCTCGGAATTCCGATCGACCTGTCCACGCACGCCGCGGCGCTGCTCAAAGCGAGCAATTGGTTCGACCGGTTAGGCTCCGCCGACGGCGGCATGCACGTCATCCTTGAAGGTAGCGACGGATCCGGCCGGCAGGTCACGCTGCAATGGTTCATCGTCGCCCGCGACGGCGACGGCCCTTATATTCCAACGGTTCCGGCGGTTGTTCTGGCCCGCAAGATCATTGCCGGAACGCTTGTCCGCACCGGCGCCATGCCGTGCATGGGAATGATAACTTTGCGCGAGTACATGGACGAGCTTGAGCATCTGAAGATCAAGACTTACGAGTTTTGACCTACGTCGTCCTATTGCTACATTTACTCGGGCTTGATCCCCGCCCACTCCACCACGCTTGCCCATTTGGCGGCGTCGCGCGCGTCGACATGAAATACAGCTCCGGCACGCTGCCCCACGACGAGGCATTGAATTCGACATCAAACGATGATAAATTCGTGCCTAGCTTGGAGATTGCAAATGCGGACGACTTTGGCGCTGGATGATGAGCTCGTAGCCCAAGCCCAGGCCTATACAGGCCTGAAAGAAAAGTCGGTTCTGGTTCGAGAGGCGCTGAGAGCGCTTATCGAGCGGGAGGCGGCGCGGCGGTTGGCACGGCTTGGAGGCAGTGCGCCCAATCTTACGTTGCCGCGGCGAAGACGGACGCCGAAGTGATTCTGGTCGACACATCGGTATGGATCGATCACCTGCGGGCGCGTGACAAAACGCTTGCCCAACTGCTTCTTGCAGAACAAGTTTTGGGCCATCCTTTTATCATCGGTGAAATCGCGCTCGGCCATCTGCCGCGGCGTCATGAAGTTCTAAGTTCTCTCCGAGATTTACCGCAGGCGACCGTGGCATCCCAAGATGAAGTATTAAATCTCATCGAGAGTGAGCGCCTTTTTGGATGCGGCATTGGCTATGTCGATGCACATCTCCTTGCGGCGACCCGTTTGACGGAAGGCGCCAGCTTGTGGACGCGGGATAAGCGACTGCGGAGCGCCGGTGAAAGCCTTGCGTTGACGCGGTCTACTCCGGCTTGATCCCAGCTTGCTCCACCACCCTCGCCCACTTCGCCGCATCGCGCGCGATCAGCGCGCGCAACTCGGTGGGCGAGTAAACCAGCGGCACGCCGCCGACTTCGGCCATGCGCGCCTTGAGGCCGGGATCGGCGAGACCGGCATTGATCTCGCGGTTGAGCCGCTCGACGATTTCGGCCGGCGTGCCGCTTGGAACGGCGGCGGCCGTCCAGGGCGTGACCTCGAAGCCGGCAATCGTCTCGCCCATGGTCGGCACGTCCGGCAACGCCGGCGTCCGCTTCGCCGACAGAACCGCCAGCGCCCGCACGCCGCCTGACTTGATGTGCGGCAGCGAATTCGGCAAGGCGTCGATGCCGGCCTGGATGCGGCCGCTCAACAGATCGGTCAGCATCGGCGCGCCGCCTTGATAGGGCACGTGCACCACGTCGACGCCGGCCGAGATCTTGAACAGCTCGATGGCAAGTTGACTGATGGTGCGCACGCCGAACGAGGCAAAATTGATTTTTCCGGGATTGGCTTTGGCGTAAGCGATGAACTCCGGCACGGTGTCGGCCGGCAGCGTGGGAGTGACGTCGAGCACCAGCGGCAATTCGGCCAGCCCCGCCACCGGCGCAATGTCGCGCTGAAAGTCGAACGGCAAGGATTTGAAGAGCGACGGGTTGATCACATTGGTGGCCACGGCGAACAGCAGCGTGTAGCCGTCGGCCGGCGCGTTGACGACCGCCTGCACGGCGATATTGGTGCCGCCGCCCGGCTTGTTCTCGATGATGACCGGCTGGCCGAGCCGGGCCGCGAGCCACTCGCCCAGCAACCGCGCAATGAGATCGGTGCTACCGCCGGCCGGAAACGGCACGATCCAGCGCAGCGGGCGCGACGGATAGGTGTCGGCCGACGCCGTCCGCGGAATCGCCGACGAAGCCACGAGACCGGCAAGCGTGAGAAAGGAGCGGCGCGCAAGCATGTCGGTCTAATCCTAGCGCGGTTCTTGCGCTGGCGACATTGCGTTGTCGGCCGCAGTAGCGCCACCACTTTACATGGTCTCGGCGGCACCATAGCGTGAAATTGCGTGGAGTGGATTATTGACGAGGGAGAATTGATCGTGTCGGTTGATAATGTTCGCTACGTCGACACCGTTGGCAACAATTTCCTCTATCGCGGCGGCAAAGCGCTCACGACCGATCCGAATACCGGGAAAATAATATTCGACTACGGCGGCCTGCAGACCGCGATCGCAAACGTACCCAATCCGCCGCCGACGCCGTTGCCGTCGTCCTATTATCTTGTCGTCGTCAACTTGGAGCATTCGAACGAAGGGACCAACCTGAGCGCCGAAACCGACTTCTTCAGCAATCCCCCAGGCCAGCAGAGCCAGGGCCAGATGCAATTTTGGGACACCTATGGCACCGACCAATGCTATTTCCAGACTGATCCGGCAAAACAGAAAACGCTCCTGGCGACATTCGATCAGTGGTTGCTGGAGCCCTTGATCTGGCGTGTCGCCACGCTACGCGGCTGGCTGGAAGATCCGTCGACCTTGCCGCTCCAGCCGCTGCCCGATCCGACCCAGCCCATCCTGGTCTACGTTCATTGCGACGAAGGTTGCGATCGCACCAGCGAGATGATCGGCGGCTACCGGCTGCGCTACATGCCGCCGTCATGGACGATGCAGACCGCCTGGTCGAATATGTGCAACGAACATCCGTGCTCGAACGTCATGGGTTGCGGCAACTACAAAGCTTTGCAGTGGTACGCGTTCTGGCTGAACCAGACGCAGGGCTTTTCGCTGACCGGCATCGGGTTGAATGACGGCGGCTGCAACAACGGCGGCTCGGTGGGCGCGTGGTGTACGCCGTCCTGAGCGAATGTCGGTGCGAAGTCCCGCGATCCGCGCGTCGGTCGCTTTATGTCCCGACCAGCCCGAATTGCGGGCTCGACGGCTCGGCGTGCGTTCGCTTCGCAATACGTCCGGCGAGCCGTGACAGCCGGCCCGCTTCCACCGCGGCGCGCATTGAGTGCGCCATCATCACCGGATCGCGCGCTTTCGACACCGCGGTGTTGACCAGCACCGCGGCGCAGCCGAGCTCCATGGCGAGCGTGGCGTCGGAGGCGGTGCCGATACCGGCGTCGAGCACCACCGGCACCGGCGAGCGCGCGCACACAAGCTCGATGAGATGCGGATTGGAAATGCCGAGCCCCGAGCCGATCAGCGAACCCATCGGCATCACGGCCGCGGCGCCGGCGTCGGCGAGCTTTCGGCACGTCACCGGATCCTCGGTGCAGTAAGGCAGCACCACGAAACCTTTGCCGACCAAAATCTGCGTCGCACGCACCAGCTCCTCGACGTCGGGATAGAGCAATTCGCGGTCGCCGATCACTTCGAGCTTGACCCAATTGGTATCCAGCGCTTCGCGCGCCAGCTCGGCGGTGAGCACGGCGTCCTTCGCGGTCTGGCAGCCGGCGGTGTTGGGCAGGAAGCGGACGCGGCCGCCCAACACATCGATCAGGCTCTCGTCGTCGCCGGCGAGGCTGATGCGGCGGATCGAGGCGGTGACCATCGCGGTGCCGCTCGCGGCGATCGCATCGAGCATGATCTTGCGATTGGGATAGCCGGCGGTGCCGAGAAACAGCCGCGACTCAAACGTTTGGCCGGCGATGACCAGAGGATCGGACATTTGTATCTCCTAACCGCCTTGTCGCGCGCGCACGATCTCGACGCTATCGCCGGGATTAAGCGGCGTCGCCGGCCACGCCGCGCGCGGAACCACCGCGCCGTTGAGCGCGACCGCGATGCCGCGCTGCCCGGTGTCGGCGGTCTTCTCAGCCAGCAGCGCTTCGAGCGTTTTTGGCGCAGCGAACGGTTCGCTCTCGCCGTTGACGCGGATTTCCGCTTGCGTCATCGCGCTCCCCTACTCCGCCGCCCGCGCCGGCAAAAAACGTTCGAGACCGAACGGCCGGATCGCCGGCTCCACGACATTGTCGAGAATGAGCCGCGCCATAGCATCGGCGGTGACCGGCGCCAGCAGGATGCCGTTGCGGTGATGACCGGTGGCATAAAACAAGCCATCGAGCGGACCGGGGCCGAGGATCGGCGCGTCGTCGCGGCTGCCCGGCCGATGGCCGACCCAGATTTCGTCGATCGGCAATTCTTCGACCGCCGGCACCGCGCGCCACGCGGCGTCGAGTAACGCCATCACGCCGCCGGCGGTGATGCTGTCGTCAAAACCTTTTTCCTCGACGGTGGCGCCGACGATCAGCCGGCCGTCGCGGCGCGGCACCAGATAAGCGCCCGGCGCCCACAGCACGTGATTGACGAGCGGCGCTTTCGCATCCATGCGCAGCGCCAGCATCTGGCCTTTTACAGGACGCACCGGCGGCCGGCGGTCGGGCGGCAGTCCGCCGATGGTGCGCGACCGGGCGCCGGCGGCAAGCACGACCATGTCGGCGCGCTCGGTCGCGCCGTCTTCGAAAACAACGCCGGTCGCCTTGCCGCCTTGCACGGCGATTTCCTTGACCGCCCGGTGCTCGTGGATTGTCACGCCGGTAGTTTCGGCGGCGATGCGCAGCGCCTGAACGAGCTTGCGGTTATCGACCTGATGGTCTTCCGGCGAGAACAGCGCGCCAGCGATTTTTCCCGCCAGATGCGGCTCTCTTTTCCGCGTGTCGGCGGCCGACAGCCATTCGAGCGGCAGATCCAGACGACGCTGAAACTCCAAGCGATGGGCGATTTCCGCGTGATCATCCGCGGTCAACGCGAGCAGCAGCGTGCCCTCGCGCCGCAGTTCGACGTCGATGCCGCTGGCGCGTAACAACTCGTCGGCAAAGTTCGGCCAGCGCGACTGGCTTTCGCGCCCGAGCGCGACCAGCGCCTCCTCGCCGGGCTCAGCCTCGCAACACGCGGCCAGCATGCCGGCAGCGGCATGACTCGCGCCCGCGCCGGCCTTGCCGCGGTCGAACACCGTGACCGTTGCGCGGCCGGCGAGCCGCCAAGCTATGCCCAGGCCGACCACGCCGGCGCCGATAATGGCGATGCGCGGCTTGCTGCCGAGATGAGGAAGTTCAATCGTCAGAAGCGGCTCCCTTCGCTGGAATGACCCAGACAGGTTCGATGGGTTTGATCTCAGCCGCGCCTTTTGCGCGCGGCACCCCAGGCCGAAACAGCAACATAATGGGGGATTTAGCGCCCTTCGACAAGGGCGGGCATCGGCCGCCGATGCCGCAGCAAGCGCGCGCAGATGACCCCGATGACCAAAATCACGCCGGCGCCGATGAGCGGCGGCACGCTGATGCCCAAATGGCCGAAGGCAAAGCCGTAGTAGATCGGCCCGATCGCCTGGCCGGAAAAGAACGCCGACGAATGCATCGACAACGCGGTGCCGCGCGCGGTCTGCGACAGGTCGGTGACGTGAACCTGGATGCAATTGTGCAGCATGTAGAAGCCGAGCCCGAACAGCACGAACACCGCGGCCTGGATGTACCAGGCCATGTTCAGCGCGATCAGGCCGAAGGCGATTGCCGCGAAGACCGCGCCGGTGAGCATCAATTGCCGTTCGGTCACCCGCACCACCAGGAACGGCAACGACAGCGACAGAATAATGCCGCCGAGGCCGAACGCGGCGATGATGATGCCGGCGTAGGAGGAATGGGTTTCGCCGCTCGCGAGCAGCAACAGCGCCACATAGGGAAACATGCCGTGGATGACGATGCCCTCGAAGAACACCGAGCTGAAGCAGACTTTTGCCCGGGGATCGGCGAACACGCTGCGGAATCCGGCGGCCACGGCGGTGAGATTGAACGGCCTCGACTTCGGCGTGCTTAAGCCCCGAAACGCGAAGAAGGCGATCACCGCGACGATCGCGCCAAATCCGCCGATCGAGAGGAACACGCCGCGCCAGCCGAGCAGATCGCCGATGGCGCCGGCGAGCACGGCGCCGATCAGATTTCCGGTCAATCCTACCGCCAGGAGCCGGCCGATCGCGACCTGGCGCGAATGCACCGGCACCAGATCGCCGACGATCGCGACGCCGACCGGAAAGATGCCGCCGGCGCAGACACCGGCGATGACGCGCATGGTCACCAGCACCGTAAAATTACTGGCGAAGGCGCAGATCAGCGTCGTCGTCACCACGGCGGCAAGGCTGATATTCATCAGCCGCGTCTTGCCGAAGAAATCGCCGACGGTGCCGAGCGCGGGCTGCATGAGGGCATAGGGAAACGTAAACGCGCTCGACAGCAGCGCCGCGGTTTTTACGTCGATGGCGAGATCGGCGGCGATTTTCGGAATCACCGGATCGACGGCGCGCGAGAACAGCGTCGACGCGAAAATCACCAGGCTGACGATTCTGAGGATGGGCGGAATGGCGAAGTCTCGTTGTTGGCGATGAGCGCGCCCGGATCTAACGGCGCCGACTAGCTTTTGGCCAGCTTGTCGAATTGCATCAAGCGCGCAAGAAGCGGCTCCATGTCCTTGAGCGCAATCATATTTGGGCCATCGGAGGGGGCGCGGTCGGGGTTCTCGTGGGTCTCGATGAAGACCCCGGCGACACCCACGGCAACGGCCGCCCGCGCCAACACCGGCACGTATTCGCGCTCGCCGCCCGATGAGGCGCCCTGCCCGCCCGGTTGCTGCACCGAATGGGTAGCGTCGAAGATCACTGGCGCGCCGGTCTTGGCCAGCTCCGGCAGCGCGCGCATGTCGGACACCAGCGTGTTGTAGCCGAACGACACGCCGCGCTCGGTGACCAGCACATTGGCATTGCCGGCGCCGGTGATTTTTTGCACCACATTGGCCATGTCCCACGGCGCCAAAAACTGACCCTTCTTGACGTTGACGGCGCGACCGGTTTTCGCCGCCGCCACCAACAAATCGGTTTGCCGGCAGAGAAACGCCGGAATTTGCAAAATATCGACCGCCTCGGCAACCGCCGCACATTGCTCCGGCTCATGCACGTCGGTGAGCACAGGCACCCCGAGTTTTTCCCGGAGCTCGGCGAAGATCGAAAGCGCCTTGTCGAGGCCGAGCCCGCGCGCGCTCGCGGCGCTGGTGCGGTTGGCCTTATCGAACGAGGTTTTGTAGACGAAGCCGATGCCGAGCCGCGCCGTGATGTCTTTGAGCGCCGCGGCTACGTCAAAGGCGTGCGCCCGGCTCTCCAGCGCGCACGGCCCCGCGATCAGGGCGAGCGGCAGGTGATTGCCGAACCGCGCCTTGCCGACTGTGACGATCGGATTGGGTTTTGCCGTCATCAGGCTCCTCGCCGGGCGAACCCTAATGGAGCCCCGTGGAAAGGCAATCGTCGGCTATAGCGGCAAAACGCGTGCATCGCGCCTATGCGTTGCGCACGGGCGCGATGCAACGATCAGATGGCGGCAGGACCGGCTACGTCCCGCCCGTATCGCTAATCTCAGAAGTGGTAGTTCACTCCAGCCTTCACGGCACTCATGCGATTGACGAGGTCCCAGTTGGCGAAGTTACTGGCGGCAATGATGCCGCCACTGGGCGGGAAATTGTACCGCTTGGTGCCGAAGTCCATGTAGTCGTATTCGAGTTTTGCCGACCAGTGCATGGCGAAGGCGTATTCGAGGCCCATGCCAAGGGTCCAGCCGGTGCGGTCGTTGCTGATGCTGGAGGAAAACGCGGTTGCGAGCGGCGGCAAAGCAACGTTGGAGATTGTCGAGCTTTCGTGCATCCAGGCGCCGCCGCCTTTGACGTAGACCAGCGTGCGGTCCAAATCGACGCCGAGACGGCCGGTGACGGTGGCGAGACCGGTCGTCTTCGCCGCGCAATTGAGAAAGAAGGTGGTGGTGTTGCAAAGGCTCTTGCCTTGCAGATTGGCCCAGCTGCCGTCGGCTTCGATGCCAAGCACCGCCCAGCCGGCTTGCCAGTTGGCGCCGATCTGGCCGCCGGCGAGCGGGCCATTGACCGGAGTGGAGCTGTTCCACAAGAACGGCGCCGCCGCCGTCAGGTCGTTGAAGTCGAATTCCCGGTTGCCCCATCCGGCGCCGACATGGGCGCCGATATAAAAGCCGGTCCAGCTGAACGGCACGGGCGCCGGCGGCGGCGCTTTGTAGAGCGGCATGTCGGCGGCTTGCGCCGACAGCGAAGCGGCCAGCATCGGCAGTGCCGCCAATGCGCCGACGATCAAACGGTGGTTCATGTCATGCCCCCTTTTCGCCCAAGACTGTTCTTGACCGCGCGGACGCAGCCACCCGAACGGGGCCACGGTCGCGACCGATGGATGAACGCTATGTGTGCTGACTGACGCGCACTGACTGGCGCTTACTGACGAAGCGGCAACGCGCTTGCCGAGAACGACGCCTCGGGCCACGACTCGAATCGACGAGTCGCAGCCACGATAGAGCGTCGCGCCCCTTGATCAATTAACGAGAGCGCCCGCAGCCGCGCCAAGCGCCATTTTTCGGGCGAGTGTTGCAGACAAATCACATGCAACAAATCCCCGTCAGCGGCGGATCAACGTCAAGGTTTCCGCCGCGCGGCTTGTTTCGGCGCGGAAAAACTCACTTCACCGCGGAAAACGCCGTCGGCCGCAGGAATGAACTCTTGATATTGGCGATGATCGGGCCGTCCTTCTCGCTGTCGTCGCGCGCCTTGTGCCAGGCGGGATCGGCCTGGAAAGCGTTCCAGATCCGCTCGCGTTCGGCGAGCGAGTCCCAGGCCAAGAGGTAATGCAAATCGTGGTTGCCGTCGCCCACCAGCACGGTCCAGAAACCGGCCTGCTTGATGCCGTGCTTGTCCCAGACTTTCAGGGTCTGCTCCTCGAACCGCTTGAGCAATGCCGGCAGCCGGCCCGGAATGCAGGAATAAATCCGTTGTTCGTAGATCATGATGGCCTCATGGGGTGATGCAGGCCGCAGACGTTAATGCCGCCGCCGGGAAAGGCAATTGCCCCGGCACGCAATGCTGACAAGACTATTGCGCTTCGCCGCCGTGGCGGCGTCCGCCGTCAACCGGGGCGCCATCGCGTGAATTCACCAGCGCCAGCATCTGCCGTTGATGCCGATCGATCTCGTCGATGAGGCTGCGCATATCGCGCTTGACGTCATCGATCGCGGTTTTTTCCTCGACGCGAGCCAGGTTCGAGGCGCCGCAATGCGGGCAAGCGGGCTCGGACGGGTAGATGAATTCGCTGCACGACCGGCACGGCACGAGGCGCCGGTCGCGCCGGCGCGGTTTGTCGTCGCGCGCCAGCGACCGCGGTGCCGGCGAGCCGTCGAGGTATTCGAGGCCGAGCTTGAAGCGGCCGACGGCAAAGGGCTCGTTGGGCGCTTCGGCGACCTTGGTGATGGTCTCGCGCAGGCCGCGCCGCGCCAGCGTGGTGGCGCGATAATGGCAGTACGGATTGTCGCCGCGGCGCCCTTCCAGAACGTGGGACACCCAGGTGCAGCCGCCCTGGCAGAAATTCCAGTAATAGCACGAGCCGCAAAAGCCGCGGCCACGATTGCCGTCGCGCCGCACGGTGCGATCGGCGAGACCGGCGATGGCGTCCTTGATGGTGGTGGTGCGCGTGTCGCCGGACGCGTAATGGGATTTCGGCAGCGACGGGCAGCCTTTGATGGTGCCGTCGGCCTCCAGCCCCAGCGCCGTTTCGCCGGCGGTGCAGCCGTCCCAATGGGAAATTTCGCCGGTCAGCGAGCGCCAATACGCCTCGTGCCGGCCGAAATAGCCGATGCTGTTGCCGGGCACCAGGCGAAAACCGACATCGCGGCCCTTGTGATAAAGCTCGGCCAGGCAATCGACGACGTCGACGATCTGATGCGGCTGCAGCAATATCTCGCTGTTGTCGACGGCATTGCCCATCGCCACCGTCAACTGCACCTGCCAATATTTGGCGCCGGCGGCGACGATCTCGTCGAATATCTGCCGCAGCTGCGGCGCCGAGCGGGCGTTGATCTGGGTGTTGACGCCCGGCTCGATGCCGACCTCGCCGATCCAACGCACTGCCTGGATCGCCTGTTCGTGGCTGCCGGGAACGCCGCGCAGGCTGTCGTGCAGCTCGCAAAGCCCGTCGACCGACACGCCGATGGCGCGAACGCCGGCATCATAGGCGGCCTGGATGCGCTCCTTGGTCAGCCCGCGCGCCCCGGTCTGCACGCCGCAATGCATCCCCAAGCGGGCGATCTCGGCGGCGATCTCGAGCCAATCGCGCCGCAGATAGGCCTCGCCGCCGATCAAGGTGACTTCTCGGGTGCCGGCCTCGGCAAGCTGGTGGACAACGTCGAGACACTCGGCCGTCGACAATTCGTTGGTACGACGCTTTCCGGCGCGCGAACCGCAATGGCCGCATTTCAAATTGCAGGCGAGCGTGATTTCCCAGACCACATGGACCGGAACGGCATGGCGCCGATCGTGCTCGGTACGCAGTCGAACTGGGGCCGGCGCTCCATCGCCCATGGGCGGCTGGGGCGTCACTTCTTCTTTTTCAGTTTGGCCTCGCGCGCCTTGATCTCTTTATTGAGCTTGGCCAGCCCGCCTTTGAGATCGCCTTGCGCCGCAACGACGGCGGTGGCGTGGTCGCGCAGCACTTTCAAATCCTCAAGACTTGTACGCGCATTGGCCAGCGCGTGGTTGATGGCCGTGCCGTATGCGATAAGCGTCATGGTGCTCACCATCTGAGATTGAATAGACCATAATGATTCCCATGGATTGTGCGTGATGTCCAGCGTCAAGCCGCCGCGCAAAGCCGTCCGCTCCAGCGCACTGGTCCGCGAATTTCACGCCGGCCGCCGCGACGTCGAAGACGCCGTGCTGGCAGACGCGCTGCACATCGAGCCCGATGCCGATGAGCGGCTCGCAAGCCTGCCCGCGCTGCTGCGTCGCTTCGGCAACCAGCACCTGGCGTTCAGCAGCATGACGTTTCGCGAGCTTCGTGAAATCTTCCGCGCCGTGGCGCCGGGCAAGAACGAGATTTTCGGCGATGTCGGCGCCGGTTACGGCCATGTGGTATTCTACGGCGCCTGCGTCGCGCCGTGCCACTTCCGCGCCATTGAAATCCTGCCGGCGCGCTGTGCGGCGATGCGACGCAGCGCACGACGGCTAGGCCTGCGCAATGTCGAGATCATACGGGCCGACGCGCAGACGCAAAGCTACGACGACCTGTCGTATCTGTTCGTGAACAGCCCGTTTTTCCCGGATGCCGCCCGGCAGTTCATCGCCAAGCTGAAATCATCGCGGCGCCGCACGCCGACGGTGATCGCGGTCAACAATATCGTGGCACTGCTGCGCGACGACGGCGATTTCACCGAGATCGATCGCGGCCTGGACATTGCGGCTTATCGCTTTGGAATATTCCGTTTGGGTCGTGACCGCTAAATCCGGCGCGAAAGCTACACCAGCCGGCTCTGCTCCACCGCCGCCCCGATGAACGACGAGAACAGCGGATGCGGCGCGAAAGGCCGCGATTTCAGCTCGGGGTGGAATTGCACGCCGATGAACCAAGGATGGTCATCGTATTCGATGATTTCCGGCAATAGACCGTCGGGCGACATGCCGGAGAAGCGCATGCCGTGCTGGGCGAGGCGGTCCTTGTAGGCGGTATTGACCTCGTAGCGGTGGCGGTGGCGCTCGGAGATTTCGGCCGAGTGATAGATGTCGGCGACGCGGGAGCCGCGCGCCAGCATGGCCTGGTAGGCGCCGAGCCGCATGGTGCCACCGAGGTCGCCGGTCATGCCGCGTTTTTGCAGCTCGTTGCCCTTCATCCATTCGGTCATCAGGCCGACCACGGGCTCGGGCGTCTGCACGAACTCGGTCGAGTTCGCCTGCTCGATACCGCAGAGATTGCGCGCCGCCTCGATCACCGCCATCTGCATGCCGAAGCAGATGCCGAAATACGGCACCTTGCGCTCGCGGGCGAACTGCGCGGCGAGGATTTTGCCTTCGGCGCCGCGCTGGCCGAAACCGCCCGGCACCAAAATGCCGTCGACGTGCTCGAGGAACGGCGCCGGGTCCTCGTTCTCGAACACCTCGCTCTCGATCCAGTCGAGCTTGACCTTGACCTTGTTGGCGACACCGCCGTGAGACAGCGCCTCGATCAGCGATTTATAGGCGTCCTTCATGCCGGTGTATTTGCCGACGATGGCGATGGTGACGTCGCCTTCCGGACTGCGGATGCGCTCGTTGATCAGATGCCAGGTGGCGAGATCGGGCGGCGGCGGATTGTCGATGCCGAAGGCGGCCAGCACTTCGTCGTCGAGGCCGCCGGCGTGATAGGCCTCGGGCACGGCGTAAATATTATCGACGTCGCGCGCCTCGATCACGGCGCTTTCGCGCACGTTGCAGAACAGCGCGAGCTTCTTGCGTTCGCTGAGCGGAATCTCGCGATCGGTGCGGCAAAGCAGAATATCGGGCTGGATGCCGATGGCGCGCAATTCGCGCACCGAGTGCTGGGTCGGCTTGGTTTTGAGCTCCCCCGCGCTCGGGATGAACGGCATCAAGGTCAGGTGGATGTAGATGGCATGACCGCGCGGCAGATCGTTGCCCATCTGCCGGATGGCTTCGAAATACGGCAGCCCCTCGATATCGCCGACGGTGCCGCCGATCTCGCACAGCACGAAGTCGAAATCCTCGTTGCCGTCGCGGATGAAATCCTTGATCGCGTTGGTGACGTGGGGAATGACCTGGATGGTGGCGCCGAGATAATCGCCGCGGCGCTCCTTGGTGAGGATGTCCTGGTAGATGCGGCCGGTGGTGATGTTGTCGCTACGGGTGGCAGGCCGCCCGGTGAAGCGCTCGTAATGGCCGAGGTCGAGATCGGTCTCGGCGCCGTCGTCGGTGACGAAAACCTCGCCGTGCTGGTACGGCGACATGGTGCCCGGATCGACGTTGAGATAGGGGTCGAGCTTGCGCAGGCGGACCTTGTAGCCGCGCGCCTGCAACAGCGCGCCGAGCGCTGCGGAAGCGAGACCCTTGCCAAGTGAGGAGACCACGCCGCCGGTGATGAAAATGTACCGCGCCATGGGACTTAAGCTTTAGCCCTCCAAATACGATTCGACGAGCGATTTTCCGGAATATCTGCCACGCATCGCGAAGCAGCCCCAGCCGGCGCCTAAAACCACTTGAACCGCAAGGGCTTCAATCGAAATCCTCAGGCAACGCCCAAAGTCATCGCCCGGCCCGCTCGTTGCAGCCTTAAATGGGTAGCGAACGCGCCTATTGCGACTGCGGCACCTGCGGTCCGCTCGGGGCCGGTGCCGGCGCCGTGTTGCCGCTTGGGCCCCGCTTGAGCAGGTCAAGAACGCCGCCGCCACCGCCACTCAACGGCGGTGCTACCGGCGGGGCGCCCGGGGTTTCCTGTGCCGGCGCGCCGCCGGTGCGGATGATCGAAGTCGGTTTGCGGTCAAAACCCGCAATCCAAGACAACAACAGGCTGGTGACGAAGAAGCCGGCGGCCAGAAATGCCGTCGTGCGCGTCAAAACGTTCGCCGTGCCGCGGCCGGTCATGAAGCCGCTGGTCGAGCTGACCAGTCCCCCACCCTCGGACTTTTGCAACAGCACGACACCGATCAGGCCGAGAACCAGCATGAGGTGGATGACGATAATGACACTCAGCATCGATAATTTCCCGCCTGCCGCCCGCGCTTCATATAGGCAGCCGCGGCGGTCTCTACATGATCCAAGGGGGATTTTCTATGGCTGAAATGGCGTGGCGGGCGGGTCTCGACATGCCCTTACAAGCTGCCGCTAGCTACTTGTAATCCTTCAGAAAAGCAATGACGTCGTCGATATCCGCGTCGCTGCTCAAGCCGCCGAACGGCATGCGGTTGCCTTTCACCTTGGCCTGCGGGTCTTTGATGTAGGCCTTCAGGTTGGCGTCGTCCCAGGTGAGGTTGGCGCGCGTCATGGCGGTGGAATAGCGGAAATCCTGGAGCGCCGCGGATTTGCGGCCGTACACGCCGCGCAGGCTCGGGCCGATCGCGTCCGGTTTGTCGCTGTGGCAGGCGGCGCAGGTTTGGAACACCACCTTGCCGTGGACGGCGTCGGCGGCCGCTGCCGGCGTTGCGGCGACGGCAATGAGAACAACCGCGACGCCGATGAAGGCGCCCGTTTTCTTGCTTTGCATTATTCCCCCCAGAGATTTTTTTGTTTGAGCATGATCTTTTTCGAAAACCGGTTTCCACTTTTCGGGATCATGCTCTAGGCGTGAACCAGCGGTCCCGGATTCTTGAGATAGCTCGTGGTGATCGCGCGCGCCGACCAATAGGCGAGCGCGCCCACCGTGCCGGTCGGATTGTAGCCGTGCTGCTGCGGGAACACCGAGGCGCCCTGGATGAACAGGTTATGGGCGTCCCAAGCCTGCAGGTAGCGATTGACCACGCTCGATTTCGGATCGGCGCCCATCATGGTGCCGCCGGTATTGTGGGTCGATTGATAGGGCACCACGGTGAAAGTCTTCGGCCGCGGATGCATCTCGTAGTGCGTCGGCTTCATCGCTTTGATGACGCCTTCGAGCTTTTGCAACAGATACGCCGACATCTTGAATTCGTTGTCGGGCGGATTGTAGGTGAGCCGGATCAGCGGCCGGCCGAGCGCGTCTTTGTAGGTCGGGTCGAGGTCCATGTAATTGTCGCGGCTGGCATAGACCGAGCCTTGGGTGTTGAAGCGGGCGGCGTGGTAGTACCACTTCACCGTGGCGCGCTTCCATTCGGAGCCCCATTCCGGCGTGCCATGGGGAACCGTGCGGCCGGCGATCGGCGGCGCGCCCGCGGTATTGCAATTGATATAACCGCCGCCGAAGAAGCCCAGGCCGCCGTGATCGAAGGACTCGCCGTTGAAGTCGTCGATGACGGTGCCCATGCCGGCGGAGCCCCAATACGGATTGAGCTCCTTGTCCTCGAAGAAGGCATTGGCGCCGGCTTCGAACTGATAAGCGTAGTTCTTGCCGACGACGCCTTTGCCGGTGGCGTGATCGTAAGGCTCGCCGATGCCGGCGAGCAGCATGTGCTGCACGTTGGAGAACACGTAAGACGTCAGCAGCACGATGCCGGCGGGCTGTTCGTATTCCTCGCCGGTCCGCATGTCGGTGTAGGACACGCTGACGACTTTCTTTGATTCCTTGTCGTAGTTGAGCTTGGTGACGAAACAGCGGGTGCGGATCTCGAATTTCGGATCGAGGCGGAGCGCCGGCAAGATGGTGGAATTCGGCGACGCCTTGGCGTTGGTTTCACAGGCGATGCGGTTGCAGTAGCCGCAATATTCGCAAGCCCCCAGCGCCACGCCGTCGGCATTGGTATAGGGCGCGCTCGCGATCGCAATCGGCGCCGGGAACGGATGATAGCCGAGGCTCTTTGCCGCCTCGCCGAACATCAGGCCGGCATTGCTCGATTTGATCGGCGCGTTCGGATAGTGGTCGCTGCGCGCGCCTTCGAAGATGTTGCCGCCCTCGATCTTCTGACCTTTCAGATTGCCGGCCTTGCCCGACACGCCGCAAATCTTGTCGAAGCGGTCGTAGTACGTCTCCAGCTCGTCGTAGCTGACCGGCCAGTCGGCGATGGTCATGTCGTCGGGGATGGCGGCCTTGCCATAGCGCTCGGTGAGCGCGCTGCGGATGCGGAAATCCGACGGCAGGAAGCGCCAGTGCAGGCCGCCCCAATGGACGCCGGAGCCACCGACGCCCTCGCCCGGCAGGAACGCGCCGATGCGGCGGATCGGCAGCGCCTGCTCGTTGGCAAAATTGCGGAATGTCAGCGTGTCGAGCGAATTGTCCCACATCAATTCGAGCCGTTGGGCATAACGAACTTCGTCGCGCACCGCCGGCAGGATGAAATCCTCGCCAGGAATGCGGTCCTGGCCCTTCTCTAACGAAACGACGTTCAAGCCGGCTTTGGTCAGTTCGCGCGCCATGATGGCGCCCGTCCAACCCAGCCCGATCGTGACCGCATCGACTTCTTTCAATCGCGTCACCATGTCCGCCTCCCTTTACGAGAAATCCGCGATCGATTGCGGCTCGGTGACGTAGCGTTTGTCACGATATTCATCGATGACGTTGGCGTAGGTCGCCGGCAGGCCGGGGAAGCCGAGCATCCGCCACGACGCCTTGTTGCGGTTGCCGCCATAGATCGGATCGCCGAAGAAGCCTTCCATGGTCAGCGCCAACAGCCGGGCGAAGAAGGTGCGCGAATTGAAATTCTCGAACGCGGCCTTGCCCTCCTGCATCGCCGTGAGCGCCTCGATGCGTTTGTCCGGATCGAGCCGGTCAAAATCGCGGCCGTAAGTTTTGCGCGACCAGGCGTTGGCGGCAGCGATGCCGGTGGTGACGAATTGGGCCGGCGTCAGCGACAATTGATAGCCCTGCTCGGGCTTGCCTTTGAAATAGGGACCCGAGCGATACATTTTGGCGCCGCCACCCCAGGCGCTGGCCAGCTGGCGGTCGATATAGGTGGCGCAGCCGCAATCGCTGCCCGAAGGCGACAACTCGTCGGCCGGGATCATGGTATCGACCGCGGCGACGACGAAGGCGTGTTCGGTCTCGTTGAGCAGAAGCAGCGGCTCCGCTTGCGGCGCCGGCGCTGCTGCCGGCGCGGCCGGGGCCTGCGCTTCCGCAGGTGTGGTCTGGGTCAAGCCGGTGGCGACGGCAGTGCCGGCGAGGCCTGCGCCCACAAGAAATTTCCGGCGTGGAATCGTCTCGTCGGTCATCGCACCCTCCCCTGCCGGCGCGCTGCCGCGCCGCTATGGATTGTTATTGGAATTACAATAGACCCAACCGGCATCGACCGGAATGGGCCATGGGAACTTTCGGAAACTCAGTTCCGCAGGCCTTTGCATGACTGCGCTGCTGCCACGGCAGGGCTGCCCGGCGTTGTTCCAATGCCTTCGATGCAAAGGAGGGCCTCATGGATCAGCCAGTGAAGAAAACCGATCTCGACTTCGATTATGACAGCTACGGACTCGAACGCCGTCTCGACTCTGAACAGGCGCCGGACGCGGCCGGCTATTGGTTCCTGGCGGCCGTGTTGTTCGCCTTCATCGCCGCTGGCGTCATCGTCTACCGCGCCGGCAATACGGAAATGCAGACCGCGGCGAACTACTCAAGCCATCCGGCAGCGCAGTCCGATCCGGTGGCGTCGCCGCCCATCGTGCCGCGTTAAGGCATCGGACACGCGGGTTACTCGACTGTCGCGCCCGAGAACTTGACCACCTTGCCCCATTTCTCGGTGTCCTTGGTGATGAGAGCGCCGAACTCGGCGGGCGTGCCCGAAAATGGCGCGCCGCCGAGGTCGGCGAGCCGCGTCTTCATCCCGGGCGTGGCGAGGGCCGCGTTGACCTCCATGTTGAGCTTTTCGATGACGGCAGCGGGCGTGTCCTTCGGCGCAACGAGGCCGTACCACTGGCTCGCCTCGTAGCCGGGGACGAAATCACCCACGGTCGGCAGATCCGGCAACGCGTCCGCGCGCGACGTCGTCGTCACCGCCAAAGCGCGGAGCTGGCCGGCTTTGATGTGCGCGATCGAGCCTGGCGTGGTGTCGAACATGACCTGCATCTGGCCGCCGAGCAGATCGACCAGCGCCGGGCCGGCGCCCTTATAGGGCACGTGCACCATATCGACGCCGGCCATCATCTTGAACAGCTCGCCGGCGACCTGCTGCACGCTGCCATTGCCGGCCGAGGCCATGTTGATCTTGTGCGGGTTCGCCTTCGCATAGGCGATGAACTCCGGAACGGTTTTGGCCGGGACGGAAGGATGCACTTCCATGACTTGCGGCACCCGCGCGATGGTCGCGACCGGCGCAACATCGCGGATGAAGTTGAAATTGAGGTTTTGATAGAGCGTGGCGTTGATCGCGTTTGCCGCGGACGACAACAGCAGTGTGTAGCCGTCGGGGGTCGAGCGCACGACCAGCTCGGTGCCGACATTGGTGCCGGCGCCCGGCCGATCCTCGACGAAGAATTGCTGGCCAAGCCGTTCCGTCAGCGCTTGCGCAATGACCCGCCCGGCGATGTCCATTCCGCCGCCGGCCGCGGTGCCGACGATGATGCGCACGGAGCGCGATGGATAGGCCTGCGCGCTCGCGACCCGTGGCAAAGCCGGCATCGCCACGGCGCCGGCCGCCAGTCCGAGAAAGCTTCGGCGTTTCATCTTTCCCATCATCCCGCCGTCACGCGAAAAACCGTTGCGCATAGGGTGCGTCGTCAAAGCCGCGTTGCGTGACCCATTCGGCGATGTCGCAGCCGCGGGCGAACCACACATCCGAGCGGCCCGACATGTGCGCGAGAATTTTCTGCAGCATCGCCGCCATCAGCGGCCTGCCACCCCAGTGCGAATGGACCGCCAGCGGCAGCATCGCCATCGGCTCGTGCTCGTAGAGATAATCGAATGTCTCGCGGTAGACGTCGAAGAAATCGAGCGGACTGCCGCGCAGCACGCGATTGTCGGCGAAATCGCTGACCGGCAGCGCGATCAGGCTGCCGCTTGGGGTGGCGATCTTGCGCGGCAGGCTGATGTCCTTCGCCTCGCCGTGCCAGGCGAGTTTCTCCTGAACGAGAAAGTCGTAGGTGTTTTCGCTCCAGGCCAGAACCGGGCAGCACCAGCCTTTGGTTTGCTGGCCGGTGACGTCTTCGAGTATCCGCAGCGACCGGCGGATCAGCTCGCGCTCCTCTTCGGGCTCCATATAGACCATGAGCTCGTCCTGGAAATGACCGTGTCCCGCAATCTCGTGGCCGCCCTTGATGGCTTGCCTAATGGCATCGGCATAGAGCTTGGCGCTGGCGGCATTGGGACAGATCGTGCCGGGCGCGTTGAAGCGATCGAGAATGCGCATGATGCGCCAGAGACCTTCGTTGCCGCCATACTGGCCCCAGGCAATACCGGAATGATCGACGACGCCTGGTTTCAACGACGTGGTCTGGATTGAATAAGGTGCGGCCTTGCCGTCCGACCAGGTTTCCAGCAGCACCGTGATCATCACGGCGATGCGCTTGCCTTGCGGCCATTCAAAATTGCTTTTGGGCATGGCAATGCCTTCGTAAGTCGCCAATCGTGGGCCGACCGGCAAACTTGCAACCGAAACCGCGACGCCGGCAAGCGCGCTATGCGTGCACCAGCGGTCCCGGGCTCTTGAGATATTGCGTCGTGATCGCATTCGCCGACCAATAGGCCAGCGCGCCGACGACACCGGTCGGATTGTATGAGGCGTTCTGCGGAAACACCGAGGCGCCCATGACGAACAGATTGTCGGCGTCCCAGGATTGCAGATAGCGGTTGACGACGCTGGTCTTCGGATCGGTTCCGGTCATGGTGCCGCCCGTATTATGCGTCGACTGGTAAGGCACGACGCTGTAGTCGCCCTTCTTCACGCTCGGCGTGCTCATGACCGTCGGGTTCATCGCCGCAGCGAGCCGCCCGAGCACGCCGCCGATATAGTCCGCGAGCTTGTAGTCGTTGTCGCGGAAATTATACGACATGCGAATGAGCGGCCGGCCGAGCGCGTCGCGATAGGTCGGGTCGAGATCCAGAAAATTTTCGCGGTGGGCGTAGTTGCAACCGGACGCGCCGATCGAGAAGGCGTGGTTATACCATTTCGCCGTCGCCGCTTTCCATTCGCGGCCCCAGCGCGGCGTGCCGGGCGGCACCGGGCGGGTCGCTATCGGGCGGCCATTGGTCGGGCCGGCCTGGATCCAGGCGCCACCGAAAAAGCCGAGCCCGCCGTGATCGAAATTATCGCCGTTGAAGTCGTCGATCAGCACGCCGTGGGCGCCTGCGGCCATGAACGGATTGATCTCCTTGTCCTGGAAGAACACCGTCACGGCATTGCCGCTGACCTGATAACAGTAGTTCTTGCCGACGGCGCCTTTGCCGGTCTTGTAGTCATAAGCCTCGCCGATGCCGGCGGTGAGCATCAAGAGCACGTTGTTGAACACGTAGGCGCCGAGGATGACGATGCCGGCGGGCTGCTCGTATTCTTCGCCGGTGCGGGTATCGACATAGCGCACTGCCGTCACCTTGCGCGCCGCTTTGTCGTAGACGAGCTCTTTGACTTGCGCGTGGGTGCGCAGCTCGAATTTTTGGTCCGCCAGCAGCGCCGGCAGGATGCAGACGTTCGGCGAGGCCTTGGCATTGGCCTCGCAGCCGAAGCGTTCGCAATGGCCGCAATATTCGCAGGCGCCCAGCGTTTGGCCTTCGAAATTGGTATAGACCTCGCTGGCATTGCTCGACGGCGCCTGGAACGGATGGTAGCCGAGGCTCTTCGACGCGTCGGCCATGATGGTGCCGGCCATGCTCTTGGCCAGCGGCGGATTCGGATATTCGTTCTGCCGCGGGCCTTCGAACACATTGCCGCCGTCGATGATTTTCCCGCGTAAATTGCCGGCCTTGCCGGAGACCCCGCACAGTTTTTCGAACTTGTCGTAATACGGCTCGAGCTCGTCATAGGAGACCGGCAAGTCCTCGATGGTCATCTCGGCCGGAATGGCGTTCTTGCCGTAACGCTCGGTAATATGGCTGCGCAGCTTGTGATCCGACGGCAGCCAGCGCCAGGTCATGCCGTTCCAGTGCGCGCCGGCGCCGCCGAGATCGGTGCCGGGCAGGAACGAGCCGAGGCGACGGATCGGCAACGCAGTCTCCGCCGGCGAATGGCGCAGCGATACGGTTTCAAGCTGCGTGTCCTGAAACAATTCCTGCCGCACCGCATATTTGAGATCGTCGCGCACCGACGGAATGGTGAAATCCTCGCCCGGCATGCGTCGTGCGCCGCGTTCGAGGCCGACAACGTTAAGGCCCGCCTTGGTCAGTTCGCGGGCGAGGATCGATCCGGTCCAGCCGACGCCGATGACGACCGCATCGGTTTCCTTGAGCGTGATCATGACGCATCTCCCTCAAGAAAAATCCGCGATCGAACGCGGCGGCTTGTCGTATTTCTTGCCGAAATATTTTTTGATGTCCTCGCGATAGGTCGCCGGCAAGCCCGGATAGCCGACCATCTTCCACGCCGCCATGTCGCGGTTACCGCCATAGATCGGATCGGCGAAAAAGCCCTCCATGCTCAAGTCGAGCAGCGCGTTGAAGAACATGCGGCTGGAAAAGCCGGAGAACTCCGCCTTGCCCGCTTCCATGGCCTTGAGCGCCGCTTCGCGGTCGGCGTCGGCGAGGCGGTCGAAATCCTTGCCGTAGGTTTTGCGCGACCACTCGTTGGCCGCGGCAATGCCGGCGCGAAAGAATTCGCGCGGGTTGAGCGGCAGCTGGTAGCCGAGCTCGGGCTTGGCCTTGGTGAACGGCCCGTCGCGATAAAGCCGCGCGCCGCCGCCATAAGCGCCGGCCAACTGGCGATCGATGAAAGTGGCGACGCCGCATTGGCTGCCCGACGGCGACAAGTCATCGGCGGGGATCAGTGTGTCGGCGGCGGCGACGAAGAAGGCGTGCTCGGTTGCCGTCAATGTGAGCAGTGGCTCGACATCGGGCGCCGCACTGGCGGCACTCGCCGCGGTCTGCGCCTCGGTGGCGACCGGCGGCGCCAAAGACGCGGCGACCGCGGTGCCCGCTCCCATCAGGAAATTGCGACGGCGTATCGGATTGCTGTCGTCGGCCATGGCTCCCTCCCGTTTTGCCGATTTTTTAAACGTTCGCGCTCAGCCCGGCTCCATGCCCTTGGCCTTGATCACCGCCTTGGCGTCAGGCGACGTCAGGAATTTAATCAAGGCGGTCGCCCCTTCGGCATTTTTCGCCGTGGCGCTGATGCCGCCGGAGAACATCGTATAAGTTTGAATGTCCGGTGGCAGCGGTCCGGCCAGCTCGACGCCGGGATACGGCAGAATTTCGCTGATCTGAGTCATCGCGATTTCGACGTCGCCGTTGGTAACCGCGACTGCCGCCTGAATCGTGAGCGGCTTGATCTTGGCTTTGATCTCGTCGGCAATGCCGAGCTTCACAAATATGGCCTTGAGCGCAGCGGCAGTCGGCGTCTGATCGACGAAGCCGATCGATTTCGCGTTCAGCATCGCCTGCTTGAAACCGTCAGTGGTGCTCAGATCGGGCTTTGCCGCGCCTTTACGGATGGCGACGCCGATGCCGGCGCGTGCGATTGCGGCGCGGGGCGCATCCGCGACTTTGCCCGCCGTGGCGAGCTCGTCGAGCGCGGCCTTGGTCAGCAGCACTGCATCGAAGGCCTCGCCGCTCTCGATGCGGGCCTTCAGTTGCGCCGACGTTCCGAGCGTAACGACAAGCTTATTCTCGGTCGCTTTCTCGAATTGCGGGCCGAGTACCTCCATTACCGCGTTCAGCGCGTTGCCGCCGAGGAGTTTTATGTCCGCCGCACGAGCCGCGGTCGCGAGCTGCGGCAGCCCCAATACGGCAATGACGGCAATCGCACGATGGATTTTCATGGCGTCCTCCCGAGCCGCCGGTCTTGAGCGCCGACGGCCGGGGAAGTTTAGCGGTAAACCGCCGCTATCGCCAGGAACTCGTCAGCCTTGAGGCTGGCACCGCCGACCAGCGCGCCATCGACGTTGTCTATTCCGAGCAATTCCTTGGCGTTCGCCGGCTTGACCGAGCCGCCGTAGAGAATGCGGACGCCCTGCCCCGCCTCGCCGTAGCGCGCCGACAGACGCTCGCGGATAAAACGGTGCATGTCGAGGACGTCGTTCTTGGTCGGCGTCACGCCGGTGCCGATTGCCCAGACCGGCTCATAGGCGATAACGAAATCCTCAAAATCGTCCGGCAGCGAGCCGTCGAGTTGCGTGCGCACGACCGTGTGGGTCTTGCTGGCATCGCGCTCGGCGCGCGTTTCGCCCACACAGACGATGGCAAGGAGGCCGGCGCGCCGCGCCGCAAGCGCCTTCGCTCGCACCATGGCATCGGTCTCGCCGTGATAGTGGCGGCGTTCGGAATGGCCGACAATGACGGCACTGGCGCCGGCGTCTTTGAGCATTTCCGCGGCAATATCGCCGGTATAGGCGCCGGCCGGCTCGGCATGGCAGTCCTGGCCGCCGATGGCGACGCGCGAGCCTCGCGCCAGCGCCGCAAAGCCCGCCACCAGCGTGGATGGCGGACATATTATAAGGTCGGCATTGGACAGGCCGCGGGCGCCGGCGATGATCGTCTCCAGCTCGCCGGCGGAAGCCGCAAGCCCGTTCATTTTCCAATTCCCTGCGACCAGCGGGCGGCGCGCCATCATTTCGGCCTAAAAATCCTGCGATTAGACCATGATCCAATTCAATTGAATCGGATCATGGTCTAAAATCTTCGTTTGAGCATGATCTTATCCGAAAACCGGTGTCCACTTTTCGGGATCATGCTCTAAGAGCCGTTAGCAGACCGGTTGCGCGCGGAAAAGGGGCGTTTTATCTGTAAAAGCCGTCAGTTGCGGTGCAGCGTGACGCTCCTTATGATGCGCCGCCTTCAGCCGACTGGCTTAAAGCAACCGCTCAAAAGCGTGGGACGTAATGCTTCGAGGTATCCGTAAAGCCTCTGCGAATTGGCTCGGCCGCATCGTCATGGGTGTGGTGATGTCGGTGCTTGCCGCAAGTTTTGCGGTTTGGGGCATCAACGACATCTTCCGCGGTTTTGGCCGCTCGACGGTCGCCAAGATCGGCGGCATCGAGATCCCGGTCGAGCAGTTCCGGCAGACCTATACCGACGCGGTGCAAATGCTAGGCCGGCAGTCGGGCCATGTGATCACGCCGGATGAGGCCATGGCGCGCGGCATGCCGCGGCAGGTCTTGAGCGAGATGGTCGCCGAAGCCGGCCTCAACGAGCGCGCCCGGCAAATGCGGCTCGGCGTTTCCAATGACGAAATCTCGCGGCGCATCGTCACCAATCCGGCGTTCCAGAATCAGCAAGGCCAGTTCGACCGCGCCCGGTTCGAAGACGCGATGCACAATGCCGGCTTCAACGAAAAACGCTTTGTCGCCGAGCAACGCAACTTGACGCTACGCCGGCAGATCATCGATTCGGTCTCGGGCAATATCCCGCTGCCGAACGCCTGGCTCGAGGCGCTTAATCAGTTTCAGAACCAGGCGCGCAGCATCGCCTATATCGCGCTCGGTCCGGCGCAAGCCGGCGACATTGCGGCGCCCACCGAGGAGCAGCTCAGCAAATATTTCGAGACTCGCAAAATCCTGTTCCGCGCGCCGGAATTCCGCAAGGTCGCGACCGTGGTGGCGACGCCGGCGGAGCTTGCCAAGACCGCGGAAGTGCCGGACGAGGACGTCAAACAGATATTCGACACCTACCGCAACCGCTACATCACGCCGGAGCGCCGCCACGTCGCGCAGATGCCGTTTCCCTCCATGGCCGAGGCGCAGGCCGCCAGTGATCGGATCAAGGGCGGCCTGACGTTCGCGGCGCTCGCGGCCGAGCGCGGGCTCAAGGAACAAGACCTCGATCTCGGCACGGTGCCCAAATCGACCATCATCGATCCGGCCGTGGCCGATGCCGCCTTTTCGCTCAAGGACGGCGAGGTCAGCGCACCGGTCCAAGGCAAGTTCGGCGTGGTCATCGTCACCGTGTCGAAGATCATCCCCGAGGAAGGCAAAACCTTCGCCGACGTGGCGCCGCAAATCCGCAACGAGATCGCCCTGGCGCGCGTCAAAAAAACCGTCCAGGACGTCCACGACAAGATCGAGGACGCCCGCGCCGGCGGCGCTTCGCTCGAGGACGCCGCGCAGAAACTGAAGCTGCCCGTCGTCACCTACGACGCGATCGACCGCTCCGGCCGCGATCCCGCCGGCAAGCCGATCGAGAACTTTCCCCACGCCGCCGAAGTGGTCAACGCCGCGTTTGCCACCGACGTCGGCGTCGACAACGATCCGCTCGAGGCCGACGGCGGTTATATCTGGTACGACGTCACCGGCATCACGCCGGCGCGCGAGCGCACTCTCGACGAGGTGAAAAGCCAGGTCGAGGCGCAGTGGCGCGACGAAGAGGTCGCTTCGCGGCTGAAGGCCAAGGCGGCCGACATTCTCGATAAGCTGAAAAACGGTGGCACGCTCGAGGCCATGGCTGCCGCCAACGGCGTGAAAGTCGAAACCGTAAGCAACATCACACGCACTAAGCCGCCGGAGACCATTTCGGGACGGATGATCGACGCCATCTTCCATACCGCCCTGGATGCCTACGCCAGCGCCGAGGGCGACAAGCCGACGCAATGGACCGTGTTCCGGGTGACCGACGTCAAGACGCCGAGCCTCGACAAGAACACGCCCAACGCCAAGCAGCTCGACGAGATGGTATCGCGCCAAATCGGCGACGACGTGTTCGGCCAATACATGGCGTGGCTGGAAAGCGATCTCGGCACCAGCGTCAATCAGTCAGCGCTCCAGCAAGCCTTGGGCAACAGCGCGCCGGATACCAATTGAATGCAGATCGAGCCTTCGGCGGAAAAATTCGCCGCCCGCTATGAGGCCGGCGAGCCGCAGGTGGTGTGGACGACGCTGGTTGCCGATCTCGAAACGCCGGTCTCCGCCTTCCTGAAAATCGCCGGCTCCCGGCCGATGAGCTTTTTGCTCGAATCGGTCGAAGGCGGCGCCGTGCGCGGCCGCTATTCGATCATCGGGCTCGAGCCCGACATGATCTTCCGCGTCAATGGCGAACGTGCCGAGCTCAACCGCGCGCCGGCAAGCAGCCCGACGGCATTCGCGCCGATGGACGAGCCGCCGCTGCAGGCGCTGCGCACCTTCATTGCCGAAAGCCGCATCGCGCTGCCCGACGATTTACCGCCCATGGCCGCCGGCGTGTTCGGCTATCTCGGTTACGACATGGTGCGGCTGATCGAGGAATTGCCGGCGCAGGCGCCCGACCCGATCGGCATCCCCGATGCCATGCTGGTGCGCCCGACGCTGGTGATCGCATTCGATGCCGTCAAAGACACCATCACCGTGGTCTCGCCGGTGCGGCCGCATGCCGGCCTGTCGGCGAAAGCCGCACTCGCGCGCGCGGTCGAGCGCCTCTCCGCCGTGGTCGATGCGCTGGACCGGCCGCTCGACAAAGCGGCGGCGGACATCGACTTGGGCCCGCTCGAAGTTGCGCCGCACTCGAACACCACGCCGGCCGAATTTAGGGCGATGGTGTTGCGCGCCAAGGACTACATCGCCGCCGGCGATATTTTTCAGGTGGTGCTGTCGCAACGTTTCGAGGCGCCGTTCGCGCTACCGCCGTTCGCCCTTTACCGTGCGCTGCGCCGCGTCAATCCTTCGCCCTATCTGTTCTTCCTCGAATTCGGCGGCTTCGCCATCGCCGGATCGAGCCCGGAGCTGATGGTCAAAGCGCGCGACGGCGTCGTCACCATCCGCCCCATCGCCGGCACCCGGCCGCGCGGCGCCACGCCGCATGAAGACCAGGCGCTCGAAGCGGAACTGCTCGCCGATCCAAAAGAGCGCGCCGAGCATCTCATGCTGCTCGACCTCGGCAGGAACGACGTCGGCCGCGTCGCCGAGATCGGCTCCGTCACCGTCACCGACCAGTTCTTCATCGAGCGTTACAGCCAGGTGATGCACATCGTCTCCAATGTCGAGGGCCAGCTGCGCCACGACCGCGACGCGCTCGATGCGCTGGCCGCGGGCTTTCCCGCAGGCACCGTGTCCGGTGCGCCAAAAGTGCGGGCCATGCAGATCATCGACGAATTGGAGAAGGAGAAGCGCTCGCTCTATGCCGGCTGCGTCGGCTATTTCTCCGCCGGCGCCGACATGGATACCTGCATCGTGCTGCGTACCGCCTTGATCAAGGACGGCACCATGTATGTGCAGGCCGGCGCCGGCATCGTCGCCGATTCCGATCCGCAATTCGAGCAGCAGGAATGCATCAACAAGGCGAAGGCGCTATTCCGCGCCGCCGAAGAGGCCAAGCGCTTCGCCAGCGCGGTGCGGCGGGGCCAATAGCCCGGCTGCAATCGCTAATCCGTGGCGCACGCCGCCCGCGACGAGACCTGCTAGTATGGTGCCGCGCCATCGCCAATAGCAGGGAAAACCAATGCAAAGCGCGCGACGGGTGTTGCTGGGTTCTTTCCTGACGCTGCTTTCGGTCGTTGCTTTAGCGGCGCAAACGTCTGTGGCGCAAACGACAGCTACGCAGACATCTTGGCCGACAAGCCCGGTGCGGCTGATCATGCCGTATCCGCCCGCCTCCAGCGGCGATCTCATCACGCGGAAGGTGGTGCCGTTCCTAAGCCAAAAGCTCGGCGCGCCGTTCTTTGTCGAGAACCGGCCCGGCGCCAACGGCAATATCGGCATGAAAGCCGTGAAGGATTCGCTTCCCGACGGCTACACCTTCGTGTCGGCAAGCGACATCCAGTTCGCCGTCTCGCCCGCGGTTTACGCGAATTTGTCCTACGACATGGACCGCGATTTCACGCCGGTGGCGCCGCTCGCCCGCATCATCAATGTCATCGTCGCCAACCGGAACGTCAAAGCCGACAATCTGCGAGAGCTGGTGGCGCTGGCCAAGGCGCAGCCCGGCAAATTCACCTACGCCTCGACCGGTGTCGGCAGCACGCACCAGCTGTTCATGGAGATGCTCAAGATGCAGGGCGGCTTCGACCTGGTGCACGTGCCGTACAAAGGCACCGGCGAAGCGACGCCCGATCTCATCAGCGGCCAGGTCGATGTGATGTTCTTTGGCGTGACGCAGGCGCTGACGCAGGCCAATGCCGGCCAGCTCAAAATTTTGGCCGTCGGCTCGCCGAACCGGCTGCCGCAATTGCCGGACGTGCCGACGATTGCCGAATCCGGTTTTCCGGGTTTTACCTCGACCAACATCTGGGGCGTCATGGCGCCGGCCGGCACGCCCGATCCGATCGTCGTAAAATTTCGCGCCAGCATCGCGGACGCGTTGCAGGACCCCGATATTCGGGCGTGGTATCGGACCTCGGTATTGTCGACATTGGATGGCGGCGTCGGCGAGATGATGCAGACGATCCACGACGAGCGCGCGACCTGGCCGCAGGTTGTCAAGGCCGCCAACATAAAACTGACCGAATGACCGCAGGGAGATGACCATGAGCGCCACGCAGACATTCGAAGTGTCTGGATCGCAGCGGCCAGCGGATTTACGCACCCGAGCGCTGACGCCGGCGATCGGCGCCGAAATCATCGGCGTCGATCTGAGCCAGCCGATGAGCGATGCGGTTTTCGCAGCGGTGCTCGACTGCTGGCACCGGCACAACGTGATCCTGTTCCGCGATCAGCATCTCACCGAAGACGACCAGGTCCGCTTCGGCGAGCGGTTTGGACCGCCGGCGGTGAGCCACACGCGGCGTTACACGACCAAGAACCCCGCGGTGATGCTGATTTCCAACATCCGCGAGAACGGCCAGCTGATCGGCGCCCTGCCCGACGGCGAGATGCACTTTCACACCGACCAATGCCATCAGGAACGGCCGGCCATGGCGTCGATGCTCTATGCGCTGGAAATTCCGAGCACCGGCGGCAACACGCTATTTGCCAACGCGTATCTCGCCTACGAAACGCTGCCCGCGGCGATGAAAAAGAGCATCGAAGGCCGTAACGCGCTCAATGCCTATGACTACGACAACGCGTCGATGAAGCGCGGCACAAAACCGCGCGAAGGGATTCCGTCGTATTGGCATCCCATCGTCAGAACCCATCCGGCCACCGGGCGAAAGGCGCTCTACGTCAACCGGCTGATGACCGTCGCCATCGAGGGATTGCCGGACGCCGAAAGCGATGCGCTGCTCGGCGCGCTGTTCGATCATCAGGAGCAGCCGCAATTCATCTACGAGCATATCTGGCGGCCGCACGACCTCTTGATGTGGGACAACCGCTGCACGCTCCACGCCCGGACCGACTTCAGCGCCGCGGAGCGTCGCCTGATGCGGCGATTGACCATTCTTGGCGAAAAGCCGGTTTGACGGCGCGCTCACGGTGCGCGCCAGAGCCGGATCGTGATAAAACCGCCACCATGACAAAACGATCCGGCACCGTTTCGTTCGCTTGCATGTTCGCCCTGTCGGCGCTTGCGCTGGCGGCTGCGCATTCGCCGACCCGCGCGCAATCGGCCGATCTTGTGCTGTGCGACCGGCTCGCTGCCGATCCCACCGATCCGGATAAGCCGGCCGACGTCAAAGGCGCCGCCGAGATCGCGCCGTCCGATGTCGCGACCGCGATAAAATTCTGCAAGATCGCGGCGCCGTCGTCGCGCCGGGCGCTTTATCAGCTCGGCCGCGCCTACGCCGCCAATGGGCAACCGGCCGACGCCATCGCCACCTATCGCAAGGCGATCGACAAGGGCAGCACCGCGGCCATGGTCGAGCTCGGCATCCTCTACGCCGCAGGCTCCGGCGTCGCCAAAGACGAAGCGCAGGCGCGCCAACTGTTCGAGCGCGCCGCCGCGGCCGGCAATCCGCGCGGCGTGACGCGTCTCACCGCGCTTTCCGGTGGTGGCGCCGCCGGCCCGCCGGCCGATCCCGCTCAGGCCAGGGCGATGCTGATGAAAGCCGCGGAAGCCAATTCCGCCGACGCGCAGTTCCAGCTCGGCGTGATGTATGCGGAAGGCACCGGCGGCCCGAAGGACGATGTCGCGGCGCGGGCCATGTTCGAAAAGGCGGCCGCCCAAAACCACGCCGAGGCGTTGGATTGGCTCGGCAATTTCGTCCTCTCCGGCCGCGGCGGACCGCAGGACACCAAGGCCGCCAAGGGCTATTACGAGCAGGCCGCCGCGCTGGGCAACGAAGACGCCAAGGCCGCGCTCAAGCGCCTGGAATGTTCCATGACCATCAAAGACAGACGCGGCAATTTTGTCGGCACTCTGTGCTTTTAGCTGCGGCGCCGTTTAAGTCTTCACCGCGCCATCGCGGTGGATCGGGTCGACCCACAGCACGGTTTGCGGCTTCTCCACCGGCTCGATGTCGAGATTGATGGCGATCGCCTCGCCGTCGCTGCGCACCAGCACGCATTCCAGCACCTGGTCGGGGCTGGCATTGATCTCCTGATGCGGCACATAGGGCGGGATAAAAATAAAATCGCCGGGATTGGCCTCGGCGGTGAACTGCAAGTGCTCGCCCCAGCGCATGCGCGCCTTGCCGCGCACCACATAGATGATGCTCTCGAGGTGGCCGTGATGATGCGCGCCGGTCTTGGCATCGGGCTTGATGGTCACCGTGCCGGCCCACAGTTTTTGCGCGCCGGTGCGGGCGAAATTGATCGCCGCCTTGCGGTCCATGCCGGGCGTCGACGGCACGTTGGGGTCGAGCTGATTGCCCGGAATGACGCGCACGCCGTCGTGCTTCCAGCGTTCGGCGTCATCGTGCCGGTGAATATCCTGAGCCTCGCTCATGAAACCCAACGTATGTCGAAGCCGCCCACCGCGCCAGCCTGGTATTCGCAAAAGTTCGCAAAGGATGCGTCTTGGGCTATACTCTTCGAGGTTGTTGTATTGTAATGTTAGCCCGCGGTGGACAAGGGAGTGACGATCATGGGCTTTGGCATTCGTATCACGTCTTCGAAATTCGGTTTGGCGTTCGGCGCAACAGTGGCCGGCCTGATTGCGGCGAGCCCGGCGAGCGCCCAAACGCCGCCGCCCGCGCCGCCCACGTTCCATTGCCAAGAACTCATCAGACCAACCGATCCCGACCTGCCGGTGTTGAAACCGATCTTCCGCTCGACGACCGATCTGGCGGAAAATGAATTCGACTGCCTGGCCTGGCAGGATTTCATCTATTTGATGTGGCCGGCTCTGCCCAATCAGCGCGGCGTTCCCGATCCCAATCGAAAGATCGGGGCCAGCGGCCCGACGGTGTGGGAAAGCTATCGAACCTCCGATACGGTCTTTCTGCCTCAAGGCCGCGATCCGGGGCCATGGCAACAGCTGCAGCTGATGGCAACCCTGCAATCGTCGCTGGCGCAACAGGTGGCGAGCGGCGCGGTCCGCAATCTGACCCAGACGTCAAAAGTGTCGGGACCCGTGCTCGGCACCATCCTGCAGAACGCGGCGGCATTTCCGCCGCCCATCCTCCACGGTATCTCGCAAGCCGGCGGCGGCACGCTCTACGACCTCAACGGCTTCCCGGTCTATTACGAAGTGGCGATGGATAAGGCCCAATACGACTACATCCACGACCACCAGCTCTATAACGCCTATAAGCAAGCCGTCTTTGCGCGGACCAACGTGATCTCGCTGCCCTCCGGCACCAAGGACAACCCACTCGGCGCGGTGGAGGTCAAGGCGGCATGGAAAGTGCTGTCCGACGCCGAGCGCCGTTCGGGCCACTTCCACACCGTCCAAGCGCTGCTCGGCGGAGCCAAGACTCCGGTCACGGTGGGACTTGCCGGCTTCCACGTCTTCGTCGTCAACGGCGTACAGGGCGCCTGGGCGACGTTCGCCCAGATGGACAACGCGCCGTCGGGACAGCCGGCGACCAGCGGGACGTTCAACTTCTTCAATCCGAACTGCAAAGTGCCCGGCTCGGACAAACCGTGCCCGGTCAATGTCAAAGATGCCGATCCGGGACAGGTTCTCCAGGTCACGCCGAACGCCACCATCGCCGACGCCCTCAACAAATACATGCACTACATTCTGCAGCAGGCTGACGCGAAATCACCCTGGCAATACTACAATCTGATCGACGTGCAGTGGGCAAGGAATCCGAAGGTGATTTCCGATTTACCGGCGCCGGTGTCGCCGCCGCTGCCGAATGGCACGCCCAACGTTCCGGCCGACAATAAGGACATGCTCAATCCGGTGCTGGAAACCTTCCTGCAGGAGCCCTACCCGCCGCCTCCAGGTCCGCCGGTTCCGGGCAACTCCTGCCTGGGCTGCCATCAATATGCAACGACGGCGGCGGTCGGCATCCAGCAACCGCCTTACGCGACGAGCTACAGCTTCATGTTCGGAGGCGCCTCGGCGCTGCCGACGGATGCGCGTTAGCGCAACGACCAGGTGAGATCGCTTCGGCTGGTGATATTCGCACCAGCCGAAGCATCACATCATGCCGAGCGTGATGCGCATCACGGGTTGGAGCGCAGGAAATCCATCTTGCGAAATTGTTCCGGTTCCCGCCGCAAGTTGAGCGAAAATTTTCCTCGCCGCTGCGCCGATTGATTGCTTGACAATCGAACGCCTTGGTCCAAACTCTCAACGTACCCCTGTTGGACACGGAGGTCGCAATGATACCACCGGGTCAAATGGCCGCGATGATTGCTGCGTCGCGCGTTCGGATCGCAGCATAGCGGCAAGCACACGGACGGTTCGCCGGGCGCGACCTTCCGCGGGTCGTATCAGTGAGGCAGGACCCCAACTCGGTCGCCCCCGGCGTGCTCTTTCGCTGGGTCGATTTGATTACCGCGCGCGGATGCTTTTCTGAGCGGCGCTTCAATCGGCGGCGCCGACGAATTTGAAGCCGTCGCCCCAGCGCCGCACCCGGCCGGTCGAGGGCGACGGAAAATGGGTCGCGCATAGGATGGTCGGCTCCTCGCAGAAGCGGTCGAACACCTTGCGCCGGGTTTTGCCGGCCTGCGGCGAGTCATAATCGGCCATCATGCCGAGCTCGGGATATTTGCCCTGCAGCGGCGAGTGAATCATATCTCCTGTGATCAGCGCGTCGGCGCCGCCGCGGCCGACCAGCACCGAGAAATGATCGATGGTGTGGCCGGGCGTCGGAATGAACTGCACCTGCTCATTGAAGGTGAAATCGCTTTTGACGATCTGCGCGCGCTTGGCCGCGATGATCGGCAGCACCGAGTCGGTGATCCACGGCACGCTGTCGGGGTTGTCCTTCGCCCGCGCCGTCCAATGGTCGAGCTCGCGGTCGGCCATGATGTATTTCGCTTTGGGGAATGTCGGCACCCAGCGGCCGTTTTCGAGCTTTGTGTTCCAGCCGACGTGATCGGTGTGCAGGTGCGTGCACATCACATAGTCGATGTCGTTGACCGTGAGGCCCGCGGCCGCCAGCCCCTTCTCGAACCGGTCGCTGTTCATCATGTGCCAGAACGGCCGCGTCGGCCGCGGCTTGTGGTTGCCGACGCAGGCATCGACCAGGATGTTGTGGTGCGGCGTCTTGACGACGAAGCTTTGGATGCAGAGCAAGAGCTTGTCGGCCGGATCGAAGAATGCCGGCTGCAGCCAGGAGCGGTTCTCGTCGAGCAGCTCCTTGGTCAGGGTTGGGAAGAATCCCATCGCGTCGAAGAACGCCCCTTCCTGCTCGATGATGGGGTGAATGGTGATGTCCTCAAGCGTAATCGGCATGGTCATTTGAATGCTTTCTGTAGACGGCGCTGCGGCGATGTTAACCGCCTAGGACGTGCGCGCAAGCGGCAACGGCACAATCGGCACTTGTGTCGAGCGCCCGCCTGCCCGATCATGGGCGGCGCTACAAAACAAATACCGGGAGGATATTATGCGCGCACAACTCGCAGCTTTCACCATCATTGTCACAGCCGTCGCGTCGAATGCATGGGCGCAAACCGCGGCGCCGGCTTCGGTGTTCATGAGCGACAAGGACATCATGGCCCTTGTCGACAAAGCAAAGGCCGACCGCAAGGGCGACGCGCCGGTGACGGCCGAGCCCATCCTGCTGCTGGCGCCCTACCGGGCGCAGCTCGAATACCGCCCCGGCAATGCGCCGGCGGCAGTGCACGAGCACGACGCCGAACTGATGGTCGTGCTCCAAGGCACCGGCGACATCGTCACTGAAGGTAAGCTGGTCGACGAGAAGCGCGTGAACGCCAACAATCTCAGCGGTTCGTCGATCTCGGGCGGCGTGTCGCACCAGGTGGTCAAGGGTGACATGATCATCATCCCCAACAACACGCCGCATCAGGTGATCCCGAGCGGCGGCGCGCCGATCGTGCTGATGACCATGCACGTACCGTATCCGGCGGCGGGCTGGCCGCCGGCCAATTGACCAAGTAGCCTGGCAAAGTAGCCTGGAGTGAGCCAACGGGTCCGGCCCGAAGTGGCCGGCCCGATGACAGGCTCCGCGAAATCCGGGAACGGCAAGACGCGGCTGCGGTGATCCCGGGTTTCGCTTCGCTCAACCCGGGCTACGGAGCTACCAGCGCCTGCCGCCCCACCGCGCGCGATAGCCCCAGCCGCCGCCGCTGACCAGGCGGAGGATGAGGAGCAGCACGACCGCGCCGATAAAAGCGTTGATGATGAGCGCGACGATGCCGACGCCGAGGTGAATGTTGAGCTGCGGCAACAGCCAGTCGCCGATGAAGGCGCCGATCAGGCCGACGATCAGATCGCCGATTAGGCCGAACCCGCCGCCGGCCATCACCCGGCCGGCAAGCCAGCCGGCGACGATGCCGACGACGAGAATGACCAGAAGACTTTGGTTGGAAAGGTTCATAGCAAAAATCCCCGGGACAGAGATGCCCGCTGACCAATTCAATGCCAGGGGAAAAGTTCCATGCGACCGCGCGGAATTTCACCGCGTTCGACTCCTGTCACGGTGCTTGCCTACGCTACCTAAGATTGTGCATATTCGAACCCAAGCTTGCCGGGAGTTCGTGCCATGAAGGGCGTACCGCTCGCGCTTGCGTTCTTGCTCACGCTCTGCGCCAACGCTGCCGCGCAGGTGCCTAATCCCGGCTGCACATCCAGGCCGGAGGGTGCCGCGCCGCTGTTTCTCGGCGTCACGACGCAGATATTCGGCATCACGTGCCCGGCGCCGGAAGGCAACTTTGTCAGCACAGCGCATGTGATCCGCGTCGATCTGACCGTCCCCGGTCTATCTTTCGAAGCGTCCTCGGCGCCCAGCGCGGGGTCTTTCGCCCCTACGCTGACCACGACATTTTTGGCGACGACCCGCAGTCAGATCGCGATCAACGCCAACCTCTTCATCGATTGCTGCACCGATACGCCGCCGCCGGCGGGCACTACGACCGCGCTGCAAGGTCTGGAAATCAGCAGCGGCAAAGTGCTGTCGCCGTTTCGCAATAACCCGAAGGACGGCAAGCAGCCGTATCCCTTCGCCACGAGCCTCATCGTCGCCGCCAACGGGCTGCGTATCGTGACGCCCACCGAGCCCCCCGCGGCGACGACCGCGGTAACCGGCAGCCACATTTTGGTATCGGGCGGCCAGAATGTCGCGCCACCAAATCCGAGCAGTTCCGACAGCTTCTTCGGCCCCAACCCGCGCACGCTGGCCGGGCTGTCCGCCGACAACAAAGTGCTTTGGATCGCCGCGGTGGACCGCCTCAGCGAAAACTCCGGCGTGACGCTGCCGCAAGCGGCTCAATTCATGATTCAACTCGGCGCCGCGACGGCGCTGAACTTTGACGGCGGCGGCTCGACATCGCTCGCGGTGCAGATGCCCGACGGCGCGCCGGGCCTGCTCAATTTCCCAAGCGATCAAAACGCGGGATGCAGCTTTATCAAGGGCGGCCGTTGCGAGCGCTATGTGGGCGCGAGCTTCGGCATTCACGCGCAGCCCCTGCTGTCGACTTCAGGACATTAGGGCGAGCTTCCCAAGCAGTAGCGGCCATTTGACGGTTGCTACGAGCTGACGACGGCGGCTTACTCCCCGCCGTTCTCGTCGGCTTCCTCGGTCAACCGCTCCACCGACGCCACCTTCTCGCCCTCGCCGGTCGAGAACACGATCACGCCCTGCGTCGAGCGGCCGGCGATGCGGATGCCGTCGACCGGGCAGCGGATCAGTTGGCCGCCGTCGGTGACCAGCATGATCTGGTCGCTCTCCTCGATCGGGAACGACGCCACCAGGCGGCCGTTCTTCTCGGTGATCGACATGGCGACGATGCCTTTGCCGCCGCGGCCGGTGGTGCGGTATTCGTAGGACGAGGTGCGCTTGCCGAAACCTTTTATCGAAATGGTGAGCACGAACTGCTCGGCCTCGGACATGACGACGTAGCGCTGCTCGCCGAGCTCGATGGCGCCCTCGGCTTCCTCACCGTCAGTCGCGCCGTTGTCCTCGCCCTCGCCGTTGCTGCCGCGCCGCACCGCGTTGGCGCGCTTGAGATAAGCGACACGCTCGTCGGCACTGGCCTCGACGTGGCGCAGGATCGACAGCGAAATCAGCTTGTCGCCGTCGGCCAGATTGATGCCGCGCACGCCCATCGAGGTGCGGCCCTGGAACACGCGCACGTCGTCGACGGCGAAACGGATGCATTGGCCGGCCGCCGAGGTGAGCAGCACGTCGTCATTCTCGGTGCAGATCTGCACGTCGACGATGGCGTCGCCCTCGTCGAGCTTCATGGCGATGATGCCGGAGCGGCGCACGTCGGCAAAATCCGATAGTTTATTACGCCGCACCGTGCCGCGCGTGGTGGCGAACATCACGTCGCGCTGTTCCCAGGTCTTTTCGTCCTCGGGCAGCGGCATGATGGTGGTGATGTTCTCGCCCTGCTCGAGCGGCAAAATATTGATCAGCGCCTTGCCGCGCGCCTGCGGCGCCGCCAGCGGCAGCCGCCAGACTTTTTCCTTGTAGACCTGGCCGCGCGACGAGAAGAACAGCACCGGCGTGTGGGTCGAGGCGACGAACAGCCGGGTGACGAAATCCTCCTCGCGGGTCTGCATGCCGGCGCGGCCCTTGCCGCCGCGTTTTTGTGCGCGGTACGTCGACAAGGGAACGCGTTTGACATAGCCGGCGTGCGACACGGTGACGACCATGTCCTCGCGCTGGATCAGGTCTTCATCTTCCATCTCGCCTTCCTGATCGATGATCACGGTGCGGCGAGGCGTGGCGAATTCGCGCTTGATGGCGGCGAGCTCGTCCTTGAGAATCGTTTGGATGCGGGCGCGCGAGCGCAAAATATCGAGATAATCGGCGATCTCTTTGGCAAGCTTGTCCAGCTCGGCCTTGATCTCGTCGCGGCCGAGCGCGGTCAGCCGCTGCAGCCGCAGATCGAGAATGGCCTTGGCCTGCTCTGCCGAAAGCCGCGTGGTGCCGGCCGCCGACATGCTGTGGCGCGGGTCGTCGATCAGCGTCACCATGGTTTCGACGTCGCGCGCCGGCCAGTCGCGATTCATCAATTGTTCGCGCGCCTCGTTGGCGTCCTTGGAGGCGCGGATGAGCTTTATGACTTCGTCGATATTGGCCACCGTGATGGCGAGCCCGACCAGGATGTGGGCGCGATCGCGCGCCTTGCTGAGCAAGTGCTTGATGCGCCGATAGATCACTTCTTCGCGGAACGCGATGAAGGACGTAAGCAGGTCCTTCAGGTTCATCACCAGCGGCCGGCCGCCTTCGAGCGCCACCATGTTGGCGCCGAACGAGGATTGCAGCGACGTGAAGCGATAAAGCTGGTTGAGCACCACATCAGGCACCGCGTCGCGCCGCATTTCGATCACTACCCGGAAGCCATCGCGATCGGATTCATCGCGTAGTGCGGCAATCCCCTCGAGCTTCTTCTCGCGCACCAGTTCACCGATGCGCTCGACCATGTGCGCCTTGTTCACCTGGTAGGGAATTTCGGAAATAACGATCGCTTCGCGCTCGCCGCGTAAGGTTTCGAACTCGACCTTGCCGCGCATAACGATCGAGCCGCGGCCGAGATGGTAAGCGGAACGGATGCCCTGACGGCCCAAAATGATGCCGCCGGTCGGGAAATCCGGACCCGGCACGATGGCGATCAGATCTTCGATCGACAGACCCGGGTCGTCGGCCAGCGCAATGCAAGCATCGATCACCTCGCCGAGGTTGTGCGGCGGAATGTTGGTCGCCATGCCGACCGCGATGCCGCCGGCGCCGTTGACCAGGAGGTTGGGAAAGCGCGCCGGCAACACCACCGGCTCGCGTTCGGTATTGTCATAGTTGGGCTGGAAATCGACGGTTTCATTGTCGAGGTCGTCCAACAACGCCATCGAAACTCTGGTGAGCCGCGCTTCGGTGTAACGATAGGCCGCCGGCGGATCGCCATCGACCGAACCGAAATTGCCCTGCCCGTCGATCAGCGGCAGGCGCATGGAAAAATCCTGCGCCATGCGCACGAGCGCGTCGTAGATCGACTGGTCGCCGTGCGGATGATATTTGCCGATGACGTCGCCGACGACCCGCGCCGACTTTACGTATTTCTTGTCCGGCGTGTAGCCGTTCTCGTGCATCGAATAGAGGATGCGCCGGTGCACGGGCTTGAGCCCGTCGCGCGCATCGGGCAGCGCGCGCGCCACGATCACGCTCATGGCGTAATCGAGGTAGCTCTTCTTCATCTCCTCGGTGATCGAAACCGGGCGAATGTCGGAGGGGCCGCTGTCGGTGGGCGGGGGATTGTCGTCGTCTGCCAAAGGTGGAATTCCTGAACGAATCGCTGCTGAATTTCATAGCCGATTGGGTGCGGTTACGCCACCTTTATCGGCTTCTCCTAGATAGGATTTTCCATATTACTTTCAAGGTGTTATTGCCACACTTCGGGCCAATTTGGCGGCCGAGGCGATGGCCACCGGAAAGCGCGACATACCAGGCTTACACAATCGCACCGTATCCCTATGATGGGCGCGAAAACGGAGTAGCATTTCATGGTTCAGCTTACGGACGGCGACATCAAAACCCGCGAGGTGCTCGGCTGGAAGGGCGTGCATGTGCTGCACTTCATGGGGTCGTCGTGCTCGCAGAAGCTGCGCATTTTCCTCAATCTCAAGGGCATCCCGTGGCAGTCGCACCCGATCGACCTGCCGGCTTACGAAAACATGCAACCGTGGTTTCTCGGCATCAATCCGCGCGGGTTGGTGCCGGTGCTGGTGCACGACGGCGCCGTGCATATCGAGAGCAATGACATCATCCAGTACCTGGAACGGACATTCCCGACGCCGCGGCTGATCCCGGCCGGTCACGACAACGAAGTGGCGGCGCTGCTCAAGCACGAGGACGATCTGCATCTCGATCTGCGCACGTTGAGCTTCCGCTTCGTGTTCGCGCCGCCCGGCCCGCCAAAACCGGCGGCCGCGCTGGAAAGCTACCTCGCCAACGGCTCCGGCACCGTGCAGGGCGTCAACGACCACGAGAAGCAGATCCAGATCGAGTTTTGGCAGCGCGCCGCGAAAGAAGGTTTTACGGATGAGCGGGCGCGCGCATCGGCACTAAAATTCCGTGCCGAGTTCGACGCGCTCGAGAAAAAACTCGCGCAACAGCCCTATCTGATGGGCGGCGATCTAAGCGTGGTCGACATCGCCTGGCTGATCTACCAGCACCGGCTGTCGCTCGCCGGCTATCCGTTCGCGCGGCTGCATCCGCGCGTCCACGCCTGGGCCGAGAAACTGCGCGTCATGCCGGAATTCGCCAAGGAGGTCGCGCAGCTGCGCCATTCGCCGGATCAGCTCGACACCGTCCGCCGCGCCCAGGCCGGCAAGACCTTGGAAATGGTCGCGGGGTTCTAGCCCCGCGCCAGATTGTCGTGTGACGCCGTCATGCCTTTCGACTTTCTAATTTCGGCGCTACTGACGCTGCTCGTCGTGGTCGATCCGGTCGGCCTGGTGCCGACCTTCCTCGCCGTGACCGAAGACTTGCCGCGCCCGTCCCGCCGCAGCGTCGCGGTGCGTGCCAGCATCATCGCCGGCGCGATCCTTATAGGCACGGCGCTGATCGGCGATTGGCTCTTGCACACGCTGTCGATTTCGCTGCCGGCGTTCCGCATTGCCGGCGGGCTTCTGCTGTTTTCGATCGCGTCCCAAATGGTGTTCGGCGTGCGGCTGCGCCGCGAGAGTGAAGAGGCCGAGGAAGCGGTCGAAGAGCATGTCCGCAACATTGCCGCCTTCCCGCTGGCCATCCCGTTGCTCGCCGGCCCGGGCGCGATCACCGCCACCGTGCTGTTGGCCGGACGCGCCGGCGGCAATCCGATGCTGATCGCGATCCTGATCGGCGCCGTGGTGCTGGTCGCGGCCGCGTGTCTCGTCGCCTTCCTGTTTGCCGAGCGGATCGGCCGCGCCATCGGCCTGACCGGCAACATCGTGCTGTCGCGGCTCCTCGGCGTGCTGCTTGCCGCGCTTGCCGTGCAATATGTCGTCGACGGCGTGCGCGCCACTTTTGCCGGCTGAATTTTCTTCCGGGCACAGCGCGGTGGGGCGGATCGCCCGCTTCATCCCGCCGCGTTGCGCCGCTCCGCCGTCACCGCACCTCGAAGTGAAATGGCCGCCGCGGCGCCGCCGCCATGGCCCGCGGCTGGCTCAGCAGGCCGTCGCGCGTACGCACCTCGACGTCGAAATGCGCAGCGTCGGCGACGGCTTGCGGCAGCCCCTGCAAGCCGATGAACGCCTTGACTTCACGATGCGTCTGGCAATTGGCGCAGCCCTCGACATGCCAGCGGCTCAAGACCGCCTCGGTGCCGAGGTGCTGTTTCTTGCCGTCGATGGTGGCAAAGGCGGAGATCAGGAAGGAGCCGCGGATGGCGGCGCGGTTTATGCCGGCGACGCGGACAACCTTGGTGCTGCGGCCCGGCGCGGCCGCCAATGCCGCAACCGCGGCCTGCGCTTCGAGCGAACCCGGGCCGTAGGTGTAGCCGAGCTGCTTTTCGATATTGATGCAGTCGAGCGAGGTGAAGGTTCGTTCCTTGCCGCCGTCCAGTTTCTTGAACGGATCGAGCGGAGAAGCCAGCGTGAGCCAGGAATTGGGCGCGACGCCAGGCGTCGGGCCCTGGTTGTCGACCGAGTTGGTGCCGGGATATTGGTCGATGATCTCGAGCTTGTCTTCGCAGCCGTGTTTCTTCTGCCACAGCCAGAACACGCGATCGATGAAGCAATGGTGGAAAAAGAAAATGGGATCGAGACCCGCGGTATCGTTCTCGCCCATGTCGCCATTGGCGTCCGCGATCGGAGAGAAATCGCCCTGGCTCGGCACGTCGAAGCCGCCCACCGCGAGATGAATGTCGTTGTGCGGCGATTCCACCGGCACGATCCGAGCGGCGCCGCTCGTGATATTTTCGTTCCACTGCGCGGCCGACGTCGTATTGGAAAACACCGTGTAATTCGGTGCGTTCAAGCAGTCCTGAAACTTCTTCTCGACATGGGTCGGGATCACCTGCCCGTCGACCACGATGACCGAGGTCAGCCAGGCGATGATGTTCTGGTTGAGAAGCTGCACATTGGTGGCGGGATCGGGAAACTGCGCGTTGTGCGCTTTGGTCTTGGCGATATCGGCAGGCCCGACCAGTCCCGATAGCGGATAACGCACAGTCTCATAGCCTTTGGGCTTGCTGTAATTCGGATCGTCGCTGCCGATATTGTCCGTGATGTTGGCGGTGAAGACGAAGGAGCGGAGCGGATTGGCAATGGTCTGGCCGTCGAGCACGAAGGTTTCCTGGGTGAGCGCCCACGGAATGCCGTTTTTCAGCGAGTCATCGCTGGTCTCGTCCCAAAACGGCAGCGCCACATCGGCACAGCCTTCAATACTGCGCAGCGCATCTTCCAGCTTGAGCAGATAAACCCGGTGCCAGGTGGGAAACAGGACATTGCCGTGGTTGCAATACCCGCCCCAGTACGAAGAATTTCCCCAGCCGGCGCCGCGGAACGGCTCGCCGTGATAACCGCCCAGCATGAAGAACGATCGCGGATCGTTCGGCGGCAGCTCTTTAATCCCCTTCCACGCCCGCATCACATCTTCGAGTGGTTTTTTGTTGCCCTTGGCATAATCGTCCTGCAGATCCGTGATCGACCGGCGAATTCGAAGCGGCGTGCCACTGCTCATTGTTGAATCTCTCCACGGCGTCGCGTTATGCGGGATTTTTCAGAGAAATTCGACTTTAAACTGTGACGCCGGCGAAGTAAAGTTCGTGCCGACGGCGCCAAAATATCCGATGGCACGGCATAGCCGAGAGCCATGACCCGACGGCGACGTTCGATCGCGTTTGCCCAAGCCGGCCGGCAAATGAAAAAAAGAAAATCGGCACCCCCTCAAACACGGATATGACAGATGCTCATCGGCATTCCGGTATACGACCAGGTCGACATGCTCGATGTCGCGGGCCCTCACGAGCTTTTCAGCTGGGCGAACTACGACGTCGAGCTGGTCGCCGAGCATCGCGGCCCGCTGACGTTCCGCAACGGTTTCAGCTTCAACGTCGCCAAATCATTCGCCGAGGCCGGCGCCTATGACGTGCTTTGGGTCCCAGGCGGCGACCCCTGCGCCCTGATCAAGCTCATGGGCGATCGCACCTATCTCGACTTTCTGAAAAAGATGAGCCGCAACGCCAAATTCGTCGCGTCGGTTTGCGAGGGCGCGCTGCTGCTCGCCGCCGCAGGCCTGCTCGACGGCTACACGGTGACGACGCACTGGGCCTTCTACCCATGCATGGCGCGCTTCCCGAAGGTGACCTTGGCCTCCGGCTATCCGCGCTACTGTCTCGATCGCAACCGGCTCACCGGCGGCGGCATCTCGTCCGGCCTAGACGAAGCCTTGATGCTCATCCAGCTCGTCAGCGGAACGGAGGCGGCGCAGCAGGTTCAGCAGTCCACCCAGTATTATCCCCGTCCCCCGGTCACCAGCGAGATCACGCCCGCCACGACCTGCCTGCTCGATACGATAAAATGTCCGCCTGCCGGCGCTGCCGCCACCGGCCGCTAATCGTTCCTTAACCATGAAAGTTCACCCTTGGTTAGGGACGATGAGGCCCACGCTGGTATCGTTGGAGATCGTGTCATGGCCATTTCCGCAATGTCTGGTTTTCACGCCTCGAGCCAACTGGCGCTGCAGTCGCTGACGCAACACAAGCACGGCGGCCGTCACGGCCATTCCCTCAGCGATGTCGATGCCACAAGCTCGAGCGTCGCCACCGCGCCGGGCAAGAACGGCAAGATCGGCAGCAAGATCGACATCTCGGCTTAAGCGTTCGCGGCCATGGACGCAAAAGACAGCCGGTCCGCCGCGTTTCGCGTGCGTTCGGCAAGGCCTGAGGACATCCCGGCGCTGATGCGCTTGAAGCGCCTGTTGGCGCAAGGCGAGAATGCGCTACACGCGGTGTGCGCCAGCGAGGCCGATTGGCGGCGCGACGGTTTTGGTCCTGACGCCGGTTTCCTCGCCTTTGTCGCCGAAGATTGTTCCGGCGTGATCGGCATGGCGACATGCAGCGAACGGGCCATCACCGGCTGGAACGGGCCGGTGATTTTCCTGCAGGATTTGTTCGTCGAGCCGCATTGCCGCCAGCACGGCGTCGCCAGCGCGCTGATGGCCCGGGTCGCTGCGCTGGCGCGCGACATCGGCAGCCCGATCGTCGAGCTCACGGTGCGGGCCGACAACCCGGCGCAGAATTTTTATGTGCGCAACGGATTCCAGCCCCTGCCGCATTGCCTGACCTTCGTTCTCGCCGGTCCCGCGCTGGCGGCGCTCGCGGATCAGGACAACGAGACGCTCGCGCTCACCGGCTGATCGCTGCCCACAAGCGAGGGTAAAAAAAGCGCAGGATCAATCCAAGCGCGGCTGCCAGACCATCAGCAGAATGAGCGCGACCATGGCGGCAAGAATAATGGCCGCAAGCGCAAACCAGATACGGAACAGGCGCGGATAGTCGTCGGCCAGCGTGCCGCGGCCCAGCGCCGCCTGGCGCGCCATATTGCGCAGGCGGATTTCGATGCGCAGCGACACCAGCCACGCCGCAACGACCGCGGCGTAGAGCACCAGCGAGGCGTCGATCCAGAATTCATTGAGCGGCGTCAGTCCGATCGCCCAGGCCAGCGGAAAGCCGCTGATCGGCTGCAACGCCAGTGCCGCGGCGACAACGAACAGCTCCAGGCGGACCGCAAATTGCGCGATCAGCGCGACCACCGACGGATTGCCCGAGCGATAGGCCAGCAGCATGAAGCCGGCGATGCCGAGCCACGTGCCGAACATCGCCGCCGCGGCCAGCAGGTGAATGAATTTGATGGCGAGGATGAGGTTGATCATCGCGGCTTAGGGAAGGATCCGACAGCGCCTCGTCATTGCGAGCCAACGGGTCCGGCCCAAAGTGGCCGGCCCGATGACAGGCTCCGCGAAACAATCCAGTACGGCGCCCCGGAGCTGGATTGCTTCGTCGCTTCGCTCTTCGCAATGACAAATCAGAACGGAATCTCGTCGTCCATGTCGCCGCGCCCGCCGCCGCCACGCGCGCCGGCACCGGCTGCAGCCGCAACCTTGCGCGATGGCCCGGACGAGCCGAAATCGCCGGTGTCATCGGCGCCGAAATCGCCGCCACCGCCGCCCGCACCGGCGCCGCCGGCGCGGTCGAGCAGCGTCAGCTCGCCGCGAAAACCTTGCAGCACCACTTCGGTCGAGTAGCGGTCCTGGCCCGATTGATCCTGCCATTTGCGCGTTTGCAGCGCGCCCTCGATGAAAACTTTTGAGCCCTTCTTGAGATATTGCTCAGCGATCCGGCACAGATTTTCATTGAAGATGACGACGCGGTGCCATTCCGTCTTTTCCTTGCGCTCGCCCGAGGTCTTGTCCTTCCAGGACTCCGAGGTGGCAAGGCGCAGGTTCGCCACCGGCCGGCCGTCCTGAGTGCGACGAATTTCGGGATCGGCGCCCAGATTGCCGATCAAGATCACCTTGTTGACGCTTCCCGCCATGACGCTTCTCCGTTCGTTCCCGATATCACCGATCTTCGCTTTCCAACCTAGTGCGGGGCCGGCCCGCGGCAAGGGCGATCGGCGCGCCATGGTCGTTATCCACACATGGCCGTTATCCACACGGCTTCGCGCCGCGCCGCTCGTCCAGACCAATGTTCTTATTTTGTTCCAGGACCCAGTGCAAGCGGGACCGCAACGTATTCGGTTGCATCGATTCCGCACTGCTCGCCTCCCGGGCGAAAAAGGCCGCAGGCTGTTGTTTTTAGGCAACACCTTTTTGCAGGAAAATCCGGTAGTCATTGGCCTCAGGGCGGGGGCCCAATCTGACGCTACGTCGCCATGGCGCGTGGCCGAACAGGAGACCCGAATGAAGCGGATATTGATCGCCGGCGCATTGGCGCTTGCTACCGCAGCTCCGGCATTCGCTGCCGACCTTCCTCCTCCCGTCGCGCCGCTGCCGCGCGCTCCGGTCGCCTATGTGCCGGCGCCGGTTTTCTCGTGGACCGGCTTCTATATCGGTGTGAATACCGGCTACGCCTTCGGCCAGAGCAGTTGGAATTCGCCGATCGGTACGACTGGCAACTTCGACGTCAGCGGTGCGATGGCCGGCGTTACGCTCGGCGGCAATTACCAGATCGGCCAGTTTGTCGTCGGCGCCGAGACCGACATCGACTGGCAGAATGTCAGAGGCAGCCAAGTCGGTGGCAACTGCTTTACTGGCGCTGGCCCCGCCAGCTGCGCCAGCTCCAGCAATTGGGTCGGTACATTCCGGGGCCGCGCTGGCTTCGCCATGGATCACGTGCTGCTCTACGCAACAGCCGGCGGCGCCTATGCCAACATCAGAGCTTCGCTCGATGCGTTGCCCTGGTCCGGCAGCACAGAATTAGGCTGGACCGCCGGCGCTGGGGTCGAATTCGCCATGACCGATAATTGGACGGCAAAGGTCGAATATCTGTTCGCCGATTTCCAGCACGCGTCGTGCGGGGTCAGCAACTGTTTTGCCGCTCCCCCGGCCAGCGTCAGCTTCGACGAGAGCATGGTCCGCGTCGGCATCAACTACAAATTCGGCTACTGACCCGCGTCACCGCGCCCGCCAAGCGGCTTTAGAACGGCAACCCGGCGGATTCCGCCGGGTTGTTGCTTTTTTGCACTATTCAGAGGCTCACGGAACCACTGTATTACGGCCAACATTATTACCGTCCAAGCAGTCCATTGGTTGCGTCTAAGGGTATGTTATGAGGCGTCTTAGTCCCGGTTTCTTGGTAGGAATTGCCGTTGCCGCGAGCGCGCTTGTGGCTCCCGCACTCGCCGCCGACCTTCCGCCTCCGGCCGCGCCGCCGCCGCAGGCTCCGGCTGCGTATATTCCGGCTGCACCGGTTTTCACCTGGACCGGCTTCTACATCGGCCTCAATACCGGCTACGCCTTCGGCCAGAGCAATTGGACCTCGCCGCTGGGTTCGACCGGCTGGTTCAACGTCAACGGCGCGCTCGCCGGCGTCACGCTCGGCGGCAATTATCAGATCGGTCAGATCGTCGTCGGCGCCGAAGGGGACATCGACTGGCAGAATGTCAGGGGCGCCCTGATCGGCGGCAACTGTACTTTGGCCGGCGGAGTGGCTGCCAGTTGCGCCAGCGCCAGCAATTGGGTCGGCACCTTCCGCGCCCGCCTCGGCTACGCCATGGACCGGGTGCTGCTCTATGCAACAGGCGGCGGCGCTGTTGCCAACATCAAGGGTTCGCTCAACGCCTTGCCGTGGGCCAGCAGCACGGAATTGGGCTGGAGCTCCGGCGTCGGCGTCGAAGTCGCTATGACCGACAATTGGACGGCGAAGGCTGAATATATGGCCGTCGGTTTCGAGCAACCGTCATGCGGGCTCGCCAACTGCTTTGCCGCTCCCCCCGTAAAGGTGAAAATCTACGAGAACATGGCTCGCGGCGGCATCAATTATAAGTTCTAGCCGCGCGGTAGCTCGTTTTCCGGCGAGAACGGTTCAGGCCAAAGGGCTCAAACGCCCAAGCCGGCCGATTCCGCCGGGTTGTTGTTTTTTTGCACTATTCAGAGACTTACGGAAGCTTTGTACTGGCGCCCAAAGCCCATCTGTCGATTGCGTCTGAGGGTACCGTATGCGGCGTCTTAGTCCCGGTCTCTTGGTAGGAATGGCCGTCGCCGCGAGTGCGCTTGCGACAACGGCGTCGGCTGCCGACATGCCGGTGCCGGCCACGAACTACACGCCGCCCGCCTATCGGCCGGTGATCTATGACTGGACCGGCATTTATATCGGCGCTCACGTTGGCGGCGCGTGGATGAACGATGTCGTCACCACGACGACCACCTCCATCCTGCAGCCGGCAGGCACGGCGACCAAAGTCGATCCCATGGGAGTCGCCGGGGGCGTCCAGGCCGGCGTCAATTTCCAATTCTCGCCGGTCGTCGTCGGTTTCGAGGGAACTTGGACCTGGACCAGCCTGACCGGCACGCAAATTACGCCGTCGCCGCTGGCCGGCGCATTTTCCCAATCCTCGACCTCGGCGGCGCCTTATCTCGCAACCGCGGCCGGACGCATCGGCTTCGCCGCCAACGATTTCCTGTTCTACGCCAAGGGCGGCGGGGCATGGATGCGGGTCGACTACACCCAAGCGGTCGCCGCCGGGCCGGTCTTTTCGCTACAGACGCTGAATGACAACCGCAGCGGTTATGTCGTCGGTGTTGGCGGCGAATTCGGCATGACCGAGAACTTATCCGCCAAGCTCGAATACGATTATCTCGGTTTCGGCACCAAGACCTACACGTTCGCCAACCTGAGCGCGCCGGTGGGCGGCGTGAACACGCCGTTTGCGCTGCCGGTCTCGTGGAAGTCGAGTTTGCAAATGGTGACCGTCGGGATGAACTACCGCTTCAATTGGGGTGGAGGTGGCGCAGTCGTCACCAAGTAGCGCGTACCACCTCTTTGCGGCGGGCAGCGAGGGCCGGCTAGATGCCGGCCCTTGTCATTTGATTGCTCCCTCTCCCCAAGGGGGAGAGGGTTGGGGTGGGGGGTACGGCCTCGCGGTCAGAGCCCCCTCACCCCTCCCTCTCCCCGCTGGGGAGAGGGAGTGCGCATGCGCCAAGCCCATTGCTTCAAAGCGCATTGCGATGGTGTGTTTTCCGAGGATTGCTGGCGCCCCGCCCTGGCAAAAGCCCCGCGTTCTCCCTACGTTCGGCGTAAATCCTCGCTCACCAGCCCATCGCCGCCAGCGCTGGGAACGGAAGCCATTTCCCTATGAACGACCTCTTCGACAAGAAACGGCCGGCCCAGGACCCGACCAAGAACGCGCGCGATCCGCGCGTCATCGCCGTCCGTGGCGCGCGCGAGCATAACCTCAAGAATGTCGATCTCGATATTCCGCGCGACCGGCTGGTGGTGTTCACCGGGCTATCCGGCTCGGGCAAATCTTCGCTCGCCTTCGACACGATTTACGCCGAGGGCCAGCGCCGCTATGTCGAGAGTCTTTCCGCCTACGCGCGGCAATTTTTGGAAATGATGCAGAAGCCGGACGTCGACCAGATCGACGGCCTGTCGCCGGCCATTTCCATCGAGCAGAAAACCACCTCGCGCAATCCGCGCTCCACTGTGGGCACCGTCACCGAGATCTACGACTACATGCGGCTGCTCTGGGCGCGCGTCGGCGTGCCCTACTCGCCGGCGACCGGCCTGCCAATCGAGAGCCAGACCGTGTCGCAGATGGTCGACCGCATTCTTGCTTTGCCGGAAGGCACGCGGCTTTATCTGCTCGCGCCGGTCGTACGCGGCCGCAAGGGCGAGTACCGCAAAGAGCTCGCCGAGTTCATGAAGAAGGGCTACCAGCGGGTCAAAGTCGACGGCAAGTTTTTCGAGATCGCCGAAGTGCCGGCGCTCGACAAGAAATTCACCCACGACATCGACGTGGTGGTCGACCGCCTGGTGGTGCGGCCGGATATTGCCACGCGGCTCGCGGATTCGCTGGAGCAGGCGCTCAAGCTCGCCGATGGCTTAGCGATCGCCGAGCTTGCCGATGCCGCGCCCGTCGAAGGCGCCAAAGCCAATCGCCAGCGCAATCAGACCGCCGAGCGCTTCGTGTTCTCCGAGAAATTCGCTTGCCCCGTCTCCGGCTTCACCATCTCGGAAATCGAGCCGCGGCTGTTCTCGTTCAACAATCCGTTCGGCGCCTGCCCGAAATGCGGCGGGCTCGGCGTCGAGCAGCACATCGATGCCGACCTGGTCATTCCCGACAAGGAGCGCACCTTGCGCAAGGGCGCCATCGCGCCGTGGGCGAAATCGTCTTCGCCCTATTACGTGCAGACGCTCACCGCGCTCGGCAAGCATTACAAGTTCACGCTCGACACTAAGTGGAAGGACCTGCCGAAGAAGACCCAGGACGCCATCCTGCACGGTTCCGGCGACACCGAGATCCGTTTCTCCTACGACGACGGCATGCGCGCCTACGACACCAAGCGCGTCTTCGAAGGCGTCATCACCAATCTGGAGCGCCGCTTCCGCGAGACCGACAGCGATTGGGCGCGCGAGGAGATCGCGCGCTATTTCACCGACGTGCCGTGCGACGCCTGCAAAGGGTTTCGGCTCAAACCCGAAGCGCTGTGCGTAAAAATCGGCGGCAGCCATATCGGCGAAGTCTCCGACATGTCGGTCAAAGGCGCAGCCCAGTGGTTCACTGAGCTACCCCAGCGGCTGACCTCAAAACAGAACGAAATCGCCGGCCGCGTGCTCAAGGAAATCCGCGAGCGCTTGAAATTCCTGGTCGACGTCGGGCTCGAATATCTCACCCTCGCCCGCGCCTCGGGCACGCTGTCCGGCGGCGAGAGCCAGCGCATTCGCCTCGCCTCGCAGATCGGCTCCGGCCTCACCGGCGTGCTCTACGTGCTCGACGAGCCCTCGATCGGCCTGCACCAGCGCGACAACGCGCGGCTTCTGGAAACGCTGCGCCGGCTGCGCGACCTCGGCAACACCGTGATCGTGGTCGAGCACGACGAGGACGCCATCCGCTCCGCCGACGCAGTGGTCGACATCGGCCCCGGCGCCGGCATCCACGGCGGCCACGTCATCGCCCAGGGCCAGATCGACGATTTGATCGCGGCGCCAAAATCCTGGACCGGCAAATATCTGTCCGGCGAGCTCGCCGTGCAAATCCCCGAGCGCCGGCCCAAGAATCCGACCCGCACGCTGAAGGTCGTCAACGCTCGCGGCAACAATCTGAAAAACGTCACCGCCGAAATCCCGCTCGGCCTGTTCACCTGCGTCACCGGCGTGTCCGGCGGCGGCAAGTCGACGCTCTTGGTCGACACGCTCTACAAGGCGCTGGCGCGGCGGCTGAACGGCGCGAGCGAGGCCCCTGCCCCGTACGACCGCATCGACGGCATCGAGCACCTCGACAAGATCATCGACATCGACCAGTCGCCGATCGGCCGCACGCCGCGCTCGAACCCGGCGACCTATACGGGCGCCTTCACGCCGATCCGCGAATGGTTCGCCGGCCTGCCCGAGAGCAAGGCGCGCGGCTACGAGCCGGGCCGCTTCTCGTTCAACGTCAAGGGCGGCCGCTGCGAGGCCTGCCAGGGCGACGGCGTCATCAAGATCGAGATGCACTTTCTGCCCGACGTCTACGTCACCTGCGATGTTTGCAAGGGCAAGCGCTACAACCGCGAAACGCTCGAAGTGCTGTTCAAGGGCAAATCCATCGCCGACGTGCTCGACATGACGGTCGAGGAGGCGCTTGTTTTCTTCAAAGTCGTGCCGCGGGTGCGCGACGTGCTCACGCTGCTGCACCGGGTCGGCCTCGACTACATCCATGTCGGCCAGCAGGCGACGACGCTGTCCGGCGGCGAGGCGCAGCGCGTCAAACTGGCGAAAGAGCTGAGCAAGCGTGCGACAGGTCGCACGCTTTACATTTTAGATGAACCCACCACCGGCCTGCACTTCCACGACGTGGCAAAGCTCTTGGAGGTGCTGCATGAGCTGGTCGACACCGGCAACACCGTGGTGGTCATCGAGCACAATCTCGAAGTCATCAAAACCGCCGACTGGATCATCGACCTCGGCCCCGAAGGCGGCGACGGCGGCGGCGAGATCGTGGCGGCGGGGCCGCCGGAGGAGATCGTGCGGGAGAAGCGCAGTTATACCGGGGCGTTTTTGAAGCCGGTGCTGGGGCGGCGCGGGGCGGGCGGGAAGAAGAAGCGGGTTGAGGCGGCGGAGTGATTTTGCTCCACCCTCCCCTGCAGGGGGAGGGTCGCCGCGCAGCGGCGGGGCGGGGAAGCGCTGGCGCCGCTGCAAACGCTATCGATTTATGTTAGAGACAAAGCATGGCCATGAACGTCGAAGCCGAGATTCGCGATCTCAAGCGCCGCGTCAGCGAGATCGAAGGCTCGTTCGGATTCCTGACCGAGCAGGTCAAGACCGTGCACAAGGATCTACTGGGGTTCCAGGAAAGGACCGAGCAGAGATTCGACAAAGTCGAGGGCAGGCTCAACCGTATGGAAAGCAAGATTGACAGCGTGGATCGTAAAATCGACACAAAAGTCGACGGCTTGGCGAAAGCTCTCCCAGGCATCATAAGCGATACGATGCGCGAAGTTTTGAACGAGAAGCCGCGAAAGAAGCCGTGACCTAATCCCGGTGGCGCGGAGTAATCAAGACCGCCGACTGGATCATCGACCTCGGCCCCGAAGGCGGCGATGGCGGCGGCGAGATCGTGGCCGCGGGACCGCCGGAGGAGATCGTGCGGGAGAAGCGGAGTTATACCGGGGCGTTCTTGAAGCCGGTGCTGGCGCGGCGCGGGGTGGGCGGGAAGAAGAAGCGGGTTGAGGCGGCGGAGTAGGGATTAGGTCAGCTTAGCCAAGTGAAGCAATTCCTCGGCGGCGGTTCGCAGATCGGATTTGACGCTGTCTATATCCGGCTGTCGCGCATTGAAGCGACGATTGTGAGCTGACTTGTCGCCTAAGTCCTTCAGGCTTTCGAGGCCACGCTTTGCGTTTCGGCCGAGATTGATACTGCGGTCCTTATTCAAGACCCCTAATAAGCCACTGAGCATTAGAAAATTGTCATCAGGGCCTTTAATTTCCTTAGCGCGCCCCTGAGATTCGTAGATTTCAATAATGAGAGTTTCTCCAAGCCGACGGCACATGACGGCACAACAATCATAAAAACTATAATCATAACTGCCGTTAATTTGATGAACGATCTTTTCGATGTAGCCGCGCGTATTTGAAAACAGCTCTCTAGGAAACACGCTATCCGAAGGCCTGGCGATTACTGGCGCGTCCAATTTTACACCAGCCATCTCGAGCGCTTGAAAGCCAGGTTCGATCAAGTCCCATCCTGAGGCACGTCGGAGAACTTGGTCGGCGTCATCGGCAGCCTTAAGGACATCGGCAACGTTCCAATCCCCAATTTGTCGAAAGCCTATATCCAGACCCTTATCGACTATGCAGTGAGTCTTTGCTGGCCTCGTCACGTGCGCCAAGAGCAGAAGCACGGGCAAGCGCTGATTAAGTGCAGCAAGCCGCCGCACCTCCAAAGCCAGTCGATCATCGGTGAGCATCTATCCAGCCTTGGCTACTGGTTCCCAGCCATTTCCTTTACGAGCGAGGCGGCGTACTTCAACCCCGGCGCGGTAAGTTTCCAACCTTGGTCTTTTGAACCAGTGAAATAGTTGCCCTTCTCCTTCACGTACTTAGAATGGTTGGTGCTGTCGTAGCAGCCAAGTGTTTCGCACAACGCGCGCGCTGCTTTGTCCCCAAACGCAGGCTCGCCAGTGCTCAAAAACGCGACCATTCCTGCAAGGACATAAGACCTAATAGTCTTTTCGCCGTTATTTTTTCCTGACACCTCAGATGCAATCACAGTCGCGGTCTTGTCGGAGAAATCGAAGATGAACTCCAACTCATCCATCGAAATGCCATTCTGCTTCATCCAAAGTCGAGCGCGCGTTGGAATGTCTAATTGAGATGAAACCAAGTCTTCGTTCGAAACATCGGATGTTACATCGTTACCACGGATACTATCGGGTCTCTCTCGCAGAACGACCAAAGCCGCTTGAATAACTTGCCGCCGCTCATCAGATTCCAACGGTCCTAACACCCGGACCACCTTCTCGATGGCTGACATAATCTTCTCTGCTCCCGCTAAAGCATCGGATGCGTCATTTCGTGGTTGTTCGCCTTTCATGACTTGAGCGCTCCATCGAGTTCAGCAAGCTTATTTTCAGAGAGACTAAAGACATTCTTGGATTTCTCGAAAAGCGTCCCCGCATCGAGCATTCGAGTGATGCTCGTGGCGATACGGTTGGAATACTCTGCTTTCCAACCTCGCGCCTCCTTTGCACAGGCAATTAGTTCATCTCTCGTGAATGCATCCTTCCCCTGGTACAAAGTCAGGTGTGCGGCCGCGGCCAAAAAAAGATCTCGTGCGGATTTCGCCGCCAACTTCTGCGCCACAACGTTTACGGTACCCTCCCGTTGAGACCTCGGCAGTGCTGAAGCCCCAGCACCTGATTGTCCCTGTAACGCACCCCTACGCCGGCCGAACTGAGCATCGATCCACATGAGCACGGACTCCCGCGCCTGGTCGTCGAGGCGGCCAAGCACTTCCATGACCGTCCGCATAGCCGATAGTTGATCTTCGTACGTGCTCGCTTCTTCTGTCATCGCCCGCTCCTTTGGGGAGATTTTCCAGGAACATATAACGAACATACCCGGCCAGTCAAGATGGTTCGCCATGCCGATACTTAAAATCGCATCACTCAAATCCTATTCCACACAATTCCACACAATCTGACGCAAGCGCTGAGCGGAGCCGGCGCGGTCGGCGGTAGCCCGCATCGACGGACGGCGACCCCGAACACCGAAAAACATGCCATTTTTGATCGCAAAAGCCGGTTCCTCTGGCGCGCGCCGCTCCCTCGGCACAATGGGACGATGTCGCGCGAAACCACATCTCGCCCTGGTCAGCTTCTGCACTTCCCCACAGCTAGGCCGTAGCCTTTCACAAAAATACAGTATCTGTCTATTTATATTCCGTATAACCGTGCTATTTCAATATGATGGCTTACGTTTCCGATGACGTGAGTTTTTTCAACGTTACTGTATGATGGAAAAATCATTTCATGAAAGCCATTCTGCCACACGGCCAGCCGCAAGCGCTGAGCGGAGCCGGCGCGGTCGGCGGTAGCCCGCATCGACGGACGGCGACCCAGAACACCGAAAAACATGCCATTTTTGATCGCAAAAGCCGGTTCCTCTGGCGCGCGCCGCTCCCTTGGAACAATGGGACGATGTCGCGCGAAACCACATCTCGCCCTGTCAGCACTCCCCCACAGCCAGGCCGCAACTCTCCGTATGCGGCGGTGTATAACATCGGAGCCTCGCTTCGACCGATTTGATGGCTTTTAGCTGACGAAACTATATGCTATAAAATTCAAATCTTGATTGCGACAGTTCCACACAACTCGTGCAACAATAAGAGTGATGTTGATGCGAGGAGAGGTAGCAGCCTCCCGGAAGTCTAAGCCCGGCAATTCGGGTAACCGAGAGGCGTGTGAACTCGCGCCACCCTCAACCGATCGTCCACTGGCGCAGCCGGATGAAAGGCTCGAATTGAGCCTGCTCAGACTGCTCGCCCTCAGCGCTATCGGACGAATACCGATCTACGCTGCAGTGTTTCTTGTCATTTGGCTGAGTTTGCTTGGATTTTTTTATCTGATCCTTCGACACTAGCGCCTCAAATCCGCGCCACAGCGTGCCGAAGTATCGACGGAGTGCACCATGCCCCCATCCACGGCAGCTGCCTGTGCGGCGGCGTCGAATTCGAGATCGCCGGGCCGCTGATGGCGCCGCTGAATTGCCATTGCTCGCAATGCCGCAAGCAGCATGGCGCCGCGTTTCGGATTCGCGTCCGCGTACAGGCGAAGGATTTTCGCTGGCGGCCCAGTCGCTGCGCTGCTCAAGACGGCAGGCAATACCAGGAGGTCGAAGCGGTCGCGCAATACCCAACTGTTATTGCTCGCACGCCATCGACGCGGGCTGCAGCTTCCAATACCTCATCGGCGAGATCATAGGTCATAAGGGATTCGTCAATTTTGGCGATATCGGCGACACCATCTTTCATGGCAACCTCCGAAGAATTCCCAGCTCCCCGATTTGGTACAGCCTCGAAGGCTTCGGCGCTGTGCCCTACGTCACAGCGCTAAATTCCAATCTTAGCCGGAGCCAACCGAACGCAACGGAGCACCGTGCGCGGAGCTGTGCAGTTCTCGCGACTGCGCATGACCGACGAAGGGAATGTGGAAGCTGGGACAGCAGTGCTGGGCGAATAAATGCGAGCGCCGACGTCTAACGGCCTAAGAAAGCGTCCGGCCGGCCGTGGCGAAGATAAAAATCTTTATCGGCGTTGTCCAAAAAAACGTGGTCGTCATCGACGCAGACGGACTGGCAAAAACCCGCTTGGTCGCATGCTTGGCGGCATAGGCGCTCCGCATTGGCTCTCGGCGCAAATACCAAGGCGGCGGCTAATGCCCCAGCGGCAGTCGTCATGATCGTGATCGTACGCATGGTCTGATAACCCTTGAAAATCAATTGTGTTCCGCTCGCCGGCCAGGCTGCACCCTCCTCTGCCAAAGGGAGGGTCGACCGCCCAACGGGTCCGGCCCGAAGTGGCCGGCCCGATGGCAGGCTCCGGCGGTCGGGTGGGATGTGCGGAGCAGGCACGCACTTCCCCACTTGCCGCGCATTGCGCGGCTAGCCTCCCCCTGGCAGGGGAGGCTTCAGATGTCGTCACTTTTCTATTGACACATGTCACCGTCTCAATTACATGCAGACTTATCCGCTCTCCGAAGGACGCCTTCCGGAGGCAAGCCGAAAGGTGGAGCGGGTGCGGTGCCCGCGGGTGGATTTGCAGTTCGCTCCCGGGCGGCTTGGGTATCAGTCCCCCGACATTACGACCGGGGCGGGAGGTGCATCCCTGGACTGGGACAGGCGAAGGCGGGTAACGCCCGTTCAGACCACGTCCCAGGAAGCCTGGCCTGAAGCTGAACCTTTGGGATGGAATAATTCCCTTAGGTGAGAGCCGTGGTGGAACGCCGACAGACGAGCGCGCCCTGTAGGGTGCGTGCCGCATCGCAAGATGCGGCGGTTGGTGACCCGCGTTTGTCGGCGTTCCGCTTCCCTTCTTCTCTTGGGAAGGAAGAGAAAAGCAAAAGGGTGGAGGCGATGAATGGAGATGAGTTTCTCCAATCGCGCTTTGCCCGGGCATCAAGCTCAGACGCTGACGCGTCGCGAGAGCGCCTCCCCTTTCCGCCCCCGCGATAGCGGGGGAGGGGGACCACTGGAGCTCGCGCAGCGAGCGAACCGTGGTGGAGGGGGCGCGGGACGCGGAGCTTCGTTATCGTTGCGGAAGATTCTCTTCGCAGGAAGAAGCGAGCGAAGATGTCCGAACATCCCCTTCGATTCTTGCGGCGCGTTGAGTCCTGCGCCCCCTCCACCACCCTGCTTCGCAGGGTGGTCCCCCTCCCCCGCTATCGCGGGGGCGGATGACGCACCCCGCACGCAATGACAAAGTGGGCTCATGAAAAAGATCGGCTTCCTCTCGTTCGGCCATTGGACTCCGTCGCCACAATCGCAGACGCGGACGGCGTCCGACGCGCTCCTGCAATCGATCGAGCTCGCTGTCGCCGCCGAGGAGCTTGGTGCCGACGGCGCTTTCTTCCGCGTCCATCACTATGCCCGCCAGCTCGGCTCGCCGTTCCCGCTGCTCGCCGCCGTCGGCGCGCGGACCAAGCGCATCGAGATCGGCACCGCGGTCATCGACATGCGCTACGAGAACCCGCTGTATATGGTGGAGGATGCCGGTGCGGCCGACATCATCAGCGGCGGCCGTCTGCAGCTCGGCATCAGCCGTGGATCCCCTGAACAAGTGATCGACGGCTGGCGCTATTTTGGCTACGCGCCGCCCGAAGGCGAGACCGATGCCGACATGGCGCGGCGCCACACCGAGGTTTTTCTCGACGTGCTGCGCGGCGAAGGTTTTGCAAAACCCAATCCGCGGCCGATGTTTTCGAACCCGCCGGGGCTGCTGCGGCTCGAGCCGTATTCGGAAGGGCTGCGCGAGCGCATCTGGTGGGGCGCGGGCTCGAGCGGCACCGCCGAGTGGGCAGGCAAAATCGGCATGAACCTGCAGAGCTCGACGCTGGTCTACGACGAGACCGGCGAGCCGCTCGCCACCCAGCAAGCCGGCCAGATCCGGAAATTCCGCGAGGCTTGGAAGGCGGCCGGACACACGCGCGAGCCGCGGGTTTCGGTGAGCCGCAGCATCTTCGCGCTGGTGGACGATCGCGACCGCGCCTATTTCGGGCGCGACAGCGAGAGCGCAGACACGATCGGGTTCCTCGGCGACAACCGACGCGCCGTTTTCGGCCGCAGCTACGCCGCGGAGCCGGACGTTCTGGTCGAACAGCTCAAGCAAGACGAAGCCATCGCCGAAGCCGACACGCTCTTACTGACGGTGCCCAACCAGCTCGGCGTCGATTACAACGCCCATGTCATCGAGGCGGTCCTCAAACACGTCGCCCCTGCGCTGGGCTGGCGGTGATCCAGGCAGGAGACAACCACCATGAGCCGAGCCGACGAAGACGCCATCCGCGAGCTTGAAAACCAATTCAACGCGGCGTGGGACCGGCACGACCCCGAAGCTTTGGCGGAGTCGCTCGCCGACGACGCCCAGTTCATCACCGTCAACGGCGCCTGGACCACGACGCGCAACGGCTTTCGCGATCTGATGGCGCGGCTGCACGGCTCGACCGGCCCGTTCCGCGCCTCGACGCGCCGGACGCCAGAGATGAACGTGACCTTCCTCGCGCCCGACGTCGCCATTTTGCATTCCCGATTCTGGATCGACGGCGAAGTCCTGCACGACGAGCACAGCCAGGCCTCGCGCGAAAGCGTCGGCACCCGCGTGGTGCACAAGATCGACGGCCGCTGGCGGGTGGTCGCGACGCAGAACACCGATGTCCGCCCCGGCCGGCGGCACTAGGCGGCCATGCGCATCGGCTGTGCCGGCTGGAACGTTCCGAAGCAGCATATGGCGATGTTTCCCGCCGCCGGCAGTCACCTGCATCGCTACGCGCGGCGGTTCAATGCGGTCGAGATCAATTCGAGCTTCTATCGGCCGCACCGCCGCGCGACCTATGAACGCTGGGCAGCGACGGTGCCGGACGACTTCGCGTTTGCGGTCAAGCTGCCGAAACAGATCACGCACGAGCTCCGCCTCGCCGCTGCTGAGGAAGCGCTCGATATTTTTCTCGATCAAGTGAGCAGGCTTGGCGCAAAACTCGGTCCGCTCTTGGTCCAGCTGCCGCCAAGGCTGGCATTCGATCCCGCCGTGGCGCACGCGTTCTTTGCCGCGCTCCGGGCGCGCCATGCGGGCAACGTGGTCTGCGAGCCCCGGCATGCGACTTGGTTCACCGCCGCAGCCGACGCACTATTGGTGGACCTCCAGGTCGCACGCGCCGCCGCCGATCCGCCGGTCGGTCCTGCGCCTTTCGCGCCGGGCGGCTGGCAGGGATTGCATTACTATCGCCTGCACGGCGCGCCGCACATCTATTACTCTGAATACGACGCCGCGTTTCTGCAGCGCCTCGCCCAGACCCTCGCAGACCAATCGGTGATACGCTGGTGCATCTTCGACAATACGGCACGCGGCGCGGCCACCACGAATGCGGTATCGTTGCAACGGCTCTTGGCGAGGCTTCAAACCTAGGGAGGTTTTGAGCAAGGCGTGCTCGCTCGCAAAACCTGCTGTGCTCTACATCACACGATTGTATCGCGATCCCTTCTCATAGAGATACGCCGGTGGTAGGCTTGCTACTCACAATAGAAATCCTGTCGCGGCTGCGGGGCGCGCGACCACGCTTGAGGGAAAAGCTATGGCAATAGATTTAAAGGTCTACGACAACGGCGATCATACCTGTCTGGTCTGGCTGCCGAGCGATGCGAAAGCGATTGCGAACTGCCGCGGCTTCACGATTCACCGCCTGCTGAAAGCGGATGCCAGCAAACCGGCCGTGGAAAGTTATCTGCCCAGCCATGTCGGATTCGTCGATGGCCAAAAACTCGATCCGACCGCGCCGTGGAAAATGCCGTTGCAGCGTTACCTGTGGTGGGACTATCTCGTCGACCCCGGCAACGTCGTGCAATATTCGATCGTTCCGGTTTGCGGACCGGACAAAGATCACCTGTCGCTCAACACGGCCGACGCCAGCGCGCTGACGCCGCCGATGACGATTACCGGCCAGACCTCGGCGCACATCTCCGCCTATTTCAACAAAGGCATCGTCTCGGCGCAGTGGGTAGCGCGCGATCTCGCCGCCCTTGGCAAGAAAGCAAAACTTGCCGACCTGATTGCCAAGCCCGGCACGCCGCTGCGCAATTCGCTGAGCGGCCTATTGCGCCAGCAATTGCTGGACCTGCTCGACGACGTCAAGAAGAACAACGGCGAGATTTACGCGGCGCTCTACGAGCTCAACGATCCGGAACTGATCCCCAAGCTCTTGGCGCTCGGGCAGAAATGCCATCTCATCCTCGCCAACGGCGCCTTCAAGCCGCCGACCAATGACGAAAACAAAGCCGTGCGGGCGCAGTTACACGGCAAAGTCGACCTGCACGATCGCCTGGTCAGCTCAGGCCATTTTGCCCACAACAAGTTCGTCGTCGCCTGCGACTCCGCGGGCAAGCCCCAGCGCGTGCTGTCGGGCAGCACCAATTGGACCGTGACCGGGCTGTGCACCCAGGCCAATAACGGCATCCTCGTCGACGATCCCGGCCTCGGCCAGCATTTCATCGACGAGTGGAATCTCCTCAAAGCCGCGGGCAATGGCTATCCCGCCTCGCTGATGCAGGCGAACGCGACGTCGAAATCCTTCCCTGTGGACGGCGCCACCATCACGCAATGGTTCGCGCCGACCGACAAAGGCGAGGATCTCGATTTCGCGCGCCAGCTCATCAACGGCGCCGAACAAGGCATCCTGTTCCTGTTCTTCAATCCGGGCGCGTTCGAGCCGGATGACAAGCCGGAGATGTGGACGCTCTTGCAAAACGTTCTGGTCAGGCACCAGGCGGGCACGCCGAACTACAATCCCAATCTCTACATCCATGGCGTGGTGAACCAGGAGATTGCCGGCCTCACCACCGAGAACCCCGCGACGCCGAACAAGAAGCATGCCGCGCTGGATCCCGCGACCCCGAGCCCGGTGAAGCTGTTTGACGGCGGCAATACGGCACCGCAGGCGGTGCCCTTCGAATCGATGGTGCCCAAGGCGATCAAGGAGGCCTTCCACGACTGGATTGCCGAAGTGATGAACCAGGGCGTGCACGTTCACAGCAAGGTCATCGTCATCGATCCGTTCGGCAAAAAGCCCGTGGTCATCACCGGATCGCACAATCTGGGGCACAAGGCCTCGACCGCAAACGACGACAACATGATGATCGTTCAGGGCAACGCGCCGCTGGCGGCGGCCTATGCCGCCAATATCATCGCCATCTTCCAGAACTATCGCTGGAACACTTACGTCGATGCCCATGCCAAGGATCCGCAAGTCTGGCACGGGCTGGTCGATAACGCGACGTGGCAGGACAGTTATCTGGATCCGACCCGCCCCGATCTGGCGGAGATCAAGTTCTGGCTCGGCGAAGGCGCCTCGTCGCCTGGGGCGGCCGGTCAACCGGCAGCCGCCCCGGCTGCCGGCGGCACGCAGGTGCGCGCCGCGACCGCAACCGGACCGTCGCCGCACCGCGGCAAGAGCAAAGGGCAAAGCTCCGCCGCAAAGAAGCCGCCGAAGAAGCATCCGACAAAAAAATCGCCGGCAAAAAAGCATTCGGCCAAGAAGGCGACCAAGAAGCCGGCGGCAAAAAAGAAAAAGCCGGCACGCAAGGCCAAGCCGGCGAAGAAGCGTAAACACCGCTGAGCGCAGCGGTCGCGGCGCCTGATCCCAGGCTCACCCGATTTGCCCGCATAGATCGCGTGCAAATCGGCCTCTCCCCGCGTGCGGAGAGAGATGCTATGCCCAGGCCCATGCTGGAATCGCAGGGTCGCGGAATGCCCCCCAAACGACCGGTCGTCGGCGTGATCGGCAGCGCCCATACTGTCGAGGGCAAATTCACCGCGCAGCGGGTCGGCGAGCGCAATTTGCGCGCGGTCGCCGAGGCCGCCGGCGCGCTGCCGCTGATGTTTGCCGGCACGCCCGAGATCACCGATATCGGCGCGCTGCTCGATACCGTCGACGGCATCCTGCTCACCGGCGCGCGCGCCAACGTCCATCCGAGCCATTTCGGCCACGATGAGCATCCGGCGCACGAGCCTTATGACCGGGGTCGCGACGCCATCGCGCTCGAGCTGATCGAGGCCTGCGTTGAGCGCGGCGTGCCGCTGTTCGGCATCTGCCGCGGCTTTCAGGAGATGAACGTGGCGTTCGGCGGCTCGCTGCATCCGGAGATCCGCGACTTGCCCGGCCGCATGAACCATCGCATGCCGCGGCTGCCGAATGGCGAAATCCACCCCGATCTCGAGGTCATTTTCGCCGACCGCCACGAGGTACGCCTCACCCCCGGCGGCGTGTTCGCAAAGCTGCTCGGCGCCAAAACCATCCGGGTCAATTCGCTGCACGGCCAGGGCATCCTCGAGCCCGGCAAGCGCATCGTCGTCGAAGGCATCGCCGAGGACGACACCATCGAGGCCATCGCCATTGCCGACGCACCGGGCTTTGCGCTCGGCGTGCAATGGCATGCGGAGCACGACGCCACCCGCAATCCGATCAACCGCACTTTGTTCGGGGCGTTCGGCGCGGCGCTGGCGAAGTATCGGCGGGCACGGTGATGCGGCACGCGCATGCCGGCGCAGCCCGCGCCTTGCGCTCCGGATCGCCGCCTCAATATACTCGACCCAACGATAAAAATCGTAAAGTCACCAGGGAGGTGTCGGCCGTGAATAATCGCTTGATTTTGACTCTGTGCGGTGCCGTCGGAATTTTTGCGGCTGTTGCCGCGCCGGCTTTGGCCGCTGACGATATCGAGGCCAAGGCGCAAACCTGCGCCGCCTGCCACGGCGCCAATGGCGTGCCGATCGACCCGAAAACCATGCCGATCATCTGGGGCCAGCAGGCCAATTATCTCTACAAGGAATTACACGACTACAAGAGCGGCGATCGCAAGAGCCCGATCATGGCGCCAGTGGTGGCCGACATTTCACTGGTGGATCTGCGCCAGCTCGCCAATTACTTCGCCGCAAAACCCTGGCCGGCCAAGCAGGCGGCCGGCTCAGCCGGCGCCGCCGGCTCGCCGCCGAACGGCATTGCGCAGTGCCAGCCGTGCCATCAGCCGAATTTCGAAGGCGGCGCGCCGGCGCCCCGGCTCGCGGGTCTCAGTTACGACTATCTAGCCCGCGAAATGAACAACTTCGCCGATGGCACCCGCACCAACAACGGCGATATGCCGGGCTTCATGAAGGCGCTGTCCAAAGACGACCGTGACGCCATGGCGAAATATCTCGCCGGGCTGTGATCGCATAAAGATCGTTTGGAAAAGTTTGCGGCGCCGTTGCAAAGAACGACGTCGCACATCACATCCGTTGCGGAAAAGAACGCGCTAGTTCTTGCGCGCGTTCTCCGCCTGGATTGCTTCGTCGTGATACCAGCCGCTGCCGGACACGAGCTTGACGCCGTGTGGCAACGGCACGTTTACATTGGCCGTTGTGTCGTCGACACGAAGCGCGAAACGGCCTCGCGGCGGGAAGGTGTAGATCTTGGCCGACGTAGTCGGCGCGGTCATATTCGTCGTCATGGTCCGGCTCCTTGGCCGTGCGCGCATCCCTATGCGCGCGTCAATTCGTCAGTTTCCTGAGTAGTTCTTAATATAATGCTTTGCCCGACTTTTGTTCGGTATGCCTCATAGAAAATCAGCGCATGGCTACAATATGAGCATTCGCGTTTTTGCTCATTCGCCTTGCAGCGATTCGACCGCGCAGTGCCGGCGATTCGCCGCTTCGCGGCAGCGCGGTTCGCTCTCAGCGCCGACTGGCACACAAAATGCTTGAAAGCCGGCGGGAGGCGGCGCGGATGCTTTCGATTCTGCCGCAGTTTGCGGCAACGCGCGTCTCGGCACACAAATATCGCACATCAGCACTTCGCACATCAGCACTTGGCACATCAGACAAGAGAGACGGGAATGACAAAATACAAACTCGAATACATTTGGCTCGACGGTTACACGCCGACGCCGAACTTGCGTGGCAAGACCCAGCTCAAGGACTTCGACGCGTTTCCGACGCTCGAGCAATTGCCGCTGTGGGGTTTTGACGGCTCTTCCACCCTGCAGGCGGAAGGCCACAACTCCGATTGCATCCTCAAGCCGGTCGCCGTCTATCCGGACGCCGCGCGCTTAAACGGCGTGCTGGTGATGTGCGAAGTCATGATGCCGGACGGCACGGCGCATCCGTCGAACAAGCGTGCCACCATTTTGGACGATCCCGGCGCCTGGTTCGGCTACGAGCAGGAATATTTTTTCTACAAGGACGGCCGGCCGTTGGGTTTCCCGCCGAGCGGCTATCCGGCGCCGCAAGGCCCCTACTACACCGGCGTCGGCTACAAGAATGTCGGCGATATTGCCCGCACGATGGTCGATGAGCATCTCGATCTCTGCCTCGCCGCCGGCATCAACCACGAAGGCATCAATGCCGAGGTGGCCAAGGGTCAGTGGGAGTTCCAGATTTTCGGCAAGGGCTCAAAAACCGCCGCCGACCAGATGTGGATGGCGCGCTATCTGATGCTGCGGTTAACCGAAAAATACGGCGTCGACATCGAGTTCCACTGCAAGCCGCTCGGCGACACTGACTGGAACGGCTCCGGCATGCACGCCAACTTCTCGACCCAATATATGCGCGAAATCGGCGGCAAGGAGTATTTTGAGGCGCTGATGAAGGCATTCGACACGGCACGCGCCGAGCACATCGCGGTCTACGGTCCGGACAACCACATGCGGCTGACCGGCAAGCACGAGACCGCGGCGATCACCGAGTTCACCTACGGCATCGCCAACCGCGGCGCCTCGATCCGCGTGCCGCATAGCTTCGTCAACAACGGCTACAAAGGTTATCTGGAAGACCGCCGGCCGAATTCGCAAGGCGACCCGTACCAGATCGCCTCGCAAATCCTCAAGACGATCGCTTCGGTGCCGACCAGCGGCGAAGTCAGCGCCGCGGCCTGAGCGTCGATCACATCGACGCGTGAGAGTTCAGGTGAACTCTCACGCTCTTTTTTGGAAATCGGATCTGCGCAAACGGGCGCCGCATTCGGTGTTGCCGCAATCGAGCTCATTGCGGCGACGCCGCGGGGGAGGTACTTGGCGTCCCTCCCCCGACCCTGCATGACAAGAATCCAGCCGCGCCTCGCCTGACACGCCTCCCCCGCCATCCCTCGCGCCCGATAAACAGCGGCGGTAAGATCGCCGCGGGCACGCGATGACAACAGCCATGCCGCAGGACGGCCTGATCACCCTTTCCAGCCGCTATCCGGCGCGCGACACCATGAATCGCCTGCTCGCCGCTCTCGCCAAGCGCAACATGACGGTGTTCGCCCGCATCGATCATGCCGCCGGCGCCGCCAGCGCCGGCCTATCCCTGCGCCCGACCGAAGTGGTGACCTTCGGCAATCCCAAAGGCGGCACCGCGCTGATGCAGGACCGGCAATCGGCCGGCATCGATCTGCCGCTCAAGGCGCTGGTCTGGGAGGACGCCGACGGCAAGGTTTGGCTCAGCTACAACGACCCGGCCTGGATCGCGCAACGCCATGGTCTTGGCGCAACGAGCGGCGGCGCGGTCGAGGCGATGGGGAAGGCGCTAGCAGCGATCGCGGCCGAAACGACGACGTGAGCCTGTCGGGCGCGCCTGAGACTCACTGTCGCTGCACGTGCCGATTGCTATCGGGCACAGCTTAAACCGATATCATTCGCCCTATGCCAGCGGGGGCGCGGGCATGATTTGTTCGACATTAGGCCGCGGAGCTTTTGCTCTGCGGCCTGATTTATTGCCGTGCCGGCGCTACGCCGCCGGCTTGTCGACGATCAGATTGCCGTCGTCGTCGACCGAGAGCCCGGTCTTGCGCGCTTCCGCCACCACGGACGGATGCCAGTCGACCTTGCCGGCGTCGGGACCGCCGATGATCGCCATCAACAGCGCCTCGGTGCCGCCGGCGAGATTGCGAAAACCGCGATAGATGCCGATCGGCACGTTGCACACGTCGCCCTCGTCGAGATCGACGGAGCGCTCGGCGTCGCCGTCCAGCCAAAACACCTGCCAGCGGCCTTTGACCGGGATGAAGACTTCCTCGGTGGCGTGGCGGTGCAGCGCCGCGCCGCAATCTTGCGGCGCCCGCACATAGGTGACGGAGAACCCGGCGGCGCCCGCCTTCACGTGGGGCGCCAAAGCCGAATTTTCGGTCACGCCCATGCCGACCATGTTGATGATCTCGCGCTTATAGGCGGGAATGCGCTGATCAATGAAAGCGATATCGGCGCCTCGCGCTTTCGCCGCCCGCGCGACATGGCCGCGCTCCATCGCCTCGCGCGAAATTTTTGGCACCGGCTTGCCCGCAAGCCGCGGATCGACGACCGGCATGGCTCTCCTCCCTTGTTATCCGCTTTGTCGCGGATTGATGGTCACGCAAATGTTTCGTGCGTCGGCAAAATCCCGCGACGTGCCGCTCTCTCCTCCCGCTTAGACCGGGGCGTGCTTGCCGACGAACGCCACCATGCGTTCGAACATGTCGCCGCTCTGCGTCAGGTCCGGCGAATGGCCCGCATGGCGTTCCATCTCGACATAGTGCAGCGCGATGTCGCCGCCGGCCTTTTTATAATTGGCGACGAAGCGTTGCGGCTCATTGCCGGCAAAACTCGAATCGGCGTCCTTGTAGTCATGCACGATGTCGCCGCGGCTCTGGAACCAAATCGCCGGCGGCAATTGCAGCTTCTCGCCGCGCTCCAGCGCCAGCATGGGATTGCCCTCTTCCATATTGGCCTCGCTCTTCCAATAGGAATCGTGGCGCGGAATGATGGGCTTGGCCCATTCGGCGCCGGCGGCCAGCGAACGCTTGGCGTGACGATAGCGCGACAGCGGATTGATCACCGGCCACGACATCACCACGCAACGCACGCTCGCATCCTGCGCCGCCGATCCGGCCGGCAGCGCGATCGCCGCATAACGCGGATCGTGCGGCCGCATGGCGACCAGCATGGCCAGATGGCCGCCGCTCGACTGGCCGGAAAGGCCGATGAGGTCGGGCCGCGTTTTCAATTCGCGGGCATGCGCTTTGGCCCAGCGCACCGCATAATTGATGTCCTGCGCCGAAGCCGGATAAGGGTCCTCGTTGCCGGAGCGGAAATCGAGCGCGATCGAGACGACACCGTGAGACGCCATGTATTTGTGGCGCAGCGCTTCGGTCAGGCGGTCGCTCTGGCACCAGGCGCCGCCGTGGCATTCGACCACGGCCGGGAACGGCCCCTGCCCGCGCGGCTTATACACCCGCGCCAAGAGCGGCTTGTCGCCGTGGCGGAGATATTCGACGTCCTCGACGTCGAAATCGGTGGTTTTCGCTTCCAGGGTCGCGGTCGTCATGGGCGTTTCCTTCCTTGCGATTTGCCCCATAGTCGCGCACGGCGGGCTGGCCGGCAAGCATGGCCGACGGCGTTGCGCGGCGCTACATTGGCCGCATGCCGGTCCGCGACAACACCGCCCTGTCCCGCTTCGAGCTCGATGCCGGCGGCGTCACGGCGTTCGTGAACTATCGCATCGACGGCGGCGTGATCACGCTGCTGCACACCGAGACGCCGCCGCAAGCGCGCGGGCAAGGTCTCGCCTCGCAGCTCACTGCCGGCGCGCTGCAAATCGCCCGCGCCCGCGGCCTCAAGGTGAAACCGCTCTGCGCCTTCGTGCGCGCCTATATCGCCAAACATCCGGAATTTCGCGATCTCTTGGCGTAGAACCAAAGCGCCGCTTACAGCTTCATCACCGGCCGCTTGCCCTTTGCCGCCTTTTCGCTCGGCACTTTGACCAGCGCCTCGCCGTCCAACACCACCTCGCCGTCGACCGCGCAGACGCAAGCCAGCCGGGCGCGCGATTTTTCCGGAATGAGTTCCGCCACCGTGACTGTGACGACGACGGTGTCGCCGATCCTGACCGGCGCGCGAAAATTCAGCGTCTGCGAAATGTAGATCGCGCCCGGTCCCGGCAGCCGCGTGCCGAGCACGGCGGAAATCAGGCTCGCGGTATAGAGGCCGTGGGCGATCCGCTTGCCGAACGAGGTCCGCGCGGCAAAATGCTCCGACAGATGGATCGGATTGCGGTCGCCGGTCAATTGCGCGAAGCCGACCACGTCGGACGACGACACGGTCTTCTCCAGCGTCTCGGTCATGCCGACCGAAAGGTCTTCGAAAAACAGCGTGCGCAGCGGCGGCAGGTTCACGCCTACACCGCCTCCGCCCGTGGCAAGATCACGTGGCGCGTCATGGTGGCGAGCGCGAGCGCGCCGATGACGAGCAGGATACCGGCGATGCCGAACGCCCAATCATAGGCGCCCAGACCGGCCACCACGTAACCGGTGATGATAGGCGCCAACAGACCAAAAATGTTGCCGCTGAGGATGCACAGGCTGATCGCCTTGCCGACGTCGCGGGCGCGATGCACCAGGTCCGTGACCAGCGCCAGGTTCAGCGAGATCGCGGCGTTGATGCCGGAGAGCGACAGCGCGAACAGCGTGATGATCACAGCTGTATTGTCGGTGAACGGCACGAACACCACCACGGCGGCGAGCAGCACGCAGAAAATGACCATGGCGCGGCGGCGGCCGGCGAGCAGCGTTTCGCTTTTCAAGAGCCGGTCGCTGACGACACCGAGCGCGATGCTCACCGGCACCGCGATCGCCCACGGGATCGCGGTATAGAGACCGGTCTTGAGGATCGTCAGGTGTTTGGTGTCCTGCAGATAGCTCGGCAGCCAGAACAGCAGCAGATAGAGCGTATAGATGCCGGAGGCCTGGGCGATCATGGTGCCCCACATCGACGGCGATTTGAGCAGCTCCCAGATCACGCCGGGACTGCCCTGCATGCCGATCTCGTCGGGCGAGCCGGCGGAACGCTCGCTCAATATCTTGCGGCGCTCGTCGTCGGACAGCCAGCTCACCTTTTCTGGCTTGTCGAACCAGATCAGATTGCAGGCGAGCCAGACCAAGCCCAGCGCGCCGAGGACGATGAAGGCGGCGCGCCAGCCCCAGGCGCTGGTCAACGCCGCGACGACGATCGCGCCGATGGCCGGACCGACGAAACTGCCGGCGCTCCAGAATACGGTGGCGGCGCCGCGCTCCTGGGCCGGCATCCACTCCCGCACGATGCGGCCGCAGGACGGGATCGAGGTCGCTTCGCCCGCGCCCATGACGAGCCGTACGCCGATCAGCGTGGCGAAGCTCCACACGCCCGCGGTCGCCGCCATGGCGAGCGACCATACCACGATGCCGACAGAATTGATGGTGCGGGTGCTGAAGCGATCGAGCATGATGCCGATCGGCAGCAGGAACACCACGTAGCTCCAGAAGAACGACGAGAATAGATAGCCCATCTCGACGGGCGACAGCTTGAACTCGGTGCGGATCGCCTGCGCCACGACGCCGAGCGCGGAGCGGTCCATATAGTTGATCGTGACCAGGCTCAGCGTCAGCACATAGATCCAGCCGCGCCGGAAATGCGTGGCCGGCATCGCGCCGGTTTGCGTCGTCATTATCGCCTCCCTGTCGGTAGTTTTATTTGGGCGCGGTTCGCGCGTCCGCGCCGCTTTTGTTGCTTAATCCTTGGGTGGCGGCGGCACGGCACCGCCAGCCGCGCCGGCGTGGCCGCGTGGATCGTTCTTGTTGGCCATGCAATTCTTCATGAATTTCGTGCGCGCCGCGCCGACAAGTTTCTGGTCATCGGCGCCGAATTTGCAGGTGGCCGTTTTTTCCTTCGCGGTCACTGCGAAGGACGGAGCGCTTGGCAGCACCGCGGTCAGAACTGCGGCAATGAAGATAGGTCGAAACATGGCGGCGTCTCCTGAATCGTCATGATGGTATCCTACGCCATATTCGGCGATAAGGTGCCATGGCCACACCTCCCCGCGTCAGTTCGGTCCTGTCCCGTATCACGCCCGGCCTCACCGGCACGGCCGAGATCGTGGTCGGCCCCGAGCACACCGCCCCGTTCGTCGGCTCGGGCCGCATTGCGGTGCTGGCGACGCCGGTAATGATCAACGTCATCGAGGCGGCTTCGCTCAACGCCATCGAGCACCTCTTGCCGGCGGGCCATCAAAGCCTCGGCATCCATCTCGACGTCAGCCACGTGGCGGCGACGCCGGTCGGCCTACGCGTCACCGCCACCGCCGAGGTCATCGGCGTCGAAGGCCGCACCATAAAATTCAGCGTCGAGGCCCACGACGAGGTGGAGACCATAGGCGGCGGCACGCACGAGCGCGTCGTCGTCAGCGTCGAGCGCTTCGACGAACGCGTGCAGCGCAAGGTGCGGGGCGAGACGCCGCGCTAACTCAGCGCCGGCCCGCAAACCAGCCGATCGCGAACAGCACGACGGCTGCGCCGGCGGCCGCGATGGCATGGGTTTTATGAATATGATCGGAGCCCGCCAGGTAGCCCGGCATGAAGCTCGGCAATTGGCCGGCCGCCATCGTGAAATACATCACGGCGGCGATCACGCAGATGATGGCGAGCAGGTAGGCAATCATTTTCATTGGACGTTTCCCTCGTCGATAAGGCAGGCGCACTCCATGCCGCTGCTGAGTTAGCATGCCAGCCGGCGGCTTGGCGAGATGGTGCGGCGGCCGCCCACTGCGAGTTGCTTGTATTCTCCGCCGTCCGTGGTGATGATCCTTCCCAAAACATCTTGGGGAGGACCGTCATGATTACCGCCATCGGATACCGTTTCGCGGCCACTGCCGGCATTGCGCTTGTCGCCGGCCTCGCCGCGGCATTGCCGGCGCGCGCCCAATCGCTCGACGATTTTTACGCCAAAGCCAAGGGCGAAGGCGCGTTCGCGTTTTATGTCGGCGGCCCGACCGCGCCGTGGGAAGCCCGCGCCAAGGTGTTCGAGGAGCGCTTTCCGGGCATCAAGGTCACAGTCGGCGGCGGCTTTTCCAACGTGCTCGACAAGAAGGTCGACGCCCAGCTTGCCGCGGGCAAGCTCGAGGTCGATGCGGTGATATTCCAAACCGCCGGCGACTTCGGGCGCTGGAAAGCCGAAGGCCGGCTGCTGGCATTCAAGCCCAACGGCTTCGACAAGATGGATGCGGCGTTCAAGGACGCCGACGGCACCTTCTGGGCCACCTCGGTGAACGTGGTGCCCTACATGTACAACACCGAGAAGGTCGCAGCCGCCGACATCCCGAACTCGGCGCTGGATTTCCTCAAACCCCAGTTCCAGGGCAAGGTCGTCACTGCCTATCCGGCTGACGACGACGTCACGCTGTGGGTGTTCAATCACATCGTGCAGAAATACGGCTGGAGCTACATGGACAAGTACATGGCGCAGAAGCCGACTTTCATTCAGGGCCATCTCGGGGAGCAGCGCAGCATCGGCTCGGGCCAGAACCTCGCCACCTTCGACTCGATCCTCGACATCACCGACGGACTGAAGCGGCAAGGTCAGCCGGTCGATTCCCACATCCCGACCGGCGACGCGCTGCCGATCTGGCCGCTCTTGGGCGCCATCTTCAAGGACGCGCCGCATCCGAACGCGGCGAAACTGTTCCTGTCATGGTTGCTAACTCCGGAGCAACAAGCGAAGCTACCAACATGGTCGCCACGCAGCGACGTGCCGCCGCCGGCCGGCTACAAGCCGATCCTGTCCTACAAGGTCGCCAACGACTATCGCGCTTTCCTCACCGACCAGAAAAAGGTCGAGGAGCTGCGCAAGAAATTCGAGGGCTATAGCGGCCCGATCGTCAATTCCGGCGGCGTCCGCTGAACGGCAACGTCGCGTTAACACTTGGCGTCCGAAAGTGGAGCGAGAGATTCGCGTTCGCGCCTTTAGCGAACTGGGCCTTGCTCCGCGCGTGATCGCCCTGCGCGCGCAGGATTTGAGTCATCGCGGCCGCAGTCCGGCCCGATAATGCCAAAATTCCGGTTCATCGTGCGATGGGGCGCGTTTCCGTAATCAGGATACCGCCGCATGTCATTGCGCAGCCCGGGGCTTACGAAACGTTCGGCAACTTTATTGATCACTGTGCCGTTATTTTCGGCGCTTCTCGTCACATCGGCGGTCACCGCGCGGTTCAGCATGAGCTCCGAAGTCGACCATATCGTCAGCCACGGCATAGCGCCCATATCCGCGCCGAATGGCGGCGTCGCCGTCGCCGTGCAGATGGGCGACCGCAGCCTGTTCTACAATTATGGCTATGCCGACCAGGTCGACAAACGGCCGGTCACTTCGGACTCGCTGTTCAATGTTGGTTCGGTGCGCAAAATCTTCGAGGCCACGCTGGTGGCGCAGGCAGTACTGCGCGGCGAGCTCAAGCTCGACGAACCGGTGGCAAAATATGTCACCGAGCTGCACGGCGATTACATTCGGCACGTCACCGTCCGCCAACTGGTAAGTCACACGTCCGGCCTGCTGCTGCCGACCGACCATCCGCCATGGCCGACCGAGAGATATTCGCTCGCCGGGTTCTACGACGCGCTGAACGCCTGGACGCCGTCGGGCGGCGAAGCGCCTGGCAAGCAGCGCATCTATACCCACGCCGGCTACATCCTGCTTCAGCTTGTATTGGAGCGCCGCTACGGCAAGCCGATCGCCGAGCTTCTCGACCGCGGCGTGATCGCGCCGCTCGGCATGACATCGACGGTGGTGCCGGAACGCGGCGCCGACGACCGCGCCATCATGAGTGCGGCACTGCTGCAGCGCGCCGTCCAAGGCTACGCGCGCGACGGCGAGGCGATCGGGCTTCCCGGCAATCAGCAGAGCTATTTCGATTTTCCGGGAACCGGCCAAATGTTCTCGACGGCGCACGACCTCGCCCGGTTGCTCGCCGCGTGTCTCGGCGAGAAACAGATCGATCCGCAGCTCCGCCAAGCCTTGCTGGCGACCCAGCGCGAGGAATTCCGCGTCAGCCCGCAATATGGCCAAGCCATGGCCTGGGAGATCGAAAGCCCGTTCGGCGTCACCGTCGTCGACAAGCCTGGCGGTCTCGACAACGCCTCCGCCTATGTCGGCTTGGTGCCGGACCGCAAAATCGGCATCGCGATCCTGGTCAATCGCGGCGATGTGCACCCGTTCGAAATCGCGCGCAGCACGATCTTGCCGGAACTGGCACGGCTCGTAACGCCGCACGGACAAGCCGTGGGCAGCGCGTCGCGCTAGTAGGGCCGCACGTTGCCTTCGACCGTGGTGCGCAGCATCAGCCGCCGCTCGGTCGAGGGAAAATCGGTGCGCGCGTGGGACGAACAGCGGTTGTCCCACAGCAACAGGTCGCCGACGCGCCAGGCGTGCTCGTAGACGAATTCGCGCTTTTCGGCGTGGTCGTACACCGCGTTGAGCAGCCGCTCGCTTTCGTCTTCCGGCATGTCGAGCACTTTCACCGTCATCAGCCGGTTGACGTAGACCGCCTTCCTGCCGGTGTCGTCGTGAGTGCGAAACACCGGATGCGTCTGCTCGGAGTATGCCACGGTGCCGCGGCCGTCGCCCTTGATGGTCGAGCCGTAATTGTAGTGGTGCAGCGCCTTCTTGCCTTCGAGCTTTTGGCGGAGCGCCGGATCGAGGGTCTCGTAGGCGGCATAGCCAGAAGCGAACAGCGTGTTGCCGCCGGTCGAGGGAATCTCGACCGAGTAGAGCATCGTCGCCTTGCTCGGCACCTCGGCGTGAATCATGTCGTGGTGGAACATCATCTCGCCGTCGGGCAACGCGCCGATCGGCTCGCCGTTTTCGCGGATGTTTGAGATCAGCATGATGCCGGGCAGCATGCTGGAATAGCCTTTGGGGAAATATTTCGGCGGACGGGTCAGCTTGCCCGGCTCGCCGAAAAACTTCGTGGCACGGATCAGGTCTTCCTGGGAGAGTTTTTGGTCCGGAAAAATCAGCACCAGATGGTCGAGCCAGGCCTGGTAGATCGCCTTCACCGTCGCCTCGTCGGGTTTTTCGCGCAGATCGATGCCGCGGATCTCGGCGCCGATATGCTTGGTCAGCGGCACGACATCCAGACTCGCCATGCCGGACGCTGTCGTCGACACGGATTCGTGCGTTGCAAGCGACATGCGCGACCTCCCCAATCTTCTCGTTGTTTACTCCGCGGCGACCGGCATTGCCGGCGCCGGCGTGGCGTGCGCGGCCTCACCGCTCGCCAGCGCGGCAAGAATTCTATCGATCAAGGCGCGCGCTGAATCGGCGCTGAGCTCGACCGCGACGCGGTCGCGCCCGCCCTCGGCTTCGTTGGTGAAGTCGATGGCCAGCACGTGGTCGAGGGTGGAGTGATAGGGATGATCGAAATAGACGTTGGCGGTGTCGATCTTCATCCAGCCCTTGCGGCCCTTGGCGCTGCCGACGAGAGCGGCTTTTTCGACGATGTAGGAGCACATGATGATCCCCTGCTCTATTCCGCCGCGATGCTACCGGCGGACGCCGCCAGATTGCGATTGAAGAAATCGAACACTTTGCGCCAGCCATCGATCGCCTGCTCGGGCCGATAAGCGTCGCGCAGCGTATTAAAGAAAGCGTGGCCGGCGCCGTCGTAGCGGTGGAATTCGTAGTTCTTGCCGAGTTTTTTCAGCACCACCTCGGTGCGGTTGACCTGGTCGGCGGTGGGATTGGCGTCGTCATTGCCGAAAATGCCGAGCAGCGGGCAGGTCATCTTCTCGGTGAGATCGATCGGCGCCACCGGCCGCTTGTCGTTAAGCGCCTTGGGATCGTCGACGACGACATTGCCGCCCCAGCAATCCACCGCGGCATCGATGCCGGGCAACGTGCAAGCGGCGAGATAGGTGTGGCGGCCGCCGGAGCAGAAGCCGATGACGCCGATCTTGCCGGTGGCATTCGGCTGCGCGCGCAGATAAGCCATGGCGCCCGCCACGTCACCCATGACTTGGGCATCGGCAACGCCGCCGGCGGCGCGAATGCGCGCGCCGAGATCGTCGGGCGCTTCGCCGGGATTGCCTTCGCGGAAATAAAGATGCGGCGAAATCGCCGCGTAGCCGTGATGGGCAAATTTGCGCACCACTTCGGTGGTCCACTCGCACCAGCCCGGGATGTGATGGATGACGACGACGCCGGGGAATTTTCCGGCTCGCGCCGGCCGCGCGTAATAGGCCTCGCCCTGGTCGCCATTGTGGCCGCGGAACGGCACCGTTTCCGCCTGCAGGCCTTGGTAGAAACTCATATTTCACTCCCCTGTTCTTTTGGGCGTTCGGTCGATGACGTTAACACGAGGCGCCGGCCAAGGCAGCCGCACCGCTAGTTTGGGCAGGGATGCAAAACCGCCTTGTAGTTGCCGTCGCGATCGACGAAGTCGATGGTGTGATCGGGCTTCGGCGTGAAGCTCAAGTTCCCCATCAGCGGCCCGCTGGCAAACTTGCACTCGACCCGCACGGCGTAGGTTTCGCCCTCGCGCGTGGTGTCGAGGACCGTACAGGTGCCGACATTGGAGACGATCTCCTGGGGCGAGATCTTGACCCGGACGGCGACCGGATCGGTGCCGTCGCCCTTGCAGACCACATTCTGCGTGTAGTTGCCGCTGAGCGGAAAGTCGTCGGCGAAGGCTGAGCCAGCCGCGATGACAAGCGCAACCGCGGTCAAAATCCGTTTGATGATCGCCACACCAATACCCCAGAAACCTGCTGCGCCGGCCCGCGCGGACTGTAGCCAAAGTCGCGCGGCCGGCCAATCGCTATGTAGGGCTGACGACCTAATGCTGGCGGAACCCGTCGGCGATGACGCGCGTACGGGAGGACGACCATTGCTTGGACAGACTGCCGTCGACGCCGCGATAGGCGGCGTTCTCGCAATCGACCGCGCCTTTGTCGGTGAAACGGCCGGTGTTATTGTCGAACAGCATCTGACGGCAGTTACGGCCCTCCTGGGGCATGTACAGGACCGATCCGGTGTAGATTTCTCCGGCATTTCGGGCAACCGGCGCCGGTCTCACCCAGTGCTGCTCGGTGAAATAGTCGGCGATGGCGAACAGGCCGGTGCCGAGCACGGCGCCGACCGCGACTACGCCAAGGGTCTGGCGGATGCTCTCGGAGCGGCTCTTCTTGCGGAGTGCGCGGCGGTACATGGAACCATCATACGTCAGGAAGAGGAAACTCGCCGTCAGCTTTGCGCGGGGCGGTTAAGATAATGCTGACGTAAACGAACGGATAAAATTTAATAATGCTGCCAACGCTACCGCCTCATTGCATATGAAAAAACGGCGCCCGCGAGGGCGCCGTTTTCCGTACGTAATAACAGCCGTTAGTGCGCGGTGGTCAGGCCCGAGGCGTCTTCCTCGACCGCCGGTTCGGCGACGTCGACCGGCTTGGCCGTCGCCTCTTCCCAGGTGATCGGCTCGGGCATGCGCACCAGGGCGCGGGTCAAGACCTCGTCCATGCGCGAAACCGGGATGATGTCGAGTCCGCTCTTGATGCTGTCGTTGATCTCGACAAGATCCTTGGCGTTCTCTTCCGGAATGAGCACGGTCTTGATGCCGCCGCGGTGGGCGGCCAGGAGCTTCTCCTTCAGGCCCCCGATCGGCAGCACGCGGCCGCGCAGCGTGATCTCGCCGGTCATGGCGACGTCACGATGCACCGCGATGCCGGTCATCACCGAGACGATGGCGGTGACCATGGCGACGCCGGCGGACGGTCCATCCTTCGGCGTGGCGCCTTCCGGCACGTGCACGTGGATGTCGCGCTTGTCGAACAACGGCGGCTCGATGCCGAAGGCGGCCGAGCGCATGCGGACATAGGATGCCGCAGCCGAGATCGATTCCTTCATCACGTCGCGCAAATTGCCGGTGACGGTCATCTTGCCCTTGCCGGGCATCATGGCCGCCTCGATGGTGAGGAGCTCGCCGCCGACGTCGGTCCAGGCGAGGCCCGTGACCACACCGACCTGATCCACGTCCTCGACCTCGCCGTACCGGTATTTCGGCACGCTGAGGTAATCGGGCAGGTTCTTGTCGGTGACGGCAACCGATTCCTTCTTCGAGATCGTCAGTTCCTTCACCGCCTTGCGGATCAAGGTCGACAGTTCGCGCTCGAGATTGCGCACGCCCGCTTCCCGCGTGTAACGGCGGATGAGCGTGAGCAACGCCTCGTCGTCGATCGACCATTCCTTGGGCTCGAGGCCGTGCTTGACGACCGCGTGCGGGATCAAATGCTTGCGCGCGATCTCGAGCTTCTCGTCCTCGGTGTAGCCGGCGATGCGGATGATCTCCATGCGGTCCATCAGGGGCGGCGGAATGTTGAGCGTATTCGCCGTGGTGATGAACATCACGTTGGAGAGATCGTAGTCGACCTCGAGATAGTGGTCGTTGAAGGCGTGGTTTTGCTCGGGGTCCAGGACTTCGAGCAAAGCCGACGACGGATCGCCGCGGAAATCGGCGCCCATCTTGTCCACTTCATCCAACAGGAACAGCGGATTCGAAGTCTTGGCCTTGCGCATCGACTGGATGACCTTGCCGGGCATCGAGCCGATATAGGTCCGTCGATGGCCGCGGATCTCGGCCTCGTCGCGCACGCCGCCGAGCGAGACGCGCACGAACTCGCGTCCCGTCGCTTTCGCAATGGACTTGCCGAGCGAGGTCTTGCCAACGCCTGGAGGACCGACCAGGCACAGGATCGGCCCGGTCAGCTTATTGGCGCGCTGCTGCACCGCGAGATACTCGACGATGCGCTCCTTGACCTTCTCGAGGCCGAAGTGATCGCCGTCGAGAATCTGCTCGGCGAGAATGAGGTCCTTCTTGATCTTGGACTTCTTGTTCCACGGGATCGACAACAGCCAGTCCAGATAGTTGCGCACGACGGTGGCTTCCGCCGACATCGGCGACATCTGACGCAGCTTCTTGATCTCGTGTTGCGCCTTCTCGCGCGCTTCCTTCGACAGCTTGGTGCGCTTGATCTTGTCTTCGAGCTCGGCGACCTCGTCCTTGCCGTCCTCGTCGCCGAGCTCCTTCTGGATCGCCTTCATCTGCTCGTTGAGGTAATACTCGCGCTGGGTCTTCTCCATCTGGCGCTTGACGCGCGTGCGGATGCGCTTCTCGACCTGCAGCACCGAGATTTCGCTCTCCATCAGGCCGAGCACCTTCTCCAGCCGCTCGGTGACGACGGGCGTCTCCAGGATGACCTGCTTGTCGGGAATCTTGACCGCGAGGTGCGAAGCGACCGTATCGGCGAGCTTGGCGTAGTCCTCGATCTGCTGGACGACGCCGACCACTTCGGGCGACACCTTCTTGTTGAGCTTCACATAGCCCTCGAACTCGTTGATGACCGAGCGCGACAGCGCTTCGGCCTCAACCTGCTCGCCGGGGGTATCCGCGAGCACGACCGCTTCGGCCTCGTAATACTCTTCGCGATCGGTGTATTTCGTGACGCGCGCGCGCGCGGCGCCCTCGACCAGCACCTTCACGGTGCCGTCGGGCAGCTTGAGCAGTTGCAGCACGCTGGCGAGCGTGCCGACGGTGAAAATCGAATCCGTCGCCGGATCGTCGTCAGAGGCGTTCTTTTGCGTCGCCAGCAGAATGAACGTGTCCGAGCGCATCACTTCTTCGAGCGCCTTGATCGACTTCTCGCGACCGACGAACAGCGGCACGATCATGTGCGGGAAGACAACGATGTCCCGCAGTGGCAGCACCGGATAGGCCCGGCTTTCGCCGGCCGTCAGGAGCGGTTTGGGTTTGGCGGCACTTGTCATGGCCCCATTTCCTTATTGTTGTGCACCTCCGTCACGACCCGCAGGATGCGCTGTCACGACGGACTGCCGATTGGCCGGGAGAGGGTTGGCTACAAAACCCCGCCCGGGTCGTCCCCTGCGATCTATCGTAGGCTGTTTTCGACCGCGCACTATAGGTGGCGTCGCGCCGCTGGCGTGTCAAGAAAGGCAGGTTTTCCGCCCAAAACGCGACGCCATCGGGACGCTGCAACGATCGGCGCGGCGAATCGGGCACGCCGGGTGAGCGCGCTGTCAGGCGCTCGCCCCACCGGCATCGCTGGTGCGGTCCGACCGGTCGGCATAGATGTAGAGCGGCCGGGCGCTGCCTTCGACGACCTCGCGCGAGATCACGACCTCTTCGACGCCTTCCAGGCTCGGCAAATCGAACATGGTGTCGAGCAGGATCATCTCCATGATCGAGCGCAAGCCGCGCGCGCCGGTCTTGCGATCGATCGCCTTGCGGGCGATCGCGGACAGCGCCTCGTCGGCGAGCGTCAAATCCACCGTCTCCATCTCGAACATGCGCTGGTACTGCTTGACCAGCGCGTTCTTGGGCTCGGTGAGGATGCGCTTGAGCGAAGGCTCGTCGAGATCCTCCAGCGTCGCGACTACGGGCAGCCGGCCGACGAATTCCGGAATGAGACCGTATTTCAGCAAATCCTCGGGCTCGACTTCGCGGAAGATTTCGCCCTGCTTGCGATCCTCGGGCGCTGCCACGCGAGCGGCGAAGCCGATCGAGGTGGAACGGCCGCGCGCCGAGATGATCTTCTCGAGGCCGGCGAAAGCGCCGCCGCAGACGAACAGGATATTGGTGGTGTCGACCTGGAGGAATTCCTGCTGCGGGTGCTTGCGGCCGCCCTGCGGCGGCACGCTGGCGATGGTGCCTTCCATGATCTTGAGCAGCGCCTGCTGCACGCCCTCGCCCGACACGTCGCGGGTGATCGAGGGGTTGTCGGACTTGCGCGATATCTTGTCGATCTCGTCGATATAGACGATGCCGCGCTGCGCCCGCTCGACGTTGTAGTCGGCCGACTGCAGCAGCTTCAAAATGATGTTCTCGACGTCTTCGCCGACATAGCCGGCTTCGGTCAGCGTCGTCGCATCCGCCATGGTGAAGGGCACGTCGAGGATGCGCGCCAGCGTCTGGGCGAGCAATGTCTTGCCCGAGCCCGTGGGCCCGATCAGCAGGATGTTGGACTTCGCCAGCTCGACGTCGTTGTGCTTCGACTGATGATTGAGGCGCTTATAGTGATTGTGGACCGCGACCGAGAGCACCTTCTTGGCGTGATCCTGGCCGATGACGTAGTCGTCCAGAACTTTGCGGATTTCGCGCGGGGTCGGGATGCCGTCGCGCGACTTCACCAGCGAGGATTTGTTCTCCTCGCGGATGATGTCCATGCACAGCTCGACGCACTCGTCGCAAATGAACACGGTCGGCCCGGCGATGAGCTTGCGCACCTCGTGCTGGCTCTTACCGCAGAACGAGCAGTAGAGCGTATTCTTGGAATCGCCGCCGCCAACCTTGCTCATTCCTGTCTCCATCTTCCCGACTTAGGCAGCACCTTGGGCAGCACCTCACACCTTACAAAACGCGGCGCTAAAAATCCGTAGCGGCATTCGCATACTTTGCCCGCATAAGACGCCACCAAGACATCCCCGGCAAATCAGCGCAAGACACCATGCTAACGGCGTGCCAATCAAGAATCCATTAACGATAACACGAGTTTGGGCCAGTGTGTTTTCTGCATCACACCGTCGAGAAAATGCTTGACCCGTCAGGGGAACTGCTTAGGCGGTCGAATCGGCCCATTTGATGGCAGCCGGGCGCGCTTAAGCGCCGGGCTAGGTGACCCCTTTCAGGGTCGTCGGTTCCGTCTTCAGGCCGGGTTCCTCCGGCCGTTTTTCGATCACCTTGTCGATCAGGCCGAAATCCTTGGCCATTTCCGGGGACATGAACATGTCGCGTTCGAGCGCATCCTCGATCTTCTTCAGCGGCTGGCCGGTGTGGCGGACGTAAATCTCGTTCAGCCGCTTCTTCAGGTTCAGGATTTCCTGGGCGTGCAGCATGATGTCGGTCACTTGACCCTGGAAACCGCCCGAAGGCTGGTGGACCATGATGCGGGAGTTCGGCAGCGCAAAGCGCATATCCTTGGCGCCGGCTGCGAGCAGCAGCGAGCCCATGGATGCCGCCTGCCCAGTGCACAAAGTCGAGACCGCCGGACGGATGAACTGCATGGTGTCGTAGATCGCCAAGCCCGAGGTCACGATGCCGCCAGGCGAATTGATGTATATCGAGACTTCTTTTTTCGGATTGTCGGCCTCGAGGAACAGCAGTTGCGCCACGACCAGGGAGGCCATGCCGTCCTCGATCGGGCCGGTGATGAAGATGATCCGCTCCTTGAGCAGCCGCGAGTAGATGTCATAGGCCCGCTCGCCGCGGTTGGTCTGTTCGACCACCATGGGGACGAGGTGTTGCATGTAGAGATCTACCGGGTCGCGCATAGGTTCACCTGCTAAAAGGACTCGCCGTCGATCGGCTCAACGCAATGTGACTGAGTCGGTAGCAATCTGTCGAAGCCGTCTGTCTGTTGAAGCATCTTGCCGCCCCGCACATATGCGCGAAATTCGCCGCGGCAAGACGCTTCGGACTTGGTCAGCTTCAGACTTGGCCAGCTTCAGACTTGGTCAACTTCAGACTTGGCTAGCTCACGCCTCGTCTTCTTTGAACAGCTCTTCCCGCGATACCGGCTTGTCGGTGATTTCCGCAAGCTCCACAAGGAAGTCGACAACTTTTTCCTCGAAGATCGGCGCTCGCAGGCCGGCCAGCGCGCCGGGATTGTTGCGATAATAGTCCCAGACCTGCTGTTCCTGGCCGGGCATCTGGCGAGCCCGCTCCATTACCGCCGCGGTCAACTGCTCGTCGGTCACCTTGATATTGTTCTTCTCGCCGATCTCGGCAATGACCAGGCCGAGCCGCACGCGCCGCTCGGCGATGGCGCGATATTCCTCGCGCGCCTTCTCCTCGGTGGTGCCCTCGTCGGCAAAGGTGCGGCCCTGCGCCTTGAGGTCGCCTTCGACGGTGCCCCAGACGGTGTTGAATTCCTGCTCGAGCAGGCTCGGCGGCGGCTCGAATTTGTGGCTCGCGTCGAGCTGGTCGAGCAATGCGCGCTTGAGCTTTTGCCGCGACGCGCCGGCATGTTCGCGCGCCAAGCGGTCCTTGATGCCGTCGCGCAGCTTGGCCAGCGATTCCAATCCGAGCGTCTTGGCGAAATCGTCATCGACCGTGACTGCGCCCGGCGCCTCCACCGCGTTCGCCGTCACGGCGAAAGTGGCGTCCTTGCCGGCCAGCGCCGGCGCCGCATAGGCGTCGGGGAATTTGATATCGAAGGTCCGGCTTTCGCCGGCCTTGATGCCGGTGAGGTTGTCCTCGAAGCCGGGAATGAACTGGGCCGAGCCGAGCACGATCGGTACGCCTTCGGCGGAGCCACCCTCGAACGGCTGGCCGTCCTGGGTGCCCTGGAACGACACCGTGACCCGATCGCCCTTTTCGGCCGCCTCGGTCTTGTTTGCCGCTTCAGACTTGGCGACGAACGGCCGGTTGGCGTCGGCGATCCTTTGCAGCGCCTCGTCGATTTCGGGATCGGCCACCTCGGCGGTGAGCCGCTCCAGCTTGATGGTCTTGAAATCGGCGAGCGGGATCGGCGGCAGGATCTCGATTTCGACCTTGTAGGCGAGGTCGGCTTTGCCTTCGATGACGCCTTCGACCGTGCCTTCGTCGGGCACAACCTTGGGCTCGGTGGCGAGCTTGTAGCCGTTGTCGGTGACGATCTTGCTGTTGGCCTCGCGCACCGCGTCTTCGATGACCTCGGCCATAGCCGATTTGCCGTAAAGGCGCTTAAGATGCGCGACCGGAACTTTTCCGGGACGGAAACCGCGCAGCTGCACCTTGCCCTTGAGGTCGTCGAGCCGCGCGTTGACCTTGGCCTCGAGATCGGTCGCCGGCACGACGACGCGGAATTCGCGCTTGAGACCCGCGGCGGCAGTTTCGGTCACTTGCATTGGCACTACTCTTCAGAGCCCGAGCGTATTCCCGGCCGAGTTTTGCAAAAACCGCCCGCCTGGTGCGGGCGGAGGGACTCGAACCCCCACGACTTTCGTCACGGGAACCTAAATCCCGCGCGTCTACCAATTCCGCCACGCCCGCGACGCATAGGGCGGCCCGGTGGCGCGGCTTATATCACGCGCTGCGCACCAGGCACTACCAAAATAGGTCCCGGTACAATCGGGGCAACTGCTCAGGCAAATCTTCGGCGATCAGGCCGGGGCCGAATGCCGCTGCTGCTTCGCCGTGGAGCCAGACCGCAGCCGCCGCAGCCTCAAAAACGGGCATGCCCTGCGCCAACAGGCCGGTCGCCATCCCGGTCAGCACGTCGCCTGAGCCCGCGGTCGCCAAATAGGCCGGCGCATTGTCGGCAATCGCGGCGCGCCCATCCGGCGCCGCGACCACCGTGTCGGCACCCTTGAGCACGACGACCGAGCCGACGAGCTTTGCCGCCAGGCGCGTCCGTTCAAGTTTCGATAGAGCTTTAACTTTATTATCTAAGGCGCAGAAATAGCGTGAAAATTCCCCCTCATGCGGCGTCAGGATCGTTGGTTGTGCCGATCGCGCCCGCAGCGCCTTGGCAAGGCGCTGTGGATCGGCGGCAAAGCTCGTGATCGCATCAGCATCGAGCACCACGGCGCGTTCGCCTGAAAGCGCCGCAAGGACGCGCTCGCAGGTGGCTTCGCCGACGCCGGCCCCCGGCCCGATCGCCAAGGCGTTCAAACGGCGGTCCGACAGGAATTTGGCAAGTTCGGCAGCCCCATCGACCGGCCGGACCATCACCGCAAGGCTCGCCGCGGCGTTGACGGCGAGCGCTTCGCGTGGGCTGGCGATGGTCGCGAGGCCAGCCCCTGCGCGCAAGGCGCCGCGGGCGGCAAGCCGCGCCGCGCCGGTCGACCACAATGGGCCCGACACCACCACGGCATGGCCGCGATCGTATTTGTGACCCTCGTGCTTTGGCACCGGAAAATACTGGCGCCACAAGGCCGGAACGTTCTCGAACGTCTTGGGCGCGATCTTCTCCAGCACGGCCGCGGGAATGCCGATATCGGCGACGGAAATGGTGCCGCAATGGAGCCTGCCCGGCAGCAAAAGGTGCCCGGGTTTTTTGCGGAAAAACGTGATCGTGTGCGTAGCCTTGACCGCCACGCCGAGCGCTTCGCCCGACGTGCCGTTGATGCCGCTCGGCAAATCCACTGCATAGACCGGCGCCTTGCCGGCATTGATGGCCTCGATCAGCGCGCGCGCTGTGCCCTCCATCGGCCGGTCGAGACCCGCGCCGAACAGCGCGTCGATGACGACCTCTGCGCCGGCCAATGCGGCGGGCTCCGCGGCGACGACCGGCCCGGTCCATTTTTTCGCAGCAAGCGCCGCATCGCCCTTGAGCCGGCCGACATCGCCCAGCAGCATGACCTTTACGCGCGCACCACGCTCTGCCAGTAGCCGCGCGGCAACAAAACCATCGCCGCCGTTATTGCCCGGCCCTGCGACAACAACGATCCGGCTGCCGGAGGGATGGCGCTCGGCCACCGCTTCGGCCACGGCGCGGCCGGCGCTCTCCATGAGCTCGCTGCCGGCGGTCCCACCGGCAATCGTCAGCCGGTCGGCCTCGGCCATTTCAACGGTGGTCAAAAGCTCAAACATGTCGCGTCGAGGATAACCAAAGCGGCATATTGCGAATACGGCTTGCTGTTGCACACAATCGGAAGCACCATGCCATTGACGAGATAATAGGCAATCTGCTCAGTTTAACGGCGACAGCTCCTGCAGCAACCTCGTAGCCGGTTCCCGATCACGCAATAGTACCTTGATCGGATTGCTCTTTTTAGTCGCAGCGCACCTTGGCACGGGACCTGCTAACCAAGGGCTCGGTTCCATCGGTGATTCCGCCCACCCTGGGGCCGGGAGGCGAAAAAGCGATGAAAAAAATCGAGGCTGTGATCAAGCCGTTCAAGCTCGATGAAGTGAAGGAGGCGCTGCAGGAAGTCGGTCTACAAGGTATTACCGTGACTGAAGCCAAGGGGTTCGGGCGCCAAAAGGGCCACACCGAGCTTTACCGCGGCGCCGAATACGTCGTCGATTTTCTCCCCAAGGTGAAGATCGAGATCGTGCTCGGCGACGACATGGTCGAGAAAGCCATCGAGGCAATCCGTCGCGCCGCCCAGACCGGGCGCATTGGCGACGGCAAAATCTTTGTCTCAACGATCGAAGAAGCCATCCGGATCAGGACCGGGGAATCCGGACTTGACGCCATCTGAATTGCTGGTTTGACCGCTTTTCGTCTCTGCGCCAAAAGCTGAAATCCGACCAGCGCCAAGGGGCATTCACTAACACCACGAAAGGGTACGCCTGCCATGACGACGCCAAAGAATGTCATGAAAATGATCAAGGACAGCGACGTAAAATACGCCGATTTCCGCTTCACCGATCCGCGCGGCAAGTGGCAGCACGTCACTTTCGACATCAGCCAGATCGAGGAAGAAACCTTTGCCGAAGGCATGATGTTCGACGGCTCCTCGATCGCCGGCTGGAAGGCGATCAACGAATCCGACATGTGCCTGATGCCGGATCCGACCTCGGTCTGCATCGACCCGTTCTTCGCCGAAACGACGATCGTTCTGGTCTGCGACGTGCTCGAGCCCACCACCGGCGAGCCCTACAACCGCGACCCGCGCGGCATCGCCAAGAAGGCCGAGGGCATGGTCAAATCCATGGGCGTCGGCGACACCATCTTTTTCGGCCCCGAGGCCGAATTTTTCGTGTTCGACGACGTCCGATACAGCGCGACGCCGTACAATACCGGCTTCAAGCTCGACTCCGTCGAATTCCCAACCAATTCCGATACCGCCTATGAGGGCGGCAATCTCGGCCACCGCGTCTGGACCAAGAAGGGCTACTTCCCGGTACCGCCGCAGGACTCAGTGCAGGATATGCGCTCGGAAATGCTCGCCGCCATGGCGCGCATGGGCGTGAAGGTCGAGAAGCATCACCACGAAGTGGCGTCGGCCCAGCACGAGCTCGGCATGAAGTTCGCGCCGCTGACGAGCATGGCCGACCAACTGCAGATCTACAAATACTGCATCCAGCAGGTGGCGCAGGTTTACGGCAAGAGCGCGTGCTTCATGCCGAAGCCGATCTACGGCGACAACGGTTCCGGCATGCACTGCCACCAGTCGATCTGGAAAGGCGGCAAGCCGGTGTTCGCCGGCAACAAATACGCCGACCTCTCCGAGACCTGCCTGTCGTATATCGCCGGCATCATCAAGCACGCCAAGGCGATCAACGCCTTCACCAACCCGACGACCAACTCGTACAAGCGGCTGGTGCCGGGCTTTGAAGCGCCGGTGCTGCTGGCCTATTCGGCCCGTAACCGCTCGGCGTCGTGCCGCATTCCGTATACGACCAATCCGAAGGCCAAGCGCGTCGAGGTGCGTTTCCCCGATCCGCTGGCCAATCCGTATCTCGCCTTTGCGGCGATGCTGATGGCCGGCCTCGACGGCATCAAGAACAAGCTCCATCCGGGCGAGGCCGTCGACAAGGATCTCTACGATCTGCCGCCGAAGGAATTGAAGAAGATTCCGACCGTGTGCGGCTCGCTCCGCCAGGCGCTGGAAGAGCTCAACAAGGATCGCGGCTTCCTCAAGGTCGGCGGCGTGTTCGATGACGACTTCATCGACAGCTATGTCGACCTGAAGATGAGCGAGATCATCCGCTTCGAGCACACGCCGCATCCGGTCGAGTTCGAAATGTACTACTCGTCGTAAGCGTTGCGTATCCTCCCTGCATTGCGCGAGCAATGCGAACTTAAAGGGCGCCGCGTCATGCGGCGCCCTCTTTCTTTGTGTAGAGACGCAGTGTCAGTTCGATTTTAAGAACGGCACAACGCATCCTGCCGCGCGGTCCGGAATGTTCCGAGCAACGGCACGGAGAGAGTCGGAACCGGTTGCAGGATGGGCGATTGCGGGTTTTGCGCCGCGCCCTCGCCGCGCCGCTCCGGCGCACCCGGCACCGCTTCATCGGAGGCCTCGACCCGGTCGCGCCCATTGGTCTTGGCGCGATAGAGCGCGGCATCGGCGCGGGCGATGAGCGTGTCGATCTCGGCGAAGGCCGAGCCGCAAGCCACCCCGGCGCTCACCGTTGCCGCGGCGTGGTTGCCGGCCGCGGCAGTCGCACTGGCAAAGGCCTTGCGCACGCGGTTGGCGGCGGCCGTGGCATCGCCCAACGTGGTCGGCAACAGCGCGATGAATTCCTCACCGCCCAGGCGGCCGATGGCATCGCCGGCGCGTAGCGTCTTCTTCACCACGGCGGCGAACAGGTGCAGCGTGGCATCGCCAGTATTGTGGCCGAACCGATCATTGATCGATTTGAAATGATCGAGGTCGAAGGCGAGCACGCAGACCGGCTCTTTGCTCGCTTGCCGTGCCGTCATGATGCCGGCGGCGGCCTCGAAGAAGCCGCGGCGGTTGAGCAATTCGGTCAACGGATCGGTCGCCGCCGCCAGTTTGTATTGGCTCACCGTACGGTCCTTGGCCAGCACCAGCACGATGAAGGCGGCGCCGACCACGTAAAGCACGACCTCGATGGCATAGACCGCGACCCAGCCGGCGCCGAGCGTGCGGCTGCCGATGCCGTCTTGCGAAAGCCCCGCCAGTGCTACCGGAAACAGGAAGACCACGCCGTGCAGCATCGGCACAAAGATCGCCGGCCAGCGCCGGATCAGTGTTTTCCGCCGCTCGCGCCACAGTTCTATCGCGGTCAGGAACGTATAGGTCGCGACGATCACCGAACTTACGACCAGCCGCGACGCCTCCGTCGTCATGAATGCCGAGGACGAGCAGAAGGCGAGCCAGACAATTGCGCCGAGGCACATCGAGCCCCACAGCACCGGCCGGCCGTGGAACATACGCGCGGCGCTCCACACCATGCCCACCGCGATGAACAACATGACGTCGGGAAGGCTTGCCGGCACCGGCGGCGAGATCAGGTCGCCAAGGCGCCACAGCACGCCGGAGAATCCGCCGATCAGATACGCCGTGCCCCACCAGGCCAGCGCGGTGATGCCGTCCTGTAACCATGCGAACAGCAGGAACAGGCCGAGTAATGACGTGACGCAGATGGCGATGACGAAAAGCGTGCCGATGTCGAGCGACATCGCCGCTTCGGCGAGGCTGGCAAACATGATACGTGCTCCTCTCACTCAATCGAGAAAACCCGTATCACCGATCGCTGAGCGGTGTCGGACGTTTCCCGTTTCAGGCTTTGCCGAGTGTGAGACACAAGCCGCGGGTTTTGCGGAAAAGCCGCGAAAATTGGAGAAGTGAAAATTGCACTAGTGACAATTGCAGTGAAAAACTTTCCGGAGCGAAAAGCCCGTCCTAACGAATCGCAAAGGCGATTTTGCCGACTTGACGCGCATGTGATGCACTTGTCGCGATCTCATCGAGCACGACGCGATTTCCCCGCCTGGGCTCGGCCCTGCCTGAGGCCCCTTCCCGAGACGCCCATCGTTGCCTAGATTGAAGCAAAGACGCTTAAGTTCTTAAGGGAGTTTGCCATGGCTGAAACCGCCGAGCTCGACGTCGCCCCCGATACCATCGAAGCGACGCTCAATTACATCGTCGACGACGGCAATAAGGTCTTCACCATCGTCGCCAGTCCCGGCGGTAGCGACACCCGCTCCGGCGGCACGCCCGATCCGCGCCGCGTGGTCATTCACAACGGCCGTCCGCACACGAACGACTTCGCGCTCGAGCGCAACGGCTTCCGCTTCGTTGGTCACGACACCAAGGTTGCCGACTTCTTCGACGAGGCCGAGATCAAGCGGGTCTACTATCCGGAGATGGAAGCGCTGATCAAAGCCGAAAGCGGCGCCAAACGGGTCGTGGTGTTCGACCATACGCTGCGCACCGCCGACGACGAATTGCGCGAATCGAAGAAGATCCGCGAGGTCGTGCGCCGGGTGCACAACGACTACACCGAATGGTCGGCGCCGCAGCGCGTGCGCGATATCTTGCCGGACGAGGCGGAGGAATTGCTCAAGCGCCGTTTCGCCGTCATCCAGGTCTGGCGGCCGATCCGGCACCCGGTCGAGACTTATCCGCTCGCCATCGCCGACGCGCGGACCTTGTCGCCCACTGACATGATCGTCTCGGAGCGGCGCGCTCCCGGGCGCATCGGCCAGACCTACGCCATCAAGTATAATCCGGCGCACAAATGGTACTGGTTCCCGCGCATGCGGCGCGAGGAAGCCTACGTCTTCAAGGTGTACGATTCGATGAAGGACGGCCGCGCCCGCTGGACCGCACATACCGCGTTCGAGGATCCGACGACACCGCCGCACGCGCGACCGCGCGAGAGCATCGAAATCCGCACGCTGGCGTTTTTCTGACGTCGGTCATTCCGGGGCCGAGCGTAGCGAGGAGCCCGGAATCCATAACCCCCGCGTTGGCAGAACCAGCGCTGAGCGTATCTTGGACCGACGGTGGTTATGGATTCCGGACTTGCCGCTGCGCGGCAATCCGGAATGACGGCTATTACCGCTTCGAGAACTGGAAGCTTCTGCGCGCTTTGGCCTTGCCGTATTTCTTGCGCTCGACCACGCGCGAGTCGCGGGTGACGAAGCCGCCGCGCTTGAGAACGGAGCGCAGCTCGGGTTCGTGCCGGATCAGCGCCTTGGATATGCCGTGGCGCACCGCGCCGGCCTGGCCCGACAGCCCGCCGCCCGACACCGTACACACCACGTCGTATTGGCCCTGGCGGTTGGCGGCGACCAGCGGCTGCTGAATCAGCATGCGCAGCACCGGGCGGGCAAAATAGACTTCCACCGCGCGTTCGTTGACGAGGATCTTGCCGGCGCCCATTTTGATCCAGACGCGCGCGACCGCGTCCTTGCGCTTGCCGGTGGCATAGGCGCGGCCCTGCTTGTCGAGCACCTGGACGTAAGTCGGGGTTTGCGGCGCCGGCGTGGGCTTGAGCGTCGACAATTCTTCCAGCGACTGGACTGTCTCGGCCATTATGCGGTCCTCTTGTTCTTGCGGTTCATGGCCGCGACGTCGAGTTTTTCCGGCTGCTGCGCTTCGTGCGGATGCTCGGCGGCCGGATAGACCCGCAGATTGCTGAGTTGAACGCGGCCGAGCGGGCCGCGCGGCAGCATGCGCTCGATCGCCTTCTCGACGATCCGCTCGGGGAAGCGGCCGGCGAGGATCGATTTCGCGGTGCGTTCCTTGATGCCGCCGATATAGCCGGTGTGCTTGTAGTAGATCTTCTGCTCGACCTTGCGGCCGGTCAGCACCGCCTTGGCGGCGTTGATGACGATGACGTTGTCGCCGCAGTCGACGTGAGGCGTATACGTCGGCTTGTGCTTGCCGCGCAGCCGCATGGCCACGATCGAGGCGAGCCGGCCGACGATGAGGCCCTCGGCGTCGATCATCACCCACTTCTTCTCGACCTCGGCGGGCTTTGCCGAAAAGGTTTTCATAATCGCTTCCATCCGGGATGGGGCGCATAGCGCGCCGTGTGGGCAGGCTTCTAGCGGCGACCACGACGCAGGTCAACACACATGGCAATTACGGAATGTTCTCAATCGGTTGAGTTAGAGGTATTTTGTTACCTTTAGCCTGATTGCGGAGGGATCGAATAGGTCGAGATCACGTGCGCAACGAGCTCCTCCTCCCCTTCCGAGCGGATATCGACCTCGCCGACCGCGAGACGCTTGCCGAGCTTGATCAAGCGCACTTCGGCAAGAAGATCGCGCGGCGCAGGCTTTTTGAGAAAATTGATGGTCAGATTGGTGGTGACGGCGAGCGGCACCCAGCCGACGGCGGCCAGCACCGCGACGTAAACGGCGAAATCGGCCAGCGCCATCATGGTCGCGCCCGATAGCGTGCCGCCGGGTCGCAGCGAGGTACGATCAAAATGCCGGCGGACGACGCAACCGCCATGCCAGACTTTCTCGATCGCGTAGCCGCTTTCGCTATTGAACATCTCGGGGAATTCGGCACGCAAGAGCTCGGTGAGCTCCTTGCGTGTCAGTTTCGGCGCCGCCATTTCGGTCATGCCAACTCCCGTTTTTCCGATTTTTGGCAGCGCAGATCGGTTACAATGGCGAAACCATCAGAGTCCGCAAAAAGCGCTGGATAAAGCCGATGAACGCTCAAGCCGCCACCGTCGCCGCAGCCGCCGCCTCCGCGCTGATCCTTCTACGCGAGGACATCGAGGATGTCGCCATTCTTACCCTGAACCGGCCGCAGGCGCGCAACAGCCTATCCGAGGCCACGCTCGAAGCACTCGGCGATGCGCTGACCGCGATCGCGCATGACCGTTCGGTGCGCGCGCTCGTCATCGCCGCTAACGGCCCGGCCTTTTCCGCGGGCCACGATTTGAAGGAACTAAACCAGCGCCGCTCCGATGCCGACCGCGGCCGCGCTTATTTCAAACGCATCATGGAGATGTGCAGCGGCGTGATGCAGCAGGTCGTCACGCTGCCGCAGCCGGTGATCGCTTGCGTCCAGGCCACGGCGACGGCCGCGGGCTGCCAATTGGTAGCCAGCTGTGATCTCGCCATCGCCTCGCGCGCGGCAAAATTCGCTACCCCCGGCGTCAATATCGGTTTGTTCTGCTCGACGCCGATGGTGGCCTTGTCGCGCAATATTCCGCGCAAGGCTGCGATGGAAATGCTGCTGACCGGCGACATGATCTCGGCTGAGGAAGCCGCCCGCATCGGCCTCGTCAATCACGTGGTTGCGCCCGGCAGCGAACGCGACGAGGCGCTCAAGCTTGCAAAGAAAATCACCGCCAAATCGGCGCTCACCGTCAAGATCGGCAAGGAAGCGTTCTATCGCCAATTGGAAATGCCGCTGGCCGAGGCCTATCGCTACACGTCCGAGGTGATGGTCGAGAACATGCTGGCGCGCGACGCCGAGGAAGGCATCGCAGCCTTCATCGAGAAGCGCGATCCGAAATGGCAAGACCGCTGATGGCGCCGACGATGAATCATGACTCCTATCCCGACAACTCCATCCGCGGCATTCTCAACACCGTGAAGACGATCGCCATGGTCGGCGCCTCGGAGAAGGAGAACCGGCCGAGCTACTTTGCCTTCAAATACCTGCTCGAACGCGGCTACAAGATGATCCCGGTCAACCCGGGACACGCCGGCGAGGACATGCTCGGCCAACGCATCTATGCGCGGCTTGCCGACATCCCCGAGCCGGTCGACATGATCGATATCTTCCGCGGCTCGCAATATGCGTTGGCCATCGTGCAGGAGGCGCTGGCGCTCAAGACGCGGCCGCAAGTGATCTGGATGCAGCTCGGCGTGCGCAACGACGACGCCGCGGCGCTGGCCGAAGCCAACGGCATGAAAGTGGTGATGAACCGCTGCCCGAAGATCGAATACGGCCGGCTGTCGTCGGAGATCGCCTGGATGGGCGTCAATACGCGCACGCTGTCGTCGAAAAAGGCCACCATGGGCGGCATCCAGCGCATGACGCTCAACCGCACCAGCGCCCAGGGCGGCGCCACGGTGGCCGCCGACCGCGTGCAGCGCGAAGAAGGCAAACACTGAGTTTTGGCGAAAGCGACTTGGTTTTTGTGAGAGTCCGCCCGGCTTCCGCCGACAACGGCTCAAAATAAACTCAATAATTACTATAATTCGACCCGACAAGAACCTCCTGGGGCCCCAGCGCGTCTCATATAGGTGGGCCGCTCGGGCTTGATGGCTTCGACGCCGCCCGCTCGGGAGGGGACGATGAAACTCAGCACGACAATCGCACTGTCATTGCTATGCCTAACGCTGGCGCCGGTCGGTGCCAGGGCCGACGAGCAGTCGGACCAGCAGGCTTGCATGGGCGACGCCATGAGCATCTGCGGTCAATTCATTCCGGACCGCGAGAAAGTCGGCGCCTGCCTGTTTTCCAACCGCAGCCGCATCTCGCCGGCCTGCCGCGTCGCGATCCAGGCCTTCCACCCAAAGACGGCGTCGGCGCGCTGAAAGCTGCCGCAAGTCTATTTCGCTGAAAGAGTTTCCGCCGCCGCCGCGCCCGACAGCGCGGCGGTTGCATTTTGGCGCACCGGGCGTGCCGCGCCTTGACGGTTTTGCGGCGTTCTATAAACCGAAGTCATCGTTTCCCAACATCATGAGGACCGGTCGATGAGCGAACGCATTCCCGGCTTTTCCACGCTCGCCGTTCACGCCGGCGCGCAGCCCGATCCCACCACCGGCGCGCGCGCGACGCCGATCTATCAGACGACGTCCTTCGTATTCGAAAGCGTCGATCACGCCGCCTCGCTGTTCGGGCTGCAAACCTTCGGCAACATCTATACGCGCATCGGCAATCCGACCAACGCCGTGCTCGAGGAGCGGGTCGCTGCCCTCGAAGGCGGCACGGCGGGACTTGCGGTCGGATCCGGCCACGCGGCGCAGGTTCTGGTTTTCCATTGCCTGCTGCAGCCGGGCGACGAGTTCGTGGCGTCGAAAAAGCTCTACGGCGGCTCGATCAACCAGTTCAATCACGCGTTCAAGAATTTCGGCTGGAACGTGGTGTGGGCGGACCCCGACGACATTGCCTCGTTCGAGCGCGCCGTCAGCCCGAAGACCAAGGCAATCTTCACCGAGTCGATCGCCAATCCCGGCGGCGTCGTCACCGACATGGCGGCGGTTGCGCAGATTGCACGACGCGCGGGCGTGCCCTACATCGTCGACAATACGCTGGCCACGCCGTATCTGTGCAAGCCGTTCGAGCACGGCGCCGACATCGTGGTGCATTCGCTGACCAAATTTTTGGGCGGCCACGGCAATTCGATCGGCGGCATGATCGTCGACGGCGGCACCTTCAACTGGTCGCGCGAGCGGCGCTATCCGATGCTGTGCGAGCCGCGGCCGGAATATCACGGCATCGTGCTGCACGAGACGTTCGGCAATTTCGCCTTCGCCATCGCCTGCCGCGTGCTGGCGCTGCGCGACATCGGCCCGGCGCTGTCGCCGTTCAACGCCTTCCTCATCCTCACCGGCATCGAGACGCTGCCGCTGCGCATGCGCAAGCATTGCGACAACGCCCAAGCCGTCGCCGAATGGGTCGCGGCGCATCCGAAAGTGGCGTGGGTGAGCTATCCCGGCCTTCCCGGCGACCGCTACTACAACCTCGCCAAGAAATACTGCCCGGGCGGCGCCGGCGCGGTGTTCACGTTCGGGCTCAAGGGCGGCTATGACGCGGGCGTAAAACTCGTCTCCAACGTGCAGCTGTTCTCGCATCTCGCCAACATCGGCGACACCCGATCCTTGATCATCCACCCGGCCTCGACCACGCACCGGCAACTGAGCGACGCGCAAAAAGTGCAAGCCGGCGCCGGCCCCGACGTGGTGCGGCTGTCGATCGGCATCGAGGACAAGGAAGACATCATCGCCGACCTGGAGCAGGCGCTGGCGGACTGAACTGTTATTACGCCGGCGCGAGCGGGATGTTTTCGTGGGCGACCGCGCGGCGGTCGGCGACAAGCGCGGCGTGCGTGGTCGCCACCGTCAGCACCAGCATCGCCATCGCCTGATGCGCCAAAGCGAGCGAGATCGGCACGCGCAACAGCAGCGTCGCGATGCCGAGCGCTGCTTGCAGCGTTACCGCGAGCGCAAGGACGCTGGCGCTCGTGACCACCCAGCCTTGCTTCACCGTGCGCGTCACGTCGAACGCGTGCAGCAGCGCGCAGATGAAGATCGCGTAGGCCACCGTGCGGTGGTCGAACTGCGCCGTCAGCGTGTTCTCAAAGACATTGCGCCAGACGGGCGTATCGGAAAAAAGCCGCGCGGCATCCGGCACGAACGCGCCGTCGATCAGCGGCCAGGTGTTGTAGATGTAGCCGGCGCGCAGTCCGGCGACGAGGGCGCCGAGATAGATTTGCACGGGGACGAGAATCAACAAGCCGAACGCGGTTGCGCGGATGCGCGACGGCAGCGGTGCCGCCGGCCGCTCGCCCAGCCGCTGCGCCGTCCAAATCAGCGCGACATAGATCACGCAGGCGAGAACGAGATGGGTCGCGAGGCGATATTGCGAGACTTCGATCCTGTCGGCGAGGCCCGACGCCACCATCCACCAGCCGACGGCGCCCTGCAGCGCGCCGAGACCGAAGATGAACCACAGCCGGCCGCGCAATCCCGGCCCGACCCAGCCGAGCCACAGGAACCAAAGGAACGGCAGCAGGAATGCGGCGCCGATCACGCGGCCGATCAGCCGGTGCGTCCACTCCCACCAATAGATCGTCTTGAACGCCTCCAGGCTCATGCCCTGGTTGAGCGCGCGGTATTGCGGGGTAGCTTGATATTTTTCGAACTCGGCCTGCCATTGCGCCTCGCCGAGCGGCGGCAGCGTGCCCATGACCGGCCGCCATTCGGTGATCGAGAGGCCGGATTCGGTGAGCCGCGTTGCGCCGCCGACCAGCACCATGGCGAGCACCAGCGCGGCCACGGCATAAAGCCACAGCCGGATCGCTCGCGCATGGGCCTCATTGAAGGGAACCGCCGTCATTTCAAGTTTTTGGCCGATCGCTTGTTTGGGGCGCGCGGACCATATAGTGCTGGCCCCTGCCCCCGCAACCGACGTTATGCCGCTTCCGGTAACACTGCCGTCATGTCGATCCGCCTGCGAAAATTCATCGGCACCGTTTTGTTGTTCGTGCTCGTCATCGTGTGGGCGCTGGTCGCCATGGCGTTGGCGCAAACCCCGCTCATTCACGACAATGAAATTGCATCAGTCGCGTACTACGTGATCGCCGGCCTCGGCTGGGTGTTGCCGGCGATGCCGTTGGTGCGCTGGATGAGTCTGAGGAAAGACGACGGAAGACGGACGACAGAGGACAGATAAAGCAGCAAATTCCGTCGTCCGTCCTCCGCTACGCCGCGTCCAAGCGGCGGAAGCCATTCCACATCGCCGTCGCCGATCCCGACAGCAGCACGCGCACGTAGCGCAGGCGCTGATACTCGCCGTTGAGCGAGATCCTCGGCAGCGCGGTCAGATGCCGGCTGTGCGAGCGGAATAGCACGCCCGGCCGGGTCGTGACCGCGGTTTTGAAGCCGAGCTCCGCGGCAATGGCGAATTCGCGCGGGCCGGCCGACGTGCTGTCGCCGATCGGGTAGGACAGATGCTCCGGCCGCGTCCCGAGTGCCGCTTCGATGATCGAGCGGCTCAAATCCATTTCCGAGCGCACCGCGTCCGGTGGCAATTTCGCCAGCATGGAATGGCTCACCGTGTGGGCGCCGATAGTGACGAGCGGATCGGCGGCGAGATCGGCGAGCTCCGGCCAGCTCATGCAAAGCTCCTCGCAGAACGCCGCGATATCGACGTGGTAACAGGCTGCGAGATTTTTGATCACGGCGCGCATATCCGCTTCGGTCGGCCGCGCCCGCAGCCACCAATAGAGCTGCTCATAAAGCGAGCGCTTCGCCGCGACGGTGGCGCAATCGAATGTGTTGTTGCGGCCGTCGATCTGCAGGCCGATATGATCGTTGCGCGCGATCACCGCTTCGAGCGCGAGCCACCACAATTCGCCGAGCCGGTCAGGGAAACTCGTCGGCACATAGACGGCGAACGGCACGCCGGCTTCTTTCAAAATTGGATAGGCCCACTGCATGGTGTCGCGGTAACCGTCGTCGAAAGTCAGGCAGACGAAGCGCCGCGCAAAATCGCCTTGGCTCAAGCGGCGGTGCATCTCGTCAAGGCTGACCAAATCCACGCCGGAGCGGCGTAGATATTTGACGACGCGGGTGAGAAAGCGTGGCGTGACTTCAAGCAAACGGTTCGGTTGGAAACGGCCCGGTCGCGGCGGCCGCACGTGATGCAATGTCAGGATCGCGCCGGCGCCCGAAACAAAGGGTTTGAGCGCCATATGCGCGCCGCTGAAGTAAAGCCCCTCCAAGGCGCCGCGGATAATCGTTTGTCTGAGGCTTGACACGGACCAACCCTTGTCGAACGGGGCACTATTCCAAGCCTTCGTTGACAATTCTTTGTCAACCCCGCGGCGGGGACCTCGTTCGGTTACGCGATCCGCGCTTACGCGGCCGCGGCCGTCTCTGCTGCATTGTCCGCGAACGAGCCGCCAAGCACGGTGACGCCGGCGAAGCCTGCGTCCAGCAGTCGCTGGCGCGCCGAGGCCGTGCCGGAATCGGTCAAATTACCGGCGACCACGATCGCATGCGGGGCAATGGCGCCGATGGCCTCGAGATCGGGTCCGAAGATCGCTCCTGCCGCGATAACGACACGGTCGTAGCCGCGCGCCAGCGCATCAAAACTCGTCGCCATGTTGGGCGCGACCAAAATTTCGCCGCGGTCGGTCGGCAGCTGGCCTGACGAAATCAGGTGCAGGCTCGACTGCTTATCCTTGGTGATGATGTCGCGGAACGATGCCGTCTTGGCGGCGAGCTCGGCAAGTCCGCTGGCGGACGGCTCGTTCGACGTGACTCTGATCGCGCTATCGGCCGAACCGAGGCCAACCAGCACGACGCGGGCGTTTGCGGCCAACGCGCGCGCGATCTTGAGCGCGGTCCAACTCGTATCCATCCCCTGCGCGGCGCCGAACACCGCGACGCAGCGGTCGGCACCGCCGTCGTGCCGCAAGGTATCCGTGACGTCGTCGAGCGAGTTGACCGGAACATGGGCCGGCTGTTGCGGCGCGGTTTTATGGCGTATGGCGTTGAGCGCGGCCGTCACGCGCGAGGTCACCGCTTCCGACGGTTCCGGCACCTGCCGCACCGGAACGCCGCCCATGGGTGCAGCCAGCAGTTCCCTGGTCAGCACGAAGCCGACCGCAATCACCAGCGTGGTCAAGGTCGCGATCAGCACCGCCGGCACCTTCTTCGGATAGGCCGGCACGTTCGACACCGTGGCGCTCGAGATCACGCGCGCATCGGCCGGCGCCGAATTAGCGGTCTCACGCGCGGTCGCCTCGCGGTATTTGGCCAGATAGTTCTCCAAAAGATCGCGCTGCGACTTGGCATCGCGCTCGAGCTCGCGCAGTTGCACGTCGTCGACGTTGGTCGTGGCCGCCTGGCTCTTGAGCTGATCGAGGCTCGCCATTTGCGAATCGAGCCGCGCGCTGGCGAGCTTGGCGTCGTTTTCAAACGAGCGCGCCTGGGTCGCAGCCTCTTGCTTGATTTGACCGTCGAGGTCGGCGATCTGCGCCTTCAATTCCTTGATCCGCGGATGATTGTCGAGCAGCGTCGAGGACTGCTCGGCAAGCTGCGCGCGCAAGGTCACGCGCTGCTCGGACAGGCGGCGGACCAGTTCGGAGTTGAGAACGTCCGAGGATTCGATGGGCTGGCCGGATTTCAGCATATCCCGGATCAGCCTCGCCTTGGCCTCGGCGTCGGTTTTTTGCATGCGAGCCGCGGCGAGTTGGGTATTCATGTCGCCAAGCTGCTGCGCCGAAAGCGTGGTGTTGTTGTTGCCGACCAAAAGCCCCGATTTGGCGCGGTACGCCTCGACCTTGGATTCCGCCTCCACGACCTTCTTGCGCAAGATCTCGATCTGGCCGGCCAGCACCTGGCCCGCGTTCTGCGCCTGCTGCTGCTTGACCTTGCTCTGCAGCTGCAGAAAAGTGTCGGCGATGGTATTGGCGACACGCGCTGCGAGCTCGGGATCCTCGGACAGAAAATCGATGACGATGACGCGCGATTTTTCCACCGGGAACACGGTGAGCCGGTCGTAATAGGCTTCGAGCACGCGCTCTTCCGGCGTCATGCTCATCGGATTCTTGATGATGCCGAGCATGCCGAGCACGGCCTTGACCGGCGACACGCCGCCGAGCGTCGAATCGAATTCGGGCAGCTCGTTGAGCTTGAGCTTGGCAATCACATCCTTGGCGAGGTCGCGCGACAGGATGAGCTGCGCTTGGCTCGTCACCGACTCCTGGTCGGCGGTATTGCGATCGATCAAGTCTTTGTCGGCTTCCGGGCGCAGGAAGATATTGTCTCGCGATTCGACGATGACGCGCGATTCCGACTGATATCTTGGGGTGATGACCTGGACGACGAGGAATGTGACCAGTCCGACCAGGATCGTCGGCCGCAGGATCTTCCAGCGCTTGCGCCAGAGCGTCGTGCCGAGCGCTGAGAGGTCCAACTCTGGGTCGCTAAACTGGCCCCTGCCCCGCGCCGACTGCGACACGACGCTCATTGCGATACTCCTCACGACCGAACTACTGACAAACCAAACGCCACGCTTGATCAGAAACTATTAAGGTTGCGATCCGGTTAAAGGTGCACCGCGTGGCGCGGCAGCCGACGCGTGAGACTTTATTAACCGACGGAGGGCTCAATCGGGCTTAACTTTTTGCCACGAGCTTTAAGGAATCCCATTATGGGCCAGATGCGCCCGCTCCGATCAGCGCTTGCCGCGGCCGACGTGTCGTTCGCCACGACGACGCATCCGCAAGGCGCTTCGCGCCCAGCGAGCCTGAAAATTTTGCACATCTTACGCGCCCCGCTCGGCGGCCTGTTCCGCCATGTGATCGACCTGGTGCAGGGCCAGGCGCAACGCGGGCATCAAGTTGGTTTGTTCATCGACAGCACCACGGGCGGCGCGCGTGCCGAAACCATCCTCGCCGAGCTTGCGCCGTGCCTGGCGCTCGGCTTCGAGCGCGCCGCCATCCCGCGCGAGCTCAATCCGCGCGATGTATACGCGCTGCACCGCGTCTCGCGCCGGATTGCGGCGCTTAAGCCCGACGTGCTGCACGGCCACGGCGCCAAGGGCGCGGCGCTCGCTCGCATAGTGCCGAATTACGGCCGTGCGATCCGCGCCTACACGCCCCACGGCGGCTCGCTGGTCTATTGTCCCGGCACCATCAGCGGCAGCTTTTATCGTTCCGTCGAGCGGATCCTGAACTGGCGCACCGATCTCTTCCTGTTCGAAAGCAGCTACGTCGCCGACCTGTTCCGCGCCAAGATCGGCACGCCGCGCGCCATGGTGCGCATCGTGCGCAACGGCGTCGGCAAGGCCGAATTCGAGCCGGTCGCGATCCAACCCGACGCGACCGACATCGTCTGCGTCGGCGAATTGCGGCCGGTCAAGGCGATCGACGTGCTGATCGAGGCGCTGGCCATCCTCAAAAGTTCCGGCCAACCGGTGACTGCGACCATCGTCGGCGAAGGCCCCGACGACTCCAAGCTCAAGGCCCAGGCCGCGCGCCGCGGCCTCGCCGATGAAGTCCGTTTCGTCGGCTTTCGTCCGGCGCGGGAGGCGTTCGCCATGGGGCGAATGCTGGTCATCCCCTCGCGCGCGGAATCCCTGCCCTATGTGGTGCTCGAGGCCGCGGCCGCCGGCGTGCCGATCATCGCCACCGAGGTCGGCGGCGTGCCGGAGATTTTCGGGCCCCAGGCCGTGCATCTCATCCCGCCCGACGACATCGCGGCGCTGGTCGAAGCGATGCGCGCGGCGTTGGTCGATCCCGGCGAAGCGCATCGCATTGCGGAGCAGATCCGGGCCCGCGTCCGCGCCGACTTCTCCCTGAGCACCATGGTGGAAGGCGGCCTTGCCGCCTATCGCGAGGCACTGGCGTTGCGAAAACTTGCTCAATTCACATAACCAATTTTTGAAGATTGTTCACTATGTTGGCGCAAGGCTGGCGACACCACGTGTGTTGGGCTCACGCTTGAGCGCGAAAGTTTGCGTTAACCATGTCCAGCGCCGAACACAGCACGATCTTTGAAGCGGCCACGGCGGTTTCGTCGGCCGTGAAATCATTGCCGCGGATCGTCGCAAAATCCGGAAGTACGCTCTCGCCCGCCGCGCTCGAGGTTGCCGACGAGGACTTCAAGCCGGCCTATTCGCCGATCGTGCTGGCCGGCACCGTGCGGCTGATCGAAGCCGCGCTGATCATCGTAGTCGGTCTTGCGATTTATTTCTGGCACGTCGTGCCGGGCTACGGATTTGCCTGGTACTATGTCGGCGCCATTGTTAGCATCGCGATCATGGCGATGCTGGCGTTCCAAGTCGCCGACATCTACCAGGTGCAAGCGTTCCGCGGCCACGAGAAGCAATATATGCGGCTGGCCTCGGCGTGGTCCGTGGTCTTTCTGATCGCCATCAGCCTGTCGTTCTTCGCCAAAGCCGGCGACCAGTTCTCTCGCGCCTGGCTCGGCGCCTTCTATGTGCTCGGCCTGTTTACGCTGATCGCATTCCGGCGCGGCCTGTTCCTCTTGGTGCGGCGCTGGACGCGGCAGGGCCGGCTCGACCGCCGCACCATCGTGATCGGCGCCGACTTGAACGGCGAAACGCTGCTCAAATCGCTCGCCGCGCAGCGCGATTCCGACGTGCGCGTCATCGGCGTGTTCGACGATCGCGCCGACGACCGCAGTCTCGCCACCAGCAACGGCGTTCCCAATCTCGGCACGGTGGACGACATCGTCGAGTTCGCCCGCAAGACCCGTGTCGATCTCGTGATCTTTTCGCTGCCGATCGCCGCCGAAGGCCGCATCCTGCACATGCTCAAGAAGCTGTGGGTGCTGCCGCTCGACATTCGCCTCTCGGCGCACAGCAACAAGCTGCGATTCCGGCCGCGCTCCTATTCCTATATCGGCAACGTGCCCGTGCTCGACGTCTTCGACCGGCCGATTGCCGATTGGGACATCGTGATGAAATGGCTGCTCGACAAGATTGTCGGATCGCTGGCGCTGATCTGCCTGGCGCCGGTCATGCTGCTGGTGGCGCTTGCCATCAAGCTCGACAGCAAGGGGCCGGTTTTCTTCAAGCAGCGGCGCCACGGCTTCAACAACGAGCTCATCGAGGTCTACAAGTTCCGCTCGCTCTATGTGGAGCACACCGACGCAAACGCCACCAAGCAGGTCAACAAGAACGACGCGCGTGTCACTCGGGTCGGCCGCTTCATCCGCAAGACCAGCCTCGACGAGCTGCCGCAGCTCTTCAACGTCGTTTTCGCCGGCAACTTGTCGCTGGTCGGGCCGCGGCCCCACGCCATCCACGCCAAGGCCGCCGAGCATCTCTACGACGAGGCGGTGGACGGCTATTTCGCGCGCCATCGGGTGAAGCCGGGCATCACCGGCTGGGCGCAGATCCACGGCTGGCGCGGCGAGACCGACAGCAAGGAAAAAATCCAGCGCCGTGTCGAGCATGATCTCTATTACATCGAGAACTGGTCGTTGTTGCTCGATATCTACATTCTGCTGCGCACGCCGTTCGCCGTGCTCAACATGCAGAACGCCTACTGATGGACGCCCGCAATCCGGCGATGGCGCTTGCCGCGGACGATACCGGCCCATTCTCCGCGCTGGCACAGCGGCTTCTCAACCTCGTCCTGTTCGTCACCGTCTTGACCAGTTCGATTGCCTTCATCGAGCCGGCGCCGCACGACGGCTTGATGATGGTGCTTCTCGTCGCCTGCGTCGGCGCCAGCGTCGGCTTCGACCGCAAGCTCATCCCCCTCTTGTTGCTGATCGTGCTGTGGCTGGTCGGCGGACTCATGTCGCTGGTCCAGGTCGGCGATCAGACCAAAGCCATTCAATATGCCGGCACGTCGATTTACCTCGGCATCGCCGCCGTGATGTTCGCTTGCCTGTTCTGCGACGGCAATCTTGTGCGCTTGGCGATGCTGCGGCGCGGCTACATTTTGGCGGCGCTGATCGCGACGGCGGCCGGCTATATCGGCTTTTTCCATCTGTTGCCCGGCGCCGAGATTTTCCTCGACAACGACCGCGTCAGCGCCACGTTCAAGGACCCGAACGTCTACGGGCCGTTCCTGATCTTTCCGATCGTCTGGCTCCTGGTCAGCCTGTTGGTGCGCGGCGTCAGGCTGCTCGACGTCACGGTGCTGATGGTCCTCTTGGGCGGATTGTTGCTGAGCTTCTCGCGCGGCGCCTGGACTCATTTTGTCATCTCGACGGCACTCGGCATCGTGATCGTGTTCGCGGTGACGCCAGACCCGCGCATGCGCGCGCGCATCGTCGTGCTCGGCCTTCTTGGCGCGGCCGTCGTGGCCTTGCTGCTGGTCGCGCTGGCGTCGATCAGCTCGGTCCACGACATGATCATAGACCGTGCCAAGGCGATCCAACCCTATGACGTCGGGCCGGGTGGCCGCTTCTGGCTGCAGCAGCTGGCGCTCGGCGCCATCCTCGATAACCCCAACGGCCTGGGGCCGTTCGAATTCGACCGCATCTTCGGGCTGCAGCAGCACAACGTCTATATGCAGGGCTTTCTGGTGTACGGCTGGCTCGGCGGCTCGGCCTATATGGCGCTGATCGCGATCACGCTGGCGCTAGGCCTGCTCACGGTCGCAACGCCGACGCCGTGGCAATATTATCTGATCACCGCCTACGCGGTCTTCGCCGGCGAGGCGTTCGAAGGGCTGATCGTGGACACCGATCACTGGCGCCACTTTTTTCTGGTGCTCGGAATGGTCTGGGGACTGGCGGCAGCGACGATCAATTTCCGCCGCCGGCAAGCCTGGGCGCCCGACGTCGACGCGGCATTCGCCCCCGTCAATCCGTAGTGCCGCGCCGGTCTACTTGCGGCAGAGCAAGATCGGCTGGTGTTGCTCGCCGCCGGGCATGTGAACGATCTCGCAAGACGAGAAGCCGATCTGCCGGCACAGGCGGAACAGATAATCGGTGTGGTAGGCGACCGCGGCCTCGGGCTGCGCCTCGGATTCGATGCGTGCATTGCCGAGCTGGTACTTGAAGGTGTGGCGCTTGCCGTATGTCGCCGGCAGATGCTCCATGTTGAAATGCGAATGCATCATGGTGCCGCCGGCTTGGAGAAGGCGGAAGGTCTCACGCAAATAATTGCCGAGCTCGGCCTCGAGCAGATGCGTCAGAAGCGAGTTCGAGAACACGAGATCGAACGTCCCGTCAGCCTCCGGGATGCGATACAAAGACGATGCCGAGCCGTTCTGATTATAGGATACGCTGCCATGGCTCGAATGATGGAAGCGGAAACGCTCCGCGTCGTAATTCCTTTGGCACCACGCGATGGCTTCGCCGTCGATGTCGACGCCGACATAGGCGCCGGAAAAGCGCCGGCCGCGGAAATTGCAGTCGCGCATCCAGTGCGCCCAGCGCCCGCAACCGACGCCGATATCAAGGATGTTCGACTTGAGGTTCACGATGCTTTCGCTCAGCGCGAACATCCAGAAATCGCGCGCATGCACCAGGAAATGGGTTTGGTTGTTGAAGATGCGATTGCCGACGCCGACGCGAATCCGCAAGTGATTGGGCGGCAGCGTTCGAAATTCCGGGAACATAAGCCGCGGCACCACGTCGCTGGCGTTCACCGCCGCCCGGAACAGCGGATTGAAGGTCAGTTTCGAGGTCGAAGGGAACAGCTTGCGGAGCAACCGATCGAGGCTGAGGCCGCTCGATGACGTGGCCGGTCCAGGGGACGCCGACGTGTAAGCCATGGCTGGGTTGAACCGCGAAATTATCCGGATGACTTCATGATTTGGTTAGCTCCGGGCGCTTAAGATCGGGTTACCGGCACCCTCGCCTTTGTTCGCTGTTTTACGGAATTAACCGCTGGCCGAGTTCATGCAGACAGATATCGCGTCGGCGGACACGGCACCCGTGATCAGCCCGTCCCGGGGCCTGGTCTCGATCCCCTTCCTGTTGCTGCGCGTGTCGACGGCCGGCGGCGCCTTCGCCACGGGATTTATCCAGACGCTAGTGTTCGCGCGCGTTCTGACGCCCGACCGGTTTTCCCTCTTCATCCTGGTGGGTGCCGTCGGCTACTCGCTTTGGCTTTGCGACCTCGGCCTCGCCAAAATACTGTTCGTGCAACTGCGCGCCGCGCATTTGGCCGGCAAGACCAACCGGCAAGCCGCCGGACAGGCCACGGCAGTCACTTTGTTCTACGTGCTGTTGGCCGCTGCCGGCGCGCTTGTGTGCTTCGCCATCATGGCGTCGCGGCCGACTAACTCGCTTCTTGAAGCTGCCGACTTCGGGCTGTTCTTCCTTTATATCGGGATCAATCTGGTCTGGGTTTGCTTGCGCAGCCTCAGCATTGCCGTCGACGAATACGTCTTCTACGAAAAACTCGAGCTGGTACGCCGCGTCGGCAACGTGGCGACTATCCTCGCCATGCTGATCGGGCTGCCGTTCACCGCTTTTCTGGTCGGCTCGAACGTGCTGTGGGCGGTGTTGGTGACGTGCGCGGTGGCGAAACTTCTGAGCCGCGGCGCGATGGCGCCGCGGCTGCGCGGCTTCGTCCGCGACCTCATAGAGTTTTTCCAGACCAACACACGGTCGATCGCGCGCAGCGGCACGTTCGCGCTGAGCGATATTTTCATCTACACGTTCCCCTATTACGTCGTGCCTTGGGCGTTCGGCCTCGGCGCGCCGATCATTATTCTCGAAGCGACGTTCCGCATCTTCCGCGGCGCCAGCGTCATCTATACGGCGGCGTGCGATCTCGCGATCCCGGGACAAACCCGGGCGCTGGCGGCGCGCGACGCTTCAAAGCTGATCCGTACGACGTTGATCGCGGCGGCGCTATGCTGCCTGCCGGCCGCTTTCGCCTGCGGACTGCTGATCTTCGCGTCGAAGCAATTGTTCGCGTTCCTGCTCGGCTCGGCAGCGACCGTGCCCCCGACGGTCACGCCCATTCTGGTGGTGATGCTGTTGGCCAACCTCGTGCAAATGGTCGCACAATCGCTATTGCTGCACGCCGGTTTCTTCCGCGAGATATCGCGCATCGGCTTAGGCGTCGCGGTCGCCATGGTGGTCGCAACCGCGATCGCGGTCGGTGCCGGACTGACCATCGTCGAGTTTCTCGGCGTCTATGCCGCCGTCTACAGCGCGGGCGCGCTCTATCTGGCCGTCGCCGCTTATCGCGGGCCGATTCTCGCCGCCGCTTCGCCGCACGGCGCGGCGAAATGGAAACGCGCCGCGGAACCTGCCGCGGCGCGTTGATCGGGGCGCGAAGGAAGATGGAACTTTGCGCCGACCGTACTTAGAAGCCGCCGTCGTTCAAGGGCTTGCCATAGTGCGGCGCGGTTTGCTGCTGAACCGTCTTGGTCTGTGCTTTTGCAGCTGCCGCTTTCTGCGCCGCGCTCGGCTCGTCGGTTATGCCGCCGTCGTTGAGAGCCTTGCCATAGTGCGGCGTCGCCGGAGCGGCGGGCGTCGCCGAGTTATAGAGCGGCTTTGCCGGCGTCGCGCTCGAATTGTAATCGTCGACCATTCCGCCGTCGTTCAAAGCTTTGCCGTAATGCGTCTGCGCGGATGCGGGAACTGAAGCGAACGCCACGCCGAATGCCAGCGCAGCCACGCCAATAGTGATGTACTTTTTCATGATCTTTCCTCCAACCGAGGTTTTCGGACGGCCACCGCAGTGGCCGCCACTCGGAGCTTGCAATTAGTTTTGTCGAAGGGAGGAAATATAGATTTGAAGCCGTAAATACGCGGCGCGACTTCATAAATCCGAAGTAAAAGATACGCCAAGACTATGCGGACTGCGTCAACGTTTAGCGCGCGAATAGATGTATAAAAAAGTTATAGCTACTCGTGCGACGTCGGCGCCGCTGCGCCGCGGCCACAATCAAGATGCTCAGAGCAATCCGCAGCGCACCGCGATTGCCGCGAGCCACACCAAACCGGCAAGCGCCAGCCCGCAGAACACGGCGGACGAGCCGAAATCTTTGATTCTGCCGATGTCGCGATGCTGCTCCGGCGTGACGTGATCGGAAAGTTTTTCGATCGCGGTATTCAAGAACTCGACGGCGAGCACGACAAGGAGCGCCGCGATCATGGCAACGTACCAGGCAAGACTCGGCGCAATGACAATGCCGATCGGCACCGCCAGCGCGAAGGCAATCGCTTCCTCGCGGACCGCGGCCTCGGTTTTGATGCCGTCGACGATCCCGCGCAGCGAGTTCTTGGTCGCGCTGAAAATTCGCATCACGGCGCGGCGAGACCCGCTGTGCAGCAGCGCCGGGCCGGCGCGTGTTGCGGCTTGAGACCCCGATGACTATAGTGCGGCCCAATATTCGGAGCGTAGCGCAGCCCGGTTAGCGCACCAGTCTGGGGGACTGGGGGTCCCGAGTTCAAATCTCGGCGCTCCGACCATTTTGCTCGGCCACCTCGTGGCCCGACAGCACGGCTTCGATCACCCGGCGGCAGACGACGAGTTCACCCAAGACGAGCCGCAGCGTGTCTTCGGCTGCCTTGCCGGATTGAGCGGACGGCCTCATAGCAGCGCCAGGTACAATCGTCGGTTCGCGCCGCTCGGCCGTTTCGCCGGCGCGCGGCGACGAGGCCGAGAACAGCGACAAGTCCGGCTCCGCGCGCGTTTCGGCAACGTCTTCGACAAAACTCTCGGGCTCATCGCTGGCGTCCGGCGGCGGCGGGAGTGCGGCGCCGGGGCGCCAGACATTCTGCACGAAGGCCGCGCCTTCGTCGCGCAGGATGCGTTGCACGCCACGAATGGTGTAGCCCTCGCCGTACAGCAAGTGGCGCACGCCGCGTAAGAGATCGACGTCGTCGGGGCGATAATAGCGCCGGCCGCCGCCGCGCTTCATCGGCTTGATCTGGGTGAAACGGCTTTCCCAGAAGCGCAGCACATGTTGCGGCACGTCGATCTCGTCGGCGACTTCGCTGATGGTGCGAAATGCGTCAGGCGCCTTGTCCAAGATCTATTCTCCACCAACGACGGCGGTCACTTGCCGCCGTCCGGCTCCGAATTGATTCGCTGCTTGAGGATAGCAGAAGGCTTGAACACCATGACCCGGCGCGGCGAGATCGGCACTTCCTTGCCGGTCTTGGGATTGCGGCCGATGCGCTGGCCTTTCTTGCGCACCACGAACGAGCCGAACGATGACAGCTTCACCGTTACGCCACGTTCGAGGCAGTCGGTAATTTCCTTGAGCACAAGTTCTACGAGTGTCGCGGATTCGGTGCGCGACAGGCCGACCTTTTGGTAGACCGCCTCACACAAATCCGCACGCGTGACTGTCTTTCCCGCCATCGCCTGCCCCGAGCACGGCGATCGATCCAACGTCGATCAAGATATCGTGCTGAATTATCTACGATATTAGCTTGGCGCCGCAGGTGTCAACCGGGCTTCTCACGGGTCGCCAAGAGCACCAAGGTCTACCAGCGCACCAGCGCCGCCCCCCAGGTGAAGCCGCCGCCCATGGCTTCGAGCAGCAAGAGGTCGCCGCGCTTGATGCGGCGGTCCGCAACCGCGTCGGCGAGCGCCAGTGGAATTGAGGCCGCCGAGGTGTTGCCGTGGCGGTCCACCGTGACGACGATCTTGCCCGGCGGAATGCCGAGCTTATGGGCCGAACCGTCGATAATGCGCTTATTGGCCTGGTGCGGGATGAACCAATCGACGTCGGCGGCGGTGTAACCCGTGGCCTTGAAGGCGTCCTCGACCACGCCGGTGATCATCGCCACGGCATGGCGAAACACCTCGCGCCCCTCCATGCGCAGGTGGCCGACGGTGCCGGTCGATGACGGCCCGCCGTCGACATAGAGCTTCGACTTGTGCCGGCCGTCGGAACGCAAGCGCACGGTCAAGATGCCGCGCTCCTTGCCCAGGTCCTGGCCCATGTCCGGCTGCGCCTGGCTGTCGAGCACGATGGCGCCGGCGCCATCGCCGAACAGCACGCAGGTGCCGCGGTCGGTCCAGTCGAGGATGCGCGAAAACGTCTCCGAGCCGATCACCAGCGCGCGGGAGAACGCGCCCGATTTGAGCAGGCTATCGGCCGTCGCCAGCGCGAACACGAAGCCGGAACACACCGCTTGCAAGTCGAAGGCGGCGCCATGGGTAATGCCGAGCTCGGCCTGCACCGACACGGCGCTGGCCGGGAAGGTGTTGTCGGGCGTCGAGGTTGCGAGCACGATGAGATCGATCGATTGGGCATCGACCTTGGCATGGGCGAGCGCGGCGCGCGCCGCGTGCGTCGCCATATGCGAGGTCCATTCGCCGGGCGCGGCGATGTGGCGCTCGTGGATGCCGGTACGCTGCACGATCCAGTCGTCCGACGTGTCGACCTTGGCCGCCAGTTCGCTGTTGGTGAGGATCTGCGCCGGCAGATAGCTGCCGCAGCCGAGAATGACCGAACGCTGTGTCGTCACGACGCCGCTCCGCCGACGGCCTGGCGCGGGGGCTTGCCAGGGCGTCCGAGCGCCGCCGTGATCTTGGCCAAGAGCTCGTCGCGGACGACGCCGTGGCCGAGCTCGATGGCCGCCGCAAAACCCTCCGCGTCGGTCGAGCCGTGACTCTTGATGACGATGCCGTTGAGGCCGAGAAACACGCCGCCGTTCGCCTTGCGCGGGTCCATCACCTCGCGCAACTGCCGGAATGCCGAGCGCGCGAAAAAATAGCCGATGCGGGCGCTGAGCGTGCGGCTCATGGCACCCTTCAAATATTCGCCGATCTGGCGCGCGGTGCCTTCCGCCGTCTTGAGCGCGATGTTGCCGGCAAAGCCTTCGGTGACCACGACGTCGACGGTGCCCTTGCCGATGTCGTTGCCTTCGACGAAACCATGATATTCGAGGTCGGGCAATTTCTGCTCGCGCAGGATGGCGGCGGCTTCGCGTACCGGTTCGAGACCTTTGGCTTCTTCGACGCCGATGTTGAGGAGGCCGACAGTCGGACGATCATGGCCGAACAGAATGCGCGCGGTGGCGGCGCCCATCACCGCCAGATCGACGAGATGGTCGGCATCGGCACCGATCGAGGCGCCGACGTCGAGCACCACGGATTCGCCGCGCAAGGTCGGCCACAGCGCCGCGATCGCCGGCCGCTCGATGCCCGGCAGCGTCTTGAGATTGAACTTCGACATCGCCATCAGCGCGCCGGTATTGCCGCCCGACACGGCGACGTCGGCGTCGCCTTTCTTGACCGCGTCGATGGCGAGCCACATCGAGGATTTCCACCGGCCATAGCGCAAGGCCTGGCTCGGCTTATCCTCCATCCGCACGGCGATGTCGGTGTGGACGAGCTTTGCAGCCGCTTTGAGCGATGGCCGCGCGTCGAGGAGCGGCGCGATCAGCGCCGCGTTGCCGAAGAAGAGGAATTCGGTTTCCGGGTGCTGCTTGAGCGCCAAATCGGCGCCGGCAACGACCACAGCGGGCCCCTGGTCTCCCCCCATTGCGTCGAGGGCAATGCGGACCTTGTCTGACATTCAATGACCTTGCGGTCCCAGGTCCTGGCGACGGAAGGGCGACACCGGCCGGGAGAATAACGGTTCGGCGCCCGGACACAACTGGCGTTCAGCGGCCATGCTTGTCCTTCAGTCCGGCCAGCGCGGCGAACGGTCCCGGATCGGCCTTAACGTCTTGTGGCGGCTCGAAAACCGCGTCCGGCTTGCGCGGATAAGGATCGAGCCCGAGGATGAGGAATTCGGTCGCCAGCGCACCGAGATCGACGGCACCGCCGATGAGCGGTTCCGGTCCTTTCCAGCTCCGTTGCGGCCGTTCGAAATCCTCTTCGACGGCCTCGTCCTTGCCGGCCTTGCGCTCGACCGGCGGCGGCGGCGCGAACAAAAGGTCGATGTCCTCTTCGACTTCGTTGGCGAGCGGCTCGAGCGTGACCACGCAGTTCTGGCCCACCGTCGCCGACACGCGCCCGGAAACACGTAATCCATCCGCGCCGTGCCGCGTCACGTCGAAATTGGCTTGGAGCCTTGGCAAGTCGCGCAAACCCACCACCCGCGCCACGGCGGAGCGCACGTCATGGTCGGCGACGAGATCGAAATGCTGGCCGGTCTCGGCCACGTCCCGGATCGCGACCGGAACCTGCCAGGGCGCCGGCGCTTGTTTGTCTGCTTTATGTTCGCTCATGTTTACGTTCGCTGATGTTTAGTTTCGCTCTTGCTTACGTTGGCTCTTGGGCAAAAGCCTCGGGGTTGGGAAAGACGACCTCACCGCGAATGAGCGCGCCGTCGTCCTGGGCATCGAGCCTGGTCGCCGCCGCACGCGCATAGCGCGCCAGTTGAGCGGCTCCGGCATCGTTCCCTGCCGGAAAGATATTGCGGGCCAGCGCCTTCTCAAAGACCTGTTCGTCCGCCGCGTCGAGGGCGGCAAGATAAGCGGCTTGCCGGCCGTAGAAGGCTTCGGCGAAGGCCTGCATCCGTTTCGGCACGGCGAGGTCGCCGACCCCCATTTCCCGCAAATTGGCATCGAGATCGCGGCAAAACGCGTCGAAAAGCTCCTGACCGAGAAGCGCTTGGCCCAGAAGCGCTTGGCCCAGAAGCGCTTGGCCGAAGCCACGCGCGTTCTCCGCCCGGCGGCCGAGCCGGTTCAACAGCAGCACCAGATGGAGCACAATCAGGTCGAACCGACCCTCGACCGTGTCCGGAACCCGGTAATCGGTGTAAAATGCCACCGAACGGGCTTGCGCCACGATGGCGCCATAGAGGGCGTGGATTGTAGGGGCTTGGGAATTGCGCCGAAACCGCGCTAGGATCATAGGGATAGCCTAAATCTCGGACGCCGCTTTGGGGCGGCTGATTGCCAGTTTTGCGTTTTCGGGGTACGGCACGCGACGGCTGGGTGCAAGATGGGTTTGAGGATGTGGGGCGGCCGACGGCAAATTAGGAACACGAGTTCCGTGCGAGCCTTTGCGGTGCTGTTCACGCTGGCGCTGCTGCCGGGCGGCTGCTTTGGCGAGACGTTCCAGCGCGGATACGTGATCCCCGATGGCGCGCTTGAGCAGATCCCGCTCGGCGCCTCCCAGGAGCAGGTCCTGCTCGTTCTCGGCACGCCGTCGACGGTGGCGACCGTCAGCGGCGAAGCGTTCTATTACATTTCGCAAAAGGCCGAGCGCCCGATCTCCTTCGTCCAGACCGAGATCACAGACCAGCGCGTGATCGTGGTCTATTTCGACAAGAGCCGAAGAGTTCAGCGGCTCGCCGAATACGGCATGAAAGACGGCAAGGTGTTCGACTTCATCAGCCGCACGACGCCGACTACCGGCGCCGAGAACAACGTCATCACCTACCTGTTCAGGACCATCAAAGGCCAAGGCTCGTAAAAGGCCAAGGCGGCGGCACCGTCTGGATTGCTTCGTCGCTTCGCTCCTCGCAATGACGCCGTGCCGCAGGTCAGTGCGCCAGCACCGCGAGCAGCAGCAACGCCACGATGTTGGTGATCTTGATCATCGGATTGACCGCGGGGCCCGCCGTATCCTTGTAGGGATCGCCGACCGTGTCGCCGGTCACCGCCGCCTTGTGGGCGTCGGAGCCCTTGCCGCCGTGATGACCGTCCTCGATGTATTTCTTGGCGTTGTCCCAGGCGCCGCCGCCCGACGTCATCGAGATGGCAACGAACAGGCCGGTCACGATCACGCCCAAAAGCATCGCGCCGAGCGCCGAGAACGCCGCGGATTTGCCTTGCGCGCCGCCGCCGGCAACGAAGTAGATGACGAAATAGACCACGATCGGCGACAGCACCGGCAATAGCGACGGTATGATCATCTCTTTGATCGCAGCGCGCGTCAGCATATCGACGGCGCGGCCGTAATCGGGCTTGTCCCTGCCCTGCATGATGCCGGGCCGCTCGCGGAATTGCCGCCGCACCTCTTCGACGATCGAGGCCGCGGCGCGACCGACCGCCGTCATGCCCATGGCAGCGAACAGATACGGCAACATGCCGCCGAACAGGAGACCCGCCACGACGTACGGATTGACCAGCGAGAAATCGGGCGCGACACCCTTGAAATAGGGATGTTGGCTCGAACCGGCGATGAAGAACTTCAGATCCTCGTTATAGGCCGCGAACAGCACCAGAGCGCCGAGGCCGGCCGAGCCGATGGCATAGCCTTTGGTCACCGCCTTGGTGGTGTTGCCGACCGCATCGAGCGCGTCGGTCGACTTGCGGACCTCTTTGGGCAGGCCGGCCATTTCGGCGATACCGCCGGCATTGTCGGTGACCGGCCCGAAGGCGTCGAGCGCAACCACGATGCCGGCCAGCGCCAGCATGGTGGTCACCGCAATCGCGATGCCGAACAGGCCGGCGAGATTATAGCTGGCCAAAATGCCGGCGATGATCACCAGCGCCGGCAGCGCGGTCGATTCAAGCGATATCGCCAGACCCTGGATGACGTTGGTGCCGTGGCCGGTCACCGAAGCCTGGGCGATGGAGCGCACGGGGCGAAAGTTGGTGCCGGTGTAGTACTCGGTGATCCAGATCAGCAATCCTGTCACCGCAAGCCCGACGATGCCGCAGAAGAGGAGCGTCTGGCCGGAATAGCTCACACCGGTGAGCGGGCCGAAGCCGATCAGCACGTAGGTCACCTCGGCAATACCGATCAGCGACAGGATCGCCGTCACGAGCATGCCCTTGTAGAGCGCGCCCATGATCGATTGGCTGGCCCCGAGCTTGACGAAGAAGGTGCCGATGATGGAGGCGATGATGCAGACGCCGCCGATGGCGAGCGGATACGTCATCATCTTGAGCAGCATGTCGCCGCCAGCGGCGCTGAAGAAGATCGCGGCGAGCACCATGGTGGCGACCGTGGTCACCGCATAGGTCTCGAACAAGTCGGCCGCCATGCCGGCGCAGTCGCCGACATTGTCGCCCACGTTGTCGGCGATGGTCGCCGGGTTGCGCGGATCGTCTTCCGGAATGCCGGCTTCGACCTTGCCGACAAGATCGCCGCCGACGTCGGCGCCCTTGGTGAAAATGCCGCCGCCAAGACGGGCGAAGATCGAGATCAGCGACGCGCCAAAACCGAGCGCCACCATGGAATCGATCACTTCGCGATCGTTCGGCGCCATATGCTGCGTGCCGATGAGGAAGCCGAAATAAAGCGTCACGCCGAGCAGCGCCAAGCCGGCCACGAGCATGCCGGTGATGGCGCCGGCGCGGAATGCGATTTCGAGCCCGCCGGCGAGCGACTTGGTCGCGGCTTGCGCGGTGCGCACATTAGCGCGCACCGACACGTTCATGCCGATGAAGCCGGCCGCGCCGGACAGGATGGCGCCGACCGCAAAGCCGATGGCGACCAGCCAGCCGAGGAAATAACCGACGATCACGAAGATGACGACGCCGACGACGGCGATCGTCGAATATTGCCGCTTCAGGTAGGCCTGCGCGCCCTCGCGGATGGCGGCGGCGATTTCCTGCATTTTCTCGCTGCCGGCATCGGCCGAGAGCACCGAGCGCGTGGCCCAGATCGCATAGGCGATGGCCAGAACGCCGCACAGAACGATGAGCCACAAGGTTTGCATGGAATCGACCCCGGTTGTCGTAAAGGGGCCAGACAGCGCAGTTGGCCCGGAAAGAAGAAAACGCGGCGCACGCCATGAGGCACGCGACCGGCACAATTCTGCGCGGACATAACCCAAAACGCCCGTACCGTGCAACGGCGGCGAGCCGGCGCTACACAACTCCGAGATGCCGGATCGGACGCCCCGGCGCAATGGCCTAGGCCTCGCCGGCTTGGCCGCAGCCGGCGCTACATCGACTTGAGGCCCTCGAGCCGGCTCCATTCGTTCCGCAGCGTCTTGGGCTTGACCTTCTTGAGGCACCAAAGCCTCCAACCGCACGCCCCCGGGTCGTCGCCGCAGCATGTGCGCTCCCGGCGGCATGGCTTGTTGGCGCAGAAGCGGAACGATCCCAGCAAATCGCACTGCGCACGCCGGATCAAATCGGTGCGCGCGCGTAATGGGCGCGCCAGCCACTCTTCGAGCGTGAGCCGCCCCGGGAAGCTTCGCGTGTTTGCCGGTTTGCGCTTCATGGTCTTGCGCCCTTCTCGTCGTCATCGCCGGGCTTGACCCGGCGATCCATGGAGCTTCGCAGAACACTCGTTGGTCCAAATTGCACTCGGCCATTCGGCATGGACCACCGGGTCAAGCCCGGTGGTGACGAGCAGAGGGTCGAGCTCGGCGATGATGAGTCTTCTCGTTCTCGCGATGCGGCTTCGCACCCGAGCTTTGCTCACGCCAAGAAAAGCCATGCCAAAAAGCATTCCCAAAAAACTCCTCCCTTAAAAGAAGGGAGGCGGAGCGCCGATAGGCGCGTGCAGGATCCGCATCGAAAAGGGATGCGGCGCGCGTCCTTTCTCCTTCCCCTCACGCTGAGAGGACCGAGGCCGCCGGGACCTCATGGAGCGGGCGCGCTCGCCTTTCGGCGCCCCACCGCGGCACTCGCCGAGGTTTTTAGCCTCGGCTCGGCTCGGGCCGCGCTTCCTGGAACCACCGGATGCAAACGGGAGGACCCTCTCCGGCACCAGTGCAGCGAGCACCTCGCAGTCCGACACGCGCCGGACGGGACGATGCCCAAGCCGCCCGCGAGCGCAGTGTATCGCCTCGCCCACGAGAACCGCTCCCGCTCCGCCCTAAGGAGTACCCTCGCGAAAGGCGTCCCTTTGCGAGCGGGATGGTCGATTATGTAACCGCGATAGGAATAAAGTCAAGGGCAATGTCGCCTTATTAGGGACGCGTTATAGAGCGGATTAGCGCAGCGTAATCCGCCGCCAGACTGCCGAGAGGCGGCGGATTACGCCTCCGACTAATCGCCGTACCGCGCTCGGCGGACGCTCGCTTGACCACAGCTTGCGCGAGTGCTGTACCGAGTTTGAGGATACCGGATCATCGCGGAGCCGCGCTGGCGGATGAGCGACAACGACGGAAAAATTTACGCTGATGCGTCGCAGCCGGCGACCCTGCACAATGGCAGTAACGCGATCCCTTGCCCAACGTTGCAGGAAGCGGTGCTTGCTTGGCACAGACTGCCGGACGACGAGCGCGAGGGCGCAACCATCGTTACTGCTGATGGTCGGCGGTACACCGCGCAAGAAATTGTTCGGCTGTACCACCGTCGTCGTGTCGCCGGCGGCGCATTGCTAAACGCTTCACCGTTAAATCGGTTCGCTCTCAATCAGCCGCCCAGCTATCTTGATGTTTCATTTTTAGACGTTCCAACCGAAGCGGCAGCCGGCACCGCGCCTGTCGAAACTACAACCAGAGTGGTGGCGGACACTGGTGGGCCGATAGAAATATCCGCGCCGGCTCAGGCCCAACCACCGCAAGGACTTGGATTGGCTGGAACTGCTCGGGTAGGCGCTCAAGGCCGCGCAACATTGTCAGTGACCTTCCCAGACAAGGAAGCTGTTACGGGATGGCTCAAGGAACAATCTGACGACGTTGCAGTTGTGTTCGCCGCGCGCGCGGCTCTGCGCGTACTCCCCACGATCACGCTTTCGCGCTGGCCAGGTAGCGTACGAACGACCACACGCGAAATCGTCTTGCGGGTATTCCGGGCGGTATCGACGGCATGGGCGGTGGCAGCTTACCCGGGCCATCGAAGGGTACTTAACGATGCCGCGCGGGCTGCTCTTGCCGGGCTTAGCGATGTCAGCGCGCCGCCGCCAGTTCGGGCGGCCGTCTACGCGTCCGCCACGGCCAGCGGTGAACCGGGTGCACAGTCGCGTGCCTCGACAGTGATCGGTTACGCCCTTGATGCTGCCGGCTCTCGGGGACGGGAAGCATTTCAGTTGTTATTGGATGCTCTCGCGACGGATGCCAGTCTGCTTAGCGATAGGTTCAGTGCTGTCACATTGGCAGATTCAAGACTATGGCCCAGCTATTCGCCGCCAGATTGGGTAAGCGACGCCTGGACTGACTTAAAATTGCATTTGCTTAGTGCAGATGAGGACTGGGAGGTATGGACCAAATGGTATGAAGAAAGGCTTTTCGGTGTCACACCAGACCAAGACACCGAAATCGCGCGCGTGACGATTGGAAACGAGCTTTGGGACCAAGAAGAAGACGTGGTCAACGCACACATAAAAGAGCTGCTTGAAGAACGTGAAATTTTTCGCGATGCGGTCTCTAATGAACCCGACAATCCACCCGACGCCAATGCAATCCCTCCGCAGGCGTCAGCAGCAAGCCAGTTCGTTGTTGACAGCGAAGGACGGATCGACCTCGTTGCCCATCCGCCGCTCGCCAATGCTATGCAGCGGGCGCTTTATGGCGAGGTTCGCTACAAGGCTCTCGCTATCTCTCAGCTTGGCCACAATCAACTTGCTGAGATGTCCGGACCGATCTCCCGGTTTTTAGCCGCAGCGCCTGAACACATCGAAGATGTTTCGATCCCCAGCTTTTGGTCTCGCGGGAACACGTTAAGAAGTCGGCTCAAGGCGCATGACACAGCCGCGGCCTCAGCTGATCCGACCGATCCCGCAAAATTATCAGCGTCCGTGGCCGAGGCCGTCCGCGACCTCTTGGATACTTACAACGTCTTCATAATCGGCGACCCGACTGGTCGAGAACTCGATCAAGTTCGCCTCGGTCCGCAGGAGCGGGATGAGGCTAATGCTGTCCTCAATTTGTCGGTCACAATTTCCGAAGCTGTCCGAGAGACGGACGATCTGGCAACCCCGCTTGCGGTTGAAGCTCTTACGGAGCAGGTTGAGGCAGCTCGCGGCGCACCTTCGGGCGTTGACGGGGATCAAGCTGTTGATCTGTCGCGTAAGACTACAGGCAACCTCGTCGTTGAGCTCTTGCGGTTTGCTCAAACAAAAATAACCGCTGAAGTGGCACTAGCCTTCAAGGAGTACCGGTCCGGCGTTTATCGCGGCTTCGGTACCATGACCGCGGTTGCACTGGGTAGTGTGCCTGTCCTTGCGTTCGTCGTTGCGAATGCGCAGACCTTGACGATGTTTGTTGAACAGACATTTCATAATCCAACGCTCGTCAAGATTATTGAAATCATCGCCACGGTCGTTGGTGCGTACTAGCCCGTAGGATGGGTTGAGCCAACGGGTCCGGCCCGAAGTGGCCGGCCCGATGACAGGCTCCGCAAAACCCATCACCTTCAGCCGTGCTACGCTCGTGCAATAACGAACTACCGGCGAAACTTCATCTGCGGCGGCAGCTTTTTCTTCACGGCCAATCTGACTGAGCGCCGCTTGCGTCTTCTCGTCGATGACATTGTTTCGGCGAAAGCTGATGGGTTTCGCTGCCGCTCAACCCATCCTACGTGCTACGGGCTTTGCTCACCCTACGCTCGCTATTAAATAGATGAATAAAATTGTCCATATCCGGCGAGGCATCGCGTAAGCGCAGCGTGCGATACTGAGATTTCACAGCGATACTCTCGGCAAAGCCGAGCCAAGATGGCATTGCTCGATTTCATTCGTCGGTCGACACGACGCGTCCTGGGCATGCGGGCGCAGGGCGAAGCGTCCGTCCCGGTTCGCTACGAGTCCGGGCTAAAGGTGTTGCCCGCCCGACCCGCGAAGGCGGCCCGCATCGTGCCGGAGCATGAATGGCCCGCCGACTGGCGCGAGGAGCGTCGACTGGTGCTCATGTTCGAGCCCAGGATCAGGCCGTGCGGCAAGGTGATCGACGAGATATTATTGACGCTGCCGCGCGTGCCGAACCGTCTCGATGTGGCGACCCGATTGGCGGATCTCGACCCGTCGGCCGCGTGGCGGCCGAAGGAGTTGACGGGCGTCACGATCGAGCCGAGCCGGCCGTGGGACGGCAGCCGCTTCGTCATTGAAGAAATCCCTGAAGCTCAGGAGCTGGGGCTACAGATGGTCTCGCCGGATACGTCGGTCTTTGCGAGCATATCGCTCGTCGTTCCGGCTTTCGACCATCTCAAGGACAAGCTCCAGGCCGTCCTCCCGGACGATGGCAGGACGGGTTGCGTCCTGTTGGCGTGTGGGTTTCCGACCGGCGATATCGCCATTCCGCGGCCGCGGCCGGTGCAGCGCGACGAGAGGCTTCCCAACCCGGTCGCGATCTATCGGAAGACGCCGCGCGTGTGGTTCGAGATCGCAAGCTTCGCCGAACCGGAGCCGGGCTCGGAACAACTGCGGATGGAAAGCCTGGCGCGCTGGATGGCGGTCGAGGATTGAAGGCGAGGCCAGGCGGATCGGCCCGCAGGATGGGTTGAACGAAGTGAAGCCCATCGTCTCGCTGCGGCGGCGTTTCAGAAATGCGATGGGTTTCGCTGCCGCTCAACCCATCCTACGGGCTGCAAGAGCCTGTCGAGCGTCGACTCGGTCAGCGCGGCAATCATTTTTCAATTCGCGCCACCTCTCGACTTGCAGATGGGCCAGAGCCCTTTTCCGGCCGCGTCGCGTTTGCGGCCGAGAGGCGGCGGATTACGCCGGAGCCTGTCATCCGCCTCGCGCCGAAAATTTGCCGCACTCATATTCCACCTATTGCTGGCGTTGCCTTGACCCGACGCAGGTTGCGGCGTTAGCCTGCGAACGGTGCTTCGGGGGCGCCGATATGGGGATCATCATGGTTCGATTTGTGCGGCTTCGGTTCGCTGCGGTTGCCATGATTGCGGCGGCCATCATCGCTGCGACGACCGCCTCCGGGTGGGCATTTAGTCAGCAAACGATTTCGCCCGATGCAAACGGCAACTATAACTTCAACTATACGGCTCCGAACCATCCGGCCACCACCGGCCAGAGCGCACATCCGTCCGAGTCGAATAGTCAGGGGTTCCACTTCAGCATTGAACATGGCCAGACGGCGCCGTTCGGCGGTTTTCAGAGCGGCAATAGTTTTTTTGGCAATAGCAGCAATGACAGGCCCCCGGAGCTGACCCCGCTGGGCAACAACGGGAACTGAATTTCTGCTGTCGCAATTCGCTGGAAGCGGCGCGCGCTCAGCCCGTAGGATGGGTTGAACGACCCTCCTTCGCTCGCTCCGCGAGCTACGGAGGGTTCGAGTCCGCCGCAGCGCGGAGCGCGAAGGCGGAAGTGAAACCCATCGCGTTGCTGCGGCGGCATTTCAGAAAGCTGATGGGTTTGGCGGAGCCTGTCATCGGCCGGCCACTTCGGGCCGGACCAGTTGGCTCAACTCGCCCTACGCTCTGCTCGCGCTCTCTTGGCGCCCTGCGCTTTTTTCCTGACGGGTTTCCTTGCTCTGGCGGCACTTTTCGCCGGCCGCAGACCGCCGACGGCGTTCTTGACCTTGCCCCGCGTCAGTTGCCAGCCTTTCCAGTTGATGTCGAAGACAATGCCGTTGGGATCTTTGAACTTGCGTTCGAAACCGTCGTCCTCCGGCTCGCCGAGATCGAAGAAAAACTCTCCGCCCGCCGCTTCAACCTTCTTTTGTTGCGCAGGCAAGTCGTCGCACTGAAAACCGAAATGGTGGATGCCGACAAAGCCTTTCGACACGCCGGAGCCGACTTCGCTTTTATACTGCAACAGCGCCAGATTAATTTCGCCGTCACTCATATAGCAGCTCCAGGCGGTCGCGCCTTCGCGAATCGGCGTGCGTTTCAGCCCAAATGCCTTCTCGTAGAAGTCAGCGGTGGCTTTGATGTCCTTGACGCAAAGAGCGATGTGACGGATGCGGGCTGCCATGACGGAGATTCCTTAAGCTTGCCTGTCTTGCCTTATTGGGTTTAGCCGGGATCGAGAAGTCAATAGTAGGCGTCGGCCGTAGGTACGCTTCGCTTTGCCCACCCCACAAATTACTGTTTGAGGAGGTGGCTGCATCGGCCGAGCAATTCGGGTAAGATGGTGTACTACGCGCGCGCCTGCCAGTCTTGCTGCGAACCGGCGCACGATCCATCAGGAGACTTCAATGCGCTACACGGTTGTTTTGGAGCGGGAAGAGGATGGCGGCTATGTGGCCAGCGTGCCGGCGTTGCCGGGATGCGTGAGCCAGGGCGACACGCGTGCCGAAGCGCTGAAAAATATCCAGGAAGCTATCGCGCTTTATGTCGAGGACTGCCGCGACGCCGGCGATCCGGTGCCCACCGAGGCGGGCAAGGAGTTCGTCGAGGTCGAGGCAGCGTGACGGGGGACGTCGCCCGCGGCACCACGTGGCCAAGCTTCCCACCGATCTGTCCGGACGGGACGTCCGCTCCGCCCTGGAGCGCGCTGGCTTCGTGTTTCGACGCCAGGCCGGCAGCCACATGATACTTCGCCGCGACCAGCCTTACGCCAGGGTCGTGGTTCCCGATCACAAGCAGGTCCGGCTCGGCACGCTCCGCCGCATCGTCGCCGATGCCGGCCTCACCGTTGAGCAGTTCGTGGAACTACTTCGCCGCTGATTGGCGGTCCAGCGCGTAGGGCGGATTAGCGTAGCGTAATCCGCCATCCGATTGCCGAGAGGCGGCGGATTACGCCGGAGCCTGCCATCGGGCCGGCCACTTCGGGCCGGACCCGTTGGGCTAATCCGCCCCACCGCGCTAAGCTGTCAGCCGCCGTGGGTCGCATGATCGACCGGTTGGCACACCCTCGTTGTTGATCTCGATCTGGAAGATTTCGGACAACCCTGCCCTTCCAGACGAGGTCAGTTGGAGTGCACGGCTGCCCGACACACATTCGAGCCAGCCGAGCTCCAATAGTCGATCCAGAATTCGAGCGCCGACGAGTCCCTTGAGGTGATAACGACGCTCGCTCCAGTCGAGACAAGGCTGGCAGAAAATCCGCCGAGTCCGCGGGCTGAGATCGGCGCCGAACGCGGCAAGGAAACGCCCGCCCGAAGCCGTGACCTCACCGCCTTCATCGGTGAGTACGATGTGCCCCATGGCCACAAGTGCATCGGTAACGGCGACTCCGACCTGGCCAGCCAGGTGATCGTAGCAACTTCGGGCAAAACGGAGGGCATCGTCGTTAGCCGACCGCGGCCGATGGCGGGGTGGCACCTCAATGGCGGCGACAACCTTCATGCTCTCCAGCATTGTCGCGACCAGCGGGGACGCGATCCGATAATAGCTGAAGCGACGCTTGCGCGTGACAGTCAAAAGCCGCGCGGCAACCAGCTTGCTCAGGTGGCCACTCGCCGTCGAGCGAGAGACATTGGCGCAGTAAGCAAGCTCAGTGGCCGTCAGCCACTGGCCGCCCATAAGGGCGTTCAGCATCGTCGCTCGCGCGGTGTCACCCACGAGAGCGGCCACTTCCACCAGATTTGCCGCCGCGACCATCCCTAACCCTATCGCCGATACCGCAAGCATATCAATCGAAGACAGTTCGGCATGGGCCGAACTCTTCATGCGAGACAATTGCGAAGCTCGCGGCAAGAATGCGTCATGTTGATCCACATCCTTTATTCCGCGCCGGCAAGTGTCATTGCTGCCGTGGTTTGCAGCCTGATCGTCGCCGGCCTCCTCAAGGGGATCATCGGGGTCGGCATGCCAATCGTCGCGCTGCCGCTGCTGTCGCTGTTCATCGACGTCAAATCAGCAGTCATGCTGCTGAGCATGCCTTTGATCTTCAGCAACGTGCCGCAGGCGCTGGAGGGCGGAAAGACCGGACAATGCCTCATGCAATTGATGCCGGTGATTCTCGGCATGATTCCCGGTCTCTTCCTTGGCGTTCGCGTCCTGTTGGCGCTCGATGCGAACGTTGCGGAGATTATCGCAGGCCTGGTGGTTATCGGTGTCGGCGGCATCACGCTGCTCGCGCCGAAGCCGCGGCTTCAGTCTCGCTTGGTTTTACCAGCCGGCATCGCATTCGGATTTTTCGGCGGGATTCTGGGAGCCATCGCGGCGATGCCGGGACCGCTTGTTTTCATATTTCTGCTGGCAAAGGGACTGCGCGGAAAGGCTTTCACAAAGGCAGCGTCGCTGTATCTCGTCGTTTCCGCGGGCTTGCTGGCAATTCTTCTGACCGCCAGCCGCCAGTTCAATTGGCTTGACGTTGCAGTCTCGACGGCTGCGATGTTGCCAGTCGTGCTCGGCATGTACGTCGGACAACACATGCGCGATAAAATTGCACCTGAGACATTCGAGAAGCTGGTGTTGATCGCGGTCATTGCCGCGGGCGCCGAGTTGCTGCGGCATGGTTTCTTCAAAGTATTCATTGGTGCCGTCGCAGCCTTCTAGCCAAATTGACAAAATTTTCGACAAGCGGCGAAATCCGATCCTTTTTGTAGGCAACGACCGTCTCCATTGCTGGGCCTTCTTCTCGAAACGATCTGTACGTGACCCCTGCTCGGCGCAAGCCCTGCATGGATTCTGGAACAATCGCCAATCCAAGTCCGGCCGACACGAGACTGATGATCGTGTGGGACTGCGCTACCTCCTGCGCGATCGTCAGCGAAAAGCCACCTCTGCGGCAGAACTGGATCACATCGTCATATAACGCGGGAGCAATGGACCTGGGAAACATGACAAATTGCTCGGATGCGAGCCTCCGCACTGAAATCGGCGCGGTCGATCGCGCCAGCGCGTGCACCGCCGGAATTGCCACAATCATCCTCTCGCGCCATACGCGATGACACCAAAGCGTGGGCCGATCCACAGGCGCGGTCAGCAGCCCGACGTCGAGCGTTCCGGATTCGAGCTCGGCGAGTTGTTGGTCGGTCATGACTTCGCGTAACGACAACGAGATGCCCGGATAGGAACGGCGAAACTCCCCAAGCAGCGGCGGCAACACGTTGTACTCGACCGGAGTGATGAAGCCGATCGCGAGACGTCCGACCTCGCCGCGGGCAGCGCGCTGAACTGCATTCCGGGCGTGGTCGATCTGCACAAGCACGTTTCGCGCCTCGACCAACAGAACGCGACCCGCCTCGGTCAGTGCCACGTTCCGACGGTCCCGCGTGAAAAGCAACGCCTCAAGTTCATCCTCGAGCGCGCGTATCTGCATGCTCAGCGGAGGTTGCGAGATGTTGAGGCGGCGCGCCGCACGGCCGAAATGCAGCTCTTCGGCCACAGCCACGAAGTAACGAAGCTTGCGAGGATCCATGTGAGATCTGTGTGATACGCGTTTCGTATTAATATGCCCATAATAAGATATTTGACATATTAGAGCAACCCTTCAAAGTCGAGAGCTGTCGAACAGAAAGCGGCCAGAATGACAGCAGCACTTGGGCGAGCAGCACTTGGGCGAGCAGCACTGGGGCGAGGATGGGGCGGAGAGCCGCCCAAGCGTTTTACCATTTCTGTCGACGACGCGGTCCTTTCCGATCTGCAGCGTCGCTTGGAAGCAACGCGCTGGCCGGACGAAATCTCCGGTTCGGGCTGGGTCTACGGGACCGACCTTCAGTATCTGAAAAATCTCGTCGATTATTGGCGCAAGGGTTACGCCTGGCGCGACCAAGAAGCCGCACTGAATCGGTTCCATCATTTCACGGTCGCGATCGACGACATCGATCTTCACTTTATTCACGAACCAGGGGAAGGCAGCGCACCGTTTCCACTGTTGTTGACGCACGGCTGGCCGGGCTCAATCGTTGAATTCCAAAAACTGCTTCCGATGCTGACACATCCTTCAGCGTTTGGCGGCAGTGCGCGCGATGCGTTCACCGTTGTTGCGCCCTCTATTCCCGGTTATGGCTTCTCATTCCGAGCCAACCAACGTCGCTTCGGCCTGCGCGAAATTGCCGATACCTTCAGCAGTTTAATGACGGAGGCGCTCGGATATCGCACGTTCGGCGCCCACGGCCACGATTGGGGCGCATTCGTCGCTACGCGACTAGGATACGCCCACGCCGACAAACTTGCCGGAATTCACATAACCCTGCTCGCCATCCCGCGGGAGCGGCCCGCAGGACACAAGCCAACCGAGGAAGAAGATCGGTTTTACGCACAGCTCGATCATTGGCTCAAAGAGGAATGCGGCTATTCGTGGATCATGGGCACGAAACCGCAGACCCTTGCCTACGCCCTGAGCGACTCTCCAGTCGGACTCGCCGCTTGGGTGGTGGAAAAATTCCACTCGTGGAGCGATTGCAACGGTGACCTCGATGCGCACTTTTCGCGCGACGTGCTGCTCACCAACATCATGCTCTACTGGGTCACGGGAGCTATCGGCTCGAGCTTTTGGCCTTACTACGCGCGGCTGCACGAGCCCCGGATCGTTCCATCCGGTGAAAAGGTCAACGTCCCGACCGGCTATGCAGAGTACCCGCGCGAGATTCTCACGCCGCCGCGCAGCCTTGCTGAAAACACGTACGCGAATCTCACACGCTGGACTCGCATGACTTCCGGCGGACACTTCCCAGCTCTGGAAGGCCCGCAGCAGCTGGCTGAGGAGATCCGCGCTTTTTTTCGCCCGCTGCGCGCTTAGCCCCACGATGGCGTACAAATTTCAATCGAGACTTCGCGTGCACCGGCGGTCGTCATTGATCGGGAATACTTGGATCAGAAATACTTGCAGTCCTCGGCCATGAACAGCGCACGCGGCTACCAAATCCCTGCCGTCGGTTGGCACTTAATGGAAATCTTCAATTTGCCTGGAGACGGCGAAACTAAATCTTTCATCGCCGCCGTGGAGTTCATCGACGATACGTGCGGCAAGTTCGTTTGCGTCACTTGCCACGGTGACGGCCGGCTGCACTGCAACGCTGCCAGCGGCGGAGCAAAGTGCGACCTCTGCAAGGGCGCGGGTTACCTTCTGATCGGTTTGTGAAAGGCACAGATCGCCACGTGAGTGCGCGACGATCGCCGCTACACCTCATGTCGCGCTTAAAAGAAATGCTTCGCTGCGGCCTCCGCCTGGTCGGCTTGTGGTGCCGCCGCATGCGAGACCGGCGACGGCTTGCTGTCCTTACGGACCGAGAGCTCGGGGATATCGGACTTTCACGTTGCGACGCTCATTGGGAATACCGCAAGCCGTTCTGGCGCCAATGATTCCGCGGCAATTGCGGAATACTTTGCGCGATGAAGAGGATTTCGCGCGGTTGCGGCGGGCAGCGTCACTTGTGCGTTTCCCGCGAGAGCACGCAGCGGATGCCGCCGCGCGGATCAGCCACGTCGCCGTGATAGCGCGGAATGAGATGCACGTGCACGTGCATCCGCGACTGGCCACCGGCCTTGCCGATGTTCACGCCGATGTTGTAGCCGTCCGGCGCATGCTCTTTGTCGATTTGCGCCTTCGCCTCGTCCAGGAGCGCGACGACCGCGTGCTTCTCCTCGGTGGTCATGTCGAAGAAATCGGCGACGTGGCGCACCGGGACGACGAGGACGTGCCCACGGCTGAGCGCGAAATTGTCGTGCCGTACATAGGCGAGCGCATTGCGCAGGACGACGTCCTCCTGGACGCACAGCGGGCAAGGTTGGTTCGTCATTGATTCTCCGTCGCGCGGCATGCCGACTATATTCATTTCAATCCGGTGAAACATGGGCATGTGAGCCGGGTCCGCGACTGGCCATGTTCGTCGTTTCATCGCATGGTCAGGTTCGGCGTCTACCCACTCGATTGGGCGGGCGATGCGGCCGACAATTGCTTGAGCTTCGGCGAAAGATGATGGGTTTCGCTGCCGCTCAACCCGTCCTACGTGCTACCATGCTACACAAAGGCGAAACTGTCTCGAACCAGCGGAGCGTTCAAATGAGCAGAGCCGGCAAAGTGCTTTTGCTTTCTGCCTTTGTTTTTTGCTTCGGTGAACGTCCGACCATCGCGGATGACGACTCCGCTCAATACGTCCAGATAAAGATTGTTCCAGTCAGGCCGCCCTTTCCGCCAACGGACCATGTTTATTGCGAGGTATCCGACACCAGCAACAAGCAAATCATTGCCACACTCCATCTCTCTCCCCTGCCACCTTGGAAGCCGCCCTATCGAAGCACAGACCTTGGGGGGCCGTTTGGGCTGTTCCCTGGCGTGCCCGCATATGTGGCGGAATGGCCTGGCGGACTTGCACCAGAGTGCTGGTTGGTATCGTCCCATTACCGGAGAATGCCGCCGGTAAAGACGGTGGTGCGTCATCGCCCCAAGTCGTGACACTGCCAAATAAGACACGTTACGTGCACGCCGCGGCAAGGCCCGCTTACAATCCGGTAATGTTTCGAACTCCCTGCGTTTCGTCGCCGACCAACAAATGAGCCGGTGTTTCCGCAAACGAACCGGAGGACACCATGAAACGCGCAGTCGTCGTCACTGTGGCCTTGCTGGCAAGCGCGCTGAGCGCGCACGCCGCTCCCGTCAAGAAGCACCTGCGGGTCGTGAATGGGGGCGCGTGCCACAAGATCGTGATAACGACGAAGGACGAAGCTGTGCGTTACGCCTTGGGAATTGCCAGCGGCCAAATCCCCTTGCCGCAGATGGACGAACTCCGAAGATGTTACCCCCGTACCCGCGACAACGCGGGCTCGGACGAGGTGAACCGAAATTTGAGTCTAGGCATACCTTAGACGGCGCGCCTGCGGTGGACAAAGGCGCTCCGCGCTTCGGCGGACTCAAACCCAACGTAGCTTGCGCAGCAAGCGTAGGCGGGTCGCTTTGCCCGGCCTACGCTCGCTACTTGACGTTAACCGACTGCGTAAGGGGAACCCCCGCGGGGCAGCTATAGCTGGCGTTGGATGTTTCGCAAGTTCCGCCATGAAAATCTCCGAGTGCGGCAGCACAGTGCTCGAAATTGCCGCCTTCAACGCTCAATTGGTCCTTTGAGGTGTATGACAGCGTTCCTGCGCCGTCTTTCGCAAAATCGACATAGTGTCCATCGGTGCTGACAACGTTGGTTTGGAATTCCGAGATGCGAAGCGGAAACAACTTACCCAGTTGAGAACCCGAATTCGTCGCGGCAGGAGCGTCCTGGGGATGTTTCCTCCCCTCAGGGTCCGTAACCGTAAACTTTACGGCGTTGACGTAACCCTTGTCGTCGGTACTCAGATCAACCTCGAAAACGTAGCCTGGGTCTAGGCTGTTTGGTTTAGCGAGTTGCACGCCATACGGATTCGTCCAATTTTTTTTCCAATCGTGGTCAACCATGTCAGGCGTGCCACCCCAATACTGAATATGGGGTTTAATCCCCTTTCCGGAAACGGCAAAAATATACTGAATCATAGCTTTGGGTGCGTCTTTGGAAAAGGCATTGAATTGAATATAGATCCCTTTGGTGGTGGTCAGCTTATCAGTCACTTTCGAAGCATTACAGTGCTTGACCTTATTATCATGTTCGGCGGTCAGTTGTTTTGTGACTTCAAACCGAAGGTGCAGGCCGTGAATAGCGTTGCATTGATTGTAGATGATGTAGTTCAATTTGCCGATAGCGTTGCCGGTGGGGTACGTTGCGAGACAAACATTCGAAGGGCCTCCTTGCGAAGTGCCTCCCCCTCCTTGCGAAGGGGCCTGCGGATTGCTGATCTGAGGCGCTGTTTTTTTCGGCGCATTGTCCGGCGCAACGACTGTCTGTGCATTGACGGCTTGGGCAATCAAGCCAAGCATGGCCAATGGGGCAGCAGCGCCTGCCAGCCTGCGAACAACCAGCCAATTTTGTCTGGACACGGGGCCTCTCCTTTGCGCTCGAAGGCCTGCCAAAATCGGCGCGGCCCGACGCTTGCGGCGCATCTAACGAAAGAGAGCTAACCCGACGTCGCCCCAAATAGCATCCGGGTTGCTGTTCAGCAACTTACTCGCCCACGGTGTGTGACGCAACCCTGTGCTGTTGGCGGGTGGCTGCATCGGCCACGCGATTGGGGTAAGGATGGAGTCATTCGCGCGCCATCCAGCAAGCGTAGGGTAGGCAAAGGCGCGCAGCGCCGAACCCCTCTCGTGTTGGACCAGAGGCCAATCGTCTTCAGTCCGTTACATCAACTATCTTCGTTCACGCAATGTGCGCGGTTCGACGGCAGTACGCCTGATTTTCACGAGCATGGCCGCGGATCAGGGAGAGGTGGCGCAATGGAACGGAAGACAACATCATTGGGCATGGATCGCCGCACGCTGGTTGCGGGCATGGCGGCAGTGCCGGCTCTCGCGTTTAGCCGCGGAGCCTTCGCGCAACAAAATCCGGTGACGGCGATCGACATCGCGCTCGAACCCGACGCGACGATGGTTGCGCACGCTAAAGACGCCAACGCCCGTCTGCTCAAGTCTTTTCCCAAAGGCTTTGCGCTGGATGAGACGCACCACCCGCACGTCAGTGTCTTGCAGCAGTTTGTCCGCACCGACGACCTCGACAAGATATTTGCGACGGCGAACGCGATCATGGTCAAGGAAAAGCCCACGGCATGGATGCTCAAGGCGTTCAAGTATTACTACATCCCCGATCCGCCATTCGGCCTCGCGGGAATTGTGGCCGAACCGACCGACGACCTGCATCGGCTGCAAGATGAGCTCATTGCGGCCGTCAAGCCCTACACCGTGAAGACCGGGACCCCGGCGGCCTTCTTCAGCGAGGCAGGCGGACGTGACATTCAAAAATCGCTGATCGAGTACGTCGCCCACTTCGTCGAGATCGCCGCGGGCAAGCGGTTCAATCCGCATGTGACGATCGGTGTCGGAACGGAAAGATATTTGAACAAGATGCTGGCGGAGCCATTCCCGTCGTTCACGTTCTCGCCGGTCGGCGCGTCGGTCTATCAGCTCGGCACCTTCGGTACGGCACGGAAAGAACTGAAGGCGCTGACGCTGGCGCCTTGAAGCAGGATGCGGCCCTTCACGCCTTGCCACAAGTGCTGGTGGTCTGATGCAGGGTGGCGACGTCGGAGCGGCCCTGGTTTTCCGTCACCTGGATGAGCGTTATCTGGCCGGGCGTCACTATTCCCATCTGCGGATCGGCGGAGAGGTAGGCTGTGCTACCGGGGCGTAGATCGACGGTCACTTTCTCGCTGCCGTGCCCGAACAGATTAGTGCTCAGTGGCAAATTGGCGACGGCGACCTCGTGCGGACCAGGAGGCAGTTCGCACACCACGAATCCGGCAGGTTGACTGCTGGCGATCACCTTGCCGTCGACGGAATAGCTCGGCTGGACCGCAAATCCTATTACCGAAGACCGGTAGATCACCAGACGTGCGGCGCTTGATCTGACGCTGCTGCCCGCAAGAACCTCGCCTCCCGTGGAGCCCGATGCACACCCCGCGAGAGACACAGCGGCAACGATCGCCAGATAGCCGCGCATATCGTCCCCTCCCCACCAATCCCCAGTTACAACAACGGTATCATAATCGGCATGATTGTTTAAGGAATTATTGGCAAGCCCGTAGGATGGGTTGAACGAAGTGAAAGACGGAGCGGCGGCGAAATCCGGGAACGGTGTTTGAGCCTCGTCGTCGCAAGTAGGGACCTCATTGGCCTTGGAACTAGATCATGGCTACGGCGCGTGATTGGGCAGATTTCTGCCGAAGAGCCGCGGGCGTAATGCGGGCAGCTCTTGAAAAGAAAATCACTCTCGAAGAAGCAAGCGACTTCTTTGAGAGTGATAATACGATCACAGATCCTGATTTGCGTCGATATGTGGAATACATGGTCTGGGAAATTGGTGGAAGCAGGGACTCCTATATCGAACTTCTTGAGATGTTTGAGTCTGGAAACACCGAAGAAGAATTTGTGCGGTATCTAGGCCCCCGGAAAGCAAGTCGGGGTCATCATTGGCCTTGGAACTAGCCCGTAGGATGGGTTGAACGAAGTGAAACCCATCGCTGCAGCGGCGGCATTTCAGAAAGGTGATGGGTTTCGCCGCGCTCAACCCATCCTACAAATTATTGCAGCGATCAAACAACGCCGAGATAACGAATCGGCCGCCCCGGCGCGATGGTCTCTGCCGCGGCAATAATGGCGTGGGCGTCGATGCCGTAGTGGCGATAGAGGTCCTCGATCGAGCCGGTCTGGCCGAAATGTTCGACGCCAAGCGGCCGCACGCGATGGCCGTGGACCGCGCCGAGCCACGCCAAAGTCGCCGGATGACCGTCGAGAACGCTGACGATGCCGCAATGCCGCGGCAAGCCGGCGAACAGGCGCTCGATATGGGAGCGCGCGTGAACCAGACCGCGCTCGCGCGCCCGGCATGCCGCGGTCCAGCCGGCGTTGAGACGGTCCGCCGAAGTGATAGCCAAGAGCCCGACGTCGCGGCGATCCTCCCCCATCAGACCGATGGCCTGGATTGCTTCGGGCGCGACCGCGCCGGTGTAAGCCACCACGACTTGGCAGTTCGGGCCGGGCTCGCGCAGCCAATAGGCGCCGTCGACGATCGCCTGGCGCAGAGCGGGCGTCATCGCGCGCTCGATCTGCTCGATCGGACGCGTGGATAAACGCAGATAGATGGAGCCGCCGGTCTCGTCGCGCAGCCAATTGCGCTCCGAGGGTTCGCCCTCGGCATCGTTTTGGGCGTCGCGCTGAATGTAATCGAACGCGAAGGCTAAGATGGCGGCGAGCTCATCGACGAAGGCCGGCTCGAACGCGGCAAGACCGTCTTGAGCGATGCCGATCAGCGGTTCAGAGATCGATTGATGGGCGCCGCCTTCAGGCGCCAAGGTGATGCCCGACGGCGTCGCAACAAGAATAAAGCGCGCGTCCTGATAGCAGGCGTAGTTGAGCGCATCGAGGCCGCGGGCGATGAACGGATCGTAGAGCGTTCCGATCGGGATGAGCCGCTCGCCGTTGATGGCGTGCGACAAGCCGAGCGCGGACAGCGCGATGAACAAATTCATCTCGGCGATGCCGAGCTCGATGTGCTGGCCGGTCGGCGAAAAATCCCAATTGAATGTCGACGGGATACGCTCGCTCTTGAACGTGTCGGCCAAAGCTTCGCGCGCGAACAGGCCGCGGCGATTGACCCACGAGCCGAGGCTTGTCGACACCGTCACGTCGGGCGACGTCGTGACGATGCGGGCCGCGAGCGGCGTGTCGTCGCGCGCGATCTCATTGAGCAGCGCGCCGAAGCCGGTCTGCGTCGACGTTTTCGGTTGGAACGGCACCGGCAGTTCGGCCGGCACCGCGATGCGGGCGGCCTGCAAGCGGCGCTCGCCGCCGCTGGCAAACGGTACACGATCTAAGAAAACCCGAATGTCGTCGGCCGCCTGCCCGAGGCCTTCGAACGGATCCCATTCGTGGCCGGGCCGGATATTCATCAATCGCTGGAATGTTTCCGTCTGCGCCGGTGTCATCAGGCCGGCGTGATTGTCCTTATGCCCGGCGAACGGCAGGCCGTAGCCTTTGATCGTATAGGCGATGAAGCAGACCGGCCGATCGTGATCGATGGCGTCGAATGCCGCGATGATCGATGCCAGATCGTGGCCGCCGAGATTGTTCATCAGCCGCGCCAGCTCGTCGTCGCTGCGCCGTTCGATGAGCCGCGTCACCGGCCCCTGGTCGCCGATCTCGTCATTGAGACGCTTGCGCCACGCCGCGCCGCCCTGAAACACCAGCGCGGAGTAGAGCTGGTTTGGACAATGATCGATCCATTGGCGCAACACTTCGCCGCCCGGTTCGGCAAAGGCGGCTTGCTGGAGCGCGCCGTATTTGAGCACCACCACGTCCCAGCCGAAATTGCGGAACAGGTTTTGGTAACGCTCCCACAGGCCTTCGCGCACCACGGCGTCGAGGCTTTGGCGGTTGTAATCGACGATCCACCAGCAATTGCGCAGGCCCTGCTTCCAGCCTTCGAGGATGGCCTCAAAGATGTTGCCCTCGTCGAGCTCGGCGTCGCCGAGCAGCGCGATCATGCGGCCCTCGGGCCGCGGCTTTCCATCAACTATTTGGCCCCAGCCGTGGGCGCGCACGTAATCCTGCGCCAGCGACGAGAACAGCGTCTGCGCCACGCCCAAGCCCACCGAGCCGGTGGAGAAATCGACGTCGTCGGTATCTTTGGTGCGCGACGGGTAGGATTGCGCGCCCTTGTAGCCGCGAAAATCTTCGAGTTTTGCGCGGGTCTGGCGGTCGAGCAGATATTGGATGGCGTGAAAATTCGGCGCCGCGTGCGGCTTGACCGCGACACGGTCCTGCGGCCGCAAGCTGTGGAAATAGAGCGCGGTCATGATGGTGGCGAGCGAGGCCGAGGAAGCCTGATGTCCGCCGACCTTCAAGCCGTCGCTATTGCCGCGCAAATGGTTGGCGTGATGGATGGTCCACGTCGCCAGCCACAGCACCTTGCGCTCGAGCTCGGCAAGGATCGCCAAGTCTTTTGTCGGCAAGTCCTTTATCGGCAAGTCGCGCGCCAGCGAGGACGGTGCCATGTCGACTTCTCCTCGGCCGGTCACTCCAGTTCGACCGTGTCGAATTCCGCCGGCAGGATGATTTCGAGCAATTCGCAATCGTGCGAATAATCCAACACCGCGTGCTTGATCTTCGGCGGCTGCAGCCAGCACGAGCCTTCGACCATGGTCACCTCGCCGGCGCCGTCGTATTCGCCTTTGATCCAGCCTTTGAGCACGTAGATCATCTGAAATTCGACGTCGTGATAATGCCGCTTCGACACCACGGCCGGGTCGCAGGGCGGGATCATCTTGATGACATGGGCCACCGCCAAGCCGTTGGTCGCTGCGGCCATGCCGAGGTCGCGGTATTTGGCGTAAGTACGCAATCCGCCTTCGAAAGCGTTCGGATTGAGATGACTAGCCACGAAGGTCTGCTTGCGCGGCGCGGCCTTCGGCTTCGTCTTGCCCCTTGCGGTGGTAACGCGACGGCGCGTCGAAATTTTGCTCGACGACCGTGAAGCCTTCCGCGCAGCCCGTCTGACCGGCGCCGCTCGTTTCGCCTTGCGCAGTTTCGTGGCCATTGGCTGTCCTTTCGCTTGAAGAAGCTAAGCGAAGGTTATCACACCGGCTTGGGCCTTCGCACCAACGATCCCCAGACCAAAAACAGCGCCGCGACGAGAATGACAGGGAACACCACCTCGTTCACCGTGCTCCAGCCAAAGCGCGACAACAGCGCGCCGGACGAGAACGACGCGATCGCCATGGCGCCGAACACCAGAAAGTCGTTGAACGCCTGCACTTTGTTGCGCTCATGCGGGTCGTGGCACTCGGTGACCAGCGTTGTGGCGCTGATGAAAGCAAAATTCCAGCCGACGCCGAGCAGCGCCAACCCGATCCAGAAATTCCACAGCCCAAGGCCGGCGAGACTGATACTGGCGGCGACCAGAATGAGCGCCAGCCCGACCGCCATCATGGTGCGCACTCCGAAGCGGGCGATCAGCGAGCCGGTGATGAAGCTCGGCGCATACATGCCGATGACGTGCCACTGGATGCCGTGCGCCGCCTCGTCGACAGTGTGGTTGCACATGATCATGGCGAGCGGCGCCGAGGTCATTTCCATGTTCATCATCGAATAGGCCGCCAGGCCGCAGACCACGGCGACGATGAATTTCGGTTGCGCGACGATGGCACTGAGCGGACGCCCGTCCTTGAACGAACGGGACACCGACGGCCGTGGAATTTTCAGGAGCGTCAGCACGGCTGCGGCGAGCACCGCGCAGGCCGACTGCGCCAGGAATGAGCCGGCGAACAGATAAGGCTGCCAGGAGTCCTTGGTGAAGATCACGAGCTCGGTGCCGATCACGGCGGCGAAGATGCCGCCGGCCAATACCCAGGCGACGGCCTTGGCACGGAATTGCGGGCTCGCCGTATCGGTGGCGGCAAAGCGATAGGACTGATGCGCCGCCGCGTAGAGGCCGCCGCACATGGTGCCGACCAGCAACAGCCAAAACGATCCGTGCAGCACCGCGGCGCACGAGATCAGGCCCGAGAGCGCGCCGAACGCCGAACCGGTCTGCAGCGCGAAGCGCCGGCCATAGGCCTTGGCCAGCATGCCGACCGGCAAGGTGCCCATCCACATGCCGGCAACCATGAAACTGATCGGTAGCGTCGCCAGCGCCGGATCGGGCGCCAGCATCGAGCCGATGATGCCGGTGGTCGCGACAATGACGGTGTTGTTGCCGCCGGCGAGCGCCTGCGCCACGCCGAGGATCACGGCATTGCGCGCGGCAAGCCGGTCATCGATGAGATCGAGCACGGGTTCGGCGACGACCGCCATGGCAGGCTCCCGGTGGAGTCGCCCGTTCTAGCGGGCCGAGGGATGCGGCGCTACTGCGCTGGGCGCAGATCAGCAGGTCGGCGCCAGCGCGCCGATGGCGTCCATTGTTGCAGATTTTTGCGATCGTAAATCTACCCGGGCGTCAGGGCGGTGCGCGGTCTCGTCCCCATCGCGCCGGTTGCGCCGCATGCCGGGCATTTGAAACGCGTGGTGCCGCCGGGCTCGGGCGGCCACAGCGCGATGGTTTCGCCGCAGCCGGGACAGGGGCAACGTAGCGGCTGTGGCGGTCCACGACGATCGAGCACGTGGCGCAGATGCGTGGCGATGGGTTCGAGGCCGACGGCGGCGCGGCGCGCGTCGACGGATTTTGCATTCTGCAACCGCGCCGGCACGTAGCGGCCGTCGCGGACGATGACTTGGGTGCCGTAGCGCTGAGATTTGCCACTTGCCAGCGACACCCGGTCGTGAAGATGGGCGAGATCGGTGGACGACGCCTCGCCGCGCCGCACCGCACGGCGTAACAGCTTCAAGCAATGCCGCTGGAACGCCGGGTTCAAATCCGCATGTTGCGCCAACAGCCAGGCGGCGTGGGCGGCATCTTCGCCGACCAGCGAATGGCCCGGCCAGCCGATGTCTTCGACGATCGCCATGAGCCAGGCGGCGTTGTTGCTGTCCATCTCCATGAGCCGCGCCATCTCGGCCGGCGCGCCCGTGTAGGCGGTGCGGGCGGCACGGTCGATGCGGCTGCGGCGCAACAGCTCTTTGCGCAAAGCGGCCGGATCGATCGCGATTTGCTTATGCCGGCTGTGCCGCGGCATTTGCACCGGCGTCCCGCCGTAGCCGAGCGTGCCAGCGAGTTTGAGCGCACGCCGCCACAAAACCGGCGCGCCGTGCCAACCGCGCGGCTGTTCGATGGTCGCTGGAACATCGACCCGGCGCGGGATCGGATCGCGCAAAAAGCCATGGTCGTGACCGCCGATAACCCCGCTATCGGACGGCCCGAAATGCGCAAACGGCGACGCTTCCGGGTGGCACATCGCCTCGACCGCCGCGTCGTCGGTGCGCAATCGCAGCCACTGCGCGATCGCCCGCAGCCGCGCCGGCGCGTCGTTGAGGACATCCTCGGCCCGCATGCGCATGACGCGGCCACGCGGCAAGGTCGCGGCAAAGCGCAGGATGCGTTCGTGGATTTCGCACCAGGCGGCGATGCCGGCCATCGGTTCACCGATCCGCGCATGGTCCGGCGTGGTCCGCAACCGATGCTCCACGAGCGAGGCTTGGGTGGTCACCGGGTGTCGCGTGAGATGCAGGAAGCGGGCATTTGGATAGGCGGCTGCAAGCCGCCGCAGCGCGGCTGTGGTGGTGACGTTCTCGGGCGATTTCTCCACCGCCATGCGCGGCGTGAGCCGCGCCATAAGGACATCGAACACAGCCGCGCCCGACCAGTGCCCGCGTTGGAGGAGCCACGCCCGCGCCGCGGCCAGGTTTTCGGCGCTCTCGCCGCCGAACGCGATTTGCGCCAGCGCCCGCACTAGGCCCGGACTGCGGTGGGTAAAACCGCGCTCGATCCAATAGGACGGCAGCGACGCTTCCAGCTCGGCAATGGTGCGATAGGCGAACAATTTCAGCTCGGGCAATCCGGCAAGCTGCGGATGCTGGCCGATCATTGTGGCAATGACCGATGTGTAGGAACGCGCCGGCGCCAGCACGAACAGCGGCGCGAACCGCTCGCGTTCCGACGCGGCGGATTTTCGCTGCGAAGGAATTAGCCTGCCCGTTTCAGTGAACTTGCGGGCGGAGCACCGGGCCGCTCGTGCAATCGGCATTGATGCAGTCGGTCAGCGGATCGAGATTGTCGGCGACGAACAGGTTGCGCAGATCGACGAGTCTGGTCTGCATGCGCTGGCAATAGGCCGCGATGCTCTTGGGGTCGAGCAGGGACTGGTCGCCCTGTTCGAAGGCGAGCGAGGATTCTTCCACCAGGCGGAACAGATGCTCGTTGGCCTGCGCGGTCAGCTTGGCCAGCGCCTTGCGATAGGTTTTTGCGCCGCTCAGGTTCGGCGTCAGGCGTGCGAAAGTCTCGATCTCGTCCCAGGCATAGCTCAACTGGTTCGACAGGCCTTTGTTGTGAATCCACGGCCGCACGGTGTCGCTGAGCGCCCGATAATATTAATTGAGGCGCGGGTCGAGAAAATCGTAATCGGGATGCGTCAAATCTCCGCGCAGCCGTCCCTCTTTGGCCAGTTGGTCGCGGATCGGCGTGCCGCCATACGGCAGCATGCGCGAAAACACCGCCGGCGCGCTGCCGTCGCCGACGATGCGGCGCAGGAAACCGACGTTCTGGCGCACCGACTCGAAGGTGCTCGACGGGTCGAACAGCATGAAGCCGTAGGAGTATGTGATATCGAGCCGCTTGAGCGTTGCGATGGCGTCGAGGTTCTGATCGATCGTCATCTGCTTGAACAGAATCTCGAGCCCGGTGTCGTTGCCGGATTCGATCCCCATATAGACCAGGAACAGGCCGGCCTCGCGCATGGCCGCGAACAGCTCGGGCTCGACATATTCGGCACGGCAGCTGATCTTCCAGATCGAATTGTCGGCGAGGCCACTGTCGTGCATGCGGCCGATGAGCTCGTCGGCCCAGCGGCGTCCCTTGCGGCCCCAGAGCGGGAAGTCGTCGTCCTGGAACAGAAACACGCGCACGCCGTGGCTGTGGCGTAGTTCGAGCATTTCCTCGATGACTTTTTCCGGCTTGCGCACGCGCACGACCTTGCCGGGCGCGGTGCGATAAAACGTATGGATCGAGCAGAACGAGCAACGACGGATGCAGCCGCGGCTCGCCAGCACCGGAAGCGTCGGAAAGCCGCCGACCCGCTCGGGTTCGTAGGGACGATCGGGAAACGGCAGCGCATCGAGATCCGCGACCAATGGCCTTGCCTCGGTCGCCACCACCGTCCCGTCGCGCGCATAGGCGATGCCGCCGATGTCGCGCCAGTCCTTGCCGGCGCGCAGCCGGTCGACCAGCTCGAGCAGCGTCTCCTCGCCTTCGTAGCGCACGACGCTGTCGATTTCCCGAAAATTCGTCAGCAGCTCGTCGTGACACAGGCTCGGATAGTGCCCGCCGATGGTGAAATGACTTTTGACGCCGGCCGCGCGCAGGTGCTGCGCCAGCACGCGATATTGCGGCAGGAAGAACTGAAAGATGAGCGAGAACCCGACCAGCAGCGGTTGCCGTTCGAGCAAGCGAGCGGCAATCGCTTCGGGGCCGTCGCGCACTTCCATCATCGCGGCCGGGCAGCCGTGCCGCCGCAGCACGGCGGCCAGATAGCCCATGCCGAGATTGCCCTGGTCCTGGAAGCCGATGAGCGCCACCTCGGCCCCGCCGTCCTGAATAGACGGCGAAGGCTCAATTGCAGCGGCGCCGACCGGGCCGCGCCCGCTGCTATCCACGAGACTTCAGGACGTCGGCCATCTGCGAATGCGCATCGGCAAGAGCCTTATGGACATCCGCTTCTGCCTGGAGCCTGACCGCCATCGCTTTCTTCTGGGTCGGCTGATCCAACGTCAAGAAGAACTCATTGGGGCCGCCGTCGCGCCAACCGACCGCCGGATCGGTGGTGCTCATGCAAGGCCTGAAAATCAATCCCGGATTAATTCCCGCAATCGTCGTCGCAGCTTTTGCTGCTTTTGGCTTGCTGGACATGGCTACCTCCAGGTTGCCGGCGCGCCGCAATGGCCACCGTGCTCGACTGGATCTGCTGTCGCCGTCGATCGCGGCCGCCACAACACGACCCAACCGCTGCCCGATACGATGATGCGCGCAATCTTCGGTGTCAATAACCAATCATGCTGAACAAGGGTTGACCGGCAATACCGGCGATCCCTCTTGCCGCGAAGCACATCTGTAACCTTGAGGGGGTACGCGCCGCACGGTATCCCGCTGCCGCCAAATCCCGTTGCTGCCAAATCTTGTTGCCGCCACGTGAGCTGTCGCGGCGCCGGTGCGTTCAAAAATGCAATTCTTGGCTGTGACGGATGACGACCGAGCGCGCTTCTTCCGGTGTCAGCGCCCCCAGCTGTCCGAGCGCGGCTTGTGTCTCCTCAATGAGGATATCGATGACGTGGCTGGCGCCCTCTTCGCCGAGCGCGCCGAGGCCCCACAAGAAGGCCTTGCCGGCGAAGGCCGCGGCGGCGCCGAGTGCGTAAGCGCGCACCACGTCGGTGCCGCTGCGGATGCCGGAATCGTACATCACGGTGGCGCGCTTGCCGACCTGTTTGACGATCGCCGGCAGCACGTCGATCGGCGCCGGCAACGCCTCGATCTGCCGCCCGCCGTGGTTTGAAACAAACATGCCGTCGACGCCGAGCGCCACCGCTTTCTCGGCGTCTTGCGGATGCATGATACCCTTGACGATCAGCGTTCCTTTCCAGCGGTCGCGATATTTCGCGACCTCCTCCCAGGTGAAGGCGCCGCCCATCTCGCGGCGCGCGAACGCGACCATGTCGTTGATCGAGGCATTGTCGCCGACATAAGCGCGCAGATTGGAAAAGCGCGGAATGCCGTTCTGCCACAGCGCCCGGGTCCAAGCCGGCGCCATCAGCATCTGCAGGATCATCTTGAGGTCGGGATTGAAGGCGCCGCCGAGGCCGACCACCACTTCGCGGGCGCGCGTGGTGCGCACCGGCACGTCGAGCGTGAGCACCAGCGCATGACAGCCTGCCGCCTGGGCGCGCCGCGCCAGGTCGAAGCCGATGGCGTGGTCGTTCTTGGCGGCGCGATAGAGCTGGAACCAGAACACGTCGGGCGCCAGTTCGGCGATGCGCTCGATGGTCGAGCAGCCGACCGTTCCGAGCGTGTAGGGAATGCGCGCGCGTTGCGCGGCGCGGGCGAGATATTCATCGGCGCCCGGCCACACGATCGCAGGCCCGCCCATGGGCGCAACGCCGATCGGGGCGGCGTAGCGGCGGCCGAACAGCTCGACGTCGCACGGCGGCAGCGACGGCATCACGCCATAGCGCGGCACCAATTCCACCGCATCGAGCCCCGCCCAATTGCGCCTGATGCCGGCATCGTCCTTGCCCGAACCGCCGTCGGAATATTCAAAGGAAAAATGCGGCAGCCGGCGGCGCGCGCCGCGGCGCAGATAGTCGATGGTCGGATAATGCCGATAGAGCTCGGCGTAACGCGGATTGGCGTTCTTGCCTACATAGGGCTTGGTCTGCGGCGCGGCAGTCTGAGGGGCGGCAATGGCCGTCGTATCGTGCATGGGCGTTTCTCCAGCGTACACTATAGCTCGTTCATCGCTTACCCGAGCAAGCGACGTCGGCATCAGTTATGCGACGCGGCGGCGTTTCGTTTGCGTTTGGATGTCCTTTCGATGCCGCTCAACCCACCTGCGTAGCACCTCATCGATCCGCGTCTGCCAACCCGGTCCGGTCCCCCGAAAATGTCCCAACACAAGAGGCGACAGCCGGATATGAATATGAACTTTCGCATCGACCTTCTTCGGCCGGCCGCGAGCGCGCGTTATCGTTCCCTGAGCAGGACTCACAATCTTGCCGCCAAGCGCGACCTCGGCACGGTCGAACTGCTCCCGGCTCCATTCCGGAGCGTCGTCCGGGTCAACCCAGCCGCGTCGCATAGCGCGCTTTTTCACGGGCATTGCATTTCCTCATTGAGATGACGTGTCCTCGTTGAGAAGACGTGGCGATCCGTGCCACGCGGGGTCCACACCACCATCACCAGCCTGCGAGCAAGCAATCCATAGGTCTGGAAGCGCGGCTCGCCATAGTCCTCTCGGTCATCCAAAAGCGTGAGCGTGGCTCCGGAAAACACTGTTTCAGCGTGCTCAAAATCCAGGCCACGCTCAGCCAGCGTCAACTGGCGGTAGTGACCCAGTTTGAATTTGCAGGAACCTGCAAAGAGCATAACGCAGATAGTCAGCACTGATCCAGTTCGCTGGCCTTAGCCCATTTCTTGGCCAAAGCTTCAAACTTGCAATAGTAGGTGGGCGTATGGGTGTTTTCCCGCCTTCGAATAATAAACGGTTTGAAAGCAATCCAATCTCTAACAAGGGTCGTCCTGTGGTATTCTCTGTATACTCTTTCGTCCAGAGTGCTCTCTTCCACGCCAATCGCGATCAGTTCATAGCGGTTCAATGTTGCCCGCAGTACGGTTGTTTCCGCAGTAGCCGTCTTGGCTGGATCAGCCCATTGAACGAGGTTCCCAGCATCTCTAAGTTGCAAAAAATCTCGACGTGTTTGTAGAAGGAAATCGTTGGTTTGTTCCATCATGATCATATCTAGCGTCGCACGCCGTCGCGCAATCCTCCTACTAACGACGACGCCTATGATTACACCGATGAAAGATAAAACTATGGCCCCTGACTGAAGCCAGAGGCCATAATTTGGAACTTGATCGGTTGTCGGCATAGCAACAGCGTAAGGTGCTAACCCCCGTCCCCTTCATACTCTACAGTCATGGGAACCTCCTATATGGGGAAATAACGTTGGCCCAATATATTGGTTCCTCAAGCAAAACACAACTTGATTTCAGGCCTATTAAGCGAATTCCATAATTACGACCTTGGGCTTTTTATGCGCGCGCCTTCTGCCGCGTGAGAAAAGTCATCCCCCAAGATATTCAAACTGAGACACCACCCAACTGTCGTTTCCCGGGATCGTATGTAATTCCCACCGAATTTATATGCCCACGGAAAATCAATTCGTCAAGGAATTCCGATAGTTTCCGCGACTTCCGACCCGTCAGAAATGGCTGTACGAGGGCCGCGTGAAGTTGAGCGCCTTACCCTCGTGGAGGAAATGGGCGCCCTCCCCGGCCGCCATGCGGCCGATCTCGGTCGCCACCACGCCGGCAGCGTGCGCAGCCGTGCGGAATGCGGCGAGTTTGTCGGCCGCCAGTGTCAGAACGATTTCATAATCGTCGCCACCCGTCAGTGCGGTCTCTATCGTCGCGGCTTCGGCGGCGACCGCCGCGCGGACCGCATCGGAGAACGGCACGCGCGCGACGTCGATCTCGGCCGCCAAGCCGGAGGCGCGGCACAGCTTGGCGAGATCGCCGGCGAGACCGTCGGACACATCGATTGCCGCCGAAGCGTTTTGCAGGACCGCATGAGCGAGCGCATTGCGCGGCTCAGGCAAGAGATAACGTTGTTTGAGGTGCAAACTCATCGCCTCAGATAGCCGCCACCGCTTGGCCTGGCTTGCGTCCCCCCGCAACAGCAGGCCAAGCGCGGCATCGCCGATCGTGCCGGTCACGACGATATGGTCGCCCGGCTTGGCGGTCGAGCGCTGCACCATTTTGCCGTGCGGCACCGCGCCGAAGGCTGCGATCGAGACCGACGTGGGACCCGGCGTGCGGTCGGTGTCGCCGCCGAGCAGCGGACAATTGTAACGCTCGGCATCCTCGCCAAGGCCGCCGGCAAAAGCCGCGAGCCACGCTTCGTCGATTATTGACGGCAATGCGAGCGACAACAGAAAGCCGAGCGGGGTTGCGCCTTTGGCGGCGAGATCGGACAGATTCATCCGCAACGCCTTGCGGCCAACGTCTTCCGGCCGGTCGTCGGGAAAAACATGTACGCCGGCAATGACGCCGTCGGTCGTCAGCACAATGTCGCATCCGGGCGGCGGCCTAATGACGGCGGCATCATCGACAAGGCCGAGGGCGCCGGGATGCTTCGCCAGCGGCCGGAAATAGCGCGCGATCAGGCGATCCTCGGCGGATTCTGATGAGTTTGGCATCGCGCGACGCAACCCTTCCGCAGCTCGGCAACCCTATCTTCGTTCGACGCTAGAGCGAAATCGCTTCAGATTGAAGCGATTTGCGCTCTAGCATTTTGATGGAGCATGATCTTTTCGGAAAACCGGTTTCCACTTTTCCGGATCATGCTCTAGGCGCGGTCGAACTCGGCGGCGCGCAATTGGTGCGCAAGATGGTCAAGGACAGCATTGACCATGCCGGTCTCGTCATCATCGACGAAGGCGCCGGCGACGTCGACATATTCCGACATCACCACCCGCGCCGGCACGTCGGCGCGGCAGGCGAGCTCGTAGGCGCCGGCGCGCAGCACCGCGCGCAGCACCGCCTCGATGCGCTTGAGCGGCCAGCCGCGGTTCAGCGCCGCGTCGATCTGCGGGTCGAGCTTGCCTTGCTCGCGCACCACGCCGCCGACGATGTCGCGAAAATAAGCGGCCTCCGCCGGCCGGTATTGCGCGCCCTCGACCTCGCTGCCGAGCCAATGGCTTTCGAATTCGGCCATGATCTCGTTGAGACCGGTGCCGGCAAGATCCATCTGATAAAGCGCCTGCACGGCAGCAAGCCGTGCCGCGCCGCGCTTGTTGGCCTTGCGCGCCTCGTTGGGTTCGGGGCCCGCCATCTCAACGCTTCCCGAAGCGTTGTTTGATGCCAATGAGCGCCAGCGCCGCGCGTGCGGCATCGCCGCCTTTGTCCTGCTCCTCCACGCGGGCGCGCTCCCAGGCCTGGGCTTCGGTGTCGACGGTGATGATGCCGTTGCCGATGGGAAAGCGCTGCGCGATCGAAAGCTCCATCAGGCCGCGCGCCGATTGATGCGACACGATCTCGAAATGGATGGTATCGCCGCGGATGACGCAGCCGAGCGCGACCGCGCCGTCATAAGGCAGGCGGCCCCAGTGCGCGGTGTCGATGGCGATCGCAATCGCGCCTGGTATTTCCAGCGAGCCCGGCACGCTGATGCGGTCGAACTCGGCGCCGGCTTCCTGCAGCGCCTTCGTCGCGCCGGCCAAGAGCGCGTCCGCGATGTCGTCGTAATAGCGCGCCTCGACGATGAGGATGCGCGCACCCTTGCGCGCGCCCTCACCACGCTTGCCTCGCCGCGGCCCGGCCATCGTCTGCTCCTGTTAGGGCGTGGTCGTACCAAGCCGGCAGCGCGCGAACAAGCGCGGCCAAAATCGCTATTTCGCGCGCGGCATGGAATCCAGAAGCCGCGCCGCATAGCGCGCCATCTGGTCGACCTCGATATTGAGCCGCGCGCCGGGGCGTAGCGCGCCGAGCGTCGTGACCTGCAGGGTGTGCGGGATGATCAAGACGGAAAACGTGTCGCCTTCGACCTTATTGACCGTGAGCGACACGCCGTCGAGCGCGACGGAACCCTTGGGGGCGATGAAGCGCGCAAGCTCCGCCGGCACGCGCAGGGTCAGTTCCGCGCTGTCGACAAAATCGTCGCGGGCGATGAGCTCGGCGATGCCGTCGACGTGGCCGCTGACCATGTGGCCGCCGAGTTCGTCGCCGAGCCGAAGCGATCGTTCCAGATTGAGCTTTGTGCCGCGCTGCCAGGTTGCGGCGGTGGTCATGCGCAAAGTCTCGGCGGCGGCATCGACGGCAAATGAGGACCGATTGCCCGTTCGGCCCCGCCCGACCACTGTCAGGCAGATACCCGAACAGGCGATTGAGGCTCCGATATCGATGGTGTCGGGATCGTAGCCGCAGGCGATGTTGAGGCGGCGCAGCCCTTCGGCTTTCTCCTCAACATCAAGAACCTCACCTAAGTCGCTGACAATACCGGTAAACATCGTCTACTCGCGTGCATAATTGGCTTGGCGATCGGTCCCCACCGGCTCGCTGCCGACCTGCTTCAGCCTCCGAGTCAGCGCCTCCATGGCGTCCGTTGCAAGCGCATCGACCCCATCCGAACCGACGATTGTCGGCGCATGGAACAGCACTGCTTCATCGACCAGATCGGCGGCGATGAACGCGGCGGCGAGCGTCGGGCCGCCTTCGACCATCAGCCGGGTGATGCCCTTCGCGGCAAGGCATTCGAGCCCGTCTTTGAGGTCGAGGCGACCGCTGCTTTGCGGCGACCGCAAGACCTCGACGCCGAGCGGCAGCAGGATGGCCTCGGATTGTTGGGGAGCGGCAAGGCCGGTGAGCGCCCAGACCGGCGTTTCGTAAGCGCTCCGAACCAGGCGTGAATTGACCGGCAGGCGCAGCATGCTGTCGGCCACGATCCGCACCGGTGAATCCTTGGCCATGCCGGGCAAGCGGCACGTCAGCAGCGGATCGTCCGCCAGCACGGTGCCGATGCCGACCATGATGGCATCGCTATGGGCGCGCAGCAGATGGACGCGCTCGCGCACCGCCTCCCCGGTGATGGCGACCGGCTTGCGCCCAGCCGCCCCGGCTTTGCCGTCGGCTGAGATCGCAAGCTTGAGTATGACGTGGGGCCGCCCCTGGCGCATGCGCCAGATATGACCGGCATGATCGTGGCGCGCTTCCTCGGCGCCGACGCCGACTTCCACCGCAATGCCCGCCCCGCGCAGCCGCCCATGGCCTTCGCCCGCGACTTCGGGATTGGGGTCTTCAAGCGCCGACACGACACGCGCAATGCCCGCAGCGATGACAGCGTCGGCGCAGGGCGGCGTCTTGCCGTGGTGCGAGCAGGGCTCCAGGGTGACGTACAGCGTCGCGCCGCGCGCCGCCTCGCCGGCCCGCCGTAATGCCTCGACCTCGGCATGAGGCCGCCCGCCGGGCTGGGTCCAGCCGCGGCCGACAATAACGCCGTCCTTGACGATCACCGCGCCCACGGCCGGGTTCGGCCAGGTCCGGCCCAATCCGCGCTGGCCGAGCGAGAGCGCCAAGTCCATGAAGCGCCGGTCGGCCGCGCCGCTCACTTGCGCGCGATCTCCGCAGCCTCGTCGCCGGAAAGCTCGGCCAGCGCCGTCTCGAAATCCTTGGCCTCGCGGAAATTGCGGTAGACCGAGGCGAAGCGCACATAGGCGACGTCGTCGAGCTCGCGCAAATGCGCCATCACGGATTCGCCGATCGCTTCGGACGAAACCTCGCTTTCGCCGATGCTCTCCAATTCGCGCACGATCTTCGAGACCATCTGGTCGATGCGCTCGGGATCGACCGGACGTTTGCGGCAGGCGATCTGCATCGAGCGCAACAGCTTGTCGCGGTCGAACGGCACGCGCCGGCTGTTGCGCTTGATGACGGTCAATTCGCGCAGCTGCACCCGCTCGAAAGTGGTGAAGCGGAAATTGCAGGAGAGACAGACGCGGCGGCGGCGGATGACCGACGAATCCTCCGTCGGACGCGAATCCTTCACCTGGGTATCGAGGCTTGCGCAACTCGGACAACGCATCCCTTACCCCTCGTAGATCGGGAACCGGCTGACCAGGCGCCGGACCTTTTCGCGCACGCTAGCCTCGGCTTGCGCGTCCTGCTCGGTACCCTTCTGCGACAGCGCGTCGAGCACCTCCGCGATCAGATCGCCGACTTGGCGGAACTCGGCGATGCCAAAACCACGCGTGGTGCCGGCCGGTGTGCCGAGCCGCACGCCGGACGTGACGAAAGGCTTTTCCGGGTCGTACGGAATGCCGTTTTTGTTGCAGGTGATATGGGCGCGCTCGAGCGCGGCTTCGGCCACTTTGCCGGTCAGGCGTTTCTTGCGCAGATCGACCAGCATGAGATGGGTGTCGGTGCCGCCGGAGACGATATCGAGCCCGCGCGACTTTAGCGTTTCGGCAAGCGCTTTCGCGTTCTCGACCACGTTCTTCGCGTAAAGTCTGAAGGACGGCCGCAGCGCCTCGCCGAACGCCACCGCCTTGGCGGCGATGACATGCATCAGCGGCCCGCCCTGCATCCCCGGAAACACCGCGGAATTGAGCTTTTTCGCCAGCTCCTCATCGTTGGTGAGGATGGTGCCGCCGCGCGGCCCGCGCAGCGTCTTGTGGGTCGTCGTGCTCACGACATGAGCATGGGGAAACGGGCTCGGGTGCGCGCCGCCGGCCACCAGACCGGCGAAATGCGCCATGTCGACCATCAGATAGGCGCCGACCTCGTCGGCGATCTCGCGGAAGCGGCGGAAACCGATGATGCGCGGATAGGCCGAGCCACCGGCCACGATCACCTTGGGCCGGTGCTCCTTGGCGAGCCGTTCGACCTCCTCCATGTCGATGAGGTGATCGTCGCGGCGCACGCCGTAGGGCACGACCTTGAACCAGCGGCCCGACATGTTGACCGGCGAGCCGTGGGTGAGATGGCCGCCGGCGGCGAGGTTCAGCCCCATGAAGGTATCGCCGGGCTGCATCAGCGCCATGAACACTTCGGCATTGGCCGAGGCGCCGGAATGCGGTTGCACGTTGGCGAAACCGCAGCCGAACAGGCGCGTCACCCGCTCGATCGCCAGCCGCTCGGCGATATCGACGAACTGGCAGCCGCCGTAATAGCGCTTCCCGGGCAGGCCTTCGGCGTATTTGTTGGTCAGCACGGACCCTTGCGCTTCGAGCACGGCGCGACTGACGATGTTTTCCGACGCGATCAGCTCGATCTCATCGCGCTGGCGGCCGAGCTCGAGCGCAATCGCGTCGGCGATCTCCGGATCGCTGTCGGCCAGCGCGGCGGAAAACAGGCCTTCGTCCGCCGTCTTGGCGCCGTGGGATACCGACATACCTCGTGCCTCCCAGAAATGGGCCGTTGTCCGCAGGTGATACACCCGGCGCCGGCATCATACCAGCCGATGGGCGCAAGGCATGGGATATTTCAGCGGATAACGCGCTACATTTAGGGATTATGTGGTGATCCGTCACCCTGACGCGCTCGGCGGGATCGCTTGCCAAAAAGGCCTAGGCGTTCACTGTCGTTACAGCTCCCGGCTTTGCCGCCAATGACCGCAAGGAGATTAGGAACTAACGGAAGGAGATCGGCCAGCCGGTTTGCCTTTGCGTGAAGGACAACAATCACTCATCGAGCAAGACTCTCACGGAACCGATTCGACCAGCTTTTCCTTCGCCTCCTCCAGAAAAGCGATCACCTGCGCTCGTGTCACCGTAGGAAAGCCTTCAAGAAATTCGTCGATGGAGTCGCCGGCTTCGAGATACTCAATGAGTGTTTGCACGGGCACCCGCGTTCCACAGAAGACGGGCGTGCCACCCATAACCTCAGGGTCGCGGCAAATGACGGACTGGCTCATAGGCGAATTATACCAGAAATGGCGAGGAGGGCCTACGGTCCGTCACGCAAAGGTGCGAGCCACTAGCGCGGTCTTCGAAGCGCTATAGCGAGCCTCGAAGGGCAAACCCGCCTACGGCCGGCACCTCAGGATGACGGTATAAGCTCACTCAAACCCGTAAAGCGCCCGCGCATTGCCGGAATAAATCTGCTTGCGGCGCTCGTCGCCCAAGCTCGCCGGCACGACCACGAACGGATCGTCGAAATCCCAGTGCGGGTAGTCGGACGAGAACAAGATGCGGTCAAAACCGATCGCCGCCATGATGTCGACGAGGTGCGCCGGGTTTTCCGGCTCTTCCATCGGCTGGGTGGTGACCCAGAAATGATCGTGCAGATATTCCGACGGCGCCCGCGTCAGATGCGGCAGGCCTGAGCGCATGCGCTTCCAGTTGCGATCGAGGCGGTGGCCGAGCGACGGCATCCAGCCGAAGCCGCCTTCGATGAACACCATCTTGAGCTGCGGGAAGGCCTCGAACACGCCCTCCATGATCATGCTGGTGACCTGGGCCTGGCAGGCATTGGAGTGCTCGGTCATTTCCTCGATGTAGAACGACGGCCAGCCGGTATTGCTGGCGGCGCGGCCGCTATAGCCAAAAACGTGCACGCCGACCGGCAGGCCGGCCTCGCAAGCCGCTTCATAGATCGGCCAATAGCGGCGGCGGCCCATCAGCTCGGCGGTGCGCGTGAGCATCAACACGTGAGCGAAGCGGCGGTCGCCTATGCGGCTGCGGATTTCCTGGCGCGAGGCTTCCGGGTCCTCGTAGGGCACAACCAGCGAACATTTGAGCCGCGGATCGAGCGCGTTCCAGTGATTGAGCTGGAATTCGTTGCAGGCGAAGGCCAGCGCCGCGCTGTATTCGTCGTTCTGCTCGCCCTGCCCCGACGGCGACAGCGGGTTCATCACGCCATATTCGATGCCGTAAAAATCCAGGTGCTGCTGGCGCATGAACTCGTAATTGCTCGCCGGCAGCCCGCCGTCCGGCGGCCAGGAATCGCGGCGCGAGGCCTGCGGCTGCGCCTTCGGATAGGGAAAGCCTTTGACATAGCCGTGATGCGAGCGCGCGCCATAGGTCTGCGCGTAATCCCACCAGCGATTGCTCAGATAAGGCCGATAATCCTCGACCGACGCTTTGGGATGGATGTCGCAGTCGATGATCTGCAGCTTGGTCTTGGCGCTGCGGTCGATCTGGCGGGCTTCGATATTCATGGCGCTTCCTCCAGCGGGAGGTTTGACTCATTTGCGCTCTATATTACGAGCTTTGCCGGTCCGCCGCCAGCGCCCGCTCAGACGGGTAGTGTCCTAATTTGATGGCCGCTTATTTTGACGGCTTTCGGACTATCATGATTGGCGGCTTCTATTCGTTTAGCAGGGCGACAGGTATTCCCATTTTCCGCTTCATGAGTCGCTCACCGGCTTCCCTAATTCTGGCCTCTGTTGCCTCATTAAGGAGGACCATTTCTCCGACCACGCTGCCGTCCGACAACTTAATTTCACAATCTATCCGGCTATCCCATTCTTGTGCCTGGCACCAAGCGTCGGGGACTGCCGATCTGAGCAGGCGTTGCGCCTGCTCGGCGACTTCTTCAATCGTGCCTGACAACAGCTTTTCTGTCATTTTTCCGCCCTCTGTCCCGCCACGGGACACGACCCTCAGACGGTAATCACGCGGTCGACGAGAAGTTTCCACGTGCCCGACGGCGGTCTGTGGCCCGAGAGCCAAGTGCCTGTCACTTTGCCTTCCCATTCCACCGGCAGCACCATGCCGCGCAGAAACTTTGCCGCCATCTGCCGCGAGCTCCAGGCGACGACCGTGTCCGAGCCGGTCTCCCACCAGGCCTCGCCCGGCGCCAGGTCGCGGTGGGATTCGGCGTCCTGCTGAACATTGAATGCGCCCTCCAGCAGGCAGCGGATTCCGGGCCCCGGATGCTGATGGCGATCGGCGATGCGGCCGGCGGCGGTGGTGATTTGGTCGAGACGGAACAGCCACCGCGTGCCTTCGGGCATGGCGAGGCTGGTGATGACGCGCGACATGCGGAGCGCCGACAGCACGCCCTCCCCGTCGTGGAGCAGCTGCGCCGCGTTCGGTGGCGCCAGCTCCCAGCGCCAGATCTGGCTCCACTCGCCGGCCGATTTCAGCGTGACGGTGCTGTCGCAATAGATCGCGGCATCGGCGCTTAGCAGTTGGCCATTAATCTCGACGCGGCCGTGGCGTACATAAAGCAAGCGATGCGCCGGCGCCAAGGCTGAGGTGGTCGATCCGCCAGCGCCGACTTGGTCGTGATAAAAATTCAGGGCAAATGGCATGGCGCTCGCCTCAACGCGACGGCTTCTTCCAGATGCCGCGCTTTTGCATGAGCGCGACTTGCTTGTCGATCACGTCGGTCTTGTATTGCGCGTGTTTCGGCGGGATTTTCTTCAGGTAGCGGTTCTTGGGATAGATCGGCTTCTCGTAGATGATTTGCGCGAGCTCGGCGCGGATGTCTTTCATCCAGTTGGTCACCTGCGCCGACTCGCGGTGGTGGCGCAGCGCCTCGATATTGATGACGCCGGCCACGAAGGTCGAGCCGTTGGTGTCGCGCTGCTTGCCGACCAGTTGGCCGCGGTAATCGACGATCATCGACTGGCCGCCGCCGGCATCGATGCCGAAATGGTGGCCTTCGGGCGTGAGATGATAGCTGCCGATATTCGGCGCCACGATATACATGTTGTTCTCGAGCGCGCGGGCGCGATTGGAAATCTCAAACACGTCGTTCTCGGTGAATGGCGCCGGCATCGACGCGCGATACACCACTTCGGCGCCGTTCATGGCGAGCCCCCGGCCGTTCTCCGGATAATTGCCCTCCATCGCCATCATGATGCCGAGGCGGCCGATCTTGGTGTCGGCGACCGGCCAGAACGCGTCCAGCGTGCGGCCGTATTTCTCGATCCACCAGTCGTAAATGTCGTGCGGCGACACCGAGCGCTCGACCGGCAGCAGCGCGGAAATCTTGTAGTGCTGCAAGATGATCTTGCCGTCGGGATCGGCGATGAAGCCGATATTGAAGAAGCGGTCCTTCCAGTCCTTATGGCGCGCCTTGGCCTGCGCCATGATGAAGACGTTCCACTCGCGCGCCAGCTTGCCGATCTCGTCGGTCTCGGGGCCGGGAATGTCGATGCAGCAGGTGCGCGCGTAGTCGGCGTGGTCGACATCGAGCACCTCGTCGTTGAACCCCATCAGCGCGCCTTCGGGAATGGCGAGGAGCCGCACCGGGATGTCGAGGTTGGACAGCCAGAACGCCGCTTTGGTCAGGCTCTTGAGATGCTCGATATTGTACTTGATGTCGTCGCGTCGGCGAATGCCGTAGAAAGTCGGAATGAGGCCGACGGCGTTGTAGGGCTCGATCATGGTGTTTCCTTACCCGTCATTCCGGATCGCCGCGTAGCGGCGAGTCCGGAATCCATATTCCCTGTTTGAGCAGAACTTTCACGGATCGTGATTATGGATTCCGGGATCCTCGCTTCGCTCGGCCCCGGAATGACAAAAATTACGCCGCGACGCTGGGCAGGCCGGCGAGCGCCATGGCGAGCTCGCCTTCGTCATAGTCCTGATCGACCAGCTTGCCTTCGAAATAGGCGATATAGGCGCCCATGTCGAAATGGCCGTGGCCGGACATGTTGAACAGGATGACCTCGGACTTGCCCTCTTTCTTGCAGCGCAGTGCTTCGTCGATGGCGCAGCGCACCGCATGCGTTGCCTCCGGCGCCGGCACGATGCCCTCGCAACGCGCGAACTGCACGCCGGCGTCGAAGCAAGTCTTTTGGTGATAGGCGCGCGCCTCGATCAGGCCGAGATCGTGGATGTGCGAAATCATCGGCGCCATGCCGTGGTAGCGCAGGCCGCCGGCATGGAAACCCGGTGGAATGAAGGTCGAGCCGAGGGTGTGCATCTTCACCAGCGGGGTGAGGTGCGCGGTGTCGCCGAAGTCGTAAGCATATTTGCCGCGAGTCAGCGTCGGACAGGCGGCGGGCTCGACGGCGACGAAGCGGCGCTTGCGGCCGCCGCGCAGTTGCAGGCCGAGAAACGGAAACACCAAGCCGGCGAAATTCGAGCCGCCGCCGGTGCAGCCGATCACCACGTCGGGATCGTCGCCCGCCATTTCGAACTGCTTGATCGCTTCCTGGCCGTTCACCGTCTGGTGCAGCAGAACGTGGTTGAGCACGGAGCCGAGCGAATATTTCACCGCCGGATCCTTGGCCGCCATTTCCACGGCTTCCGAAATCGCAATGCCGAGCGAGCCCGGACTGTTCGGCGTCTTGGCGAGGATGGCGCGGCCGGAATCGGTCTCATTCGACGGCGAAGCGATGCAGCGCGCGCCATAGGTCTCCATCAGCGCGCGGCGATAGGGCTTTTGATCGTAGGAGACGCGGACCTGGAACACGGTCACTTCCATCCCGAACAGCGAGCCGGCGAAGGCCAGCGACGAGCCCCATTGGCCGGCGCCGGTTTCGGTGGAGAGGCGCTTGACGCCCTGCTCCTTGTTGTACCAGGCCTGCGGCACCGCGGTGTTCGGCTTGTGCGAGCCCGCCGGCGAGACACCTTCGTATTTGTAATAAATCTTGGCCGGTGTGCCGAGCGCCTCTTCCAAACGCTGCGCACGCATCAACGGCGACGGCCGCCACATGCGGTAAACGTCGCGGATCGGCTCGGGAATGTCGATGGTCCGCTCCTGCGACACCTCTTGCAGGATCAGCGCCATCGGGAACAGCGGCTCGAGATCGGCAGGCCCGATCGGCTGCTTGGTGCCGGGATGCAACACCGGCGGCAGCGGTTTTGGCAGATCGGCCGCGAGATTGTACCAAGCTTTCGGAATGTCCTTTTCGTCGAGAATGAATTTGACCTGATCGCCCACGCTGTCCTCCCACGCCACGAGCATTGAGGGGAATGTAGCCCGGATTGAGCGCAAGCGAAATCCGGGGGCGGCGCTCATTCCGGCCAATCGTTCCCGGATTTCGCGGAGTTTATCATCGGGCCGGCCACTTCGGGCCGGACCCGTTGGCTCAATCCGGGCTACAACTACAGCTTCGTGGTCGCCGGGATCGCGGGAGCGCCGAGTCCGTCGCGGCTGTAAATATCTTCGCGGAATTGTACGACGCCGTCGGAGGCCGACCAGCCGGTGACGTAGACCCAGTGCAAGGGAATCGGCTTGGTCAGATTGACGTTGACCTGATCCCCCGACTTGATTGCCTGCTCGATCTTGTCGGAGGTCCAGCCCTTGGTGCCTTCGAGCAGCCAGGCCACCAGCGCCTGGACATTCTGCACGCGGCAGCAGCCCGATGAATCGTAGCGGAAATCCTCGCCGAACAGATTCTTCAGCGGCGTGTCGTGCATGTAGACGCCGTATTGGCTCGGAAAGTTGATGCGGATGCGGCCGAGCGAGTTGTGGTCGCCCGGATCCTCGCGAAAGGTGTAATGCACCGCGTCTTCCGAATACCAGTTGATTTCAGAGGGCTGCACCTCTTTGTGGCTCGGATCGAAGATGCGGATGTGGTTGTCCGTCAGGTAGTCGGGCTTGTCCTGCATGAGCCGGATCAGGTCTTTCCGTACGATCGACACCGGCACGGTCCAGTACGGATTGAAGTTGACCTGCACGATCTTGCTGTTGATGTCGGGCGACGGCCGATCGACCTTGCCGACCACGGCCGTATGCCGCGATACCGCGACGTCATTCTCGATAGCCTCGACGCGAGCGGCCGGAATGTTGACCACCACGTAGCGCGGGCCGAGATTCGTGGTCAGTGTCTTGAGCCGCGCGATATTGACCTTGAGCTGATCGCGCCGTATCGCCGCCGGCACGTTGAGCGCCGCGAGCGTCGAGGGGCGCAGCACGCCATCGACGGTGACGCCGTGGCGCGCCTGAAAACGCCGCATCGCAGCTTCGACGTAAGAGTCGTAGATGTCGTTTGCGGCTCCGACCGCATTGGGATCGAGGTCGCCTGACAGCGACAGCCGTTGCCGCAGATCAACCACGCTCGGATGGCGGTTACCGACCCGCAATTCATCGACATGAGGCACCGTCGGCCAGCCGCCGCGGGCGACGATCTCGTCGTAGGCCGCGATCGCCTTCTGGGTGAACTGCTCGGTCGCCGGCGACAGCATCGGCGCCGTCGGCTTCGGCATGTGGATGGTGCGCGAGGCTTGGTCGAAATCCTGGCCGAACTGGCCGGGACGGCCGTCGTCCATGAGCGCGTCGAGCGGGTCGTCGGCGAAGGCGCGGCTCGCAACACCGCTCAGTGCCGCCGCGCCGACGCATTGCGCCAGAAAGCGGCGCCGATCGACGCCGTAGCGGCTGCGGTTGCGCTTAGCCTGTCTCATGGAGCTGTCCCTTGGCGGGTCGATTTAGCATGTCGCCGACATGCCGCCAAAGGGTCCCTGTCCCCGATCATGCCGCCCCATTTCGGGCTACGGCCCATGGCCGGCAAATTTATGGCCGACCTCACCGTGGGGCATAACGAAAAAAATACCCCGGCGGGTGACGCCGGGGTTTTGAGTTACGCCAGTACGACTGAAACTCTGGCGGATTGGCCGCTCTTGATTGGAGCCGATACTTAAAGCCGGTAGAGAATTTGATCGGTCCAGAACCGCTCGAGCCGGTGCAGCGCCTTGTTGAGCACTGAGAACTCGTCGGCATTGATGCCGCCGACCTGCTCCACGGTGCGCACGTGCTTCTGGTACAGCGCGTCGACGGCGTCGCGCACTTCGCGGCCTTTGTCGGTGAGCTTGATGCGCACCGAGCGGCGGTCGACGCGCGAGCGCTGGTGATCGAGGAAACCCATCTCGACCAGCTTCTTGAGATTATACGAGACGTTGGAGCCGAGATAGTAGCCGCGGGTGCGCAATTCGCCGGCGGTGAGCTCCTTGTCGCCGATATTGTAGAGCAGCAGCGCCTGCACCGAATTGATATCGGCGCGGCCGCGGCGGTCGAATTCGTCCTTGATGACGTCGAGCAGACGCCGGTGCAAGCGCTCGACGAGAGTAAGCGCCTCCAGATAGTGCGGTCGAATGTGGTCGAAGCGCGCCTCGCGATCGGCGGGCTCGACCGTCTTGACGACGGCTTTCATGATGACGCCTTTCCCAAACTTATTTTGTTTGTCGTCGACGGGCCCTGTTCCCGTCGTATGGCGTCACCCTAGCGGTCAGGGTCTAAGATCAGTTTAAATAACAGGCTAAAAATAGGGTTTATTCGTTTTGGTGGAGGCGCGATTAAGCATTGATTTATAGGGGATTTTGCGACGAATTCTTCACCCTAGAAACCCCCGAAAAATCGACTGTCATGATGCGCGGCGACGCTTACGAAACCCTATGCGCGGTGCCGCCCGCCTTACGACATGATTGACTAGCCCTTGCCAGCCAACCATATAGCGCCCTCGACCGGCTCCGGCTGGTCTAGCCCGTGATGTGGTGCGGGGGAGTGTCCCGAGTGGCAAAGGGGGCGGACTGTAAATCCGCTGGCTTACGCCTTCGTAGGTTCGAGTCCTACCTCCCCCACCAGCCTTCGCTCGCTTCGCGAGCTACGGCTCGGCAAGCCATTCTCTTAGCCTGCGGCGAAGCGAGCGGAGGCTGCCGCGCCGAAGCCCAAAGGACGAAGGCGGGCTTGCTCCCGCGCTACGGATCGGCAAGCCAGGGGATAACGGCGCCACCACGACTGCGGCGTTCTATGTGATCAGCGCTGAACCGTCGATTATCTCAGAACAGCTAAGCCGAATTTGGTGTGTTCGGCGGAAAGTAGCCGCAGGCTCAATGAATAAAAGACGGAGGGACGTGGATTGGCACGCCCCTCCGCTGCCGCAGCACCCGCTATTAGGGCGGTGCGGTTAACCGCGGCCCCGCGGTCGGTATGTACGGAGTAGACCGAGAAGAAGAAATTTGCCGCTAAATCGAGGGCTAAGAGCGGGTCGAACGGCAAGCCAAAAACCGAAAAACTGTGCTTGCAGTCACATCCTGTTCTGGCCCGACGTATACAGGGAGATCGTGCGGGATTGGAGAGGGCCATGAACACGATCAACTGGGACTTGAGAAACCTCACCGTTCAGACCCACAGCGGTTTGCGCTGGACCGACATCAAGCGGCAGCTCACCGGCTGGCGGCATTTGGAAGGCTTAGATGATAGGTGTTTAGAGGACATCGGAATCTCATGCGGCACACCAGCGACCCCGCATTTCATCTCGCGAAGAGGAGAGTAGCGGCTATCGCTTGCAGCGCGGAGTTTAAGAGAGGGATTGGCAATGGCTAGGTATTTTTCATTCTTTGTCGTTTGCTGCGCATTGACCGTAGGTGTCGCGGGCGTGGTGGAAACGCACCATCACGTGCCGAACGCTACGCCGCAGTCGGTGGCATATCAGAGCGTCCGCTAGCCTAGGACATGGATCGACCAGCGCAGCGGCTGGGCAAATTAAGCAAATAATCGTGAGGCACCGACGGGTCTAAAGACAGCTTATCGTTGGAAGCCTATATGGAAAGTAGCTAACCCGATCACCGTGTCCCCCGACAGGTACCCGACCGGGTTAGCATCTTCCGCGGCCGGCTCTTTCCCCAGAGTCGGCCGCCCCTAGTTTGCGGCGCCAACGGCACCGCGCTTCATTTTTCGCTGGCTTGGACACCCCGATAGTCCCACGACGGTAGCAGACTGTTGGGTGATCGTGGCTTTTGCAAGGAAGGGAACTTCGAACCGGTATGCCGTGCTACCGCGATAACCACGGTGCGGCGCTATCGAATTCTCATTTGTCGGATCAATGGGCCTGAAATCCCGCACCGCTCGCCTAGATGTTTGATCTGGGCCGATCATCCGATTACTACCTCCCCCACCAGCCTTCGCTTGCTTCGCGAGCTACGGCTCGGCAAGCCATACTCCTAGTCTGCGGCGAAGCGAGCGGAGGCTGCCGCGCCGCATGGAGCCTTTGGAACACCACTACGTCGGTGTAACGGGCGACTTATGCGCTCGCCTCAAAAAGCATAATGCTGGTGAAGTCTCGCACACATCAAAATATGCGCCCTGGACGATCAAGACTTATGTCGCGTTCTCCGATGAACAACAGGCGTTTGCGTTTGAGAAATACCTCAAGTCTCCGTCGGGTAGAACCTTCGCGAAGAAGCGACTTTGACATAGGCGCGCTCCGACAAAACTGGGCGCTGCAAATCAGGACTGCGGAACACTGAAGCACTCAATCCCGAAATCCAATTGCAACTCGGTCATGTTTGCTAGCGTCTGCAAAGGCACATTGTCTGCTAGGTACCCGTCACCCAGGAATTGAACGATTATTTCTGCCGTGCCGCCTGTGGCTCGCACGCGGTGGAGAAAAGCCTTATGTGGCACGAGGGAATCGACCAACGCTGTTATCTTGTCGGCGAACCATTGGTACTTCAGCTCATAGCGAATGCAGTGCCTCCACCTGGTATCCGGGTATCTTCCTTTTAGAGATGTTCCCTTCGGTGTTTTTCTTAGATCGCCACCACGATGTGCGAAGTGCGCTTCGAGCCCTAAGGCGGAGGTAATTTCCGCCGGGGTCATCGTCGGGTGCACGATGAACAGTTCGACATCGACGCGTCGGGAAGGCCCTTCATTAATATCTGAACGTTCGTTATTTGCCATCGCCCATTCCCCAGTCCACCCGTCTAGCTATTCCGACCAAGCAGTGAAGCTATTTCGTTGCGATCAAGAAGCGTAACGACGTTCGTGCTAGCGAGTTACCGAGCTGCCGGCATGGCTGCGGTGAATTCCCATTGCTCTGCAAAGGAAAGGGGATGAGATGCCAGTGTTAGTCCGGGTATCCGCTAACCGCATTCGACTTCTGCCTCAGCGCGCAGCGCAAAGAAATCGAGTGTCTCCTGTTGTGGACCACCAGCCCACTCTGTTCCAGGTGAAGCGTCTCGCCACATAAATCGTACCACCCTGTACGTGGGACTGGAGGCCTCAACGACAGGGCTATCGTTGGTTTCTTGGATGCGTACGCCGATTTGTACAATGTTGATAACGCGCACGATGATAGGGCGCTTATTGTCACTGGTCATCCGGTAGCAGTGATCGACTTTAATTTCGTCAGGCATCATTGGCATTGCTGTCCCTCGCATGCTTCGCTTTAGACAAAATGGGATGGGTCCTCCGCTTGCCGCCAAGTCAATCGAAAATGGGTCGCATTGCCAAGGCCTCGGCCCAAGCCGGGTCTCAATTGGATTTACGTTCGCTCAACGTTGAAGCTTCGCGGCTTTTCGCTACGCCGGGCGATTTCGGCCATAGTCAGATAGGTGGCTTCGATATGACGCGTAGCGCTCTGCGTATCGAAGAGCAGGCATGTATCGCGGTTTCGCTTCAAAGTATCCTTGAAGATCGCGAGATAGGCCGGCTCGCGGGCAAGGCGCAGCGCCAGCGCCTCGTATTCGGCAAGCGTTTGCGTGATCAGGACGTCGAGACCGATCGCCTTGAGCAGGCTTGCCGCCACGCGGCCGGCGAAGGTGTCGCCGAGGCAGGTCAAGACCGGCAGTCCGGCCCACAGCGCGTCGCTGGCCGTGGTGTGGGCATTGTACGGCAGCGTGTCGAGGCACAGATCGGCCAGCCGGTGGCGCGCCAGGTGATCGGCGACGCTGGCCTTCGGCGCGAAAATCAAACGCTCCGGCGCGACACCGCGTTTTTCCGCCTCAAGCCGCAGGTTTGCCGCAGCCTTGGCATTGCCCGTGATCAACCAGAGCACGCTGCCTTCGGTCGCCCGCAGAAGCCGCATCCAGATATCGAAAGTCTCCGGCGTGATCTTCTGCGGATTGTTGAAGCTACAAAATACAAAAGCGTTTTGCGGCAAGCTGCATTCGCCACGCGTCGGCGTGCGCTGGCTGACAGCACGCCGGTTGTCGTTGATTTGATACGTCCCGGGGATCCGCACCACGCGTTCGGCATAGAACGCGTCATGATCTTCGGGGATCACTGTGGCGTCGGCGAGGATGTAGTCCATGTAAGGGGCACCCGTCGTCCCCGGATAGCCAAGATAGTTCACCTGAATCGGCGCGGCGCGGCGCGCCAGCACGCCGAGGCGGTTGTCCTTGGTAAAACCCATGAGATCGACGGCAATGTCGATCTCGGCCCGGCGCATGAGCGCGGCAATCTCCTGGTCGCTGCTATCGCGGACATCGATGAAATGCTCGAACGCTGCCTCGAGCCGTCGCCGCGGCGGCGAATTGTCGTTTTGCCCGAACGATAGCGCGGTGATCTCGAAACGTGATTTGTCGTGCTGCTCGAACAGGCCGGCCGTCAGATAAGCCGTCGGGTGCTCGTTGAAGTCAGCCGAGAGGTAGGCGACGCGAATGCGATCGTGAGCATAGACCTCGCCCTGCCAGAGCGGCGGATAGGCCGGCTGCTCCTGCACGTAACGCCTGGCGCATTGCAATTGCTCGGCGGGCGACGAGGGGATGGCGACGATGGCGTAAGGCAGGCTCAACGGTTTTTCCGCTCTGACCATGGCCAGAAGCTCTGCGGTCTCCGCCGCCAAATTCGCCCAGTCGCAGATGCGAAGCTTTGACAGCAGAAGCGGCGCGCGAAAATCGTCGGCCTGGGCGAAATTGGGATCGAGCGCAAAACCGCGATCGAAACTGATAACCGCCTCGTCGTGCCGGTTGAGCGCAATGAGCGCCACGGCACGGTTCATCCAATCCGCGACCGAGTCCGGCGCCAATGCCAAAGCCCGGTCGTAGCCGTCGAGCGCCTCGGCATTGCGGCCGATCTTGCTCAAAACATCGGCGCGATTGGCGTGCGCCGGCGCCAGCTCAGGCGCCTGCGCGATGGCGCGGTCGAAACTGGCTAATGCGTCGTCCTGCAGTCCGAGCGCGTGCAAGGCGCGCCCCAGGATGACGTGGCTGCGCGCTTGTCTCGGATCGCCGGCGAGCGACTTGCGGGCAAGCTCCGCGCCCTCCTGGAAGCGGCCGTGCTGGCAGGAAATCAGCGCCAGATAATAAAGCGCGTCCGCATTTCCCGGCTCGGCGCGCAACACTTCGGCGTAGCGCGCGGCGGCCTCGCCGATGGCGCCGCGGCGATGCAGCGCCAGGCCTTCTTGCAGCAGATCGCTCGAGACGGACATAGTCGCTAAGGCAACCGAGCCGATGTGGAAGTCAATGGAAACACGCCTGACGGCGCTTTGAAATAAGGTAGAAACTCGAGCCGGCTGCAGGCAGGATGCGGCGCATGATGGCATCAAATCTCAGCGGGCGGCGCGATTGAGCGGCCGCAAACCCTCCTTCCGTCGACCGCCGCATCGCGGGCCGGACCGGCAGCGGCGTGCCGATGGCGCGGGGCCGATCATCCTATATGGCTGGCACAGCGTCACCGCGGCGCTCGCCAATCCCGCGCGCCGTGTCCGCCGCCTGCTGGCGACGGAAAATGCGCTGCGCCGCCTCGCCGAAGACGGCATCGCGCTGCCGCTTGCGCCCGAACTGGTGCGGCCCGATGCGCTGGCCGCCCGCCTGACGCCGGATGCGGTGCATCAGGGCCTGATCGCGGAGGCCGATCCCCTGCCCTCGCCCGATGTCGAGGACTTGCCGGCGGCCGGCATCGTGCTGGTGCTCGACCAGATCACCGACCCGCACAATGTCGGGGCGATCCTGCGCAGCGCCGCGGCGTTTGCCGTCGAAGCCATCGTCACCACGGCGCGGCACAGTCCGGAGGCCACCGGCGTGCTGGCCAAGGCGGCGTCCGGCGCGCTCGAACTGGTCCCGATCGTCACCGTGCAAAACCTGGCGCGCGGCCTTGTGGCGCTGCAAGAGCGCGGCTTTCTCACAATCGGCCTCGACGGCAGCGCGCCTGACGATCTTGCCGCCATCGACCTGCGCGCGCCGCTCGCCTTGGTGCTCGGCGCCGAAGGCAAGGGTTTACGCCAATTGACCGGCGCAACCTGCGACCGCCTCGCGCGCCTCGATCTGCCTGGCGCAATCAAAAGCCTCAACGTGTCGAACGCCGCGGCGCTTGCGCTCTACATCGCCAGTCGCGCCGTCAAAGCATGATCCTAAAAAGCACGAAGGCCCGCACGGCGCGGGCCTTCGCATTTCGTGATCGACAATCGGCTCGAACTAGCCGCGCCAATACGAGCGATGCATCATGGACCGCCCGCCGTAATAGTGCGGCGCCATCATATGCGGACGGTTGTAGCCACCGCCATAGGCGAGGTGTGGGCGCATCGGATAGGGACGCGCATAACCGCCGCCATATCCTCCACCGTAACCGCCGCGATAGCCTCCCTCATACGGCGGATAGGCCGGGGGCGGAGCGTATTCCACGGGCGGCGCGTAGCTGTGGTACGGCACCATGAGGCCCGGGCCCTCAAAGTCCGGGCCCTGGTTAACGACATAGAGCGGCGCCGGGGTCGTATAGACCGCGGGCACGCCGCAGTTGCCGCAGCCGTTATTATAGCCGCCGCCGTAGCCGCCGTACCCGACCGGGGTTCCGCAGCCGCCGCAGCCGCCGCCCCATTGGGCAACCGGCGCGGCATAGGAGGCCTCGACGCTCGGCGCACAGCACGTCACCGGTGCGCCGCAGTTGCCGCAGCCGACGGCGATTGGCGCCGGTGCGACCGGTGTTGCGTAGATGACCGGGGCGTAGACCGCGGTACCGCAGCCGCCGCAGCCGTTTTGGGCAAACGCAACCTGCGTCATGCCCATTGTAATCAATGTGGCGATCGCCACGAGGATGGAACGATGGAACGACATGATACTCCCTCAGTGAACAGCCCCGATGAGGAGGCGGATGGAAGCAGGCGCGGCCTGCCGACGACGTTACGAACTCCTGTTACGGACCTATCGGTGGAGTGATTGGAGCAGCCGGCCCTGATGGACCTGTATCGTGAGGACCTGCATCGTGCGGACCCACGCCGTGTTTGAGCGGCAGCCCATGTAGCGGACCATGGCGACGGCCGCCGAAGGTCGGCTCAACGATCACTGGCGGCATCGGATAAGCCGGGTATTCGGTCACCGGACCCGCGCCGGATTGGCTCGACCAGCTGCGATAGTATGTCGGCGCCGGCGGCGGCAGCGGCCGATCCGGCGGCGGATTGATTTCGAGGCGCCCATAGCCGGGCTTCTTGCCGTCCCTGGGGAAGTAGCTGGGCACGTAATAAGGCGTCGACACCAGCAGCGGCTGGTAGATCACGACCGGCGCCATCTCGCCGGGCCGGTCGAGACCGAATTCGCCCACCACCACGCCCCACGAGGCGTTGACGCCATTGATGATCACCGGCACGTCCGGCCTGCCGGGAATGACGATTTGCGGCTCGCGCTGCGCCAAAGCAGGCGAAGTCGTCACAGCAAGGAACAGTGCCGCATGGACAAAACGCATGAGCAACCCGGTCGGCGTTAAACTCCGGCGGATTGTAGGCAAGCCGCGGGGCTAATTCGTTTAAAACCGGGTAATTGCGCCGCTTAATTGTGCGGTAACATTAATTGTCGGTGTTGCACCCCACGGCGCCGCCGGCCGGCCCCGCCTCCCCTCGCCCCGCGGCACCCACGACTTTCGGCTTACGACCTCTGGCGGACAGACAGCGGCTTGACTGCGGATTAGCCTTGCCAGCGGGGTGGCTCTGCGGCGGCGGTACCGGCGCGGCGGAGCCGTTCCTAACGACCAACATCAGGGGGGTCCGTCCATGTCCACGATAGCTCTAAACCCGGCTCGGTCGGGCGGCATGACAAGCGAAGAACGGCTCGTCATTTTCGCTTCCTCGCTGGGTACCGTCTTCGAATGGTACGATTTTTATATCTACGGCACGCTCGCGGTGTTCCTCGCGAAATTCTTCTTCTCCAACGTGCCGGCCAACATCGCGTTCATCTTCACGCTTTTGGCCTTCGCGGCGGGCTTCGCGGTGCGCCCGTTCGGCGCGCTGATCTTCGGCCGGCTCGGCGACATGATCGGCCGCAAATACACCTTCCTGATCACCATGAGCCTGATGGGTATCGGCACGTTCTTCATCGGCGTGCTGCCGGGCTTCGCCACCTGGGGCATCGCTGCTCCGATTGTGCTGATCTGCCTGCGCCTGGTGCAGGGGCTCGCACTCGGCGGCGAATATGGCGGTGCGGCGATTTACGTTGCCGAACACGCCCCGGCCAACAAGCGCGGCTACTACACGTCGTGGATTCAAACCACAGCGACGCTGGGCCTGTTCATGGCGATCCTGCTCATCCTCGGCATCCGCACCTGGATGGGCGAAGCCGCATTCGGCGACTGGGGCTGGCGCCTTCCGTTCCTGTTGTCGGCGATCCTGCTCGTGGTGTCGATCTGGATCCGGCTCAAGCTCAATGAATCGCCGTTGTTCCTGCGCATGGTCGAGGAGGGCAAGCAATCGAAGCGGCCGCTGACCGAAGCGTTCGGCCAGTGGAGCAACGCCAAGATCGCGCTCGCTGCGCTACTCGGCGCCACGGCCGGTGAAGCCGTTGTTTGGTACGGCGGACAGTTCTATGCGCTGTTCTTCCTGACCCAGACGCTGAAGGTATCGGGTGTCACGGCGAGTATTCTCATCGCCAGTGCACTCTTGATCGGCACGCCGGGCTTCATCATCTTTGGCATACTGTCCGACAAGATCGGCCGCAAGCCGATCATTCTCGCCGGCTTTGTCTTGGCGGCCGTGACCTACTTCCCGCTGTTCGCGGGCATCACCCACTTCGCCAATCCGAAGCTGGAAGCGGCGCTTGCCAACGCGCCCGTGACGGTCATGACCGATCCGGCCGAGTGCTCGTTCCAGTTCAATCCGACTGGCGTGCAGAAGTTCACTACCGGCTGCGATACCATCAAAGCCGCGCTGGTCGGTCTGTCGGTGAATTACAATAACGTCACCGTGCCGCCAGGCACGACGGCGAGCGTGAAGATCGGCGATCAAACCATCGTCGCCGGCACGCCGGATCTCGCCAAGACAATCGGCGCCGCGGTCAAGGCGCACGGTTATCCGGCGAGCGCCGATCCGAACGACATCAACTATACGATGACGATCGTGCTGCTCGTCATCCTGGTCGTCTATGTGACCATGGTGTACGGGCCAATCGCGGCTTGGCTGGTCGAGCTGTTCCCGACCCGCATCCGCTACAGCGGCTTGTCACTGCCGTACCACATCGGCAATGGCTGGTTCGGCGGCTTCCTGCCCGCCACCGTGTTCGCCATCGTCGCGACGACCGGCAACATCTACTCGGGTCTCTGGTACCCGATCGTTGTTGCCGCGGGGAGCTTCGTCATCGGGCTGATCTTCCTGCCCGAGACCAAAGATCGCGACATCACAAAAATGTAAGCGAAAAGCGGGACGGCGGCTTACGCCGTCCCGCACCTCATCTTGCCCTCCCCCGTCGGGTCTTCGTGCCGCGGGGAGTTTTTTTGCTTCTTAAAGCTCGGGCCAGATCAAGCGTCGCGCGATGAAATTGCGCAATGCCGTCACGCCCGCGCACAACAGCGCAAAGCCGAGTGCCGCGCCGGCGATTTCAGGAACGCTGGTTGCGATCGCCTGGTGCGAGAGAGCCAATGTCTTGAGCAATCCGGCGACGATGCCGAGCACGGCACCATACGCGGCCGCGCGTGCAATACTCCACGCCTGCAGCTTGTCTCCCGAGATATAGAGCGACGGCAGCGGCATCCTACTCGGCGGCTTCGACCTGCACCGGCAGCTGCGCCTGCAGGCCGGAGAGATCGGGCAGCTTAAGACGCACGATCTGCGTCTCATCGCGCGCCACGATGTCGGCCTCCTCGCCGCCGTCGACATGGAGCGCGGTGTATTGCCGATACGGCGCGTCGTGCGCGATGCCCGAGCCCGACAGCACCAGATAGACGCTGCGTTCGCCGGCGCGATAGGTGGCGCCGCGGGCAAGTTTTATGATCGATGCCCCGCATTGCCGCTCGGTGAAGCTGCCGAGCGGTTTTTCCGACACGCCCGGCATGCCGTCGACCGGCAGCCATTCGTAGTTGGCGGAATCAAGTATGATCGGATCGCGATAGCGCGGTTTCGGATATTCCATGCGCTGGCCGTTCATGTGCTCCCAGATCGCTTGGTAGCCGTCGGTATTGCGGCGGCCCTCGACGTCGTCATGGCGGCGGAAAATGCCGCCCTCGAACGTGCCGAATTTTTTCAGCTCTTCCGTGCCGGCATAGACTTCCTCGCGCGACAGGTAGCCGGAGCCGCTGGCGCTGCCGAATTGCAGCACCGCGGTGACCGCGGTGCCTTCCGAGCTTTGCGGACCATACGGCGCGCCTTCCGGGAAATAGCCGACGCTGCCCGCCGCCATCTTGCCGTTGCGGTCGAAATTCATCGTGCCTTCGAGCTGGATGCGGAATTGATCGAAATTGTGCCGGTGCCGCGGCGAGGCGAAGTCGCCCTCGAGCTGCCCGATATTGAACTGGAAATTGCCGAGCGTGCCAGGGGTGCCGTTGAGCAGATGCCGATAGTGAAACGTGCCGCCGCGATGCTGCAGGCCGCGCTTCCATTCGATGTCTTCATACTGCACGATCTTCATTGCGGGCTTCCTCGGGCTGACGTTCCCAAATCGCCGCGATTGTAGTCCGACTTCACCCGCCTGTCAGGTGGGTTGCGGCGGCGGCGGCGGCGAACGCGCTGCGGCGCCCCGCCGCGCTGGCCCACGCCGGAATAGTCCACTAACATCGGCCCGGTCAGTGTGGGGGCAACGAGGCTCCTTGAGGCCGATTGCGTTTGCCGGCAACGCGTGGGGCAGTCTGGCGGCACTTGTTTAGCGTCCCGCCAGCGAGGAGCGTCGATGGAACCGGACATGCTGCATTCCGCAGCAAATGCCCTGCTCGCCTTCCTGCATTCGTTTACAGACGGCGGTGGGATTGCACTGCATTCCGCGCACCGAGCTCTGTTCATCATCCTCGACCTCGATCACATTTGGAGCCTGCATTGGCGCATGCTCTATCTGTTCGCGGGCGTATGCATGGGACTTGCGCTCGGCATCTTGCCGGGCATCGGCGGCGTCGCCGGCACCGCGCTGCTCTTGCCGTTCACTTATAGTCTCGATGCGCCGACCGCCTTCGCGCTGCTGCTCGGGCTGGGCGCCACCACCACGACCGCCGATCCGATCGCCGCGATCCTGTTCGGCGCGCCGGGGCATGCCGCTTCCGCCGCGACGACGCTCGACGGCTATCCGATGACGCGACGCGGCGAGGCCGGCCGCGCGCTCGGCGCCTCGTATATGGCGGCCTTGATCGGCGGACTGTTCGGCGCCGCCTTGATGGCCATCGCGCTGCCGATCATGCGCCCGATCATCCTGTTTATCGGCTCGCCGGAATTGCTCGGCATCGCCGTGTTCGGCATTTCCATGGTGGCGGTGCTGTCGGGCAATGCGCCGTTGCGCGGGCTGACGTTTGCCTGCTTCGGCATGATGCTGCGCATGATCGGGACCGATCCGCAGTCGGGAACGCTGCGCTGGACCATGGACACGCTGTACCTGTGGGACGGCTTGCCGCTGGTGCCGCTTACGCTCGGCATTTTCGCGCTGCCGGAGCTGTGCGATCTCGCCATCGGCCGCGCCGCCGTCGTCCAGGAAGGCATGGTGCTCGACACCAAGAGCGGCATGGTGGCCGGCATCAAGGATTGCTGGGAACACTGGTTCTTGATCCTGCGCTGCTCGTGGATCGGTTCGGCGATGGGCGCCATTCCCGGCATCGGCGCGTCGGTGATCGACTGGATCTCCTACGGCCACGCGCTGCGCACCGAAAAGGGCGCGGCGCAGACCTTCGGCACCGGCGACGTGCGCGGCGTCATCGCCGCCGAGAGCGCGACCAACGCGCGAGAGGGCGGCGCGCTGGTCCCGACCGTCGCGTTCGGCGTGCCGGCGAGCGCCGGCATGGCGATCCTGCTCGGCGCGTTCCTCATTCACGGCCTGGTGCCCGGGCCGGAAATGCTCACCAAGCACCTCGACATCACCTATTCGATGGTGTGGAGCATCGCCATCGCCAACATCCTCGGCTCCGGCCTGTGCTTTGCGTTCAGTGGCCAGCTCGCGAAGGTGGCGACGCTGCGCTACACGCTGTTCATGCCCGCCGTGCTGAGCCTGATCTATATCGGCGCGTTCGAGGCCTCGCGGAACTGGGGCGACATATTCGCGCTGATGTTCTTTGGCATTCTCGGCTGGGCCATGAAGCACTTTCGGTGGCCGCGCCCGCCGTTTGTGCTCGGCTTCATCCTCGGCGACGTCATCGAGCGCTACATGTTCATATCGATCCAACGCTATGGCGTCAGCTGGATGCTCAAGCCCTTCGTCATCTTCATGTTCATCATGGCGGGGCTGTCGCTGTTGCGGCCGCTCTTACAGGACGTCCGCAGCCACGGCGGCTTGAAAAAGATGGTTTCGCAATGGGGCCAGCCGCAGTTCTCGGCCAACAATCTTTTTCCGGCGGGGCTGCTTTGCCTGTTCGTCGCCATGCTGTCGCAGTCTTTCGGTTGGGCGTTCGCCGCCCGCATCATTCCGACCATCGTCGGCATCGGCGCGATCCTGTTCTGCGCGTTGAGCCTGATCAACGACGTGTTCGGCCTGCACGAGCGCAACGGCGGCGGCGTCCTTGCCGGCAAGTCGCAAAAAATCCACATGGATATCGCCTCCAAGACCGCGCACCTGCCCACCAAGGTCATCCTCACCCGCGGATTTTTGTTCTTCGGCTGGATGGCCGGCTTCGCCGCCTGCATGGCGCTGATCGGGCTTATTCCGACCGTGCCGGTTTTCATCATCGCCTTCATGCGCGTTGAAGGCCGCGAGCCGTGGAAGATCGTCATCCCGATGGCGGCCTGCGTGGTGGCGCTGATCTATGTGGTGTTCGACCAGCTGCTGGCGATCCCATGGCCGCCGACCTTGGCCGGAATGTTGTTCCCGGTTCTGCACGCGATACCCAGCGTGTGAGGCAAGCCGCGTTACTTCAACCGGTCGCGAATTTTCTCCAGACCTGCCTTGGCGCAATTGTCATCGAGGTTGCCGCCGGGCGCGCCGGCGGCGCCGATGCCACCGATGACCTCGTCGTTCAGCTTGATCACCACGCCGCCGGGAAAGAACAGGATATGCGGCAGCTTGGCGAGCAGCGCGATCGGACCGTCGCCTTTGGCGCGGTCGGCCAAAACCATCGTATCGTTCTTGAACGTGACGCTGGTGTAGGCCTTGTCGTGGGCGCTATCGAGGGTGTGGATGCCGGCACCGTCGCCGCGCACCGCCGCGATCGTGGCGCCGTCGGCGTCGACGACCACCACGGTCTCGGTGTAGCCGCCTTTGGCGCAGGACGCGACCGCCTCACTCGCCGCCTCGGTCGCAAGCGCTGCGGGAATGCGATGCGTCGGCAGCGTTTGCGCCGACACCGCCGATGCGCCAAACGCGGTCGCTGCGAGTATCAATGGTATTTTGATTGTACGATTCATGACATCTCTCCCTCGGTGACCGGCTTTATGCGATTGCGACAGTCATCCGCACCGATGCTATACCGAATAGGCAATCCCCGAACAGGCGCTCGGCGACTGTTGGCTTCGATCCGATGAATGACCAAACCACACAGCCGCAGCCCGAGAGCGTGGCCGACGACAAGAAAGCTTTCGACCATCTGCTGCTGTTCTTCGCCCTGGTCTATGTCGTCGAGGGTCTTGGCCAGATCGGCGGCCTGATCGCGCAGCCGCTGAACAATTACCTCAAAGCGTCGCAAGGCTGGACGCCGGTGCAGATCACCGGCTTCATCTCGCTGTTCACTCTGCCCTGGGTCATCAAGCCGGTTTACGGCTTGGTTTCCGATTTCGTGCCGCTGTTCGGCTATCGGCGCAAAAGCTACCTGCTGCTGGTCAACGTCGCCGCCATCATCGGCTTCATCTGGGTGACGCAACTCACGGCGCCGGGCGACCTGTTCATCCCGCTCATGATCACCGCTTATACGATGGCGATATCGAGCACGCTGTGCGGCGCCATCCTTGTGGAGAACGGCCAGCGGCTGCACGAGAGCGGCACCTTCGTCAATCAGCAATGGCTGTGGTTCAACATTGCGGCGATGGCGGCTGCGGTTCTCGGCGGCCAGTTGGTTGAGCATCTGTCGCCGGCCGGAGCGCTGCACGGCGCCGCCGCGATCGTTGCGGTTGCGCCCCTGATCGTCATCGTCGGAACTTTGCTATTGGTTCCCGAGAAAAAAGTCTCGGTCAATATCGCGGGGATGAAAGACACGTTCGAGAGCTTGAAAGCATCGTTCCGGCGCCGCGAGCTGTGGCTCATCACCGGATTCCTGTTTCTGTACAATTTCAGTCCCGGATTGAGCACGCCGCTTTATTTCACCATGACCGACAGCCTGCATTTCTCGCAAGCCTATATCGGCATTCTCGGCTCGATCGCGTCGGCGGGTTGGGTGCTCGGCGCACTGCTCTATCGCCGGCTCCTCGGCGAGCTGACGTTGAAGAACCTTCTCAATCTCAGCATCGTGCTCGGCACCCTGACCACGGCGGCGTTCGTGTTGCTGTCGGGCGAAGCTTCCGCCGCAATCGTTTATTTCTGCTCGGGCTTTGCGGCGATGCTGGCGATGGTCGCGTCGCTGACGCTTGCCGCCGATTACTGCCCGCCCCGCGCCGAAGGTTTTGCCTTTGCCGTGCTGATGTCGGTCAGCAATCTGGCGTCGGTGGCTGCCGACAATGTCGGCTCCTTCCTCTACACCCACATGTTCGACCACGATGTGCGGCCGCTGGTCCTGATCTCGGCGGCGGTCACGGCGTTTGCCTTCGTGCTGGTGCCGCTGCTACGCTTGGGCGACAAGCGGCAGGGTGAGCCCGCGCCAAGCATCAATCCCGTGGAACCGTCTCACCCCTGAGCGCGTTGATGCTCGCCTACCTTTGACGGCGCTATTTCGGGTGCCTCATCATGCGGAAAATCGGTACGATCGTTGCGATTGCCTCGCTTGCCGCAATCGCCTTTTCGCCGTCGCCGAGTTTGGCCTTTGGTTTGCGAGTCGGGCCATTCTATTTCGGCATACCGTATTTCGGCTACCGGCACCGTCACCACGGTGCACTGCGCGATGAGGCGAGCCTCAAGACGGCCCCGCCCGCGCAAGGAGCGGCGAGCGCGCCGGGGCCGGCGTCGCAAGGTCTGATGTCGCCGCTGCTCTATCCTGTCCTGGCTCTGCCGGCGGTCTATAACGAAATCTTCTCGCCGCCATCGTCGTCGCCATGGCCGTTCAGCTACGATGCCATTTTGCAGACGGCGTTCGCCAAAACCGCGCCGGATCAAAACGCTGCGGCATGTCCGCAGCCCAACCGCCAGTCTGCCGTCGCCGAACGCATACGCGCTGAAATCAGGCCGACCGGCAATCAGATGCCGCAGATGCAAAAGCTCGGCGGCGCGTTCGGCTTTGCTTCCGACTATCTGGCCAAAGCCTGCCCAAGCGAGATTCCGCAAGATCCGGCCGCGCGTCTGCAGCTGATGGAATGGCAGATCGAAAAAGTTGCCGAGGCGCTCGATTTCGTCCGTCCGCCGCTACAGGAGCTCGAGCAATCGCTGAACGACACGCAACGCGCGCGCTTCAGCGTGCCGCTTTCGACGGCGGCCGCCGCCATCCACCCCGATCGGGCGAACAATATGGCGCCGGCCTGCGCCGCTGCGCCGACCAGGGTCGACGCTTCGATCGAGCAGATTTCGCTTGCGGTGCAGCCGACCGACGCCCAGCGCGACGCGATGGACGGCCTCAAGCAGGCCTTCCGCAACGCGGCCAACGAAATCGACGCCAATTGTCCGTTGTCGCTTTCGGGCGACCCGCTGGCACGGCTGCAAGCCACCGAAGCCCGCCTCGACGCGACCTGGCGCGCACTCGTCTCCATTCAAACCGCGCTGGCCGATTTCGAAACAAAACTCAGCGCCGAGCAACGGGTTCGCTTCGACGCGACCGACTTCGCCGCCGCCCAATAATTTCAGGAGCAAACGCGATGCCGCGCGCGACCAGAGGATTCGATGCATCCCCTGGGGCGCAGCCTTCAATTGCGCCACGGAGCTGGCCTGATCATCATTGATGAGGCAACAACGGCTCCGCGGCGGCGGCAAACGACGACGCGACGCGAGCGTGAGCTTCAGCGGTCGGGTGAAAGGCACCGTAGACCGCCGATTTCGTGAAGCTGAGCAACACTTGCGTCGTGTCCAAGCGCGTTGCCTTGTTGTTTTGATTGATGAGGACGTAAACGTCGTTCATGGTTCTCGCCCAGCGGCTTCTATGTCGATACGGATTGAACCCAAGGACCGGATCAAACGGCAGCCATTGTTCATTGAGAAAACGGGGAACGTGAAGTGTCTCGTTTGCCGGGGGGATCGTGTGTGAGTTAGCTGCCCAGCCTGCTGCCAAATCGTTCAAGTCGACAAAGCTGTAGCAGCGATCCTGCGGCTCCTCTGGTGCCTTGGTTGAGCAAAAGCCGTGGCCGCCGATCTCATCGGCATAGTCGCTGACAACAGTGTACTGGTTCGCCGTTCCGATGCCTTCGGCAAAATCGGCGACAGCTGTCTTGAGACGGGTCTTTGCAAAATTTTCAACGTAAGCAAGCGTTCCGGACGGCAGGAGGTAGTCCTTCTTCAAGCAAATACTTTTGTAGGCCCAGACAGTCATTCCCGAACTGCCGGAATGACAAAGCTCGCCGTTTTGGTCGCGGTCCGAAACTGGATACGTGTATACCAATATCCCTTTGGCGCCTCCCGAGCCGTATTGAAGGCGCTTGTCCAGAAAGTCCCGCAGCAGAGCGTAGCGCGCGGGAACGTGCCCCCATCGCTCCGTCATTGCCTTGCAACTATAGCCGTCGGCCTTGCATGCGGACTTGTCGGAATCAAGAACAGGAAGAAAGGCGTCGGCCACCCGCCAGAATGACGGGGGAGAAATTGCAGCGGTGATCCATCGCCCGAAACCTGCGTCATTGCCGCCGATGCTTATGAAGAGAAGATCGATCGGCCGCTTCAAGCCCTGTCCCAACGGCGCCGTGCCGCAACGATAAGCCGCGTCCGACGCAGCGCCACCCTTTGGGCGGAAGACATAGCTCTTGCCTTTGATGAGAGCGTCCTCCTGGGCTGGAGTCAAAGGCGCAGAGCGCACCGCGTCGCCGTTGTAACGGCCGTCTTCGCATAATTCGGCAAGCAAGAGCGGAATTTGCGCCCGTTCAAAAGGGGCCATCCTGGATTTACCCGTCACAAATTCGGGGCCCATATACGGATTGAAGAGACCCTCATTGATCTCCGCGCCGCTGCATGCGTAGCTTAGGAACGTGATCGCGCGGTGCGGGTCCTTTACGGCAAGATAAAGTGCCGCCCGCAATTGATAACTGTAGGCTGAACGGTGGCAGGCGCGATCAATCCATTGCGCTGCAAAATAATCGCCGTCGGCCTTCCGCAGCGGTATCCAGGTTTGATCCGACGCCAACGGCGCCTGGGAATCCTGAATGAGCGGATCTTGACTCTGCGACCCCCACCGCATTTTGGCGGGCACGTCCGGATTGCCTTCACCGGATGAAAACGAATCTCCAAGACCGACGACAAGAACATCATTCACCGCGTCGATGTTGAAATTGATCGGTGGTCGGCCTGGCGCTTCCAGCGTGCCGGCAAGCTTCATTTTAGATGGAACCTGCACCTCGACAGTTTGATCGCACGGTGTCGCGGCTGCTGTACCGGCATTGGGCGCTGCAAAAGCACTGCCAGAGCCGGCATCGAGTCGCCAAGCGCACGTGGCAGAACCAAGCGCGGCGGCATCTGCCTTGCTCAAATGCAACAGCAAAGCATGACTCTTCGGCAGCACATAGTTTGGACAATTGCTGTAACGCTGCTCGGCCCGATTCCAGCAAACCGCGACGTTTTGCGCATCGACAAGCGCCGGATCCTGCGTCGCCGCGAACGTTTGTTCTTGATGTGCGGGGAAAAGCAAGCTCGCCCAGCCGAGGCGCCTAAAGTCATATTCGCGGGTGAATCTGGGATTGACGTTCTTCATCAGTTCCAAATAGCCTGGCAGTCGATGCTCGTTGCGAATCTCATCAGCGCGCAGCGCGGTCAAAAGCTCCAATGGCGTTGTTGTGGCTGGTTTCTTGAAACGCTCGGCAACCTTCGCCGGAAGTGGCTTGGTCCACCAGTCCGGATCGTCATTGAGCACGTGCTCGATATCCAACACCGTGGGCTCGGGAGAAGTATCCAAGGGTTTCAGCGATTCATAAGCCCAACGGTGAATTTCGAAGTCGGACCGGTATTTGAAAAACCGAAATGGCTGCTTCAACTCCCATTCAATCTCGTCCGCGAAAACCGTGGTAATGCCCCCGATCGTGAAGATTACAAAAATCACCAACGCCGCGAAAATGCGTTTCATATCCGCCCCCCTGATCAGATCAGCACTACTAAATCCGCGCGCCTTTGCAGCCTTTAGCCAGACTGCAGACGGCCCGCGCCGGATGCCAGACAAAGCCAACCGTTACATAACCCTGATGTTTATACAACCTGGAGTTATGACGAGGGCAAAACACCTGTGCGTAAGCACCAAACCCCGGCGCGGTATGCTGCACAGTTGGCGTAATAGCTTAGTTCTGGAAAAACCTATTCGTCGGCCGCGGCAGGCCCAAATTTTCCCGCAGCGTCGCGCCTTCGTATTCGCGGCGGAACAGGTTGCGGCGCTGCAATTCGGGAATGACCTGATTGACGAAGTCGTCGAGACCGCCCGGCAAATACGGAAACATGATCGTGAAGCCGTCGGAGCCTTCGGTCTCGAGCCATTCCTCCATCTCGTCGGCAATCGTCGCCGGCGTGCCGACCATGGCGAGACCGGAATAGCCGCCGAGACGTTGCGCGAGCTGCCGCACGGTGAGGTTTTCGCGCTTGGCCATCGCGATGGCGCGCTCGCGCCCGCTTTTCGACGCGTTGCTTTCCGGGACTTCCGGCAGCGGCCCGTCGGGATCGAATTTCGACGCGTCGTGGCCGAGCGCGATCGACAGCGAAGCGATGGCATTGGCGTAATTGACGAGGCTGTCGAGTTTTGCCCGCTTGCCCTTCGCCTCCTCCACCGTATCGCCGACCACGACGAAGCAGGCCGGCAATATTTTCATATGATCGCGAGCGCGACCGAGCTTTTCCATGCGGCCCTTGACGTCGGCATAGAATTTTTGGCCGACGGCAAGATCGCTCTGCGCCGTGAACACCGCCTCCGCCGTTTCCGCCGCGAGCTGGCGGCCGGAATCGGAGGCGCCGGCCTGCACGATCACCGGCCAGCCCTGGATCGGGCGGGCGATATTGACCGGGCCGCGCACTGAGAAATATTTGCCCTTGTGATCGAGCACGTGCATTTTTGCCGGATCGAAAAAGACGCCGTCCTCGACGTCGCGGACCCAGGCATCGTCCGCCCAGCTATCCCACAGTCCGGTCACGACGTCGTAGAACTCCCGCGCGCGGCGATAGCGCTCGCCGTGTTCCATATGCTCGCCGAGGCCGAAATTGAGCGCGGCGTCCGGATTGGACGTGGTGACGATGTTCCAGCCGGCGCGGCCGCCGGAGATCCAATCGAGCGAGGCGAAACGCCGCGCGATGTGATACGGCGCGTCGAACGTGGTCGAGCCGGTGGCGACAAGCCCGATGCGCTCGGTGACTTGCGACAAAGCCGACAACAGCGTGAACGGCTCGAACGAGGTCGAGGTGTGGCTACGCTTGAGCGCATCCATCGGCATGTTGAGCACGGCCATGTGGTCGGCCATGAAAAACGCATCGAACTTCGCCCGCTCCAGCGCCTGGATCGATTGCTTGATATGGGCGAAGTTGAAATTCATGTCGGGCCAGGCGCCGGGATAGCGCCACGCGCCGGTGTGGATCGACGCCGGCCGCATGAAGGCGCCGAGGCGCAACTGACGTGCCGCAGCCATGGATGACCTCAGTTATTTGCGCTTCGATTTGGATTTGCGGGCGGCATAGCGGGCGTCCCTGGCCGCCTTTTGTTCGGCTTGCAATGCCAGTTCACGCTGGGCGCGCTCGGCCTTGTCGCGCTCGGCCTGCAACGCGGCGTCGCGTTCCGCCTGAAGCGCGCGTTCGGCATTGCGCGCTTTGGTTTCGGCTTTTTCGGCCTCGCGGACAGTTCTGACCGCCCTGCGGTCGGCGGCACCCGCCGTTCGCGCTGTCAGCCGTTCGGCCAGCGCCGGATCGGCGGCCTTGGCGAGAAATTTTTGCAGTGCCGCCTTCTTGGCCTTGGTGGCGGCCTCCTGCCGTTCGAGGAGATTTGGATTCTTAAAGCCGGCCATTTCTTTCGACCTCGTTTGTCCTGCCGCAGATCGGAAGGCTCAAAATACCCTTCAACGCGCGCGCCAGCCAAGCACTGTGACTTCGATGGGGGTGCTGGTCGCCACGCTTTGCCAAGCACCACTGCTCCATCGGCACAGGAACGGAACGACGTAGGTGCCGACGTGATCCTCGCACAGGAGCTCAAGGGGCTGGTCCGCCGGCGGCGCGCCATCATGGGTGAAGGCGCCGATTCGCTCTTGCCGTGTCGCCATGCGATCTTGATTGTCCGTGCCGTTAAGATTTTGATGGAATTCGGTGCACCATATGGTGCTGCGACGGCATCGCAGGATGCATATATAACGCCCATTAGTGAGGAATCAACCAGCGAGCGCCCCATGGCATTCAAGCCGAACTACGGAAGAGATCGCGCCGAGCGAGCGCGAGCGGCCCGCACGCGCAGCGAGGAAAAACAGCTCAAGAAGGACGAGAAGGCTGCGCTGCGTAAGGCCCAGCGCGCCGAAACGGACCCTGCACCGGACGATACCAATCCGCCACCGGATGAAACGCAGAGTTGACGGGTCAACTGCCCGCTACAACAACTAAAACGTTGGAGTTTTTTGCAATGTCCAGTTCCGCCCCAGCGGCAACCCACGCGGTCGCCGCGCCGCCGGCCGATCCGCGCAGCCCGCAGCGCGTGCGTCACGAGCCGCGGCGGCGCACGCTGACGATCACACAGGTCGAAAAGATCGCCGCCCACATGATCCGCATCACGCTGACCGGCGATCTCGAGGGCTTCAAAAGCCTCGGCTTCGACGACCACATAAAACTGTTCTTCCCCGACGGCACCACCAACGCCGAAGGCGCGCCCAACATGCTGGGGCGCGATTTCACCCCGCGCCGTTATGATCCGGCCAAAAATACGCTGGCGATCGACTTCGCCATTCACGATGCCGGGCCGGCGACGCGCTGGGCGGAGCAGGCGCAGCCCGGCCAAACGCTGTCGATCGGCGGCCCGCGCGGCTCCTTCATCATCCCGAACACATACGATTGGCATTTGCTGATCGCCGACGAGACCGGCCTGCCCGCCATCGGGCGGCGGCTCGCCGAATTGCCGGCGGGCACGCGGGTCGTCGTCGTGGGTGAGGTCGACGGCGCGGCGGACGAGATCGCCTTCGAGACCAAAACGAACGCGACCGTCACCTGGGCACATCGCAACGGCGCCGCGGCTGGCGAAAGCGACGTGCTGGCGAAGACGCTATCGACGCTGCAACTGCCGGCCGGCGATTACTACGCCTGGGTCGCCTGCGAGTCGCTCGCCGCCAAGGCGCTGCGCCGCCAACTGATCGCCGACCACGGCGCCAATCCGAAATGGACGCGCGCCGCCGGCTATTGGCGCCGCGGCGTGGTTGCCGTGCATGAGGTGCATGACGAATAAGGCCGCTCGGTTTCCCGAGCGGCCCTCGCGCGTTCATCGCAACGTTGCGGTATCGCGTGATCCGATCATCCCCAGCGAATGGCGATGGCGCCGGCAATCGAGAGCGGCCGGGTGCGAACCCGGTGGCCGTCGTTGCCGGATTCGATGACCCACGCGCCGCCCTCTTGGCCGACGATTTTGCCGACGTGGTGCGACCAGACCACGACCGCGCCGACACCGGCCGGTCCGGCCTGTCCCCAATGCGCCCAGTTCCGCGCCAGATTGAACGCGGGACCTGGATCGCCGGACACCAGGTGCCGCATCTCCCAGCCGCACCACGCCGCCGGACGCCCGCCGATATGGGCACCGATTTGGCCGCCATATGCGCTTCGCTCTGGATAGACTTGGTTTGAGTAATTTTGACTCGCGTAATTTTGGCTGAAATCGCTTTGCCCAAAATAACTTTGCCGATGATCGGCAAACATGTTTTGCGCGGCATCATCGCCACGTCTTGGATCGCCACGTCCTGGCGACGAATAATGCCGGGCAAAATGCACGGCGTGATACCGATGATAGCGATAATGCTCGCGCGCTTGTGCCGATTGCGCAAACACCACCATGGCCGCAGCGGCGACCGATATTGTCGTTAGCTTCATACGATAGACTCCTACTCGTTACTTTTGGACGCCCGCGTTGCCTGCATTCACAAATGAAAACCCCGCCAAACCGTGAGGTGATGGCGGGGTCAAGCAACGCAAAGCGAGAGGCGTCATAGCACCGATGGAGTCATTCACACGGCCCGCGATTGCATAACTCGACTTCTGCTTATGGGACGCGCCCGCCAAATTTTGGCCCCTTTGATTCACCGCGAAAAATGCGGCGTGAGCGCCTTATTTGTTAATGTGCTGGGATGCAAAAATCCGCGCGTTTGTTGCGAGAAGTTCCGCGACGATGCGCGCAAAATTGGTTTTGCCAGCCTATAGACACGGGCATTCGGCTCGACTCCAATACGAGGCCCGGGCGAGGTCCCCTACGGCGTGGCCGACGCTTATCCCGGAAACACTCGTTTCGTCTCGGGGAATGGTTGGAACTCGGTCGGCTGCGTCGGGAAATAGCCGCGCACGATTCCGGGCGATTCAATTGGGAGGCGGTGATGCGGGTTCATGAAGCCATTGTCGCGGTGCTCAGGGATGTCGGCGTCGATGTCATCTTCGGCGGCGCCGGCGAGGAATCGATGGGCATGCAGATCGCAGTCGCCCAGGCCGAGGGGGTGCGTGGGATCATCCCCAAGCACGAGCAGAACGCGTCGTTCATGGCCTGCGGCTACGCCCTGTTCAGCGGCAAGCTCGGTGTCTGCTTCGCGACCGCCGGCCCTGGCGCGTTCAACCTGATGTCGGGCGTGTGCGCGGCGCTGAGCGGTTCCTTGCCGCTGATCGCGATCACCGGCTATGCGACCATGGCTTATGACGGGCGCGGCCAGGCGAACGAGACATCGGGGCTGGTGCGCACCCCCGATTCCAGAATGGTCTGGGATGCCGTTGTCAAGAAGGACCCGGCGACCGGCAAGCCGGCCAATTATCTGATCACGAAGCTCGAGGACGTCGTCCCGATCATGCACAAGGCGGTCGAGGTGGCGCTCGCCGGGCGGCCGGGCCCGGTCCAGGTCGCGGTCGCGTGGAACATCACCGCCCCTAGTCTCCAGGTCACCAACTACAGCCCGCCCCGGATCGACAGGCGGCCGGTGGCGCCCAAGCCGGCCGAGATCGAAAGCGCCGCCGCTTTCCTCGCGCAAGCCATCGGCGCCGGCAAAAAGACGGTGCTGTGGGCCGGCTATGGCGCGATCCGCGCCGGCGCCGGGCCCGAGGTTCGCACCTTCATGGAGCGCTATCAGGTGCCGCTGGTCACGACGATGGACGGCAAGGGTGTCGTCGCCGAGGACCACCCGCTGGCGATGGGCCTGTTCTGCAACTCCGGCCACAAATCGGCATCGGAGGTGTTTCTCGATTCCGACGTGGTGGTCGCGCTCGGCAACTCCTTCTCTCAGTACGGCACGTTCGACTTCCGCCCGGACCTGTTCGAGAACCGCAAGCTCGTCTGCATCAACGTCGACCCGGAGGAGAACGACAAGTACTACAAGGCGGATTACGGCATCGCCGGCGACGCCAAGCTTTCCATGGCGGCGCTGCTTAAGGCGCTGGACGGCCGCGTCGGGCCGGTTAAGCCCAAATCGTTCCGTGGAGCCGATTTCGACCTGCAGAGGGCGGTGGACCGGCTGGTGGAGCTCGGCCCCAAGATCCATCCCGCGCGAATGATCGAGGCCATCTCACGGATGCTGCCGGAACGCGGCGTCGTCATGGCCGACGTCGGCGTCCATATGGCCTGGGCCGCTTATTATCTCACGCTGAAGGACGGCCAGAACTTCCGCAAGCCTCCCAGCTACGGGCCCATGGCCATGGGGACCAATGGCGCGTTAGGAGTGAAATGTGCGCAGCCCGACCGGACCGTGATCGCGACCGTCGGCGACGGTTGCTATCTGATGGCGGGCTTCGAGCTGACCACCGCGGTCCAGCACAACATCGCGGTGATCTGGGTGATCTTCAACGACGGCGAGTACAAGCTGATCACACTCTCTCAGCTCGGTATGTACAAAGAGACCGCGCTGGTCTCGTTCGACAATCCCGACTATGTCGCCTTTGCCCGCGCCTGCGGCGCCGACGGTTATGCGGTCGACACTCAGCAGGACTTCGAGAAGGCGCTCGCCGCGGCGCTAGCGTCGGGGCGGCCGACCCTGATCGACGCCAAGATCAGCCGCATCGACCTGCCGCATTACAGCGATAATCCCGAAGGCGTCCTCGCCAGCATCTGGGACCGGGTGACGAAACGGAATCTGTCGCGCCATGACGTCGGGGAGTAGCGGACCGACACCTACGGAGCTGACGCAAAATTAGTTGGTCAAATTTTCGGGCTCCAGCCTGTGAAACGGGCGGGAAATGCATCGGCCTCGATAAGCCTTCCAGCAAGAACCGTCATCGCCGCGCAGCGCGCTCTTAAGGGCAGCCTTGGTCAGTAATAATACCCAAGTAAGATCTAATTATCGGCGCCACTGTATCCAGAGCCAGATGCTACCTATATGTGCATTGGCAGGCAGAGCTTTGCCAAGGGATTTGTCCTCATTGTTTTGATAACAGTTGCGGCAGCTGCTCGATAAGACTGCCTCAACAGGAAAGGAACCTAATGCCTTTCAAATTTCTTGTTGGGCAAGCAGTTGAGTACACACCCATCGGTGAGAAAGTAGCCGGCCTTTATACGATTACAAGGCGGATGCCGAGGGAAGAGCAGGCGATCGACTTAAAATACTGCATCAAAAGCGAGGCCGAAGCGTACGAGCGCAATGTGCTTGAATGCCAGCTGAGTTCTGATGTGCGTCCTGAATACGAATATGCCACGTCTAAGCCTCGTCCCTCGCAGGGCTCACACCGAACATAGACATCTGTCATTGACCATTCAGAGTTGCGCGATACGGTGGACTGTCAACCAGGTAATCGAATCCAGCACAGCTTGGAAAGTTCGGGACCGGCGAACTCACTTCGCAAATGTTCCCCGCCCTTATGAGCGGACATTCGCGAACGCTACAACGGATTCGATCGCTCGCAATGTGTCACTAATCTCTTCTTCACTTTCTTTCTTATCTTTCGTCTCTTCGATGTCGGCTAACGCTTGAGCAAGATCGAACATCTGCTCAATGAGTTTCCGGTCACCTATCAAACTGTCAGCGCTTTTTGCTATTGCATCTAGCAGATCGTCGAGCCTATCCAGTAGCTCAGAATTTCCCATCAACTTAAATCTCAGGTCTCGCACCAGACCAACTAGCTCCTGCAAGCTAAGTAGTCGGTCGTTTCTGGACCGTTCTTCGCTCTCACGGGCCGCCCTTCGAGGTTCATTCCTCCGTGGCGTAGGGGTCTCAGGCGGATCTGCGGAGCGCCCAGTTTCATACTCATGGTTGACCTGAGTATTTTCTTTTACTGTGAGGCTATGTGTTGCTTCCATTGGCGGCGGCACCGGCGTGCTAACTCCCACCCCGGCCATAACTCCAAGTACCGTAAAAGCAAGACCGACTGACTCAATTATTGGGACTAATATTTGTTTCCATTTGGATTTTGAGCGTTTGATTTCGCCCGTGCCGTCGGTCAACGGGCGCCCTTGGTTGAATTCCTTTGAGCTAAGTAATTGCTTAATTTCCTGCTCAACGAGTTTGATAGCCACTTCCACCGTGTGTAGGTCGTTCAGACCTGCGGCTGGTGAATCTAAAACGGCCCTTCGCACACGGTCATATATCCCGCGTCTGCCTGCTTGTGTGTTTGGCTCAAGTGCAAGAACGGCCCGCATTATGACCGAGTAAAAGTCCTTCGCCACGACGCACCGATGCCCGTTAATGACCTCATGTGAGGCACCGAACACTCGCATAGAGCGCAAACGGCCCGCAACTACTGAACAGGATTTTTAGGGCGCGCGCGTAGACACCGTTAAAGCGCGGGCGTCCGTTGGCGCTCTTGTTCTGCGCAATGCGCGAGCCTTTTCGGTAGCCTGTCGAGTGTCGTAGGCCTGGGCGCCAAAGCCGGGCTTGCTATCCCGAACGGCCGAGGAAACGATATTTCTCGGTCGAATTTTTACGACTTTGCGGCTATATTCGCGTGCGGCCGGGTTAGCTCAGTTGGTAGAGCACCTGATTTGTAATCAGGGGGTCGGGGGTTCGAGTCCCTCACCCGGCACCACTTTCCAACCACACCGAAATCGCGCCCTCGCTAGTGACCGCGCCCTACAACGTCTTCTGCTTATCCCCGCATTCCTTGCAGGTATAGGCGACGCGGGTCTCGCCCGGGGCGGCGTTGACGCGATTAGGCGCGCCGCACTTGCCGCAGATGGCTTCGATGCGGGTATTGCCCTGCTTGACGGCGACGGTCTTGCGCTCCAGCGCCTCTCTCACCAGCCGCTCGGCTTCGTCGCGTTGTGCTTGTTTCGACATCGTAGCTTTGCTTCCTCGGTGGCGCCCAGGTCCTACATGCGATTGCCGCAATCGGCAATGAGCTTTTGGGCCTATTTCCGCATCAGCGTCTTGCCCCGGCAGTCGCGCGCGGCGAATGCGCCCGTCCCCATGCAGCCGCTAAACTGCGATTTGCAGCGGGCCGTGCAATCGGCGTTCAGGACCACCGGGCAACGGGTAGAGACGCACTGGAAAAACGCCTCCGAGCAGGTCGTCGCGATCGTGCAGATGCCGGTGTCACCTTGCGCGGCCGCTTCGCCTGAGGCTGCGGCAACGGCAAGGAGAGCGGTAAGCACGATCCATCCACACTTGAGCACGGGCGGAACCCTCGCGTTTTTCGCCATAATGCATTGCAAGTATGCTTAGCATCACCTTTTTACCATTGCCTTAGGGCAGTCAAAAGGACGCCGATGCCTACTCTGACCCGCCGCTCTCTCCTCGCCGGCTCCGCCGTCGCCGCGCTGGTCGCCGGCGCCGATCCGGCCGCCGCCGCGGCACCGCCGGCCGACAAGCAGGCGCCCGGCCTCTATCGCTACAAAATCGGCGCGTTCGAGCTGACCGCGCTTTATGACGGCATCTGGTATCGGCCGATCACGGAAAAGTTCATCCGCAACGCGCCGTTCGCCGAAGTCGAGCACGCGCTCGATGCGGCGTTCATGCCGCACGACAAGCTCGAAACGCCGTTCACCACGCTGATCGTCAACACCGGCAAAAAACTCGTCCTCATCGACACCGGCACCGGCGGCCAGATCGCGCCGACCGCCGGCATGATCGGCGCCAATCTTGCTGCCGCCGGCATCGATCCGAAGGCCGTCGACCAGATCGTCATCTCGCATTTCCATCCCGACCACATCAACGGCATCAAGGACAAGGACAACGCGCTCATCTTCCCCAATGCCGAGATCATGGTGCCTGAGCCGGAATGGGCCTATTGGATGGACGACGCCAATTTGAACGCGGCGGCGCCGGATCTGAAACTCACCTTCCTCAACCAGCGGCGCATCTTTGCCGACATCGCCAAGCAGGTGACGCGATACGAGCCGGGCCAGGAGGTTTCGCCCGGCATCGTCACCGTGCCGGCGGCCGGCCATACGCCGGGCCATACCGTCTTTGCCGTCCATTCCGGCGATCAGTCGCTGATGGTGTTGAGCGACACCGCGCAACACCCGGCGGTGTTCGCGCGGCATCCCGACTGGCAGGCCGCGTTCGACATCGACGGCGATGCCGCGGTGGCGACGCGCAAAAAGCTGTTCGATCGCGCCTCGGCCGACCGCATGCTGGTGACCGGCTATCACTTCCCGTTCCCGGCCTGCGGCCATCTGATCAAAACCGCAAGCGGCTACGAGCATGTTCCGGTGCCGTGGCAGCCGACGTTGTGATTCTCTCCCGACGCTTGCGCAACAACTCGCGACCCCACCCCTACCCCTCCCCACAGGGGGGAGGGGAATAAAGATCGGAGGCCGGCTTTTTGGCCGGCCTCCCTGATCCCCGCGGCCTTTATTGTTCGCTTTCGAGCGCGGCAGCTTGCGCCGCGCCTGGCCGGGGACGACTATGGTCCGACTTGCGGGCGAACGGCGAGCACATAGAACGCCCGCAAGCCGGTGCATGCGATCCGGGGCCCGACCTCATCACTGGTTCCCAAGACCCCGGACCGCAAGCAATTCCGTCAGGCAGACGACTTCACGGTCTTGTTGGTCTTGGTCACCTTGCCGGGCTTGGCGAGGTGCTTGGTCATATGGGCGACGTGATGGCGCCCATAGGTCCACGCGTGGCGCACATGGTTCCGCGCGTGCTTGACCGTCTTGATCGGTTTGCGCACCTCGGTCTGCTTGATCGCGTTTTGCCCCTTGATGGGCGCGGCGGGAGCCGCGGCAACGGCGGGGGCAGCAGGGGCCGCACCGGCATCCTTCGCAGGCTGCGCGGCGAGTGCCGGGCCGGCGATCAGTGCGGTCGCGATCAGGGCTGCGGTAAAGTTCCTCAACATGGTGGTCTCCTCGTTTGTTTGACGGCGTCGAATGCGAGTCGCGCCGATTGTCGAGAGGAGATTTACGCCGTCCGCGCTGAATGCACCCTGAAGCGCGCCAACGGAAACCGTTCACCTACGTGAACTTTCGGTAATACCAAGTCTTTTTCCTGTCAGATTAAGTCTTTTTCGTTAGTGCCGCCGCCGGGATGAATTGCTATGCTGGCGGTGTTCTTATCGCGGTACCCCAAACCGGGAGGAGCTCATGCGCAAAACCCCCTTGCTTGCCGCCATCGTCCTGAGCGTCGCCGTCGGCGCCCCACGCTTTGCCGCCGCCGTCGAGACCAACAGCCCGTCGCCGCCGGCGCCGCAAAACGCGCAGCCGTCAGGCACCACCAAGCAGAAGACCAAGAAGCCAAAGACCGGATCGGCCGATAAATTCCTCAACGACTGGCACAAGGCCTACGCGCTGGTCTACGACAAGGGCGACTATGTCGGCGGCATCGCCACGCTGCGCGCCATGGGCTATGACGACAACGTCGACGTCGCCACTTTGATCGGCTACGCCAGCCGCAAGCTCGGCCGCTACGACGACGCCAAATATTGGTACGACAAGGCGCTCGCCGCCGATCCCAACCACGCGCTGACCTGGTCCTATTACGGCATGTGGCAGGCCGAGCAAGGCAACCTGCTCAAGGCCAAGGACGACCTGGAAAAAGTGCGTGCCATTTGCGGCAACACCGAATGCCACGAATATGTGGCGCTCAGGGACGTGATCGACGGCACCAAGACCTACTAGCGCCGGACATCATTATCGTTCTCCGATCATCCTCCCTCGCTTCGCGGGGGAGGATGTTTGTTTTTGATGGGCCCTGCTATCGGCGCACCGGGAAATAGCGATCGAGCCAGTTGCGCAAGGTGAGCGCGACGCGCGGATCGGCGTTGACGAACATGAAATGCGTAGGCCCGTCGAGGAGATGCAGCTCCACCGGCGGCTTGGCCCGCCGCACCAGGCTGAACGCCTCCTCGTAATTGGTCACGGTGTCGGTCGCGCTGTGCAGGATGAGGATCGGCCGCGGGCTAATGCGGGCGACGAATTCCTCCGGCCGGAACATGAAGAAGCCGATCGCGGTCTCGCCGGTGAACTGCATCAGCGAGCCGTTCGAGGTCAGGTTGACCTGCAAGGCCTTCGGCATTTCGAAAATATCGAAGCGGTGAATCATCTTCGCCGTGCCGGTGCGCTCGCGGTGCGCGGTGACGTCGTCAAGCAGAGCGCGGAATTTGGCCCACGATTCCGCGCTGTGCATGCTCCTGATCATGCGCTCGCCGTTGCCGACGCCGTTCTCGACGATGACGGCGGCGACCCGCGGATCGATCCCCGCCGCCTGCACCGCGACCCCGCCACCGAGGCTCGATCCGCACAGCGCGATCGCCTCAGGATCGACGTCGGCGCGCGCCGCCATATAGGTGACGGCGTTGCGCGCATCGGCGACTTCCTCGACCGGAATAACGCGGCCGCGCTCGCCTTCGCTGTCGCCGCAGCCGCGATAGTCGAAACGCAGCGCGACATAGCCCCAGGCGGCGAATTGCCGGCAGATCCATTCCGGGCCGCCGTTTTTATTGGCGCCAAAGCCGTGCATCATGATGATCGCCGGCCGCTTTTCGCCGGGCCGATAATCGTCCGGCACGTGCACGACGCCGGACAACATCAGCCCGTCAGACGCAAAGCTGACGGTCTCAAGCACCGCGCCGCTCCCGTCTTGGCGCCAAGCTGATTGGAAATGTCATTCCAGATGCACGCCGGTCTCGCGCGCGACCCCTTGCCACAGCTGCGTCTCGTCGGCGATCACCTTTGCTAAGACGTCCAGGGCCAGCACATGGGGTTCCAGACCGATCTTTCTGATCGCTTCTCGGGTTTCCTTGGTCAAGATACGCAGGTTAATCGCCTCGTTGAGCTTGGCGATGACCGCCGGCGGAGTGCCGGCGGGCGCCATCAGCATGAACCAGACCGCCGTCGGGAAACCGTCGAGCCCGCTCTCGTGCAGCGTCGGCACGTCGGGCAGCTCCGGCCAGCGCTCGGCGCTCGACACTGCAAGCGCGCGCAGCTTGCCGTCCTTGATCAGCGGCAGCAGCACCGATTTAGCGCTGGCATTGACCTGGATGTGGTTGCCTAAAACGTCGGCGATGGCCGGCGCGGCGCCTTTATAGGGAACGAACACCATGTCGGCGCCGGTTCGCACCCGGATGAATTCGAGCATCAGATGCGGCGCGATGCCGAGCGTCGCGCCTGAGGTGAGCTTGCCGGGATTGGCCTTGGTGTAGCTCGCAAGCTCGGCGAGCGTATGCACCGGCACCTCCGGATTGACGACGATCGCGTTCGAGTCGGTCGCCACCGCCGACACCGGCACAAAGTCCTTTATCGGGTCGTAGTCGAGGCTTTTATAAAGCACCGGCGCGATGGTGTTGTCGTTGCTGCCGCCGAGCAGCAGCGTGTAGCCGTCGGGCGCTGCGCGTGCGACATCGCGCGCGCCAATTCTGCCGCCGGCGCCGGCGATATTTTCAACGATCATGCCCTGGCCGAGCTGTTCGACGATGCCCTGCGTTGCCAGGCGCGCGATCGTATCGGTCGGGCCGCCGGGCGGATAAGCCACGATGACTTTGACCGGCCGGTCGGGAAAGGTTTGCGCCTGCAGCGGCGCCGCGGCGCCCAGCGCAGTGGCGACAGAGACGACTGCGAGAAATGTTTTCATTGCGACTTCCTCAATCGAGCCTCACGCGTGCCTCGCGCGCGACCTTGTCCCATAACTGCACCTGCTCGCTCATCACCGCACCGAACTCTTGCGGGCTCAAGGGCTGCGCTTCGAGGCCGAGATTAGCCACCGCGGCCTGCGTCTCGGGCAACTTGAGATGCGCATTTTCCGCCGCGTTGACCTTGGCGATCACGCCGGCAGGCGTACCGGCCGGCGCGAACAGGCCGAACCACAGCAGCGCTGGAAAGCCGTCATACCCGCTCTCACGGAACGTCGGCACGTCGGGAAGCTCAGGCCAGCGCTTGTCGGTCGTCACCGCAAGCGCGCGCAGCCGGCCGGCGAGGATATGCGGCAGCAGCACCGCCTTGGTCGTCACGTTGATCTGAATCTGGTTGCCCAAGAGATCGGCGACGGCGGGCGCCGCACCCTTATAGGGAACGAAGACGATGTCGGTGCCGGTGCGCACGCGGAAATATTCGAGCAAGAGATGCGGGGCGATGCCGATGGACGAGCCCGACGACAGCTTACCCGGATGATCCTTGGCGTATTGCACGAGTTCGGCGAGCGTATGCACCGGAACCGCCGGGTTCACCACCATGACCTGGGAATCGGTCGCCACCGCCGCGACCGGCACAAAGTCCTTCACCGGATCGTAGTCGAGGTTCTTGTAGAGCGCCGGCGTGACGGCGTTGTCGTTGGTGCCGCCGAGCGCCAAGGTGTAGCCGTCGGGCGCGGCACGCGCGACCGCTCGCGCGCCGATCCTGCCACCGGCACCGGTGACGTTTTCCACCAGCACGTTCTGCCCAAGCTGGGCGTAAAGCCCTTGCGTCGCCAGCCGCGCCGCGGTGTCGCTCGGTCCGCCGGGCGGATAGCCCGAAATCACCTTGATCGGGTGATCGGGGAAAGTCTGCGCCCGGGCCGGCGACGCGACGGCCGCGGCGACGACGAAAAACGCGACCGCGGCGAGCCTGCTCATGTCCCCTCCCCTTGCGTTTCCTTAACGATCCACGCGTGGTAGTCCGGATCGACGCCTTCGACCGGCAGCACGAGTATGGCAGGCGTGGTGTAGGAGTGCATCTGCCGGACCGCCGCGCGCACGGCTTCCGCAAGCGAGGCGCGGGTCTTTATGATCATCACCACTTCGTCGCCGCGATCGATCTTGCCCTGCCACCAGTACAGCGAGACCATGCCGGGAAGGATGTTGACGCAGGCGCATAATCGGCGCTCGACCAGGGTGCGGCCCGCAGCCTCCGCCTCGACAATGGCCGGATAGGTCGTATAGACGAACACCGCGCGTTCCATATTGACCTCCCGTGGCGCCGCGCCGCCGCCGTTTTAAAGCCCGTTATGCCCAAGCGCCGGACCGCAGCCCATTTCAAGCGCATCGCCTTCGTCGCCAGCGACGTGCCGGCGGCGCAGCAGGCCCGGCGCCGGCTCGTTCGCCGCTACGGCGAAACCCGGCCGGAGACCGCCGACGTCGTCGTCGCGCTCGGTGGCGACGGCTTCATGCTGACGACCCTGCATCGGTTCATGAATTCCGGCAAGCCGATCTATGGCATGCATCGCGGCACGGTCGGCTTTCTGATGAACGAGTTTTCCGAGAACGGTCTCGCCGAACGGCTGGCCGCCGCCCATGTCAGCGTCATTCATCCGCTGTTGATGCGCGCGCGCGACGCCGCCGGCCGCGTCCACCGCCACCGCGCCATCAACGAAGTGTCGCTGTTCCGCCAGAGCTACCAGGCGGCCCGGCTGCGCGTGCTGGTCGACGGCAAGGAGCGCCTCGCCCAACTCGTCGCCGACGGCGTGCTGCTGGCGACGCCGGCCGGATCGACCGCCTATAATCTCTCGGTGCAGGGGCCGATCATTCCGATCGATGCGCCGCTGTTGGCGCTGACCCCGATCAGCCCGTTCCGGCCGCGGCGCTGGCGCGGCGCGCTATTGCCCGACCGCGCCAAAGTCACCATCGAAGTGCTTGAAGCCGAAAAGCGCCCGGTCGCCGCCGTCGCCGACCACGACGAGGTGCGCTCGGTGCGCTCCGTCGAGATCAGCATGGATCACAGCATTTCCATGCACATGCTGTTCGATCCCGGCCACAGCCTCGACGAGCGTATTTTGAGCGAGCAGTTTGGATACTGAGGAAGACGGAGGACAGACGACGGACAACAGAGGATGGATTTAGAATATTCCTTATCTGTCGTCCGTCGTCTGTCCTCCGTCGTCCGATAAAAGGAGTCGACCATGGACGCGGCGACGAGGAGCAATTTTCGCATGACGATCATTCGCCGGATTGCGGCGGCATGTCTCGCGGCGCTGCCGTGGAGCACGGCGCGTCAGGCCGATGCAGCCGAACCGCCGCTGGTCATCGCCAAATCCGGGTATTTGTTTGCCGGCGGTAAGATCGATGCGTCGCGGCCCGGCTCGCCGATGGTCGGGCAGCTCTACGCCGAATTCCAGATTCCGCAAAAGCTGTTGCACCCCTACCCCATCGTCATGATCCACGGCGGCAGCCAGACCGGCACCAATTTCACCGGCACGCCCGACGGCCGCGAAGGCTGGGCGCAATATTTCCTGCGCCGCGGCTACGCCGTCTATGTGGTCGATCAAGTCGCGCGCGGGCGCGCCGGCTATTGGACCGACAGCTATGGCGTCGTCACGGCGCCCGAGCTCGAGCGCGAGCTGCAGCGCTTCGCCGCGCCGGAGCGCTATAAGCTGTGGCCGCAAGCGCATCTGCACACCCAATGGCCGGGCGCGGCGCAGCCGGGTGACCCCATCTTTGACCAGTTCTACGCGTCGCAATTTCCGTCGCTGAAAGATTTCGCCAAGCAGCAGGAGCTCAATCGCGACGCCGGCGCGGCGCTGCTCGACAAGATCGGCCCAGCGATCCTGCTCACCCATTCGCAATCCGGCGCCATGGGCTGGCCGATCGCCGACAAGCGGCCGAATTTGGTGAAAGCGATCGTCGCCATCGAGCCGAGCGGCCCGCCGGCTCACGATATCGAGTTCAAGGGCGCGCCCGATTGGTTCACCGACGCCGCCAAGACCAAGATGTCCGGCCTCGGCGAGGTGCCGCTCACCTACGATCCGCCGCTCAAGGACGGCGAGGAACTCGCCTTCGTGCGCCAGGACAAGGCCGACAAGCCCGATCTGGTGCGCTGCTGGTCGCAAGCCCAACCGGCGCGCAAGCTCTCAAACCTCAAGGACATCCCGGTCCTGATCATCTCGTCGGAAGCGTCCTATCACGCCTCGTATGATCACTGCACCGCGGCGTATCTGACCCAAGCCGGCGTGGCCAATACCTTCGTGCATCTCGCCGACCGCGGCATCCACGGCAACGGCCACATGATGATGCTGGAGAAGAACAGCGACGCCATCGCCGGCGTCATCGAAGGCTGGCTGAAGACGCTGCCGGCCAAGCCGGCAGGCCATTCGGCGCAGCGATAACAACGGCCCACATGCGCCGCGCCCGGCGCCGGGGCGAGCCGTAACTACGGTTCGCGATCCAGCCGCTCTATCGTCGTGGCGGCCAGCCGCAAGTCGGCAGCGAGGTGCGGTTCACCCGCGTTTTGCGCTTGTTGCGCTCTACCCCGCAATTTATGAATGACGTTGACGGGCAATGCCTCAGTTGATTTTTCCGGCCTCAATTTAGCAAGGTCAGCATCAGCGTCTTCCGCCGCGCGAAGACGCCGCCAATTTTGTATCCGGGAGTAGATTTCAATAACGACGATGAGCAGGAGAACCGGTCCTAGACCCAGAACCAACACAATAGTCGCAAAACCCCCGAGCAGGCAGACGGCGGCGACCGCTAGTGCGCCATAGACCAGGTAAAGGATCCTGCGCGCACGGTTATCGCTGACGATGTCAGCCCTTACTCTGTCGGAATATTCGCCCATTTTGTGCTCGCGGATCGCCAACCTACCGGCACTTTCGCAGATTTCAAACTGGGGCACTACCAAAAAGTAACCGCGCGTTAACGACAAATATTTACTTTTCACCGTGCGGAGGTGCGCCCCGGCGTGCGCCGCGCGGGAGTTGGCATGGTCCGTATCGATTTCAACCGGCTGCGCTTTCTGGTCATCGACGACAACGCGCATATGCGGCGCATTCTGCGCACGCTGTTGCATGGTTTTGGCACCCGCGAAGTGTACGAAGCCGAAGACGGCGCCGCCGGCCTTGAGGCCTTCACCCATTACATGCCCGATATCGTGCTCGCCGACTGGGTGATGCCGATCTTCGACGGCCTGGAACTGACGCAGATGATCCGGCAACAGGGCGCCAACGCCAATCCCTACGTGCCGATCATCATGCTCACCGGCCATTCCGAGAAAAAACGCGTCATCGGCGCTCGCGACGCCGGCGTCACCGAATTTTTGGCCAAGCCGATTTCTGCAAAAGCGCTTTACGAGCGCATCTTCAACGTCGTCGCCAATCCGCGCTCGTTCATCAAGACCCGCACCTATTTCGGGCCGGATCGGCGCCGCAACGTCAACCCGAACTATGTCGGCCCGGAACGGCGCAAGGGCGGCAAGGCCGAGGTGCTGCGCCAACAGCCGCTGCTCGAAAAGGCGCGGGTGATGGTCTGATGCTCAGGAGTATGACCAGCGATGTCCCGTCGTAAAGACGACTCCCCATCGGTCGCGACCTACGCCGATTACGAAGTGATCACGCCGCCGCACGAGCTGCGCAAGGTTTTGGCGCCGGCCGGCGACGTCATCGACGACCCGGTGGCGCGCGCCGAAGCGGCCTTGGCCGAACTGTCGGGCGAATTCTCCAGCTGGATGGAGTCCGAGTGTGACCGGCTGGAAGCCGCGCGGCAAGACGTCAAGCGCGACGGCTTCACCCAGAAGACCCACGAGGTGCTGTTCCGTGCCGCCCACGACATCAAAGGCGAAGCCAGCACGTTCGGTTATCCCGCCGTCGCCGGCGTCGCCGACAGCCTGTGCCGGCTCGTCGAGCATTCGCCGGACATGCTGCGTATCCCGCTGCCGCTCCTCGACCAGCACGTCGACGCGGTGCGCGCCGTGGTCCGCGAATATGGCCGTCCCGACCTGTTGAACGCCGCCACCGCGCTGACCAAGCGGCTGCGCGAAGTCACCGACGAGTTTCTCAGGTCCGAAAACAGTTTCCGGCCGGATTATCTGGAAAACATTTTCGCGCCGCCGCTGGTTCCCGGCGCTTAGATCAAGCCGCGACCGAACAATCGTCGACTTCGACGCTTTCCGCCACGAGCCCATCGCAGAACAACCGCGCTTCCTCGCGCGCGGCTTCGGTGGCGAAGCGGCGCAATAGCGTGAGCAACGGCTCGAGCTCGCCAAGATCCTGATCCTCGCAGCGCGTCAGCACGCGCTCGATCATCCGCCGCTTCAGTCGCGCGGCGTCGCCCGGCTCGCTGGCAAAGCCGCCTTCACGCATCGCCTCGATCGCTTCCTTGAATGCGGGATAGGTCGAAGCCGGCAGCGCGGCCCTGTCGAACAGCGCGCGCAAGCCCGCATTGCCGCGGTCGTGAATGAGGCCCGAGACGCGCGCGACCGGCATGTCGGCAAGCTCGGCGAGCGCTTCCTCGAACAGCACGACATTGCCGGACAGCAGCGCCCGCAAAATCAGGCCAGCCGTGAGCTGGCCGGTCACGCGCAAATGGCGGATGAGCGGGCGAACCTCCGACGTCGCGCTGTCGGCGGCGATGGCAACCGTCGCCTTCTCGCAAGCCTCGCGCGTGATGCGCTGGGCGTGATCGAGGTCGAGCCAGGCGCGCCCGGCGACGAAGCCGGCGAGCGTCTCCGACAATTTGGCGACAAGGGTTTGGCGCGTCGCCACCGCAAGATCGTCGCGCGCCAACAGCGGCTCGCGGATCGCGGCGAGATGACCGAAACGCTCGACGATGCGATCGGTCGACGGCGGCGCGATGTCGGCGTCGGGGTTTTCGACCAGCACCAGGCAGGCTTCCGCGGTGCCGACTTCGGCGATGGCAGCTGCGACCGAGCGCGGCAGCGCTGCGCGGCTCGCAATTGCGGCCTGGACCGCCGGACCGCCGGTCGCTACCGCATCGACCAGGTCGGCATCGACGAACAGCGGCGACAGCGCCAGCACCGGCGCGGCGATGCTCGGCTGATCGGCGGCAAGCGCGAAAACGATCGCCGGCGGCGCATCCGGGCTCGCGGCCAGCACATCGGCCAGCGCGCGGCGCACCAGCGGCGACGGATCGTCGAGCAGCATCAGCATGGCGCCTTCGGCGGCGCCGAGATCGTCGGGCGACAGATCGGAATAGAGAAAGGCGCGTGCCAACGCACTGGTCGCTTCGGCCCGCTCGCCGGCCGGTGCGGTGCGTACCCACTGGAGAAAATGGCGGACGATCATTGCTTGTTCACGCAACACCGGATCATTGCAGCGGCGATCTTAAAACGCGCCCGCTTAACAAAGCGTTCACCATAAATGTTTGCGATTGTTGCCGAAACGTTAAGAGCCCTGCCCGGAATCACTGAACAGATTGCGCATGTCGCCGCGGCGCGACGGCTGCCCCGATACGCCATTGCCGTCCGGTGGCGCATTCGGCGTGGTCCAAAGCTGGCTGACGACGGCGGCGACTGGCGCGGTGCGCTCGGTATCCTGGAATAGTCCGTGGAAAATCTCTTTCGCCGCCTGCGCGGCCGGCGTCGGCGTGGCCGCGGCGAACGCGCCGGTCATGCCGGCCGTATCGGGTACCGCCGCGGTCTTCGCGGCGGGCGCAGCACTCGCAGGGCTCGGCGCCGCAGCACGGGTTGGGGCCGCAAAGGCGGCGAGATCCAAAGGCGCGCCGGTGGCTTGGGCGACGCTCAGCGTGCCGGGAGTAACGGTAGCGCCGGCAGCGCCGGCGGCTTGCGCGGCGCGCACGGCATCGTTGCGGGCGACGTCGTAGCGCGCGGTGAGAACGTCGCGCACCTGGGCGAGGCTTCGGGCGTGGCCGGTCGCCCGCTCGTAGAAGATCGACGAATTGGCGTTGGCGGCGTTCGGGAAATAGTCCGTGCCCTTGGCATTTGGATTGCCGGAGGCGAGCGAGATCAGCCGCGCGGCGCCGCCGGCGCCGAGAAAATGAGCGATGTAGAGCTCGCCTTCGCTCGGCTGCCGGCCGAGTTTTGTCGCCAGATAGTCTGAATTGGCCTTGGTGAAGGCGCCGGCCATGACCGCATTCGCGGTCGGATCGTTGCGCAGCTTGAGAATCTCGGCGCGCATCGCCGGATCGGCCACCTGGTAGTGACCGGACGAGGTTTTGGTGATGGCATCGGCATAACGGCCGTAGCCGAGCCCGGCGCCGGACTGCTTGATAGTGCCGAGCCAGGTCTGCTCGATGAACTGAAACAGCCCGCGCGCCGACGACGTCGCGGCGCCGGCCTGCGGGTTCAATCCGGACTCGACCTGCGCCGTCGCCAATAGATAATTGAAGCTCGTACCGGTGGCCGCCGACGCCTGACGAATAGCGCCTGTCACCGTCGAACCGGCGGCCTGACCGCTGGAGTCGACCAGCATTACCTTAGCTCCCTCGCCGGCTCCCACCGGGCTTAGGAATGATTAACGATTATGGTAAACGGGGGCTTAATGGAACTTGCTCGTGGAGGCGAAAAATGACCCAGCAGGCAGCCGTCCGGCACAAGCGCGGCGGGCTTTATTTCGAGGGTTTCGTCCCCGGCGAGCTGGTCGAGCATCGCTATACGCGCACCGTCACCCAAATGGACAACATGCTGTTCTCCAACATGACCCTCAATCCGCAGCCGCTGCACATCGACCGGCAGTTCTGCGAAGAGGAGACCGAATGGGGCCAGCCGCTGATGAATTCGCTGTTCACGCTCGGGCTGATGATCGGCATCCAGGTGGCCGACATGACGGTCGGCACGACAATCGCCAATCTCGGCATGACCGACGTCAAATTCCCCCACCCGCTGTTCGAGAACGACACCGTGCATTGCACCACAGAGGTCATCGGCAAGCGCGAATCGAAATCGCGCCCCGGCGCCGGCATCGTCGAGTTTCATCACCGCGCCTACAATCAGAACAACAAGCTGGTCGCCGAATGCCGCCGTCAGGCGTTCATCCTGATGCAGCCCAAATCTTGATCCGCCCCAATTCTTGATACGATCCAAGCCACGCGCAGAAGCAATCCGATGAAACTTGATTTCGCCACGCTCGACGTCTTCACCACCAAGCGCTTCGCCGGCAATTCGCTTGGCGTGGTTTTCGACGCCGACGGCATCGACAGCGCGACCATGCAGGCCGTCGCGCGCGAGTTCAATCATCCGGAAACGGTGTTCGTGCTCAAACCCAAGGCGGCCGGCAGCACGGCGGGCGCGCGCATTTTCACCCCCGGGCGGGAAATGCCGTTCGCCGGACATCCGACCGTTGGCACCGCGCTCGTGCTGACGTTGCGGCGCGGCGCCGGCAACGACGTCGTGCTCGAGGAAAAGATCGGCTTGGTGAAATGCCATGTCGCCCCCGAAGGCAGCGACCACGGCCGCGCCAGCTTCGTTGTGCCGGCGCTGCCGAGCGAAGACGGTGCGGCGGCCAGCCGCGAAGCCATCGCGGCCGCGCTCGGCCTTGCCACGGACGACATCGGCTTTGACGGTCATGCCCCGTCGCGGTGGTCGGTCGGCAATGCATTTACCTTCGTTCCGTTACGCAATATCGAAGCGGTGCGCCGCAGCCAGATCGTCGATGCCCGCTGGAGTGCGGCCTTCGAGAGCAACGGCCCTGCGGCTGCATACATTTTCTCGAGCGAAACCGAAGACAAGACCAACAACTTTCATGCGCGCATGTTTTCGCCGGCGTTCGGTCTGCGCGAAGATCCCGCTACCGGCTCGGCTGCGGCGGCATTCGCCGGATTCTGTGCCCACTCATTGTCGCTCGGCAACGGCGAGCATGGTTTCAAGATCGAGCAAGGTTTTGAAATGGGCCGCCCGAGCCTTATCGAGCTCGGCGTGACCATGCAGAGCGGCGCCCTTGCTTCGGCGACCGTCGGCGGGCCCGCGATCATCGTCACCGAAGGAACGATCGAAGTATGATGCGCTCGCTCCTGTTCGTTCCCGCCGATAGCGCCAAAAAGCTCGACAAGGCGATGACGAGCGGCGCCGATGCGCTGATCGTCGACCTCGAAGACTCGATCGCCCACGACGGCAAGGCGCGCGCCCGCGACAGCGCGGCGGCGTTTCTCAGAGATGCAATGGCTGCGGCATCGCGGCCCTATATCCTGGTGCGCGTGAACGGGCTGCAGACCGGCCTTATCGATGCCGATCTCGACGCCGTCGTGCCGGCAAAGCCCGACGCCATCATGCTGCCGAAGGCGGAAGGCGGCGCGTCCGTGGTGCACGCCGACGCCAAGCTCGCCGTGCGCGAGGCGATCGGCGGCCTGCCCGACGGCCACGTCAAGATTCTCGCGCTTGCCACCGAAACCGCGGCATCGCTGTTCGTCACCGGCACGTTTGCCGGTTCAAGCGCACGGCTTACCGGCCTGACCTGGGGCGCCGAGGATCTGTCCGCCGAGCTCGGCGCCCAGGCGAACCGCGACGCGCAGGGCCGCTTTCTCGATCCCTATCGGCTGGCGCGGGTGCTTTGTCTGGCCGGCGCCGCCGCCGCCAATGTGCCGGCACTCGACACCGTCTATGTCGATTTCCGCAACAGCGAAGGTTTTAGGCGCGAATGCGAGGAAGCCTGCCGCGACGGCTTTGTCGGCAAGATGGCCATCCATCCGGCGCAGGTGCCGATCATCAACGAGGTGTTCACGCCGAGCGCGGATGCGCTCGCGCGCGCGCAATCCATCGTCGATGCGTTTGCCCAAAACCCCGGCGCCGGTGTCGTCGGCATCGGCGGCGTGATGTACGATCGCCCGCATCTGGCGCGGGCGAAGCGGCTGCTGGCACAGGCCGCGCCGGTAAAAAGCTGATCAGTCCTTGGCGCGATACGCCGCGTTCGGATCGAACACACGCTCATCGCGGAATTCGAGGGTGACCGCGCCGCTGTTTTGTCCGAGCGGCACCGCGCGATAAAAGCACGAGCGTCGGCCGGTGTGGCAGGCGCCGGAAACTTGTTCGACTTTGATCCAGACGGCGTCTTGGTCACAGTCGATGCGCAGCTCGACGACGCGCTGGGTGTGGCCGGAGGTCTCGCCTTTCTTCCACAGCGCGCGGCGCGAGCGGCTGAAGTACCACGCCTCGCCGGTCGCGATGGTTTTTGCCAACGCCTCGGCATTCATGTGGGCGACCATCAGCACGTCGCCGGAAACCACGTCGGTGGCGACGCAAGTCACGAGCCCGTCGGCGTCGAATTTCGGCGTTAACGCCAACCCTTCTTCGAGGTCGGCGCTCGTTCCCGGCGGTGCGAAGGGTGATGTGTCGGACAACGAAGCCCCCGCTTTGCCGGCGTCAGCCCGCAGCCGCGGCGCCACGCACCAGCGTGACGAACCGCATCTGGTCTTCGGGACTGTCGCGGAACGTTCCGAGAAAACGCGTGGTCACGGTCGAGATGCCCGGCTTGCTGACGCCGCGAACCGACATGCAGGTGTGCTCGGCCTCGATCAGCACGGCGACGCCGTGCGGCTTGAGCACGTCCTCGATTGCCGCCGCCACTTGCGATGTCAGCTGCTCCTGGGTCTGTAACCGGCGCGCATAGACGTCGACGAGACGCGCGAGCTTGGACAGGCCGACCACGCGCTCGACCGGCCGGTACGCCACATGGGCCTTGCCGTAGAACGGCATCATGTGGTGCTCGCAATGCGACGTGAAGCCGATGTCGCGGATCAGCACGAAATCGTCATAGGGCTCGGTCTCGCCGAAAGTGCGGATGAGCGCCTTGGCCGGCACTTCGCGGTAGCCGCGATAAAGCTCGTCCAAGGCCGCGACCACGCGCTTCGGCGTGGCCTGCAGGCCCTCGCGCGCCGGATTGTCGCCGATATAGGCGATCAGCGCCCGCACCGCCGCCTCCGCCTCCTCGCGCGAAGGCCGCTTTTCGACCGGCACGGGCGTAGAGTGCACGTGGTCGATCAGGTCGGCAGACCGTTGCTTGATAGCGGCGTCCATTGTCTCTCCAATCGCGCGGCATAAAGGCCGGGGTGCCTGCCAGCGCCGGCCCCGGCCCGAACTTCAATTCCACCACGTCTGCGCCTATATAGTCGATTGGCGGGCGGAGACAATAAACCAAGGCCCGGCCAGGCAAATCTGCGGTTCTGCAATGCTCAACGAGGTCTACAATCGCCGCATCATCGAGCTGGCCGGCACGATTCCGCGGATCGGGCGGCTCCACGATGCCGACGCCAGCGCCACCGCCCATTCAAAGCTCTGCGGCTCGACCGTCACCATCGATTTGAAAATGGACGGCGACACGGTGACCGACTTCGCCCACGAAGTGAAAGCCTGCGCGCTGGGCCAGGCCTCGTCTTCAATCATGGCGCGCAATATCGTCGGCGCCAAAGCGGGCGAGTTGCGCCAGCTGCGCGAGACCGTGCGCAAAATGCTCAAGGAAAACGGCGCGCCGCCGCAAAACGGCAAGTGGGCCGATATCGGCGTGCTCGAGCCGGTGCGCGATTACAAGGCGCGCCACGCCTCCACGCTTTTGACATTCGACGCCGTGGTCGACGCCATCGGCCAGATCGAAGCCAAGCGCGGCGCCAAACCGGCGGCGCCGTAACGCGCAGACCGAAGCTAAGATCACGGCCATGACCCTCGACGACTTATTCGACGCTTCCCGCCGCAGCCCGCGCCTCGCCGGCCGGGGTCTGGTTAAAATCTATCGGCTCACGCTCTCCCCGCTCATAGGCTTTCATTGCCGGCATCTGCCGACATGCTCCGACTACGCCGACCAGGCGCTCGACCGCTTCGGCCTGTGGGCCGGCAGTTGGATGACATTGGCGCGGCTGCTGCGCTGCCATCCCTGGGGCACCTCGGGACTCGATTTCATGCCAGAAACGCTGCCGGCAAACGCGCGATGGTATCTGCCGTGGCGCTTCGGCCGATGGCGCGGAACCAAAGCGGCACCCTAACTACCCGAAGCAAATCACCTTAGCTGCGGCGGTGCGCAGGCCTGTCTGGCAGCGAAGTCCTTCGCTTTCAGCGCGCAATCGAGCTTGGTCCAGTTTTCCGGTACGCAAAGCTGACCGTCGAGATAGGCTTGCACTGGCTGCGACATCCACCAGCTCATCGATACGATTTTCATACTTGCCTCGGCCGTATTGGTCGAGCGGCAAACAGGACTGTCGGTCTTCTTCATCGGGCGCACGCCGATTTCGATGAAGGTATCCGGCTTGAGCGCAGCATTGAGACGATCCGCCTCCTCGTCCTCGTGGCCGGAGCGCGTCGCCAGCAGACCGCGCGCGATGGACGTGTACACATCGAAAAGCGCGCGTTCGCTGTCTTTGGGAAGGTCGGGGCCCGGCCGCTTAAGCTTTCGATCGTTAGCCGTCGGCACGAATGGTTCATTGACAATCCGAAGTACGATCGGATGCAGCCCTGCGTTTTGCAGAGCCAGCACCACATCCGTCGCAGTGTCCAGTCCGTCATTCTCGAAATAACCGCCATCCACGATGCCATCGACGATTTTGTCGTTTTGGTCGCGGATAATGCCCTGCGGCGAAATCACCGGAAATCGGCAACTCGTCGTCGCCGCGCTCGACAAGAACATGTCTGTCGTCGCCTCATTCTTGTCCTTTGGCGCGTTTTCGTGGGCGGATGTGCGCAACTCGCGCATGTCGTAGCCGGGTTCGATCAGCGGCGATATCTTCGTTTTGTCGGTCGGATTGTTTGGAACGAGATCTCCCGCACTCACGTCACTGGTGAGGATACGGCGGCCCGTCGAAACCGAACTTCCATTAATGAACAGCAATGGCAGCCACGCGCCTGCGGTCTTCGGATCGGGATGGTGGCCAAAGCGCCGGCACAGTCCATCAGTCTCCGCGTCGGTGCATGCAACTGCGCCTTTTCCTGTGACGTCGAAATAGCGACGCTCGAAGGCTTGCTCGAGCAGGACGGCGCGATCCGACCAAAACGCGCGCCCGGTGAATGGATTTCCGAGCGGGAAGTTGTCGCGATAAGCGAGCCCAACCGCCACCGCCGACAGGAAGTCGCCCGCCAACAACTGCTGGAAACAGTCGCGCCAGGATTCTTTGGCGTTGAATGACGAGTTCTTTCCTCGGCTCGCGGCGCTTCCGAACCAGGCGCCCGAAACAGAGTGCTGGCAGGGCGGTTTGTTCGGCATGCCGCTTTCGGCCGCGTCCGTCAGCGCGGCGCGCATCATGACCGCACCGACCGAACTGCCGGAGACCGTAGATAGCGCAAAGATTCGATTGCGCAGATTGCCGTAAGTGTCCGACTCATGGAGGCCGAGATCGATCAGCGCCCCGACGACCGTCGCGGTCTGAAACGCGGCGCGGCTGGCGCCGCCGGCGCCGGCGATCACGATCGGGTCCCGGCACGTTTGGCCCGGCTGATCGCAATTGTTGGCGGACTTCCAGCGCGCCAGCGCGTCGGCAAAAGCGATCTCAGGATCTGAGCCGACGACATTTGATTGCACAGGCTCCTTGGCCCAGCGGACGTCATTGTAGTGGCCGATGAGCCAAGCAGAGACGCCGCCGGCAACGGCAAGCACGAGCAACAGCGGGGTCTCCCAGCGATGCGACAGCGCGGCGACCTCACCAAGCAGCAGCACGCCACCGCCGGTCAGCACCGGCAGAAACAGTGCGCGGGGCAGCCAATCGGCAACGAAAGCGGGATTGACCAAAGAGAAAATGAAGATCGCCAACACCGCGATCCAGGCAACGATCAGCCACTTTTGCGGCCGCGTCGCATCCCAAAAAAGCGCCCAGGGATGCTTGGATGGTTCCAGCAGCAAAGCCAACAATGGGACTTTCCCGGCGAGCAAGGGCGGCTCGCGATCATGACCGGTCAGCCAAGCGGCAACACGCCTGCGGCGCCAGACCGCAATGAAGTAAACTGCCCCGAGCAAGAGCGTAATGATAAAGAGCACCAAAATGAGCTGTGAGGCGGACACCGCCTCCGGCAGCATGCTCTTAGCCGCCGACCGAAGATTAGACCGGGCGGCAAACAAGGCCCAGGCGATGAACGCGAAGACTGCAACGCCGAGCACCCGCGGAATGCAAAGCGCCGGCCAATAGAACTCGTCGCGCAAGGCGTTCCGCCGATCGTCTGTGAACCGCTCGCCCCATCGGCCTTCACACAGCCAATCGTCATACTGCAGCGCGCGCCGCGCCATCGTATGCACGACCCACGCCCAAGCGAAGAGCAGCGCAAAGAAGAACGCCCATTTCCCGTAGCCGAGCCCGGTATCGGCGAACAGATCGAGCGCCTGCGGTATATAGACCGCAAGCAGTCCGCCGCCGATCGCGCTGACCGCTGAAACGCGGCACACCCATAGAACGCGAAACCAGCGCCACAGGCAAAGCAGCACGACGGCGACAGCGTTCCAGATCCAGCCAATGACCCTCACGATATCCTCCCCAGCCGCGCGCTCGGTTGCATCGGCGAGCGTTGCGCGATTAACAACTGAAAATTGCAAGAATGCAAGAGGCCGCCTGCCCGAGATGCCGCAAAATGGCCGTTCGCGCAGGCAGACAGGAATGGCCTCGAATGGCGCCTCACGAAATCGACATGCCAGAGACTTGCCGGCTTGCCGACGATCGATCGCGCGGCGTTATGATCGCCCGGCGCTGCAGCCGCCTGACGTTATTGGGCTGCCGCCTCGAGGTTGGCGAGCGGTTGCGATGCCGTGGTCGAACCCAGCACAACGGCCTTTTGGTACCATTGCCGCGCCTGCGCGGCGTCCGGCGCGGCGCCGATCGCACCGAGGCGGCGAATGACCAACGGATCGAACGTGGCGCCGAGCGCCAGCGCCGCCTCGGCGCTGCCTCCCTCGGCGGCGCGCCGCAACAACAGCCGCGCCGCGGCAAGATCGCCGGTGCTGAAAGCATCTTTGCCGCGTTTGAGCAGCATGGCGATCTCGTCGGAAGCGAGCGATAAGCTGACGGGCGGCGCCACCGCAGCATCGCTGCTCGGCAGTGCTATCATTGGCTGCGGCGCGGGCGCCGGCATAGCCTCAGCCGGCGCCGGTGACGCGTTCGCCTCGCTAAGGCCGTGTTGCAGCAAAAGGCCCGCTGCCGCGGGCGTGCGCAACGGATCCTGCTTTTGCGTGTCCGCAACGGGCGGCGGCACCTGAACGTCAGCGTGCACGGTATCGTGGCGTAACAGCCGCGTGCCCGGCAGCGATATCACCAGCCACGCGACCGCCGCCGCGACGCCCGCGACAGCGCATAGCCGCAGCGCCATCGGCCACAGCGATTGAATATCGTCCACCGGCGGCTCCGGCACCGCGTCGGGATCCAGCGCCAGCTGGCGTTGCAGCTTCACCATCGCCCGATCGCCGCTGAATGCATCGTCAGCGACGCCGATGCGCCACCGGCTTGGCGGCGATCGGACCAAAGCAGCAGCGGGCCGCAGCGGCTCCCGCAGTCCCTGCTCGCGCGCCCACGGCGGGGCATAGTGCAACGCTTCGTCGAGATCTTCAGCGTGATGGATCGGAGAACTCATGATCGCCTCCCTGTGCTCTCAAGCTCCGATATTTGGTTACAAATCGATTTTTAGATCGTCTCCGTCATTAGTGTTGGCGGGCCTGCCATTGAAGAAACTGCTGGAACAGTTGCTCGCGCTCGGGCGAACTATCAGTCCCGATATTTGCACCGGAGGCGCGTTTGCCCGCCAGAAACTGTTCGAACTGATCGCGCGTGGCCGCCGGCGCCGGCTGCGCCTGGCGATTTTGCGTGAGCCATTCGTCCGCCCCGGCAAACCGCGTCCAGCCCGGCAGCGTCGCGGCCAGATTGGTCTCGCGCCACTTCGGGTGGTGCGGCGGCTTCTGCAGCGCGGCAATCTTGGGAAAGAACACATTGACGAAACTGGCGATGCGCCGGTAGCGATCGGAATCCTTGGGCCAGTTATAGGCGATCAGCACCGCACTGGCCGCGATGGTGTTGACGTCATGGCCGGTGTCGACCATGCCGGCGTAATCGCCGTGGCCGAGCACCGCCGGCAGGTAGTCGGCCTGCAGCGGTTTTGAAAACGGCACCGTCAGGAACTGGAAGCCATCGCTTGAACGTAGCTTGCTCATGGCGCCGGTTGGCTTGCCGGCAATCAGGATGGTCGCCGCAAGCTCGCCGGTCTTGAGTTTTTCCAGCGCGTCGCCCTGCCCCATATTCACTTCCTGCGGGTGCAGGCCGAGCCGGCGGAAAATATCGCGGCTGGAGAGCTGGCTGCCGCTGCCGATGTCGCTGAAATTGACCTTCTTGCCGTCGAGCTGATCCAGCGAGGTGATGCCGGAATCGGCGCGCACGACCACGTGCATCTCTTCGTTGAACAGCTTTGCGATGTAGACGATCTTGTCGTCGATATTGCCGATCTCGTTGCTCTCGCGGAATTGGTTGAGGATGATCGACTGCGTGATGCCGAGATCGATGCCTTTGAGGAAGCGGACGTCGCGGATGTTCTGGCCGCCGCCTTTGCCGATCACCGGCAGGATGCGGAAATTGTCGCCGTCGTCGAGCACGTCGGACATATCGTAGGCGATGGTCAGATAGGTGGCGTTGGGATTGCCGGACACGATCGCAATCGTGTTGCCGTTGAGCCGTTCGCCAAGCGTGCCCAGATTGGGCTTGTCGGGTATCGGCCGCGCACCGGGATGCGCGGCATACGCGGCATAAACGGCCTGGAGGGAAAAGGCTGCGGCCACCAAAACCGCGACCAATACGCAAATCACCTGGAATGGCCGCTTCGGCCACCGCAAGCCCCCCTTCTTCATCGCAAACCCCCGACGGCGGACTGCCGCTTACGCACACACACACTGGCGTTGCAGCCCGCAACGTTTGAACGCTCACCCTTGCCGCGCTTGAGTTCGCACGCGTTTGATTGCGATACGCGTTCTGCCGCGGACGTAGGTTCCACGGTCGTCAGGCAATGGGGCGGCGGTATGATCTTGCCTTGATGATTCTTGGGCGAGGGGCGCCGCAATTGCCGGCCACAATTTGAATCCGCGTGATCGCGCCGTTAAATTGTGGCGCGTTTCGGAGATACGGACCGCGTTTGCCCGGTTGCGCGGCCAAATTCGCCTGCTATATCCCTGTCCCAAGCTTACCTGCGTCCGTAGGCAGCGAGTGAGCAACTGGAGCTTTTGACAATGGTCGCCGTGACCTTTCCCGACGGCGCACGCCGGGACTATCCGCCGAACACCACCGGTCTCGACATCGCCAAGGGCATTTCGCCGTCGCTTGCCAAGCGCACGGTGGCCATGGCGCTCGACGGCAAGCTTGCCGACCTGGCCGACCCGATCGAGCATGACGCCAAGATCGAGTTCCTCACCCGCGACGACCCGCGCGCCCTCGAGCTGATCCGGCACGACGCCGCGCACGTGCTCGCCGAAGCGGTGCAGACGCTTTGGCCCGGTACCCAGGTCACCATTGGGCCGGTGATCGAGAACGGCTTCTACTACGATTTTTTCCGCAACGAGCCGTTCACGCCGGAGGATTTCGCGGCAATCGAGAAGAAAATGCGCGAGATCATCGCCCGCGACAGGCCGTTCACCAAGGAAGTGTGGTCGCGCGAGGACGCCAAGAACGTGTTCCGCGACCGCGGCGAAAGCTTCAAGGTCGAGCTGGTCGACGCCATTCCGGAAGACCAGGAGCTCAAAATCTATAAACAAGGCGATTGGTTCGATCTGTGCCGCGGCCCGCACATGACCTCGACTGGCAAGATCGGCAATGCATTCAAGCTGATGAAGGTCGCGGGCGCCTATTGGCGCGGCGATTCAAACCGCGAGATGCTCTCTCGCATCTACGGCACTGCCTTCGCCAAGCAGGAAGAGCTGGATGCTCACCTGAAGCAGATCGAGGAAGCGGAAAAGCGCGACCATCGCAAACTCGGCCGCGAGATGGATCTGTTTCATTTCCAGGAAGAAGCACCCGGCTCGGTGTTCTGGCATCCCAAAGGCTGGACGCTGTTCCAGACGCTCGAAAACTACATCCGCCGCCGCCAGAGCGACGCCGGCTATGCCGAGGTCAACGCGCCGCAGCTGATCGATTCCTCGTTGTGGGTGGCGTCGGGCCACATGGCGACGTTCCGCGACGGCATGTTCCTGGTGCAGCCGCGCGAGGAGGACGAGCGCACCTTCGTCATCAAGCCGATGAATTGCCCGGGCCACATCCAGATTTTCAAGCACGGGCTGAAATCGTATCGCGACCTGCCGTTCAAGATCGCCGAATTCGGCAAGGTGCACCGCTTCGAGCCGTCGGGCGCGCTGCACGGGCTGATGCGCGTGCGCGCCTTCACCCAGGACGACGCGCATATTTTCGTCACCGAGGAACAGATTGCCGGCGAGGTGCTCAAGGTCAACAACCTGATCCTGTCGATCTACCAGGATTTCGGTTTTGAGGACGTGCGCATCAAATTTTCCGACCGGCCGGAAAAGCGCATCGGCGACGACGCGGTGTGGGACAAGGCCGAGGCCGCGTTGATGCAGGCGCTGACGGCGTCCGGCCGGCCGTGGACGCTCAACAAAGGCGAAGGCGCCTTCTACGGTCCAAAACTCGAATACGTGCTGCGCGACGCCATCGGCCGTGACTGGCAATGCGGCACCGTGCAGGTCGATCTCAACATGCCGGGCCGGCTCGGTGCGTTCTATATCGACGAGCACTCCAACAAGATCACGCCGGTGATGCTGCACCGCGCGATGTTCGGCTCGCTGGAGCGTTTCACCGGCATCATGATCGAGCACTATGCCGGGCATCTGCCGCTATGGTTGTCGCCGCTGCAGGCGGTGGTCGCGACCATCACGTCGGACGCCGACGATTATGCCCGCGAAGCGATCGCCGCCGCGCAACGCGCCGGCCTGCGCGTCGAAGGCGACCTGCGCAACGAGAAGATCAACTACAAGGTCCGCGAGCATTCGCTGGCAAAGGTGCCGGCACTGCTCGTCGTCGGCCGCAAGGAAGCCGCCGAACGCACCGTCTCGATCCGCCGCCTCGGCAGTGAAGGCCAACAGGTGATGCCGCTCGACGCGGCGCTTGCGGCCCTGGCGCAGGAAGCGGTGCCGCCGGACGTGGCGCGATGAAAGAGGCGGCGTGAGGTCGAGCAACTATTTGGCGCGTGCAATATCCTGAAGTGCCGCGGCGGTCAGTACCGGATCGTTTTCCTCTAAGACCGCCTCCAGATAGTTGGCGGTATCCTCATCGGTCTTTAGGTGATCCGCTGGATCCCATGGCAATGTTTGTAGTTTTGGTCGTCGCTTAGCCTTTTTTGCAGCCATGGAATCCGCTCTTCGTACTCACTATCACCGCGCCAGCACCTCGACCTCGCCGTCGACGCCGGTGATGACCTTGAAGTCGCGCTGAAAGGTCTTGCCGGAATTACGCGCGACCAGGTGATAGTCGCCCTCGGCGAGCACGACGCGGGGAAAGGCGCCGATCGATTCCTTGATGACGTCGCCGCCGGGGGTGAGCACCGTCCATTGCGTATTGGCGAGCGCCTCGCCGCCGGTCTCGTTCACCAGCTTGAACGTCAGCGCCGCGGCGCGGTGGGTGACGACGATGTCGGTGAGCTTGGCGGCCTGCACGCGCACGTCCGAGCGCACCACCGAATTGGCCTCGCCGTAGTTCGACACGATGTAATAGGTGCCTTCGGGCAATAGCACGACGTCGCCGGTGACGACGTTCTGCGCCAGCGGCCGGCGATTGGAGGTGTCGAATTGGCTGCCCGGGTAGACATCGAACGCAATCTGTCCGGGGGGAATGCGCACGTCGCCGACGTGGCCCTCGAGCCGCACGCCGCCGGCGGGAATATCGAACATTTCACGGACCGTGTCGGCGCGCAGCTGAACCGCCTTGGCGGCGCTGGCCAGCCCTAAGCTCGCATGCACGACGTAGCTGCCGGGCGGCAAGATGAAAGTCGGCGCCGGGCCGCGATCTTCCTTGATCAGGCGAAACACGCCGGTGGTGTCCGCCTTGGCCGCATAGACGCGCCAGATCAGGCCGCCAGAGATCGCCGGCGCATCGCGGCCGTAACGGGCGGCGACGGCGAGCGCCACGTGTCCGGCCGGAACGATCGGGGTCCCTTGCGCGATCGGGGGCGAGGACGGCGGCGCCAACGGCACCGGGCTCATCATCGTCGCGCCGGGCGTTCCGGTGCCCGGCGTCAGCGGCACCGGCACGGCGGCTTGCGGCGCCATCAGATTCTGCGCCGAGGCCACGGCGGGCACACAGCAAAGCAGCGCCGCCACAAGCAGCCGCCAGCGCCGAAACGATGTTAAGCCCCGCCCAGACATGCCGTTTTCTCTAGGTTAATCGCGGCAATTTGATGCCGGCCGGATCACTGCGACGGCGATATTCTGGCGCAGGTCGTCTGACACGTGAGTTGCGTCGTCGTGCAATTCATGACGCACGACGTGCTCGCCGTCGGATTGGAGCCTGGGGCCTGGGCTTGCGCGATCGTGGTCGAACCGAGCGCCGGCGCCGGCGGTACGAAACAGGCGGCTTGGCAGGTCGCGGCCTGCGCATTGCAAGTCATCATGCAATTCGTCGTGGTGGAGGTTTGCGCCAGGCGGATTTTTTCGCCGGCGGACGCTTCGCTGACGAAGCCCGCAACCGCCACCACCGCGAACAGAACGGTACAGCACCGCATGACTGCCTCTACCGGTCTTCAGTCGCCCTCGACACTTATAGCCCGGTAGAGGCCGGTCTGGAATGTGCCTGCGCGGCGTCGCTTACGCCGTCAGGATGTAGTCGCGCATTGCCGCCGAGTCGCGCTCCATCTCCCCCAAGCGGTGCTTGACCACGTCGCCGATCGACACCATGCCGGTCAACCGGCCCTGGTCGACCACGGGCACATGGCGGAATTTGCCCGCGGTCATGCGCTCCATGATCGAAACGACCGTCTCGCGCTCATGACAGGTGGAGACTTTGCGGGTCATCGCTCCACTCACCGGCTCGTCGAGCGCCGCCGCGCCGCGCTCGGCGAGCGCCCGCACAATGTCGCGTTCGGAGAGAATGCCGACGATGCGGCGGTCGGCGCCGAGAATGAGCAGCGCACCGATGCGCTTCTCGGCGAGCAGCGCGACTGCCTCTGTAAGACTGGCGTTGGGTTCGATGGTGACGACCTCACGGCCCTTGCCCGCGAGGATGATGCTGACAGTCATCATAGCCTCCCTATGCTTCCCCGCGCTGCGCCCGCTTCGGCGGTCGGCGCGGTGAAGGTGTTAGCTACAATGTTTTACACCGGCGCCCGGTTCCAACGGCATCACAAATGCACGTATTGCAGTGCACTGAGCGTGGTGCAACGCGGTATGGAATAGCTATCCGCTCGGTTCAGTATTGCTCGCGTTCGGTTCCGTCTGCGGAACTGCCGGATCGAAAGCGTTGAACAGAATCAAGCCGGCAAAAAAGCCGCCGATATGCGCCTGCCAAGCGACCGCCTCGCCCTCCTCGCCGCCGATCGACACGGGGCCAAGGCCGAACAGCATGTTGAGCCCGAGCCAAATCACGAGGAACATCAGGAACCGGACGTCGGTCAGCGTCGCCAGCAACGGCCGCGCCGGCACACGGTGGGCGTCGGCTTCGCCGGAGAGACCGAGCATTCCGCCCTGTTGGAAAACAAAGCGCATCGCCGCCGCCATGGCGCCTGAAATCGCTGCCGACGCGCCGATCATCGGCGCCATCTGTTCGGGGTTGCTGAGGAGATAGGCCAGCGCGCCGGCGGCCGACGTCACCAGCATGAAGGCGATATAGCGCACGGCGCCGAAGCGGCGCGCCAGCGCTGTGCCAAACGGCAACAGCCATGCCAGATTGAGACCGATATGCAGCAGGTTGGCGTGGATGAAGGTGTAGCTGAAGAAAGTCCACAGCTCGGCGCCAAAGCCGCCGGGGAAGCTGCCAGCCAGGCCGGCGTCATAGCGCGCCGGAATGAACGCAAAAATCAGGAGAAATTGGGTGTCCTGCGCTTCGGTGAAGACCCACATGCGCAGCGCATGAACGAGCAGGAGCACGGCGACCGTCGCAATCACGACCGGCGGCACGTTGAACATCGGCTCGTGGCGTTGTGTCACCGGTCGGGTACCTGCGTCCTGTCGAGATAGGCCGTGGCGACGGCTCCGGCAAGCACACAGCGCGGCGCAAAACAAAAGGGAGGGTTTTTGGCCCTCCCTTTTGCACCCTGTATGCGAGTTTCCGCGTCGACGCCGATGATTTCGGGTTCTTCTTCCCTCAACCCCATCGCCGCATCCGTTGCCGGTGCCGCGCCGTCGGCCGCGTCAACCTCGCCTCCCTCTATGTGATGACCGCCGCCCAGGATCGCGGGCCGGCGTCTGATTGAAGCTTGCGTGAGCGGACCCTAGGCGGCCGCATCGGGACCGCCAACGTCAACGTTTCGTTAAGATTAATTTTGCCTCAGCGCCGCCGCCGCCCTCCCGCACGCCGCCGCGGCACGCCGCCTGCTCAGTACCCAGCAAAGAGCCGCACGAAGCAAAACCTGTCCCGATCAGGGACAGCGCAGCGGTTGCGAATGCAGGAGCGGGCGTCATGAAACACGCGGCAAGCCAGGAGCTTTACGCTTACTGGGAAGAACGGCGCGGCCAGCGCCCGGCGCCGGAGCGCACCGACATCGAGCCGGGCGCCATTCGGGCGGCTTTGAGCGATACCTTCATTCTCGAATTGGATGCCACCGACGGCCATTCGTTCCGGCTCGCCGGCACCCGGGTCTGCGCCCTGTTCGGCCGCGAGCTCAAAGGCGAATCCTTCATCGACCTTTGGGATCTTGGCAGCCGCGGTCCGATCGCGGATCTGCTCGCCATCTCGAGCGACGAAAGCGTCGGCACCGTTGCCGGGGTGACCGCTCACAGCACGACCGGTGAACCGCTCGAGCTTGAGCTTTTGCTATTGCCGCTCGGCATGCGCCGGCCGCGGCTGGCGCGCACCATCGGCGTGCTGGCGCCGCTCAAGCCGCCGGCGTGGCTGGGTGTGTGCCCGATCGGGGCACTGACGCTCGGCAGCCGCCGCCACGTCGGCGCGATGGCGAAGACCCGCCTTTTGCCGCGTTTCATGGCGCCGCGACGGGGTCTTGTCGTCCACCAGGGCGGACGCTCTTAAGCTTTCCGGCCGGCGTCCCCTCCGACGCCGCGCAATTATGACAAACGCTGACGGATGGCGGCTAACGCGCCATTAACATCGCGCGCCTAGGTTTGGCCACGAGCGGTGGCAGGCTTAAGTGATCGCATGGCTTTGGTTGAACGAAAGGCTAGTTTGCGGGCGCTCAGCCAGGATCGCCGCCGCCACCAGCGCGTCAAGGTCAACCTGCTCGGCCGTTACATGCTGGCGGATCGACGCGAGTTTCCCTGCCAGGTCGTCAACATGTCGCCCGGCGGCATGGCGCTGATCACGCCCGTAAGCGCCGCGCCGGGCGAGCGCATCATCGCCTATGTCGATCATCTGGGCCGGCTCGAAGGCCACGTCGCGCGCATCTTCCAGAACGGCTTTGCGATGACCATCGGCGCGACGGCGCGCAAACGCGACAAGCTTGCCGCCCAGCTCACCTGGCTCGCCAACCGCAACATCCTCGACCTGCCGGAAGACCGCCGCCACGGCCGTATCGTGCCGCGCAACCCGGTCGGCCGCCTGATCATGCCGAACGGCGTCAACCTCACCTGCCGCATCATCGACGTCTCGCAATCGGGCGCCGGTATCGCCACCGATCAGCGGCCGCCGATCGGCGCGCTGGTCACGCTCGGCACCGTGCAGGGCCGCGTCGTGCGCCATCTCGAGGAAGGCTTCGCCATCGAGTTCACCCGCCTGCAGCATCAGGACTTTCTCGAAGACAACGTCACCGGCGGGTAAAGACCGCCGCGACAATTGTCGGCTTCGCCGCGCCTTGCGCGCCGGCCGCTACGCACGTTTTCACCCCTCCGCAGCCCTCAAACCGCAAACGCCACCGCTCGCGCGAAGCCGCGCGCGCATTGACAAACCTGCGTGCAGCGCGATGGCGGCGTGATGCGTACAATTTGAATTAAAATAGAATAGTTCGAATTTTATACAATATTCGCCTCAGTATTACCGCGACTTTTGCAGTCTATTGAACCGATTTTACTTCAAATTGAACGATTCAACTTAGCGGCCCCGCAAAAGCTTTGTGCGAAACGTGTCCCCGTTGAGACGGGATGGGGTCACATGCGTTCGCGTACAAAAACAATTCTGCGGCGGAGTGCGGTCGCGATCTTCGTCGCCGCTACCCTGATCGCTACGGAAAAAACCAGCACGGCGGAGGAGCGTCCGCTGTTCATCTCGGTCGGCGAGGCCACACGTGCGCCGATCGGCTGGGTCGAGTTCTGCGTCGAATACGATCCGGAATGCAAGACGAAACCCTCGGCGCCGCGCGACGTTGTGCTGTCGGGCCAAGCCTGGAAAGACCTGGTGCGGATCAACCGCGCGGTCAACACCAACGTCAAGCCGATGACCGACATGGATCATTGGGGCGTCGTCGAACGCTGGAATTATCCCGATGACGGTTACGGCGACTGCGAGGACTACGTGTTGCAGAAGCGCAAGATGCTGATGCAGGCCGGCTGGCCGCGCGAGGCGCTGCTGATCACCGTGGTGCGCGACAAGCACAACGACGGCCACGCCGTGCTCACGGTCAAAAGCGACAAGGGCGAATACGTCCTCGACAACCAGACCGACGACATCGTGCTGTGGTCGGACACCGGTTACCGCTTCGTCAAACGCCAGTCGCAGTCCGATCCGAATGTATGGGTCGCGCTCGGCGAACCACGCTCGGTGCCGCTCACCGCAACCGCGCACTGATTGCGAACCGAACACAGGAGCTACGCGAGCCCGGTCACGTCCCCACCCCTCCCCGTCCCCAGACCGGGTTCGCGCGCGGCCAGTCCTCCCCCAAGGACTGGCCGCACCCTTTTTTGGCCGGCATAAGGCCTCGTGCCGCGCCTAATGATCCTTCGGAAAACCGACATCCACTTTTCCGGATCATGCTCTAAGGCGGGCAAATATAGCCAGGTCCGCTCGGGTTTTTGAAACAGCCGACCGAAACCGGGATGACCTGCTTCGGCAGCCACAACACGACTTTTGGAAAATAGATCGCAAACGAGATCGTGACCAGAAACACGACATAGATCGGCAGCGCCGCGCGAAGTGCTTTTGAGAATCGTACGCCGACGAATTTTGAGGCCATCAACAGCACCAGTCCGTAAGGCGGCGTTATCAGGCCGAAAGCAAGCGTGGCGATCAGCACCACGCCCATGTGCACCGGATTGATATTGCCGGCCTGCGTCAGCGTGTTCACCAGCGGCATGAAGATGATGATCGTCGGCACCGGTTCGATGAAATCGCCGATGATGGTGAACAGCGCCACCATGAGCAACATCATCAGATGCGGGTCGTTGCCGGCAATCGAGGTAATCCAGTCGGCAATGACCAGCGCGCCGCGCAGATAAGCCAGCATCCAGCCGAACGCATTGGCGGCGCCGATCGTGATCAACGGCAATGAGAAGATCAGGCCGGCAAGACAGAAGTCGTACGGCAATAGCTTGAGATGGCCGCGGTTGAGCGCCGGAATGACCGCGACAATGATCCAGACCACGGCGACCACGCCGGCCTCGGTCGGCGTAAACCACCCGGTCAGGATGCCGCCCATCAGAATGACCGGGATCATCAGCGGCAGCGCCGCATCCTTGGCCGCGACCGCGACGGTGAAAAAAGACGCGCGCGGCCGTCGCGTGCCAATCGGACCGAAGAAGTAGCAATAGATCATCAGCCCGAAGCCGATCATGAAGCCCGGCACCACGCCCGCCATGAACAGGCCGGCGATCGAGACGTTGCCGACCGCGCCATAGACCACGGCCGTGATGCTCGGCGGCACCAGCGCCGCGATCGTCGAGGCCGCCGCGATGATCGCGGCGATGAAAGCCGGCTCATAGCCCTCGCGCTTCATCGGGCCGCCCAAGGCGCGGCTGATCACGGCGACATCGGCGGTCGTCGAACCCGACATTTCGGAGAACATCATGCTGAAGACGGTGACAACCTGCGACAGCCCGCCGCGAATGTGGCCGACCAGCGCCAGCGCCAGATTGGCCACCCGCATGACGACGTTGGCCGAGCTCATCAGCTCGCCGACAAGCAGGAAGAACGGTATGGCGAGCAGCGCCTCGCTATCCACGCCGTCGAACATCTTCTGGATGATCGCCGGCATCGAAACGTCGGTGAACATGGCGCCGACCAGGACGCCCGCCATCAGCGAGAACGCGACCGGCACGCCCATATAGCCGAGGACCAGGAACAGCGCAGTCATCAAGGCCAGGATCAGTGGAGCGCTCACAAGCGCTCTCGCTTCGCCAGGAGGTCGATCGGCGTGATGTGCACCGGCTCTTCGGGCGGCTCGGGATGGTCGAAGCCGTTACGGATTCCGTTGACGAGCTGCTCGATGGTGAACAGCGCTATCAGAACGCCGGAGATCGGGATCGCCGCATACAGCGAGGCAATCGGCGTCATCGAAGGCATGCGAAAGCTGCCGAAGCCGCGCAGAAAATTGATGTAGCCGAAATAAGCCAGGCAGACGGCGACGCCCAGGACGACGCCGCGAATGACGATTTCGATCACCAGCCGGGGCGTGCCGTGCATCGCTTCCGACAGCGCCGTCAGATAGAGATGATCGTTGCGGCGCGTGGCGACGGCGGCGCCGATGAATATCGCGTAGATGAAGAACGTCGACGTGACTTCCTGGAGCCACAGCCACGGATGACCGATGCTGCGGGTGACAATGTCGAAAGTCACGGTCGTCGAGAAGCCGAACAGCAATAGCCCGCACAGCATCATCAGGATGAGTTCGAGCACATCGAACGCGCGCCATTTCAAATGACGCTGACGGTTCAGTACGAGCTTGTCGGCGAACCGCATTGTCCGGCGCCTGGATAAACGCGACACGGAGAGACAGGTCTCTCCGTGCGGGCGGAATGGCTAGTTGATGCTGCCGATCAGCTTTTCGATCTTGGCGGCGTGGGGCCCAAGTCCGGCGGAAAGCTTGTCCAGATACGGCGTGGCGACGCTGACAAAGCCCGACTTGTCGACGTCGGGAACGATCTTGACGCCGATCGCCTTGAGCTTGCCGATCGACTGGTGCTCGAGCTCGAACGCTTTGGCCGGCTGGTTCTTGTTGACCTCGGCGCCGGCCATTTGCACCCATTGCTTCTGCTCGGCGGTGAGGCTTTGCCAGAGCTTGTCGCTGATCCAGACCAGGCTGTTATTGGCCTCGTGCTCGGTGAGCGAGAGCACCGGCGCCACTTCGTAATGCTTGTTGACGAGATAGACATTGATGCCGTTTTCGGCGACGTCGACGACGCCGGTCTGCAGCGAGGTGTAGACGCTGCCGAACGGCATGTGCACGACCTGAGCACCATAGGCGGGGAAGATGGTGTCCTCGGTCGGCGTCGCCTGGACGCGAACCTTCAGGCCCTTGATGTCCTCGACCTTGTGGATTTCCTTCTTGCTGTACATCGAGCGCAAGCCGAGCGTGGCGAGCGCGATCACGTGCGCGCCCTGCACCGTCTCCTCGATCATCGCCTTGACGGCGTCGGAAACCCGCGGATCGGCGAGCGCTTTCGTCAGATGATCTTCGGAGCGAAACAGGAAGTGCAGCGACATCACGGCGGCCTGCGGCGATACCGTCGCAGCGTTGGCGGACGACGAGATGGCGAAATCGATATCGCCGGATTTCAACAATTGCAGCACCTGCGGCTCCTGGCCGAGTTGCGCGCCGGGATATTGATCGACCAGGAACTGGCCCTTGCTCAATTCCTTCATCTTGTTGGCGAAGATGTCGCCGACGACGCCGTAGCCGGTCGTCGTCGGCTGGTCATAGGCGAAGCGATAGTGCTTTTCTTGCGCGTTGGCGCCAAGCGGAATGGCGGCGACGGCGGCACCGAGCAGGATGTGTCGCAAAAGCGAAGAAATGCGAATGACGGACATTGGATTTCCCCCTGTTTGGTCGTGTCTTGTCGGCAGCGTCTTGCACGCGGTTTGCCGCGCCGGACGCCTTGTCTTTTCGACAAGTTTTTATTGGGCGAAAGGGTTGTCCGCTAATCGTCTTTTGTCAATGACAATACGTTGCCGCGCTGCATTTTGAGCCAATGGTCCAAGGCGGCGCGACGACTGATTTCGCCGACAATGCCTTGAGCTTTACGCGGCAGGGCCGCTTCTGTCGGAAGCGAGAAACATGTAGACACTCACCATTGCGATGCTGAATGCGGAGAAATTCTGCGATGACGATTTTCGACTTGCAAAAGCGGGTTGCATTCATAACCGGCGGCAATGGCGGCATCGGCCTAGGCATGGCAAAGGGTTTGGCTTCAGCCGGCGCTACGGTCGTCATCGCAGGGCGCAACAAGGCAAAGGCTCAATCGGCTCTATCGGAGTTGCATGCGCTCGGCGCTCCGGCCGAGTTTGTCGAGTTGGATGTTCTCAACGAGGCATCCTGTCAGCAGGCGATCCAGCGCGCCGTCGAGCGATTTGGCCGTCTCGACATCCTTGTCAACAACGCAGGCACGACCGTTCGCGCGCAGCCGCAAGACCTCACTGCGCAGGATTGGCATCTGGTGATGAATACCAATCTCACCGGCGCATTCCTGTGCTCGCAGGCGGCTTACCCTCACATGGTGCGTGCCGGGGCCGGAAAAATCATCAATATCGGATCGATGATGTCGGTGTTCGCGTCGTCCTATGCCGCGCCCTATGCGGCGAGCAAGGGTGGCATCGTGCAGATGGCAAAGGCGATGGCGGTCGCCTGGGCGAAGGACAACATCCAAGTCAACACGATCTTGCCCGGCTGGATCGATACCGAACTCACGCGAAAGGCGCGCGAAGAAGTCGACGGCCTTCACGACAAGGTGCTGGCGCGCACGCCGGCTCGGCGCTGGGGCAACCCGGATGATTTTGCCGGTATCGCCGTCTTTTTGGCCGCTCCGGCTTCGAATTTCATTACCGGTGCGGCAATCGCCGTCGACGGCGGATATTCGGTGCAAGCCTGATTGCGCAAGCCGGTGCGGGCACGGGGCGCTTAGAACGGCTTGTCGCCGACGATGGTGCAGCGGCGCATCACGCGCTTAAGGCGCGCGCTTCCGCCGACCGCAGTTGACCTAGCCGGCACGCTTGTTGGCAAGCAAGTGATTGACCTTTTGCATAAGCCGGTCGAAATCGACGGGTTTTGTGTCGAACTCGTCGCAGCCGGCCGCCAACGCCTTCTCGCGGGAACCGGACATGGCATGGGCGGTGAGCGCAATGATCGGAATATGCCGCGTCTTCCGATCGGCCTTGAGCCGGCGGGTCGCTTCCCAGCCGTCCACCACCGGAAGATCGAGATCCATCAAGATGATGTCGGGCATTTCAGCCGCCGCCTTTTCGCATCCGACCGCGCCATCCTCGGCGACCAAAACTTCGAACCCGTCAAGCAATTCGAGCCGCATCTTCAGCATGTACACGTTGTCGTCGTTGTCCTCGACGTAAAGGATTTTGGTCACGAGGCTGCCTCCGGCACCTTCTGCGTTTGGCGGCTCTTCGCAACGTACCCGCGCACGATCGCAACAAGCTGGGCCGGGTCGAACGAGTCCTTCAACAAGACCTGCTCGACGCCGGAATTGAGACGTGCGCGGTCCGCGGCCGTGAGATCAAGAGACGTGATCACGATGACGGGAATGCCCCGCCACGCCGATCGCTCCTGCAGCGCCGTAATGAGCTGGAATCCATCCATCTCCGGCATCATGAGATCGAGCAAGATGATATCCGGCGCCTCGCTCGCGAGCCGATCGAGCGCCACCCGGCCGTTTTCCGCTTCGCTGATCTGCCATTGCTGCGACTCCAGCCAGGATCGAATTCGCTCGCGCTGCGCCGGATCGTCCTCGACCAGAAGCACGCGCGTGCGCCGGGCGCGCGCCTGGTAGGGTTGCAGGAGCGCAATCAAACGATCTCGATCGACCGGCTTGGTGAGATATCCGGCCGCACCGAGAGTCATGCCCTTGTGCTGCTGATCGTCGGTGATGGTCGCCATGACGACAGGAATATCGGCAAGTTTCGGGTTGCCGCGCAACGCCGCCAGCACCGTCCAGCCGTCGATGTCCGGCATCAGGACGTCGAGAGTGATCGCGATCGGATGCAACTCCTCGGCGCGCTTTAGGCCTTCGCGCCCGCCGGCGGCGGTGACTACGGAGAATCCCTCGTCACGCAGATGCGTTGCGATCAGCTCGCGCGCGGTCTGATCGTCGTCGATGACCAATACGCAATCGCCGCTCGGAAGCGGCTCGTCCGGCGCACTCGCCGGCTGGTCGGTGTTGGCTGCGGGGGTTGCCGCGCCCGTCGGCAGTCGGGCGGTGAAGGTCGACCCCTTGTCGATCTCGCTGGTGACCAAAGCGTCGCCGCCCATCATGCGGCAGAGCTTGCGCGTAATCGCAAGGCCGAGGCCGGTGCCGCCGTATTTGCGCGCGGTGGTTTGATCGGCTTGCACGAACTCCTCGAACAGCTTGCTCAACTGCTCGGGCGTCATGCCGATGCCGGTGTCGGTAACCGCGAAATCCACCCAATTGCGGCCCTCGATCGACACCGGCGCGACACGCAACGCGACTTCGCCGCCTTTGGTGAACTTGCAGGCATTGCTCAGGAGATTGAGCAATATCTGCCGCAGCCGCAGCGGATCGACCAGGAGCGGAGCGATATCGGGCGCGCATTCGACGGTGAGACGGTTTTTATTCTGCTCCGCCAAACCGCGCGCCGTGCCGACCACCTCGTCGATCAGCGGCGGGATTTTCACCGTCTCCAGGTTGAGATCGAGTTTTCCCGCCTCGATCTTCGACAGGTCGAGAACCTGATTGATAAGGTCGAGGAGATGCTTGCCGG